>OGCQ01000002.1_pt1 | contig 645389 bp, 664 predicted proteins | sample 1570161 | NCBI WGS metagenome assembly OGCQ01 (sample SAMEA4384402, study PRJEB24528) | human gut metagenome
GCCTCGATAGCTCAGTTGGTAGAGCAAGGGACTGAAAATCCCTGTGTCACTGGTTCGATTCCCGTTCGAGGCACCAAAATAACAGTATCAAAGATTTTATAGATACTGTTATTTTTTTGTGAAATATAATGGAAATCTTAATTGACAATTATAAAGCTAAATTATACAATTACTATAGAATATTTTACGAAAGATGTGATATTAAAATGGAAACTTTAGTAAAATTACCCATGTCTTTGGGGCTTTTAGTATGGAAACAACTAAAAAAACATGGGATAGAACCAAGAAAAACTAAACTGGGAATTATAGATTTTTCATTTAAAAAAGAAGAATTAGATTTTATTACAGAGTTAAAAATAGTAAATCCAACAAGTATAGATATAGAAGGTATTTCTTTATTACCAAATTTAAAAAAATTAGAACTAGAAAGTACAGGAATAACAGCACATAAACAGTACAAAATGATTGCTTCAATTACAGACGAAGAAATTAGTGAAATATCACAATGTACATCTTTAGAAGAATTGTCAATAGTAAATCAAGCTAAAATATCATATGTTGATGTTTCTAGACTATCAAATTTAAGAGTTTTAGAAATACATCATAATGAAAATCTTGCTGAAATTATAGGACTAGAGGCAATAAATGGATTATGGAAAATAAATATATTTGGAAATAATAGATTGGGAAAAATAGAAGGTTTAGATAGAATAATTTTAGCAAATGAAGAATTAGCAGATTTACAGCTAGATGTATTAAACTTTCCAGATGCAATTGGTTTAAATAGAAGTACGATGGAATACAATGAAGAAGCTTTAGAGACAATTAAAGATTTATATGCAAAATGGAAAGAATCCATGCATGGTAAAACACAAATCGAAATAAATACTGCACAAATGATTTCATTACATAATAAAGCATGCCAAATATTAGACGAAAATATTCCGATGGGAGCAGAAACTAGAGATATTGTTGTTGGAATTGAAAGGTATATGGCTAAAAATGTTACATATGATTATGTTGGAATGAATAATGGGCATACTTCAGGGACTAAAATGCAAAATGGTACATATCTTATGTCCGGTCCTAAAAATGGATGTAATGGTGCTTTTAATGCATTAATTTTAAATAAGTGTGTGTGCGAAGGCTATACAAGAGGTATGCAATATTTATTAAAACTTAAAGGAATACAATCACATAATGTGGATTGTTATGCAGGAAAAGATGAAACACATATGGCAGATGAAAGTATACAAGAAGATTTATATACAACATATAATATTCCAGAAGATTATAATTTGTATAGATGATTATGATGCTTTGTATTGTGATCCTTGCTGGGATGCATGTCAATATCAAGCCAAATATGGAGATAAAGGCCTACCATTTTGTTTGAAGACAAAAGCAGAGATTTCAGAAACACATACTTTATCATTTGATGAAAGAGTTATATCAAATAATCATTTAAGTAAATCTAGAAATTTGATTGTGGATTCGATTAAAAGAAATGATTTATTTGTAAAGACAAGAATGGATAGAATAAAAAATATGCAACAAAGTTTAAAAAGATATAGAGGTCAAATATTAGATAAGAAAACTGGAGATAGATTATGAATAATTTGAAAAAAGCTTTTTCAGAAATAGATATGATTTTAAATTTAATCGATTCTGAAATGAAAAACAAAGTTTCAGCAGATTTTATAAAATTTATAAAAGAAGAAAAAGATAATGAATATAAACCAAACATAAAACAAGATATTCCTTTAGAAGAACAAAATATTTTGCCAGAAACAATCGATATTTTAGCTTTATTAAAGTTAAATTATTGGTGTAATGAGGAAGAAAAGAAAGAACTTTTAGAACTTCTTAATAAAAATGAACAAAAATTTCAAAAAGAAGCAAAAGAAAAATATGACATAGATAAATTGTTTAAAACAAATAAAACTAAAGAAATAATTAATTTGCCAGAAAGAGTAGAAAGTGAAAAATTTGTAAATAAACTTATAAAGTTTATAAAAAATATAATAAGGAAATAGCATAATGAAAATGAAGATGACATTTATCAAAATGTTATCTTTTTTAACGCATTACTAGTAACCAAATATCATCAACTTACATATGTTTAATGTATGGAGGTGTAAATATGGCTACTTTTACTAAAATGCATGGGCTAGGTAATGATTACATATGCATAAATTGCTTGGAGAATATATTAGCAGAAAATAAATTGCCACAAATAGCTAGATATATGTGTAATAGAAATTTTGGAATTGGGGCAGATGGACTTATTTTAGTACAAGAAAGTACTATAGCAGATATAAAGATGAGAATTTTTAACAAAGATGGCTCAGAAGCTGAAATGTGTGGAAATGGAATAAGATGTTTTGCTAAATATGTTTATGATAATAAAATAATAGATAAACAGAATATAAGCATAGAAACCAAAGCAGGAGTAAAGGTTGTAAGATTAAAAGTACTAAATGGCGAAGTTCAAGAAGTCGAAGTAGATATGGGAAGACCAATTTTTGATGACATAAAAAATATAAGTGTTCAAAATAATTATAGGATTCCAATATCAGTTAATATTAAGGTAGATGACACTAGATTTATAGGAAATTATGTTTCTATGGGAAATCCACATTTAGTTATTTTTGTAAATAATGTAGAAAAAATTGATATAGAAAAATACGGACCAGCAATTGAAAATATGAAATGTTTTCCAAATAAAATAAATGTAGAATTTGTTCAATGCTTAAGTAGAAATACATTGAAGATTAGAACATGGGAAAGAGGAGTAGGAGAAACCTATGCGTGTGGAACAGGATCTTGTGCTTCATTTTGCATAGCATATTATAAAGGAATATGTTCTAGTTATGTTAAAGCTATATTAAGAGGTGGAGAATTAAAATTAAATTATAATAAACAAAATGGACATATTATTATGAGTGGTATAGCAACAAAAGTATATGATGGAAATATAAACATATAGCTATACAAAATTAGTAAAATATGATAAAACTAATGGAATATTAAAATAGGAGAAATAAAATGAATGTAGAAAAATATTTACAAGGATTTTTTCCTGGAACTAAAGGACCAACATTAGATACAATGAAATACTTTATGGAAAAATTAGGTCATCCAGAAGGAAAACTAAAATTTATACATATAGCTGGAACAAATGGAAAAGGTAGTTGTACAGAAATGATGACAAATATCTTTTTAAAAAGTGGATATAAAGTCGGAAAATTTATATCACCACATTTAATAAAATATAATGAAAGAATAAGTGTTAACAATATAAATATTACTAACAAAGAGATGGAAAAAATTATAACTAAATTAGATCCATTAGTTAAAGAATATAATACAACTCATGAGAGAGATGTTACTTTATTCGAGATAGAAACAACAATGGCTATAGTGTATTTTGAAAGCCAAAAATGTGATGTGGTTGTTATGGAAGTTGGAATGGGTGGGTTATATGATTGTACGAATATAATTTATCCTGAAATTTCTATTATTAATTCCATAGGATATGACCATATGAATGTTTTGGGAAATTCATTAGAAGAAATCGCTTTTCAAAAAGCAGGAATAATAAAGAAAAATTCAAATACAATTTATATAAGCCAAAGTGAAAGTGTTGATAAAGTTATTATTGATAAATGTAAAAAAGAAAATAATGAATTGTATTTGATAAATAAAAAAGAGATACAAAATTATTCATATAATAAGGATTTTCAAAGTTTTAATTATAAGCATTATAAAAATGTAAAGATAAAACTTAAAGGAGAATCTCAAATATATAATGCAAGTATTTGTATAGAAGCAGTAGATATTCTGAAAAACAGATATAACTTGCCAGAAGAAAAGGTAAGAGAAGCATTAGAAACCGTAATACACAAGGGTAGATTCGAAACACTACATGAAAATCCTACAGTTATATATGATGGAGGACATAATGAACTTGCAATAAAGAATTTTATAAATTCAGTAAATATGTATTATAAGGATACTAAAAAGGTATTTATAATATCTCTACTAAGATCTAAAGATTATAAAACTGTATTAAAATTATTAGTAAAAAATGATGACAATATTTATATATTTACAAATGGAAATAGTGAAGAAAGATACTGGAATAACAAAGTTTTAAGTGAAGAAGCTATAAGGCTAAATGGAAAAAATGTAAGTGCCATAAATTTAAATGAGGCCATAAAAAAGAGTTTACACGAGTATAAAGATTATACAATTTTCGTTGTAGGAAGTTTTTATATTTATGGTGATGTAATTAAGTATATAAATGAAGAATAATTCAAAAGCTGCACTAAAAAGTGCAGCTTGAATTTTCTTATTCTACTGGTTTTCTTTCGCCAGAAGCAATCATTTCTTCTATAGCGTCATGAATAACGACTCTTTCGTCATATGGGTATTTTACATGCATATATTCAATATATAAATCACTTCCCAGTCCAGGTAGTACAATGATGTCATCTGGAGTTGCAATAGATAAAGCATATTTTATAGCTTCAGTTCTATTTAAAATACGTACATATTTACCACCAGATTTTTTTAGACCAACTTCTATATCGTCTAGAATTTTATTAGGGTCTTCTGTACGAACTTGGTCAGAAGTAAGTATTGTTAAATCTGCTAAATTACCAGAGATTTCTCCCATTATTGGACGTTTTTTAGAATCTCTATCTCCACCAACACCCCAAGTACAAATAACTCTACCTTTAGTGTAAGGTTTAACAGTTTCCAAAATAGATTGTAGGCTAGATGGGGTATGAGCATAGTCTATTAATATTTTTAAACCCAATTTATTAGGAACCACTTCACTTCTACCAAATACTTTAATATCTTTTAAAGCTTCTTGAATATCTTTAACATGAGCTCCAAAATAAGTAGCAATACCGATAGCTCCTAAACAGTTATATACCATATACTTTCCTGGTATAGAAACTCTTACAGGAAATTCTTTATCATTCATACAAAGTGTGAAATCAACACCAGTATTACTTAAATTTAAATCTTTTGCCATTACATCAGCTTTTGTATTCATTGCAAAACTTCTTAATGTTTTATCTGATAAAAGATTTGGAATTCTAGCTGTATATTCGTTATCTAAATTAAATACTACAAATGGAGCCATTTTAGCTAAAGAAAGCTTAGCCTCGAAATAATCTTCCATATCTTTATGCTCTTTTGGACTTATATGATCTTCTGAAAGATTTGTAAATAAAACACTATCGAATTCACAACCAACAACTCTATCTAATTTCATTGCTTGAGAAGATACCTCTAAAATAACTATATCAACATTTTCTTTAACCATCATAGCTAAAGTCTTTTGAATTTTATAGCTTTCTGCAGTTGTTCTGTCACAATCTTCGATTTTTTCATCATTAATATATATAGCTATACTTCCAATTAATCCAACTTTAAGTCCATGTTTTTGAAGTATAGATTTAATCATATAAGTAGATGTGGTTTTTCCTTTTGTTCCAGTAACACCTATAAGCTTTAATTTCTTTGATGGATTATCATATAAATTACAACTAGCTACTGCAAGTGTATGACGAATATTAGGAACTTTAAGGATTATTACACTTTCCGGTACTTTATAATCTGCAATATTGCATGTTTCATCAATAACGATAGCAGACGCACCATTTTGAACAGCACTATTTATAAATTTAGTTCCATCCAAATCATATCCTTTTATTGCAAAAAACATATCATTTTTTTCTATAACTCTTGAATCTGAAGAGATATTATTAATTTCAGTATCTAAGTTACCAACAGATTCAATTATGTTTACATTGTTAAAAATATCTTTAATCTTCATTTGTTTCACCTCTTGAGCATTATATACTCTTTTATTTTTTTTGTACATACTATTGACAATAAAACATATAAATAATATAAAATAATAAGAGAAATTTCTAACTAGAAATTCTGTAAGTAAAGACTCTTAGGAGGCAAAAAATGATTAAAATTAACGAAAATTTTTTAAAAATGCAAGATAGCTATTTATTTTCTACAATAGCTAAAAAAGTAGCAAAATATCAGGAGGAACACCCAGATAAAAAAATTATTAAATTAGGAATAGGAGATGTAACAAAACCTATAGTTTCTAAAGTAGTAGAGCAAATGAAAAAGGCAGTAGAAGAAGAAGGAGCAGGAAATACTTTTAGAGGTTATGGTCCAGAACAAGGATATGACTTCTTAAGAAATTCAATAGTAAAATATGATTATGAAAAAAGAGGAGTAAAGATAGATCCAGATGAAGTTTTTGTATCAGATGGTGCAAAATGTGATTGTGGTAATATTGTAGATTTATTTGATATAGATAATAAAGTTGCAATAACAGATCCGGTATATCCAGTATATTTAGATACAAATATAATGTCTGGAAGAACAGGAAAATATGACGAAGAAACAGGAAAATATGAAGGGGTTATTTACATACCATGTACAGCAGAAAATAATTTTACACCAGAACTTCCAAAAGAAGTTCCAGATATGATATATTTATGTTTCCCAAACAATCCAACAGGAACAGTTATATCAAAAGAAGAATTAGCTAAATGGGTAAAATATGCTAAAGAAAATAATTCTATTATTTTATATGATGCTGCATATGAAGCTTTCATAACAGAAGATGATATTCCACATACTATTTATGAAATTGATGGAGCAAAAGAAGTAGCAATAGAATTTAAAAGCTTTTCAAAAACAGCAGGATTTACAGGAATAAGATGTGCGTATACAATAATTCCAAAAGAATTAAAAGTAAAAGCAAGCAATGGAGAAGAAGTTAGCTTAAATAAAATGTGGAACAGAAGACAATGTACAAAATTTAATGGTGTATCATATGTAACACAAAGAGGAGCAGAAGCTGTTTATTCAGAAGAAGGACAAAAAGAAATAAGGGAAAATATTAAATATTATTTAGAAAATGCGAAAATAATAAGAGAAGGATTAGATGAAGTTGGTATAGAATATTATGGAGGAATTAACTCACCATATATATGGCTTAAAGTACCAAACAATATGAAATCTTGGGATTTCTTTGATTTATTATTAGAAAAAGCAAATGTTGTAGGAACACCAGGTGTTGGTTTTGGACCAAGTGGTGAAGGATATTTTAGATTAACAGCATTTGGTGAAAGAAAAAATACAGAAGAAGCAATGAAGAGAATTAAAGAAACATTGCAATTCTAGTATAAGCTAGGAGGCAATTATTAAAATATGAATATTAATGAAGAATTAAAAAATATTCTAGAATGGGTAATATGTATTATTATAGCGGTAGTTTTAGGGCTATGGATACGATATTATATAATGACACCAACTCAAGTTCAATCTGTTTCTATGAAACCAACATTAATAGAAGGTCAAAGATTGATATTAAATAGAACGATACGTTTAACTCATAAACTACCAGAAAGAGGAGATATTATAACTTTTGAGGCACCAACAGAAGATTATTTAACAGAGGCAGAGTTTAAAGAATCTCCAACTGCAAGGTATGAAGAACCAGATAATAAATTTGTTCATAATGTATTAGAAATAGGAAAAGTAAGTTATATAAAAAGAGTAATTGCCTTACCAGGTGAACATGTTAAAATTCAAAATGGAAAAGTATATATTAATGGAGAAGAATTAGAAGAGGATTATTTATCTTCTAGTGTAAAAACAGAAGCTGAAGGTGGTTTGTTAGTAGATTTTACAGTACCAGAGGGAACTGTATTTGCAATGGGAGATAATAGAGGGGAAAGTCATGATTGTAGAGCATTTGGTTGCATTCCACAAGATAAGATAGAAAGTATAGTTCTTTTTAGATTCTGGCCATTTGATAAATTTGGAAAAGTTGAATAAAAAAAGATGTAGGAATTATAAATTTCCTACATCCTTTTTGTTGTAAACACTTACTTATTATTCTCAACATTTTTACCAAATCTTTTAATCTTTTGAGTAGTAGTTTTCTCAAATTCCTCATCTTTAATAATAAAAGATTTTATATGTTTATAATTTGGTAATTTTTTATTAACACTAGAAACGATATCTTTAATAACAGCAAAGATTTCTTCTTTTTGAGGAATAGAAACCTTTAAATATTCTTTTATTGCATCAATATTTGGAAATATTTGTGCATTAACATATACATCATCATTTTTATCATCAGAAAGTCCAGTTACTAAAGATTCAGAGATTAACGGATTTTCGTTTAAATAATGTTCAATTTCTTCAGGATAAATATTTTTTCCGTTTTGTGTAACTATTACAGTTTTTAATCTTCCAGTAATATATAGCCAGCCATCATCATCAACTCTACCTAAATCACCAGTATGGAACCAACCATCTTTTAATACTTTAGCTGTTCCATCTTCGTCTTTATAATAACCAAGCATTACATTAGGTCCTTTTACAAGTATTTCCCCAACACCAGAATTATCTGGTTTATCAATTTTATATGAAACATTTGGAATAGGCAAGCCTACAGCATCTGGATTAATATAAAAATCATTATTTCCAGCAACTAGAGGGGAACATTCTGTAAGTCCATAGCCTTGTATAGATTTAATATTTAAATTTTTATAAGAAGTTATAATATCTGGACTTAAGGGTGCTGCACCAACTATAAATGCTCTTAATCTACCACCAAGAGAATTTTTTACTTTTGTTTTAACTATCTTTTTAATAACTGAAGGTAAGTTAGCAATTATATTGCCTTCAATATTAGCATATTTTTCTGGTAAAGATTTTCTAACTGTAGCTTCTATTTTTTTATACATTTTTTCTAAAAGTAAAGGAACACATAAAATAACTGTAGGTTTAAATTCAAGAATATTTTTTGTAATATGACGAAGTCCTTCACAATAACTAATACATCCACCACTATAAATTACAAGTAAAAATCCTAAAGTACATTCATAGGTATGATGTAAAGGTAAGATTGAAAGAACTTGATCATTTCTTTTTACTTTTACAATACCAAAAGTCGACATTATATTAGATACAATATTTTTATGTGATAAACAAACACCTTTAGCATTGCCAGTAGTTCCAGATGTAAAAATAAGGATTTTCATTGCATCAGGATCTATTTTTATATTATCGAAATCTTTGTTTCCTTCTTCTAATTGGTTATAACCTGCATCTAAAAGTAAAGAATAAGACATATAAGTATTTGTATCTTTTTCAGAATTAAAATTGATAAACAAAGTGTTTTTATTAGTTATTTCAGCTTTCTTTGAAATTAATTCAGTAATATATTTATCATCACCAAGTATTGCTTTAGAAGAAGATACATTTAAGAAGTTTATTATATCTTCAGATTTCAATTCTTTATCAATAGGAACAACAATTCCAACAATTGTAGCAGCTAAATATGATACTGCCCAATTATAGCTGTTTTTACCAGTAACAGCTATATATTCATCTTTTAAACCAAGATTAATTAAAGCTGTTCCTAAAGCCATAACATCTTTCTTAAACTTTTCATATGTTACTTTATAAATATTTCCAATTTTATCTTTTAATTTAAAAGCGGCTCTTCTTGTATATCTAGTAGCAGATTTATATAATAAATCTTTTAAATCTGTGATTTCGAGAGCTTTATGATATTTTTTATTTAACTTTTCAGCTAAACTCTTTTTTTCCATATATATCACATTCCTTCCTTACTTTTTGTATATGGCACAATTTTTTTTAAAATTATCTACAATTTATAAATGTAATGATATTACATTTAAACAAAATAAGCAAGATATAACAACCAGCTAGTCGGTTACATAAAGATAAATAATTCTACATTTTTCTACACATATAATATTTATTAATAATAAAATTAAGAAAATATTAAAAAATTATACAAATTCATAAAATTATATGATAGAATAAGCTTGCTAAAATAATTGCCAAAAAAACAGGCATATCAATTAAATAAGCAAGGAGAGTGTATAAAGTTGGAAAGTAATAAATCCTACAAGAGAGTACTACTAAAATTAAGCGGAGAAGTACTTGCAGGTGAAAAGAAAACAGGGATAGATGCAAAAGTAGTAGGAAATTTATGTGATGCAATAAAGAAGGTTTCCGAATTAGGAATACAAGTAGCAGTTGTAGTTGGTGGAGGAAACTTCTGGAGAGGAAGATATGGTCACGAAATGGAAAGAACTACAGCTGATTATATGGGAATGTTAGCAACTGCAATGAATGGTTTAGCGCTTCAAGATGCTTTAGAAGCAAGAGGTGTGTATACAAGAGTGCAAACAGCAATAGAAATGAGAGAAATTGCAGAACCATATATAAAAAGAAAAGCAATTAAGCATTTAGAAAGAGGAAGAATTGTAATATTTGCATGTGGTACAGGCAATCCATATTTTACAACAGATACAGCAGCAGCTTTAAGAGCAGCAGAAATAGATGCAGATGTAATATTACTTGGAAAATCAATAGATGCTGTGTATTCCGCAGACCCAGAAATAGATAAAAATGCGGTAAAATATGACGAAATTACATATTTAGATATTTTAAATAAAGATTTAAAAGTAATGGACTCTACAGCAACATCTTTATGTAGGGATAATAATATACCTTTAGTAGTTTTTGGAATAGATGATCCAAACAATATTGTAAAAGCTGCAAAAGGAGAAAAAATAGGAACAATAGTAAAATAATAAATAAATTTAAAGATTAAACTTTTAAGACGACATTTAAAGGAAAATTAACATAAAATTTGAACTTTAAGCTCCGTCTCTAAAGTTCGAATTTCAAAAAAGGAGAGGTTAAAATGGATTATAGTAAAATAGAAGAAAAAATGGGTAAAACAATAAGTGTATATAGGGAAAATTTATCAGAAATAAGAGCTGGAAGAGCAAACCCAGCAGTTTTAAATAAAATAAAAATAGACTATTATGGTACACCAACACCAATAAATCAAATAGCAGGAGTTTCTGTACCAGAAGCAAGATTAATTGTAATTCAACCATGGGATGCTAGTGCATTAAAAGAAATAGAAAAAGCAATATTAACATCAGATTTAGGAATAAATCCAAATAATGATGGAAAATTAATAAGATTAAATTTCCCAGAATTGAACGAAGAAAGAAGAAAAGAATTAGTAAAAGAAGTTAAGAAAATGGGAGAAGATGCAAAAGTTGCAATTCGTTCTATAAGAAGAGATGGAATAGATGAATTTAAAGCTATGCAAAAAAATTCTGAAATAACAGAAGATGAACTAAAAATGGCAGAAGATAATATTCAAAAAATAACAGATAAAAACATAGATGAAATAGATAAATTAACAGATGGAAAAGAAAAAGAAATAATGACAGTTTAAAAGGAGTTTAATATGAATTTTGAAAAAGAAAATTTTCCAAAACATATTGCAATAATTATGGATGGAAATAGGAGATGGGCAAAACAAAGAGATCTTCCAGCAAAGCTAGGCCATAAGGAAGGTGCCAAAACACTAGAAAAAATAGTTAGATATGCTAATAAAATAGGATTAGGATATATTACAGTTTATGCTTTTTCAACAGAAAATTGGAAAAGAACAGAAGAGGAAGTAAGTGCTCTTATGATACTTCTTCAAAATTATTTAGACGACTATAGTAAAAGGGCAGATACAGAAAATATAAAAGTAAAAGTATTAGGGGATATATCAGTTCTTTCAGATGGTATGCAAAAAAGTATAAGAAAATGTGAAGAGAGAACAAAAGATAATACAGGAGTAACATTTAATATTGCATTAAACTATGGTGGCAGAAATGAAATTGTATCAGCAGTAAAAAATATTGCCGAATCAGTAAAAAATGGTAAATTAAATGTAGAAGATATTACAGAAGAAATTATTTCAGATAATTTATATACTAAAGGAGAGCCTGATCCAGATTTAGTAATTAGAACAAGTGGTGAATTACGTACAAGTAATTTCTTACCTTGGCAAATTGTCTATTCAGAATTTCTATTTTTAGATAAGCTATGGCCAGATTTTACAGAAGAAGATATTGATAATGCAATTTTAGAATTTCAAAAGAGAAATAGAAAATTTGGAGGAAAATAATGAGTATAAAAAGAGTGATTTCAGGGTTAATAGGTTTCCCGATAGTAGCATTAGTACTTATTTTTGGTAATCAAATAATAATAGATGTAGCATTTGCTGTTATAGCAGCTATGAGTTTTCATGAATATTCGCATGCATTTAAAGTTAGTAATAAGGCGAATCCATTAACATGGCTTGGATATTTAGCATGTGTGACAATAGCTTTTATACATGCCTTTCCTAAAGAATATTTAATATTAATAATAGGAGCAACTGCTCCTATTGCAATATTATTAAGTTTTGCACAAATTTTAATAACAAAAATGAAAACAACAATAATGGATGCAGCAGTAACTTTATTTGGAATATGTTATATAGTAATTTTCTTAATGTTTATGCCAATAATTAGATCAAATGAAAATGGAGTATTTTTAATATGGTATGCAATATTTGCATCATGGGGAACAGACATTTTCGCATATGTTTTTGGAAAACTAATAGGAAAGCATAAATTTAGTAAAATTAGCCCTAATAAAACAATAGAAGGTTGTATAGGGGGTACAATAGGAGCAGTTGCACTAATTTTAATTTATACCATAGTACTTAATAATGTATGTGGAATGAACATTAATTATTTATTAATTGGAGCAATAGGATTAATATTAAGTATACTAAGTCAAATGGGCGACTTTGCAGCATCATCAATAAAAAGATTTACAGGAATTAAAGATTACAGTAATTTGATACCAGGGCATGGAGGAATGTTAGACAGAATAGATAGTATAATATTCATAGCACCATTTGCATATTTTTTATTAGTATTAATTTAAACTAGGAGGTTTCTTTTTGATAAGTTTTTTAATAAATGCTATAAAAATAATTTTCTTATTGGGATTTTTAATATTAATTCATGAAGCCGGTCATTTCTTTATAGCAAAATTATTTAAAGTAAAAGTACATGAATTTGCAATAGGATTTGGACCAAAGATTTGGACAAAACAAGGAAAAGAAACAAAATATGAATTAAGATTAATCCCATTGGGAGGATTTGTTAGGCTAGAAGGGGAAGATACTAAATCAGAAGATGAACGTGCTTTTAATAATGCTAGTATACCGAAAAGAATGGCTATTGTTGCCGCAGGTGCAATAGTGAATATTGTTTTCGGTATATTAGTATATTTTATAATAATGGCATCAATTGGAAATAATGTATCTACAGTTGTAGATTCAACAATTCCTGATTTTGCGGCAGAACAAGCAGGTATATATGCAGGAGATAAAATAGATAAAATTAATGATGAAAAAATAAAAACAAAAACAGATATAGATAATATACTTCAAAATTCAAATGGAGAAGAATTAACAATACAAATAGAGAGAAATAATGAGGAAAAAGAAATAAAATTAATTCCAACAGAAAAAGAAACTAAAAGTACAGGAATATATGTGTCAAGTAGTAATAGTGGCGAAAGTGCAACACAAGTAGTGCAAATAGATGAAGGAAGTGCAGCAGCTAAGGCAGGAATCGAAACAAATGATGTAATTACAAAATTTAATGGTGTTGATGTAAGGGAAAGTGCAGATAAATTAATAGAAGCAATACAAACATGTGAAAGCAATACAGCAGAAGTGGAGATTGAAAGGAACGGAGAGAAAATTACCCTAAACTTAGAATTGGATTTAATTCCAACATATTATCTAGGAATAAATTTTAAAATGGCAGAAAATAACTTTACTAATAATGTTTATTATGCATTTTTTAAGACAGGTGATTTTCTAGGGTCTATATTTGAAAATATAAAAATGTTATTTACAGGTAAGGTAGGAATAGATCAAATGATGGGACCTGTAGGAATATCTAGTGTAGTATCACAAACAACAGGATTTGTAGATTTCATATACATGCTTGCAATAATTTCTATTTCATTAGGAGTAACGAATTTATTGCCAATACCAGCATTAGATGGTGGAAAATTGTTAATATTGTTAATAGAGGCAATTAGAAGAAAGCCAATGAAAGAAGAACTAGAGATAGGGATTCAAATGGTAGGTTTTATAATTTTAATATCATTATCAATATTTATATCATATAAAGATATTTTAAGAATTTTTTAAAAAGAGGTACGAAAATGGATAAAAAAGAAGAAGTAAAATTAACAGTAAAACCAAAATATAATGTAATATTTAGTTTTTTATATAATCATGTAACAACATTATTAATTATAATTCTAATTTTAGCAGTATTAATTTTTGAGAACCAATTAATAGAATATGGTATAGCAATATTAGTTATATATGTTATATACCTAATAATAAATGTTATTTATAATAAAGTAAAATATAGAAATAGCTTTTATAAATTTTATAGTGATAAATTAGTATATAACAATAAAATTAAAGATGATAACGAAAAAGAAGTAAAATATACAGAAATGACACAGATAAAATATGGTCAAACATTTTTACAAACTGTTTTTAAATTAGGAACGATAATGATATATACAAACAATAAGAAAATAACACAAAGGATAATTTTTATAAATGGTGTTAAAGACGTAAAATTAGTGTATGAAAAAATACTAAAAGTAATTGGAGAAAAAACTACTGATAACAAATAGGAGATGCTAAATTGGAAAACTTAAAGAAAATAAAGGAAATATTTAGTGACTATAAAAATAATTCTCAAATGCAAGAGTGTTATATAAGTAAAATAGGGATAAACAAAAAAACTAATAAATTAAATATCGTTTTAACTACAGATAAATTCGTTCAAATAAAAGACATGTGGGATTTTGAGAAATATCTGATGGAGAGATTTCAAATAAAAGACATAGAAATGATATTTATTTACGAAGATGGAACTAAAATCCCCGATGTAAAAGATGAATGGAAGAATATAATATGTTATATGGCACATAAACATCCACTAATGAAACCTATTTTACTTATGAAAAGTACTATAGAAGTAGAAAATAGCAATATAAATGTAAAGATGCATATAAAAGGTGCGGATTTTTTACGAACTAGAAAGACAGATAAGCAAGTAGAAATAACAATAAAGAATTTGTTAGGAAAAGAATATAAAATTAACTTAGAAGAACAGATAAGTAAAGAAGAATTAGCAAGACAAGAAGAAAATAATAGGCTATTAGAAGAACAATTAATAAAAAACAGAATAGAAGAAATGAAAAAACATGAGGAAGAAAAAGCAAATGCTAAAATGCAAGAGCCACCAGATTATTATGTCCCATTACCATCTGATGGCGATATTCCTCCAGAGGAATTAGGCGAAATGGCTCCACCGCAAGTTTTGGAAAATAACAATATAGATTATATTATTGGAAAACCATCTAAAGCTAAAGAAAATTATGTAAAGATAAAAGATATTAATGCAAATTCCGGAAAAGTAACAATAGAAGGAAGAATTACAGAATTAGATGCTAGAAATACAAAATCCGGCAAAAAGATGATTATATTAGATCTTTATGATGGTACAGGAATTATGACATGTAAATCTTTTTGTACAATGGAAGAGTCTACAACTATATTAGAAAAATTAGAAACAGTAAAAGCTATAAAAATAATAGGAAAAGCAGGCTTAGATACATTTGCTGGTGATGTTACAATAATTGCAAATTCTATTATAGAAACAAATGCAGATGTACCAGAACTGCCAGAAGAAGATAATAGTTCACCATTAATTTTAGGAAATTCATTAACAATAAATGAACCTTTGGTAAAAATAAAAGACTTAGGCGTTGATGATAAAAAAGTTTCTTTAGAAGGAGAAGTTATAAACACAGAAGATAGAGAATTAAAATCTGGAAGAGTTTTATATAGCTTTGACTTATATGATGGAACAAGCACTTTAACTTGTAAAGCATTTTTAGATAAGAAAAATGCTAAGAAAGTTATGGGAAGAGTAAAAAATGCAAAGGCAATAAAAATTGCAGGTACTGCACAAATGGATTCTTTTTCGCATGAGCAGACAGTTATGGCATATACTATTTTAGAGATAGAGCCACATAAAAAAGAAGTAAGAATGGATAACGCGGAAGAAAAAAGAGTAGAGCTTCATATGCATACAAAAATGAGTCAGATGGATGGAATGACAGCTGCTACAGATTTAATAAAAAGAGCAATGAAATGGGGAATGAAGTCTATTGCAATAACAGATCATGGTGTTGTACAAGCATTTCCAGAGGCACATAAATTATTAGGCTTTGATAATCATGATATAAAAATTATTTATGGTGTGGAAGCATATCTTGCACCAGATGCAGTATCACCAGTATCTTTTTCTAAAGGACAAAGTATAGATACAACTTATTGTGTATTAGATTTAGAAACAACCGGTTTTTCTTTTAGAACAGAAAAGATTACAGAAGTAGGAATAATGAAAGTAAAAAATGGAGAGGTAATAGACGAGTTTTCTTGTTTTGTAAATCCAGAAAAACCAATACCACAAAGAGTTGTAGAAGTTACAAATATAACAGATGAGATGGTAAAAGATGCAGAAACAATAGATAAAGTAATGCCTAAAATTTTAGAATTTGTTGGAGATTCTGTTTTAGTAGCTCATAATGCAGATTTTGATATAGGGTTCTTAAAATATAATGCAACTCAATTAGGCTTAAGTTTAGAAAATACTTATTTAGACACATTAAGATTAGCAAAAGATTTATTCCCAGATTATAAAAAATATAAATTGGGTAAGATTGCAGAAAATTTAGGAATAAAGGTAGAAGTAGCACATAGAGCATTAGATGATGTTGATACAACTGTAAAAGTATTAAATGTAATGCTTAATATGTTAAAAGAAAAAGGAGTAGAAACATTAGATGATATTACTAAAAAGATTGCAGGTGAGGCAGACTTTAAGAAATTACCAACATACCATGCAATAATTTTAGCAACAAATTATGTAGGTCTTAAGAATTTATATAAATTAGTTTCTATTTCTCATTTAGACTATTTTTATAAAAAGCCAAGAATTTTAAAATCAGTATATAAACAATATTCGGAAGGGTTAATATTAGGCAGTGCTTGTGAGGCGGGAGAATTATATCAAGCAATAGAAATGGGAAAAACTGATGAAGAAATAGAAGATATTGCAAAAGATTATGATTATTTAGAAATACAGCCATTAGGAAATAATGACTTCTTAATTAGAAATGGAACAGTAGCTGATGAAGAAGGTTTAAGAAATATAAATAGAAAGATTGTAGAAATTGGAGAAAGACTAAATAAATTAGTTGTTGCAACATGTGATGTCCATTTTATGGATCCATCTGATGAAATTTATAGAAGAATGTTACAAGCTGGTCAAGGATATGATGATGCAGACCAGCAAGCACCATTATATTTAAGAACTACAGAAGAAATGCTTAAAGAATTCGAATATTTAGGAACAGAAAAAGCATACGAAGTAGTTGTAACAAATACAAATAAAGTTGCAGATATGTGTGATTGGATTAGCCCTATATCACCAGAAAAATGTCCACCACATATACCAGGTTGTGAAACAACTATAAAAGAGATTGCATATTCAAAAGCACACGAATTATATGGAGATCCACTTCCAGCTATAGTTGAAGAAAGACTTGATAAAGAATTAACTTCAATTATAAAAAATGGTTTCTCAGTTATGTATATAATTGCACAAAAACTAGTGTGGAAATCAAATGAGGATGGATATATCGTTGGTTCAAGAGGATCTGTTGGTTCGTCATTTGTTGCGAATATGACAGGTATAACAGAAGTTAATTCTCTTCCGGCACATTATAGATGTCCAAATTGTAAGTATTCTGATTTTACAGATTACGGGTATGAGAATGGATTTGATTTACCAGATAAAGATTGTCCAAAATGCGGAACAAAACTTGTAAAAGATGGAATGGATATACCTTTCGAAACATTCTTAGGATTTAATGGGGATAAAGAGCCCGATATAGATTTAAACTTTTCAGGAGAGTATCAAGCAAAAGCACATAGATATACAGAGGTTATATTTGGAAAAGGTACAACGTTTAAGGCTGGAACAGTTGGTACAGTTGCAGATAAAACAGCATTTGGATATGTAAAAAAATATTATGAAGAAAGAAATATACCAGTAACCAATGCAGAGGTTGCAAGAATTTCACAAGGTTGTACAGGAATAAAAAGGACAACAGGCCAACACCCAGGTGGAATTATAGTTGTTCCAAAAGGTAGAGAAATATATGAATTTACACCAGTACAACATCCTGCAGATGACCCTAATTCTGATATCATAACAACACATTTTGATTATCACTCAATAGACCAAAACTTGTTAAAACTAGATATACTAGGACATGATGATCCTACAATGATAAGAATGTTATTTGATATTACAGGAATAGATCCAACCAAAGTTCCACTAGATGATAAAGAGACAATGTCAATCTTTAGTTCTACAAAAGCTTTAGGAGTTACACCGGAGCAAATACATTCACAAGTAGGAAGTTATGGAATACCAGAGTTTGGTACGAAGTTTGTAAGACGGAATGTTGGTAGATACAAAACCACAAAGATTTGATGAATTAATTCGTATTTCTGGTTTATCACATGGTACAGATGTATGGCTTGGCAATGCACAAAGTTTAATCGATGAAGGAACAGTTACATTGTCACAGGCAATATGTTGTCGTGATGATATAATGATATATTTAATCAAAAAAGGCTTGCCACCAAATGATTCATTTAAAATAATGGAGTCAGTTCGTAAAGGAAAGGTAGCAAAAGGTAAAGAACCAAAATGGGATCAATATAAAGAATTAATGAAGGAACATGATGTTCCGGAGTGGTATATAAAATCTTGCGAGAAGATAAAGTACATGTTCCCTAAAGCCCATGCTGCGGCCTATGTTACAAATGCATTTAGAATTGCATGGTTTAAAGTACATGAACCAAAAGCATATTATACTGCATATTTTACAATAAGGGCAGACGAATTTGATAGTGATATAATGTGTCATGGTAAAGAAAAAGTAATAAATAAAATGAAAGAAATAGATTTAGCAGGAAATAGTGCAACTACTAAAGATAAAAATATGTATGCTATACTAGAATTAGTATTAGAAATGTATGAAAGAGGAATTAACTTCTTACCAATGGACTTATACAAATCTCATAGTACAAAGTTTATTGCAGAAGAGGATGGAATAAGACCACCATTAAATAGTATTCCAGGTCTTGGAACTGTCGCAGCAGAAAGCATAGTAAAAGCAAGAGAAGAAGAGCCATTTATGTGTATAGATGATATAAGAATGAGAGCAAAAGCTGGAAGCTCAGTAATAGAACTTTTAAGAAATGCGGGTTGTCTAAAAGGAATGACAGAAAGTAATCAAATGAGCTTGTTTGCTTAAATAGAAAAATAATAAAGGTGGAAATAAATATAAAAATAAATAACTTAAAAGTAAATTATAATTTAGATTAAAAGATACAGGAGAGAGTGATGTTAGACTATAAATTAATATTAGAAGCAATATTTACACCAAAAAATATTATAATATATTTAATTATTATAAATTTACTAGCTTTTGCAGCTATGTGGTGGGATAAAAGAAGAGCACAAAAAGGTGAATGGAGAATAAGTGAAGCAGGCCTATTTACTTTAGTTCTACTAGGAGGTGGAATTGGAGGAATAGTTGGAATGTACACTTTTAGACATAAAACTAAAAAATTGAAATTTACGATAGGATTTCCTACAATTTTAATAACAGAAATTGTTTTGGCAATATATTTTTTTGTTATTAAATAATAATCCTTGATTTTTTGTAAATAATATGATATAAGTATATAAATTTAATAAGTGTGATGAAAAAGAAAAAGTATTTATAAAGCTAAAAGAGAGTTAGTGGTTGGTGTAAACTAATAGCAAAAAAATATGGGGAACTTTGGAGCACGATTATAACGAAGAGGATAATTAAATTTATCAATTAGGGTGGAACCGCGGAATATAACTTTCGTCCCTAGCTAATATGCTAGGTGCGGAAGTTTTTTAGATTTAAATAAAACCTTCTGGTACTTAGCAAATAAAGTATTAGGAGGTTTTTATTATGGTAGATTCAATGGAAAAAATCGTAGCATTATGCAAATCAAGAGGATATGTATATCCTGGTTCAGAAATTTATGGAGGACTTGCAAACACTTGGGATTATGGTCCTTTAGGAAATGAATTAAAAAATAATATTAAAGCTGCTTGGAGAAAGAAATTTATTCAAGAACAACCAAATATTGTAGGATTAGATGCAGCAATATTAATGAATCCAGAAACATGGGTTGCTTCAGGTCATGTTGGAGGGTTCTCAGATCCATTAATTGATTGTAAAGAGTGTAAAACAAGACACAGAGCAGATAAATTAATAGAAGAATGGGCTCATGACCAAGGAAAAGATATGATCGCAGATGGTATGACAGATGAACAATTAATAAACTTTATTAATGAAAATAAGATACCTTGCCCTAATTGTGGTAAAACAAATTTTACAGATATACGTAAATTTAATTTAATGTTTAAAACATTCCAAGGTGTTACAGAGGATAAAACAGCAGAAATATATTTAAGACCAGAAACAGCACAAGGTATATTTGTAGATTTTAAAAATGTTTTAAGAACATCTAGAAAGAAAATGCCAATGGGTATTGCACAAATAGGAAAAGCTTTTAGAAACGAAATAACTCCAGGAAACTTTATATTCAGAACAAGAGAATTCGAGCAAATGGAATTAGAATTTTTCTGCAAACCAGGAACAGATTTAGAATGGCATAAATATTGGAAAGACTATTGCGAAAACTGGCTATTAACTCTAGGAATGAAGAAAGAAAATATACGTTTAAGAGATCATTCAAAAGAAGAATTGGTATTCTATAGTAAAGCAACAACAGATATAGAATTTGCATTCCCATTTGGATGGGGAGAATTATGGGGAATTGCAGATAGAACAGATTATGACCTAACACAACATATGAACCATTCAAACCAAGATATGTCATATTTAGATCAAGAAACAGGAGAAAAATATGTACCATATGTTATAGAGCCATCACTAGGAGCAGATAGAGTGTTACTTGCTTTCTTATGCAATGCATACGAGGAAGAAGAAATTGCAGAAGGAGATGTAAGAACAGTATTACATTTACATCCAGCTTTAGCACCATATAAAGTAGCAGTTCTTCCATTATCTAAAAAATTATCTGAAAAAGCAACAGAAGTATATACAAAGCTATCAAAGAAGTTTATGTGTGATTATGATGAAGCTGGAAGTATAGGAAAGAGATATAGAAGAGAAGATGAAATAGGAACACCATATTGTGTAACAATAGATTTTGATACATTAGAAGATAATTGTGTAACTATAAGAGATAGAGATTCAATGGAGCAAGCAAGAGTAAGTATTGATGAACTAGAAAATTGGATTGCAGAAAAAGTAGAATTTTAATTATAACTAATGCAATTAAAGTTTTATATAGTATGATAATTATAAAGACATTCATTAAAACGAAATTAGTTTTGTGAATGTCTTTTACTTTTGTTTAACTTATGATAAGATTTCGTTATATGATACCAAAGAGGTGTATATAATGGAAACAAGTCTAATAGTAAGAAAAGAGAGTAAACTTGATAAGATAATAAAATTACTTAACAAAATCTTTTTAAAAGAAGCATATTATTTAGAAGAACAGATTGATGAATTATTTAAAACTAAAAGTGTGAATGTTTCTAGAATAGTAATACCTAAAGAGATAAATATGGACAAAAATATCTAATACAAAAATAGGAAAAAAGGGAACGTCTCCAAATCCCGAGGAATGTCGCTAAATTTCTTCAAAAAGGTTTACTAAAAGACATAAAGTGATATAATACTGATATAAAAATGCAGAAACTATAAAATTGTTGTATTAGCGCAATGAGAAAGATATTCGAAAGATAAAGGAGAGAAGATACATGGGTGAAGAAAATAAGAAATATGTATATTTATTTCAAGAAGGAAATGCAAAAATGAAAGATATCCTTGGTGGAAAAGGTGCAAATTTAGCAGAGATGACGAATTTAGGGCTACCAATTCCACAAGGTTTTACAATATCTACAGAATGTTGTAATAAATATTATGAAGATGGAGAAAAGATATCAGAAGATGTAATAAAACAAATAGATAGAGCTATTGCTAAATTAGAAGAAATGTCTGGAAAAAAACTAGGAGATGTTCAAAAACCATTATTAGTTTCTGTTCGTTCTGGTGCAAGAGTTTCTATGCCTGGAATGATGGATACAATATTAAATTTAGGAATTAATGATGAGACTGTTAAAATATTAGCTGCAAAAAATAGAAGATTTGCTTATGATAGTTATAGAAGATTTATACAAATGTATAGTGATGTGGTAAAAGGAATTCCTAACAGTGTTTATGAAAAAGCTATAGATACTAAAAAAATGCAAAGAGGTCTTGCTCAAGATATAGATATGGATGCAAATGACCTAGAAGATTTAGTAAAAGTATTTAAGGGAATATATTATGACCAAACTGGTTCAGCATTTCCACAAGATGTAAAGGCTTTACTATTAGAATGTATAGAAGCAGTATTTAAATCTTGGAACAATCCAAGAGCAATTAAATATAGAAGATTGAATGATATACCGGGAGATTGGGGAACAGCTGTAAATATACAGATGATGGTGTTTGGAAATATGGGAGACGACTGTGGTACAGGTGTAGCATTTTCTAGAAATCCATCAACAGGAGAGAATAAAATATATGGAGAATTTCTTATGAATGCACAAGGTGAAGATGTTGTGGCAGGAATAAGGACGCCTATGACAATAGATAAATTAGCAGAGATTAATCCAGATATATATAATGAGTTTGTAAGAAGTGCAAAAAAATTGGAAAAACATTATAAAGATATGCAAGACTTGGAATTTACAATAGAACATGGAAGTTTATATATTTTACAAACAAGAAATGGAAAAAGAACCGCACAAGCAGCTTTGCAAGTAGCAGTTGATCTAGTAAAAGAAGGATTAATAGATGAAAGAGAAGCTGTTTTAAGAGTAGAACCAAAGCAATTAGAACAATTATTACATCCTAATTTTGATAAAGAAAAATTAAAATATGCAAGATTAATAGCACAAGGATTAGCAGCATCACCAGGAGCTGCAACAGGAAAGGTTGTATTTAGTGCAGAAAAGGCAGTACAACTACATGAAGCAGGAGAAAAAGAATTAATTTTAGTACGTTTAGAAACATCTGCAAATGATATTGATGGTATGAATGTGTGCAAAGGAATATTAACTGTAAGAGGCGGAATGACATCACATGCAGCAGTTGTTGCAAGAGGTATGGGAACTTGCTGTGTAGCAGGATGTTCTAGTATAGTTGTAAACGAAGAAGAAGGATATTTCGAATTACCAGATGGAGCAGAATATATGGAAGGTGATTATATATCTTTAGACGGTTCAACAGGAAATGTGTATGATGGAAAAATAGATACGGTACCTACAACTGTTTCTGGAAATTTTGCAGAACTTATGAATTGGGCAGATCAATATAGAAAATTAAAAGTTAGAGCAAATGCGGATACTCCAAGAGATGCAAAACAGGCTTATGAATTTGGAGCCGAAGGAATTGGTTTATGTAGGACAGAGCATATGTTTTTTGCTCCAGAAAGAGTAAAAGCAATAAGAGAAATGATTCTTTCAGAAACAGTAGAACAAAGAAAGGTTGCATTAGCTAAATTATTACCTATGCAAAGAACAGATTTTGAAGAATTATATAAAGCAATGAATGGATATACAGTAACAATTAGATTATTAGACCCACCACTACATGAATTTTTACCTAAGACGGATAAGGATATATATGATTTAGCAAAAGAGATGAACATAAAAGAAGAAAAAATAAGGGAAACTATCCAAAAATTACATGAATTTAATCCAATGATGGGACATAGAGGTTGTAGATTAGATGTAACATTCCCAGAGATTGCACAAATGCAAACAAGAGCAATTATAGAAGCTGCAATAAATGTTAATAAAGAAGGAATGAATGTCATTCCAGAAATAATGATTCCTTTAGTTGGGGAATATAAAGAAATGAAGTATGTAAAATCAATAGTTACAGAAACTGCAGATAAAATTTTGGAAGAAGCAAATGTAGAAATGAGGTATCATGTAGGTACAATGATAGAGATTCCAAGAGCAGTATTAACTGCTGATGAAATAGCGAAAGAAGCAGAATTTTTCTCGTTTGGAACAAATGATTTAACACAAATGACTTTTGGATTTAGTAGGGATGATGCAGGTAAATTCTTAAATGAATATTATTCTAAAAATATTTATGATTTTGATCCATTTGCTACAATAGATAAAAAAGGTGTAGGTAAATTAATGAAAATAGCAGTAGAATTAGGAAGAAAGACGAGACCAGACTTAAAAATTGGAATTTGTGGTGAACATGGGGGAAACCCAGCATCTGTAGAATTCTGTAATGCACTTGGTTTAAATTATGTATCTTGCTCACCATATAGAGTGCCAATTGCAAAACTTGCAGCAGCACAAGCAGCAATAAATGAAGAAAGAATATAATAAAATGCAAATAGAAAATAAAAGAAAAAGATGATTTATGAAATTTTTAAATATAGAAAGAAATTTGGATTTTAAATAGATATATTAAAAAAATATAAAACTATTAAATAGATTATTTAATAAAAAACACTTGATAAATGTATGAATCAAAAAATTTATCAAGTGTTTTTATTAAGCTAACAAGGGAATGTTACTTATATTTATACCGATTGTGAAGTAATTGTGTAAATATATTAAAATTATTGTTTTTATAAATTATTTAATTTTGTCCAATCCAGAATATTTTTTTAATTTTTCATAAACTAGATAATTAATTGTACCAGAAGGGAAGTTTCCATTTTTATCTTTAGTTCCAGCAGGTACACCTGTTAATAATTCGATACCTTCATCAATTGTAGAAATTGCATAGATATGGAATAAGTTATTCTTTACAGCGTCTACTACTTCATCATCTAAATGAAGATTTCTTACATTTTGAACAGGAATTATAACACTATGACTACCATCTAATCCCCTGTCTTTACATATTTGGAAAAATCCTTCGATTTTTTCATTAACACCGCCAATAGGTTGAATTTCACCTTTTTGATTTACAGAGCCTGTAACTGCAAAAGATTGATTTATTGGTATTTCAGACAAACTAGAAAGTAGGGCATATAGCTCTGTACTAGAAGCACTATCTCCATCAACACCATTATATAATTGTTCAAAACATATACTTGCAGTTAAAGCAAGAGGAAAATCTTGTGCAAATTTTTGTCCTAAATAACCTGTAAGTATTAATACACCTTTAGAATGAGAAGAACCAGAAAGGTCAACTTCACGTTCTATGTTAACAATTCCTTGTTTTCCTGAATAAGTATTTGCAGTTATTTTTGTAGGTTTTCCAAAAGAATAGTCGCCTATAGTTAAAACTGTAAGTCCGTTAATTTGTCCAACTTTAGATCCAGATGTATCTATTAATAAAGTGTTTTCTTTTATCATTTCCAAATAATGAGTATCATATTTTTTTACGCGTTCAATTCTTTCTTTTAAAGCTTTGTGAATAAATTTATCTGTAATCAGTTTAGAACGACTAAGTTTTGCCCAAGTCGCAGCTTCACCAAGAATTTCTGACAAGTCATTAAATTTGGTAGAGATTTTTTCTTTATCATTTGCAAGAACAGTAGCATAATCAACTAAACTTGCGACACCAGTTCTATCTAGTTGAGGTAAACCTTCTTTTTCGCAAAATCCATGTGCGAACCTAGCAAGTTTTACCATGTTTTCAGAATTACGAGGAGCATCGTCTTCGAATTCAACTTTTATTTTAAATAATTTTCTAAAATCATTATCCACAGCAAGTAGGGTATGGTAAATATTGCTATTACCAATTATAATAACCTTTAAATCTAAAGGAATTGGCTCAGGTTTTAAAGAAATCATTACCATAGAAGAATGTTGTTCAGAAGCATTTTCTATATTTAGTTCTTTTACCTTTAAAGCCTTTTTTAATGATTCATAGCATAGGCTATTTTGTATTATATCGTCTGCTTGGAACATAATATATCCACCATTTGCCGTGTGAAGTAAACCAGGTTTTAACATAGTATGATCAGTTTTTAAAGCACCATAATAATTTTCGTATTCAAGTTTTCCAAATAAATTTGGATAAGAAGTATTAGAATCCATTATAACAGGTGCACCTTCTAAATTGCTATTATCAATAAACAAGTTTACTCTATAATTAAGCCATGGGGCAAGGGGTTCTACTCTTGGACCATTTGGTGTTTGATTATTTGTGTTTTCAGTTGTAAAAGCAGAAATATTCTTTAAAATATCAGTTTTTACATCATTTAAAAATTTGGTAATCTTTTTATTTCTTTTAAATTTTGATTTTACATTATTAATATGAACATTTATAGTAAGTAGGGCAATATTAGATTGCCATTCTTCTATTTTTTTATCTGCTTCTTTTTCAATTGCTTTAATTTCGCTTATTGCTTCGATAATTTGTTGTTGTACGATTCCAGATTTATCTTCAAATTCTTTTTTTACACTTTCGTCTAATTTATCGAATTCTTCTTCTTCAATAGTTTTACCATTTATTACTGGCATCATGTAAATACCATTTTGTGCACTTTTAACAAAAAAACCATATTCTAAAGCTTTTTTATTTAAGTTTTCCATTAGAACATTTCTTTTTTCTTCGAATTCTTGTTTAATTATAGTTTTTTCTTTTTCAAAATCATCGTTATTAAATGTATTTTTTATATCCACTTTAATATCTTTAATAAAAGCATCCATAGTATTTTTAAATTCTTTTCCTTGACCAGCAGGAAGAGAGACCGCAATTGGCTCATTTGGTTTATCAAAATTATATATATAACACCAATCATTTGGAACCTTCTTCTTTTTAGCAATTGTATCCAAATAATTTTTTGTATACATAGTCTTACCAACTCCACTAGGACCTTCTAGGTAAATATTATATCCTTTAACATTTACATTAAGACCAAATTCTAAAGCTTTAATGCCACGTTCTTGTCCAATTCCAGAAGTAATAGGCTCTAAATTTTCTGTTGTTTCAAAATCAAAAAAGTTTGGATTACACATTACTCTTAAATCTTTATAATTTAATTCATTTTTTTTCATTTGTTTTTTTCCTTCTTTCTTTATAATTCTTTTGTCATAATAATTGCATTATCTTTATTGCCATAATATTTTTTTCTGAAGCCAACATTTTTAAAACCATATTTTAAGTATAAATTTATTGCAGGTAGATTGTGTTCATTTACTTCTAGAGTAATTGCTTTAAAATTTTGACTCTTTGCAGTTTGTATTAGTTTCTCCAATAATTTACTACCAATACCAGCTTGTCTGTTAGATTTTTTTACAACTATATCTGTAATATGGGTATCATCTACAGCTTTCCAAATTCCTGCAAAACCTAAAATATTATTTTCCAATTTGGCTACAAAATATTCTGAGTTAGGATTATTAAGTTCTTCTTGCAAAACATCATATGTCCAAAAATCGTCAAAATCGCTGATTAAAATATCTTTTATCAAAGATAAGTCATAATCTGTCATATTATATACTTCTAAATTCATAGTAATTATCCTTTATTTAATTTTTTCTCTAATTCGATTTCCGCACTTGATTTTTTTAAATATAGTGGGGAAAGAGATAAATCTTCCTTATCTGTGCAATTAAAATATTTATAGATTGCAGCTTTAGCTACTCCGCTAGCAGAAGAATTGTTAGCATTTCCTTCTGTTATTAAACAATTTTTAATAGAAGCTTTAATTTGTGAAGAATAGGTTGTAGCTCCAGAACCTACAAATATAATTTCAGTATTAGAATAATTATATAAAATATCTAATGTGTTATTAATATTATCAGATATATATTTATCTATTAAAGAATAATGACTATCTTCATATTTGAATAATCCTGCATATACATTATTATTTTTTGCATCTATTATAGAACAAACCAAAGAGTTTTCTTTAGGTATAATATTGTATGCTAAACTTTCTAAAGAAGAAATACCGATAGCTTTTTTATTATAGTAATCTCTAAAAGCACATATGGTAGCAACCCCAATTCTAATTCCTGTAAAAGAACCAGGACCTTTAGAACATGCAAATAAATCTATATCAGCTAAATTGATTTGTAAATTGTCAAAAGCTTTTTTTATCATTGGCATTAAGTTTTCAGAATGAGTTAATTTATCAGCTATATAGTCTTCATAAATTATTTTGCTATCATCTAAAATTGCGAGACTACAAATATTGCTAGATGTATCGATACTTAATGTTTTCATTTTTACACTTCCTTTAATTTATATTCGCCAAAACATTCCATATTTAAAATACGAATGTCAGAATCTTCAAAATCTCTAGAAAAAGAAATCTTTAAATAAGATTCAGGTAAAAGTTCTTCAATTTTTTCGCCCCATTCAATTATGCAAATACCAGTTTGAAAATATTCGTCTCCACCAATTGCATAAAATTCATCTATATCTTCTAATCTATAAACATCAAAATGATATATTGGGAAATCGGGAGTATCGTATTCGTTTACAATAGTAAAAGTAGGACTTGATAATTCGTCTTGTAAATTAAAATATTCTAAAAAACCTTCTGTAAATTTGGTTTTCCCAGAACCAAGTTCGCCACATAAAACGATAATATCTCCTTTTTTTGAATTAGAAGCGATTTTTTGTGCTAATTTCTTTGTTTCTTCTTCAGAATGTGAAATAAATTTTGTCATATTTTTTCTCCTTTGCTTCTTAATTATATAAGAAGCAAAAACATTTGTAAAGAAAATCAGAGGCTAATTATATGGAAATTTGTAGAAAAATATGATACTATATTGATACTGCAAAATAATAGAGACTAGGAGAAAATTATGAGTGAAATCGAAAATATAAACTTACCAGGGGATTTAAAAAAACTTGATATAAAAGAAAAAGAAAGGCTATCAGCAGAAATAAGAAAAGAAATACTAAATGTCGTATCCAATAATGGTGGACATTTAGCCTCGAATTTAGGTGTTGTAGAACTTACAATAGCACTGCATTCGGTGTTTAATACACCTAAAGATAAAATAGTTTGGGATGTAGGGCATCAGACATATGTTCATAAAATTCTTACCGGTAGAAAAGATAAATTGACTTCTTTAAGAAAAAAGAATGGAATAGCTGGTTTCCCAAAAAGGGAAGAGTCAGAATATGATACATTTAATACTGGACATAGTAGTACATCTATTTCTGCAGCCATAGGAATGGCAAGAGCAAGAGATATAAAAAAAGAGAATTATCAAATTGTTGCAGTTATAGGAGATGGTGCTTTAACAGGGGGAATGGCATTAGAAGCATTAAATGATGGGGGAAGTTCCAAAACCAATTTTATAATTATCTTAAATGATAATGAAATGAGTATTTCTAAAAATGTTGGAGGAATATCTAATTTCTTAAGTAAAATAAGAAGCAAGAGATTTTATAAAAAATCAAATAATATGATAAAAAAAGGTGTTTCAAAAATTCCTTGGATTGGTAATAAAATAATAAAACTAGTACAAGATTTAAAATATAGTATTAAAAAGATTTTTATATCTAATATGTTTTTCGAAGATATGGGATATACATATTTAGGACCAGTTGATGGACATAATATAGAAAAATTAGAAAATATTTTAAAAATTGCTAAAAATATTGATGGACCTAAGCTAATTCATGTTATTACTAAAAAAGGAAAGGGATATGAACCAGCAGAAAAAAATCCGGATAAATTTCATTCAACAGGACCATTTAGTTTAGAAACAGGGAAAGCTAAAAAAACTAAGACAAAAGATTACTCAAAAGTTTTTGGTGATAAATTGGTAAGCATGGCAGAAAAAAATAAAAAGATTGTAGCTATAACAGCATCTATGAAAGATGGAACAGGCTTAAAAGAGTTTGCAGAAAAATTTAAAGATAGATTTTTTGATGTTGGAATAGCAGAAGGTCATGCAATAGGTATGGCAGCAGGTATGGCAACAAATGAAATTATTCCAGTTGTCCCAATATATGCATCGTTTTATCAACGCGGATATGATCAAGTTATACATGATGTGTGTATGCAAAATTTGCATGTAGTTTTGTGTTCAGATAGAGCTGGAATTGTAGGTGCAGATGGCGAGACACATCAAGGAATTTTAGATTTATCTTTTTTTAATATAGTACCAAATTTGGTTATTATGGCGCCAAAAAACTTTAAAGAATTAGAATGCATGTTAGAGTTTGCTATAGACTATATTGGACCAATTTATATAAGATATCCACGTGGTGGAGAAGAAAGTACAAAGATAGATAAGGAAGAAAAAATTGAACTAGGTAAAGCTGAAAAATTATCAGAAGGAAATGATTATACTATAGTTGCGATAGGCAAGATGGTTCAAAGGGCATACGAAATTTCAAATATCCTAAAAAAAGAAGGGATAGGAATTAAAGTAATAAATGCAAGATTTTTAAAACCTTTTGACGAAGAAAATATTGTTAGATGGATAGGAAATTCGAAAGTTATAACAATTGAAGACAATATTATAAAGGGCGGATTAGGAAGTACTGTATTAGAGACACTAAAGAAATACCATAAAACGAATGAATTAAAAATGCTGGGATATCCAGATGAGTTTATAAAACAAGGTACAGTAGATGAAATAGAAAGGGATTATAAATTAGATGTAGAAAGTATTTTAGATATGATTAGAAAATGGAGTAATTATGAATAAAAAAGAATTATTAGAGGGGCATAATAAAGAAGAACAAATACTTATTTCAAAAATGATAGATAAGATGGAAGAAGCAAAGCAAAAAAACAAAATAACTAATACAGATTTCTTAGATGGATATCAAATAAGAATATGTACAGAAATTTTAAATAAAGCTAAATTTAATAAGTATATTTTCTTTGGTGGATATGAGGAAGCAGAAAGAAAAATTATAGTATTTTATCCAGATAAGTTTAAATTTATTATAGAAGACAAAAAATATATAAATAGCTTATGTGCAGTAAGAATAAGCTTACCTAATGAGCTATATGGTGAATATACGCATAAAAATTATTTAGGCATGATAATGAAATTAGGAGTTGTACGAGAAAAGGTTGGAGATATTTTGGTTAAAGAAAGTGGAGCAGATGTAATAGTAATGCCAGAGATCGTTAAATATTTATTGACTAATTTAAGTGAGTTGACAAGGTTAAGAAAAGCAGACATAAAAGAGATACAAATTAATGAATTAGAAAAAGTAGAAATAAAAACAAAAGAGTATAATATCATTGTTTCTGCATTAAGACTAGATAATATAATAGCTGAACTTGCTAAAACTTCTAGAATGCAAGCAAAGGAGCTAATAAACCAAGAGAGAGTATTTGTAAATTTTAAAAACGAAATAAAACAAACCAAGCTACTAAATGAAGGTGATTTAGTATCAATTAGAGGCAAAGGAAGATTTAAAATTAGCGAAATTATAGGGAATACTCAGAAGGGTAGATATATATTAAAAATAGAAAAATATGTATAAAATGTAAAGAATTGAGAAAGAATACTTGAAAAGTATTCTTTTTTGTTATAGAATGACTATGATCAATGAGTAGGTCAAATTTTTATATGCCTATAAGGCAAAAAAGAAATGGAGGAATTATAATGTCAATTAAAGTAGGTTTTAACGGATTTGGAAGAATTGGAAAATTAGCATTCCAAGCAGCTTTAGAGAAAGGTGATGAAGTAGATATCGTTGCTATAAACGATCCTTTTATAACAGCAGACTACATGGCATATATGGTAAAATATGACACAATGCATGGAAGATTTAATGGAACAATTGAATCAAAAGAAAATGTTTTAGTAGTAAATGGAAAAGAAATAAAAGTATATAATGAAATGGATCCTCACAATATACCATGGGGAGAATTAGGAGTAGAATATGTATTCGAATGTTCAGGAGTATTTACAACAATGGAAAAAGCACAAGCACACTTAGATGCAGGAGCTAAAAAAGTTGTTATAAGTGCACCTTCAAAAGATGCTCCAATGTTTGTTATGGGTGTTAACAACGAAACATATGATCCAAGTATGAATATTGTTTCTAACGCATCTTGTACAACAAACTGTTTAGCACCACTTGCTAAAGTTATAAATGATAATTTCGGAATTAAAGATGGTTTAATGTCAACAGTTCACGCTACAACAGCAACACAAAAAACAGTTGATGGAGCTTCTAAAAAAGATTGGAGAGGTGGACGTGCTGCTGCTGGAAATATTATTCCATCATCAACAGGTGCTGCAAAAGCAGTTGGAAAAGTTATCCCATCATTAAATGGAAAATTAACAGGTATGTCTTTCAGAGTTCCAACATTAGATGTTTCTGTAGTAGATTTAACATGTAACTTAGAAAAACCAGCATCATATGAAGAAATATGTGCTGCAGTTAAAAAAGCTTCAGAAAATGAATTAAAAGGAATTCTAGAATATACAGACGAACCAGTAGTATCTTCAGATTTCTTAGGAGATTCACATACATCTATATTTGATGCAGCTGCTGGTATCCAATTAACAGATACATTTGTAAAATTAGTTGCATGGTATGATAATGAATGGGGATATTCTCATAAATTAGTAGATTTAGCTTGCTATATGTCAACAAAAGACAATATGTAATTAATTAAGATTTTTTAGAGGTTGCTTTTTAAAGTAACCTCTAAAAGTCTAATATATTATGGGCAAGATAATGTAATTGTAAAGGTTACATATGTGCCTAAAAAAGACATATATGCAACCTTTACAATTAATCCACTATCCAAATCTTTGATTTCGCTTGGTGTGATATATGCGTAAGCTAATCCACTTATAAAAGCTTTGATTTGGTAAAGCGGAATATATGCATGTGCTTGTCATAAAAGTTTTATTAAATAAAAGGAGTGAATTTTTTATGAGTAAAAAAACAGTTAGAGATATTGACTTAAAAGAAAAAAAAGTAATCGAAAGATGTGATTTTAATGTACCATTATTAGAAGATGGAACAATAAGAGATAACACAAGAATTGTTGCAGCATTACCAACAATTAAATATTTATTAGAACAAAATTGTGCAGTAATCTTATGTTCTCATTTAGGAAGACCAAAGGGACAAGTTGTTCCAGAAATGTCTTTAGCACCAGTTGCAAAAGAATTATCAAAATTATTAGGACAAGAAGTAAAACTTGCAAAAGACGTAGTTGGTGAAGATGCTCAAAAATTAGCTAAAGAATTAAAACCAGGTGAAGTAATGTTACTAGAAAATGTAAGATTTGAACCAGGTGAAGAAAAGAATGATGCAGAATTAGCTAAGAAATTTGCGAGTTTGGCAGAAGTATTTGTAAATGATGCATTTGGTACAGCTCACAGAGCACATGCTTCAACAGCAGGAATAGCTGATTATTTACCAGCAGTAAGCGGATTCTTAATCGAAAAAGAATTAAAATTCTTAGGAGATGCAATAAACAATCCAAAAAGACCATTTGTAGCTATTTTAGGAGGAAAGAAAGTTTCTGATAAAATAGGTGTAATTGACAGTTTATTAGAAAAAGTAGATACATTAATGATAGGTGGAGCAATGGCATACACATTCTTCAGATCAATGGGATATACAGTAGGAAATTCTATTTGTGAAGAAGATAAATTAGATTTAGCACAAAACTTATTAAAGAAAGCAGAAGAAAAAGGTGTTAAATTTATGCTTCCAGTAGATACAAAAGTAGGAAAAGAGTTTAAAGAAGATACAGAAAGTAAAATAGTAAGTTATAAAGAAATTCCAGACGGATGGGAAGGATTTGATATTGGTACAGAAACAATAAAAATGTACACAGACGAATTAAAAAATGCAGCAACAGTATTATGGAATGGACCAGTAGGTTTATTTGAATTTGATCAATTTGCTGTAGGAACAAATGCTATAGCTAATACTTTAGCAGAAATCGATGCCGTTACAGTAATTGGTGGTGGAGATTCAGCTGCAGCTATAAAGAAAGCTGGTCTTTCTGATAAAATGACACATATTTCTACAGGTGGAGGAGCTTCACTAGAATTTATAGAAGGAAAGAAATTACCAGGAATAGAATGCTTAATGGATAAATAAAGTCACCGTCGAAATTAAGCCACTTCCAAAATTTTGATTTGGTGAAGTGGGCTATATTTGGCGAAGCCAACTTCCACCGCACATTGCTGGAGGATTGTTAGCGAAAATAACGACTTTAGACTTTAATGTTCGATATGGAGAGTAGTATACATGGAGCTATTAGATGTAGTAGATGAAGAGAATAATTTAACAGGAAAGAAAGAAGATAAAGATATAATTCATCAAAAAGGACTATGGCATAGGGAAATAGCAATTTTAATTGAGAATGAAAAGGGAGAATATTTGATTCAAAAGAGATCTGCAACAAAAAAGCAAGCACCAAATAAATGGTGCTTGACAGCAGGTCATGTAAAGGCAGGAGAAGAATATGTAAAAGCTGCAATACGAGAAGCAGAAGAAGAAATTGGAATTGATATATGTGAAAATGATTTAATAGAGCTAGGAATGTTTAAACAACCTTTTCAAAGCGAGAAAACAACAAATAATAACTTTACAAAATACTATTATTACGCAACAAAGAATAAAATAGAGGATTATACAATACAATTAGAAGAGCTAAGTGAAATAAAATATATATCTTTTGTAGAATTAGAAAATATTGTTAAATATAAAAATGAAGATTTTGCATTTTCAAGAAGACTTGCCATGATGAAGGTTTTAGAATCATTAAAAAATATAGATAAGATGAATTATATAAAAGAGAGGAGAGAAAATTTATGCGTAGAAAAGTAATTGCTGGTAACTGGAAAATGAATATGCTTCCAAATGAAGCAATATCATGTGTAGACGAATTAGCAAAATTAGTAAAAGATACAGAAAACGAAGTTATTTTATGTGTTCCATATACAGATTTATTTTATGCATTATTAACTGCACAAAATACAAATATAAAAATAGGAGCACAAAATATGCACTTCGAAGAAAACGGAGCATATACAGGTGAAGTTTCTGGACCAATGCTTAAATCAATTGGTGTAGAATATGTTATTATAGGACATTCAGAAAGAAGACAATATTTTGCAGAAACAGACGAAACTGTAAATAAAAAAGTAAAAGCAGCACATAAATATGGATTAAAACCAATAGTATGTGTTGGGGAAACTTTAGAGCAAAAAGAAGCTGGAGAAACAACTAATGTAATAACAACACAAACAAGATTAGCATTAGAAGGACTTTCTAAAGAACAAGTAGAAGGAACAATAATAGCATATGAACCAATTTGGGCTATAGGAACAGGAAAAACAGCAACATCAGAAGATGCTAATAACTCTATAAAAGAAATTAGAAAAGAGATAGCAAAAAATTATGGACAAGAAGTAGCAGATAGAGTTATAATACAATATGGCGGAAGCGTTAAGTCAGGAAATGCAAAAGAACTATTTACAACATCAGATATTGATGGTGGACTAGTTGGTGGAGCAAGCCTAAAAGCTGACGAATTCGCTAAAATAGTAAATTTTGATAAGTAAGGATGGTAACAAAGTATGAAAGATAAGCTAACAATGGTAATGATATTAGATGGATTTGGCGAAAACAGTAATAAAGATGGAAATGCTGTTGAGCTTGCAAATACACCTAATATAGATAGACTAATGAAAATATGGCCAACAACAGATATTCATGCAAGTGAACTAAGTGTAGGACTTCCAGAAGGACAAATGGGAAATTCTGAAGTAGGTCACACAAACATAGGTGCTGGTAGAATAGTTTATCAAGAATTAACTAAAATTACTAAATCAATAGAAGATGGTGACTTTTTCACAATACCAGAACTAGTAGAAGCAATAGAAAATTGTAAGAAAAATAATTCAAAATTGCATATACTAGGCTTAGTATCAGATGGAGGGGTTCATAGCCATATTCGTCATTTATTTGCAATTTTAGAATTAGCAAAAAGAAAAGACTTCGAAAATGTATATGTACACTGTTTTACAGATGGTAGGGATACAGCTCCAACATCTGGGGAAAGTTATATTGCACAATTAGAAGAAAAAATGAAAGAAAAAGGTGTAGGAAAAATTGCTACTATTTCTGGTAGATTCTATGCCATGGATAGAGATAAAAGATGGAATAGAATTCAAAAAGCATATGATGCAATGGTAAATGGAAATGGTATAAAAGCAACAAGTGCAATAGCTGCAGTAGAAAGTTCATACCAAAAAGAGGTTTTTGATGAATTTATAGAACCAACAGTTATTTGCAATGGAGATACACCTGTTGCAACAATAGAAGATAATGATTCTGTAATATTCTTTAACTTTAGACCAGATAGAGCAAGAGAGATAACAAGAACATTAGTAGATCCAGATTTTAATGAGTTCGAAACAAAGAAAATGAATTTAGATTATGTTTGCTTTACACAATATGACGAAACAATGCCAAATGTAAAAGTTGCTTTTAAACCAGAAAGATTAGTAAATACATTTGGAGAATATGTAAGCAAACAAGGTTTAAATCAATTAAGAATTGCAGAAACAGAAAAATATGCACATGTTACATTTTTCTTTAATGGTGGGGAAGAAAAACAATATCCAGGAGAAGATAGAATATTAGTACCTTCACCAAAAGTAGAAACATATGATATGAAACCAGAAATGAGTGCAATAGAAGTTACAGACAAAGTTGTTGATGCGATAAACTCTAAAAAATATGATACAATCATTTTAAATTATGCAAATCCAGATATGGTAGGACACACAGGAAATCTAGATGCTGCTATAAAAGCAATAGAAACAATAGATACTTGTGTAAAAAGAGTAGTTGATGCAGTAGAAGCACAAAATGGAGTATTAATAATTACTGCAGACCATGGTAATGCAGAACAAATGATAGATTATAAAACCGGTGAACCACATACTGCTCATACAACAAATTTAGTTCCATTAATTTTAGTTGGAATGAAAGATGTAAAATTAAAAGAAGGAAAATTAGCAGATTTAGCACCAACAATGTTAGATATTATGGGCCTAGAAAAGCCAGCTGAAATGACTGGAGAAAGTTTAATTGTAAAAGAATAAAATATGAAAACTTATGGGGGGAAATACAGTGTCAACTTCGGCCAGGATGAAAGAACTATACAAAGAAATACAACATAGTCTATTTGACATGATACCAGAAAAATGGAATAAGATATTTTTATATGCATCAGTTATAGATGGAAGAAATAGCTTAGAAACTGGAGAAATGTATTTTTATTATATTCCAAAGGGAATATTAAAAAGAGAGCCTATTAATGTATATGAAGTACCAAATAAGTTTAACTTAGATGAAAATTCATATTTTAAGATGGCTGACGATTTGTATGGAATTATAAAAAAGTTAAGAAAAGAATATATAGCAATAAATGGAGCTTTATGGACCAATATTGTAATTTCGATAGCTGATTATACTTTTAAAGTAGAATATGGCTTTGAAAACTTGGCAACTTCCCCATATAGTAATTATGATAGGCATTTAGTTTTTAGATATAAATATTTAAAAACCGGATTAAATTCTTATAGTAAAAGAGAAAAACAAATGGTTTTGGATTATATAGATAAAGAAGAAAATTCTAATAGAAAGGTAGATGTATACGAGGAATCCTTATATGCAACCCCTAATAAGAATTTAGTTAATTTCGAAAAAGATGCGCCAACAAAATCAAGAAAAGAAGAAAGAATGGAAGAGCTTTACGAACTAGAAAAGGAAAGCGAATTTTGGCCGCATGACAAAAAATATATAATTGTAGAAAGTAAACCAAAAAGTAAAAATCAAATTATAAATACCAAGAAAAGATACTAATAAAAGGTGAAAGGAGAAATAGAAATGATATATTCAAAGGAATTAGAAGAAATGTGCACAGTTGCAAAAGGAGTAAACCATGGACCAGCACCAATACCAGAAGAAGGTAAATGGGTTAAAGCAAAAGAAATAAAAGATATATCTGGTTTAACACATGGTATTGGATGGTGTGCACCACAACAAGGAGCTTGTAAATTAACATTAAATGTAAAAGATGGTGTAATTCAAGAAGCTTTAATCGAAACAATTGGATGTTCAGGAATGACACATTCAGCAGCTATGGCAGGAGAAATCTTAACAGGAAAAACAATATTAGAAGCATTAAATACAGACTTAGTATGTGATGCCATAAATACAGCTATGAGAGAATTATTCTTACAAATAGTATATGGAAGAACACAAACAGCTTTCTCAGAAGGTGGACTTCCAGTAGGAGCTGGACTTGAAGATTTAGGAAAAGGACATACATCACAAGTTGGAACAATTTATTCAAGCACATTAAAAGGACCAAGATATTTACAATTAACAGAAGGATACATAGTAGAACTTGGATTAGATAAAGATGATCAAATAATTGGTTATAAATATGTTCATATGGGAAAAATGATGGATAACATCAAAAAAGGAATGGATCCAATGGAAGCAATCGAAAAAGCTTCAGGAACATATGGAAGATTTGATGAAGCAGTTAAAAAAATAGATCCAAGAAAACAATAATAAGAAGGTAAAGTATGAATATTTATTTTTCAGGTTCAATATATGGTGGAAGACAAAAATTAGAATCATATAAAAAATTAGTAAAAGAGTTAACAAAGTTTGGTAATGTCTTAGATGAAGAAGTAGCGGATGAGAATGTATTAATTCGTGAAAAGAGCATTTCTGATAACGATGTTTTCGAAAGTTTAGTAGATAGACTAAAACAAGCAGATTTAGTTTTTGCAGAGGTAACAGTTCCATCATTAGGAGTTGGATATGAAATTGGATACGCAGATAGCCATAATAAAAGAGTAATATGTGTTTATGATAAAAATGTAACACCCAAAATTACAACAATGCTTAGAGGTAATAATAGATTAAAAATTATTCCATATACAAATATAAATGAAATAATAAACAATTTGGAGAATATATTAAAGGAGGAAGATTAAATGGCAGTAACATTTGAAAGTTATGAAAGAAGAATAGATCAAATCAAACCAGTAATGGAAAAATACGGAATTAAAGATTTTGAAGATGCATTAAAAATATGTACAGATAAAGGATTTAATCCATACGAAATAGTAAAAGGAGTACAACCAATATGTTTCGAAAATGCAGCTTGGGCATATACATTAGGTGCTGCAATAGCAATTAAAAAAGGATGTACTAAAGCAGCAGATGCAGCAAAAGCTATTGGAGAAGGCTTACAAGCATTCTGTATTCCAGGCTCAGTTGCAGATGATAGAAAAGTTGGATTAGGACATGGAAATTTAGCATCTATGTTACTTTCAGAAGATACAAAATGTTTTGCATTTTTAGCAGGACATGAAAGCTTTGCAGCAGCAGAAGGAGCTATTGGTATAGCTAAATCTGCAAACAAAGTTAGAAAAGAACCATTAAGAGTTATCTTAAATGGTTTAGGAAAAGATGCTGCTCAAGTTATTTCTAGAATTAACGGATTTACATATGTAAAAACAGAATTTGATTTCTTTACAGGAAAAGTTAATGTAGTAGAAGAAATTCCATATTCAAACGGAGAAAGAGCAGAAGTTAGATGTTATGGTGCAAATGATGTTAGAGAAGGTGTAGCTATAATGTGGCTAGAAGATGTTGATGTATCTATTACAGGAAACTCAACAAACCCAACAAGATTCCAACATCCAGTTGCAGGTACATATAAGAAAGAAAGAATAGAAGCAGGTAAAAAATACTTCTCTGTTGCATCAGGTGGTGGAACAGGAAGAACATTACACCCAGACAATATGGCTGCTGGACCAGCTTCATATGGTATGACAGATACAATGGGAAGAATGCATTCAGATGCACAATTCGCAGGAAGCTCTTCAGTTCCAGCTCATGTTGAAATGATGGGATTAATCGGAATGGGTAATAACCCAATGGTTGGTGCTTCAGTAGCAGTTGCAGTTGCAGTAGAAGAAGCTATGAAGGCTTAACCTATGTGAACATAGTGAAGCAGAGCTTTAAGTTTAGTTTGCAGTGGCTAGCTATGAAATAATGAACTTTGGTGACTGAGCTTAAAGTTCATTTGGTAAATATAAAATTAAAATCCCCTACTTGTTAAATAACTTAACAAGTAGGGGATTTTCTTTTGCTTGTAAGTAAGTTATGAATATAGTAAATACAACCACTACATGAATTGATTTAAAAAGTAATATATTAAAAAGTAATGCAAAAAAATGTAAAATGGTGTATAATATAATAACCTAAAAAACAGTTGAAAGGAAGGATAAAAATGAAACAGCTTATAATAAAGCGGTCTAATTTACAAGATGAATATATCTTGGAGGTAACGGGATATATCCCTAAAGAATTAGAAGATGACTTTGAATGTATGGCAGAAAGTTTTTCGGAGGAAGATAAATTATTAATAGAAGAGATTTATGAAGAGATTTATAAGTTTAGAAGGTATCATAAGCAAAGAAATGGTTTATTAATTAACTTTCAGATAAATTTCGAAATGTATCCTATGGATGGGAAATTGATGGAAGAAGTTGAACCAATTAGGAAAGTGACAATAACATTTCAAATACGAAGAACTTTTGGAAGATGGATTAAAGAACTTTTTTAGGTTATAGAAGAGGGCTGAATGCGAAAACATAAAACGCATTTAGCTCTTTTCTTAATTAATTGGATATATTTTCAAATAATTGGCAATAATAATATAAATGGAGGTATGTTATGAAAGATTATTTGAAAATAGAAAGTGTAGAAGCACTAGAAGTGCTAGATTCAAGAGGAAATCCAACTGTTCAAGTAGAGGTTATAACAGATGGGGGATTTTGTGGAGTAGCAAAAGTGCCATCAGGAGCATCTACAGGAAGTTTTGAAGCAGTGGAGCTAAGAGATAATGACGAAGAGCGCTATATGGGAAAAGGAGTAAAAAAGGCAGTAGAAAATGTGAATAGAACTATTGCAAAAAAAATAACAGGTATGAATGTATATGATCAATTAAAAATCGATCAAAAATTAATTGATATTGATGGTACAGATAATAAAGAAAAATTAGGTGCGAATGCAACTTTAGGAGTATCACTTGCAGTAGCAAAAGCAGCAGCAAATTCATTAGGAATGACGCTATATAATTACATCGGAGGAGTAAATGCAAAAAAATTACCAACTCCGATGATGAATATATTAAATGGTGGAAAACATTCTGATAATAATATTAGTTCACAAGAATTTATGATAATGCCAACTTCAGGTAAAGATTTTGCAGAAAACCTACAAATGGGAGTTGAAACATACCATAATCTAAAAAAGGTATTAAAATCAAAAGGATATTCCGTTGCTGTAGGGGATGAAGGAGGATTTGCTCCAAACTTACAAAGTGAAGAAGAAGCATTAGATGTAATTGTAGAAGCAATAAAAAAAGCAGGATATATACCAGGAAAAGATATATCAATAGCATTAGATGTTGCAAGTACAGAAATGTATGATGAGGCAAAAAAAGTAGGCAAAAATGGATATCTATTTTGGAAAACAGGTACTTTTAAAACTAGTGATGAGATGATAGATTATTTAGAAGAGCTGGTACAAAAATATCCAATAGTTTCAATAGAAGATGGATTAGCAGAAGAAGATTGGAATTCATGGAAAAAACTTACTCAAAAGCTAGGTAGTAAAATTCAATTAGTTGGTGATGATTTATTTGTTACAAATACAGATAGATTAAGAAAAGGAATAAGAAATAAAGTAGCAAATAGTATATTAATAAAACCGAATCAAATAGGCACATTAACAGAAACATTAGATGCGATAGAAATGGCGCAAAAGGCAGGCTATACAACTGTAATATCACATAGATCAGGCGAAACAGAGGATACAACTATAGCAGATATTGCAGTAGCAGTAAATGCTGGTCAAATAAAGACAGGAGCACCATGTAGAACAGATAGAGTCGCAAAATATAATAGGTTATTAAATATAGAAAATGAATTAAAATAAACATTTTAAATTGCTAAAAAATGTAAATTAAGTTACTATATAAGACACAAATTGTTTCAGTTTCCGAAATCTCCCCATACTTTAGGTATTAAAAATAATACAAGTATGGGGAGAAAATAATATATGCCAAAATAATTGACAAGTATTTTCTTTATTTATATTATATATTAATATAAATAAAGGGGGATATATTTATGGGCATAGCTAGTTTTATTTTGGGAATTGTAAGTCTTGTATTAGTTTTAACAGGGCATTCGCTTCTAACCATTATACTTGGAGCAATTGGTTTCGTATTAGGAATTATAGGTTTATTACTTAATAAATCAAAAATTTCGTATATGTCTATAATTGGGATAATACTAATAATTGTATCTATTATAATTGTTGGTGTAAAATTTATATTTTCATTAAACGAAGATGAAAATACAGGTAACGCAAGTCAAGTTACAGAAGAGGAAGATGTCAAAAATAATCCTATAATTGGAAATTGGTTAGGGGATAGTGAAAATATAGGATATTTTGAATTTAATAAAGATAAATCATTTTATTGGTATCAATCACAATATACAAAAGACAATAATTATTATAAAGGTACATATAGTATAACACCAGGAGCACTTCAGAATAATGGAAAAATAGATTATGGAACAGAAGGTCACGAGATATATACTATTATGTTGTATTACGATTCGCAAAAAGTAAATGGAGTATCTAAAGAAAGAACAGATATGGGAATGTTTATTGCTCAAAAAGAATCAGAAACTAAATTTAATGTAAGAAATATGATAACTAACAGTTTCTTTGACATTAACAAAATTCAATCAAATGCATAGGAGGAAAAAATGCTTAAATTAGCGAATATTACAAAAAATTATAAATCAGGGGATGAAGTAGTTAAAGCATTAAAAGGGATAAATTTAGAATTTAGGAGCAATGAATTTGTATCTATATTAGGTCCAAGTGGATGCGGAAAAACTACATTATTAAATATAATTGGTGGACTAGATAGATATACATCAGGAGATTTAATTATAAATGGTAAATCAACAAAAGAATTTAAAGACAGAGATTGGGATGCGTATAGGAATTATTCGGTAGGTTTTGTATTTCAAAACTATAATTTGATTTCACACCAAAGTGTATTATCAAACGTAGAATTAGCATTAACACTTTCTGGAGTATCTAGAGAAGAAAGAAAAAAACGTGCTATAGAAGCTTTAGAAAAAGTTGGACTAAAAGAACAAATACATAAAAGACCAAACCAATTATCTGGCGGTCAAATGCAAAGAGTAGCAATAGCAAGAGCATTAGTAAATGATCCGGATATTATACTTGCAGATGAACCAACAGGAGCACTAGATACAAAGACAAGTGTACAAATAATGGAATTACTAAAAAGTATTTCAAAAGACAAATTAATAATAATGGTGACACATAATCCAACACTTGCAGAAAAATATTCTACTAGGGTAATTCGTGTATTAGATGGAGTTGTTCAAGATGATACAAATCCATATAGTAGTGAAAAAGAAGAAAAGAAAAAATCAAAAAGCGGTAAAACAGCGATGAGTTTTTTTACAGCAATTTCATTAAGTTTAAATAATTTAATGACTAAAAAAGGAAGAACAATTTTAACATCTTTTGCGGGAAGTATAGGTATTATAGGAATTGCATTAATATTATCTTTATCTACAGGAGTTCAGAATTATATAAATAAAGTGCAAGAAGACACAGTATCAAGTTATCCAATTCAGATTCAAGAAACCACAGTAGATTTAACGAGTATGATGGAAAGAATGATGGGCGAAATGGCAGAAGGAGAAGCCAATGAAGATGGAAAGATATATTCTAATAATATTAGGACAGATATGTTAACAGTATTAGCCGACAAAAAGCAAACAAACAATTTAGAAGAACTAAAAAAATATATAGACGAGGGTAATAATGGAATATCCGATAATGCAAATGCTATTAAATATGATTATAATTTGAATTTGAATCTATATAAAACAGATACTTCAAATGGAGTAGTACAAGTAAATCCAAGTACTGTTATGGAAAAATTAGGTACGCAACAAACAGGAATGGCAATGGGGACAGATTGTTTTACAGAATTATTAAATAATCAAGAATTAAATGATTCACAATATGATGTAGTTGCAGGTAATTGGCCACAAAATTATAATGAAGTTGTTTTAATAGTTGATGAAAATAATAAAATTAGTGATTATACATTATATACTTTAGGAATAAAAGATCAAAAAGAATTAGAAGAAAAAATAGATGCAATACAGAATGATGAAAAATTAGAAGAGGATGAACAAACTTCATATACTTATGATGATTTACTAAATTTATCTTTTAAAGTTTTATTAAATACAGACTATTATGAAAAAGCAAATAATATGTGGATAGATAAAAGTGATGATGAAGAATATATGAAGGAAAAAGTAGATAATGCAGAAGAAATAAAAGTGGTAGGAATTATAAAACAAAAAGAAGGAAGCATATCTACTCAAACAGCTGGAGAAATAGGTTATTTAAAAACTTTAAAAGAATATGTTATTAATAAAATAAATGAACAAGAGATAGTAAAAGAGCAAAAAGAAAATCCAGAGATTAATGTATTTAATGGATTGGAATTTCCAAAAAAAGGTGAAGATGGAAAGTTCGATTATAATTCTTTAACAGAAGAACAAAGAACAATGCTTTCTAGCTTAGATGCTAATCAAATACAATTAATGATGGAAGCATATGAACAAAATGAAAATGCATCATATGATAAAAATCTTGAAACATTAGGAGTAGTGGATTTAGCAAAACCATCAGCTATAAGTATTTATCCAAAAGATTTCGAAGCAAAGAATAGAATTACAGATGCAATAACAGAATATAATAAGAAACAAATTGCAGATGGCAAAGAAGAAAATGAAGTAAATTATACAGATACAGTTGGTTTATTAATGAAATCTGTAACTCAAATTGTTGATACGATAAGTTATGTATTAATAGCGTTTGTTGCAATTTCATTAGTAGTTTCATCAATAATGATAGGAATAATAACATATATATCAGTATTAGAAAGAACAAAAGAAATAGGAATTTTAAGAGCAATAGGTGCTTCTAAAACAGATATATCAAGAGTATTTAATGCGGAAACATTTATAGTAGGACTAATTGCAGGAATTTTAGGAATTGTTGTAACACTATTACTTAACATACCAATTAATAGTATTATTCATTCTTTAACTAATATGGATACAGTAAATGCTGTTTTACCAGTAAATGCAGCGATAATTTTAGTAGTAATTAGCATGGTTCTTACTATAATTGCAGGATTGATTCCATCAAGGATGGCAAGTAAAAAAGACCCAGTTGAAGCATTAAGAATAGAGTAAACTAAGAGTAGAGTCATTTAAATAATGACTCTATTTACTTTTGTAAAAAAATGAGATATTATACCGAAAGGAGGGGAGTATATGAAAAATAAAAAAGTATTAATAGGGACGTTAATAATATTAGTAATAATAATTGTAGCAATAGTGACTTTTTTTATGTTAAATAAGTCAGAAAAACCAGAAGAGGCATTAAATAATTACTTCGCAAAAATAAGCGAACAAAAATATGAAGAAGCATATGAGCTAATAAGTTCATCAAGTAAGGACAAGACAGCGAAAGAAACATTTGTAAATAAAAATGATTCCATATATAGTGGGATAGATATGACAAATTTATCAACAGAAATTACAAATGTAGAAAAAGCTGATGATGGAGAGAAAATTACATATACACAAAAAATGAATACTTCTGCAGGTGAGGTTAGTTTTACAAATACAGCAACGCTTGTAAAAGAAGATAAAGAATATAAGCTAAATTGGTCAAACAGTATGATTTTTCCAGAATTAGGTGATAATGATAAGATAAGAGTAAAAACATTAGAGGCAGAACGTGGGAATATATATGATAGAAATAATGTTTTATTAGCAGGTAAGGGAAATATCTCATCAATAGGACTTGTACCAGGTAAGATGAGTGCTAATAAAGATGAAGATATACAGAAATTATCAACTATTTTAGGAGTGTCAGTAGATTCAATAAACAATAAATTAAATATGTCATATGTTAAAGACGATACTTTTGTTCCAATAAAAAATGTAGCAACAACAGAATCTCAAATAAAAGAGCAAGTACTAACAATTCCTGGAGTAAAAATTACTACAGAAAGTTCAAGAGTATATACTTTAGGAAGAGAAGCATCTCAGTTAATAGGATATGTACAAGCAATAAGTGCAGAAGAATTAGAAGCAAATGCAGGAAAAGGATATAACAGTAATAGTTTAATAGGTAAAGCTGGAATAGAAAAAGCATATGAAGACACATTAAGAGGAAAAGATGGAAAAGAAATTTATATAGAAAATGAAGATGGAGATAAAGTAAAAACAATAGCAAAGCAAGAGCTAGAAAATGGTAAAGACGTAAAATTAACAATAGATGCTACTACGCAAAAGCAAGTTTATGATAGCCTAGAAGAAAATAAGGGAGCATATGTAGCAATGGATTCAAAAACAGGTGAAATTTTAGCACTAGTAAGTACACCATCATATGATTCTAATGATTTTGTTCTAGGAATGAGTACAGACGAATGGAATTCATTAAATCAAGATGAAAATAAACCATTACTAAATAGATTTACTGGAACGTGGTCACCAGGTTCAACTTTTAAGCCAGTAACAGGAGCAATTGGAATAACAGAAGGAAAGCTTGATTCTAATGAGGATTTTGGAAGAAGTGGACTTAGTTGGCAAAAAGATTCTAGCTGGGGAAATTATATGGTAACAACATTAACTCCATATAATGAACCTGCCAATATGCAAAATGCATTAATAAGATCAGATAATATATATTTTGCAAAAGCAGCTTTAAAAATAGGATATGATGGATTTATGGAAGGTCTTAATAAGTTAGGATTTAATGAAGATATAAGTTTTGAACTTTCTACATCAAAATCAACATATGATACAGATGGAAAAATAGATGATGAAGTTCAGCTTGCAGATAGTGGATATGGTCAAGGACAAATCTTAGTAAATCCAATACATATGGCATCAATATATTCTGCATTTGTAAATAATGGAAATATGATAAAACCTACAATAATTTATGAAGAAAACAAACAGCCAGAATATTTAAAAGAAAATGCCATATCAGAAGAGGCAGCGAATACAATAAAAGAAGATTTAATACAAGTTGTTGAAAATCCAAATGGAACCGCAAATGATGCAAAAATAGAAGGATTAACAATTGGTGCAAAAACAGGAACAGCAGAACTAAAGAAAAGTAAAGATGAAGAAGGAGAGGTTATTGGTTGGTTTAATGCATTTACAGCTGATGAAACAGCAGCTAAGCAATTAGTTGTAGTAAGTATGGTAGAAGATGCAAATTCAGTAGGAGGAAGTCATTATCTATTTCCTAAAGTAACACAAATATTTAAATAGACATTTTATAAAAAGAGGAGATATTTTATATGTACAAAATAATGAAGACATTAGTAAAAGGACTTTGTTGTCATTTTATATATAGGGTTAGATATATAGGTTTAGAAAAGATAGATAATAAGAAGAAATACATTATATGTCCAAATCATTCAAATGTATTAGACCCAACATTTATATTTCCGATAGTAGATAATTTGTCTATAATGGCAAAGTCTGAGATTTTTAAGAATAAACTTTTAGCAAAATTATTTAGAAGATATAGAGTATTTCCAGTTAACAGAGAAAAAAGAGATGTAAAAAGTACTCTTCATGCTATAGAATGTTTAAATCTAGATGAAAACTCCAAACTTTTAATGTTTCCAGAAGGTGGAATATTAAAGAAAAAAGAAGATTTAAGAAATAAAGTAAAAAATGGTGCAGTATATTTTGCAGCAGAAAGTGGAGTACCAATATTACCAGTATTTATTACAAGAAGGCCACATCTTTTTCAAAAAGTTTATGTAGTAATAGGTGATATAATAGAAATACCTACAGATATAAAAGATGATAAAGAGAAAATACGAGAATATTCGAAAAAGATGATAAATATAATTTATGATTTAGAACAAGAAATTAAAAAGAAATAGTTGAAAAAAAGCTAGATATATATTATTATATATCTAGCTTCATATTCGGGTATGGCCAAGCGGTAAGGCAGTAGGCTCTGACCCTACGATCGTTAGTTCGAATCTAACTACCCGAACCATAAAAATCCCTTTGTAGAGCCATTTTACAGAGGGATAAAATTTTTTATAAAAAACCGAACAAAATTTCGAAAAAACTATTGACAAAATTTATATAAGAATATAAAATACATTCTACAAAAAGCAAACAAGAGTTCGAAAAAATATTAAGGAGGTTTATTATGAAAAAAGTTAAAGAAAATATAATTTCATATACAATAGATAAAGCTATATTTGGGAATTTCTCTATCTTAGTAAATAATGGAGAAGTAGTAGTAAAAGCTCCTTGGTATTTTTCTAAACAAAGAATACAAGATGCTATAAAAGAAAACAAAAACTGGATAATAAAGAAGTTAAATGAAATGGAAGAAGTATCATTATATAATAGTGCAAAAATATTGGGAATTAATTATGCAGTAAAAGTTATATATGCAAACATTAAGACTCCAGAATTAAATTTAAACAATAATTATATAGAAATAAAATTACCAGCAAAATTAAAAGGAAGAAATAATAAAAAAATAATAGATGTTATATTAAATAAAATGTATGCAAAATTAGCAGAAAGATATCTAGAAAATGTTTTTGAAGAAATTAGAATCGAAACTGGTTTAGTTCCAGAAGATTATAGCATTATTCAAAATTCAAAAGAAATGGCTAAATTTGATTTTGATAAAAAAGAAATTTATATTAATTCAAAAATAATGGAATTAGATGAAAATTGCATAAGATATATAGTAATACATGAGTTATGCCATTTAAAATATAAAACACATGCAAAAAGTTTTTATAAATTATTACAAAAATATTTTCCTAAATACGAAAAATATGATGAAATACTAAGAGAATACAAATTTTAATCTAACTAAAGCTACTGTTATAAAATTGTAGATTTTAACAGCAGCTTTATGCTAAAATATTTCCAAAGGAGAGGAAATATGAACTTAAAACAATTAGAAAAAGAATATGATAAATTGCAAATAAAATATGGAGATAAAAATCTAGATTCTATATATAATGGAGGATGTAGTAATAACCCAGATATATGTTTTGTGTTTATGAATCCGACCAAGAGAAATATAGCTTCATCTAAAGAATGGAAAGGGATAAAATCTCCTTGGATTGGTACAAAAAATATATGGGATTTGTTTTATAAATTAGATTTATTGGATAAAGATATTTATAATAAAATAAAAACTATTAAAGGAACAGATTGGACAAAAGAATTTGCAGAAGAAGTTTATAGTGATGTTACTAGACATAAATATTTCATAACAAATTTGGCTAAATGCACACAAGTAGATGCTAGACCATTACCAGATTCAGTATACAAAGAGTATTTGGAATTATTTAAACAAGAAATAAATATAGTAAAACCAAAGAATATTGTTTTATTCGGAAATCAAGTTAGTTCGATTGTGCTAGATGAAAAGATAGCTGTTTCACAGGTAAGGAAAAAATGTTTTACTCAAGAAGTAAACGGAAAAGAATATAAATTTTATTCAGTTTTTTATCCAGTTGGAAATGGAAGATTTAATATAGATAAATCTATAGAGGATATTAAGTGGATTATTAATCAAAATAAATAAGAAAAAACTCAATCTTAAAAAGATTGAGTTTTGTTAGAGTGGGTAGTGGGAATTAAAACCTCCGCGACAAGGTCGAAAGTATTGTATTCTACTACTAAACTCTCCAGATATTTTAATAAAAATTAGATAGTTTTTGTTTAATTTTTGATATCTGTTGTGTATTTACATTTAGGATAATTTGAACAACCAATAAACTTACCATATTTACCAGTTCTTTCTATTAATCTTCCACCACATTTTGGACATATCATTTCTTGTTCTTTTTCCATGTTTTTTCTTATAGTATTTTTTATGTTTTTAACATGATTCATTCTAATAGTTTTATCAGAAATATTCATTAGTTTTATCTTATTTTCTATTTCGTTTAAATTAATGTCTAATATTTCTTTTTTATATGATTGTATCAAATCATTAAGAAAATCTAATTGAGTAACATTTTTTGCAGTTACTTTAACTTTTGCTTGATTAGATATACATATAATTGATATGAATTTATTTTCATCTAGATTTAATATTTCTGCAAGAGCCTTTATATGTCCATAATTTTGGTGAATAGGGTTATTAAAATAATACTTATTTTTTCCAATATATTGAATCCATTTAGCTTTATATTTATCTCCTATAATTAAACCATAATAGTTTTTAGTTTCAATTACAAAAATACCAAATTTAGATATTACTATATGGTCTATTTGATGAGTTCCTGTACTTGACTTAATCATAATATTATTTAAAATAATGTATGAATGTTTTGACAATTTATTTAATTCAGTTTTTACCCAAAATTCCCCCATAAAACCTCGAAATTTTTTATAAAAAATAAAACATAATAATACAAGTATTAGAAATATCCAAAAAAATGGTTGACTAATTATTCCAAAAATTAACTTTAGTACAAGTTCTTTCATTTATTTTACCTCATTATTATTAAACTCTTGAAATTTATAGATATAAAAATGGAGCGGGTAGTGGGAATCGAACCCACACCTTCGGGTCGGAAGCACGAAATTCTACCATTAAAATATACCCGCGAATAAATATATTATAACTTTAAATAAAGAAAAAAGCAACAACTTAAGCCAGCTGTTGCTAATTAATGGAGCAGGTAGCGGGAATCGAACCCGCATAGCCAGCTTGGAAGGCTGGAATTCTACCATTGAACTACACCTGCGTTTGCTCCTAAAATATTTTTATTATATTGTCTGGAGCAGGTAGCGGGAATCGAACCCGCATAGCCAGCTTGGAAGGCTGGAATTCTACCATTGAACTACACCTGCATTAGCTCCTGATAATTATAGATTATAATTGTTTTTGTTTTTTTTGTCAATATCTTTTTTCACTTTTTTAGAAAAAATTATATATGATTGGATTTTCTCTAGAAATTTCAATAGATTTTGAATATAAAAAACAAATTTAATAAAATTAAAACAATTTATTGAAAAAAGTTTAAAAAATAAGTATATTAAAATAGAATAAAAAATAGGAGGAAAATTTATGCAAGTAGATTCAAAGGCTAGAAAAGATTATTTAAGTTGGGATGAGTATTTTATGGCAGTAGCAAAATTATCAGCAATGAGGAGTAAAGACCCACATACTCAAGTAGGAGCTTGTATAGTAAGTAATGATAACAGAATTTTATCAATAGGATATAATGGAGCTCCAAATGGATTTAATGATGAAAAATTCCCATGGGGAAGGGAAGGAAATCCATTAGAGACAAAATATTTATATGTTGTACATGCAGAAAGAAATGCTATATTAAATTATAGAGGATCAAGAAAAGACTTAGAAAATTCTAAGATATATGTGGATTTGTTTCCTTGCAATGAATGTGCAAAAGAGATTATTCAAGCTGGAATAAAAGAAGTAGTTTATTTATCAGATAAATACGCAGATACCGACGAAACAATAGCGTCCAAGAAATTATTAGACTCATGTAACGTACAATATAGAAAAATTGACTTGAAAGATAGTAAAGAGTTTGTAATAAAGCTGTAATTAAAAAGAAAAAAATATGTTATATAAAACAAGAGGCTTATATGTTATTATATAAATAAGGGGAGAATGCGGTTATGAAAAAAATAATAAAACTTATACCAATACTAATTATTATTACAATAGTTTTCGAATTAAGTAATATATCTTTCGCAACAACAGATGAAAAGAAATCTACTATTTCGATAAATTTATCAGAAGATTTTAAAAACTGGAATAAGCTTTCAGAAGAAGAAAAAGATAATGTAATTATGCCAATGGCTACATCAACAAATATTGATGAAGAAGATAAGAATAACGCTAATTCTTTTTTATTTGGAGTTCAGAACTTATTTGCAAAAGCTTCAATTCCAACCAAATATAGTTTAACAGAAGATATTAATGTTCCTGTAAAGCATCAAGGAACTACAGGAGAGTGTTGGGCTTTTTCTATGACAAGTGTGCTAGAGTCATATTTAGCATTATCTGAACAAAAAGCAGTTATACCAAGATATTCTGCAAGACATATGGATTATGCTACTTCAGAGACTTTTTTAGATGGAAAGAATCCAATAGGATATAGTAGAGAAGTTGGAACTGGTGGTAATTCAACAATGGCATTAGGATATCTTACAAATGGAACAGGAGCAGTTCTGGAAGAAGATATGCCTTTTGAAGATAATGAAGATAAAATAAATTTGTCAGAAATTCAAGATAAAGAAGCTGTTTTAAGAGTAACAGACGCGAAAGTATTTCCAAATATAAATAAATATATAGACGATGAAGGAAATGTAACATATAGAGATGATTCTTATAAAGAATATACAGATGAAGAAGTTACATTAATAAGAAATGATATAAAACAATATATTATGAAATATGGTGCTTTAGCTGCAACAACAGTTGGAAATAATAAAAATTATTATAGCAATCCAGAAGATCCAATGCATTCGGCAGCATATTTCTGTGATAATAATTTTTATAACATAGACCATGCAATTACAATAGTAGGGTGGGATGATAATTATTCTGTAGATAATTTTAATCCAGAAAATAAGCCAAAGAATCCAGGAGCATATATTTGTTTAAACTCATATGGAACAGAAAGTTTTGCTGATGGATATACATATGTATCATACGATGATGTTAATATAGAAAAAAATTTGACTGGTGTAATGGGAACAGAAGATATTTCAGATGACCAAAACATTTATCAAAATGATTTTTATGGTGCAACAATATATTTAACAGTTAATCCACAAGGGGCAATTGGTATGGCTAATGTATTCACTAAAGAAGGTAATGAGGATGAATATATAGATCAAGTACAAGTTGCTGCAAGCGGAAATGTTACAGCAGAAGTATATGTTAATCCAGCAGATGCTAGTTTAGATTCAGCTAAGCTACAGAAAGTTGAAGTAGATTCATCAACATTAGATGCGACCTATAACACTTTAAAGCTAAAAAATCCAGTAAAGATAACTGGGGAAAAATTTGCAGTTGTGGTAAAATTAACTGCTACAGAACAATTTAATATCGGTATTGAATGCAATTATGCGGATAGTAAATTAACTACAGCGCCAACAATGTTTGATAATGTAAGTGCAAACCCAGGAGAGAGTTATATATCTTTAGATAGTTTACAATCTTGGGATGACTTTACTACATTACAATTATATGATCCCACTTTTAAACAATCTAACTTATGTGTTAAGGCGATAACAACAAAGGAAGCTTCAAGCAAGCCAGAACAACCAAATACAAATAATAATAATGACAATACAAACACGAATAATAACAATCAGAATGCAAACACAAATACTGGTAATGAAAACCAAAATTCTAATGTAAATAATAACAATCAGAATACAAATACAGATGCTGGTAACAATAATCAAAATACTAATACAAACACAGGTAATAACAACCAAAATACTAACACAAATACGAATAATCCAAATACCAATAGTAATTCAAATTCTGGAACAGGTACAACTAATAGTAATAATAATTCAAATAATAATTCTGCGTATTACTATAATGGGACAGTGAATAAGACATTAGCAGATGAACTTTTGCCTAAGACAGGAACAGATATGGCGAGATGGGTATTACCAGTAGTTATAGGTATATTTATTATTTCATATTTTAATTATAGAAGATATAGAGATATAAAAATTAAATAAAGAAAAAAGGGGGCAATAAGTTAATTCTATCTTATTGCCCATTTGTAAATAAAGCCATAAAATTTTGTGAGTGTGAGGAGATAGTATGGAAAATAATTTAGAAGAAATAGCAAATAAAATAAGGATTAATACTGTAAAAGAAGTATATTATGCTCAATCTGGGCATCCAGGAGGTTCTTTATCTATAGCAGATATATTGGCAGTACTTTATTTTAAAGAAATGAAAATAGATCCTAAAAATCCAAAAGATGAAAATAGAGATAGATTTGTATTGTCTAAAGGTCATTGCTCTCCAGCGCTATATGCCACTTTAGCTTTAAAAGGTTTTTTTAGTATGGATGAATTAAAGAACTTTAGAAATATAAATTCAATTCTTCAAGGACATCCAGATATGAAGAAAATACCAGGAGTGGATATGTCTACAGGTTCATTAGGTCAAGGGTTATCAGCAGCTAATGGAATGGCGATAGCAGGAAAATTAGATAATAAGGATTATAGGGTTTATGCAATATTAGGTGATGGAGAAATAGAGGAAGGACAAGTATGGGAAGCAGCAATGGCTTCAGCAAGATATAAATTAGATAATTTATGCATATTTGTAGATAATAATAATCTACAAATTGATGGAACTATAGACAAAATAATAAATCCATATCCTATAGATAAAAAATTAGAAAGTTTTGGATTTTATGTAATAAATATAAATGGTAATGACACTAAAGAAATAGAAGAAGCTTTAAATAAAGCAAAACAAATAAAAGGAATGCCTACAGCGATTATTGCAAAAACAATAAAAGGTAAGGGAGTTTCTTTTATGGAAGATAATGTTGGTTGGCACGGAAAAGCACCAAACGAAGAAGAATATAAGTTGGCATTAACAGAGTTAGGAGGCGAAGCTGATGAATAAGGAGGAAAAAAAGGCGACAAGACAAAGTTATGGAGAAGAATTAGCAAATTTAGGAGAGAAAAATAATAAAGTAGTTGTATTAGACGCTGATTTATCAGCTGCAACCAAAACGAGTATTTTTGCTAAAAAATTTCCAGACAGGTTTTTCGATATGGGAATAGCAGAGCAAAATATGATAGGAACTGCAGCTGGACTTGCTACATGTGGTAAGATTCCATTTGCAAGCACATTTGCTATGTTTGCTGCTGGAAGAGCATATGACCAAATAAGAAACAGTATTTGTTATCCAAAATTAAATGTTAAGATTTGTGCCACTCATGCGGGAATAACAGTAGGAGAAGATGGAGCTACACATCAAATGATAGAAGATATATCTCTAATGAGAACGATTCCAAACATGACTGTTATATGTACATCAGATGATACACAAACAAGATGGGCAGTAAATGAAATTGCTAAATTTGAAGGACCTGTATATTTAAGACTATGTAGATTAGCAACACCAAAAATATACGAAGATGAAAAATTTGAAATAGGTAAAGGAGTCCAAATAGGAGACGGAACAGATGCTACAATAATAGCTACAGGAGTTGTAGTATCAGAAGCTATAGAAGCAATGGAAGAATTAAAAAATATGGGGATAAATGTACGAGTTATAGATATGCATACAATAAAGCCAATAGACAAGGATATCATTATAAAAGCGGCAAAAGAAACAAAGAAACTTATAACTGTAGAAGACCATAATATAATAGGTGGATTAGGCTCTGCTGTATGCGAAGTATTAGCAGAAAATTATCCTACAAAAGTATATAGAATGGGTATAAAAGATGAGTTTGGAAAGTCTGGTAAAGCAGATGATTTATTAAAATATTTCCAAATTGATAAAAGTGCTATTATAAATGCTGTTACAGAAAATAATTGATGTAAATTTTTATGTACCCTATTGCAATAAATCTTATTTATTGTTATTATATCTTGTAGATATAAATAAAAATATATCGAATTAAGGAGCAATTAAGATGATAGAATTTAGAAATGTTTGCAAAAAATACGAAACAGGAACAGAAGCTGTAAAAAATGCCAATTTTGTTATAGAAAAAGGTGAATTTGCATTCCTTGTTGGTGCTTCAGGCTCAGGAAAATCAACATTAATAAAATTAATATTAAAAGAAGAAGAACCTACATCAGGAAATATTATAATAAATGGAAAAGATACTACATTTTTAAAACCAAACAGGATTCCATACTTAAGAAGAAGTATGGGAGTTGTATTTCAAGACTTCAGATTATTACCAGACAAAACTGTTTATGAAAATGTAGCTTTTGCTATGTATATTGTAAAAGCTACACCAAGACACATTAGAAGACAGGTACCAATGGTATTATCATTGGTTGGATTAAGTGCAAAAGCTAAAATGTATCCAAACGAATTATCAGGAGGAGAGCAACAAAGAGTAGCACTTGCTAGAGCTTTAGTTAACAATCCTTCAATGTTAATTGCTGACGAGCCTACAGGAAACTTAGATCCAGACACAGCTTGGGATATTATGACTCTTTTAAATGATATTAATTTAAGAGGAACAACAGTAGTTGTTGCAACTCATGCAAAGGATATTGTAGACCAAATGAATAAGAGAGTTATTCATATTCGTAAAGGCTCTATAGTAAAAGATGATGAAAAAGGTGGGTATGAATTGTGAGATATAATGTTATAACTTATCTATTAGGAGAAGGAATAAGGAATGTTTTTAAAAATAAAAAATCAACAAGTGCTTCAATAATTATAATGAGTCTTACAATGTTAATATTTGGAGTATTTTTCGTAATAACTCAAAATATTAACAGTATAATGAAACAAATAGAAAGTGAACAAGGAATAGAAGTATTCCTTTATGATATTTCAGAAGATCAAACAAAAGCGCTAGAAGATTACATAAGAAATATTGATGGTATAAATACAGTAGAATATAAGTCAAAAGAAGATGCATTAAATCAATTAAAAAGTCAGTTTAAAGATAGGGAAGATTTATTATCTGGATATGATGAGAATAATATATTTCCAGCATCTTATGTTGTAACATTAACAGACTTAACTAAAAATAATGAAGTAAAACAAAAGATAGATGAGTATGATAAAGATAAGCCTGACACCGAAAAGGTAATAAAGAAAATAACAAGTAGTGATGAAACAATAACTACATTAATTAATCTAGCAAATGGAATTAGGATAATAACAGGAGTAATACTTGTAATTTTAATTATTATTTCAATATTTATAATATCAAATACAATAAAGCTTACAGTACATGCAAGAAGAAAAGAAATATCTATAATGAAATATGTAGGTGCAACTAATAGCTTCATAAGATGGCCTTTTATTGTAGAAGGTATAATAATCGGAATAATATCAGGAGCAATATCAATAATTATTCTAGGAATAAATTATAATTTAATTGCAAATAAAATATTAGAATCACAAGTTGTATCTGCAATGAGTATCAATTTATTAACTTTCGCAGATATGTTCGGATTAATAGTGCTTGTTTATACAATATTAGGTGTTGGAATAGGTATTTTAGGAAGTTGTATTTCTATGCGTAGATATTTAAAAGTATAGAAAAGGAGTTTAATATGAAAAGATTTCTAAGAATATTAATAATAGTAACATTGTTAATATCAACTTTAGGGTTTTCAACTTTTGCAGCTGAATTATCAGATTTACAAGAACAACAAACACAAGTACAAGCAAATCAAGATATGGCAACATCACAACTTCAAGCAGTACAAGAAGAACTAACAGAGAATTTACAACAAATTCAAGAACTAAATACTAATATTACACAATATGAAACAGAGATAAATGAGTATAATACTCAAATTGTAACCTTACAAGATGATATTACAAAAACCGAAGAGGAGATAAAAAAAGCAGAGGATAATTATAATAGTCAGAAAAAATTATTAGATGATAGATTAGTAACTATGTACCAAGCTGGCACAACAGAATATTTAGATGTTGTGCTAAGTTCAAAAACAATAACAGAATTTTTGTCTAATTACTATTTGTTATCGATTTTAGCAGATTCAAATGTAGATTTTTTGGATACGATAGAACAGCAAAAACAAATAATAGAAGATGAAAAGAAAAAATTAGAAGAGCAAAAGAAACAAATTGATACAGCAAAAGAAGAAAAAGAAAAAGCATCTATAATATTACAAAACACAAAAGTTATGAAAGATACTTACACATCTCAATTAACTGACCAAGAAAAGCAAATTCAATCAGAAATAGATGCATACCAAGCACAATTAAATCAATTGGAAGCAGAAATTCAATCAATAACAGCAGATAGCTTAGTAATTAATCCAAACTATATTGGAGGAGAAATGCTATGGCCAGTGCCTGGTTACACAAAATTAAGTTCTACATTTAAGATGAGAGTTCATCCTATAACTGGGGTATATAAATTACATAGTGGAATTGATATACCTGCGCCTACAGGAACTAATTTCCTTGCAGCAAATGATGGAGTAGTAGTAAAAGCAGGATATAATACTGCTTATGGAAACATGGTTATGATAGACCATGGTGGTGGAGTATCAACATTGTATGCACATGGTGATAAAATAATGGTAACATTAGGACAAACCGTAAAAAAAGGAGATGTAGTTTTACAAGTAGGTGAAACAGGATATGCAACAGGACCACATGCACATTTTGAGGTTAGAATAAACGGAACTCCTGTAGATCCATTACCATATGTTACAAACCAAAATGGAGTAAACTAACTTAAAAATAACGGAGGATAAAAGATGAAAAAGATGTACTTAAAGGTTGTATCTATATTAGTGATTGCAACAGTAATATTAAATACAGTATCAATATCGTATGCAGCATCGAGCATTAGTAGCCAAAAAAATGAATTAAATCAAAAAATACAGGAAACGAAAGATAATTTAAATGAAGTAAATAGTCAAAAAGAAGAATCACAAAACAAAGTTAATGATTTATCTAGTCAGATAGATTCATATGAATCACAAATTAGTTCTTTAAAAAGTGAGATAGAAACAAAAACAAACGAAGTTAACGAATTACAGAAACAACTAGATGAGTTAGAAGCAGAAAGAGAAAAGAATCAAAGTTTATTAGATGAAAGATTAGTTACATTATATGAATCTGGAGAGGTTTCATATTTAGATATGTTGTTATCTTCTGCTGATTTAACAGAATTTATATCTAGTTATTATATGATAGAAACTTTAACAGCCGCAGATAAAGAATTAATTCAAAATTTAGAGAATGACAAGAAAGAGATAGCTGAGACGCAAGAAAAAGTAAATGCTAGTTTAAGTGAAATAGAGACAAAGAAAACCGAATTAGAGGGTATACAAACAGAGTTAAATAAAGCAAAAAATCAAGAACAAACAAAAGTTGATAAATTAACAGAGCAATCCCATGCCTTAGAAAGTGATGTAGAAGAATACGAGAAGAAAATGAAAGAGCTTGATGCAAAGGAAAAAGCTCAAGAAGCAGCTTTACAAAAAAAATATGAAGAAGCCAAGAAGAAAGCAGAACAAGGAAATTCTTCAGGTTCAAGTTCTTCTAGTACAGGAGGTTCTGTAAGTTCACAAGGATTTATAAGACCAGTTAAGAGTGGAAGCATTACAGCTACAATGTATTATTCTAGTGGAAAATATCATGGTGCTGTAGACTTTGGTGTATCAGTAGGAACACCAGTTTATGCAGCAGCAGATGGAATTGTAGTTACATCTACTTGGGGTGGTTCAGATAGTTATGGATATTACATAAAAATAAAACATTATAATGGGCTATATACATTATATGCACATGGTTCATCATTAGTCGCAAGCGTAGGACAAGAAGTAAAACGAGGACAACTAATAATGTATTCAGGTAATACAGGAAATTCAACAGGACCTCATTTACATTTTGAGGTAAGAAAATCACCAGGAGGATATAGCAATAGAGTTAATCCACTAGACTATTTGCCATAGTTAGATGGGGCTTAGGGATTTGGGGACGGTCCTTAAATCCCTTTTAATTAAATTTAAACATAAAAACCGCTACATAAGAATAAAAACTTAAGTAGCGGTTATATTAAATATTAAAGAACAAGGGGGACTTGGTATGAAAAAATCAACAATAGTAATTATAGTAGTTGTTGTTATATTAGTAGCAATAATTGCTGGTTTAGTTTCTAACTATAATGGGGTAGTTAGCTTATCAGAAGAAGTTGATAATAAATTTGCTACAATTGATACTATGTTACAAAGAAGAGCAGATTTAATACCAAATTTAGTAAATACAGTAAAAGGGTACACAAACCAAGAACAAGCTGTTATAGATTCAGTAACAGATGCAAGAGCAAAATTAGCAGGAGCAAATTCTGTAGGGGAAAAAGCCAATGCTGACCAAGAATTGAGCACTGCATTAAGTAATTTACTAGTAGTTGTAGAAAATTATCCAGATTTAAAATCATCACAAAATTTTATTAATTTATCAGATGAATTGGCTGGCACAGAAAATCGTATAGCAACAGCAAGAAAAGATTATAATGATGCTGTAAAAGAATATAATACAAAAATAAAAAGATTTCCTACAAATATAGTATCTGGAATGTTCGGATATGGAGAAAAAGAATACTTCCAAGCATCAGAAGGAAGCGAGGAGGTACCAACTGTTGACTTCAATACTGTACAATAAAAAAATTAAATATATATTAATTTTAGCCATTTTTTCTATAGTGTTAGTTACTAATAGCTCATACGCTATTGTCTCACAAACAAGAGACTTTTATGTTAATGATTCAGCAAATTTATTGTCTGATGAAACAGAAGACTATATAATCAATATGAATAAAACATTAGAAGAACAAACTGGTGCACAAATAGTAGTTGTTACGGTTCAAAATCTAGAAGGACAATCTTTAGAAGAATATGCTACAGAATTATTTAGAGATTATGGAATTGGAGACAAAGAAAAGAATAATGGAGTTCTTTTACTGTGTGCATATGAAGAAAGGCAATTTAGAATAGAAGTAGGATATGGTCTTGAAGGAACTTTAACAGATGGAAAAACTGGTAGAATTCAAGATGAATATATAATTCCATACCTTAAAGAAAATAATTTTAATAATGGAATAAGAAATGGGTTTAATGCTGTATTAAAAGAAGTAGAAAATGAGTATGGCATTACAATTGAAGGTGCAGAAGAAGGAAATGTAGTAGGAACAACAACTACAAGAACAAATGTAGCTAGCAATGTAGCACCACATATAATTATGATGGTAATATTTATATTAGTAGTAATATTCTTTAGTAGACGTGGAATCTTCTTTATAGGAGGTTTTGGTGGTGGCCATTTTGGTGGGCGGAGGCTCATTTGGTGGCGGTGGTTCCTTTGGCGGAGGAGGCGCTTCCGGTGGAGGAGGCTCATCAAGAAGTTTTTAAAAACAAATGTAGGGACATTCTTGGGAAATTTGGCGATTGTCCTGGGGGATTTGGGGACGTTCCTTAAATCCCGATTATATATAAGCCCGTATTAATATATTTTATTAATACGGGTTTTTGTTTTTAGTAAATTTAGTTATAAATTTTGAAATGGATTAATTATATAAATTTTTTTCATATAAATCTTCTATATGGACATTTTTTTCTTCAAAATTATCGATAAATCCTATCTTGGCGATATCATTGTTTACTTCTTGTATCCACACAGGTCTTTCATTATAAAAGATATCTACTTTTTGTTTATTTCGTAAAATTTCATGTATTTTGGAAGCTTTCATACAAATCATCTCCTTAAAAAACTTGTACTATTAATATATCCAAAATATAGAAAATTATTCCAAAAATATTTATAAATGAGGAAAATCCCCAAGGTGACAAGCACCATAGGGGATTTCCTACCAAAACCAGAACCACAGGAGAATGAACACGATTGCCTTAATAATAGCAAACACTGCTCGTTCACGATCACCCATACCTTCTGGCTGAAACAATTTGTTGAGAAGCCAATTTGTAAAAAATAAGAGGATCATAAATAGACAAAAGTAAAAAAAAGGATCCCCAAATTTAAAAATGGCTCCAACAAAAAGAAGTAGTATGAAGAACCACATATTATATGTGCCTCCTTTCAATTAATTCAACAGTTGATAAAATCTAAATATATTATAACATATAAATTAACATAAAGCAAAATTTGACATTCTATAAGTAATGCAACAAAAAATGTGTTAAAAGAGTATTAATTACAAAAAAAGAGTACCAAATAAAACTACTTAATTACTTGGTACTCTAAATAAAATACGATTTGGTGACCCGTACGGGAATCGAACCCATGATTCAGCCTTGAGAGGGCTGCGTCTTAACCGCTTGACCAACGGGCCATAAACAAACTTTATTATTTATATCATAAAAATAAAATATAGTCAATAGGAACAAAATTTCGCAAAAATCTATTGACAAAAAAATAAAATCATATATAATAATAAGCGAACAAAAGTTTTAAAGAAAGGCAAAAAGATGTTAGAAGAAAAAGATAGAATAGATGTTGTTTTAGTAAAAAAACACTATTTTCAAACAAGACAAAAAGCTAAATATGAAATAGAACAAGGAAATGTATATGTAAACGGAAAACAAATTACTAAAACAAGTAAAATAATAAATTATCAAGATAATATAGAAATAAAAGGTCAAACACTAAAATATGTAAGTAGAGGTGGACTAAAATTAGAAAAGGCCATTAGTTTATTTGAAATTTCATTAAAAGACAAAATATGTGCAGATATAGGAGCATCAACAGGAGGGTTTACAGATTGTATGCTACAAAATGGTGCACAAAAAGTTTATGCAATAGATGTTGGTCATTCACAACTAGCAGAACAATTATTAAATAACGAAAAAGTAGTAAATTTAGAAGGAACAAATATTAAGGAATTAGATACAAATAGCATAGAAAAGTTGGATTTTATTAGTTCAGATGTGTCTTTTATTTCGGAAATACATGTATTGCCAAAGATATATAAATTACTAAAAATAAAAGGAAAAGCAGTTGCATTAATAAAGCCACAATTTGAGGCTGGAAGCCAACATTTAAATAAGAATGGAGTTGTAAAAAATATAAAAATACATCAAAAAGTAATTCAAAATATAGTAATGTTTGCAAATAAACTTGGTTTTAGAATTATAGATGTAACATATTCTCCAATTAAAGGTCCAGCAGGTAATATAGAATATTTATTATATGTTGAAAAAAATGAAAACAATTTATTAGATTTATATAAAATGAAAAACAATGCATTAGAAATTACTACAGAGGCATTTAAAAAATTAAAATAAAGAGGTGTACATATGATATCTACATTGCATATAAAAAACATAGGAATAATCGATGAGATCATGATAGATTTTTCAAAAGGATTTAATATATTAACTGGCGAAACAGGAGCAGGAAAAACTTTAATTATAGGAGCATTAGGAATAGTAGCAGGTGGAAGGTTTTCAAAAGAAATGATTAGAAAAGGTGAGAATCATTCATTTGTAGAAGTTAGTATATATTTGCCAAATCATCCAAAAGCAGTAGATGGAAACATCATAATTTCTAGAGAAATATTTGATAATGGTAGAAATACTTGCAAAATAAATGGACGTTTAGTAACTGTAAATGAGTTAAAAGAATTTATGAATAATATCATAAATATACATGGGCAAAATGATAATCAAAACTTATTAAATAAAGAAAACCACATAAAATATCTAGATAAGTTTTTAGGAAAAGAATTCTTAAGTAAGAAAAATGAGTATACTGATTTATATAATAAATATGTAGATATTAATAGAAAACTAAAAGAAAACTATGGAGATGAAAAAGAAAAACAGCGTAAGTTAGATTTGTTGAATTATCAAGTAAATGAAATAAAAAATGCAAATTTAAAAATAAAAGAAGATGAGGAGTTAGAAGAACAAAGAAATCTTATAGTAAATGCTGAGAAAATATCTAAATCATTAAATGAGGCAGATATGCAAATAAATGAAAATGCATTAAATTCAATAAGTATAGCAATTAAAAACTTAGAGAAAATAGAAGAGATAAATATAAAATACCAAAAAACACTAAGTTCATTAAAAAGCAATTACTACGATTTACAGGAGATTGCTATAGACCTAAATCATTATAATTCAGATACATCTTTCGAAGAAGAAGAAAGAGATGAGATAGAAAATAGAATAGATGAGATAAACGACTTAAAAAGAAAATATGGAAATACAATAGAAGAAATATTGAATTATAAAAATGAAGTAGAAGAAGAAATAGATAAAATAGAAAATTTAGAAGAGAAAAATAAGGAATTAAAAACTGAGTTAACAAAGATAACAGCAGAATTAGAAAAAAGAGCTATAGAATTGCATATAATAAGACAAAAGCATGGAATAGAATTAGAAACTAAAATAAATAGTGAACTTGCAGATCTAGAAATGCCTAATGCAAAATTTAAGATAAACATAGAAAATACAAATTTTAATAAAGATGGAAATGATGAATTAGAATTTATGATAACAACTAATAAAGGAGAAGATTTTAAACCATTAATAAAAACTGCATCTGGTGGTGAGATGTCTAGAATAATGTTAGCTATAAAAACAGTCTTGTCAGATGTAGATGAAGTGCCTATTTTAATATTTGATGAAATAGATACAGGTATTAGTGGAAAAGCAGGAAATGCAGTTGGAGAAAAATTAAAAACAATTTCAAAAAATCATCAAGTTATAATAGTTACACATTTAGCTAGTATTGCAGCTAAAGGAGACTCTAATTATTATATTTATAAAGAAGTAGAGGGAGATAATACTAAAACAAGAATAAAAAATTTAAATGAACAAGAAGTTATAGAAGAAATAGCAAGAATTGCGAGTGGAATTGTATCAGAGATATCATTAAAACATGCAATGGAACTAAGGACAGCAGTTTAAATAAATGGACTAATATATGTAAAAAGAAGTGGACTAAATTAAATTTATCCACTTCTTTTGTATAATAATATTATTTTAATTCTACGATTGTGACACCCATTTCACCTTCTCCGAAGGTACCAAGTCTAAATGATTTAACATGAGGATGTTTTTTTAGAAAAGCATGAATACCAGTACGTAATTTACCAGTACCCTTTCCATGTACAATTCTAACAGTTTTTAATTTTGCTAAACTGCAATCATCCAAATATTTATCAATAACGAAAATTGCTTCATCAACTGTTTGTCCTATTACATTAATTTCTGGAGATATATTTTTTGATTTTGACATACCAGAGAAAGCTTTAGAAGGCATCTTATTCAGATCCTGCTTTTTATTTACAATAGAAATATCTGTAACAGAAACAAATGATTTCATATTTCCACATTGTACTTGTACTTCATTATTTTTATTTGGTAATGATAGCAAAGTACCATTATTCATAAATTTATTTATATATATATCCATTCCAACTTTTAATTGTTTTACATCTAAGTTACTAGAAGATGAGTTGCTTATTTTATTAGAAGAAACCTTTTTTATAGAATCTGTTAATTTATTTCTATAATTATCTAAATCTTTTAAAGAATTAGAAGTATTTTCGATTTTTCTCATTTGACGTATTATATTAGTTGCTTCATCTTTTGCAGAATATAATATTTCACGAGCTTCTAATTTAGCTTTATTGATAATTTCGTTTTGTTTATTTTGAACATCAGAATAATCTTTTTCTAGAGATTCTTGTAATTGTGATATTTTAGCTAATTTTTGTTCAATTTCATTTTTTTCGTCTTCAATTTTTAGTTTATTATCGTAAATGTTTTTTAATAAATCTTCAACATGAATAGTATCAGTATCTAAGAACTCGTTAGCTCTTTGTAATATATCATCAGAAAGACCAAGTTTTTTACTGATAGCAAAAGCATTACTTTTACCAGGCACACCGATTAAAAGTTTATAAGTAGGGGAAAGTGTGTCTATATCAAATTCTTGGCTTGCATTTTCAAAACCAGAGTGTGTTAAAGCATAGTTTTTTATTTCTGGATAATGTGTTGTAGCTAGTGTTAATATTCCTCTATTATATAGAGCTTCTAGTATACTGATTGCTAGACTACTTCCTTCAATAGGATCAGTTCCAGAACCAAGTTCATCAACTAAAACTAAACTATCTGATGTAGAATTTTTTAGTATTTCTATAATATTTAGCATATGTGAAGAAAAAGTACTTAAAGATTCTTGAATGCTTTGTTCGTCACCAATGTCTGCAAAAACATTATCAAATACAAAAACACTACTATTTTCATTAGCTGGAATATTTAATCCAGACATAGCCATTAATGTTATTAAACCAACTGTTTTTAAAGTTACAGTTTTACCACCAGTATTGGGGCCAGTAATTACAAGTGTATTAAAATTAATTCCTAAATTTATATTAATTGGAACTACAGAACCTTTATTTATTAAAGGATGTCTAGCTTTTACCAAATTTATTTGTTTATCCTCGTTCAAAATAGGTCTTGTAGCATCTAAAGATATAGAATAATTTGCTTTAGCAAAAATAAAATCAAGTAATCCTATAATTCTAAGGTTATTTTCTAAGTGTTCTAAAATTTCAAAAAGCGAGTTTGTAAATTTTACTAAAATTTTTTCTATTTCTAAGTTCTCTTCTACAGTTAAATTGGCAATTTTACTATTTAATTCAAAAATAGAGACAGGTTCTATAAAAACAGTAGAACCACTATTTGACATATCATGAATAAATCCTTTTATATTATTTCTGTATTCTTCTTTTACAGGTATAACATACCTATCATTTTTTATAGTTATAACAGGTTCCTGAAGATATTTAGAATAACTTGAAGAAGATATATAGTGATTTAATTTGTTTTTTATTTCTTGTTCAATTTTTCTCTTAGTTGTTCTAATATTAAATAAATTAGTAGATGCTCTATCATCAACAGTATAATCATCAATAATTGCAGAAAAAATGCTATCTTCAATATCTTTATTAGTATATAAATTATCAAAATAATTATATAAGCTATTAAAGTCATTTAAGTCGATAAGTTCATCAGAAAAAAAGTAATCCTTTAAATCTTTTGCTAATCTTAAAAAATTTCCGATATTTAGTACATTTGCAATTGATAATATCTTATTACTTTTTAATGTTTTTAAACAAATTTCGATTTCTTCTGATAATTCATAAATAGGAATATTGCCTTTTTTATATCTTAAAATAACAGCTTCATTTGTTTCATTTAAAGCCTTTATAACTTTATTTTTTGCATCAAAAGGATATAAATTAGTACAGTATTTTCTCCCAATAAATGTTTTAGAAAAAGTTGCTAAATTTTCTGTAACTTTGTTAAATTCTAATTTTTCTAAATATTTGCTAAACATATGAAAACTCCTTTATATTAAATTGTATTTTTCAAAAATTGATTTAATCATATGTGTATCTAAGCCTACAATCGAATTATAATCGCCATCATAACCTTTTAAATAAACTTTTCCTATACCTTGTACAGCATATGCTCCAGCTTTATCCATAGGTTCTTTTGTATCAACATAAGAGCAAATATCGTAATAAGACATATTTTTAAAATAAACAGTTGATTTATTAACCCTTGTCTCAAAAATTATTGAGTGTTCTTTTTTTATAATTACAGTTGTACCAGTATAGATATCATGAGAATTTCCTTGTAATAGTTTTAAAATACGAATAGCATCATCTCTATCCTTTGGTTTACCCAAAATAATATTACCAAAAGAAACTAAGGTATCAGAACCAATTACAGTATATTCATTATTTTCTTTATATTTATCTGTAAAAATTGAATAAGCTTTTTCATATGACAATTTTTCTGCTAATTTTTGTGGATTAGGTTCAAGCTTTTTCAAATTATTTTCATCAATATCACTTGGAATAATATCAAAATTACTTATTATTGTTGATAATAATTGTTTTCTTCTAGGAGAAGAAGAAGCTAAAATAAATTCCATAACAAAACCTCCTATAATCTTACGTATTATAACATTTTTAGTTTTGAAAAATCAATATTGCGTTTAGAGTTTTGCTATGGTAAAATAAATAAAGTTAAAAACGGAGGAATTGTATGGAAGATAGACAGCAAAACATAAGAAATTTCAGCATAATTGCACATATAGATCATGGTAAATCAACATTAGCAGATAGAATGATAGAAATGACAGGAGTTCTTTCGAAAAGAGAAATGGAATCTCAAGTATTAGATAACATGGAGATAGAAAGAGAACGTGGAATAACAATAAAATCACAATCTGTAAGAATGATTTATAAAGCCAAAGACGGGAAAGAATATATATTTAATTTAATAGATACACCAGGACATGTAGATTTTAATTACGAAGTGTCAAGAAGTTTAGCTGCATGCGAAGGTGCAATATTAGTCGTAGATAGCAGCCAAGGGGTGGAAGCACAAACATTAGCAAATGTTTATTTAGCATTAGATAATAATTTAGAAATTTTACCAGTAATAAATAAGGTAGATTTACCAAATGCTAGACCTGATGAGGTAAAAAAAGAAATAGAGGACATAATTGGAATACCAGCAGAAGATGCACCTTGCATTTCTGCTAAAACAGGTTTAAATGTTGAAGATGTTTTAGAAAGAATTGTAACAGATATTCCAGCACCATCTGGCGATAAAAATAAACCATTAAAATGTTTAATATTTGATTCTTTTTACGATAACTATAAAGGTGCGGTAAGTTATGTAAGAGTAAGAGATGGAAGAGTAAAAGTAGGTGACGAAATTTTACTAATGTCTTCTAATAAAACTTTTATAGTAACAGAAGTAGGATTTTTTGAACCAGGTAGATATTATCCTTGTGAAGAATTAGTTGCAGGTGATGTAGGATATATTGCAGCAAGTATAAAAAGTTTATCAGATATCAGAGTTGGAGATACAATAACATTAAAAGATAATAAACCAGAAGAGCCTTTACCTGGATATAAAAAGGTAAATCCAATGGTTTATTGTGGATTATATCCAGTAGATGGTAGTGATTATGAAAATTTAAAGGTAGCGTTAGAAAAACTGCAATTAAATGATGCAGCGCTTCAATATGAACCGGAAACTTCTAATGCACTTGGGTTTGGTTTTAGATGCGGATTTCTAGGATTACTACATTTAGAAATAATAGAGGAAAGATTAGATAAAGAATTTGATTTAAGTTTAATTACAACATCGCCTTCAGTTATTTATAAGATTCATAAGACAGATGGAGAAATAATTGAACTATATAACCCAGCAGATTTACCAAAACCACAAGAAATAAGTTATATGGAAGAACCTTTTGTAGAGGCAGAAATATTAACACCAAAAGAATTTGTGGGAAATATAATGGAAATCTGTCAAAATAGAAGAGGTATATATAAAGATATGAAATACCTTGACGAGAATAGGGTTACAATTATATATGAATTACCATTAAATGAAATAATATACGATTTTTTCGATACATTGAAATCAAAAACAAAGGGGTATGCTTCATTTGATTATGAATTAAAAGAATACAGAAGGTCTGAATTAGTAAAATTAGACATATATGTAAATGGTGAAAGTGTTGACGCATTAAGTTTTATAGTTCATAAAGATTCTGCCTATGATAGAGGTAGAAAGATGATAGAAAAATTAAAAACAGTTATACCACGTCATTTATTTACAATACCATTACAAGCTGTTATAGGAGGTAAAATAATAGCAAGAGAAACAATCTCAGCAATGAGAAAAGATGTATTGGCTAAATGCTATGGTGGTGATATAACACGTAAAAAGAAACTTCTAGAAAAGCAAAAAAGAGGTAAGAAAAAAATGCGTGAGATAGGTAATGTAGAAATACCACAAGAAGCTTTCTTGTCAGTATTAAAATTAGATGAAGAAAAATAATAGGAAGTATAAGAATGAAAAGAATTGTATTATGTGGAAGTAGAACTTTTAAAGATTATATTATACAGATAGGATACAAATTAGAAGAAGAAGGATATGAAGTTGTAATTCCAAAAGAGTTTTTTGTACCAATGCCTAAAAAAGAACATTCAATGTTGCATTTTTCGGAGATACAAAATGAAAGAACAGATTATGTTTTAGTGATAAATGAAGAGAAAAATGGAAAACCAAATTATGTAGGGGCAAATAGTTTCGCAGAAATAGCAATGGGATTTTATTTTGGAAAAACAGTGTTTCTAAAAAATGATATATATGAGCCCTTTGCAGATGAATTAGTTGGGTGGGGAGTTATACCACTTAAAGGCAATTTAGATGCAATTAAAGAATACAAGTAGTAGGTAGTAATATGGAAATAACCAAAAATGAATTTATAAATATAAATAATAAATTTGATGAATATAAAATAAAAGAAGAAAAAGCTTTCAAATATATAGAAGGAAAAGAAAAAATAATTGTATCTGCCCCACATAGTGTTAGGCAAATTAGAAATGGGAATATAAAAGGAAAAGATTCTTGTACAGGGACAATAGCAATTTTGCTACAGCAACAATTAAATTGCTATTGTTTATATAAAGCAAAAAATTGTAATGATGATGCAAATTACGATATAGAAAATAATCCATATAAGGATAAAATAATAGATTTAATAGAAAAAAACAACATAAACTTTTTATTAGATATTCATGGTGCAAAAGATGGACAAGGATTTGATATAGATGTTGGAACAGCAAATTTAAGTAATTTGAATGGAAAAAATAAATATCTCAAAGATTTTATGAAAATAGGAGAAAAATATAATTTAAATATTACTATAGATAAAGTTTTTAAAGCAGATACTTTGCATACTGTAGCTAATACAATCGCTAGAAAAACAAAAATACCATGTATGCAAATAGAAATTGCAAAAAAATATAGAGATATTGAACAATTTAATAATATTAAAATAATGTTAAATTTTCTTGAGGAGTATTTAAGAAATATTTTAGTAGGAGGGCAAAATGAGTGAAAAAGAATATGAAGACCAAATAGAAGGAAGAAATAGTGTATTAGAATTGCTAGAGTCTGGAAAAGATATAAATAAGATATTTATACAAATAGGAGAAAAACACGGTTCAATTAATAAAATTATTTCAAAGGCTAAAGAGAATAGAATAGTTATAGTACAAGCCGAAAAATCTAAATTAGATAAGATGAGTCAAACTAATAATCATCAAGGTGTTATAGCAATAGTTCCTCCTTTCGAATATAGCTCGGTAGAAGACATAGTAGAGGAAGCAAGAAAAAGAAATGAGCAACCATTTATTTTAATATTAGATGGAATAGAAGATCCACACAATTTAGGTTCAATAATTAGAACAGCAGAAACAGCTGGAGTACACGGAATAATAATTCCAAAAAGAAGGGCTGCTGCAGTAAATAGTACAGTTAACAAAGTGTCTGCAGGTGCTGTACAATATATGAAGATAGCAAGAGTAAATAACATAAATGAAACGATAAAATATTTAAAAAGTAATGATATATGGATTTGTGGAACAGATATGAATACTAACAAATATTATTACGAAGAAAATTATAATATTCCAATAGCTTTTGTAATAGGAAGTGAGGGATTTGGAATAAGTAGATTAGTTAAAGAAAATTGTGACTTTTTAGTTAAGATTCCAATGAGTGGAAAAATAAGCTCATTAAATGCTTCGGTATCAGCTGGAATTGTAATGTATGAAGCGGTTAAACAAAGAAAAAATAAATAAAACACTAAAGATGGGAGGAAAGAGATATGATGGGGAGAAAGAAAAGAAATTTAATTATAGTGCTTTCTATCATAACAGGTTTAATTTTAATAATAGGAGGAATTTTAATATATTTAAATATTGCAACAGATATTTTTAAAAGTCCGGATGAAGTATTTTATAAATATTTATATCAAAATGGATCTATAGCAGACGTATTTGATACAGACTTATTAGATAGATATTATCAAAGAATAGAAAATAATGCGTACAATGGCACTGGAGAAATAACAATAAAAACAGGAATGAATGATGACTCAGAAAGTGATACAAAAGAATTCGATAATTTAATGAATAATTTAAAACTTTCATATACAACAAAAAGCAATTTGCCAGAGAAGAAACAAGAAACAGAAGCCACAATTGCCTATAACGATCAAGAACAATTTAAGTTCAGTGTAGTGCAAGATAATAATAACTATGGAATAAAGTCTGATGAGGTAGTGTATAAATATTTAAAACTAAAAAATGAAAATTTACGTGATATTTATACAAAATTGGGAGTTCAAAATTCAGAAAGTATACCTAATCAATTTAATAAAATAGATTATAATATCTATAAAGATATGAATGCAGAAGACAAAGCTAAAATCTTATCAACATATCAAAATGTTTTAAACAAAGGGATTTTAAGCAATCATTATACAAAACAAGCAGATGTTAATTTGAATTTTAATGGGCAAAGTGTTGTGGCTAATGCATATTCATTAACTCTAACTGAAGAAGAAATTTCTTCTTTAAAAATAAGTTTGTTAGAGACATTAATGAAAGATGAATTAACCTTAAAATATTTAGTACAATTTTTACAATTAGATAATTCATATACAGTACAAATAAAGCAATTAATACAAGAAAAAATTGATGATTTAAAAAGAGAACAAATCGAGAAAAATGAAAATGTTAGAATTACAGTATACGAAAGCAATATGCAACTTTTAACAACAATAGTTGAAATGCCTGAAGCTAATTATACAATAAATAACAATGTTTCTGAAACAAATCAAAAAGTAACTATAGTTAAACAATCAAATGATGGAAATAATATAAATACGACTGTAACATTAGAAAGAAATACAAGTGATAATAGTAATTCTTTTAAAATGGAACAAATTTCAACAACTGGAGAAACAACTACAGATAGAAATGCAATAACAATTAACCTAAATGGAAATGTGGATACTGGAAATTTGGAATTAAATGTTAAATTAGAAAATCTTATTGGAAACAAACTAAATGAAATAAATTACACAGATAAAAAGGAATTTTCTTCTAGTGTTGATATAGAAGGATTAAATGATGATGATTCAGTAAGTTTAAATGATATGACATTAGAAGAAATAAATAGCTTGTATAAATCAATTGTGGAAAGAATTCAATATTTATATAATGAAAAATTACAAAATATAGGGTTTGATTCAAATACAATTAATTATCAAGCTACTTTAAAATGGAGTAGGATTATAGATGCTTTTGATGAAGATGAATTTAGATCACAAGTTCAAAGAGCATTAAATTTAGCAAAAGATGATTTACAAAACAATACAGAATATAGAACATTAATAGAACAAGCAGCAGGCGATGAAAATAGAATTAAACAAATAAAAGGTCTAGTAACAGTAGAAAGACTAAGAGAAACGGGATTAGATGCAACATTAAATGAATCAGATAATTCTATTTCGATAAAAACAAACAGTGAATCAGCTCATAAATACGAAATAGATTACGAAAACTTTAAAATATCAAAAATACAGTAATTTAAGTATTGACAAAAAGCAAAAATGCTAGTATACTTATACAGTAACTGAATTTATGCGAAAAATTAAATAGATATATAAATATCTTAAGTCAAAGGAGGGATAAGAATGGCACAACCAAAAAGAAGATGGTCAAAACAAAGAACACATAAAAGAAGATCAACATGGAAATTAGAAACTCCAAAATTTTCAACATGTTCACATTGCCATGAACCTGTAATGCCACACAGAGTTTGCCCAACATGTGGATATTATAATGGAGAAGAAGTTGTAGTTAAGGAAACTAATACAGCAAATAATTAGAATATAGTAAAGTTATAAAAGGAGCTAAAGTATTAAGTAATTAATATTTTAGTTTTTTTTTTGTCTAAAAATGATAGAGCTTAATACCGCTTTTTTACAAAGAAAAATGTGCTAAATGCTAATTTTTTACATATTGACTTGAAAAGTTAAATAGTATAAAATGGGAACGAGAGGTGAAATTAATGGCAAAACCAATAGTTGCAATAATAGGAAAACCAAATGTTGGAAAATCAACATTTTTTAATTATATAGTAGGAAAAAGAATATCAATTGTGGAAGATACTCCAGGAGTAACAAGAGATAGGGTATATGGCGAAGCAAATTGGAGAGGAAGAGAGTTTACATTAATAGATACAGGTGGAATTGAGCCAGAATCAAATGACGAAATTTTGGTTCAAATGAGAGCTCAGGCCAATATTGCTATAGATATAGCTGATGTTATTATTTTTATGACAGATATAAAACAAGGAGTAACAGCAGCAGATGAAGATATAGCTATAATGCTAAAAAAAGCTAGAAAGCCAGTAGTTTTAGTTTGTAACAAATCGGATTCTTTTGGAAAAGTAGAAGATGAAATATATGAATTTTATAATCTAGGCTTAGGAGATCCATATGCAATTTCTGCAACTAATGCAAAGGGCTTAGGAGATGTATTAGATGCTGTATACGAGAATTTTCCAGAAGAAAAAGAAGAGGAAGATTTAGGAACAGAAATAAAAGTTGCAGTAATAGGAAAACCAAATGTTGGAAAATCATCACTTATAAACAAAATATTAGGTGAGAATAGAGTAATTGTAAGTAATATTGCTGGAACAACAAGAGATGCAGTAGACTCTTATTTTGAAAATGAATATGGAAAATACATATTCATAGATACAGCAGGAATTAGAAGAAAATCTAAGGTTAACGAAAATATAGAAAGATATAGTGTAATGCGTTCAAAACTTGCAATAGAAAGAGCGGATGTTTGTCTAATATTAATAGATGCAACAGAGGGTGTTACAGACCAAGATGCAAAAATTGCAGGAGAGGCTCATGAAGCTGGTAAAGGTGTAATAATTGTAGTAAATAAATGGGATGCATTAGAAAAAGAAAATGGTACATTAGAAAGATATAAGAAGGAAGTATATGAGAAACTATCATATTTATCTTATGCTCCAATATTATTTATTTCCGCTAAAACAGGTCAAAGAATAAATAAACTGTTCGAAATGATTAATGTTGTAGCAAATCAAAATGCAATAAGAATACCAACTGCTACACTAAATCAAATAATAAATGAAGCAGTTGCAGTAAGGCAACCACCTACAGATAGAGGTCGTAGATTAAAAATATTATATGCTACACAAGCTTCTACAAAACCACCAACATTTGTAATCTTTGTAAATGTGAAAAATTTATTCCATTTTTCATATCAAAGATATTTAATGAATCAAATAAGAAATGAATTTGGGTTAATAGGTACGCCAATAAGAATAATTGTACGAGAAAAAGGTAATACAATAGAAACAAAATAGGAGGAAAAGTATATGGAATATATAATAATTGCTATAATAGCTTATTTAATAGGAAGCATTAATTTTTCGATTTTAATTAGTAAGAAAAAGGCGGGGTATGATATTAGACAAAAAGGTAGTGGCAATGCTGGAACTACTAATATGTTAAGAAATTTAGGAAAGAAATATGCAGCAATAACATTAATTTGTGATGTATTAAAAGGTGTTGTTGCAATTGTAATAGCTATAATTGTAGGAAATATTTTGGGAGATACAAATAAAGCGTTATTAGTTCAAATAGCTGGAGTTGCTGTTGTTATAGGTCATACATTTCCAATATTTTTTGGATTTAAAGGTGGAAAAGGTGTTGCAACATCACTTGGAATTTTATTAATGACAAACTGGCAACTTGGATTAATTTGCTTAGTATTTGCGTTAGTATTAATGGCTTTAACAAGAGTTGTTTCTATGGGGTCAATTGCTGCAGCAATATTATACCCAATATTAACATTATTTGTTGGAGGAGGTCATTATATAGTAGAAAGTAGTGGCTTAGGAAATGGATATTTTATATATAGTGTAATACTTGCTGTAATAGTAATATTTAATCATAGAGAAAATATTAAGAGAATTTTAAGTGGTACAGAAAATAAAATCAGTTTTAATAAATAGGAGTGAAACAAATGAAGAAAATTACAATAATAGGAAGCGGAAGCTGGGGAGTAGCTCTAGCAATCCATTTAGCTAAATTAGGACATAAAATAAAGATATGGTCTTTTTCTAAAGAAGAGGCAGATTTAATAAATAATGAGAAAAAATGCAAATTTTTGCCAAAAGTTACATTACCAGAAGGAATTACATGTTATTTAGACTATAAAGAAGCAATAGAAGGTTCTGAAATAATATTACATGTTACACCTTCTAAATTTACTCGTAGTACAGTAAGTGAATATAAAAAATATGTAACAAATCAACCAATAATTATTTGTTCAAAAGGATTTGAAAGGGAAACATTATTACCATTAGATGAAGTAATAAAACAAGAAATGCCAGAAGCTAAAATTGGAGTATTATCAGGTCCAAGCCATGCAGAAGAAGTTTCTATTGGAATACCAACAGTAATGGTTGTAGCATCAAAGGATGATGAACTTTTATTTGATATTCAAAATGCTTTTATGAGTCCAGAATTTAGAATTTATACATCACATGATGTTAGAGGTGTAGAAATAGGAGGAGCTTTTAAAAATATTATAGCTTTTTGTGCTGGAGTGGCTGCAGGAATCCATTTAGGGGATAATTCTTTTGCTGCACTTATAACGAGAGGATTAGGTGAAATTACCAGATTAGGAATTGCTCTAGGAGGAGAAAAAGATACTTTATATGGTTTAAGTGGTCTAGGTGATTTAATAGTAACTTGTTTAAGTGAGCATAGTAGAAATAGAAAAGCCGGAAAATTAATAGGAGAAGGAAAAACAATAGAAGAAGCAAGAAAAGAAGTTGGAATGGTAATAGAAAGTATTGACAATATAGAGGCAGCATATGAACTTTCTAAAATTCATAATATAGAAATGCCAATTGTAGACGGAGTATATGATATTTTATACAATAATTTAGATCCTAAAGAAGCTGTTACAATGCTTATGACCCGAGATAAGAAATTTGAGTAAAGGAGAATGAGTATGGATTTTTTTGATAAATTAGGTAAAAAAGCGTCAGAGACATATAAGGTTACAGCAGAGAAAACAACAAAGATTGCTAAAGAAACAAAATTAAAACTAGAAATAAGCAATTATAAATCAAATATGGAAGACCTTTATAAAATAGTTGGTAAAAAAATATACCAAAAATATGCTGCTCAGGAAGAAATGCAACTAGAAGACATTCAAGATGAATTAAATAAATTAGATACTATTAGTGAAAAAATAGAGATAGCAAATAAAGAAATAATGAGTTTAAAAGATAAAATTAAATGTCAAAATTGCAATTATGAAATGAGTGAAGAATACGAATATTGCCCAAAATGTGGAACAAAAATAAAATAGACAAATAATTGGGAGTGAAAAATGAAATTAGTAATACAAAAAGTGAAAAAAGCAAAAGTAGAAGTTGAAAATAAAACTGTGGGAAAAATAGAAAAAGGTTATATGGTATTATTAGGAGTAAAAAAAGGTGATACTAAAGAAAATGCAGATTATTTAGCTAGGAAACTTTGTAATTTAAGAATATTTGAAGATGAAAATGGAAAAATGAATTTATCAATAAAAGATGTTAATGGCGAATTACTTATTATTTCACAATTTACTTTATATGGAAATACAAAGGATGGCAATAGACCTAGTTTTATAGAAGCAGAAGAACCAGAAAAGGCTAATAAGTTATATGAGTATTTTATGACAAAATGCAAAGAAAATGGAATCGAAAAAGTAGAAAAAGGCATTTTTGGAGCACATATGGATGTTTCATTAATAAATGATGGACCGAATACGATAATAATGGAAAAATAACTAATAAGGGAAACGCTCAAACATATACTTTATTATTAAGTCAGCATTATAATCTGTAATATTAATTAAAATACCTGGATCAAGAGAAACCCACATACCAATTTTATATTTATAATTATTATCAATAAAACTACCGATTATATCAACAATCTCTATGGGATTGTTGTATTTTTTTGTCCAATAAAGACTATCTTTTAAATATACAGGCTCATCAAAAAAACTTTCTAAAAAGCTTTTTATTTCACCAGTTTTTGTACTATATAAATTTACACTTACCAAAATAAAAACTCCTTTAAAAATAGTATTTGTATAAAAAATATATTTATGCATTGTATATAAAAGCTAATTTTGGAAATAATATGAAAAAAGTTAATTTTGGAGGAAATATGTTAAAGAATATAATAAAAACTTTAAGTATTATTTTTTTAATAGCTTTAGTAATCATTTCTTTTTCAGGCTGTTCTAAAGAAAAAACAGATGAAGAACAACTTAGAAATAAAAATATATCAGAAATAGATTATTTAGAAAATTATATAATGTCGCTAATAAATAGTATTAACAATATTGATTTAAAACAATATGATGCTAAAATTGAAAAAACAGAGAATTTAAATGAAATTTTACAAGAGAATGAAGAAATATCAAGTGAGGATACAAAGAACAATGTTGTACAATATAGTATGGTTCCAAATACCGTTTTAAATGCTGATAAAACAATAAATTGGGAAAATTTAAAATTAGGAATAGAAAATTTAAATAATACTTGGCCATCAATAATCGTAGATTTATATAAAGCAAATGTTGATAATAATAAATTAACAGAGTTTAGTAATTTAATTAATACTTGTATCGGGAATATAAAAAACGAAAATAGAACAGAAACTCTAAATAATTTGGCAAAATTGTACGAATATATACCAGTATTTTTAGAAAACATTGTGTCTAATGAGCAACAAGTAGAATTAGCTAAAACAAAAGTAGAAGTAATAAAGGCATATGTGAATATAGATTTTGAAAATTGGGATGGACTAAAAGGAAATTTAGACAGTGCTACTTCAAATTTCGAACCTATTTTAAACAATACAAATGAGTCAGAAAAAGAATATAATATAAGAAAAGCGTATGTATTATTACAAGAATTTAAAAATGCAGTAGATACAAAAGACAAGGATTTATTATTTATGAAATACAAAAATTTAATGGAAGAGCTTATAATATTATAAAAGTAGTTTATTTATCTAAAAAATATGCTATAATGTTAATGTAAAATTAATAAAAAAGGATGTTAAAATGTATACAGGATATAATGAAGTAGAAAAGTTTTATGAATTTTTGTATGAAAAGCCAAAATATATTGTTTTTGAATCAGATCATATAATTAATAGAAATAGCGGAAAGTATCCAAATGATGGATTAATTTATTATACACAAGATATATCAAAATTAATTAGAACACAGCCATTTAGAAGAATGGGAAAAATTTTCCAATTAGGAACCAAGTATTTAGGAGATAGTAATCTTAAACATTCTAGAGCAGATCATAGTAAGGGAACATATGCAAGAACGATGGAATTACTTATGCATCTTTTAGAAGACAAAAATATAAATGGTTTAGTAAAGAAAGGTCGTTACGAAAAATATATTGTTGCAGAATTAATGAGAGGGTTAACACACGATATTGGGCATGGTCCATTTTCTCATACTATGGAAACAATATGTAATCTACCAAAAGGATTCCATGAAGATATTGGAAAAAGAATAATTAACGAAAATAAGGAAATAAATGATGCTTTAAACATAATATGGCCTAATTTACCAGAAATAATGGAAGAAGTAGAGAAGAGGAATTTTTTAGGTTTAAATAGTTTGTTTGAAGGACAGGTAGATGTTGATAGAGGTGACTTTGGTCCAAGAGATAGCTGGGCTTTTGGATTAGACGATGTTGGTTCTGACGAAATTACAGATTTACTACAAAATGTAACTATACGAAAAACAGTTATAGATGGTAAAGGAAAATTAATCCCTGTATTTTCAGGTGAGTGTTTGCCAGAAATAGAGAAATTTTTAGAGACGAGATTTAATAATTATCAAAAATATTACTATTCTTCATCAGGCAAATTATTTGAACACATATATAAAGAATTTTCAGAAGAACTGTTAAAAGCTGATCAAGAATTTAGTTTAAAAACATTTTTAGAAAATAACTACAATAAAAGACCAGAAGAAATTGATTTAGATGAATACATACATTACAATGATATAGAATTTTTAAAAGGAATATTTGAAGTATATGACCATACAACAAATGAAAGATTAAGAGATTTAGCAAGAGTTTGTATTCCTGATGCTGAAAGTTATTATGCATTATATTATGGTTTAATGGTAACTAAAGAAGATGTGAACGAAGATGGAAATATAAGACTTTCAGCCGAGAATGCGAAGTTTTTTGATAGAATAGCACAATTACCAGCAGGTTCTACGCTTGAACTAATAAGAAAAAGATATGTAATGCAGAAATGTAATAATGAAAAAGATTTAAAACACAAATTAAAGGAAATGAAAAGAGAAATAAATCCAAACGAGGAATTCGATTTTAAAGATTTTGGTATTACATATGATGTTTCTAAAAATAATTTGTATAAAAATAAACCAGGAGAAGAAATTTATGTAGCAGATGAAGAAGGAAAAGTTTATACATTTGATAAACACCCTAAAAGAACAGTACCACTTAAAAAGTTTACTAATGTAATACTTATAATAGATAAGGAAAAATTAAAAGATAAAGTAAAAGATGATGCAACAGTAGATAGAATTATCGATATAGCTAGAAATAGAAGGAAAGAGGTTAGATAGCTTGACTTTTATTTAAAAGATGTTAAAATAAATAAGAGTAAATTAGACAGTCGCGTATAGCAAGGTCGAAAGACAGCGTACGAGGAAAGTCCGGGCTCCATAGAGCAATGATGCTGGATAACGTCCAGTGAGGGAAACCTTAAGGAAAGTGCAACAGAAAATAACCGCCTTGTAAAAGGTAAGGGTGAAAAGGTGAGGTAAGAGCTTACCGCAGGTATGGTGACATATCTGGTCAATGTAAACCCCATCTGGAGCAACACCGAGCTTGAGGGTTAAGACTGCTCGTCGTCCTCTTATTGGTGGCTTGAGCCATATGGTAACATATGGACTAGATAAATGACTGTCCAAGACAGAACCCGGCTTACAGATTTACTTTTTAATTAAATAATTATAGAAAAATGGGACTTTAAGTTTTTACTTTAAGTCTTATTTTTTTTATATCTTTAACAAAAATAAAATAAAAATATTTAAAGTAATAATATTGATAAATATATGTGAAAAAACAAGGAAAAAAGGCGATTATATAGCTAATAGATGCGAATCTTAATAAAATTGTTTTTTGCATATTTTGATTGACATAAAACAAAGCTAATTATATAATATATAGGATGCAGTATTGTAAAAAATTGAATTAATCTGCATTAGTATTGAGCAATTTGCTTAAAGGAGGAGATTAGTACATTAATTATTTTTTAATGTAAGAAAGAGAACTGATTATGCTAAAAAATATGAAAATTAAGAAGGAGGACTGAGATGAAAAAAGTAGTATTGATGGGAGTACCACATCACAATAATTTAGGAGATAATGCAATAGCATATGCAGAAAAGGAATTTATAAAAGATTATTTACCGGAATATGATTATTACGAGATTTCAGAAGAAACAATTGATAAATGTGTATATAAGGTTATAGATTACATAGATAAAGACAGTTTAATTTTCCTACATGGTGGTGGAAATTTTGGAGACGAATATTTGTACGTAGAAGAAGGTCGAAGAAAGGTTATAGAGTTATTTCCAGAAAATACTATTATTCTGTTTCCGCAAACTATGTTTTTTAGTGAAACAAAGCAAGGAAAAGAAGAGTTAGAGAAAAGTAAAAAAATATATTCAAAACATAAAAAATTAATATTACTAGCAAGAGAAAGTGTTTCTTATGAACTTATGAAAAAAGAATTTCCAAATAATAAGGTAATTCAAACACCAGATATAGTTACTTATTTAAATAAATCAGACAATAAAACAAAAAGAGAAGGATTATTATTTATTTTAAGAAATGATATCGAAAGAGTTACAACCGATGAACAAACTGAATATTTGCAAAAAATTGCAAAAAAATATTTTTCAAAAATAGATTATAAAGATATAGCTAGAGGAGAACCTATATTAGCAAAAGATAGAGAACAAAAACTAGATGAAATGTTCACTAGATGTAGACAAGCACAATTGATAATTACAGATAGGTTGCATGGTATGATTTTTGCTGCAATAACAAGTACACCTTGTATTGCACTAAAAAGTTATAATCATAAAATTACATCATCAAAAGATAATTTTAAACACTTAGGATATATAAGATATATTGAGGATGTAAAAGATGTAGAAGAACAAATAAAATACTTATTAAATACAAAATTTGAACTATATGATAATGAATTTGCCAAAAATCAATTCATAAAGTTAATAAAGGAGGAAATTAAAATTGAATGAGGAAGGCATAAGATTTACTGTTGCAATTAGTACATATAATGTTGAAAAATATGTAGAAAGGGCAGTAAAGAGTGTTACAAATCAAGAATTCAATAATTTTGAGATAATAATAGCAGATGATTCATCAACAGATAACACAATGAAAATTATAAACAAATTAAAAAATGATAAAATAAGAGTATTTAAAACCGAGAAAAATACAGGAACAGCAGGAGGAACAAGAAACTTAGCAATAGAAAACGCAAAAGGAGAATATATAATCTTTTTAGATGGTGACGATACATTATATGATAACAAAACTCTAGCTAAAATAGATAAGATAATAGGAGAAGATGCTCCAGAAATTGTTTACTTAGGATATGAAGACGTAGGGCAAGGAAATAAAGAAAGAATTTCTGATGAAGAAAATTCAAGTAAAAAAGCCAGATTAATATGTGATGTTACATTTTCAGTTTCAAGTAGATGTTGGAGAAGAGAATTTTTAATTAACAATAATATGAAATTTAAAACAGGAATGTACTATGAAGACGAGTTGTATTGCCTAAAGGCTACAATTCTTTCTAAGAAAACAAAAAGTGCAAAAATTAAAGTATTTAAATATTATAGAAATAGAGAAGGTAGTGTTATGACAAAACCTTCAATAAAGAAATGTTCAGACTGGTATAGAATGCTTGCAGAAGTAGTTGATTTATATGAAATAACACCAGATGAATATAAACCATATTTATTAAGCTTTATAAAAAATGAAAATGATACTATACCACTAAGAATAAGAGGAATATTAATAGCATTAAAAAATAACGAAAAAATTAAATTATTCCCAAAAAGAAATTATGAATTTAGGAGCTTTTTTGAGGATGAAAACTAGAATTTTTATTGTTAGACATACAGAAACAGTTGGAAATATAGAAAAAAGGCTCACTGGTAGACAAGATTATCCCTTAACAAAAAAAGGAGAAAAATTAGTAGTATATTTAACAAAAGAATTACAAAATATAAAATTTAACGCAATATATTCAAGCACATCAGGTAGAGCAGTGGCTACAGTTGAGCCACTTGCTAAAATTAATAATTTACCTGTAATACAATCAGAAAATTTATGTGAGATGTTTTTTGGTGATTATGATGGCTGGAAATGGAAAGATATAAACAAAATACAGCCAGAAATAAAGGCTAATCAAAATAGAATTAACGAAATATATGGAATACCACACCAAGAAACTATGCAAGAAGTAGCAAATCGAATGTATAAATACATTACTCAGCTTTCCAAAGAAAATCAAGGAAAGACTATACTAATAGGCTCACATGGTGTTGCAGTCGAGGCTTTTTTAAGAAAGCTTGTTAATTTGCCATTTACATATGAACGCGAAAAGTTTTGTCAACACAATGTTGCTATAAATGAATTAAACTTCGAAAATGATAAATTTGAGATTATTAGACTAGCAGACATAGATTATCTAAATAAATATAAGGAAGAAGAAAGGGAATAGTAAATAATGGAGAAACCTTTGATATCTATAATTATTCCAGTATATAAAGTAGAAAAATATTTAGAAAGATGTATTAAAAGTGTATTAGATCAAACATATAAAAATTTACAAATTATTTTAGTAGATGATGGTTCTCCAGATAATTGTGGGAATATCTGTGATAATTATGCAAAAATAGATAACAGAATAGAAGTAATACACAAAGAAAATGGAGGCCTTTCTGATGCTAGAAATGTAGGTTTAAAAAAGGCAAGAGGTAAATATATAGGATTTGTTGATAGTGACGACTATGTAAGTAACGAAATGTTCGAAAATATGTATAATACACTAGTGAATAATAATGCTGATATTTCAATTTGCAATTTTTATACAGTAATAGATAACAAAAATATTATAAAAAATGCAGATAATGGAATAGAGATATATAATAAATTAGAAATATTAAAAGAAATTTTATTAGATAAGAAAATTCAAAGTTATGCTTGGAATAAATTATATAAAAGAGAATTATTTGAAGATATAGAATATCCTATTGGTAAGAAATATGAAGATATCGGTACGACATTTTATATATTAGAAAAATGCAATAAAATAGTAGTAAGTGGAAGTCCAGAGTATTATTATTTAACTAGAGGAGATAGTATTGTTAACAATAATACAGAAGGAACAGTAATAGATTATATAAGCTTAATAAGTGATAGATATGATTATATTGACAAAAAATATAAGGAACTAAAAAAATATAATGATTATTATATAACTAAAACTTTAATAACAGCTTTTACAGATGCACATTATTTGAAAAACAATAGTGAGGATTTTATAAAAATATTAAATGATTTTTTTAATAAAGTAAAAGAAATCTTAAAGAATAATGAGGAAGATATACTAACATTATTTAATGATGAGCAAAAAATGCAACTAGATATGTTATTAAAAGAAAAAAATATTTTATAAGCTAGTAGAAGAAAAGAACGATTACATCGTTCTTTTCTTTGTTAGTTATTAAGGATATTTTTTATATCATTAGGCAAAGGAGCTTCTAGACTTAGAACTTTTTTTGTTACTGGATGTGTAAAAGTAAGTTTATAACTATGTAAAGCCTGTCTGTTAATTAACTCAGAAGGTCTACCATATAAAGTATCTCCAAGTATAGGATGACCAATATAACTAAAGTGAACTCTTATTTGATGAGTTCGCCCAGTTCCTAAAGTAATATGCACTAAAGAAAGATTATTAAATTCTTTTACTATATCGTAATGTGTAATTGCACTATCTCCATCAGAACTTACAGTTCTTTCTATAATACTTCCTTCTTTTCTAGCTATAGGAAAAGTTAAAGTATCGGATTTTGATTCTAAAATACCTTCAACAATAGCTAAATATTCTTTTTTTAATTCTTTGGTTTTCATTTGCTTTATTAAACATTCTTGAATATATTCGTTTTTTGCAAATACTATAATTCCAGAGGTATTTCTATCTAATCTATTCACGATTCGAATTTTTTTCTTTAAACCTAATTTATCAAAATAAAATTTAACTCCATTGGATAGACTATTATCAAAATGTAAAATAGATGGATGAACAGCAATATTTGCAGATTTATTAATTACTAATAAATAATCATCCTCATAAATAATATTTAAAGGTATGTTACTTGCAACTATATTAGAATTATCTTCCTCAAAATCAATTAAGACAGAAACTGTATCGCCCACAGTTACTGATTTTTTTGTATATGTTGGAAGGTTGTTTAAGTAAATTTGATTAGCCTTTTTTAATTTTGTTATCAATCTATCTGATAATAAAAATTGTTCTTTTAAAACATGAAGAACATTATCATAATAATCATCTTTATCTATTTGATACGATAAATTCATAATTTCACCACTTTCGTTATAAGATAAGTAGCTGTGCAGATAGCTTCGCAAATGCACGGACATAGGTAAATTAACCCTGTGATACAGAGAAAATCTTTGATTATTTCTATATTATAAATAAATATTCAAATAATGGCAACAAACATAAGGAAATTACTTGATTTTTTGCCAAGAATATAGTAAAATACTTGAAGTGACCTTATACTTAGCTATAGGATATAATACACCTAACTTTAGCTCAGTTTAAGGAATAAGAAATATAGGAGGTGCAAATAATGACAAAGGAAAGAAAACAAGAAATTATTAATACTTATAAAAGAGACGAAAAAGATACTGGTTCACCAGAAGTTCAAGTAGCTCTTTTAACAGAAAGAATTAATGAATTAACAGAACATTTAAAAGTTCACAAAAAAGACAACCATTCAAGAAGAGGTCTTTTAAAAATGGTTGGTAAAAGAAGAAACTTATTAAACTACTTAGCTAAAAAAGATGTTCAAAGATATAGAGATATTATAGCAAAATTAGGTTTAAGAAAATAGTATACAACTTTAGGGCGTTATCATACGCCCTAAAATGGTATATATAAACACTTATTTATTATTTTAGAAAGTAGCTTGTATTCTGAACTATGAAAATAATTTAGAATAGAGGTTACGTCTAATAATAAATAAGTAAATTAATTATTAGAGGAGAGATGAAAATGTTTAAAACTTATGAGACAGAATTAGCAGGAAGAAAACTTACACTAGAAACAGGAAAACTTGCAGGATTAGCAAATGCAAGCGTATTAGTAAGATATGGTGATACAGTAGTATTAGTAGATGTTACTGCATCAAAAGAACCAAGAGATGGAATAGACTTCTTCCCATTATCAGTAGATTATGAAGAAAAATTATATGCAGTAGGAAAAATACCAGGAAGCTATACAAAAAGAGAAGGAAAACCAAGTGATAAAGCAATCCTTACATCAAGAGCAATAGATAGACCACTAAGACCATTATTTCCAAAGGACTTCAGAAATGATGTATGTGTTGTAGCAACAGTATTATCTGTAGAACAAGATAATCAACCAGAAATATGTGCAATGATTGGTGCTTCAGCAGCATTATCTATATCAGATATTCCATTTGGTGGTCCAACAGCAGCTGTTGCAGTAGGATATGTTAATGATGAAATAGTAATTAACCCAACAGAAGAACAAAGAAAAAATAGCAGATTAACACTTACCGTTGCTGGAACAAAAGATAAAATAGCAATGATAGAAGCTGGAGCAGATGAAATACCAGACGATATTATGTTAGAAGCAATAAAGAAAGCTCATAAAGAAATAAAGAAATTATGTACTTTTATAAGTAAAATGCAAAAGGAAATAGGAAAACCAAAATTCGAATATAAATCATTTGCTGTAGATGAAGAAATCTATAATGAAGTAGAAGCAAATTATAAAGAGAAAATGTATGAAGCAGTGCAAGCTGTTGACAAAGAAGTAAGAGATGAAAATATAGATAAATTAACAGACGAGATCGTAGCATATTTTACAGAAAAAGTTGGAGAAGAAAAAACAGAAGAAATAATGTCAGACATTGCAACAAGTATACATGACTTGGAAAAGAAATGTGTAAGAGAAATGATTTATAACGAACATAAAAGACCTGATGGTAGAAAAATAGATGAAATAAGACCATTATCATGTGAAGTTGGTTTACTTCCAAGAGTACATGGAAGTGCACTATTTACAAGAGGACAAACACAAGTATTGTCTATTGCAACATTAGGAATGGTTTCAGAAGAACAATCATTAGATGGTATAGATACAGAAGAAAGCAAAAGATATATGCACCAATATAACTTCCCAAGCTATAGTGTTGGAGAGGCTAGACCATCAAGAGGACCAGGAAGAAGAGAAATTGGTCACGGAGCTTTAGCAGAAAAAGCATTAGTTCCAGTAATTCCAAGTGAAGAAGAATTTCCATATGCAATAAGAGTTGTTTCAGAAGTTTTATCTTCAAATGGTTCTACATCACAAGCAAGTATTTGTGCAAGTACACTAGCATTAATGGATGCAGGTGTTCCAATAAAAAGACCAGTTGCTGGTATTTCAACAGGTCTTGTAACAGCACCAGATGGTTCTGATGATTATGTAATGTTAACAGATATCCAAGGAATAGAGGATTTCTTTGGAGATATGGACTTTAAAGTTGGTGGAACAGAAAAGGGAATAACAGCAATTCAAGTAGATATAAAAGTAGATGGTTTATCATATAAAATCATAAAAGAAGCTTTTGAAAGAACAAGAAAAGCTCGTAAATATATTTTAGAAGAAATTATGTTAAAACAATTAGATAAGCCAAGAGCAGAAATTTCAGAATATGCACCAAAAATTATTAATATGAAGATAAAAGTAGACAAAATTAAAGATGTAATTGGAACAGGCGGAAAAACAATAAATAAAATTATAGATGAAACTGGTGTAAAAATAGATATTAAAGAGGATGGACAAGTATTTATTTATTCTGAAGATGAAAAACAAGCTAAAAGAGCTAAAGAAATAATAGAAGAAATCGTAAGAGAAATAGAAGTAGGTCAAGTTTATGAAGGAACAGTAATAAAATTAATGAATTTCGGTGCTTTTGTAGATTTAGGTGCTGGAAAAGAAGGATTAGTTCATATTTCAAAAATTTCAAATGATAGAATTAGAAATATTGAGGATTTACTTCATGAAGGAGATAAAGTAAAGGTAAAAGTAATAGAAATAGATGACCAAGATAGAATAAATTTATCTATGAAAGATGTAGATGAAACTAAGGAAAAATAGAAAATATTAAGATTTTATTAAATTTTGTCAAAAGTTGCAAAAATAGTATAAAGGTAGTATAATTGTAATTGTAGTGAATATTATAGAATAAATAATAAAAAGAGAGGGAAGAAATGGAATATTTATATATAGTTCAACAAGCACTAGTATGGATACTTACTATATTCTGGCTATATCAATTAATGATTAGTATTTGTTCGCTTGTTAAATTAAAAGAAAAACCTTTATTAGTAAATAAAAATCATAAATTTATGGCTATTATTCCTGCACATAATGAAGAAGCTGTTGTGGGTAATTTAGTAGAAAGTTTAAAAAATCAAGATTATCCAAAAGATTTATATGATATTTACGTTATAGCAGATAATTGTACAGATAATACCGCTAAAATAGCTAGGGAAAAAGGTGCTATCGTATACGAAAGGTTTGATAGCGAGAAGAAAACAAAAGGTTATGCTTTACAATGGTTTTTACAACAAAAAATACAAGAAAATGCTCCATATGATGCATTCTTTGTATTTGATGCTGATAACATTGTAGATAAAGGTTTTATAAAAGCAATGAATAAAAAGCTATGTCAAGGCGAAGATGTAGTTCAAGGATATAGAGATATAAAAAATCCTACGGACAGTTGGGTAACAGCTGGATATGCAATATTTTATTGGACAATGCACCGTTTCTACCACTTAGCAAGATATAATTTAGGACTATCACCATTATTAAATGGTACAGGCTTTATGGTAAAATTTGATGTAATAAAACCAAATGGATGGGATACACAAACATTAACAGAGGATATAGAATTTTCATTAAAAAGAATTATAAAAGGAAAAAAATTAGGCTGGGCAACAGATGCAATAGTATATGATGAACAACCAGTAGGATTTAGACAATCTTGGTCACAAAGAACAAGATGGAGTGTTGGTCATATTCAATGTATTCAAAAATACACTAAAGAACTTGCAAAAGGAGTTAAAGAATACAAAACATTAATGAACTTTGATGGTTTATTATATATTTTAGGAAGTATACCAATGTTTATAATTGCAATTGTTCTATTATTAATAAATGCGATTATGTACTTAAACAATGGTATGACAACTTCAGATTTAATTTTAAATTATGCAAGATATATTATACCAACTTTTTTCTTACCAATATTAACAGGTATCTTAATACTAAAATTGGATAAAAGACCAATAAGACCTATGATTAAAGGATTATTATGCTATCCACTATTCTTAGGTTCATGGCTATTAATAAACTTTAAAGTACTATTTAAAAGAGATACAAAATGGGAGAAAATTGACCACGTTAGAGATATTAAAATTAACGAAGTACAAGAAAATGCAGAACTTGAAAAAGTATAAAAATATATATGCAATAAAAAGACAAAGTAAATTAGTGATTATTTTTAGAGAGAATTAGTCATAGGCTGGAAGCTAATTTAAATGTAACTAATTGAAAAACTACCTTTTTAAGCACCTAGGCTAATAACCTATGGCGTTGATAACGATATAATCAAATTAAGTAAAAAATTAGGATGGAACCGTGTAAGCACTCCTATAGATGTAAAAGTCTATAGGGGTGCTTTTATTTATACAAAATAAGGTAATTATAAAATAGGAGGGATATATATGGTTAAACTAAAATTAAAAGATGGATCTATTATGGAGGTAGAGAAAGGTAGCTCAATATTAGATGTAGCAAAAAAAATAAGTGAAGGGTTAGCAAGAGTAGCAACTTGTGGAGAAATTAATGGAAAAGTAGAAGATTTAAGACATGAAATAAATGAAGATTGTGAGTTAGTAATTCATACATTTCAAGATGATGACTTAGAAGGGAAAAAAGCTTATTGGCATACAACATCACATATCATGGCACAAGCAATAAAAAGATTATATGGTGATGTGAAATTAACAATAGGACCAGCTATAGAAAATGGATTCTATTATGATTTTGATACAGAAAAACATTTTTCAGAAGAAGATTTTGAAAAAATAGAAGAAGAAATGAAAAAAATTATAAAAGAAGATTTACCAATCGAGAGATATTCACTATCAAGAGAAGAAGCTATAAAATTTATGAAAGAAAATGATGAGCCTTATAAAGTAGAATTAATAGAGGAACTACCAGAAGGAGAAGAAATATCTTTCTATAAACAAGGTGAATTTGTTGATTTATGTGCAGGACCACATTTAATGAGTACGGGAAAAGTAAAAGTAGTAAAATTATTATCAGCTTCAGGAGCTTATTGGAGAGGAAATGAAAACAATAAAATGCTTCAAAGAGTATATGGAATTTCTTTCCCTAAAAAGTCACAATTAGAAGATTACTTAAATTTATTACAAGAAGCAAAAGAAAGAGATCATAGAAAAATAGGTAAAGAATTAGACTTATTTATGACACATGAACTTGTTGGCTCTGGACTTCCAATGTATTTACCAGATGGTGCAACAATAAGAAGAATTTTGGAAAGATATATTCAAGACAAAGAAATTGAACTTGGATATAAACATGTATATACACCATCACTTGCAAATGTAGAATTATATAAAACAAGTGGACACTGGGATCACTACAAAGAAGATATGTTTCCAGTAATGAAAATGGATAATGAAGAAATGGTATTAAGACCAATGAACTGTCCACATCATATGTTGATTTATAAAAATAAATTGCATTCATATAGAGATTTACCAATTAGAATAGGTGAACTTGCACATGACTTTAGATATGAGGCAAGTGGAAGTGTTTGTGGATTAGAAAGAGTTAGAGAAATGTGCCAAAATGATGCTCACTTATTTGTAACTCCAGAACAAATACAATCTGAAATTTCTGAAGTTGTTAAATTAATTTTAGCTGTATATGAAGATTTTGGCTTTGAGAACTATAGTTTTAGATTATCTTTAAGAGATAAAAATGATAAGCACAAATACTTTGATGATGATGAAATGTGGGAGAGTGCAGAAAGTCAATTAAGAGATACATTAAAAGCATTAAATCTAGATTTTTACGAGGCAGAAGGAGAAGCAGCTTTCTATGGACCAAAACTAGATGTTCAAATAAAATCTGCATTAGGACATGATGTAACAATTTCTACATGCCAATTAGATTTCTTATTACCAGAAAGATTTAAATTAACATATATCGGAGAAGATGGAAAAGAGCATAGACCAGTAGTAATTCATAGAGCAATTTTAGGTTCTTCAGATAGATTTATGGCATTTTTAATAGAAGAAACAAAAGGAGCTTTACCATTATGGCTTGCACCAACACAAGCAAAAATATTACCAATTGCTGATGCTCAAGTAGAATATGCTAAAAAAATAGAAAAGGAATACAAAAAAGCTGGTATAAGAATTGAAGTTGATGACAGAAATGAAAAGATAGGATACAAAATTCGCGAAGCACAACTACAAAAAATACCATATATGCTAGTTGTTGGAGATAAAGAAATAGAAGCAAATGCAGTTGCTGTAAGATCTAGAAAAGAAGGAGATTTAGGACAAGTAAATAAGGAAGAATTCCTAGAAAGAATGAAAGAAGAAATAAACAATAAAGTAAGATAAAATTTAAAAGGAATTAAAGGTAGGGTTTTGTTATAAGACCTTACCTTTTTTCTATGCATTGGATTTGATAAAGAATAAAAATATTTTACATAAATAACCTTGACAGTATTACATATTAAAGATAAAATTATATTGTGAGTAGAAATATATTTTTTTAGTTTTATATATATTTACACTGTACATTGAAAATTTAATAGAAAGAGGTAGAGGGGTTATGAATATAGGAATCATTATCGCTTCTATTGTAATCTCTGCTGTTATTTTCTTTTTTATAGGTGTTGCTTATAGAAAGAAAATAGCGGAATCTAAAATTCAAAGTGCTGAAGAAGAAGCAAAAAAAATATTAGAAAATGCTAATAAAGATGCAGAAAACAAGAAAAAAGAAGAAATTATTAAAGCAAAAGAAGAAATTATGAATGCAAGAAATGAATTAGATAAGGAGATTAAAGAAAGAAGAGGCGAAATACAAAGTCAAGAAAAAAGATTATTCCAAAGAGAAGAAAATATAGACAAAAAGTCAGATAATTTGGAAATGAAAGAAAAAGATTTAGAAGCAAAAAGACAAGATCTAGAAAATGAAAAATTAAATTTGGAAAAACTTATTTCTAAGCAAAGAGAAGAATTAGAAAGAATATCTAATTTAACTTCAGAAGAAGCTAAAAATCAATTATTAAAAGAAATTGATGAGCAAATAATTAACGAAAAAGCTATCTTAATAAAGGAGAAAGAACAACAATTTAAAGAACAAGCAGATAAGATGGCAAAAGAGATTATTGGATATTCTATTCAAAAATGTGCTGCAGACCATTCACAAGAAACTACTGTTTCAATAGTTTCACTTCCAAACGACGATATGAAAGGTAGAATTATAGGAAGAGAAGGAAGAAATATTAAAGCTATCGAAACTTTAACTGGTGTAGATTTAATTATTGATGATACTCCAGAAGCTGTAGTACTTTCAGGTTTTGACCCATTAAGAAGAGAAGTTGCAAGGATTGCTCTAGAAAAATTAATTGATGATGGAAGAATACATCCTTCAAAAATAGAAGAAATGGTAGAAAAAGCTAAGGAAGAATTAGCAGAAACTATTAAAGAAGAAGGAGAAAGAGCAACTTTAGAAACAGGAGTTATGGGATTACATCCAGATTTGATTAAACTAATAGGAAAATTAAAATATAGAACAAGTTATGGTCAAAATGTTTTAAATCACTCTATAGAAGTTTCAAACTTAGCACGAATCATGGCAGAAGAATTAGGCTTAGATTCCAAACTTGCAAGAAGAGCTGGTTTATTGCATGATATTGGTAAAGCTTTAGACCATGATATGGAAGGTACTCATGTTGAAATAGGTGTTGAAGTATTAAAGAAATACAAAGAAAATCCTGCAGTAATAAATGCTGTAGAAGCACACCATGGAGATGTAGAACCACAAACAATAGAAGCTGTTTTAGTACAAGCAGCAGATGCAATATCTGCATCAAGACCTGGTGCAAGACGTGAAACTTTAGAAGCATATATAAAGAGACTACAGGAATTAGAATCTATTGCAGATTCATTTGATGGTGTAGATAAATCTTATGCGATCCAAGCTGGTAGGGAGATAAGAATTATTGTTAAACCAGATAAAATTTCTGATAGTCAAATGGTATTACTAGGTAGAGATATTTCTGAAAAAATAGAAAAAGAAATGGATTATCCAGGACAAATAAAAGTTAACCTAGTAAGAGAAACAAGAGTTATAGATTATGCAAAATAAGAAAAGTGGCTTCGCCACATGTACAGATTGCTTCGCAATCGCACGGTCATAAGTAACTTAACCTTGTTGCTTCAGAAAAATCTAACGATTTTTCCTATGCAATAAAAAAGTAGCAGAGATGCTACTTTTTTTGTATTTATGTAGAAATGATATTAAAACTTGAAATAACATAAAACCTACTATATAATATAACTTAATAAGAAAGAAGGTAGATTATGAATATTTTAGCAATAGGAGATATTGTAGGAGAAATTGGCGTAAAGAAAATTGTAAAAGAGTTGCCAAAACTAAAAGAAAAATATAATATAGATTTTTGCATAATAAATGGTGAAAATTCAGCAGGAGGAATGGGAATAACTAAAAAGATTTTTGATTCTTTAATAAATGCTGGAGCAGATGTAATAACAATGGGAAACCATACATGGGGAAAGAAAGATATTTTTTCGTTTATTGATGATAAAAGAATTGTTAGACCAGCTAATTATACAAAAGGATTACCCGGTAATGATTATAGTATAGTTAACAAAAACAATAAAAGAATAGCAGTTATAAATTTAATAGGAAGAACATCTATGGAAATTTTATCAGAAAATCCATTTATAGTTGCAAATGATATATATAATAAATTAAAAAATCAAGTAGATATATTTGTACTAGATTTTCATGCAGAAGCTACAGCAGAAAAAATTGCTATGGGATATTATATGGATGGAAAATATACTATAGTATATGGAACACATACACATGTTCAAACAGCAGATGAGCAAATACTAGAAAAAGGAACCGCGTATATAACAGATGTTGGAATGACAGGACCTAAAAAATCAGTTATAGGAATGGATGTAGGTGTTTCTTTTAAGCGATTCGTAACATCTTTACCAGAGAGATATAAATTAGCTGATAGTGAAGCAATGATAAATGGATGTGTTTTTAAAATTAATGATGAAACAAATCGAACAGAAGAGATTATTAGAATAAATAAGAAATAAATGTCGAAACATGTAATTTTACGCGATACAAACCTCCTAAAAAATGGAAAAACATCTTTACATTATTTTCCATATATAATATAAATATATCAGTCACAAGATGAACTAAAAAATAAATTATAGGAGGCAAAAAATGGAAGTTTTAAAAATCTCATCAAAATCAAATCCAAATTCAGTTGCAGGTGCAATAGCAGGTTTGGTAAAGGAAAATAACAAAGCAGAAATGCAAGCAATAGGTGCAGGAGCATTAAATCAAGCTGTAAAAGCAGTAGCAATTGCAAGAGGATTTGTAGCACCAGCAGGGGTAGATTTAGTTTGCATACCTGCATTTGCAGAGGTTCAGGTAGAAGGAGAAGACAGAACTGGCATGAAGCTAATAATAGAATCAAGAAAATAGAATAAATTAGGGGGCTTATATAGTCCTCTTTTTGTTTTCATATATACAAAAACATCTTGAAAAAAATACAAAAGTAATATATTATAAAGAAGTAAAAATACAAAGATAAACGGAGAGAAAAATGAAATCAAATGTTATTAAATATATATTTTTTATAGCTGTAATTATAATTGTTGGAGTAGCAGTTTATATAATTTACGAAGACAATAAGTCTAATTCAGAAAATACAGAAAATCAAACAACAGCTCAAACGAATCAAACAATTACAGATCTAAGAATGGAAATTGTAAGTTATGACACAATAAATCCACTAATAAGTAATAATAGAAATGTGCAGGAAATAACAAAATTAGTATTTGAGCCATTATTACAATTAGATGAGAATTATAAATTGCAACCATGTTTAGCTACAGAATGGGCAAAATCTGGAGATACTTCTTATATATTAAAATTAAGAAGTAATGTAAAATGGCAGGATGGAACCAGTTTTACAGCGCAAGATGTAAAATATACAATAGAAACATTAAAACAAGTAAATTCAATATATAGTTATAATGTACAACATGTTACAAGTGTAGATATAATAGATAATTATAGTATAAGAATAAATCTAGATACAGTAATACCATTTTTTGAATATAATTTAATCTTTCCAATAGTTTCAAGTGCGTATTTTGCAGGTCAAGATATACAAAATACAGAAAAAAATAATACTCCAATTGGTACAGGAATGTATAAGATAGAGTCAAATTCTGATAGCACAGTTGTATTAAAAAAGAATACTAGTTGGTGGAATATATCAGAAAAGAATGCAAAAGTAGAAACAATAAATGTTAATAAATATTCATCAATGGGAGAAGCTTATAATGCTTTTAAATTAGGAAATATAGACATATTAACAACAGAGAATATTAATATAGAAGATAATATTGGAACAATAGGATATAATAAAAAAGAATTTTATGGCAGAGAACACGATTTTATAGCGTTAAATACATATGATAATTTTTTAAGTAGATGGGAAGTAAGAAAAGCAATATCATATGCTATAGATAAAAGTAGTATAGTAACAAGTGTATATGGTGGAAAATATTATACAGCTGATAATCCATTAGATTATGGCAATTGGACATTTGACCAAGGTAGCAGTAGTACAGGATATAATCCAGACCAAGCAAAACAAGTTTTAATCGATGGTGGTTGGTCATATAAATATGGAAGTTGGCAAAAGGTTGAAAACTATAGAACAATAAGATTAAGTATAAATCTAACAGTAAATGCAGATAATAGCTCACAAGTTGCTGTAGCAGATATTATAAAAAGTAGCTTGGAAAACATCGGAATTAAAGTTAATGTAGCTAAATTAAATTCCAAAAATTTTCAAACAGCTTTAAATAATAGGAACTATGGAATGATAATAACAGGAACAAATAGTTCATTATCACCTAGTTTAGTTACATATTTTGGATCAGGCAATTTAGCAAACTATCAAAATGAAGAAGCTAATAATTTATTAAACGAATTATTAAGTTTAACAGATGAAAATAAAATAAAAGAAGATACAAATAAATTAATCGAAATATACAGAGATGATGCTCCATATATTAGTTTATATTTTAATAAAGTAAATGTTATCTATAGTACAAGCCTAGTAGGAGAAATTAATCCAAATCAATATAATATTTTTTATGGAATAGAAAATTGGTACAGAAGATAAAAAAAGTATTGACAAAAAAATAAATTAGTATATAATAAAACAAACATACGTTCATAGGAGGAAAAATAATGAGTGGAGAAAACTTAGAAAGAAAAAAAGCGTTAGAAATGGCAATGAGTCAAATAGAAAAACAATTTGGAAAAGGTTCAGTAATGAAATTAGGAGAATTTAAAGCAATGGAAGTAGAAGCAATTCCAACAGGAGCTTTAAGTTTAGATATAGCATTAGGAATTGGTGGTGTACCAAGAGGAAGAATTATAGAAATATATGGTCCAGAATCTTCTGGTAAAACAACTTTAGCATTACACATAATTGCAGAAGCACAAAAAATGAATGGTGAAGCAGCTTTTATAGATGCAGAACACGCATTAGACCCAGTATATGCAAAACATTTAGGTGTAGATATAGATAATTTACTAGTATCACAACCAGACACAGGAGAACAAGCTTTAGAAATAACAGAAGCATTAGTAAGAAGTGGAGCATTAGATGTAGTTGTAGTAGATTCTGTTGCAGCATTAGTTCCAAAGGCAGAAATTGATGGAGATATGGGAGATTCTCATATGGGTCTACAAGCAAGATTAATGTCACAAGCATTAAGAAAATTAGCAGGAGCAATAAATAAATCAAAAACAGTATTAATATTCATAAATCAATTAAGAGAAAAAATAGGTGTTATGTTTGGAAATCCAGAAACAACAACTGGTGGTAGAGCTTTAAAATTCTATGCCTCAGTTAGAATGGATATTAGAAAAATAGAAAACATAAAACAAGATGGTGAAATAACAGGAAGTAGAGCAAGAGTAAAGGTTGTAAAAAATAAGGTTGCACCACCATTTAGAGAAGCAGAGTTTGATATAGTATATGGTAAAGGTATTTCTAAAGAAGGAAATATTTTAGATATGGCAGTAAACTTAGATATAATCGAAAAGAGTGGTTCTTGGTTCAGTTATGACGGAAATAGAATTGGACAAGGAAGGGAAAATGTTAAGAGATATTTAGCGGAAAATCCAGATATAATGGCAGAAGTAGAAAAGAAAGTAAGAGATAATTTCGAAAAAGCTTTTGAAAAAAGCTTAGGCGATGAAGAAGAAAATAATGATGATGATGACGTAGTAGTACTAGTAGAAGACGAAGAAGAAAAACCAAAGAAAAAATAAAATGTAAGGAATAAAAATGTATAGTATAGAAGAATTTGACAAAACAAAAATGAAAATTTTAAAATACATTATGTATAAAAAGAGAACAGAAAATGAAATAAGAACAAAATTTAATACAATAGATGAAGACCTTCTAGAAGATAGTATAGAATATCTAAAAGAAGCAGGTTATATAAATGATAAAAATTATATAGAAAGGGCAGTTGCTGAGTTCAAAAATTTAAAAAACATGTCAGTAAAAGAAATAATATATAAACTTTATTCAAAAGGAATAAAAAGAGATGTGTTAGAAGATTATGTTAGCGAACACATAGATGAATTAGAAGAATATGAAAAGCAATCTGCTCAAAATATAATAAATAAAAAAATACATAATACAGAGAAAGAAGATATAATAAATTATTTATTAAGAAAAGGATATAAAAGAGACAATATAAAGATTGAGGAGTAATTATGGCAAATATGTTGATGTTCGAAACAAATAGATATGCAATAAAAATAGATAATTTTGAAGGACCATTAGATTTATTGTGTCATTTAATAGACAAAAATAAAATGGATATTTATGATATAAAAATAAATGAAATTGCAGACCAATATATAGAATATTTAAATCAAATGGAAGAAATGAATTTAGATATAGCAAGTGAATTTATAATAATGGCATCAACATTAATCTATTTAAAATCTAAGAGTTTACTTCCAAAGCAAGAAGAAGCAGAAGAAGAACTTACAGAAGAGGAACTTATACAAAGAATTATCGAGTATAAAAAATATAAGGAAATTATAAAGAAATTAAAAGTAAATTATGAAGAGAATTCTAAGATTTTCTTAGGAACCCAAGAACAAATAGAATTACCCAAAAAACGCATAGAAAAAGAATATGATAAAGGCTTAATTCCGAACTTATATAAATCTCTTTTAGAGAAAAACGAAGAAAAAATAAATAAAAATGCAGAGAACATAGAGAAAATTGCGATAACAGATAATTATACAGTAGCAAGTAAAGTAAAAGAAATGTTTAAAGCATTAATTAAAAACAATAAATTTGTATTTAATAAATTATTCTCTTTAAAAGAACATAATAAACAAGAAGTAGTAACAGCATTTAGTGGGTTATTAGAAATGTCAAAAAGAGATAAAGTAAACACAAAGCAAGAAGACCTTTTTGAAGATATAATCGTAGAGAAAAAGAAAAAAATAGTATAAATAAATAAAATTTGGAAAAAATACTAGCAGAGGTGTAAATATGCTAGTATTTTTTTTTATTATATTAATAATATTAGGTAGCTTAATAGTATTACTAGCAGGCACTACAATTCAATTACAAATAAATAATTTATATATAAAAGATAATCAAAGAAAAGACGGAGAAATAAAAATAGTACTAAAATTGCTAAAGATAATACCTTATTTAGACATAAATTTACTAGATAGTAAATTTATTAAAAAGAGGATTACATTAAAAAGCATAGAGAAAACTATAAAAATAGCAAAACTAAAGTTGTATAAAGATAAGATTACTCGATTTTTAGAAATAACAAAAGTAGAAGAATTATATTTAAAGATAAATTTACAAAGCAATAATTTAATTATAATGAGTTTTATTACAGTAATTCTTTCAACAATTTTGTCCATTGTTTTTGCAAAAAATATGATTGATAAAGATGAAGGAAGATACGGAATAAACATGGAATATTCCAATAATACAAGATATGAAATTTATTTGAATTGTATAATAAACTTAAAATTTATACATATTATTAGTGTAATGTGTGAAAGTTTTAAAAGAAAGAGAGCTGATAAAAATGCAAGAAAATCCTATAGAAGGGCTTATGAATACAACCATGAATAGTATTAAAAATATGGTAGATGTAAATACTATTATAGGTAAACCAATAGAAACAAAGAATGGAATTATTATTCCGTTATCAAAAGTAACTTTTGGATTTGCTTCTGGGGGTAGTGAATTTAATAGTGAAACAATTGATAACTATAACAAAAAAGAAAAAGAAGAGTCTATAGAATATAAATTGCCATTTGGAGGAGGCAGTGGTGCCGCAGTAAATATAAGTCCAATAGCATTTTTAGTAGTACAAAATGAAAATGTAAAATTATTACCTATAGAACATTCTTCATCAGTTGATAAATTATTAGATTATGTTCCAGATATAATGGAAAAGGCTAATAATTTAATTAATAAATGTACAAAGAAAGAAGAAAAAGTAAATACTAAGAAAGAGAAAATAGTAAAGGTAAAAAGACCATTTGAGTACGAAACAACAATTACATCAGAAGAAATAGAAGATGATTAAAAAGCGGGCTATTATATAAGTTCGCTTTATTGCGTTATTATGAAAAGGTAATAAATTTGACAAAAAAAGAAGATATGATAAAATTTTAGCGGAGGAGATACAAATGAATATAGATATAAGAAACGCAAGAATAGAATTTAAAAATTATGTAAAAAACTACAATCCAAGTGATCCAAAAATAGCATTAAAAATTTCACATATAGAAAGAGTAAGCCAAAAAGCCAAACAATTAGCAGAAAATTTAAGGCTAAATGAAGAAGACGTAAAATTAGCGGAATTAATAGGAATTTTACATGACATTGGAAGATTTGAACAAATAAGAATATATAATACTTTTATGGACAAAGATAGTGTTAATCATGCAGAATATGGTGTGAAAGTACTATTTGAAGATGGATTAATTAGAAGATTTATAGCAGAAGACACATATGACAATATAATTAAAAAAGCGATATTAAACCATAATAAAGGCTATTTAGATATTGATAAAGATTTAAATAAAAAAGAATTATTACATACTAAATTAATAAGAGATGCAGATAAATTAGACATATTCTATGTTTTAAATATGGAAAATATGAATGTACTATATGGAAACAACATAGAAAAGCAAAACATTAATAAGGAAGTATACAGAGAATTTTTTGAAGATAAATATATAAATTATAAGAACATAAATTCAGGGTTAGATTTAGCTATAGCACATTTTGCATATATTTATGATTTTAATTATAAATTCACTTTACAGAAGATAAAAGAAGATGAATTTCTTACAAAATTATATAGTAGATTTGATATAGCAAACAATAAAGCGAAGGAAAACTTAGGGGATGTATATAATTTTGCTAAAGAGTATTTAGATAAAGAATTGGGTAAGGCTATATAAAAGAATTAGGTGAATTAATATGGAACAACAAGAATTAAAATATTTAAAATTACTATCGGAAAAATTTCCGACGATACAGGAAGTGTGTACAGAAATAATTAATTTAAAAGCAATTCAAAATTTGCCCAAAAGTACAGAACATTTTTTAAGTGATTTACATGGGGAATATGAATCATTTTTACACATTTTAAAAAATGCTTCCGGAGTTATAAAAACAAAGATTGATGAGAATTTTGAATATACTATGACAAGTAGTGAAAGAAGACAGTTTGCAACATTAATTTATTATCCAGAGGAAAAATTGAAATTATTAAAAGAGGAAAATAAAGATAACCTATATGAATATTATAAAATCACTTTATATAGGTTAATAAAACTATGCAAAGTAGTAGCATCAAAATATAGTAGGTCAAAAGTTAGAAAAGCAATGCCAAAAGGATACGAATATATTATTGATGAGTTACTGCATGGGAGTATGGACTCAGAAGATAAAGAAACATATTATACACAAATAATAGAATCGATAATAAAATTAGGAAGAGCAGAAGCTTTTATAATAGAAATATCAAAACTAATCCAGCAATTATCAATAGACCATCTTCATATTATAGGAGATATTTATGACAGGGGTCCAGGTCCAGATATTATTATAGATAAACTTATGAAATATCATTCAATAGATATAGAATGGGGAAATCATGATATTGTTTGGATGGGAGCAGCATGTGGAAATGCAGCTTGTATAATGAATGTAATAAGAATATGTGCAAGATATGGTAATCTATCTATTTTAGAAGAAGGCTATGGAATAAATATAAGAAAGATGACAGAATTTGCAAAAGAACAATATACCAATAAAGTTGCACCTATATTCCATTCACACACAGAAGAATTTGAAGAAGGTTTAGATATAGAACTTATGGGTAAAATGGAAAAGGCAGCAGCAATTATGCAGTTTAAGTTAGAGGCAGAAATAATTAAAAGACATCCAAAATATGAAATGGAAGATAGATTGTTGCTAGATAAAATAAATTTTAAAGATGGTACAATAGATATTAATGGATATACGTATAAATTGCTAGATACTGATTTCCCAACAATAGATGAAGAGTCACCATATGAATTATCAGCAAAAGAAAAAGAAGTTGTAGAAAAATTAGTAAAAAGTTTTAAGAATAGTGAGAAATTGCAAAAGCATATAAACTTTTTATATACAAAAGGTAGTATTTACAAAATATATAATCAAAATTTATTAATTCATGGTTGTGTTCCAATGAATGACCTGGGAGAGCTAGTAGAAGTAGAATTTGAAAATAAAAAGTTAAAAGGCAAGGAGTATTTAGACTATATAGATGAAATTGCACGTAAAGCTTTCTACTTAGACGAAAGTGATGAGAAAACGAATGCAATGGATTTTATGTGGTACCTATGGTGTGGGAAATATTCACCAATATTTTGCAAAAATGCAATGAAAACATTTGAAAGATATTTTTTAGAAGATAAAAATTTAAGAAAAGAAATAAAAAATCCATTTTATGAATTTGCACAAGATGAAAAAGTTTGTAAGAATATTTTAAAAGAATTCGGAATAAACGAAGAAGCGGGAAGAATCATAGGTGGACATATGCCAGTAAAATTAAAAGATGGAGAAAGTCCAATAAAGGCAAATGGAAAACTACTAATAATTGACGGAGGACTATCTAAACCTTATCAAAAAACTACTGGTATTGCAGGATATACTTTAATTTATAATTCATATGGTTTGCTACTTACTGCACATGAACCATTTACATCTACAGAAGATGCAATTATAAATGAAACAGATATACATTCTACAAAACAAATCGTAGAAAAGGTTGAACGTAAAAAGATTGCAGATACAGATATAGGCAAAAAATTAGAAGGACAAATTCAAGATTTGAACAAGTTATTAGAAGCATACAAAACAGGAAAAATAAAACAAGAAGAATAGGGATTTTTGGGGGACGTTCCTCAAAATCCCTATTCTTTAATATATAGCAAATTAAAATAGCATAGAACTAAAACTATTTTCTTATATAAAATTTTAACTAATCCACGAGTTAAAAACATATTGCAACATATGTGGTAAATCTATTTTTGCTACACTGTTTTTTGCTACTATATCAACCGTTGCAATTGTTTCGCCATTTAATGAATAAGAAATTTTTCCTAATTTATCACCTTCATTAATTGGAGCTGTTATTTCTTCAGGTAGATTCACATTTTGTACTATATTACTTTCTTCGCCTTTCTTTAAAAGTACACCTGCATCGGTGGAAAGTACTGCAGAAACAGATGATGAAACGCCTTTTGATATTGGAATTTCTTTTATAGTATCACCTTTTTGAGCAAAAGTTTTATAAGAATAATTTGCAAAACCATAATCTAATAATTTAGTTGCCTCGGCAAATCTATCTTTAGTAGTAGGAGCCTTCATTATTACAGCAATTAAAGATAGACCATCACGAGTTGCAGATGCAGATAAATTATATAATGCAAGAGATGTAGAACCCGTTTTTAGACCAGTAGCACCTCTATAATTTCTAACTAATTTATTTGTATTAACTAATTCAGATTTTCCATCACGTAAAGAATCCATATATATCGTTGTATATTTTGTTATATCAGGATGTTTTTCTAAAAGTTCACGAGACATAAGAGCAATATCATAACTAGAAGATACATGCCCATCTTCATCTATACCATGACAATTTTTAAAAGTAGTATCATTCATTCCAAGTTCTTTTGCTTTTGCATTCATTTGTGCTACAAAATTTTCTTCAGAACCAGCCAAATATTCTGCCATTGCAACAGTACAATCATTTGCAGAAACAACACATATAGCTTTTAACATTTCGTCTACACTTAAAGTTTCTTTCGTATCAAGCCATATTTGTGAACCACCCATTGAACTTGCATTTTCGCTACATGGTATTTGGTCTGTATAACTTAATCTTCCAGAATCTATTGCTTCCATAATTAATAGAACAGTCATTATTTTTGTAACACTTGCAGGGCGTAATTGTTCATGTATATTGTGTTCATATAATATTTTGCCAGTTGATTGCTCAATTAATATAGTACTTCCACAAGTGAGATTTAGACTATTTTGTGCTAATTGTGATTGATTATCAGCATTAACACTTGTTAGGATTTCTGGCGAAGACCAAACATATGAAGAATCAGTATATGCAAAACAAGAAATTGGGGTTAATATTAAACTAAAAATAACTATAGAAATAAAAAGTTTATAAACAAATTTTCTTATTTTAATCCCCTCCTTTTCCTAAAATATATGCTAAAAGAGGGAATATATGAATTAAATTTTCATTAATTTTACTACTACATATTTTTTAGAAGTTTCGACTAAAATTTTTATACTAAAATTATTCGTGTTTTTAAATTTAAAATCAACACTGCCATATGCTACTGCAGCGTCATGTCCTTCTTTTACATAAGGAACTGTATTGCTATGTTCGTGTTTTTCTACAACTTTTAATGAAGAAACCTTTTCAACAGCATTATAAAGAGTGGAACTTATTTGGCAATTTCCACCACCATATCCTTTTATTTTGTTTCCGTTTGAATCATAAATATCTGCTTCCTCATATCCTTTAGCAGCAGTGGAAGGTCCAATCGTTTTTGTAAAAGAAAATGTTTCATTAGGTTTTACAACTGTTCCATTTAATTTTTTAGATGTTATTTCTAAATTATTTTGTCTAGCAGAATCTGTAGAGTATATTTTAGTAGAAAATTGAGCTAATAATTCCTCGGATTTATTTGAAACTTTTGAGCTAGAGGAATTAGATTTATTATTAGCCTGGTTAGTAGAAACAATATTATTATTAATTGTATTATTTGATATATCATTTAAATTACTTATATCAGTAGATGTCCTATTAACTTCTATAGTATTAACTTCTGTTTTAGTATCATCTTCTTTACTACAGCCAGAAAAACAAATTGTTGTAAATAAAATAAGAAAAAATAGTATTATCTTCTTTTTCATATAAATTCAATCCTCTCGAAGTAAAAAATGTTTTATAATATTTTTACACGAAATGAGCAAAAAAATACCAAAACATACGATAAACATGAAAAATATTGACAAAAAAATAAAATATAGTATAATAGAACTATGAGTTCAAGAAAGAAGGAGAGGTCCAAATGCTAGCTAAATATTGGAAAAGAATTGGATTAATCATATTAATAATAGCTTGTTTGTTTAATATAACATTTAAACTAGTAAATAAGACATCTTTAAAAGAAGAGCTAGAAACATCTGGGCAATATATTCTAGAACATGAACAAACAACAAATGAAGTAAATTAAATAAAAAAGAAATTAGGTATTGAAAAATTAGTAAATATATGTTATGATAATATACAGCATTTTACGAAGAAAAGGAAGAGGTGAACATAAATGAAAGAAGGAATACATCCAAAATATACTGCTGCAACAATTACATGTGCTTGTGGTAATGTAATAGAAACAAACTCAACAAAAGAATCTATAAAAGTAGATGTTTGCTCAAAATGTCATCCATTCTGGACAGGTAATTTAAGAAAAGATACAACAGGTGGTAGAGCAGATAAATTTAAAAAGAAATATGGAATTCAATAAGATATATAAGAAAATTATAAATCATTATAATTTTCTTTTTTCTTGTGTAAAAAAATAGGTGAGAATTATTTATAACTGTGGGGCGAATTAATATTTTCAACCCACAGTTTGTTTTTATTGTATAGTAAAAATCATCAGATTTTTACTATACAACAAGGTTAGGCTACCTATATCAGCCAGAGTAAAGCGAGTAGTATGTATTTCGCAATTACTACAAAGAGATACTTAGCGAAATGCCTTTCTTATATGGAAAGGTTTACTAATGGATAAACTTGAACGTAAAATCACTTGAAAAAACTTAGAAAATAATATAGAATATAGGGGCAATAGGAGGATTTAAGGTGGAAAAAGTAAAAGAGCAAAGAAAATATATAGATGAAATTAAGGATTTAAATAAAAACAATAAAAATTTAAAATATTGCATTTTAACAATGGGATGTCAATTAAACGAAAATGATTCTGAAAAATTATGTGGAATGTTAGAAGAAATGGGATATACTAGAACAGAGATATTTGAAGAATCAGATATAGCCTTATTTAATACATGCTGTGTAAGAGAAAATGCAGAAGATAAGCTTTTTGGAAAATTAGGTGAATTAAAAAGAATAAAAGAAGCTAATGGAACAATTATTGCCATTGGTGGTTGTATGATGCAAGAAAAACATATTACAGACAAAATAAAACAAAGTTATCCATTTGTAGATGTAGTATTTGGAACACATACATTATATAGATTTCCAGAAGATTTATTTAAGGCATTAAAAACAAGAGAAAAAGTAAAAGATGTTATAGATATAGATGGTGAGATTTTCGAAGGTTTACCAATAAAAAGAGATAGCAACATAAAAGCTTCTGTAACAATAATGAATGGATGTAACAATTTTTGTACATATTGTATTGTTCCATATGTACGTGGAAGAGAAAGAAGTAGAATGCCTAAAGACATAATTAATGAAGTAAAAGACCTTGCAAAAGAAGGATATAAAGAAATTACTTTATTAGGTCAAAATGTTAACTCATATTTAAGAGTAGAAAAAGAGAAAAATATAGAATTTGAAGCATATGAAGGTGTAAATTCTTTTGCAACATTATTAAGAGCAATAAATAAAATTGAAGGAATAGAAAGAATTAGATTTGTTTCTCCACATCCAAAAGATTTTACAGATGATGTAATAGAAGCAATAGCAGATTGTGATAAAGTTTGTAAACTAATACATTTACCATTACAATCTGGAAATACTAAAGTATTAAAAGAAATGAATAGAAAATATACTAAAGAGCAATATCTAAATTTAGTAGAAAAAATGAAAAGTAGAATACCAAATTTAACATTATCAACAGATATTATTGTTGGATTCCCAGGAGAAACTGATGAAGAATTTGAAGACACATTAGATGTAGTAAGAAAAGTAAAATTCGAACAAGTATATATGTTTATATATTCAAGGAGAGTTGGAACTCCAGGAGACAAAATGCCAAACCAAGTTCCAGAAGAGATAAAACACAAAAGATTTGATAGATTAAAGGAATTAGTAGAAAGTCAAATTGAAGAAAATAACCAAAAATATGTAGGAACAATTCAAAGAGTTTTAGTAGAAGGAACAAGTAAAAACAATCTAAACATGCTAACAGGAAGAACAGATAGCAATAAAGTAGTTATATTTGAAGGAGATAAGGATTTAATAAATAAAATAATAGATTTAAAAATTGTTTCTGAACATATGTGGTATTTGAAAGGATTTTTAATTGGAGGGTGAAAATGATAAACGAGTTCAATTTAATGTTTAATGATGTAATTGCAGGAAAATCTATAAGAGATTGTGAAAAGCAATATGGTATTAATAGAAATACTTTTATTACAATGTGTAAACAAATTTTTCCAGAAGGAAGTGAACAAAGAGAAAAATTAGAAAAAGTTTTAGCATATAATAAAAGTGAACTTCAAAAAAAAGCAGTTGATAAACAAAGATTAGATAAGATAGTAAAAAGTTTATTAATTGGAAGAATACAAACTTTAAATGAAGCAAAAGAATTATATTTAAAAGATAATGAAAGCATGGATATACAAACTTTTAAAGAAAACATTGTTGATCATATTAATTCTTCAAATGACGATGAACTAAAAAGAAAGTATATAGAATATGAAGCAAAGAGGCATCCCGACTATTCACATATAAATTTTAAGGCTCTATTTATAGAAATGATTGCAGAAGAAGCAAGCCAAACAGATATGGCAATTAAATATGGAATTCCTCCAAGAACAATAAGTAGAGAATTAGCAAAACTTGAAAATGATGAAGAATATAAAACTTTATATGAAACAGCAAAAGAATTAGCAAGAAGAAAAATACAAAATGCTAATGCAAATGATAAGGGGTCTTTATTTAAACCGTTTGAAAGAATTTTAATTGAATCTATATTAAAAGATTATAATGAAGGAGAGGTAATAATAAGCAATCCAAGGACAGAAGCTGAGAAAAAATATGAAAAAGCTAAAGTTTTACTAGAACAAGTAAAAGCTTTAGGAAATACTCAAAAAGAAGCTGCAAAACAATTAGGTGTTTCTATTAGTACGATAAGAAGAGCTGGAAAAACTATAGAAGCATATGAAAAACTAACAGGGAAAGATGAACAAGATGACGAATCAAGAAAATAGTAGTAACAAAAGATAGATGAAAAGAATTAGGATTAAAATAGAAAGGCAAGGAATATACAAATGGCAGAATATTCACCAATGATGCAAAGATATCTTGAAACAAAAGAAGAATATAAAGATTGTATACTTTTTTATAGACTAGGAGATTTTTACGAAATGTTCTTTGATGATGCAATAACAGTATCAAGAGAACTAGAACTAACTTTAACTGGAAAGGATTGTGGACAAGCAGAAAGAGCACCAATGTGTGGTGTGCCACATCATGCTGCAGAAATTTATATTTCAAAACTAATTGCAAAAGGATATAAAGTTGCAATATGTGAACAATTAGAAGATCCAAAAACAGCAAAAGGAATTGTAAAAAGAGGGGTTATTCGTGTTGTTACACCTGGTACAGTAATAGAATCTAATATGCTAGAAGAAAAGAAAAACAATTATATCATGTCAATTGTTAAAAAAGGTATATATTATGGAATTGCGGTATGTGATGTGACTACTGGAGACTTTTATAGTACAGAGATAAAAGAAAACAATAATTTCCCTTTGGTTTTAGACGAAATCGCAAGATATTCACCTGCAGAATTAGTTGTAAATAGCATGATGTATGATAGCAAAGAAGAAATAAGTAAAATAAAAGAAAGATTTGAAATATATTTTACAAGATTTAATGATAAATTCTTTTCAGAAGATATAAATACAATAGTAGAGAACTATAATTTAGTTGATAATGATGATAATCCTATAAAAGATGTAGATAAAAGGCTTTTTTCTGTTGCAAGTATAAATGCATTAGTGGAATACTTAAAACAAACACAAAAAACAAGTTTAGAACATATTAACAAAATAATTATGTACAATACAACTAGATATATGTCTTTAGATATTAATGCAAGAAGAAATCTAGAACTTACAGAAAAAATGAGAGATAAAAGCAAAAAAGGTACGCTTTTATGGGTATTGGATAAAACTTCTACATCAATGGGAGGAAGACATTTAAGAAGATGGATAAATGATCCATTAATTGATGTTAACGAGATAAATAAAAGACTAAATGCTGTAAAAGAACTAAAAGAAAATGTAATGCTTAGAGGAGATATAATAGAAAGTCTAAAAAAGGTTTATGATATAGAAAGATTAGCAGGAAAAATATCATATGGTAATGCAAATGGTAGGGATATGATTTCTTTAAAAAATTCTTTATCAAAATTACCAGAAGTAAAAAACGTATTACAAAATACAACTTCAACAATGTTACAAGAACTTTATAATAACTTAGATGAGCTAAAAGATATTCATGAACTGATAGAAAAATCAATAGTAGAAGATCCACCAATGACGGTAAAAGAAGGTGGTCTAATAAAATTAGGATATAATGAAGAAATTGATAAATTAAAAACTGCTACAACAGAAGGTAAGAATTGGTTAATTCAATTAGAAGCAACAGAAAAAGAGAAAACAGGAATAAAGAATTTAAAAGTTGGATTTAACAAAGTATTTGGATATTATATAGAAGTAACAAAATCAAATTTACCACAAGTTCCAGATAGATATATAAGAAAGCAAACACTAACAAATTGTGAAAGATATATAACAGAAGAGTTAAAGGAATTAGAGAACCAAATTCTAGGGGCCGAAGATAAAGTTATTAATCTAGAATATGAAGCATTTACACAGATAAGACAAGAAATTGCTAAAAATGTAAAAAGACTTCAAAAATCAGCAATGATAATTGCAACACTAGATGTATTAGCTTCGTTTGCAACTGTTGCAGAAGACATGAATTATTGTATGCCAATAGTTGACAATGGTGGACAAATAGAGATAAAAGAAGGAAGACATCCAGTAATCGAAAAAATGCTTCCAACAGGAAGTTTTATAGATAATGATACATATATGGATAATGATGATAACAGATTATCAATTATAACAGGACCTAATATGGCTGGTAAATCTACATATATGAGACAAGTTGCATTAATTACATTAATGGCACAAATAGGAAGTTTTGTTCCTGCTACAGAAGCACATATCGGTGTTGTAGACAAAATATTTACAAGAGTTGGTGCATCAGATGATTTAAGTATGGGTCAAAGTACATTCATGGTTGAAATGATGGAAGTTGCAGACATCTTAAAAGAAGCTACTAAAAATAGCCTAGTAATATTAGATGAAATAGGAAGAGGAACGTCAACATATGATGGACTATCAATTGCATGGGCAGTTGCTGAATATATTTCTGATAAAACAAAATGTGGGGCAAAAACATTATTTGCAACACATTACCATGAACTTATAGAATTAGAAGATAAACTAGAAGGTGTAAAAAATTATTCTATAGCAGTTAAGGAAAAAGGTGAAGATGTAATCTTTTTAAGAAAGATTATAAGAGGTGGAACAGATGAAAGTTATGGTGTTCATGTTGCAAGGCTTGCAGGTGTTCCAAAAGAAGTATTAAAAAGAGCAAATGAAATATTAAGAAGCCTAGAAAGAAAAAGCATTTTAGGTAGCAAGAAAATGGAAAAAGAAAATAAACAAGTTCAAGCCGGTCAGCTTGATTTATACAATTACAAATTAGCAGAAATAGCACAAGAACTTGATAAGATTGATTTAAATACATTAACACCTATAGATGCGCTAAATACTTTAATGAAAATAAAAGAAAAAATGAAATAGTTTATTATAAAAGATGTACTTCAGTTTTAAGTACATCTTTTAATAATTTGTAATAAGATGTATAATTAGTTTAGTTTTTATATTTAGGAGGAAAAATGTACGAAGGGTTTAGTAGAGAAGAAAGATTAATAGGAAAAGAAAATTTAGAAAAGCTAACTAAAGCTAAAGTGGCAGTGTTCGGAATTGGTGGAGTAGGTTCTTTTGTAGTAGAGGGATTGGCAAGAGCAGGTATAGGAAAATTTCTATTAGTTGATAATGACACAATAGATATTACAAATATAAATAGACAAATACATGCAAATATAACTACTGTTGGAAAAAATAAAGTAGATGTTATGAAAGAAAGGATATTAAGCGTAAATCCAGAAGCAGAAGTAGATGTATCTACAGAGTTCTTTATGCCAGGAAGTGAACTGTTAGATAATTCTTTAGACTATATAGTAGATGCAATAGATACAGTAACTGGAAAAATAGAATTAGTATGTAGAGCTAATGATCTTAATATTCCTATAATTTCTGCAATGGGAACAGGAAATAAATTAGATCCAACTAAATTTGAAGTAACAGATATTTATAAAACTTCTGTATGTCCTCTTGCAAAAGTAATGAGGAAAGAATTACGTTCAAAAGGTATACAAAAATTAAAGGTAGTATATTCAAAAGAAGAACCGATAAAACCAAATGATGGGGACTATAAAACACCTGCAAGTATATCTTTTGTACCTTCTGTAGTAGGGTTAATTATAGCTGGAGAAGTAATTAAAGACCTAATAAATGTTGAGAAATTTATATAAAAATGCTATAATTAAGAGTGAATAAAATTTTAGGAGGTAGAAAAATGAAAGAGCATTTGGAAGCTCAATTGAGCACACTCGAGATGTATCCTGTCTCAGCTAAGAAAGGAAAAATCTGTAAAGGAAAGCCAAGATTCAAGCAATTGGCTGAAAGAAAACGGTTAATTTTATTAATCGGATTGGAAGACTGTAAAAAGGTCAGAAAATTCGAGGCAAAAAAGAATGTCTGGAAGATTGATTACTCTGATATTGCTGTAGAGGTACAGGGAGATGAAGCAATTGATGACTGGAAAGAGTTCAAAAAGGAGACAAACAATCTTTTTTATAGAAGAGTAAAGATTGCTCTTGGAAAAGGAGTTGCAGTTGTCGAAAAAAACTTTAGAAACTTAGAAACAAGGATAGGATTTTTGGAGGTAGCTTCACTGTCTGGAAACATCGAAGCTATACTTATTGTAAACAAAAGGCTACTGAAAAAAGATTCCTATTTGCAACAACAATATGCAAAAGGCTTGTTGCAGATTGGAGTGGACAAAGTTTACTTCATCTAGAGGTTTGGTGACGTGTGCTCACGTCACCAAACGTTTTTTTAATTACAAAAAATTGTATGATTAGTTTATTATTGAAATTTCAAACTTTGTTTGTTAAAATATAACTAGCAAAATAAACAAAAGGAGAACATATGGAAAAAATAGGTATTGGAGTAGGTATTATAATAAAAAATAAAGAAGATAAAATATTAATGTTACTTAGAAATGATGATGCAAAAAAGGCAGATTCGGACATGAGATTAGAAGGCACGTGGACACTTCCAAGTGGAAAAGTGAAATTTGGAGAAACAATAGAAGAGGCTGGAATTAGAAAGACAAAACAAGAATGTAATTTAGATGTAAGCAAAATAAAAGTAATGTGTGTACAAAATGATGTAAATAAATATGCGCAATTTGCAACATTTGGTTTAATTGCAGAAGAATACAGTGGAACTATAAAACTCCCTAAAACAGATGAACTAATAAAATATGATTGGTTTGATGTAAATGATATGCCAGAAAATACATGTATACCAACCAAAAGAATAATAGAAAAATATTTAAGCAATGAATTTTATAATGGATAGGTGGTAATAAAATGAAAGTAATAAGTAAACAAAGAAATAGTAAAATGTGTGCAATATGCGGAATGGATAATAAATATGGGTTACATGCACAATTTTATAATATGGAAGATGGAAGTGTAATGACAAAATTTAAATATAGAGAAGAACATCAAAGTTATCCAGGAAGAGTACATGGTGGTTTAATTACTGCAATGCTTGATGAAATGGGATTAAGAGCATTATGGGCTAAGGAAGGTAATGAAGAAGATTTTGGTGTAACAATGTCTCTAGATACAAAATATAGAAAACCAGTGCCATATGAAACAGAATTAATAGGCAAAGGAATTTTGATAAAAGAAAGTAGCAAATTCTTTGTAGTAGAATCAGAAATTCTAGATACAGAAGGAAATGTACTTGCAAATGGAACGATAAAATACATAAAATTAGACACAAATAAAATTAATGGAAATATAGATGCACACGAGGAAATGTGTTATTTAATTGAAGATGATGTAAAAGAAATCTAGTTATACTAGATTTTTTTTACATTTTATGATATTTTAGGCTAAACGAAAGGAGAGATTTTATGGATATTTTGGGAGTTTTAAAAGAATTAAATATAGAATATGAGTTGCAGGAGCATAAAGCTGTATATACGGTAGATGATTTACAAGATGTTTTTATGGAAATGGAAGGAATTGGTTGTAAGAATCTCTTTTTAAAAGACGCAAAGAAAAATCTATTTTTATATACTTTACCAGATAATAAAAGAGCAGATTTAAAAACTTTACCAGAAAAAATAAATAGTAAGAGGTTATCTTTTGCAAATGAAAATGATTTACAAGAATATTTAGGCTTAATTCCAGGTTCAGTAACACCACTTGGAATAATCAATGATAACGAGCAAAAAGTGACAGTTGTACTAGATAAAGAATTAAAAAATAATAAAGTATTAATTCATCCAAATAGAAATACTGCAACAATATCTATAAAATACGATGATCTAATAAAATTTATAAAACATTGTGGAAATGAGTATATAGAAATTTAGAAAGGGTGGATTTTTGGGGACGTTCCTAAAATCCCGATAGGAGAAATAGGATGATTATTTTAGCGACAAATAATAAAGGAAAAGTGAAAGAAATTAAAGAGATACTTAAAAACGAAGAAATAAAGGCACTAAAAGAAATGAATATAAATATAGAAATAGAAGAAACTGGGGAAACATTTGAATCAAATGCTTTAATAAAAGCAAGAGAAATTTATAAGTTAACTAATATTGCATGTATTGCAGATGATAGTGGAATTTGTATTGAAGCATTAGATGGATTCCCAGGTGTAAAAACTGCAAGATTTTTAGGAGAAAATGCCACACAAGAAGATAGAAATAATTATTTGATAAAAAAATTAGAGGGTATTTCAAAAGCTAAACGAAAAGTTGAATTCATAACATGTATAGCTTATGTAGATTCACAAGGAAATGAAAAAATATATAAAGGAACACTAAATGGATACATAGCGGAAGCTCCAAGAGGTAAAAACGGATTTGGGTTTGATGAAATATTTGAATTAGAAGACGGTAGAACATTAGCAGAATTAGAAACAGAAGAAAAGAATAACATTAGTAGCAGAAAAATAGCACTAAAAAAATTAGAACAAGATATTAGATAAATCGCTATTTGTGTGCTTTACTATACTTAAAGATACATAATACAATATATGTGATAAACCCAAAAGGAGTGAAAATATGGATCAAGCAAAAATAGGAAAATTTATAGGAGAAATAAGAAAAAAAAAGATTTAAAACAAGCTGAACTTGCAGAAAAGTTAGGAGTAACAAGTAAAACTGTATCTAGATGGGAAACAGGAAAATATATGCCAGATTTATCTTTATTTACAGATATATCACAAATATTAGGTGTTACTATTAATGAACTATTACAAGGCGAAAGGCTAATAAAAAACAACATGATATATATTTCTCTCCAGAAAATCCAGCATTTTTTGGTGGAGATATAGATGACAAATGTATTAGAATAAGAATACAAAAAGATAAATATATATTATGCTATAAAAAAATATATATGGAAAATGATGAAGAAGACATTCATATTGTTGAATATGAGACAGAAGTATCTAATTTAGATGCAACAATTAATATATTAAAAGGCGTGCGCATAAATAAAGTATGTGATTTAATAAAAGAAAGAGATAGCTTTATATATAAGAACTTATTCGAGATATCATTAGATAATGTTAAAGATTTAGGATATTTTATAGAAATAGAAGTATATGATAAAAATATTCCTATAAATGAGGCAAATCAATTGTTATTAAACATTGTAAAAGAACTAAACTTAGATATAACAAGAAGAAACTTAAAAGGATATTCATATTTGATGTATGATAAATTGAATAAATAGATTATGGAGGAATAATGGTTAATCAACAAAAGTATATAATTTTGGACTTTGGATTAGTATTAGGAAAACCAAAAACAGGAGAATGGTTCATAACGCCAAACTTTTTTGGAATACTAGGAACAGAAAAGATAGATTTAAAAAAATTAAAATTTTTATTTAATAAATATAATGCGCTTATATCTGTAAAGATGACAACTAGAGAAGAAGAATACCAAGCTTTTAAAGAGTTTTATTATAATATAATAAATGAATTACATATAGTTGGAAATTCTAAAGAGCAAGCTGAAAAATTGGCACAAGATTTTGTATATAATGAAGATAAATATGTTATGTATGATGATGTATATAATTTTTTAAGTGAAGCAAGTAAAGAGCATAAATTAATATTATTATCAGACAATTGGCCATGTGTGTATAATATTTTAAAAAGGTGGAATATATATGATTTCTTTACCAAGATATATATTTCTTCTGAATATTGTGAATTAAAAAAAGATGGAGGATTTTTTGACAGACCAATAAATGAATTTTGCATAAAAGAAAATGATGCTATATTTGTCGATGATAATCCAGATTTATTAGATGTGGCAGTTAAAAAGAAATTAAGTCCAATTTTAATGGACAGGGCTAATAATTATAGGCAATTTAATAAATATAGAAGAATAATAAATTTAAAAGAGGGGATTTTATGAAAATATTAATTTTAAATGGTTCACCACATAAAAATGGTGACACCTCATATATAGTAAATGAAATAAAAAAGAAACTACAAGGAGAAGTAGAAGAGTTATTTTTATATGATGCAAAGATTAGCCCATGTGTAGACTGCAGATATTGTTGGAAAAACAATGGATGTGCAATTAAAGATGATATGGAGAAAATATATAAAGATGATTATGATATATTAATAATAGCGTCGCCCGTGTATATGTATAATGTAACTCCACCTATGTTTTCTCTATTAACAAGATTAAATTATATTTGGAGTAATAAATACTTTTTAGATATAACACATGTATTTAAGAAAAAAAGAGGAATTTTGGTATTAACAGGTGGTGGAAGCGGAGAGCCTAAGCATGCATTAGATACAGCTAAGTTAATATTTAAGTTCTTAAATTCAGATTTTGATAGTAAAAAAGATTATATATATTCATTAAATACAAATAATATTCCAGCAAAAGAAGATATACAAATTAAGAAAAAGATAGAAAATTTATAAAAATACTAACAAAAATATTAGTATTAACTGTCTAAAAGACAGGGGGAATTATGAAAAAAGAAGAGGAAATTTTTGAACTGTTAAAAACGAATAGAAAATTAGGAATAGAAGAATTATATAAAATTTATTCAAAACTAGTATTTGGTGTTATATATAGTATATTAAAAAATACGGATGAAACAGAGGACGTATTGCAAAATGTATTTATTAAGATATTTAAATTAGATAACGAAAAATTACCAACTAAATCACATTTAAGTTGGTTATATTCAGTTGCAAAAAATGAAACTATTAATTACATAAAAAAATATTCAAAAGAGAAAAAATTTGAGAATTTATACGAGATTTCAGATAATGATACAGAAATAGAAAAAGTTTTAGATAAGGAATATTTTAATAATTTAATAAAGAATTTACCGCAAAAACAACAAGAAATATTATCTTTAAAAATAGTTAGTAACTTATCCTTTAAAGAAATAGCAAATATATTGAACATGAAAATTCCAACAGTTCAATGGCATTATTATAAATCATTAAATACTATAAAATTATTATTAGGTAATGTAATAACTATTTTTGTGGGTGCATTTTTATATATTAAAACAAAAGGATTAACAGAGAGAAATGAAGTTGAACCAGAAGAAAATGATTTTGTTAAGGAAAAAAATGAAATTGCAATAGATGAAGAGAAGAGTATAGATGAAAGTTATAGTATAAACCAAAGTACAGAATTAAAAGGAGAAAATAACAGAGCAGACAATTATACAGGAAAAAATGACGCTATAGAAATTACAACTCAAGCTACAGGAGCAGCAGAAAGTTCAGCAAATAATATAATATCATTTGGTATTATTGTAACAACTATTTTACTTGTTGTAATCTTTTCGATTTTATTAATAAAAAGACAAATAAAATTAAAAAAGAAATTGTCTAAATAATAAAAGAGAAAAGGTGATATTATGAAAAAAGTAGTTTTAGTATTAATATTAATTATTTTGTTATTATTAGCATTGGTTTCTATTATACAAAAAGAAGGGGCAGAGGCAAACGAAATATCTAATGTGGCTCGGAAATATGATAGAAGACAATTCTATAACAATTTCAAATGATAAGGTATACAACTTGGAAAAATTAGATAAATTTATCGAAAATGTAAACAATGTTTTATATGACAATGAAATATCATTAAAAGTTAAGCTATATACTGTAGAAGGTGATATTGTTACAAAGGAACTAACATATATACCTGTAAAAGAGAATTATGATGAAAATTACAAAAATAGAAAATTGATTATTAAAACAGATTATAGTGATGATAGTTATTCATCACAAGAAATTGTGAATGAAGAATATTTGATGCAACCATATAAAATGGAAAGAAAATTTTTAAAAGAAGAAAATTTGATACAAATTATATTAAAAAGGTCTAATATGTCAAGTGATGTACAAGATGAAGTAGAATTATTTGAATACGAGTTAAAAAGTACTGATTATATAGAAAACAATCATCTTTATTATGCACAAAGAAAAGATATGGGAGTAGATAAAATAAATTCAGAAGAAAATTTCGATATTTATGTGGTTGGTGGAAATGTAACTATTGCAAAGGATAATGAGGAAGCAAAAGATTTTTCAGAAGCAATAGCTACAAAAAATATCTCTATAGATGAAATTTTGAAACAGGCAGAGATAGATAGTAAATATGGTGTATGCAGAAGAGGTTTTTATTCAGATGGTGGAACTATAGAATATGATTATCAAGAGTATACTTTGATTAAGGCTAATACTTTAGCTGGAAATAAAGATTTTATTATTGCACCACCAAATATGATTTGGTCAGAAATTTCAAAAATTGTATATAAATTATAATATATTTAAGGATTGCGGTGGAAGTCTTCGGACGACACCTAGGAGTAGTAGATACAATATTATCTACTACTCTTTTTTGCTTGAAAAAATAGATAGAGGGAAAGTAAAGAAAACTTGAGGTCACAATTTGTGACCTCAAGCTAAAAACTACATTTTAATCTTAGGCTCATATCTCTCAAGCCACATATTAACTTGGCACAAATATGCCATTAATTGTGGACCAGTCATCAATTGCCCAAACCAAGGTCTTGTAAAAGCAGAACCATTAGTTTCCAAAATTTCTAAAATATAATCTCTATTTAACAAATTATTAATAGGAGCATTCTTATCATTCATAATTTCTGTAAGCATATCTTTTACAGCTTTTAAATATGTTGGATTATGTGTTTTAGGGTAAGGAGATTTTTTTCTATCTACAATTTCTGCAGGTAATACATCTTTCATTATATATCTTAATAACCCTTTTTCACGACCTTTATATGCTTTAATTTCCCAAGGAATATTCCAAACGTATTCTGCTAATCTATAATCACAGAAAGGAACACGAAGTTCAAAACCATTATACATAGAACATCTATCAGATCTGTCTAATAAAGTTTGCATAAACCAATTTAATGTCAAATGCGAGATTTTCCTTTTTTCAGCAGTTTCTTTAGAATCAATATCTAAAATTTCTATATCAGATAAACTTTCTTTATATCTAAAATCAATGTAATCTTTTAAATTAATTTTAGAAGCTATATTAGTATTTAAAAGGTATTGTCTTTCAGAAAGCGCAATAGACCAAGGGAAAGTTCCACTATTTAATGCGTCTTCTCTAAAGAACCAAGGGTATCCACCAAATATTTCATCAGCACATTCACCACTTAAGGATACAGTAGCATATGGTTTAACATTTTTACAGAATAGTAGCAAAGAAGAGTCAACATCTGCCATACCTGGAGTATCTCGTGAAATCATAGCATCTTCTAAATATTTAGCTAAATCAGGTGTATCTAATACAATTTTTGTGTGATTAGTTTTATACTTTTCAACCATTAAATTTATATAATAATTATCAGAATTTGGCTGGAAATCACTCTTAACAAAATTTTTATCATTATCTACATAATCTACCGAGAATGTATTAAGAGGAGGTAGACCATTTTTATTACAATAGTCACTAGCATATGCAGTAATTATACTAGAATCTAAGCCTCCGGATAAGAATGTGCAAAGTGGTACATCAGACACTAACTGTCTTTTTATACTATCTTCTAATAAATATTTAACTTTCATACAAGTTTCTTCAAAAGAATCAACATGTGGTTTACTTATAAATTTCCAATATCTATGAACAAATAGCCCATATTTATTAAATATCGCAAAATTAGCAGGTTTTAATTCGTATATATCTTTAAATATAGTAGTACCTGCAGTATGAGCAGGACCAATTCCAAAAAGTTCACAAATTCCATTCTGGTTAACTACTTTTTCTATTCCAGGAAATTCAAACAAGGCTTTTATTTCAGAAGCAAAAATTAAATTATCATTATTTAAAGTATAAAATAAAGGTTTAATTCCAAAATGATCTCTTGCCAAAAAAAGTTCTTCTTTTTTCTTGTTCCAAATTGCAAAAGCAAAAATTCCATTAAGATGTTTAACAACAGCATATCCGTAAAAGATAAATGCCTTTAGTAAGACTTCTGTATCAGAAGTTGTGTTAAATTCGAATCCATTTTGAATAAGAGTATCTTTTAATTCTTTAGCATTATATATTTGCCCGTTGTAAACAATAGAATATTCATTTTCATCATATGTAGCAAGCATGGGTTGTTTTCCGCCTACGGGATCTAATACGATTAACCTTTTATGGGCTAAATAAACAGGTGAAGATATATATTTTCCTTCTTCATCAGGACCTCTATTAGTAAGAGTATTGTTCATTTTATTAAGAATAGAAATTGGATTTTTTATATCTTTTCTATAATTTACAAATCCAACGATTCCACACATAAAAACACCTCCAAATTTACATAAATATAAAAAGTAACTTTATGTGTATAAAGAACTTTTACATTAAAATATTGTCTTGTAAATTATATTAAAATCAAAATAAAAAAGTGAAAAAAATCGTTATAAAAAAACTACAAAAAAATTCAATATTTTACAAAAAAGTTATTTACAATTGTGGAAATTTTATATACAATATAGACTAGTACGCGGAGAAATAAATTACTAAAGAAAATGTATATCGAAAGGGGCTTATGTAAATGAAAATATTAATGCTAACATGGGAATACCCACCAAGAGTAGTAGGAGGAATCGCAAGAGTAGTGCATGATTTATCTCATAGACTAATAAAAGATGGTCATGAGGTAACAGTAGTTACATATAAGGAAGGAAATGTAGAAGACTTCGAAGATGATAATGGTGTTAAAGTATATAGAGTAAATAACTATATGATTAATCCAAATAATTTTATAGATTGGATTATGCAATTAAACTTTAACTTAATATCAAAAGCAACAGAATTAATAAGTAAAGAAGGCCCATTTGATGTAATACATGCTCATGACTGGTTAGTAGCATATGCAGCAAAAACCTTAAAAGATTCATTCAAAATACCAATTATAGCAACAATACATGCAACAGAATCAGGAAGAAATTCTGGAATACATGATGAAGTACAAAGATATATAAATGATACAGAATGGATGTTAACATATGAAGCAACAGAAGTAATAGTAAATAGTAATTATATGAAAAACGAGTTACAAAGATTATTTGGTTTACCATACGAAAAGATAAATGTCGTACCAAATGGTGTTAACTTAAATTTATATAATGGTGTAGAAAGAGATTACGATTTTAGAAGACAATATGCTGCAGATAATGAAAAAATAATTCTTTATGTAGGTAGATTAGTTTACGAAAAAGGAATTCAAAATTTAATAGCAGCAATGCCAAAAGTATTAAATGGATATCATGATTCAAAATTAATAATAGCCGGAAAAGGCGGAATGATAGACGAATTGAGAGATGAAGTCAGAAGATTAGGAATAGAAAATAAGGTGTATTTTACAGGTTACCTAAAATTAAATCAAGTAACTAAAATGTATAAATGCGCAGATGTAGCAGTATTCCCAAGTACATATGAACCATTTGGTGTAGTTGCACTAGAAGGAATGCTATCAGGAACACCAGTAGTAGTTTCAGATGTTGGAGGATTAAACGAAATAGTTCAACATAGAGAAAACGGAATGAAGAGTTATGCTGGTAATCCAAATTCAATTGCAGACTCAATATTAGAGCTATTATATAATCCAGGTTTATGTGCAGAAGTATCAAGAGCGGCAAAAGCAAAAGTAAAAGCTCAATATAATTGGACAAAAATAGCACAAGATACACATTTCATATATCAAAAAGCAATATGTCAAACAATGGCAGAAAAACAAAGAAGAGAATTAGAACAAGAAAAAGCAAAGAAAACAAAGAAAGCAAAGAATACACAAGGAGAGATTACAAATTTACTAAGCTTCAAGAAAAGACATGCATATGCTTAAAAATAGGAGGCTAAAAAATGAATATTTATGATACAGCAAATAGATTAGCATCAGAAATAAAACAAACAGATGAATATAAAGCATATAAAAATTCAAAACAACAAATAGAATCTAATGCAGAAGTAAAAAGCAAAATCGATGAATTTGATAAACTAAGAGTAGAAGCTCAAAAAGCAATGCTAAAAGGTGAGTCAAATGCAAATGAATTAAGCGTAAAATTACAGAATTTATATACAGAACTATATCAAAATGAAATTGCAAAAAATTATTTAGAAGCTGAAATGAGATTTAGTGTCATGGTAACAGATATAAATAAAATTATAAGCGAAGCAATAAAAGAAGTTATAGGATAAAGATAAGGGGGAAGGGATATATTTTAGATATATCCCTATTTTGTTTTATGGAAAGTTTAATTATTTTTATATTAGTAGTAATTACAATAGTTATTTTAAAGATTATGTTAGGAAGTAATAAAAAAATAATAATGCAAATAGCAAATAATGAAAAGCTAAATAATATAGTGAAAAAATTTCCAGAAAATATAGATATATGTAAAGATATTCTAAAAAAATTAAGAAATAATAAAGTAAAAATAGAAGAACAAGAAAATACAAATTGCTTTTATTTTATCGCAACAGATAAAATTATTTTGAATAAAGACAAAAAATATTTTACAAGAGTACAAACAATTGCTCATGAATGTATTCATTCAACTCAAAATAAAAAAATATTGTGGTTTAATTATATTTTTGCGAATTTGTTAAATATATTTTGGTTAATAATAACAATATTAACTATTATAGGAGTTATAACTCAATATGCACTGTTTAGTGCAATTATATTAATTTGTATAATTGTTTTTTATGTAATAAGAAGTTACCTAGAAATAGAAGCAATGACTAAAGCAAAATATATTGCAAAAGAATATTTAGAAGAAAATCAAGTAAAAGAAACAGATGAAATAGTAGAAGAATATGAAAAATTGAATGATGTAGGAATAAAATATACATGTTATAAATTAATATCTTCAAAATTATATTTATTAGCAATTTATACAATAATGGGATGTATATTAAATTTTATTAGATAATTATTGTAAACCTCTTTTAAAAAAACGGAAAATGGTATACAATATTGTACAAATTGTATAATATGAGGAGAAAGTGAATGATAAAAAAATGGGAATTTTATAATTCGGATGAAAAACTAGTAGATGAAATATGTGAAAGATATAATTTAAATAAAGTAATAGGAAAAATTATTGTTAATAGACATGTTGTAAATGATGAAGATGTAAGAATATTTATAACACCTACAAGAGATGATTTTCATGATCCTTTTTTATTTAAAGGAATGGATATTGCAGTAGAAAGAATAATAAAAGCTATTAATAATAAAGAAAAAATTTTAATATATGGCGATTATGATGTAGATGGTATAACAAGTACTACTGTTCTTAAAAAATATCTAATGGATAGGGGAATATCAGTAGATACATATATACCAAACAGATTACATGAGGGATATGGTTTAAATAAAAATGCTATAGATACAATAAAAGAAAGAAATATAGATTTAATAATTACAGTTGATTGTGGAATTTCTGCAATAGAAGAAGTTGACTATGCGGTAAGCTTAGGAATGGATGTAATTGTTACAGACCATCACGAAGTAGGAGAAAAACTTCCAAATGCACTTGCTGTAATCGATGCAAAAAGAAAAGACAATACATATCCTTTTAGATCTTTAGCAGGAGTAGGAGTTGTATTTAAATTAATTCAAGCACTTTCTATAAAATTAGAAATTAAGCCAGAAGAGTATTTAAAATACTTAGATTTGGTATGTGTTGGAACAATATCGGATATAGTTCCACTAGAAGGTGAAAATAGAACTATAGCTAAACTTGGGTTAATGCTAATAAAAGTTACTAGAAATTTAGGATTACGAGAATTAATAAAAAGTTCAGGGTATAAAGAAATAGATTCTAATACAATTTCATTTGGTGTTGCACCTAGAATAAATGCTTGTGGAAGAATGGGACACGAAGAAAAATCATTAAAATTATTTTTAGCAGAAGATTTAGAAAGTGCAACCAAAATTACTAAAGAATTAAACGAATATAATACACTAAGACAAAGTACCGAAAAAGCAATTTATGAAGAAGCTATACAGGAAATTGATAGAAATCATTTAGACGAAAAAAATTCAATAGTTTTAGGCGGAAAAGGTTGGCATCATGGTGTTATTGGAATTGTATCTTCAAAAGTAACAGATAAATATTATAAACCAAGTATATTATTAAGCTTTGAGGATGATATTGCTAAAGGGTCAGGAAGAAGTGTACCAGGATTTGATTTGTATGAAGGACTAACAAAATGTGAAGATTTACTAGAAAAATATGGTGGACATTCTATGGCAGTTGGCCTTACTCTGAAAAAGGAAAATCTTGAGAAATTTAAGGAAAGATTTGAACAAATTGCTAAAGAGAAAAATATTAAAGAATTAGTACCAATAATTTATATTGATGATGAATTAAAATTAAAAGATATTAATATGGACTTGGTAAAAGGTCTAAGTATTTTAGAACCTTTTGGGGAAGCAAATAAAGTGCCATTATTTTTAATAAGAAATTTAAAAATAGATTCTATAAGAGCACTTTCAGAAGGAAGACATTTAAAACTTACATTAAGAGATGAAAATTTTGTAATTAATACAATAGGATTTGAACTAGGATATTTAGCAGAGGAATATAGAATTGGAGATAGAATAGATGTTGTTGGAACTTTAGAGATTAATAGTTTTAATGGATTTAGTTCTATACAAATAAATATGAAAGACATTAGAAAAAGCTATTAGATAAGGGGGAATGCTTATGTCAGAAGTACAGAATAAATCAATAGAAGATATAATTAGTTTGGTAAAACAAAAAAAGAGATGGGCAGATACAAAGCTTATAATAAAAGCATATAATTATGCAAAAGAAAAACATGGAACTCAATGTAGAAAATCTGGAGAGCCATATATAATTCACCCTGTTCAAGTAGCATACATTTTAGCAGATATTGGATTAGATGAAGCTACAATTTGTGCTGCATTATTACATGATGTTGTTGAAGATACCGAAGTTACTCATGAAGATTTAGTAAGAGATTTTGGAGAGGAAATTGCAACTATGGTTGCAGGTGTTACTAAACTTGGAGAATTGAGATATCAAGCAAGTACAGAAGAGCGTCAAGTAGAAAATTACAGAAAAATGTTCCTTGCTATGGGGAAAGATATTAGAGTAATAATAATAAAGTTAGCAGATAGATTGCATAATTTACGTACATTAAAATATTTAAGAAGAGATAGACAAATTGCTAATGCTAAAGAAACTATGGAATTATATGCTCCACTTGCAAATCGTTTAGGTATTTATTCATTAAAATGGGAATTAGAAGATTTAGCTTTTAAATATTTATATCCAGAAGAATATAGGGAATTAGTTGAAGGCATAGATAAGAAGAGAGAAGAAAGACTTCAATTTATAGAAAAGATAATGGACGATATTAGAGGACAATTAAAGAAACAGAAAATAGAAGCAGAAGTTACAGGAAGAGCAAAGCACTTATACTCAATATATAGAAAAATGAAAAGAGACAATAAGACATTAGATCAAATTTATGATTTATTTGCACTAAGAATATTAGTCAATTCTGTAAAAGACTGCTATGCTGCACTAGGGGTAGTTCATGAAATGTACAGTCCAATGCCAGGAAGATTTAAAGATTATATAGCTGTACCAAAACCTAATATGTACCAATCTATACATACAACATTATTAGGAGAAAAGGGGACTCCATTCGAAGTGCAAATTCGTACATGGGAAATGCATAGAATTGCAGAATATGGTATAGCTGCACACTGGGCATATAAAGAAGCAAATTATGGTAAAAAAGGAAAACAAGTAGTTACAGTTACTAAAGATAAGCTTGCATGGCTTAGAGAAACATTAGAGTGGCAACAAGATATGAAAGATCCACAAGAGTTTTTAAATACATTAAAAACAGAATTATTTGAGGATGAAGTATATGTTTTTACACCAAAGGGAAAAATACTAGTGTTACCACGAGATGCAACTCCTATAGACTTTGCATATAGCATTCATGAGGAAATCGGAAATCACATGGTTGGTTGTAAAATAAATAGTAAAATGATGCCAATAATTACAAAATTGCAAAGTGGAGACATTGTAGAAATAATGACATCCGATTCACAAAAAGGACCTAGTAGAGACTGGCTTAAATTTATTAAAACAACAAAAGCAAAAAGCAAAATACAATCATGGTTTAAGAAAGAACAAAGGTCAGAAAATATAGAAAAAGGAAAAGATTTAATAGAAAAAGAAATAAAGAGAATTGGTATTAGTCATGATGAATTATTTAAACAAGATTACATAAATGCAGCATTAGATAGATATAAGTTTAAAAACTTAGAAGAGATGTATGCAAGTGTTGGATTTGGTGCAATATCACAAGTAAAAATTATATCTAGAATGTTAGAGGAATACAGAAAGAGCCATAAAGAAGAAAACATTGAACAAAAAATAGAAGAATTAACAAATAAAAGAAAAAATATAAAACCATCTAGTACAGGTGTTGTAGTAAAAGGAATAGATAATTGTTTAGTAAAACTTTCAAAATGTTGTAATCCAGTTCCAGGAGATAATATAATTGGATATATTACAAAAGGAAGAGGAGTTTCTGTACATAGAACAGATTGTGTAAATGTAAAAGATTTATTAAAAGAAGAAGACAGAATTATAGATGTTTACTGGTATACAGAAAAAGCAGCATCATACAATGTAGATATTACTGTATATGCAAATGATAGATCAGGTTTACTTGCAGAAGTAATTCAAGTTTTAAGTAATTTAAAAACAAAACTAATTGGGTTGAATTCTAAAGCAACAAAAGAACATATTGCTACAATAGAGATATCAATAGAAGTAGAAAATATTGAAGAATTAAATAAAGTATTAAAAGAACTAAGAAAAGTAGATAGTGTATATGAGGTAACAAGAAAGAAATAAAGGAGTTTTTTATGATACTAAAAAGAATAAAAGTACAAATGAAATTTGTTGGTGAAACTAATTGCTATATAATAGTAGATGAAACTCAAAAAAAAGCAATGGTAATAGATCCAGCAGGAGAGGTGCCTAAAATTATAGAAATTTTAAACACATTAGGGGCAGAATTAGTATATATTTATTTAACTCATTGCCATGCTGATCATATAAATGGCGTAAATGAATTAAAAAAAGAAAAAGGAGGAAAAGTCCTTATTCACAGAAAAGGAAGAGAAAACTTAGAAAATAGAGTTCCCGTACTTGCAGAATATATTGGGCTTCCTCCAATATATGTAAAAGAAGATAGTATTGTAGATGATGATGATATTTTACATGTTGGAGATTTAGAATTAAGAGTTATTTATACCCCAGGACATACTGATGACGGAACATCTTTGTATTGTGAAAAAGAAGAAATGCTATTTTCAGGAGACACATTATTTAAAGGTGCTTGGGGAAGAGTAGATCTACCTACAAGTGATTTTGATTCTATTATGAATTCAATAATAAAGAAATTATTAATATTACCTGAAAATACAATAGTATATCCAGGACATGGAAAGCCAACTAGAATAGGGGACGAAAAACCAATTTATTTAGAAGCTAAACCAAATATAGATTAACAAGGAGTGAATGATATGGAAAGGATAGAACCAAGAACTTTATCTGGATTTATGGAATTATTACCAAATGAACAGATATTATTTAATCAAATGAAAGAAAAGATACAAAAAACATATGAAAAATTTGGATTTTTACCATTAGATACACCAATAATTGAATCAGCAGAAGTATTACTTGCAAAAGCAGGTGGAGAAACAGAAAAACAAATATATAGATTTCAAAAAGGAGATAGTGATTTAGCTTTAAGGTTTGACTTAACAGTTCCACTTGCTAAATATGTAGCAAAAAATTATGGTAGTTTAAGTTTTCCTTTTAGAAGATATCAAATAGGAAAAGTGTATAGAGGAGAACGTGCACAAAAAGGAAGATATAGAGAATTTTATCAATGTGATATAGATATAATTGGTGATGGAGAATTAGATTTAATAAATGATGCAGAAATTCCAAGTATTATTTATACACTTTTTAGAGAATTAGGTTTTGAAGATTTTACTATAAAAATAAATAATAGAAAAATCTTAAATGGTTTATTTGAAGGAGTAAATCAAAAAGAAAATGCTACAGATATTTTAAGAATAATTGATAAAATAGAAAAAATAGGAAAAGAAGCAGTAATAGAAGAATTAAGAAAATTAGATGTAAAAGAAGAGCAAATAAATTCTATTATGAATTTTATAGAAATAGAAGGAACTTCTGATGCAAAGTTAGAAAAACTAGAAAATCTAGGAATAGATAATGAAACTTATAAAAAAGGTGTAGAAGAATTAAAAACAGTTATTAAAAATGTAAGATTATTTGGCGTACCAGAAGCTAACTTTAAAGTAGATTTAACAATTGCAAGAGGTTTAGATTATTATACTGGTACAGTATACGAAACATTTTTAAATGATTACAGAGAATTAGGAAGTGTATGTTCTGGAGGAAGGTATGAAAACTTAGCAGAATATTATACAGATAGAAGTTTACCAGGAGTAGGAATTTCAATTGGTCTTACTAGATTATTCTACAAACTAAATGAATTAAATATAATAAAAGCAGATAAAAAATCAATTTCTGATATTTTAATTATTCCAATTACAGAAAAATTAGAAGAACCAATAAAATTAGCTACAGAAATAAGAAAATTAGGAATAAATACAGAAATTTATTTGAATGACAAAAAATTAAAAGCTAAATTTAAATATGCAGATAAGCTAGAAATACCATATGTAATAGTTATTGGTGATGATGAGATAAACTCAAATAAAATTAAGTTAAAAAGCATGAAAACTGGAGAAGAAAAAGAAATTAATATGGATGCAACAGAAATTGTAGCTAATATAAGAAACTAACTATATTAGTAAGTGTTTGGGACGTTCCTGGGATTTGGGGACGTTCCTTTTTTACCGTTCGGGATTTTTAGGAACGTCCCAAAATCCCGAAATACTTGTCATATTTTTATAAAATTTGAATATATATATTTTAAGGATATATGGTGTACAAGGGTGAAAATTTTATGGTAAATATGAAGGTGATAAAAGCAAAGAATGCTATTATGGCTTTAGTTATAATAGCATTTTTGTTAATGACATTAATTAAAATAATATTAGTTGGAAAAGATAAAATAAAAGATTTATCTTTAATTCCAGTTATACAAGATACAATAATTTCTGCTAGTGGAAATTCACTAAAGGAATTTAAAAGTATAGATAGAGATAATACAGAGCAGATATTAAGTTCGGAACTACAAATGAGTAAGTTCATAAAATCTGATGAAGAACAGCTAGCAACTGAAAATACAATTCAAGTTCAAAACCAAACACAAGTGTCTACTGTCAGCGAGGAAGAACCACAAACGGGATTACAAACAGAGGTAGTATCTGGTGGAAATATTAATGCTAAATATACAAATGAATATAATGGAGTGCAAATAAAAAATGAATCCAAATATGAATTGACACAAGAAATGTTAACTCCAGATATAGAATTAGAAAACAAAAAAGATATTATTATTTACCATACACATACTTGCGAAAGTTATACACAAAGTACAGGTTTTGAATATACACCAAGTGGTAATTTTAGAACAACAGATTTAAACTTTTCTGTTGTAAGAGTTGGAAGAGAACTAAAAGATAGGCTAACAAATTATGGGTTTAATGTAATACATGATGAAACATATCATGACTATCCTGCATATAGTGGTTCATATAATAGATCTCTTACAAGCATAAAAAATGATTTAGCATCTAATCCAAACACACAAATTGTTATAGATTTACATAGAGATGCAGTTGGAGAAGCTGGTACATACGCACCCACAGTTAAAATTGGTGATGATTATGTCGCTCAAATAATGTTTGTAATAGGAACAGATGGAGGAGGACTTACACATAGCCAGTGGGTACAAAATTTAAAATATGCAATAAAAATCGTAGAAAAGGGTAACGAACTATATCCTGGTCTATTTAAGCCAATAATGGTAAGAAACTCTAGATATAACCAACATGTTGCAAAAGCTGCTACAATAATGGAAATAGGAGCAACTGGAAATACAATGGATCAATGCTTAAATAGTATGAAATATCTAAGTAAAGTAATGGATGAGGCTTTAAACAAATAAAAGAAAAAATGTTGAAAAATGTATTGTTAAGGGAAATTTTTTATGATATAATACCTTCCAGTGTCAAATTCTAGGAGGTAATTATTGTGAAAGAAAGAAATTTAAGAAAAACAAATATTGTATGTACAATAGGACCAGCAGTAGAAAATAGAATGGATGAATTAATGAAAGCTGGAATGTCTATTGCAAGAATTAATTTTTCTCATGGAGATTTTGAGGAACAAAAAGACAAAATTGAAAGATTTTTTGAAATAAGAAAAGAACTAGGTCTACCAGTTGCAATTATGCTAGACACAAAAGGACCAGAAATAAGAACAGCATTAAACAAAGCTGGAAGAGATGTAAAAGTACAATTAAAAGAAGGTCAAAAATTTACATTCTTCTATGAAGACAGATTAGGAGATGAAGAAGGTACTTCATTATCTTACAAAGATTTATATAAAGATGTAAAACCAGGAAACTTAATTTTAATTGATGATGGAAAAATTCAAATAAGAGTAGACGAAATAAAAGATAAAGATATAGTAGGAACTGTATTAAATGATGGTGGTGCAGGATCAAGAAAAAGTATAAATGTACCAGGTGTTTCTATAAAAATACCATTCTTAAGCCCTAAAGATATAAACGACTTATCAAATGGAGCTAGAGTTGGATTTGATTATGTTTCTGCATCATTTGTAAGAAATAAAGAAGATGTAGCCCAAATGCGTAAAGTGTTAGACGATAATGGTGGAAAAGATGTTAAAATCTTAGCTAAAATCGAAAATCAAGAAGGAATAGATAATTTTGAAGAAATTTTAGCAGCTTGTGATGGTATAATGGTAGCTCGTGGTGACATGGCTGTAGAAGTTCCATTCGAAGAAGTACCAGTTGTACAAAAAAGATTTATTAAGAGATGTAACGAAGAAGGAAAATTAGTAATAACAGCTACACAAATGTTAGAAAGTATGACAAACAACCCATTACCAACAAGAGCTGAAGTAAGTGACGTTGCAAACGCTATTTACGATAGAACAGGATGTATAATGCTTTCTGGAGAAACAGCAATGGGAGATTATCCATTAGAATGTGTTAATACAATGGTAAAAGTTGCTAAAAGTGTAGAACCAACAATTAATTATTGGAAGAGATTTACAAAGAAAGATTGGAAAATAGAAGAAGCAGATATCGAATCACATGCAGCTTATACAACTTGTGTAACAGCTAGAGATATTAAAGCAGATGCTATAATCGATTACACACATACAGGAAATTCTGCAACAAGATTATCAGGATATGGACCAGCTTGTCCAATATTTGCTATTACAGATTCAGAAAAAGTATACAATCAATTAGGACCAGTTTGGAATGTATACCCAATCTTAATTAAAGATGGAGCAGATATTGATGATACAATCGAAAAAGGTGTAGAAAAATTAATAGAATTAGGAAAATTAGAAGAAGGAGATACAGCTGTTTTATGTGGAGGACCACAAATAATGATTAAAGAAAAATCAAAATATGCTGTTAATAAAACAGTTGGAGGTATCTTAAAAATATAATCAATAGGGATTTAGGGACGTTCCTTAAATCCCTATTTTTGTTGTTCTAGAAAAATATTCGTTTTTTCTGTAACTAGATACTTTTGTGTCAATTATGAAGCAATTATGTACATGTGGTAAAGCTACTTTTATATTATAGAATACCAAAAAACGTTTTCGAAACTAATAATTTACATAAATAGAAAAATGTGTTATAATATAATGTGTAACGGAGAAATACTTGAGGAAATAGGAGGATACATATCATGCCAAAACATCATGAGAAAACAACATATGTTTCTGAGATAAGTGCGATGATTGAAGCATTTATAAGGAAACCTCCGGAAAGTGTTGATTCTGATGAAGCGCTAAGCATCGAGGCGAAACTTTCTGACATCACAAAAGCAGTACGAGATTTGCTTGAGGATGAAGAGTCGCCTGATGTACAAGATATGTTGAAAGCATATCGAGACCAAGTTAAAGAATTGACACAAGGACAGGCTTGAAGCCTGTCCTATCTATATATAAGGTGGTATTTATGAGAATAAATTATAATAGATTAAATAGAGAAATAAGAATGGATAAAGTAAGTAAAATTGTTGAATTTTTCAAAACGCAAGGCTATAAATTTGAAACTAAAAATTATAATATGTTAAATAATATGGCTAGGTTGAATCTTATAGCTGATACAATTGAAAGAATTTCCCCTGGATATAGGCAAAGTTTTAGAAAATTTGAAGAAAAAAAGCCAGAAAGTAAACAAATAGAATTAGAATATGATTTTGATTTACATGAAGTCATGGAATCAGCAGAAGGAATACCAACAACAGAAAAAGCTTTAGAAATATTTTATTCAAATAATATTGCACATACTTGTAGAGATGCACAGAAAAAATGTTAGGAGATATGCTTAAAGAAAAGAATAAGGAAAATGCAGGCTATGAAAGCTTAATGTATCACTTTAACAGTAAAGAAATAGATCAAATTGCGAAATTAGCACAGAGATATTTTATTGCCCAAAGCAATATGAATACTAGGGTTGCCGATATTGCTAAAAGACAATTATCAAGATTTGGAATAAGTATTGATGAAATTGAAACTTTAAGAGAAAGGGGCTATGATGTATTAGCTAAAGGATATGTAGATTGCATGGCAATAAAAGTAGAGGCAGTAGACAAAGTCGTAGATTTATTAAAAGAAGATAAAACACAATCTTTTGGATTAGCGAAAATTGTTAATAGGAATACAGGAAAAGAGGAAAGCCTTTTTGTAATGGATGTACCTTGTTTTGGTCAGATGTCTGTTCATATATTGGCTCCGATATATGATGAAAAACTAATTACGACATTAACAGAACATGAATATAAATATCCAATTTGTAATATAGATAATGTTTTATTAATAGATAGAGCATCTGAATATCAAGAAAGTTTTATGTTACAAGATACACCAGAATTGATAGAATCTTTAAGAAAGCTAAAGTCACGTAAAGAAGCACATGAGATTGCTGTAAAAGCTGGCTTCGAAAAGGACGAACTTGAAATGTTATATCAAACAAATGAATAAGGAGATGAAAGATAATGGATAAAGATATATTAAAATATTTAGCAAAGAATAATTATTTAAAAGAAAAATTAGAAGTAATAGATAATTTAATAAAAAAACAAGAGTATAAAGAGGCATATTTTAAATTAGCAGCAATTTTAGAATTTATAAATGTTAAATACATAAAACATAAATATAACATAAATATGCCAAATTCAACTGTAATAAATATAGTAAATACATATGAAGATAGAGACGAAAAATTATTTAAAGAAATGCTAGCTATAAATGCAGAATATAGCCAAATAGATACAAATGATGTAACAATGAATGATGTGGAATATTTAGCTGGTATGGTAGATACGATATATGAGTATATGTTAAAAAGTACAGGTGAATTTATATAAAATATAGGAATCCAGGGACGTTCTTCGAATTCATAATTTAGGCAAAAAAAGTAACGTCCTAAAGCCTATTTACAAATTATGTAGACTGTTATATAATATAGGGGAAAAATAAAGGAAAAAGGAGTAAAAAATGGATAAATTTAAGAAGTATCTTAAATATGCATTACTATTGGTATTACTGTTTATATTTGTCTCAATAATGTCAAAATTGCTAATAATATCAATGTATAAGCCAAAAGAATGTACAGTATTATTTGAAAATCCAAAGATAGAAATAATAGACTCTAAAGCAACAAATGCAAATGGATATATTTATGGTTGTATAACGAATACTACTGGAAGTACAATAGAAAATAAATTTATAAAATTAGATTGTTATTCAGAATATGATAATAATATAAATACAGGATATGCACAAATATTTAAATTAGAGCCAAACGAGAGCCAATATTTTACTATAAAATATAAATGCCAAGGAACAGAAAGAGTAGAAATTTCAATGTCAGATACAGCACCAGATTATTTATTAAATCCTATAGATATCGAACTTACTCAAACTCAAAAAATGGCCCTTTTATTTGGAGGATTAATAGTAATTTATTATATGCCAGTTGGATATTTATTTGGACTTTTCCCATTTTAATAAATAAACTGATAAAAATACTTGAATTTTTATTAATTACATTGTAATATAGTTGATAGCAATAAAAATATTTTAAATATATAAATATTTTATTGCTATTTTAAATTTTTTGTAATATAATTGTAACAGACTTGTAATAATAATAGAAAAGGAGAGTATCAATGTTTGGTTTTGGTCAAGATATAGGAATAGATTTAGGTACAGCCACAGTAATTGCATATGTAAAAGGCAAAGGTATCGTATTAAGAGAACCTTCTGTTGTTGCTGTAGATAAAAATTCTGGAGATGTTCTTGCGGTAGGTCAGGAAGCAAGAAGAATGCTAGGAAGAACACCGGGAAATATCGTAGCCACTAGACCATTAAGAGACGGGGTAATATCAGATTATACAGTAACAGAAAAAATGTTAAAATATTTTATAAATAAAGTGTGTGGAAAATTTATATTTGCACCAAGAATTATGATATGTATACCATCTCAAGTAACAGAAGTAGAAAAAAGAGCAGTAATAGATGCAGCATCACAAGCTGGTGCTCGTAAAGTATACTTAATAGAAGAACCAATAGCGGCAGCAATAGGTGCAGGAATAGACATTTCTAAACCTTGTGGTAACATGATTGTAGATATTGGTGGTGGAACTACAGACATTGCTGTAATCTCTTTAGGAGGTTCTGTTGTTAGTACATCATTAAAAGTTGCAGGGGATAAATTAGATGAAGCAATAGTAAAATATATAAAAAGAAAACACAATATAATGATAGGTGAAAGAACCGCAGAAGACTTAAAAATTAATATAGGTTGTGTTTATCCAAAAATACAAGACGTAGAAATGGATATAAGAGGAAGAGATTTATCAACAGGTTTACCAAAAACAATTACAGTATATTCTAGCGAAATGTTAGAAGCTTTAATAGAACCAGCAATGATGATTGTAGATGCAGTTCATTCTGTTTTAGAAAGAACTCCACCAGAACTTGCAGCAGATATAAGCGACAGAGGGATATATATGACAGGTGGAGGTTGTTTAGTAGACGGTCTAGATAAATTATTACAAGAAAAAACTGGAATAAATGTAATGATAGCAGAAGACGCAATTTCTTGTGTAGCATTAGGAACAGGAAAAGCATTAGACAATCTTGATGCACTTGATGGTAAAACAAGAAAATAAGTTATTATTAAAGTATTCCGATAAAATGTATATATTAAGAAGAATAGCCCTCTTCATTTATATATCAAGCACTTTGTTTTTTAGCGAGGTGCTTTTTTTGTATATAATTATCTTAAAAACTTACAAGTTGATAGGCTTAACCAATTTAACACTTTATGCCAAAGAACATATACTATATAAGAAGGTGATTATATGCAGGAATTTATACCAAATGCAATATTATGGACACTTGCACTATATGGTTTAATAGAAATTGCAAAAACTATAAGATATTATTTTGCTTGTACAAAATTTAAACAAGATGGAATATATTTAATTATAGCAGCTAAAAATCAAGAGGATAGAATAGAGTGTTTTACGAGAAATATAATTTGCAAATTATTATATGGAAAAGAAGAGTTAACAAAAGGAATTATAATGGTAGACTTGGACTCGACTGATGATACATACGAGATAATCTCGAAATTAGCAAAAGATTATAATTTTATAAAAGCTTCGGATTGGAATGAGTGTAAAGAGATAATGGATGAAATTTCAAAATAGATTTGTTAATATCTATCTAATGTGATAAAATTATTGCATTATCAGGTAAACTGTAGAAAAGAGGGTAAAAGTGGAACTTTCAGGACAACTAACAGAAATAATATATCAAAATGAAGTTAATAGTTATTTAATTGGAATATTAGAAAACGAAGAAGATACTATTACAATAGTAGGGTATATGCCTTTTTTAGTAGAGGGAGATTATATTAAGGTTATAGGAAATTTTGTAACACATAAAGAATATGGGAAGCAATTTAAAGTAGAAACTTTCGAAAAGATAATGCCAAAAACATTAGATTCGTTAGAAAAATATTTATCGAATGGTACAATAAAAGGAATTGGTCCTGCAACAGCTAAAAAAATCGTAGCAACATTTGGGGAAGATACAATAAATGTATTTAAATTCGAACCAGAGAAATTAACCCAAATAAAAGGAATTACTAAAGAAAAAGCTATAGAGATGGCACAATGCTTTGTAGAAAACTGGGAGTTATGGCAAATTGTTGGTTTTTTAGATAATTTCGGAATAAGTCCAGCAAATGCAAAAACTATATATAAAAAGTTAGGAACACAAACAATTGACGAAATTGAATCAAACCCATATATATTAATAGATCTAGTAAAAGGTGTGGACTTTGCAAAGCTAGATAAATATGCATTAGAAAATGGATTCGAGATAAACAACTATAAAAGGATTAAATGTGGAATAAAATATAGTTTAGTAAAAATTACATATAATGGTCATTGCTGTACATTAGAAGCTAATTTAATAAAATATGTTAAAGAACTTTTAAAAGTTGAAGATGATGACATAGAGCATTGTTTAATAGATTTAAATGTAAAAGAAGAAATAGTAATAGAAAAGAGAGAAGACGAAAACTGGGTATATAGTAAAGAAATATATGATGCAGAGGCTAATATTGCAAGTAAGTTAATATTATTAGATTCAACACAAAATATAAAAAGAATAGACAGTTTTGATAGCGAATTAGAAAAAATAGAAAAAGCAGGAAATATAAATTTATCTACAAAGCAAGAAGAAGCTATACAAGCAATAAATTCTAATAATGTTGTAATAATAACAGGAGGTCCAGGTACAGGTAAAACAACTATCATAAAAAATGTTATAGATATTTATAAGTCACATGGTAAGAAGGTAGTTTTATGTGCACCAACTGGACGAGCTGCAAAAAGAATGACAGAAATGACTGGTGAAGAAGCTAAAACATTACATAGATTATTAGAAATAGGCAAAATAGAAAAAGCTAATGAATTTACTATAATGAATTATGAAGTAGCGCCAATAGATGCAGATGTAATAATTGTAGATGAGGCATCTATGGTAGATATATACTTAATGAATTACCTATTAAATGGTATTTACCAAGGAACAAAACTTATTTTAGTAGGTGATACAGACCAACTTCCTTCTGTTGGACCAGGTAGTGTTTTAAAAGATATAATAAATTCAGAGCGAATAAAAACAATCTTTTTAGATGAAATTTTTAGACAAGCTGCTCAAAGTAAAATAATTGTTAATTCACATAAGGTAAATGATGGAGAATATTTCTTAGAAAAAGAAGAACAAGAAGGCTTAAAAGATGATTTCTTCTATATAAAAGAAAAGAGCCAAGACATAATGTTAGATCAAATAATTTCGCTATGTAAAGGAAGATTAAAGAACTTTGGAGATTACGATTTCTTGGAAAATATTCAGATTCTTTCACCTACAAAAAAAGGATTGTTAGGAACTAAAGAGTTAAACAAAAGATTACAAGAGGAATTAAATCCTTCAAATGACGAAAAAAAAGAGAAAAAAGTAGGAGAGGTTATTTTTAGAGAAGGCGACAGAGTAATGCAAGTAAAAAATAACTATGATATTTACTGGGAAAAAGGTAATACACGTAGTTTAACTTACGAAAATGGAACTGGTATATTTAATGGAGAACTTGGAAAAATACTAAAAATAGATTTCTTGAACAAGCAAATAAAAATATTATTTGACGACGAAAAAGAAGCATGGTATGCATTTTCCGATATGGATCAGATAGAACATGCATATGCAATAACTGTTCACAAAGCACAGGGTAGTGAATTTGATGTTGTAATAATGGTTGTAACGCAGTCTTCTGCAATGTTACTTACAAGAAACTTACTGTATACTGGACTAACAAGAGCAAAAAAATTACTTATATTAATAGGAAATGATAATGTGGTAAAATTTATGATACAAAATGCAGATACCAAAATACGTAATACAGGATTAGAGTATAAACTAAAAATGATATCTTAATTTGAATTGGGGGCTAATTTAAGGAGGTACATGAATCTTTTTAATGCAGTTCTCAATTTATTTTTTCCAAAAACATGTGGTATATGTGAAAAAATATGTACAAGTGCAATATGTAGTGTATGCAAAAAGAAATTAGAAAAAATAACAATTCCACACAGAAAATGCTTTTTAGAAATAACAGGTATATACTATGATGAACATATGCACATTTTTAAATATGAAGGGCTTATAAAAGAAAAAATTAGACAATATAAATTTGGTAACCAAGCTTATTTATGTGAGTTTTTTGCAGAAATAATTTATTCTAACAAAAAAGTTATGAAATATATAAATAAGTATGATTATATAATACCAATTCCTCTACATAAATATAGAAATAGAGAAAGAGGGTACAACCAATCATTTTTAATATTGAAGGCATTAGCAAAAAAGAATAAAAATATAATTATTAAAAATAATATATTACAAAAACAGAGAAATATAAAACCTCAAAGTAGTTTGAATAAATTAGAAAGAAAAAATAACATAAAGAATGCATATACTATAACAAATAAGTTAGAAATAAAAAATAGGAAGATACTGTTATTTGATGATGTTTTTACAACAGGAAGTACCACAAATGAATGTAGTAGAGTTCTTAAAGAAAATGGAGCTAAAAAAATAGGTGTATTAACAATAGCAAAAGATTAATAGATTTAAGAAATAAGCATCTAGCTAATATACTAGATGCTAAAATTTATATTTCCATTTGACTTCCTAAAAAGCTAGCAGCAGATTGTGCAACTTTTGCTTCAACATCAGTCATTTTAGTAGATGCTTCTTTAGAAAGTAAAATTACAGTTCCAATAGAATCTCCATTAGAAATAATCGGATATACAATCTGAGAATTATACCTTTTATCTTTTTTATCATTTTTTACAATAGGAACAGATAAATTGTTGTTTTTATCACTTTTATACACCTCTTTATCCTCCATTATTTGCTCAATTTCTTTGCTTAAACTTTGTTCTAAGTAATCTTTTTTGGAACCACCGGCAACAGCAATTACAGTATCTTTATCTGTTATGCAAGCAATATGTCCTGTCGTTTTTGCCAAAGTTTCAGCATATCCAAGAGCAAATTCTGATAATTCACCAATAGGAGAATATTTTTTTAATATAACTTCGCCTTCTTTATCTGTAAAGATTTCTAAAGGGTCACCTTCTTTTATTCTTAAAGTTTTTCTTATTTCTTTTGGAATAACAACTCTACCTAAATCATCAATTCTTCTCACTACTCCAGTTGCTTTCATATTTTTCCTCCTTTTTACTTTGTCTAAAATTAGTATTTCTAGAAAAAATTAAATTATACACTAAAAGATAAAAATATGATAAATCTTGCAATTTACAGCATAATATAATATAATTTAAATGCGTAAAATTTAAGCTGATTACAACATAATTGGTATTACAAATTAAACGCAAATGAGAGGGAGAATGAAAATGAAAGCAATAGAAATAAGAAATAAATTTTTAAAATTTTTTGAAGAACACGATCATAAAATAATACCAAGTGCACCATTAATACCAATTAATGATCCATCCGTTTTATTTACAACAGCTGGAATGCAACCATTGGTACCATATTTATTAGGAGAAAAACATCCAGAAGGCAATAAATTAACAGATTACCAAAAATGTTTAAGAACAAACGATATAGATGAGGTAGGAGATAATAGACATTTAACATATTTCGAAATGTTAGGAAACTGGTCATTAGGAGCATATTTTAAAGAAGAAGCTATAAAGATGAGCTTTGAATTCTTAACAAAAGTATTAAATATACCAGTAGAAAAATTATCTGTTACTTGTTTTGCAGGAAATGAAGATGCCCCAAAAGACGAAGAAGCTGCAAAATATTGGGAAGAAGCAGGAATACCTAAAGAAAGAATATACTTCTTAAAAGAAAACTGGTGGATTGCAGGAGAGGAAGGACCTTGTGGACCAGACACAGAAATGTTTTATGATACAGGAAAACCAAAATGTTCAGAAGGATGTAATCCAGATTGTGATTGCGGTAAATATGTAGAAATATGGAATAATGTATTTATGAAATATTTTAAACATAAAGATGGTACATTAACAGAATTAAAACAACATAATGTAGATACAGGTCTTGGTCTAGAAAGAATGACAATGTTATTACAAGGAAAACAAACACCATTCGAAACAGAACTATTTGCTCCAGTAATGGACAAGTTAGAAGAGCTACAAAAAGTAGATAATATTAATAGTAGAAGAATAGTTGCAGAACATTTAAGAGCATCTATGATGATAATAGCAGATGGTGGCAGACCAAGTAATATAGATAGAGGATATATTTTAAGAAGATTAATTAGAAGAATGATAAGACATTTAAATAAATTACAAATAGATTTATCAGAAACAGAAAACTTAATAAATTTAAATATTGAAACATTAAAAGAAATGTATCCAGACCTAGTTACAAATAAAGAAATAATTAAACAAGTTATACTAGAGGAACAAAATAAATTTGTTAAAACTCTAGAACATGGAGAAAGAGAATTTATAAAAGCTACTAATAAGGCAAAAGAACAAGGAAAAGATGTTATAGATTCTGAAACTGTATTTAGATTATATGATACTTATGGTTTTCCACCAGAAGTAACAGAAGAATTAGCTAAAGAGAATAACATTAAAGTAGATATGGAAGGCTTTAATAAATTGTTTAAAGAACATCAAGAAAAATCAAGACAAGGTAGTGAACAAAAATTTAAAGGTGGTTTAGCAGAACAAAATGAACAAACTATAGCTTACCACACAGCAACTCATTTATTACATGAAGCACTAAGAGAAGTATTAGGAGACCATGTAAAACAAAGTGGTTCAAACATTACAACAGAAAGACTAAGATTTGACTTTACACACCCTCAAAAAATGACTAAAGAAGAAATACAAAAAGTAGAGGATTTAGTAAACGAGAAGATTAAAGAGGATTTACCAGTAACTTGTGAAGAAATGAGCTATGACGAAGCTAAGAAGTCAGGTGCGATAGGTTTATTTACTAGTAAATATGGTGATAGAGTAAAAGTATATACAATAGGAAACTTTAGCAAAGAAATCTGTGGAGGTCCTCACGTAAAATACACAGGGGAACTAGGAAAATTTAAAATTAAGAAAGAAGAATCTAGTTCATCTGGAATTAGAAGAATAAAAGCTGTTTTAATAAAATAAGAAAATGGATTCGGGGGGACGGGCCTAGAATCCATTTATATAAAAAATAATCCTAATGGAGGTAAAAATGGAAGATTGTTTATTTTGTAAAATAATTAATAGAGAAATACCATCAACAATAGTATATGAAGATGAGGAAATATTAGCATTTAAAGATATTAATCCAATAGCACCTGTTCATATATTAGTAATACCAAAGAAACATTATAATGATATTAGCGAAGTACCAGAAAACGAAGCAGAAATAATTGCAAAAATTCATATGGCTATAAATAAAATAGCAAAAGAGCAAGGTATTGCAGATAAAGGTTATAGAATTATAAATAATTGCAAAGAGGATGGAGGACAAGAAGTAAAACACTTACATTTTCATCTAATAGGTGGCAAAAAATTAGGGACAAAAATATGTTAAAAACAAAAGAATAAATTTACATAAAGTATATGAAAACATATAAAAATATGTTATAATATACTTTAGATAGGTAATTGGAGGTAAAATTATGTTTGTTGATAGTAAATATAGTAAAATATTAACTGTTTTATTAGTCGTTGTAATAGTGGGAATTGTTGGTTTACTAGGTTTTTTAGGATATGAGATGTATACTAAATATTTCCTAGAAGAAGATACACAAGCATATATGGATGACTATGCAAATTCTTTAGGAATTCAGCCTTTAGAAGAAAATAATGTAACTGGTGACTTTAATTCCTTATTAGATGTTAATACAGTTACAAATGCAAGTGGTGATAGCACAGGAACTGCCAAACAATTTAAAGGTTTTGATGTTGTAGGAGCAATAGAAATTCCAAAAACTAATGTAAATCTTCCAATATTAAAACAAATGGGAACAAAAGCTATGAATACATCAGTAGTTCAGCAATATGGACCAGGACCAAACCAAGTAGGAAATACAGTAATTGCAGGACATAACTATAGAAACGGACAATTCTTTTCAAATAATTATAAATTAGAAAATGGAGATACTATTTATATTACAGATAATTCTGGAACAAGATTAAAATATGTAATATATAATAAATATGAAACAACTCCAGAAGATGCAGATTATATGGATAGAGATACTGGAGGAAAACCAGAAATATCTTTAACAACATGTACAGATGATAGTAAAGCAAGAATTATAATTTGGGCAAAACTTGCAGAATAATCAAAAAGGGATTTTGGGGGACGTTCCTTAAATCCCTTTTTTGGGATTAAAAAATATCGTATGAGTGGAAAAGTAATTAATAGGAGGTAGAAATGTCTACTGCAGCAGATACATACAAAAAAGTTTTAAATTTATTTTTTATAATATTATTAATAGTACTATTATGTATAGCAGGATATTTAATTTATAAATTTATTTCTGCTAAAATTATAAATGACGATTCGGACGAATATATAGCAGAATTTACAAATGAAATTGGAGATATTGATGGAAATATAATAAGTGATGATACAACAACAACTACTGCTGAATCAGATGAAAATACTAGTAAAGCAGCCAAAGTAAAATCAGCAAGAAGTTCAAAAAATAAGAAAACTGTTAGTAAATATTATAATTATGATGTCTGTGGATATATAAGAATTCCTAAAACAGGAATACAGTATCCAATTATAGCTACATTATCAAAACAAGCCTTAGAGATAGGTGTATGTGTAGAATATGGCCCAGGACCAAATGAACCTGGAAACACAGTAATTGCAGGACATAATTATTTAAATAGATTATTTTTCTCAAAAAATAAAAATTTAAATATAGGTGATAAAGTATATATTACAGATTTGTATGGAGTAACTGTAGAATATACGATATATAATAAATTTGAAACATCTCCACAAGACACAAGCTATATGTTTAGAGATACTGGTGGAATACCAGAAATAACACTTGCAACATGTTCACAAAATGGATCAGCAAGATTAATTTTATATGCAAAATAATAAAAAAATATTGAAAAAATTTTTGTTGAGTGATAAAATACAACTACTTTTAAAAGGGAGTAGCTTGTAAACTACTAATCAACAGTCGCGAAGAATTCTGGTTAGTAACCTAATTTAGGTAAGCAAGACTTTTAAAAAACACAAAAAGTTTTTTAAAGTCTTGCTTTTTGTGTATAATACTAAAAAAGGAGAGATGAATAGTGAATTGGTTTAACAAAGAAATAAGTCAAGTAGAAAAAGAATTACAAACCAATATTAAGGAAGGCTTAACAGAAGAACAAGTAAAGGCAAATTATGAAAAGTATGGCATGAACGAATTAAAACAAAAAAAGAAAAAATCTTTATTTGTAAAATTTTTAGAACAATTTAAAGATTTTATGATTATCGTTTTAATTGTTGCAGCCATAGTATCTGGAGCTGTAGGAATTGCAGAAGGCGAAGGAATAACAGATACAATTATAATTTTAATAGTTGTAGTACTTAATGCAATAATTGGAGTAGTTCAAGAAAGTAAGGCAGAAAAATCATTAGAGGCACTTCAAAAATTAAGTGCACATGCATCAAAAGTTGTACGTAATGGAAAAGTAACAGTAGTACAATCTAGAGAATTAGTACCAGGAGATGTCGTAGTTCTAGATACAGGTGACTATGTACCAGCAGACTTAAGAATAGTAGAAAGTGCAAACTTAAAGTCACAAGAAGCATCATTAACAGGTGAATCTGTACCAGTAGATAAAAATACAGAAACTATAGATGATGAAAAAGTTACTCTTGGAGATAGAACAAACATGCTTTTCTCTTCTTCACTTATAACATATGGAAGAGGAAAAGGTATTGTAGTAGAAACAGGAATGAATACAGAAGTTGGTAAAATTGCTAAAATTATTAGTGATACTGAAGCAACTGAAACACCACTTCAAACAAAATTAAATAAATTAGGAAAAACATTAGGAATAGCAGCTCTTGCAATATGTATAGTAATATTTATAATAGGTATTGCTTATGGTAAAGATGTAATAGATATGTTTATGACAGCTGTTAGTTTAGCTGTTGCAGCAATTCCAGAAGGTTTAGCAGCAGTTTCTACAATAGTTTTAGCTATAGGTGTTCAAAGAATGGTAAAGAAAAATGCTATTATAAAGAAACTACCAGCAGTAGAAACATTAGGAAGCGCAACAGTTATATGTTCAGATAAAACAGGAACACTAACACAAAATAAAATGACAGTTCAAAAAGTATTTGTAAATAATGAAGTAAAAGAAGTTGCAGATATTAAAGATATCAGTAATGAATTAGATAGATTAATGCAAGTATGTACATTATGTAATGATACAAAAATTGGTGCGGAAAACCAATTAACAGGTGACCCTACAGAAACAGCATTAATAGATTTAGGATTTAAGATTAAATTTGATGTAAAAGAAACTTTAGAATTAAAAAGGGTAAAAGAAATTCCATTTGATTCTGACAGAAAATTAATGACTACAGTAAATAAAGTAGGAGAAAAATACCTTGTTTATACAAAAGGTGGAATTGATGAATTAATTGCAAGATGTAATTCTTATATAGTAAATGGTGAAATAAAAAATGATTTAGCAAATTATAAAGCAGAAATAGATAAATATAATGTGGAAATGGCAAAAGAGGCTCTAAGAGTATTAGCTATGGCATATAAAGAGCTAGACCATGAACCAACAGATGAAGAAATGAAAAATATAGAAAATGATTTAATATTTGTTGGAATGGTTGGAATGATAGATCCACCAAGAGAAGAAGTTAAAGTAGCAGTAGAAAAATGTAAAACAGCAGGAATTAAAACTGTAATGATTACAGGTGATCATAAGATTACAGCTGTTGCAATTGCAAAAGCATTAGGAATATTAGAAAACGAAGATGAAGCAATTACAGGTAGCGAACTTGAGGAAATGTCAGATGAGGATTTAACAAAAAATATTAGAAAATATTCAGTTTATGCAAGGGTATCACCAGAACATAAAGTTAGAATAGTAAAAGCTTGGCAAGCAAACGGAGAAATTGTTGCTATGACAGGTGATGGTGTAAATGATGCTCCAGCATTAAAAACAGCTGATATTGGTTGTGCAATGGGAATTGTAGGTACAGACGTTTCTAAGGAAGCAGCAGATGTAATATTAACAGATGACAATTTTGCTACAATAGTATCATCTGTAGAAGAAGGAAGACGTATTTATGATAACATATTAAAAGCAATTCAATTCTTACTTTCTAGTAATGTTGGTGAAATTATAGTACTATTTTTAGCAATCTTAATTACACCTTGGCTTGGAAGTACATTTAATATAGATATAGGTTTAATCGAAGTATTACTTCCAATTCATATATTGTGGATTAATTTAGTAACAGATTCACTTCCAGCATTAGCATTAGCTGTTGATCCAGCAGAAGACGATGTAATGAAACGAAAACCAAAGAAACAAAAGGGAATTTTTACAAAAGGTATGAGTTTTAGAGTTGTATACCAAGGAATAATGATTGGTTTACTTACACTTGCAGCATTTATAATTGGTATTGCAACACCAGAAGAAAATTTACCAACTATGGTAAAAGTAGATGGAACTTTATATGGTGTTGAAGAAGTAGAAAACTTAGATGAAGCACTAGCAAATGGCGCAGAATATGTAGAAAAGCAAGAAGTAAAAGTAGAAATAGGTCAAACAATGGCATTTATGGTATTAGCATTTTCAGAATTAGTACATGTATTCAATATCAGAAATAACAAAAAATCTGTATTTAAAACACATCCATTTAACAACAAAATGTTATTGCTAGCAATAGGAGCATCAGCAGCATTAATGCTTATAATATTGTTAGTACCAGCATTAAGACATATATTCAGTATACCAATTTTACCAATGGGCAATTTGATAGAAACAATTTTATTAATAATAGCACCATTAGTAATTGTAGAAATATTCAAACTATTAAAAATAAACACAACAAAAGACGAAGCATAAATCAAAAGAAAGTTGGAACATTTCTAGGGATTTGGGGACGTTCCTCAAATCCCTTTTTTGAACTTTAGGAACAGAACTTAAAGTTCAAAAATTATGTAAAATACTACGAAGGCAGCAACCAAAATATATTTTGTATTGAATTTTAAATATGCTTGATATATAATGGATACGAAAAAAGCAAATGTTAGGTGAAAAAAATGACATTAGATTTAATAGAGGTAAAACCTCACTTAAACGTAAAAAAAGTAGTAATAATTACAATAGTTTTGATATTAATTATATCGCTTATATCTACAGCGATATTTTTTGGTGTGCGCCATTATAATAAGAACTTAAGCATAATAGAAAGTGATATATTAGCTAAAAACAAGCCAACTCACGAATTGTTTTTTTTAGATAATGCAAAGAAAAATAAAATTGTAGAAAGAGTGTCACATATTTATAATTCAGATTATAAAAGAGTATTTCTAACATTTGACGATGGTCCTTCAAAATCTGTTACTATTCCAATTTTGGATATATTAAAACAAAATAATGTTAAAGCAACATTTTTTGTATTAGGAAGTAATGCCGAAAGATATCCAGAAATAGTAAAAAGAGCATATCAAGAAGGGCATTATATAGCAAACCATAGTTTTACACATGTTTATTCTAATATATATTCTTCGCCACAAGCAGTATTAGATGAATATAACAGAACAGAAACCGCTATAAAGAAGGCAATAGGTGATCAAACATATAATTCTAGAGTGTTTAGATTTCCAGGAGGAACCTCTGGAGGAAAGTATGCAGACATTAAAACAGAGGCTGTTAATTTGCTAAATCAAAACAGTGTGGCACACCTTGATTGGAATGCCTTAACTGCTGATGCAGCAGGACTTGACAATGTAAATGATATGATGAGCTATGTAGAAAGCACAATGGGAAATAAAAATAGTGTAGTTATATTAATGCATGATATAGGAACTAAAAAAAGTACGTATGAATTATTACCACAATTAATACAAGTGTTAAAAGAAAAGGGATATGTGTTCGAAAATATATATGATATCTTAAAATAAAAACCAGAGCAAAATAAAATTGCTCTGGTTTTGTAGTATTATTTAAATACGATAATAGCATGTGTTTTTTTATCATCTAAGCTTTTGATAACTACTTTATGAGTATTCTCTTCAAAAACGTAATAGCATTTTACAGCATCATGAAGTCTAATTTGTTTTTTATAAGTTATCTCAAAAAAGTTAAATGTGTTATTTTTATAAACTTCTTCAGGAAGAGCCTCATAAGCCATATCTAAATAATATAAATTGTGCATATGGTTGTTTAAATCTATTTGTGAACGACCTACTGTGCAGGTACATGCTGTACCATAATGTTCAGAATCAGTTAATTTAGTAAGCAATGCTTCTTCGGGAGGAAAAGCAGTTTTAGTATCTGGGCAGTATAGCTTAATTATTTCCTCTGGTATAGGCCTTAATTTACCAGTAGTAGTATTAACTAAAACCCACTTAGATGTTCCAATAATAACTAATTCGTTATTTTGATTATATACTTCATAATCACGATAGGTAGAGAATTTCTCTGTATTTCTAGCCCATGTAACTATGTGTAATTTATCTCCATAAAGTGGTCTTTTTAAAACTTTAACTTTCCAACCAAGTAAAACCCATGAAGACTTTGTTTTAGGTATTTCATTTAATCCAAAATTAATACTATCAGAATGGTAAGAACCAATATTTTCAAAAAAAGCTAAAATTGCTTTATTACTTAAATAGTTAGGATTTTCTACATCTCTTAATCCGATTTCAAAATCGTGTTCAAAATATCCCATAAGATTTCCTCCTTTATACAGTTAGAAATTTTAGCACAAAATAAGATAAAATACAAATAAATATATTTATTTGCGTAAAGAAAAAGCAAAACCATTGGCATAATGTGATTATGGTAATATATAAATATTGTATATAGATTAACAATATTTGATATTGATGGGGGAAAGGTACTTGAAATAGACCTTTCACTACAAATAAAAGATTATCTTTTTGAAATTGAATAATTAATAATAACTTTTGAATATCCCTCGTAAATTCAAACTAGGATTTATGAGGGACTAATTCATTTTAATAAAAGTCAGAAAAACTCTATTGAGCAAGGTCTATTATTTATACAATATATAAAATTATTATACTAACTGGTCCATAAACATTTACAAAACTAAATAATTGTGCCATAATATAAAAGTATAGGAGTGATAGTATTATGAGAATTCTAAGAGATTTTAAATTACCAGATTTTAAATTTCCTAAGATGAAAATGGAAGGTATGGAAAACATACAAGAAATGCAAGTTAATTATGACCAAATAGACCAAATAAAAGACAAAAAATTAAAAAATAAATATTATGAAGAAACACATTATAAAACAGTAAAAGAAATATTCAAAAGATCAATAGAAAAATACAAAAATAATATATACATTTTAGAAAGACCAAATCATGATCATAAAGCTAAATTCGAAGAATTTACTTACGAAAGATTCGGAAATGACGCAATTAATTTAGGTACAGGACTTATGAAGTACTTAAATTTAGCAAATGAAAGAATTATAATTATAGGTGAAAATACATATTATTGGTATGTATCATATTTTTCAATCTTATGTGGAGCAGGTATAGCAGTTCCAGTAGATAAAGAATTACCAAATAACGAAATAGAGAATGTAATAAAACGTTCACATGCAGCAGCAGTAATCTATTCAAAGAAGAAAAAGGATGCTATAGATAAAATAAAAGATAACTTACCAATGGTAAAATATTTTATCGAAATGAATAGTGACGAGCCTGTACAAGGTAGAGATGTAGGAATAGAGAATGTAATAGCAGAAGGTAAAAAATTAACAGATGCAGGAAATACAGAATATATGGATGTAGAGATAGATCCAGAAGAATTTAAATTTTTAATATTTACTTCTGGAACAACATCACAAGCAAAAGGTGTTATGTTATGCCACAGAAATTTAGCAGAAAATGTAAATGCGGTTTCAAAATATGTAAAAATATATGAAAGAGATAGATTTTTCTCTGTATTACCATTACATCATACATATGAATCATCAATTGGAGCTTTATTACCATTTGCAAATGGTTCATCAGTTGCAATTTGTGGAGGTCTTAGATATATTGTACCAGATATGCAAGAAGCAAAGCCAACAGCAATGCTTGCAGTGCCATTGTTAGTTGAAAGTTTATATAAAAAAATAAATCAATCAATAGAAAAAAGTGGTAAAGCAGGACTAGTAAATTCTATGTTACATTTAACAAATATGCTAAAAAGTGTTGGAATAGACATAAAAAGAAAAGTATTTAAAGAGATATATGACAATTTAGGCGGAAATATGAGGATAATAGTTTCTGCTGCAGCACCAATAGATAAAAAGATAGGAAAATGGGTTCAAGATATAGGAATTGAATTCTTACAAGGATATGGTTTAACAGAAACTGCTCCAATTGCAGCACTTACTCCAGAATGTGATCCAAGAGTAGGTTCAGTTGGACTTCCAGTAAACTGTGCACAAATAAAGATTCATAATCCAAATGAAAATGGAGAAGGAGAAATTTGGATTAAGAGCCAAACATTAATGCTTGGATATTATGAGGATGAGGAAGCTACAAAAGAAGTAGTACATGATGGTTGGTTTAATTCTGGAGATATTGGTTACCAAGATAAAGATGGTTATGTGTATGTTACAGGAAGAAGTAAAAATGTTATAGTAACACAAAATGGAAAAAATATTTATCCAGAAGAAATAGAATTATTACTATCTAAAATTCCAGAAATTCAAGAATGTATGGTATATGGTAAAGAAGTAGAAGGAGAAAAAGAATTAATAATTTCTGTAAAAGTCATTCCAAATATGGAAGAAATAGAGAATCTACATGGAAAAAATTTAAGTGAAGAAGAAATACATAAAATAATTTGGAACAAAATAAAAGAAGTAAATAAAGGATTAACATCATATAAAGCAATAAAAAATCTAGAAATAAAAAATGATGAGTTTGCAAAAACAACAACAATGAAAATAAAAAGATATGTAGAACTTCAAAAAGATAAAGAAAAGAATGAAACAAAAGAATAAATAGTGTGGAGGAAATATGAAAAAAAAGAAAGTACTATTTATATCTAGTACAGGTGGACATTTTAATGAATTAATGCAATTAAAGCCAATGTTTGAAAAATATGACTATCACATAATAACAGAAAAAGATAAATTTACAGAAGGTTTTAAGAAGCGATATGGAAAGAGAATTTCGTATATGTTATATGGAACAAGATCTCATCCAATTGTATATCCGTTTAAGTTTTTATGGAATTGTATACTAACAGTATTTTATTTTATAAAAATAAGACCAAAATACATAATAACAACAGGTACGCATAATGCAGGTCCAATGTGTTTAATGGGAAAAATATTTGGTAGTAAAATTATATTTATAGAAACATTTGCAAATAGAAATTCTAAAACTGCAACAGGAAAACTAGTTTATAAGTTTGCTGATTTATTTATAGTGCAATGGGAAGAAATGCTAAAATTATATCCAAAAGCAAAATTAGGAGGGTCAATATATTGATTTTGATATTATTAGGTACACAAGATAATAGCTTTCATAGATTACTTGATAAAGTACAAGAGTTAATAGATAAAAAAGTAATAACAGAAAAAGTTATAGTTCAAGCAGGAAGAACAAAATTTGAATCGAAAGATATGGAAATATATAGTTTAATGCCAGAAGAAAAACTAAGAGAAATAATGGAAAAGTCAGATTTAGTTATAACTCATGGAGGAGTTGGATCTATAGTAATGGCATTAAAAATGGGAAAAAAAGTAATTGCAGTACCTCGTTTAAGTGCTTTTGGGGAACATATAAATGACCACCAAATACAAATAGTTGATTCTTTTAATAAACAGGAGTTTTTAATAGGATTAACTGAATTAGATGGAATGGAAGAAGCTTTAGCCAAGGCTAAAGAATTTAAACCTAAAAAATTTAGAAGTGAAACAGACCACATGATAAAGTTAATTGAAGATTTTATAGATAATAATTAGAAAAGCTTAAGAAATTTTTCTTAAGCTTTTTTTGCAGACATAATTCTAAATATATGTCCCAAAAAGGCTCTAAAAAGCATCTTATTACGTTGACACATACACAGTTTTAATATAAAATGACATAAGAAAAAATAGGAAAAATGAAGGTGTAATAATATGAAAAAATTATTATTTGCAGCATATAATTTAGATTTAGGTGGGATAGAAACCTCTCTTGTAACTCTTACAAATTTTTTACTAGAAAAAGGTTATGAAATAACAATTGCACTAGAAAAAAAAGAAGGAGTTTTTTTAGACAAGATTTCTCCAAATATTAAAATAATAGAATATACACCAGCAAATGATAAAAACATTATAAAAAGAAAAATTAATAATTTAATAAAAAGATATAAATTTATAAGAAAATATAAAAATAAATTCGATTTTGCAGCAAGTTTTGCAACTTATTCACTACCCGCTAGTTTTATGGCAAGGACATGTTCAAAAAACAATGCAATATGGGGACATGCAGATTATTTAAGCTTATATAATAATGATAAAGAACAAATGAAAAATTTTTTTGATAAAAGAAAAATAAAAAAATTTAAGAAAATTATATTTGTTTCAAAAGAGGGGAAAGAAAGTTTTACAGAAGTTTATCCAAAACTAAAAGATAGAGTTATAACATGCAATAATTTAGTTAATGATAAACGAATATTAAATCAAGCAGAAGAACCAGTAAAAGATTTAAAGAAGGAAAATGTAGTTACATTTTTAAATGTAGGAAGACATGATGAAAGGCAGAAAAAATTAACAAGAATAATCTATGCAGCAGAGCAATTAAAAAAGGATAATAAAAAATTTAGAATAATTTTTATAGGAGATGGACCAGATACAAATCTCTATAAGGAAGAAGTAAAAAACAAAAAATTAGAACATGAAATTGTATTTTTAGGAAGGAAGAAAAATCCATATCCATATTATAAATTATGTGATTGTGTTGTGTTGTCTTCTGATTATGAGGGATATCCAGTAGTATATTTAGAATCATTTATATTAGACAAACCAATAATAACTACAAATGTTTCTGATTCTGAACAAATAGAAGGTCAAGGAATAGTAGTAGAAAAAGACGAAACAGAAATCTATAAGGCCATGAAAGACTTTATAGAAAATGGATATCAAATAACAAAACAATTTGATGCAAAAGATTATAATAATAGCATATTTAATAAATTACAAGAAATAATAGGTTAAATAAAAAATAGAGGGATTTTAGGACCGTCCCCCAAATCCCCACATACTTGGGACCATCCCTAAATCCCTATTTGGAGGAAAGATGAAGAAAATTAGCATTATAATTCCTGTATACAATACAGCAAAATATTTAAAAAGGTGTTTCGATTCAGTATTAGTACAAAGTTATAAAGATTTTGAAATGGTAATTATTAATGATGGAAGCACAGATAATTCAGAACAAATAATAAATGAATATAAAGATAAGTATCCTGATTTAATAAGCTATTATAATAAACCAAATACAGGTGTGGCATCAACAAGAAACTTTGGAATAGAAAAAGCAAACGGCGAGTATATAATGTTTTTAGATTCTGATGATTACATAGACAAAGCACTATTAAAAACATTAGAGCAATATATAAATAAAGACATTGATTTAATAAAGTTTAAATTACAAAGAGTTGATGAAGAAGGAAAAACATTAGAAATAGTTCCTGGCGCAACTTTTGAAGAAACAACAGGTGAAGATGGATTTAATAAATTATATAGTACAGATGTACTGCTAGATTCACCATGTGTGTATTTAATAAAAAAAGAAATCTTTACACAGAATAATTTGAAATTTGCAGTTGGAACAGAACATGAAGACTTTGGATTAATTCCTTTTATAATTGTATTGGCAAAAACAATGGTATCTGTAAACTTTTATGGATACTTTTATATTCAAAGTGACAATAGTATTACAAGAAATGAAGACTATAAAAGAACTATTAAAAAAGCATATGATGCGCTAAAACATTATGATAATGCAATAGAATTAACTAAAAAATTAAATTTGAATAAACTTACAAAACAAAATATTAGGATATATTATACAAATGCCATAATTTTAAAAGCAAAAGAATTGCATGATGAAGAACAAGAAAAATATATAAAAGAAATAAAAAATAGGAAAATGGCTAAAAATATCAAAGTAAGAAATTTAAAACAATTTATAAAGAGACTATTATTAAGTATAAACATAAAACTATATTTACAAATGAAATAATATGAATTGAGGAGATATAAATGAAAAAAGTTAGTATTATAGTACCATTCTATAATGTTGAAGAATATATAGAAAGATCAATAAAATCTTTGGTAGAACAATCTTTAGAAGATATAGAAATAATCCTAGTAAATGATGGAAGCAAAGATGGTTCAGAAGAAATTGCTAAAGAATATAAAAGAAAATATCCAGATAAGATAGTGTATTTGGAAAAAGAAAATGGAGGGTTATCCGATGCAAGAAATTATGCTTTGCCATATGCAACCGGAGAATATATTGCATTTTTGGATTCTGATGATTATGTAGAAGAAGAAATGTATGAAGAAATGTATGTAACAGCTAAAATAGACAAGGCAGATATTGTAGAATGTGATTATTTATGGGAATATCCGGAAGAAACAATAGAAAGTAAAGGAAGAGCATATAAAGATAGAAAAGATATGTTATTAAATGCAAGAGTAGTAGCATGGAATAAATTAATAAAAAAAGAATTACTAGATAAAACAAGAATAAAGTTTCCAGTAGGATTAAGATACGAAGATGTAGAGTTCTTTTATAAATTAGTGCCATATATAAATAGTATATCAATTGTAAAAAAGCCTTTCATACATTATGTACAAAGAGAAAATTCAATATCTAATACACAAACTGCAAAAACAGCTGAAATAATTAAAGTATTAGATAATGTATTAGAATTTTATAAAGAAAAAAATATATATAAAAAATACAAAAATGAATTAGAATACAATTACACAAGATATTTATTATGTAGTTCAATGCTTAGAATGATAATGATTGAAGAAAAAGAAGAAAGAGAAGAAACAATAAACTATGCTTGGCAAAAGTTAAATACAACATTTCCAAAATGGAAAGAAAATCCTTACTTAAAGGGAAAAGGATTAAAAAATAAATATATGCTAAGTGTTAATGAAAAGACATTAAAAATATATGAAAAGTTAGGAAGAATAAAATTTATAAGGAAGAAAATTCAAAGAAAGTTTGCTTAAAATGAAATTAAAAGCAAGTTAGGAAAAATAAAAGGAGCAATTATGGAAAAAGTACAAGCTGATGTAACAAAAAAGAAAAAAATAGATACAAAAAATCTAATCGAAAATTTATTAGTAATTTTTGTAATATTATGCCCAGTTTTTGATATTATAAGTTTTGTCTTTAGAAATACATTTAATACAAGTTTATCACCATCTACAATACTAAGACCTATAATTCCATTAATAGCAATTATAGATTTATTTATAAAGAGTAAGCATAAAATAAAGATGTTTATTATAGCAGTAATTTATGGAGTTTATGCTTTAGCACATTTATTACTATTTAATACAGCTAATACGGGATTTAGTTATAGTAATGTAGTACATGAAATGCAATACATTATGAATTATACTTTTATGATAATAATTTTATTTGTATATGCTTATGTATTTAAGGATAAAGAAAAAGGCAAATTGCAAAGAGCTATAACTTCGTCAGTATCAATTTATATTGCATCAATATTATTAGCAATTATTACGAACACTTCATCAACTACATATATAGAAGGAACAGGAATAAAGGGTTGGTTTGAGTCTGGTAATAGTATTAGTGCTGTTTTAACTTTATCAATATTTGTATTATTAAGTAATAAGGATAGAAATTATAGAAAAATAATTATAGGCGAAATAATTATAATGGGAATATTCCTATGTATATTAATAGGAACAAGAGTAGGCTTATTTGGATTTATTGTTGCATTACTATCATTTATATTTGCAGAGATTGTGCGGAAAGATAATAAAGAAAGCAAAGATTAATAAAAAAGTAATTTTAGGCGGAATTGGAGCAATAGCCCTAGTGGTAGTTGTTGTTGCTCTTGTTGGTTCAAATACTATAGAAAGAAGAAAACACTTACAAGAAATAGAATCAGATATAGTAGATGAATCAACAAGTCAAGAAGCACATATTACAGGAAGCTTAATGGAAATTAAAGAAAAAATAGATAATGACGAAATAGAAGACACATACATGAACGAAGCTCAAAAGAAGTCTGTATTAGAATTATATGATATAGCAAATAAGTGGGGAATAAGCAATAATGATCAACGTATGCAACAATTAATATACAATGCACTTCTTGTAAAAAATCAAGCTAATCCATTGTTAATAATATTTGGAAATGGATATATGAACCAATATAGAGAATTAGTATTAGAAATGGATATACCAGCTTTCTTATTCAATTTTGGAATATTAGGATTTATACTATATTTTGGTCCATTTTTAGCGATTTTTGTATATGGAATATATTTTGGAATAAGGAAAATAAAAAATATTGATTCAGAATACATTATGTATGTGTTAGGAATAGGCTTAGCTTTTGCGATATCTGTATTTTCTGGATATGTATTCTTTAACATGTCAGTATCTACAGTTATAGCAGTTATATGTGCCTTATTAATAAATAAAATATTTGCTATAAAAAAAGAACAAGGAGAAGCAAAATAAAAAGTATAGGAGATAAAATATGAAGAAAATTTTATTTGGAATAACTAGCCTTACATTAGGAGGAGCAGAAAAGGTTCTAGTTGATTTAGCAAATGAATTAAGCAAAAAGTATGATGTTACAATACTTACAATATATGCAAAAGGTGAATTCGAGAAGAAATTAAATTCAAAAGTAAAATTAAAAAGCATATATAATTTTCAATTTAATGATATGTCAAACTTTAAGAAGAAGCTTACTGCTTTAAAGTTATTGCTATTAAAAAAAAGTTTTTATAAAAAATATATTAAAGGGGACTATGACATAGAAATAGCCTTCCTAGAAGGACCAATTACAAGGCTTTTTGGAGTAAAAAATAAAAATACACGAAAAATTGCATGGGTGCATAATGATATTACTCAAGTATTTGGAAAAGACATTAAGGCAAAACTTAAAGTGGCTATAGACAAAAAGACATATGGAAAATACCAAACTTTAGTATTTGTAAGTAAAGACAATCGTGATAAATTTACAGAAATTTATAAAGATGTAAGAGATGAATATTTGCAACCAGTACATAAAAGAGTTATATATAATTACATAAATCCACAAAATGTTATAGAAGGGGCAGAAGAAAAGATAGAAGACTCTTTAAATGACAAAACAACTACATTTTTAACAGTAGCGAGACTAACTAAACAAAAAGCAATAGATAGAATTATTAGGGTACATAAAAAACTTATAGATAATAATTTTATGCATGAATTTTATGTAATAGGAGATGGACCAGAAAGGGAAAACTTAGAAAAATTAATACAAGAGCTAAACGTCCAAAATACATTTCATCTTTTGGGTAAGAAGGAAAACCCATACCCATATATGAAACAAGCACAATTTTTTTGCTTGCTTTCTGAATTTGAAGGTTATGGAATGGTAATAGAAGAGGCTAAAATATTAAATAAGCCAATAATAATAACAGATACAGCAGCAAGGGAAGCAGTCCAAAATTACGAAAATTCTATAATTGTTAACAATAATGAAGAAGCTATATATGCTGAAATTAAAGAAGTGCTACAAAAGAAAATAAAAAGTTTTTCTAATAAGCAAGAAAAGTATGATAATAGTAAGATAATTACAAAATTAGAAAAACTTTTAGAAGAGGTAAAAACAATAAATATATAAAAAATGTGAGGCATAATTATGAAACTATCAATTTTAACAGCGACTTTTAATAGGGGAGATTTACTACAGAGGTTATATGAAAGTATAATAAAAAATTTAAAAACTAATATAGATGTAGAATGGCTAATAATGGATGATGGCTCAAATGATGATACAGAAAAAATTATTAGTAACATGAGAGATGAAAATAAGATTTATATAAGATATTTAAAACAAGTAAATCAAGGCAAAATGGCAGCAATTAATCATTTGATGGACTATGTAAGAGGAGATTTGATAATCGAATGTGATTCTGATGATTATTTTGCAGAAAATGCATTTTTATATCTTAAAGATGCATATGAAGAATCTAAGTATGAAAAAGACTTATATGGATTATGTTTTTTAAAGTATGATCAAAATGGTAATAATATAGGAAATGAATTTAAAAAACAGAAAACTACAATGTTTGATTTGTATTTTAAAGAATTAGAAGATGGCGAGAAGGCAATAGCTTTTTTAAAAGACAGAAGAAAAAATTATAGTTATGAATTAGAAGGCGAAGAGAAATTTGTTACAGAAGCTAGAATGTATCATAAAATGGATTTAAACTATAGGATAAAATGTTATAATGAACCCGTTATGATATGTGAATACCAAAAAGATGGTTATTCGAAAAATATAGACCAAGTATTTAAAAAGAATCCTAAAGGATATCTTAAATATTTTGAAGAAATTTTAACAATGCAAGATATGGTAGGAGTACCTTTTAAGAAACGACTATATGTAATCAAACATTATATTTTATTTTGTGTACTTAATAAGATAAAGCCAAATTTAGCTAGTATGAAAGGCTTTTTGAATAAAATTTTAACAGTATTACTATATGTGCCAGGTTTTATTATGACAAAGAAGAGATTTAGGTAGGAGGTTTTCGTATGGAAAACAAAAAATTATCAGTTATTATAATTGGAAATAACAATATAGAAAATTGTTTACAAAATTTAAGCAATCAAAGTTACCAAAAAAATATGGAAATAGTTGTATTATCTAAAAAAGAGAAAAATGAAATATCAGAAAAATACAAGAATGTAAGATTTATAAAAAGCAAAGATAATATATTTATAACTTTAGAAGAAAATAAAGAAGCAATTACAGGAGAATTTGTAACTCTTTTAAATGATGTAGATAGTAGTACAGTAGATTATTATAGATGCATGGTAAATTCAGCTATGGAAGAAAATGCTGATGTGGTAATGAGTAATGTTATATTAAATTATAATGACGGAGGAAAAGCATTCCTAAATCTTATGGAAAGCATATTAAAAAACATAGATGATGGAAATATATTGGACGAATATTTAAAACAAGAAGGTTTAGCAGCTTTTTGGAGCATTTATGGTAATAAAATTTTTTCAAAAGAAGTATTTTTTAAAGCATTAAGAAAAATTAAAAAAGAAGATAGTCATATACAAGAATTTTATGCAATTTCAATACTTTATTCATATTGCAAAAAAATGAGTTTAGTTGAAAATGAATTTTTATTTTATAGTATAGAGGCAGAAAGAAAATATGATTGTGTTCAGGCAAGTTTAACAAAAAGGATTATTACAGACGAAGATGAAATAGATAATATTTCAAAAAATTTTAGCTATTTAAATGACTTTCTAAAAGAATTTGAAGAATACGAACAATATAAAGAAAATATAGAAAATTGGAAAAAATTATATACTGATGAAAACGAAATAAATAAAATGGATATTGTTATAAAGGTATCAACTGCTTGGAATGACAAATTAGACAAAATAAAAAGAGAAATATTAAAAGAAGAAACAAAAATTGTGAGCTTTGATATATTCGATACATTAATAATAAGACCTTTTTGGAATCCTATAGATTTATTTACGTTTTTAAATGACTATTTTAGAAAATTAACAAATACAGAAACAGGAATAGATTTTTCTAAATTAAGAGTAAGAGCAGAGGAAAGAGTAAGATACTTTATTTTAAGAGATAAAATAAAACAAGACATGACACTTGATGATATATATAATGAAATAGCAAATGAAGGAAAAATAGATAAAGAAATAATAGCTAAAATGAAAGAAAAAGAAAAAGAATTGGAAATAAGTTTTTGTTCAGCAAGAAAAACAGGAAAAGAATTATACGAATTAGCTAGATATCTAGGTAAAAGAGTTATATGTATCACAGATATGTATTTGCCAAAACAAACAATAGAAAGTATGTTATGTAAAAATGGATATGATATAAAAGAAATCTATATATCTGGCGAAATAGGTTTAACAAAACATTCAGGAGACTTATATAGCAAAATTTTGGAAGAATTAAATATTAATGCAAGTGAAATGGTTCACATAGGAGATAATTATTATGCAGATTATGAGAATTCAACCAAAAAAGGAATTAATGGACAATTTTTAGCAAAAGCTATTGATGTATTTTGCGATGAGAATATTACAAATAATTTAGGAAAATTATTTAAACAAAATCTACCAGTATGGGAAGATAATACAATTGGACTTAGTTTTTTAGGAATTAGATGTATGCTAGCAATTGTAGCAAATAAATATTTTGATAATCCATACAGAACATTTAACAATTTAACAGATTTTAATTCAGACTCAAAATTAGTAGGTTACTATGCATTAGGAATGAATTTGTTTGGAATGGCAGATTGGCTTTTAAAGGAAACAAGCCAAAAATATGATAAAGTTGTTTTTTGTGCAAGGGATGGCTATTGGACAATGCAAGCATATAAAATATTGAAAGATGCATATAAAGATGTAGCAGAAGATAAATATCTATATATTTCTAGAAAAGCGCTTATTCCAGCAACATTACAAAATAGGTTTGATTTTTATAAATTAGCGGAATTAATAGACATATATAAATATACGCCAAAAACAATTTTAAAATATATTAAAACAGTTTTAAAAGACACAGGAACATTGGAAGAAGAATGTAGTAAAGTAGGAATAGATGCAAATAAAAAATTTGAAACACAGAGTGAATATAACCTATTTATAAAATTAATAATAGATAAATTTTATGATAAAGAAAAACACGAGAAAATTTTAAAAGCATTAAAACAATATTTTACAGAAATTTTTAAAGGAAATAGCTGTATATTTGATATAGGTTATAGTGCTAAACCAGAGATGTATTTATCAAAATTAATTAATAAACCAATAGATACATATTTTATAAATGTAAATGGTGGAGATGCTTTTGACCATGCTAGATTAGGTGGATTTAAATTAACAAATTATTTAGATTATAGACCATCAATTATTGGTGTAGTAAGAGAGCTATTTATGTCCACTCCGGCTCCTTCTTGTATTTCTTATAATGTGGATGAAGATTATAATGTATCACCTGCTTTTGAGGATAGGAAAGTAAGTTACAAAGAAAGATTTGTTATAGATGCAATGCAAAAATCAGCTATAGAATTCATAAAAGATATGGTAAAGAATTTTAAAAATGAAATGAATTTATTATATTATCAAAAATACTATGTATCTTTACCACATGAAATGTATATTCATTCAGCAAATAAATTAGATAGAGAGCTTTTAAGAGGAATAGAATTAGAAGATTCTGTAGGACTTGGTGATAAGATAGATGCGGTTAAAGAGTGGAACAGAGAAATAGAAACAAAGAATCAAGTCAACAGCTCTAAAATATTTGAAAAGAACATTATAGAAAAATTAGAAAAACAAATACACGAATTAATGCAAGAAAATGAAAAAATAAAAATACAAAGTAATAAACAAGAAGAAAATTTAAATACACAAATTGAGGAACAGAAAAAAGAACTACAAAATATATACAATAGTAAACGATGGAAATATTTTGATAAGATAAATAAACTATTAGGAAGAAAATAATACTATTGTATAATAGCTTGACAAAACTAAGGATAAACTATAATATATGAGTGAAAAAACAGGAAAGGTGTTAGATTATGATAAGAGAACAAAAAAAATTATCTATAATAGTACCAGTATACAATGCAGAACAATACATGGAAAAATGTTTAGATAGATTATTAGAACAATCGTATAAAAACATAGAAATAATTATTGTTAATGATTGCTCTAAAGGAAATTGCGAAGAAATTGCAAATAAATATAAAGAAAAAGATAGTAGAGTAAAATATATAAAACATGAAGTAAACAAAGGGTTATTTCAAGCAAGACTTACAGGTTCAAGCATTGCTACAGGTGAATACATTGCCTTCCTTGATAGTGATGATTATGTTTCAATAGACTATTACAGGACGTTAATGAATAATATTCAAGAAAATAATTCTGATATAGCAATGGGAAATATGGTACTTGAATATGATAGTGGAGAAAGAATTATTTATAATTTGTTTAATGCAAAGCATTTAAACTTAACAGGAGAAGAATGCTTAAAAGCTTACTTTGACCAAGAAGGTTTGTCTTTTGATTGGCATACTATTTGGAATAAAATATATAATATAGAAATTTGGAAAAAAGCCTTAAAACACTATAAAAAGATAACAACACATTTACTTATGACTGAGGATTTTGCTTTTTCTACAGTGCTATTTTATTATGCTAAAAAACTTACAAATGTAGAAAATGATTGTATATATTATTGTAAACATGAAACAACATCAACCTCAGTAAATGATTTAAAATTTGGCAAATTTAATAAAAATATAACAGATATTACAACATCTTTTAATTTTATAGAAAATTTCTTAAAAGAAGTAAATATCTATGACAAATATAAATACAAATTCGAAAAGTGGAAATCTTTGTATACAAAACAACAAAGAACATATGTGGCAAATTCTAGTATGTCAAAAGAAGAAAAAGAAAAAGCCGGAAAATTAATAAAAGAGTTTTGCCCAGATGCAGAAGATATAAAGAATTCAGAATATATTTATAGTGTTACAACTAAATGGGATGATAGACTAGAAAAAATGAAATTAGCAATATGTGACAAAAATATAAAATGTGTTAGCTTTGATATTTTTGATACATTAATTTCAAGACCTTTTTTTATACCAACAGATTTATTTGTATTATTAAACAAATATTTTAGAGAATATACAAATACAAAATCAGGTATGGATTTTTCTAAAATAAGAGTTTCTTGCGAACAACTAGCAAGAGAAAAATATGAAAATGATAAATGTCAAGAAATTACACTTGATCAAATATATGATACCATAAATAAAGAATATTATATTGATAAAGAAGTATTAGAAAAATTAAAAGAAAAAGAAATAGAATATGAAATAAGATTTTGTAATAGAAGAAATGTAGGATATGAATTATATTCTCTTGCACTTGCTATGGGCAAGAAACTTATTTTTACATCAGATATGTATCTACCAAAAGATGTAATACAAAAGATATTGGATAAAAACGGATATGTGGACAATGATAAACTTTATTTGTCATCAGAAGTTAAGCTTACAAAAGCAAGAGGTGCTTTATATAAATATGTTTTAGATGATTTGAAATTATCAGAAAAAGAATTATTGCATATAGGAGATAATTTCCAATCTGATGTAGAATCACCTAAAAAACTTAATATTAATGCATGGCATTTACCAAAGGCAACTGGAGTTGCTTTGGACAAGCAAGAAGTTAACAATTTTGCTAAAATGTTTACACAGAGTATGCCATTTTGGAGAGATAATGGAACATCAATGAACTTTATAGGCATCAGAACAATGCTTGCTATGGCAGCTAATAAATATTTTGATAATCCATTCAGAACTTTTAATAAATATTCAGACTTTAATGCAGATCCATATATAATAGGATATTATATATTAGGAATGTACATGTTTGGAGTAACAAAATGGTTATTAGATGAAACTCAAAATAGAAATTACGAAAATTTAGTGTTTATGGCAAGAGATGGGTATTTACCTATGGAAACATATAAAATAATGAAAAAATTCTATAAAAATATACCACAAGAAGAATATTTATATGTTTCTAGAAAATCATTGATACCAATAACAATAATGAATAAATTAGATTTTTACAAATTACCAGAATGTATTAATGTAACAAACCATTCTCCTAAAGATATCTTAAAATATGTAAAAGACTGTATCACAGTAGATGGTAAGAATGTGGAGGCAATATTAAAAGAACATAATATAAATGCAGACGAAAAATTAGAAACAATAAATAACTTTAACAAGTTTATTAAAGTTGTAATTGATAACTTCTACGATGAAGAAAAACATTTAAAGAATTTAAGTATCTTAAGAAATTACTTTAAAGAAATGTATAAAAATCATTCCGCTAATTTTGATATAGGATATAGTGGAAGACCAGAATTATTCTTATCTAATTTATGTGAAGAACCAATAGATACATTCTTCTTAAATATAAATATGGATGAAGCATTAAGACATGCGGACATGGGAAAATTTAAGCTAAAGACATTTTTTGGCGGTAAACCATCAGCAACAGGTTTTGCATATGAAGCGATGTTGTCAGCTTTGGATCCATCATGTGTCGGATATAATATTTCTGACAATAATGTAGAGCCAATATTCGAAAAATATGATAAAACATATCAAGAGGAATTTATTATTGGAATAATGCAAAATGCAGCTGTAGAATTTGTAAAAGATATTACAGACATTTTCGGACAAGAAATAAAAGAACTATATTATGAAAATTATTATATTTCATTACCTATAATGGCATATATTAATTCTTCTAAACAAATAGATAAATCAATTTTTGATGCAATATATTTTGAAGATAATATAAGATTAAAAGAGCCTGTGAAAATGACAACAGAATGGAACAAAGATCTAGGATATAAAAATCAAAGAACTATGGATGAATTAATTTATGGCTTAACTACTGTTAACTGGAATAGTAATAGGTATTTAGACTATAATGAACCAGATTTAGAACATCATAGTAAACCAATTAGGTTTATATATTATTTATTGTTTGATAGAATAACTTTTAAAAGAAGAATGAAAGAAATATTTAAAAATCATAAAGGAATATTGGCAGTAGGAAAACGTTTCTATGCAGTTGGAAGAGGAGCAAAAAATAATATATATAAAGGCGTTCATAAGATAAAAGGAGGACACAAGAGTGAAAAATAATGAAGACTATGCAATAGAGGTACAGGATGTATATAAAACATTTAATGTATATTTAGATAAAGCGAATAGTCTAAAAGAAAAAATGTTATTTTGGAAAAGAAATAGGAAAGAAGTAAGAGAAGTCCTTAAAGGAATAAATTTAAATATAAAAAAAGGTGAAGCAGTAGCTTTAATAGGTGTTAACGGAAGTGGTAAATCTACATTATTAAAACTTATGACAAAAATAATTTATCCTAATAAAGGTAAAATCTTAATAAATGGAAAATTAACATCTTTATTGGAACTAGGAGCAGGGTTCCACCCAGATTTTTCTGGAAGAGAAAATATTTACTTTAATGCTTCAATCTTCGGATTAACTAAAAAGCAAATTGATGCAAGATTAGAGCAAATTATAGAATTTTCAGAACTAAGAGATTATATAGACAACCCTGTTAGAACATATTCTTCAGGTATGTTTATGAGATTAGCTTTTGCTGTTGCTATAAATGTAGATGCAGATATTTTATTAGTTGATGAAATATTATCTGTTGGAGACCAACACTTCCAAGAAAAGTGTATAAAGAAAATGAAACAATTAAAAGCAGAAGGAAAAACAATGGTTTTTGTTACACATAGTTTGGATTCTGCAAAAGAATTATGTGATAGAGCAGTATGGCTAAATAAAGGTGTTATAAAATTAGATGGTAATACAAATGAAGTTATAGAACAATATATTAAGGAAACAGCATAAGAGAAGGGAGTAACAAATGAATTTTTTTAGATCATTATATGAATATAGGGAATTATTAAAAACAAGTATTAGTAAAGACGTAAGAGGAAAATATAAAAATTCTGTACTAGGAGTAATATGGTCATTTCTAAATCCTCTTTTACAAATTGCTGTGTATGCTATAGTTTTTCCACTTATTATGAGAAGTAATTTACCAAATTACACCGTTTTCTTATGTTGTGGTTTAATACCATGGAATTTCTTTTCTACTGCCACATCTAGAACATCTTTTACAATGATTGAAAACGGAAACATTATAAAAAAGGTATATTTCCCAAGAGAAATTTTGCCTTTATCTGTAGTAACAAGTGAAGCAATTAATTTTATAATTTCTACAATTATTATAGTAGCTTTTGTATTAGGATATGGAATGGGACTTAGCAAATACATAATATTCTACCCATTAATTTTAATAGTACAATATTTCTTATTGATAGGAATTTCATTTATTGTATCTAGTGTAACTGTTTATTTTAGAGATTTGCAACATTTTATTGGAATTGCATTACAACTTTTATTTTATGCAACACCAATTGTATATGCACCAGATTCAATACCACAAAACTTTCAATGGATATTACAGTTTAATCCAATGACATATATAATAAATGGATATAGGGATATATTTTATTATCAAAGAACTCCAGATTTTGCGTCATTAGGAATTGTTTTAGCAATTAGTATCGCGTTATGTGTAATTGGATATTTTATATTTAAAAAATTGCAAAAAAGATTTGCTGAAGAGATGTAACCTATAAAATAAGGAGATTGCTTGATGAATGAATTTAATTTTTCTTTAGAACCTGGAATAAAGAGATATGAGAACAGAGATTATACGGATCAAAATCCTATAATCTCTGTTGTTGTACCATTTTATAATAGTGGTAAATACATAGAGCAAACCATAAATTCTGTGTTAAACCAAACTTTTCCATATTATGAAATTTTAATAATAGATGATGGCTCAACAGATGAAGAATCATTAAAAAAATTAGAAAAATTTGGAAAATTAGACAATAGAATTAAAGTGCTTCATAAAGATAATGAGGGATTAGCGGCAACAAGAGATTTTGGAGCTTCTAAATCTGCAGATACTTGTAAGTATCTAATGTTTTTAGATGATGATGATTTAATTGAACCAACTTTTTTAGAATGTGCATATTGGACATTAGAAACTAATTCCAAAGCTGCGTGGGCTTATTCAGATTCTGTAGGGTTTGGAATAAGAGAATATACATGGAATAAGTATTTTAATTCTGAAAAGCTAAAAGAGGAAAATGAATTAATATCAGAGGCTTTAGTCAGAAAAACAGATTTTAATTTAGTTAACGGGTATGAATTAAGGGAAAAAGCAGTAAATGAAGATTGGAACTTTTGGCTTAAATTATTAGCTAATGAGAAATATCCTGTACATATGAGCTTTTATGGACAATGGTATAGAAGAAAAGAAACTGGCGAACTGAAAAAATCAAGAGATAACAAAAATAGAGCGCTAGAAATAATTAATGAAACTGCAAGTAAAGTAACTAAAAACATAGCTGCAATTCAATATCCACGATATACTTATAATTATGATATTATTCCAGCAGAAGTGGAAGGATTATTAATTCCAAAACTAAAAGAAGCTAAGGATAATAAAATAAATATATTAATGATATTTCCATGGATGATTACAGGAGGAGCAGATTTATTTAATTTAAGCTTAGTAAAAGGCCTAGATAAGAATAAATTTAAAATTACAATTATAACTACTGAACCTAATGAAAATGTATTAAGACAATATTTTGAACAAGATGCAACTGTTTATGATTTGGCATCATTTATTGATCAAAAATATTGGCCAGCATTTATAAATTATATAATTGAAAAAGAGAACATAAATATTGTTTTTAATTCAAACAGTAAATTTGGCTATGGAATTTTACCTTATATTAAAGCAAAGAATCCTAATATATCAATTATAGACTATGTACATATGGAAGAATGGTACAACAGAAATGGTGGATACTCTAGATATTCAGCTATGTATGAATCGGTAATAGACAAAACATTAACTTGTAACGAAAACAGTAGAAATATATTAATAAATCATTTTGAAAGAAATGAAAAAGAAATACAAACTGTATATATTGGGGTGGATGAAGAAAAGTTTAACCCAGAAAAATACGAGAGTAAAGATATATTAATAAAAAAATACTTAGGAGAGAATACAGGTAAGAAAATTCTTTCGTATATTTGCAGAATTTCTGAACAAAAAAGACCTATGTTATTATTGGAAATAATAGCAAAATTAAAAGAAGTAAGACAAGACTTTAAAGTATTAGTTGTAGGTAATGGTAATTTATTTCAAAAAATGAAAGAAAAAGCTAAACAATTAAACTTAATGGAGTATATGGTCTTCTTAGGAAGTTTGCAAGATACAGCAGAAATTTATAAAATAAGTGATATAACAATAAATTGTTCAATAAAGGAAGGTCTAGCACTAACTGCATACGAGTCTTTAAGTATGGGAGTGCCAGTAGTTTCTAGTAATGTAGGAGGACAAAAAGAATTAATTACACCTGAGGTAGGCGAAATAGTACCTCTTTTACAAAATGAAGAAGATATTTATTTAGAATCATATAGAGAAGAAGAAGTTCAAAATTATGTGGTTTCTATAAATAAAATTTTAAATAATTTAGGGTATTATAAAAATAATGCAAGAAATAAGATTTTAGATCATTTTACGATAAATAAAATGATTGAAAGGATGTCTAAAATCTTAGAAGAAACATATAAAAATCCAAATGAACAAAAAATAGAAAATGGTAAAAATCTAAGTAATAATATAAATTTAACAAAAGAGTTAATTACTCTAAATTTAAAAAATGATGAAGTGGAATATAAATGGGAATGCTCAGAATATGAAAAAAAGGCATATGGACGAGCTTATTCTATTAAAGGCATGAATTATAAAAAAGAATTATTAAAAGAAAAGTTATGGAATATTGCATTGTGGAGAGGTGCAGTTAAGATTTATCATAAATTTAGAGGAAGATAATGCATGGAGGAAAAAATGAAGGAAGGTAAGCTTAAAGGGGTTATACAATTTTTAAATAAGCATTTATTTGCAATAAGTTTATTTTTAGGTATATTCATTATTTTAGGCCTAAGATTAAAATATCTTGTAGATGGCAATTTTTTAGGATTCATAAATAGGGAAACAGATATTATATACAATGTAATATTTTTAGTTGGAATAATAGCACTAATTTATTATAATTTGAAAATAAAAAATAAAAGATTATGGATTACATCAATTGTAGTTGGATGTATATTTGCTGTATTATATTATTTTGGAGAGCTTCAAAATGATTATATTCATTCATATATTCCAACAAGTAAAAAATTTATAATATACTCATTTATAAAGTTATTTACATATTTTGCTTTATTTACGAATTGTGTGGTAATTTTATTTAATAAACTACCAGTTTTAGCAAGTAAATTTAATACAAAAAAAGAGTGGAAACTATTTACAAATAATAAGAAGTCATTATTTGTAGTTGCTTTATTATTCTTTATATCATATTTGCCATATTTCCTATATTATTTTCCAGGAAATATAAATACAGATAATATAGGAAGTTTATATCAAATAACAGGAATAAAACCATATTCTAATATGCAACCAATAGTATATACATTAATATATGGTGGACTTTGGAACTTAGGTAAAATGATATTTGGTACATCAACTGCAGGTGTTGCAACATATACTGTATTTCAGATGTTATATACAAGCATAGTTTTTTCTATAATTTTATATTATATGGCTAAAAGAAAAATAGATTTAAAATGGAGAATAATTACATTTTTATTCTTAATTTTAAATCCATTAAATGCTTGGTTTGCCATTAGAAGCGAGAAGGGAATAATATTTCATTTAACTTTAATATTAGTAATAATAGGAATAATTGATATTATTCATGAAAAAGAAGAGTTCTTTAAGAAAAAGTGGAAACCTATTTTACTTGGGATTATCACGATAATGATGATATTCATAAGAAATAATGGTATATATACTTTAATATTGACCTTACCATTTTTAATAATAGCATGTAAGAAAAGTTGGAAGAAAATATTAATCCTTTTTGGAGTTGTATTAATATTTACACAAGTAGTACAGGGGCCAATTTTTAAGGCATTAAATATAAATTATTCTAGCCCAGGAGAGGTATTATCTATTCCAATGCAACAATTTGCACGAATTTCAAAATATGCAGGGGATAGACTTTCAGAAGAAGATAAAAAAGTAATAAAACAATATTTCCCAGTAGATACAGAAGAGTTAGTAAATGAATATGTGCCATGGTTTGCAGATCCAACTAAACACAATTTTTCAACAGAAGAATTTGAAAAAGACAAATTTACATTTATTAAACAATATATAAAATTTGCGTTTAAATATCCTGTTCAAACAATATCATCTTTAGTATTTAATACAGGAATAAATTATAGTCCTAATTTTAATGCATGGAGTCTTGTACGAATGTATGGAACAGAAACAGAGGACGCATATATTACATGTAATAGTTCAGAGCCAGAATTACTAGAAGAATTTATCAGTAAATATCCAATTGAAGAAAAGAAACTAGTTAATTTTGAATTTTTAGATAATTTGAATGATTTATTAATTAAAGGTAACATACCAATATTTTCAATACTTATAAGTAATATAGGGTTCTATTTTTGGATATTAATTTTATGTTTTGCATATTGTATTTATACAAAAAAATATAGAAATATGGTTATGTTACTTCCAATTTTAGGACTATGGGCAACAGCTGTGGCAGCACCAATGGTAGATTTAAGATATATATATTCAATGGTTTTAACAGCTCCATTATTTATTGGGGTAATAATTAAAGATTCAAAAGAAATAAAGGAAGAGTAGAATGAAAGACATAATAAAAAAATTTTTAAATAAAGAAGTAATAATGTATATAATATTTGGAGTATTAACGACATTAGTAAATTTAATTGTTTCATTTGTATTAGAAGGAATTGCACATATAGATGGAGCTATAGCTAGTGCAATAGGAATAGTATGTTCAGTGCTATTTGCATATTTTACAAATAGAAAATGGGTTTTTAATACTAAAGCAAAAGGTTTTAAAGAGAATTTTAAGGAATTTATTAAATTTATTTTAGGAAGAGCAGTAACAATGATAATTGAACAAGGAGGAGTAATAATTTTTTATAGCTATATGAATTTACCATTTATGCCTGTAAAATTGTCATTAACAATTATTGTAATAATATTAAATTTCTTTTTCAGCAAATTTTTTGCATTTACCAAGAAAGATGAGGAAAAATAATGAATATAGATATGCCCATAAAAAAACAAAACAAGGTAAAAAATTTTATTAAAGAAAACAAAGTTAATATTTATATATTTTTAGCAATGCTAATATTTACGATAATAATTTGTTCAAATTTTTTTAATATGCATTTTTCACAAGATACATATTCGCTATATTCTAGTGGATGAGATGCATACATTAAACATTTTTTACTATCAAATAGAATATTTAGTGCATTAGAACTTTGGATATCAAAAGTATTTAATATATCTTTTGAAATGACTATTTTAATTAGTTCTATTGTATCTATGATAGTTTTTTCATTAACATGGTTTATATTATATAAATTTATTGTTAAAATGATAAAGAAAGAACATGACAAATGGCAAAATTTATTAATCATTGGAATAACATTTTCAATTATATTTAATTTTTGTACATTTGAAACAATGGTATTTGCTGAAGTATCAATAATGTCAATTTCTATTTTATTAGCAGTAATAGCTGCATGTTTATATACAGAGCAGAAATACATAAAAAGTTTTATAACATTAATGATATCAACTTTTTGCTATCAAACTGCAGCTTCACTATTCTTAGTACTTACATTAGTATTTATTGCATATAAACATAAAGGTAACATAAAAGAAATAGTAAAGAAATCTATTGGAGTATTCTTCTTCTGGGGAATAACGATGATACTAAATTTAGTAATGACAAAATTATTTAGTAGCTATTTTGGAATGACTACGAGACGAACTACAATATTGTCAATAGATCAAATAATATCAACTATAGTACATTATGGCAAATACCTTTTATTAGAAAATTTAGAGATTGGTCCAAAAGGATGGTACTTAATATTTATTGTAATATTAAGTGTAATATTTATAGTCTCAATTATTAAAGATAAAAAATACTTTCACATTTTTGAGTATATTGTACTAGTATTATTATCTTTTATAGTACCAACGCTTCCACTAATTGTTATGCCAATAGAAAGTCAATATATTGAAGCAAGAATGGCTATGTGTTTTGGCGCAATTTTAGGAGTTATTTTACTGTATCTAGTTATTGTAATGAAAGCAATAGAAATAAAAGGATTGAACAAACTTATATATATACTTACAGCGTGTATATTTATGATTAATGCTATATATTTTATTAGGGCATCTTCAGAAAATATGGCTACTGTATACTTAGATAGGAACTTAGCTAAGTCAGTACTACAAGCAATTAATAAATATGAAGAAACAACCGGGAACACTGTTGATACTATAGGTATAACTTGGGACAAAAATCCAACAACATATTATGATGGACAGTTAAAATTAAGAAGTACTAATGCAAGAGGAATGGTTACAGATTTTTCAGTAATACAAGCATTAGAATATTATGGTGGCAAGAGCTATAATGCAATTTATCAAGTACCAGATAATGTTAAATCATATTTTGAACAATATGATTGGGAGTTCTTTAGTGAAGAGCAATTATTATTTGAAGATAATAATTTATGGTTATGTCTATATTAAAATAGAAAAAATTATTAAAAAATGAAAATAGAGGATGATAAAAAATGAAAAAAATAACAATAATAATTCCAGCATATAACGAAGAAGAATCTTTACCATATTTATATGAGAGATTAGAAAAATTAATGAATTCAATTAATAATTATGAATTTGAAATTTTATTTGTAAATGATGGAAGTAAAGATAATACACTTAATTTAATAAAAGAATACCGCAACAAAGATGAAAGGATATCATATGTGGATTTTTCTAGAAACTTTGGAAAAGAAACTGCAATGATAGCAGGACTAGATTATGCTACTGGCGATTGTGTAATTTTTATGGATGCAGATTTACAAGATCCACCAGAGTTAATACCAGAACTTATAAAATGGTGGGAAGAAGGCTATGATGATGTTTATGCAAGAAGAAAATCTAGAAAAGGAGAAACCTTCCTAAAGAAATTTACTTCTAAAATGTATTACAAAGTATTACAATCATTGACAAATGTGCAAATTCAGAGAGATACAGGAGATTTTAGATTATTAGATAAAAGATGTGTAAATGCATTAAAGAAGATGAGAGAAACACAAAGATGTTCAAAAAGTATGTTTAGCTGGATTGGATATAAGAAAAAGGAAGTCTTATATGATAGGGATCCAAGAGTTGCAGGAAAAACAAAATGGAATTATAAGAAATTAATAGATTTAGCAATAGATGGTATAACATCTTTTACAACATCTCCACTAAGAATATCTACATATTTATGTATTCCTACATTTGGAGCTTTATTGATATATTTCATTTATGTAATCTGTAAAATGATTTTTGTTACAAATAAAATTGATGCATATCAAGCAATTATTCTTTTGATATTATTTTTTAGCGGAATACAAATACTATTATTTGGAATTATCGGAGAATATTTAGGACGAATATTTAACGAGTCAAAAAACAGACCATTATATCTTGTAAATGAATATAATGGTAAAAGAGAAGAAAACGAATAAAAGGAGAAAGTTTATGAAGAAAGTATTATCTGTATTATGCATAATAACATTGGTTACAGGGATAATTTTGCCAAGTTATGCTTCTGGAATAATAGAAGCTAATACTACTAATAATACAACAATAGATAACATATATAATAATGTTGAAAATAATAAAGATGTTAATGAGACAGAAAATAATGTAGTGGTAAAAGAACAAGAGAATGTAATAGAAGATAATCCTATAAATGAAATAATAGAAAATGCTAATGAAACAATAAATAGCGAAGAAGAAAAGTTACTAGAATCAGAGTCTACACAGGACAATATGGTAAAAAGTATAGAAGCAGGAGGTTTAAAATTAGCAGAAGGAATATATACGATAAGAAGTGTATTACCAGGTAATAGAGCAATAGGAATAGATGCTGGAAGCAAAGAAGATGGAGCAAATGTAAATATATGGGATTATTATGGAGTAGGTCAACAAAAGTTCAGATTAAGAATAGATAGTGAAGGATATTATGAAATAGAAAATATAAGAAGTAATAAATTATTAGATGTTGTACAAAGTATACAAGGTTCAGGGATGAATGTGGATCAATGGTCAAATAATGGTGGAACAGATAATCAAAAATGGATAATAGAGAAAGGAATAGAAGGATATAAAATTAAGTCAAAATTAAATGGTTGGTACTTAAACTTAGAAAATGGAGTAGGAGCAAATGGAGAAAATGTAAATATAGAAGAAGGAGCAGAGGTACGAACACAAGAATTCTTAATAGAAAGAATAGATGAAGATGGAACAGAAACAATATTAAATGGAACAACAAATAAGATAATAACAAAATTAAGTGGAAGAGCAGTAGGAGTAGATGGAGGAAGAACAGAAAATGGAGCAGATATAAATTTATGGGATTATGAAAGAGTAGACCAACAAAGATTTAAGTTTGTATATAATGAAGAAGGATATTATACAATAGAAAATATAAAATCAGGAAAATTATTAAATGTAGTAGGATCAGGTTCAGAAAGTGGAACACAAATAGAGCAATGGGAAGAACAACCAAGCAATGAAGGGCAAAAATGGATAGTACAAGACGCAGGAAATGGATATTATAGTATAATTTCAAAATTAAATGGATTATACTTAACAGTAGGAGGAAATGGAGCAAACTGTGACTTAATGTATGTAGAGAACCCAACAGGAGGAGATAATCAAAAATTTCAGATTATAGAAAGTGGAGTGCCACAAGGAGAAAAAATAGTAGAAGAAGGATTATATAAAATAGTATTGGCAAATGCGCCAACACAAAGTTTAACTGTTGACGGTGGAAAAAGAGAAGACGGAGCAAATGTGCATATATGGGAATATACTAATGCTGCGCAACAACAATTTGAACTAGTTTATAATGAAGATGGGTATTATGAAATAATACCAACAAATTCAGGAAAGAGACTAGATGTAGTAGGATATGGAAATGAATCAAATGTAGATCAATGGTCAGATAATGGTGGAAGTGATAACCAAAGATGGGTAATAAGGAAAAGTAAAGCAGGAAATTATAATATAGTATCAAAAAGAGATTCATTATATTTAGATGCATATCAATCTAGCTCAGAAAATGGAACAAATATACAAGTATATGAACAAAGTGGTGGAAATGGACAAGAGTTTAAATTAGAAAAAGTAGAGAATCCAAAAACAGTAGAAGAAGGAACATATAAAATAGTATTAGCAACAGCGCCAACCCAAAGTATAACAGTAGAAGACGGAAATACAGCGGATGGAGCAAATGTGCATATATGGGAGTACACAGATAGTTTACAACAACAGTTTAATTTAGTATATGACGGACAAGGCTACTATGAAATAATACCATTAAATTCTGGAAAAAGATTAGATGTAGTAGGATATGGAAATGAAGCTAATGTGGACCAATGGACAAACAATGGTGGAAACGACAACCAAAAATGGGCAATAAGAAAGAGCGAAGCAGGAAATTATAATATAGTATCAAAAAGAGATTCATTATATTTAGATGCATATCAATCCAAAACAGAAAATGGAACAAATATACAAGTATATGAACAAAGTGGAGGAAATGGACAAGAGTTCAAATTAGAGAAAATAGAAAATAAAAGTGAAAAGATATTAGAAGATGGTGTATATAAAATAGCACCACAAGCAAATACAAATATAGTAATAGAAGCGTCAGCAAGTAATACAGATAATGATGGAAGAGTACAAATTTGGCAGGATTTTGATGTTGCTGCACAAAGATTTAAAATTGAATATATAAATGGATATTATAGAATATCTTTTGAACATAGTGGAAAATGTTTAACCGTAAAGAATAGAAATATATCAAGTGGAGAAGAAGTTGTACAATATGAATGGAACGAAGGCGATAATCAGAAATGGACTATACGAGATAATGGAGATGGAAGTGTAGGAATAATACCATTATCAAATTATGACCTAACATTAGATATATATGGCCAAATAGAAAATGGCTCAGGAATGGAATTATATTATAATGAAAGAAATATAAAACAAAAATTTTCTATAATAAAATATTTTAATAAATATATAGAAGAAGGAACTTATGGGTGGTCAGGATTAAAAGTTCAAGGAAATGGAAGTGGTGGAACATATTTACAATACTATAAAATTGGAAATGGAAGTAAAAAACTTTTTGTGAATTTTGCAATTCATGGTTTTGAAGATTCATATGATTATGATGGTGCAGAATTAACATATATGGCTAATCAATTTTTTGATTATTTAAAGAAGAATATGACAGAAGAGTTAGTTAATGAATGGACTGTATATATTTTGCCTACGTCAAATCCAGATGGTCAATATAATGGATGGACAAATCAAGGGCCAGGACGTACAACATTATATAGTTGGGCACCTGGAAATAAAGGTATAGATATGAATAGATGTTTTTCTGTAGGATATCAATCTACAGGAGGAAACAGAAACTATAATGGAACACAACCATTCCAAGCATTTGAGTCTGAATCTTTAAGAGATTTCATATTAAATCATACAGGAACGCAAAACATTGTATTAGATGTTCATGGATGGTTAAATGAAACAATTGGAGATGATGGAATAGGTTGGTATTATAGAAATGCCTTTGGAATTTCTAAACATATTGGAACATATGGAAGTGGTTATTTTATAAATTGGGCAAGAAGTATTCCAAATACACGTTCAATGTTATTAGAATTACCACAAGTATGGAATCATTCTCAAACTGTTGATTGGGGATATGCAGATAAATTTAACAATGCAACAATGCAAATATTAAAAGATTTTTAAATGAAAGAGGAAATTAGAATAATGAAAGTGTTAATAATAATTCCAGCATATAATGAAGAATTAAATATAGAAGCAACTGTAAAAGACGTTACGAATAATACAAATTATGATTATGTAATAGTAAATGACGGTTCAAAAGACAAGACTAAGGAAATTTGCGAAAAAAATAATTTTAATTTAATTTCTTTACCAGTAAATTATGGTTTAACAAGTGCAATACAAGTTGGAATGAAATATGCAAAGGAAAATGACTATGATATTGCAATACAGTTTGATGGTGATGGACAACACCAAGCTAAAGAATTAAAAAAATTAGTAGAAGGAGTAACTGAGGGAGCAGATATTGTTATAGGTTCAAGATTTGTAACAGAACATAAACCAAAAACAATGAGAATGTTAGGAAGCAATTTAATAAGTCTTATAATAAAAATTACAACAAGAAAAACAATTAAAGATCCAACATCAGGAATGAGAGCTTATGACAAAGCAGCAATTGAAGAATTAGTAAGTAATCCAGGTCTTTCTCCTGAACCTGATACCATTGTGTATATGCTAAAAAAGAAAAAGCAAATAAAAGAAGTGCAGGTGGAGATGCAGGAAAGAAAATTTGGTGAAAGTTATTTAAAGCCATTAAAAGCTATGAAATATATGATAAATATGTTTTGTTCAATAGTTTTTATAAGATCTTTTACAAAGAAAGTTTAGTGGAGGGAGAAAGATGTCAATTACATTAAGAATACTATTAATTGTATGTTCTATAATAGCATTTATACTTTGCGTTAAAAAAATTAAAAAATCCGAATTAAAAATAGAAAATTCAGTTATCTGGCTTTTAGGAAGTATTTTATTAATTTTAATGAGCATATTTTCTGATGCTGTTACATGGGTTTCAAAGCTTTTAGGATTTGAAGCACCAGTGAATTTTGTTTGGATGGCTGCAATAGGATTTTTATTAATAGAAATATTTTTAGATAATATAAGGATTTCTAACTTAAATGAGAAAGTAAAGAATTTAAATCATTATATTGCATTAAAAGAAAATGAACAAAAGCAGAAAGAAGAGGAAAAATAATATGAAAATAATAAGTATAATAATATATTTAATTTGTTCTGTAGGAGGATTAGTATTAATAAAATCAGAGGCTAATAGTGTAAATGTAGCATTACAAAGCGGTGTATTTAACTTATCAATGGGAATAAAGTCTATATTAGGTTTTATAGCATACATAGCAAGTTTTTTAATCTATACATTTTATATAATAAAACAATTTGATTTAAGTTATATTTTTCCAATAATTACAGGAATTACACAGATATTAGTAATTTTAGCTGGAGTTTTTCTATTTAAAGAATCAATGAATATTTATGGTATAATAGGCATTTTCTTAATAATAGCCGGAATTACATTGTTAAATATTAAGTAATATATTTACGGATATTATATTATATATTAGGTTAAAATATATATAATAGATCATTTGACTTATATAAATCGTTATAATAAAATTAATTAATCAAAGTAATTAAGGAGGCACATATGAAAAAAGTAATATCGATAATGTGTATAGTATTAATGGTATTAGGAATAATTTTACCACAAATAAGCTATGCAAATGAGCTACAAGAAAATATTATTCAAAATGAAAAAGTAGAAAATAATACTGAGTCAAATGGGGATGAAAATAAAGAAGAGAGTAATACTGTAGAAAATGTTATAGATAATCAAGAAATGGTAGAAGAAAGTCAAAATACAATAGAAGACGAGATTACAGATGAAACAACAGAAAATGTTAAAGAAGAAATTAATAATGAAGAAGAAAAGGTAATAGAGCCAGAGTCTACACAAGACAATGTGGTAAAAAGTATAGAAGCAGGAAGTTTAAAATTAGCAGAAGGAATATATACGATAAGAAGTGTATTACCAGGAAATAGAGCAGTAGGAATAGATGCTGGTAGTAAAGAAGATGGAGCAAATGTAAATATATGGGATTATTATGGAGTAGGTCAACAAAAGTTCAGATTAAGAATAGATAGTGAAGGATATTATGAAATAGAAAATATAAGAAGTAATAAATTATTAGATGTTGTACAAAGTATACAAGGTTCAGGGATGAATGTGGATCAATGGTCAAATAATGGTGGAACAGATAATCAAAAATGGATAATAGAGAAAGGAATAGAAGGATATAAAATTAAGTCAAAATTAAATGGTTGGTACTTAAACTTAGAAAATGGAGTAGGAGCAAATGGAGAAAATGTAAATATAGAAGAAGGAGCAGAGGTACGAACACAAGAATTCTTAATAGAAAGAATAGATGAAGATGGAACAGAAACAATATTAAATGGAACAACAAATAAGATAATAACAAAGTTAAGTGGAAGAGCAGTAGGAGTAGATGGAGGAAGACTAGAAAATGGAGCAAATATAAATTTATGGGATTATATAAGAGTAAATCAACAAAGATTTAAATTTATATATAATGAAGCAGGATATTATATAATAATAAATGAAAATTCAGGAAAATTATTAGATGTAGTAGGTTCCGGTTCGGAAAGTGGAACTCCAGTAGACCAATGGGAAGATAATGGTGGAAATGATAATCAAAAATGGATAATAAAGGATGTTGGAAATGGATATTATAACATAATATCTAAATTAAATGGACTATATTTAACAGTAGGAGGTAGTGGAGCTAATTGTGATTTAATGTATGTTGAAAACCCAACAGGAGGAGATAATCAAAAATTTCAGATTACAGAAAGTGGAGTGCCACAAGGAGAGAAAATAGTAGAAGAAGGAACATACAAAATAGTATTGGCAAATGCGCCAACACAAAGCTTAACAGTAGAAAATGGAAGTACAGAAGATGGAGCAAATGTGCATATATGGGAATATAAAAATAATCCGCAACAACAATTTGAACTAGTTTATGATGGAGAGGGATACTATGAAATAATACCAGTACATTCTGGAAAGAGATTAGATGTAGTAGGATATGGAAATGAATCAAATGTAGATCAATGGGCAGACAATGGTGGAAACGATAACCAAAGATGGGTAATAAGGAAAAGTAAAGCAGGAAATTATAATATAATATCAAAAAGAGATTCATTATATTTAGATGCATATCAATCTAGGACAGAAAATGGAACCAATATAGAAGTATATGAACAAAGTAGAGGAAATGGACAAGAGTTTAAATTAGAAAAAATAGAAAATCCAAAAACAGTAGAAGAAGGAACATACAAAATAGTGTTAGCAAATGCGCCAACACAAAGTTTAACAGTAGATGGAGGAAAAACAGAAGATGGAGCAAATGTGCATATATGGGAGTATGTAGATAGCTTACAACAACAGTTTAATTTGGTATATGATGGACAAGGCTATTATGAAATAATACCAGTACATTCAGGAAAAAGACTAGATGTAGTAGGATATGGAAACGAAGCTAATGTAGACCAATGGACAAATAATGGTGGGAATGACAATCAGAAATGGTTAATAAGAAAAAGCAAAGCAGGAAATTATAATATAATATCAAAAAGAGACTCGTTATATTTAGATGCATATCAATCTAAAACAGAAAATGGAACAAATATACAAGTATACGAACAAAGTGGAGGAAATGGACAAGAGTTTAAATTAGAAAAAATAGAAGATAGAAGTGAGAAAACAGTAACAGACGGAACTTATCAAATAGCGCCACAAGCAAATACAAATCTAGTTATGGAAGTATCTGCAAGTAGTATGGATAATGATGGAAGAGTACAAATATGGGAAGATTTTAATGCAAAAGGACAAAAGGTAAAGTTAGAATATATAGATGGATATTATAGAATTTCTTTTGCACATAGTGGAAAATGCTTAACTGTAAAAAATAGAAATATTTCTAGTGGAGAGCAAGTAGTACAATATGAATGGAATGAAGGAAATAACCAAAAATGGGTTATAAGAGATAATGGGGACGGAAGTATAGGAATATTGCCACTAACAAATCAAAATTTAACATTAGATATATTTGGTGATATTTCAAATGGAACAGGAATAGAATTATATAATAATGAAAAGAATGTAAAACAAAGATTTTGTTTATTAAAAACAGGAATAGGTGTTAATATAGATTCAAATAAATATCCAGGTATTGCAGAAGCAGTAGACAAATTGTTAGAACAACACCCAGAGTGGCAATTTGAAGTATTATATACAGGAATTGATTTTTATACAGCAGTTCAAGGCGAATATGAATATGATAATAAAAAAGCAAATTTAGTAGATACTAATGTATATAAAGGAGATTGGATTGCACCAAACCCATATGTTAGTGGAAACTGGTCATCAGCCTCATATAATGGAATAGCATATTTTATGGATCCTAGAAATTTCTTAAATGATGTAGATGCCTTTCAATTTGTAGATTTAGCAGATTATTATAATAGTGGAGCTACATTGGATTCAATTCAATATCAAGTAAATGGAACATTTTTAAATAATTTTGCGGAAGATGTTAGAATATCTTGTGAACATCAAAATGTAAATCCTTATTATATAATTGCAAGATTGTTCCAAGAACAAGGAAGAAATGGTTCTATAACGATTTATATGGATGGTGGAGATGGAAAATTATACTTCAACCCATTCAATATTGGTGCACAAGTAGGAAATGATTTTGCAACAGCATTAGCCAAAGCAAAAGAACAAGGCTGGGATAGTATGCAAAAAGGTATAGAAGGTGGAATTAGTTTTATAAGACAAAATTATCTAGATGCAAATCAAAATACTCTATATTTAAATAAATTTGCTGTAAATCCAAATAGTCCAGGGGGATTTTATACTCATCAATATATGCAAAACTTATCTGCAGCATATAGTGAAGCACGTACTTTTAGAGGAGCATATGTAGATACAGGAACTTTAGACAACACAATAAAATTTATTATACCAGTATATGAAAATATGCCTACATCACCAGCAGCTAGACCAACAGGACAGAATGGTGGAAACACAGGATATCCAACAATAACAGACCAAGGACCAAAAAATGTTCAAGTTTATGATATACAAACTTCATTAATAGTTAGAACTGGACCTGGAACACAATATGCAGAGCTTGAAGGTGAAAGATTACAGAATGGAACTGTATTGCTTTCAGTAGAAAGATACGAAAATGGATGGCAGAAGGTAATAACTCCATCAGGGAAAGTAGGCTATTGTTCAGGAGATTATGTACAATTTATAAATGATGTTACAAATTGTAATGAAAGAGTGGCGATATCAACTACCGGTAGTGTTAATATTAGAATTGGACCAGGTACAGATTTTGCAAGTTTAGGAACTTTTAGAGATGGAACAACAGGGACTAGAATTCTTAAAGGTGTGTATACAGCTAATGGCTATACATGGGATTTAGTAATTTTAGATGATGGAACAAAGGGATTTGTAGCGTCAAATTATTTAAGAATAATTTAGAAAGGAGAATGGTAAATTAATATAAGGATTAATTTACCATTCTTTTACTTATACTTTATAGAAGGGAGAAAAAAGTGAAAAGTAAATTAAGTATATTTTTTATAATTTTAATAACTTTAGTGTCTATAATGAATATATCATTTGCCGAAACAGGAAGATTAGTAGATATTCCTGTACCTCCGAATAGCTCTGGATATGCAGATTTTACTGAAAAAGAAGCAGCAGATAGGGCAAGAGAATATGAAGAAAGTAAAAACAATGCTGTAACAGCAGATTATTTTGTTGGTAAATCTAGTGATAATTATTTAAAGTCTTTAAATGTAGAAGGATATGAATTAAGCCCAGAATTTAATAGACAAATGGACACATATACAATTTATGTAAAAGATGATAGTATTAATACTTTTAATGTTACAGCAGAGCCAGATAATGAAAATGCAAAAATCGAAGGAACAGGGACAATAACTGTGTCACAAGAAGAAAGATTGATCAATATAAAGGTTACAGCAGAAAATGGAGATTTAAAAGTATATACAATAAATATAGAAAATGAATCAAATAAACCCAAAGCAGTAGCTGGAAATATAAATATGAATTATATAATAATTATAGCAATAATAATATTACTTGTAGCAGTAATTGCAATTATTATCAAAAAGAAAAATAAATAAAGGCATTGAATAGTAAAATAAAAAATGATACTATATTTTTGCAAAAATATTAAAATTTAAAGGGGAAAACAATGAAGAAGCAATATTATATAATGAGTTTAGTGATTTTAATAGTAATAATAGGAATAATAATATTTTTTATAAATAGAAAGAAAAGCGATGATAGTGGTGTAGAAAATATTTTACTAACAAATGAAATCCAAAATCTTTCAAATATAATAGATGAAAATAATATAATTCAAAATGTATTTTCTGAGCAAGCCGAAAGTGATAATCTAGATGAAATCAGAAATATGCAAACCCAGATAAATTCAACTGCAAATCCTAATATTTATAAGATAGAAGAGGAATATGATGGAAGAAAAATATTACAAATAAAACCGGAAGTTCAGTATGTAGTTGATTTAGCTGGAGTTTTAAAAAATGGAAAGCCATTAGAAAATGAAATTAATGAATTGTTAAAAGGAGTACCAAACAAAAATGGTATTTGGATATCAGAACAATCTAGGCAAAAATTTTTGAATTTATTAGCAAATAATAATATAAATAATTTTTATATATCTGATGATGGATATTTGCAAAGTAGTGAATCTACAGAAAGCCAACTAGCTATAAAATTAGAAAATATGATAAATTCCGATAATTTGTATGTAATTAATATGACAGGTATTGCATATGAAAGGGATTATATTTCTGGCGAAATTGTAGAATATCCATTCGAAGATATGGATCCATATCAAATAATACAACCTTACAAAACAGGGAATAAAATTATTTTGGAAATAACTAGTAACAAAAATGCAAGACTTAGTGATAATGAGATTTTAGAAGCGATTATAACATATGAATAGTATAATTATTTAACTTTTTGGAGGAACAATGGAAAGATTAAAGAAAATACAGAAGTTACTAGTAAAACACAAGTACAATATTTATACTTTTTTAGGAATGTTGGCCTTTTCAATTATTATATGTATTAATTTTATAAGACCACATTTAGCATTGGATACTTATTGTGTTTATTCTTATAGTAGCCAAGAACTAATTTCACACTTTTTAGTTTCTAATAGAATATTTAGTGCTTTAGCAAGATGGATATTTGATATATTAGAGATTAATTTTATTATAAATACAGAATTGCTAGTATTAGCAGGTATATTATTTTTAACAATTGCTTGGTTTATTTTATTTAAATTTATTAGTAATTTGAAAAAGCATGAAATGAATATTTTTAGTAATATTCTATTTGCAGGAATTTCTTTTATAATTGTATTTAATTTTTGTACTATTGAAAGCTTAGTATTCTGGGAATCTGGAATAATGTGTTTGGGAATTTTATGTACTGTAATTGCAGCATGTCTTTTTAATTCTAATATGAAGTTTAAAAGAATAAAAGCTTTTATTAGTTTATTACTCGGAAGCCTTTGCTACCAAGGAGCAATTACTATATTTATTCCTTTAGCATTAGTGCTATTAGCATATAAGTATAAAGAGAATTTTAAGAAAATCTTTATAGAGACATTAAAAATAGGATTAATATATATAATTGTTATGGTGATTAATCTTATTGCAACTAAAATTTTTAGTAATATATTTAGTAATGAATTTAGAAAAATGGCAGTTCTATCAATTACAGACTTATTTAATACTGCAATAAGACTTGCTTCTGATATGGTATTAAAAACATTTGGTATAGGAACCAAATACTGGTATGTTTTACTAATTGTAGCTATAAGTATATTATTTTTAATTTGTTGTATAAAAAATAAGAAATTTAAATTATATGTATTCGAATATTTTGTACTATTAGGTACTTGTATATTAATTCCCATACTACCAATGCTTGTAACACCAGTAGAAAGTCAATATCTAGAGACAAGAATGGCAATGTCTTTTGGTAGTAGCATAGGAATAATAATTTTATTTTTAAGTTTAGTTATAGAAGCTAAAAATTATAAGTTATTTAATAAATTACTTGCTGTTATTGTTTTTATAATGGTAATGTTAAATGCTCTATATTACATATTAGCATCATCAGAAATGATTACTACAAATTATTTAGATAGAAACATTGCAGAAACAATAACTAAAGAAATAGAAAATTATCAAACTGAAACAGGAGTAACTATAGAAAATATAGGTATATGTTTTGATAAAAATCCAACCACTAATTATGAAGGACAAAGGTGGTTAGGAGTAATTACAACAAGAAGTATGGGAACAGATTGGACAGCTAAAGAAACGATAGAATTGTATAGTGGTAAGCGATTTAATAAAATAGAGGTTCCAAATGAAAATAGAGAAGAATTTTTACAAAAAGATTGGAGCTTTTTTGATAAAGAACAATTAATTTTTGATAACAATAATTTATATATTTGTTTATATTAAAATATTCAGCCAGCATATAAAAAGTAAATGTTGGCTGAAATTTGCATTTTAGCTTGTAAAAAAAGACTCATAATGATAAGATAAAGGCAAATTAATAATGGAGGAAGTATTAATATGGAAAATATTAAAATTTTTGCTTGTAGCAAGTATGCAGAACCATTTACGAAAGAAATCTGTGAGTATTTAGATATTCCAATGGGAAAAATAAATACAATGAAGTTTAAAAATGATAATAATTTTGTACAAATATTAGAGACTGTAAGGGAACATGATGTATATTTAGTACAAAGTAATGTACCACCAGTAAATGAGAGGATAATGGAATTATTAATAACAATAGATGCAGTAAAAAGAGCATCTGCTGGTAAAATAAATGTTGTTTTACCATATTATATATATTCACGTTCTGACAAAAAAGATCAACCAAGAGTACCAATAACAGCAAAATTAATAGCAGAGTTATTAGAGGCAGCTGGAGCAACTAGAGTAATTACTTGCGACCTACATAACCCAGCAATACAAGCATATTTTAATAATATAAATTGTGATAGACTTTCTGCAGAAGGAATTTTAGAGGATTATTTTATGAGTAAAAAATTAGACAATATGGTTATTGTTGCGACAGATGCAGGAAGTTCAAAAAAAGCGTATAAATATTCAGAATTTTTTAATTGTCCAATTGCAATGCTGGACAAAAGAAGAGATGGAAATAATGATAAAGCAATAGGAACTACAATTATAGGTAATGTAAAAGGTAAAAATGCAATTATATTTGATGATGAAATAGACACAGCAGGTTCAATGATGGAAACGGTAAGAGTACTAAAGCAATTTGGTGCAGAAGCTATATATGCTGGATGTACACATGGAGTACTTTCTGGACCAGCGATAGAAAGAATTCAAAATTCACCAATAAAAGAATTGGTTATAACTAATACAATCCCATTATCAGAAGAAAAACAAATACCACAAATAAAAGTTGTTTCTATAGCACCACTATTTGCAGAAACAATTAAACGTTTAAATGAAAAAAGACCACTAGGAGAATTACTAAGAAAGAGGTAGAATGTATACAATGAAAAAAGTTTCGGTTATAGTGCCAATGTATTATGAAGAAGAAGTGGCAGAAGAATGTTATAAAAGGTTAAAGAGAGTATTAGAAAGAATTAATAATTACAATTATGAAATAATATTTATAAATGATGGAAGTAAAGATAAAACTCTAAGTATACTACTAGATATGGCAAGTAAAGATAAAAATGTGAAAATAATTTCTTTTTCTAGAAATTTTGGACATCAATGTGCAGTAACTGCTGGACTTCAATATGTTACAGGAGATGCCATAGTGATAATTGATGCAGATTTACAAGATCCACCAGAACTTATACCTGAGATGTTAAAACTTTGGGAAAATGGAAACGAAGTAATATATGGAAAAAGAAAATCTAGAAAAGGTGAATCAAAATTTAAATTATTAACTGCTTCAATGTTTTATAGAACATTAAACGCATTGTCAGATGTAGAAATTCCAAGAGATACAGGGGATTTTAGATTAGTCGACAGAAAAGTAGTAGATGTTATAAATGCGTTACCAGAACATAATAAATTTTTAAGAGGACTATTTAGTTGGGTAGGATTTAAACAAACACCTTTCGAATACGAAAGAAAAGAAAGATATGCTGGTAAAACAAAATACCCATTAAAGAAAATGTTAAAGCTTGCAAAAGATGGAATATTTAGTTTTTCCACTAAACCTCTAAAAATAGTAGGAACAATGGGAATTATTTCTATAGCTATATCTATTGTAATTTTAATATATGCAATTCTTTCATATATATTTGATTGGAATAATCTAGCAGCAGGTTGGACATCTTTAATGGTAACTATCACCTTTTTAAGTGGAATGATACTTATATCTTTATGGATGATAGGAGAGTATATAGGAAGAATTTATGATGAAACAAAGAAAAGGCCACAATATATAATAGAAAGGACGTTTAACATTGGAGAAGGCAATAAAGAAGAAAAATAGAGATTCTAATATAGAATTATTAAGAATTATAGCAATGTGTTTAATAATATTTCATCATATGGCTTTAAATACTGGTATAGTTGATGGATATACTATAAATGGAAACATGATTTTTGGAATAATAGGTGGCATTGGCGGAAAAATTGGAGTTGTTATATTTTTACTTATTACTGGATATTTTAGTATAAATAAAAATTTCAGTTTTAAAAAAGTATTTATTTTATGGTTGCAAATTTTCTGTTACTCTGTGGGCTTTATGTTAGTATTCAGACTTACAGGAATAGAAAAATGGAGTAAAGTTGATACACTAAAAACTTTCTTTCCATTAGCATATAACCAGTATTGGTTTATAACTGCATATTTATATTTATTATTATTAATACCTTTTATTAATAAATTTTTAAATAGTTTAACTAAAGAAAATTACAATAAAGTGTTAGTTGTACTAACAATTATATTTGTAGTTATTCCTACAATATTCTATTCTAATGGATTAATTGGAAGTACTCAAACACCAATGGGAATATTACTATTTATATATGTATATATACTTGGTGCATATATTAGACTATATGGAATAAAATTTTTTGAAAACAGGAAATTAAGAAATATAATTTTAATTTGTCTGGGATATATAATAGTTTTTGCAATTGTTTTAATTGGAAAAAAATTAGAACAAAAAAATATATTTTGGTCAAATCTTTTTGCATATTATAGGGAGATGAATTCAATATTCATTTTAGTACCTTCAATTGCTTTATTTTATGTATTCAAAGAATGGAAATTAAAATATAATAGGTTCATAAATTATTTTGCTAGTATAAGTTTTGCTGTTTATTTATTCCATGAAAGCAATTTTATGAGATATAGATTATGGCATAATATATTTGGAATGGAATTCATAAACACCATACCAGGAGGAGTATTTTCAACATTGATAATTGCTACAATTAGTTTTTATTTAATAACTGCAATAATAGAATTCTTAAGAAAAAACATAATAGAGAAAAATGTATTAAAAATAAAGGCACTAAATCGTTTATTTAATAAAGTAGACAATTTCATGAGTTTAAAGTAAATAGGGGGAATTGCAATGTGTAATGTATCAGTTATTACAATTTTTAAAAGAAGACACAAAAAAGTAAAAGAATGTTTAAATAGTCTGATAAATCAGACTTTACCAAACACAGAGATAATTTGTATTTATAAAGAAGAAAATTCTGATATAGATAGATTTGTAAAAGAAACTCAAGAAAAATATAATAATATAAAAATTATATATAAAACAAAAGCTCAAGATGTAACAGCTAAAAACAAAGCATTAGAAGAAGCACAAGGGAAATATATCTTAGTTATGAATGGTGATATGTGTCTAGAAAAAACAACTTTAGAAAAACTATATAATGTACAAGAAAGAAATGATACAGATATTGCAATTTGTGGCTTCAATATAATAGATATAAATACAAATCAATTAATTCATGAAGGACTTAATAATAAATTTAAAGAAGTAGAAGAGATAAATGGAAAGAATGAAAATTTTGCATATTTAAATCTGGATGGCGGAAATAAATTAATAAAAAAAGAAATTGCAAGAAATATTAAATTTCAAAATTATGACGAATGCCAAGATGAAATATTTATATTAAGTTGTTATTCTAAGGCTAATAAGATATCTTTTATAAATGAACAGTTATATTATAAATATGAAGATAATTCTAATAAAAATTTGAAAAATCAAGTTCAAATCAAAGATTTAAAAGATGGTCTTGTAGAAGTTAAAAAATTATATAAAGATGCTGGTAAATATGAAAAATTGAAAAATATGTTAACATTTATAGCTTTTACAAGAATAGGAATGAGGGCTTTAATAGAACTAACTGTAACTAAAAATGGAGATTTAAAAGATAATATTAGAGATGTAATGAATTATCTAGATATAAACTTCTTTGAATGGAGAAAAAATCCATTTTTAAAATTAAAAAATGTGCCTAGAAAAAAATATTGGATTGCATATACTATGTATAAATATGGTTTCCAACAATTATTTATAAAAATATATAGTAAGCCAATAGAAAAGGGAAATAAGTTGTTAATAATATAATAGAGATTAGGAACGTTCAGGATACGAGGGTTCCTTTTTTCACTTTTGAGATTTATATGTAGTTAAAATAAATTTAATTTTACAGATGATAAAGAAGCTGGATATGTACAAAAAATGAGTTTTATGATATAATGTATTATGTAACCTAGCATAGTGATGATAGAAAGAAAAAACGCGGAGGAAAAACAATATGAGAAAAAAATTGTTAACAACGGTCGTAACTGCTGGTGTAATGGGAATCTGTCTTATTACCACACCAATGGGTGTAGAGGCTGCATCATCTGTATCGGTAGAAACTGCCAATGGGAATTACTCAACAATGGGCTTTGGCGGAAGTTTCCAAGAGATGGATGCTAAAGTTCGGGAACACTTAGCAGAGGGGCACAATAAACCAATTTGGTTTATTACTAGTAAAAACTGTCACACAGAGGCAGAATATCATTTTTCTAGTGACAAAGAAAATGAAAATTTGTCGTGGGAATATGATTGGACTACTCTAAAAAACGAAACAGACTTTGTTCAAGTTGGAACGTATATGGACGCTCGACAGAGAGCAAGTTTGGATACAGCTTTTCAAACTGATCCCCAGAAGGCTGTAAAAGATGTTTTGACTTCTGACAAAGAGGGACCTTCGGTAGAAATTGCTCCGGATAAGCCAATTTATTGGCATACCGAAGATGTCGATGCCGATAAATTCTTACTTGAAGTAGCAGTTGGAAAATACGTCATCGAACCGGGAGACTGTTTGAGTGTCATTGCAGAGCGCTTCAATACATCAGTAGAGAAACTGATGGCTGACAATCAGAACATTGTTGATCCCGACTTGATTTATGCGGGAGATTTTCTGGTTGTAAAGTGAATCATCACATGACTGTCTAAAAATAAGACAGTGGCCCTATAGGAATTAACGTTCCTATAGGGCTTATTCAATTATTAGATGTGCTAATATTTATCATGTAAAGAAAACTAAAAAACTTGTATTTTTAGCATATAAATGATATTATTCTTATTGAATAAATTGCTATAAAGATTAAAAATTAAATAGGAGATTATTATGGACGAAGAAAATTTAATTAATCCGGAATTAATAAATGAGGAAGAAAATAGATTAGAAAATTCATTAAGACCTAAAACTCTTTCAGAATATATAGGCCAAACAAAAGTAAAAGAAAATATGAAAGTGTATATTGAGGCTGCCAAAAAAAGAGGAGAACCATTAGACCACGTACTTTTATATGGACCTCCAGGACTTGGTAAAACAACATTATCTAATATAATTTCAAATGAAATGAATTCAAATATAAAAATAACTTCAGGGCCAGCGATAGAAAAGCCAGGGGATTTAGCGGCATTACTTACAAATTTATCAGAATTTGATGTGTTATTTATAGATGAAATACATAGACTAAACAAGAGTGTAGAAGAAATTTTATATCCGGCTTTAGAAGATTACACATTAGACATAATTATAGGAAAAGGACCAAGTGCTAGGTCAATAAGATTGGATTTGCCCAAATTTACATTAATAGGTGCAACAACTAAAGCAGGTTCATTAACTACACCATTAAGAGATAGATTTGGAATTGTAGAAAGATTAGAATTGTATGAGCCAGAGGATTTACAGAAAATTGTAAAAAGATCAGCAGGAATTTTGAATGTAGATATAGATGACAATGCAAGTATGGAAATTGCAAAAAGATCAAGAGGTACGCCAAGAATTGCAAATAGAATTTTAAAAAGAGTAAGAGACTATGCAGCAGTTTTAGGAGATGGAAAAGTAGATTTAAATATGGCTAAAATTGCATTAAATAAATTGGAAATAGATGATTTGGGTCTTGACCAAACAGATAGAAATATATTACTAACGATAATACAAAAATATGCAGGAGGTCCAGTTGGTATTGAAACTTTAGCTGCTACAACTGGTGAAGAAATAGAAACTATTGAAGATGTCTATGAGCCTTTTCTAATGCAGATAGGCTTTATAGCACGTACACCAAGAGGAAGAATTGCACTTCCTGCAGCATATGAACATTTAAACTTAGAATACAATAAATAATCAATTACCAGAAATTCTAGTTTTATAGAAAAATAGAATTAAGTAAAATTAATATTTTAGAATGGAGATAAAGTGAAAGAGAAAACAAAAGCAAAATTAATAGATATTTCCTTTTTTGTAATAATGATGTTGCTATTTGCATCTACAGTACTTATAAGGAAGCTAGCCAATTTAGATGAAATATGGAATTTTAATTTTGCAAGGAATATTGCTAATGGATTAATTCCATATAATGACTTTAATATGTTACAAACACCATTATTATCATTTATACTTCGGAGGTATTTTTAAATTATTTGATCAAGAATTATTGGTTATGAGAATTACATCTGCAGTTTTAGGTGCAGGAATAATTTTTGTATCATTTAAAATATTTAAAGAATTAAAGCTAAATATTAAATGGTCAATATTATCATCAGCTTTACTATTTTTATTTATAAAAGATAATTTTTATATAGATTATAATTATGCAATTTTATTTATAATATTAGTGTTAATTTATGCAGAATTAAAATATAAAAACTATGGGGCAAGATATAATCTTTTAGTAGGATTACTTGCAGGAGTAACTATATTATTAAAGCAAAGTACAGGAATAATTATATCAACTATAACAGTATTATATTTATTACTAGAAAAAAGAGATAAACAGACATTAAAAGCAGCAGTGTATAGAACTTTGGGAGTGTTAATTCCATGTGTAATTTTTGTGATATATTTATTTTTAACAAATTCTATGTCAAGTTTTATAGATTATTGTATTTTAGGAATAGGAACATTTAAAAATAGTATATCTTATTTAAAACTATTACGAGGTGGAGATTTAATTGCTTTCTTAGGAATGATAGCTCCAATTACAATAGCAATATTATTTGTAGTAAATGTAATAAATATAAAAAGAAAAGTTATACAAGCTAAAGAAAATAATTTAATATTATTTGCATTTTCTTTAGCTCAATTTACAGTAGTATATCCAATAGCAGATGATATACATTTTGTAATATCTGCGTTCCCAGCAATTTTAGTTGCTTTATATTATATATGCAAAGAGATACAAGAAATAAAAAATATTAAAGTATCTATATTTATAGAGCATTTTATGAATATAATAACAATATCATTTATAGGAATATTAATTTTACAAGCAATTAATGATATTTATTTATATACACAAATGGATAAATCAGTATTAAATCATTTTTCAAATATACCGATTTCTTCTATATTACAAGATAGGATAATAGAAGTAGATGCATATATAAAAGACGAAAAGAGAGATGTGTATATATTAGATTCAGAAGCTGCTGTATATATGATACCACTAGATAAATATAATAAAGATTTTGATATGTTTTTAAAAGGAAATTTAGGTGCAGCAAGTGAAGAAGGACAAATAGAAAAAATAAAAAATATGAAAAATGCAGTGATATTAATAAAAAATGATAAAATGTCATTAAATTGGCAAACGCCTACGAAGGTAATAGAATATGTAAAAAATAATTTAGAAAAAATAGGAATGATTAGTTTTTTTGATATTTATGTAACAAATTAAAAAATTTTAGTAGGGAAGTGATATATATGAAACTATTAATGCATACTTGTTGTGCACCTTGTAGTGTATATTGTATAGATTCATTAAGACAGGAAGGAATAGAGCCAACTGTATACTGGTATAATCCAAATATTCATCCATATATGGAATATAAGGCAAGAAGAGATTGTCTAAAAGAATATGCAAAGAGTATAGATGTTGAAGCAATATTTGAAGAAGATTATGGTTTAGATGAATTTTGTAAAAATGTTATATGTGATTTACAAAATAGATGTCAAAATTATTGTTATAGGGTAAGATTAGAGAAAACAGCAAAATATGCTAAAGAAAATGGTTTTGATACTATTTCTACAACATTACTTGTTAGTCCTTACCAAAAACATGAAGTTCTAAAAATGCAAGGTGAAGAAATTGCCAAAAAATATGGTTTGGAATTTCTATATAGAGACTTTAGAGTTGGTTTTAGAGATGGACAAACAAAGGCAAGAGAACTAGGCTTATATATGCAAAAATATTGTGGGTGTGTTTTTTCAGAGGAAGATAGATATTCTAAACAGATAAATAGGGACAAAGAGAATATATAATATTCCATTCTATATAAAAAAGGTTTTGATAAGGGGGAATATTAAGGAGTAATATAAATAAATGTATGAATTTGAATAAATACTTATATAAAAGGAAAAATATAAGTAAGGAGAGTGATTAGTATAAATACAAGAAAAGAAATATCTTCTCATGATATTACAAATTTACTTAAAATATTAAAAAAAAGATTTGATGAAAATACTAATCGACATTTAAATATTGAATGGAACAATGTTCAAGAAAAATTAGTAAACAAACAAGACAAGCTATATTCTCTTAATGAAATGGAAAAAACTGGTGGGGAGCCAGATGTTATAAAATATGATGAACACACAAATGAATATGTTTTTTGTGATTGCTCAAAAGAAAGTCCTTTAGGACGTAGAAATGTTTGTTATGATTATGAAGCATTAATGTCAAGGAAGGAATATAAACCAGAAAATAATGCAATTGATATGGCAACAAGTATGGGAGTAGAAATTTTAAATATAGAACAGTATCGAGAATTACAAAAGGTAGGAGAATTTGATACGAAAACATCAAGTTGGATAAAAACAAATAATGACATTAGGAAACTTCGGTGGTGCTATTTTTGGAGACAGAAGATATAATCACATTTTTATTTATCATAATAGTGCCGAATCTTACTATAAATCGAGAGGATTTAGAGCTTTGTTAAGAGTATAAAATTTTTAGAAATGAAATATACTTTTACACTAAAAAAATAATTATATCGATAACTTACAAGTTTTAAATTACTTTATATAAAAAGTATAGAGTAATTTTTCTTTTTATGGTATTATGATAGAAATAGTAATTTATATAGAGGATTGAAATGAATGAAAAAAATAATTATACCTATAATTACAGTTATTTTAATAATATTTTTAGTAATAGTTATATTTTTTATTTATAATCTTTTGGGAGATGATATTACTAAAATAAATAATGTAACAGAGAACGAAAAAAGAGAAATTATTTCACTAATGAAATTAGATGATTATTGTAATGAAATCAGTTTAGAAAAAATAACAGTTCCTCTTACTTACAGAGATATTTATTATAAAATTTATTTTAGTTGTTCTACTAATATTGATATAGATAATATAGAATCAGATCAAAACTATGATTTGAATTTTGATAAAATTAAAGATAATCAATATATTTGTACGGTATCATATATGGAAAAGCAAATTGATATATTAGAAAGAATAAGGGGTAAATATTCAAAATAAAATAGATATTTAAAATTATCTATTTTTCGTAAATTAGTCATTTACGCAAATTACAATAAGTAAGGCAGATAACATTAAAGTTATCTGTCTAATTTAAAGAGAGAACGAAAAGAAAATATAAGCTTTATTATTAAGCATTTAGACCAGTAGTGACAGGATACACAATTATGTGAGGTAAAATAGGAAAAGCACAGAAGAAGATAGATATAGGAATAAGATAAAGAAAGATAAGAAAAATATATAATATTTCATTGTATTAAAAAAATTATAGTAAAATGAAGATAATTGGGGATATGGAATAAAAATCAAACTCCTGAAGAAACTTATACTTTAATATAAAGATATTAATAGTAAAATTTAGTTACAAAAAATAATAAATAGTTTAGAGGGTAAAATTATGGATAAATACAGATTAGAACATTCTATAGCAGTAGCTAGAAAAATGGTAGAAATAGCAGAAAAGATGAATTTAACTGAAAGTGAAAGGAAAATATGTTTTCTAATAGGTTATAACCATGATATTGGATATGAATTTACAGAAAACGGAATAAATCATAATAAAATTGGAGGAGAACTATTAAGAAAAAGTGGTTTTAAATATTGGAAAGAAATTTATTATCATGGAGAAAACGATACAGAATTTACATCAAAGTATTTGAATATTTTGAATCAAGCAGATATGCAGGTTGACTGTTATGGTAATGATGTAGGTTATGACAAAAGACTAGAAGATATTGAAAACAGATATAGTAAAGAATCTAAAATATATAGAAAATGTTATGATTTAGTAAAAAAGTTAAAAGAATATTAATGTATAATTGCAAAAATGTTTAATGTTACATATAGTTGTGTTAATATATAAAACAATGTTTTGAAAGAGGAAAATATAAATGTTAGTTCAAATAATATTATTAATTATTTTAATTTTGTTAAATGCATATTTTGCAGCTTCAGAAATAGCTTTTATATCTTTAAATGATACAAAAGTAGAAAAAGAAGCAAAAAATGGAAACAAAAAGGCAAAGCAAATATTGAAAATGCTAAAATCACCAAGTAAATTTTTAGCAACAATACAAATAGGAATAACACTTGCAGGTTTTTTATCAAGTGCATTTGCATCAGATGCATTTGCGGATAAATTAGCACCAATATTAAATAATACTATTCCTGCAATAAGCATTGATGTCTGGAAAGGTATTTCGATTTTTATTATTACAATAATTCTTTCTTTTTTCACTTTGGTATTTGGGGAATTGGTTCCAAAAAGATTAGCAATGAAATATTATGAAAAAATTTCATATTCAACAATAGGTGTTATTAAGGGAATATCAGTTATAACAGCACCTTTTGTAAAACTACTTACATTTTCTACTAATATGATTTCAAAATTATTTGGAGTTGGAGAGGGAGAAGAAGAAGTTGTAACAGAAGAAGAAATAAAAATGATGATTGATAAGGGAGAGGAAAAAGGAACAATAGAGAAAGAAGAAAAAATGCTAATTAATAATGTATTCGAGATCAATGATATGATTGTGTCAGAAGTAATGACTCCAAGGATTGATATATTTGCTATTGATATAAATAAAAGGTTAAAAGAACAATTAGATGAAATAGATGAATTAAAATACAGTAGAATACCTGTTTATGATGAAAGTATTGATGATATAAAGGGAATATTGTTTGTTAAAGATATACTAAAGCCATTGAAAGATAATGAAAATATAGAGATAAAGGAATTAATGCGAGAGGCATATTTTGTACCAGAATCAAAAGATATTGATGAGCTATTCAGAGAGATGAAACAGAATAAAGTGCATATGGCTATAGCTATAGATGAATATGGTGGAACAGCAGGTTTAATTACAATGGAAGATATATTAGAGCAATTAGTTGGCAACATATTTGATGAATATGATGAAGAGGAGTTAGAAATTAAAAAAATAGACGATAATACATTTATTCTTAATGGAACTGTTTCTTTATATGAGCTAAAAAAAGTATTTGATATAGAATTACCAGAAGGAGATTATGAAACATTATCTGGGTATCTACTTGAAAAGCTAGGAAGAATACCTAATGAAAATGAATATCCAGTTATTGAAGACGAAAATTTAACATATAAAATTGAGAAAATGGAAGACAAAAGAATTAAGTATGTTAAAGTATGTAGAAATTTAAATGAAGAAACGATATAATTAAAGATTATTTCTTAATTACTTAAGAGATTGCTCTTAAGAGTAAATATGTACGAGATGAAAAATAGAATAACAAATGAAGAAATATATATATAATAAACGGGGGATGCAATAATGGCAATTTTGAAAAAAATATTAATAACTTTTGGAGGATGGATATGTTCATATATTTTATTCGCTTTAATAGTTGAAGTTTTAGGAATGAAGTTAGAGGGACAACTAATAGGTGTAGCACTTATAATATGGCCAACCATACTTTTTATTAGTTATATAATAAAAACAATTATAAATTTCAAAAATAAAAAAGATATAAAATTAGCTAGGGCATATAGAATTATATTATCAATTAGTATAATATCAAATGCTTCAGGTAGTATTTCAAGTTTGTTTTTAGTGAATCAACAACTGGAAATGACTGACGAAATAGCAAAAAGTAAGAATAATAAAATTAATATGATTGCTAATATATTAATTTATATTGCTACGATAGTTTCATTGCTATTAATTGGCTTAGTTGAAGCAAACTGGAAATTTATATGCATAGTAATAATGTATGGAGCTTTAGCATGTTTGTTAATTATAGCTATATTTATAAGTACTAGGAAAGAAAGAAAAGAAAATTTAGAAGCAATAGCAAGAGATGCCCATATGAGTAAAGGAAAACTTGTACTTATGCCGATAATCATTATAGTAATGGTTTTTGTAATTATTTTTGGAGTATCATTATTCAGCAGTGATTTTATTACAACAACGAAGCCGGATAAAAAAGCAGATATTAAAGTAAAGGACAATAATTACATTGAAAGCGAATTATCAGAAGACGATTATAAAAGAGTAGAAGAAGAAATTTCTAATATACTAAATGGAGAAGTTGAATACAAAGAAATTAGTATGGAGGAAAATCTAAAAAATACATATGGCGAAAGATATAATAAAATTACATTTGTCGCAAATCTAGTAACTGATTCAGATGAAGAAAATAGTTATAATTTTATTTTTTACAAATATTTAACTTCATCAGACAAACATGAATTAGGAGAAATAGAGCCATATCTATATTCTAAATCATCTACTATTGTAAAAAAAGATTGGTGCAATTAAAATGACAAGTTTATATAGGAGAAAAATATGTTAAAAGAAGTAACAAGTAAAGATGAAATTGAAAAATTTGGTAAATATAAAGTAGAGCTAATAAAAGAACATCAATATTATGCTAATAAATTAGGAATAAATGATAAAATGGTAGAAAAATATGATTTTGATAAAGCTATAAGATATGTTGGAATAAAAGGCTATCATCAATTTCTTCTTATTAATGATAAAAAAATTATAGGAATAATGGAATATAAAATAGAAAAATCAGAAATCGATAATAAAGAAGTTCTGTATTTAAAAAATATTTTTATAAAAGAAGAATATAGAGGCAAGGGATTTGGAAGAAAAGTTATTAACGAACTAAAAAAATTAAATTATAGAATAGAATTAGAATGTTGGTATGGTATGCCTGCAAATAAATTTTATCAAGAACTAGGCTTTGAAAATCTAAAGACTCGTTATATGTTTAAAACTGACTGAAAAGAGCATTAATAGGAGTAGAAGATGATGAAAAATTAACAGAATATTTATGGAATATAGTAAAAGAGATTATAAAAAAAGAAGATTTGCTAAATGTAAATAAAAGCATAAATGCAGCTATTGAAAAAATACAATCATATTTTGGAACTTTATAAAAAAGTAGAAGAAATACAAGAAACTTAAAGTATAGTATAAGAACAGATAGTTTGTTGAAAATTATCTGCTCTTATGTTATTATAACACCAAGAATTTATGGGGGAAAAATAAATGATTGAAATTGTAGATTATAAAGCTGAATATGCAAAAGAATTATCAGAAATAATATTAGACAACATATATAAAGTAAATATTAAAGATCACGGAAAAGAAGTAATAGATAGAATTGCTAAGCATTTTACAGAACATGAAATTAAATCAAAATTTCCTAAAAGGTTTAAAAGTTTAGTAGCATTAAAAAATGGAAAAGTTGCGGGAACTGCAAGTATTGATAAATATAATGGTGATACAACAAACACAAAATATATTATATTATCAGTATTTGTAAAATTACAAGAACATCATCAAGGAATAGGTAAAAAATTAATAGAAAATATAGAAAGTATTGCAAAAGAAGCAAATTGTAAAGAATTATTTATACCTTCTTCTGTATATGCATGTGAATTTTATCGTAAATTTGGTTTTGATTACTTAAATGGAAAAAAAGTTCAAAATGAGGATAAAGAATATACTTTAGTGAAGAAATATTAATGTATTTATTGGAGGACAAGTTATGCAAATAAAATTATTGGGAACAGGAGCTCCTTTTGTTAAAGAAAATAGTTCAGCTATATTAATTGATGAAGAGACAATTGTTGATGTGCCTAATAGTATATTAAAGCAAATGATGAATATGAACTTAAGTCCGGAGAAAATATCAATATATGAATTTTAAATATAAATTATATATAAATATAGAAAACTAAAGAAAAGGATAAAAAGGAGAAGAAATGTCAAAAGAATCAGTAAAAAACTTTTTTAAAGATGTATTTAGTATAAATGAAAATAAAGCAACAAAAGCAGAGATAAAAGAATATATTATTTCAGGATCAAAACTAAAAGGTACCAATATGTGCATATTAATTTTAGCAATAATAATTGCATGTGTTGGTTTAAACATGAATTCTGTAGAAATGATTATAGGTGCAATGTTAATTTCTCCTATGATGGGAGCAATTATAGGAATGGGATATAACTTAGCAACTGGAGATATGAAATATTTTAAAAGAGCATTAGTAGCATTATGTATTCAAATGGCAATAAGCTTAATAACATCAACAATATATTTTTTAATAACACCAATATCTACTCCGTCATCAGCACTATTATTAAGGACTGCTCCAACAATTTGGGATGTTATTATAGCAATAACAGGAGGTCTTGCAGGTGGAATTGGAGTTACTAGGAAAGAAAAAGGAAATATCTTACCTGGAGTTGCAATAGCAACAGGATTGGTACCACCACTTTGTACAGCTGGTTATGGGATATCAATGTTAAACATGAATTATTTTCTTGGGGCAATTTATATGTTTTTTATAAATGCATTTTTCATATGTGTTTCATCAATGATAGTATTTAGAATAATGAAGATGCCAAAGAAAAAAGGTGAAACTGCAAAAGAAACAAGAAAAATACAAAGAGATTTAATTATAATTGCAATAATTACAATAATTCCAAGTATAATATTAGCATATCCAGTAGTAGTAAAAAGTGTTATAGAAGGAAATGTACAAAAATATTTAAATAATGAATTTACATATCCAGAAACACAAATTGTAAAATCAAATATTGATACACAAAGTAAAGAAATAAAGCTAGTACTTATAGGTAAAGTATTAGATGAAGAAGAGATAATGAATCTTACAAATAAATTAAGTGAATATAATTTACAAGATATGAATTTAAAAATAACACAAACAGAAGTTGAAGAAGGAATTACAAAAGAAGAGATAGAAGAATATAAAAAAGAAAAGAATACAGAAGAATTTTCAACTCTAACAGAAGCAAAGCAGAATACAGATATCTCTGAAATTAAGCAAACAACAAATTTAGATAAAAATAAAATTTTAGAAGAATTGAAAAATAAACATTCAACTGTGCAAGATGTTTCTATAACAAACAATAAAACAATTACAACAAATAATAATGATAATCAAACAATAATAGTTACAGTTACATTAAATGGAAGTTTATCACAAGATGAAGAAGAAGAATTAAATAAAGATATTAAAGAATTAGTAGGAGATAATATTTTAATTAATAAAACTATTGTAAATGCAAATAAATAAAAATATTAACGAAGGACTAGGTTGTGGCAAAATCAATTTTAAAGTAATTAGGAGATTTAATTATGATTAAGCAAACGAAACAAAAAGACGATAATTCGCAAAAACAATATAAAGCTGATAAAAAACTACTTATTAATAATGCTAAACGATATACTAATTATTTAGAGCAAGCAATGGATAGGTTGAAAAAAGTACAAACTGTGTATACTCTTGACTCAAAGGAATATAAACATGCTTATGATGAAGTGCAAAGATGGAAATATAATGTTGATGAATCAAAATTACAGTTAAAATTTATTAGACCTGGTAATCAATTAGATATAGGATATAGAAATTATCAATATGACAATTTTGTTAATAAATTACGAGAAGTGTTTCCAGACGATTTAGATTTAAGATTTCATGGAACAACAATTTATTATGCAGAGCAGATAATAAAAACAGGTAGAATTACATCAACAGCTGATAGATATAATGGATATATAAAATCAACTGATTTAAGTGGTGAAATTTCTGCTTCGAATATAGAAACAATCGATACAACAATTTCCTTTTTTTCAGATCTTATTTCATACCAGCGTTCATTACCTTGTGGGTGTGTGTTTGCATTAACACCTAACCCTGAAACAGATACTGATTTTCCAAATGTTATGAAAGCAGTAGATTTTAAAAAAGATCCATCTAGGTTATTTGCTATATTTACAACTCCAGAGAATACGCCTAAAGTTAAAAAATGGATAAATGAAGCGGGGTTGGATTCGGATAAAGTATATACTTTTGAAGGTTTTTTGGAAGCAATTCAAGAGAAATCTAAAGAGACAAAGTTTGGAAAAACTCAAAAACTTGATTGTGTTCAAGATATACCTAATAATTTTGGAATTGAAGAAATACAGAAAATTGCATCAAATAGCAGGACAAGTCGTTTAGCTAATTTACAATCAAAATTAAAAAGTATCTTTTCGATAAAAAGAATGGAGGAAAAAGATTATGGAACAGATAGAGATTAGTAATGCTGCAAATGAAGTCTTAAGTATTTGTGAGTATATTAATCCGAAATTTGTAGCAAAGATTCCTACCGATTTTATGATAAAGTTAAAGGAACTAGCAACTAATTCAAATAATTGCATAAAGATAGACATTAATAAAAAGTTAAGTGAACAAGAAATTTCAGAAACGGGAAAAGATTTAATTACATTAATTTATTATAGTTATTTGGCAACAGAAGAAGAAAAACAACAACTTCAAGAAAGTTGGAATAAAAATGATTCAATTTATGCAGAATATATTAAGCAAAAATATGATCCAAATAATATATTTAAAAAACAAGAAAATGTTAAAAATGATAATAAAGAAATAATTGAATATAAGAAAAACTTTATAACTAGAATTTTAGAAAAGTTAAGAAATAAATTTAAGTTCTAAAAAAATATTAAACAGTTACATAAATTATGTATAACTCATATAATACATAAACTATATACTTTAATGTATATAGTTTTTCTTGTTTTTAGTAGGAGGAATGATTTGGTGGAAAGTATAAATATTATAGGTAATACACCAATGATAAAAATTAATTATGAATTTAATAATAGACCAAAATACATATATGCTAAATTAGAGTACTATAATTTAACTGGAAGCATAAAAGATAGAGTGGCTTTTTACATATTAAAAAATGGTAAAGCAAAAGGAACTTTAAAAGAAAATATGCCAATAATAGAAGCAACAAGTGGCAATACAGGAATTTCATTAGCTGCAATAGGAAAGAAATATAAGCATAAAGTATATATTTTTATGCCTGATTGGGTAAGCAAAGAAAGAATAGATTTAATGAAAGGATATGGAGCAGAAGTACTCCTATATTCAAAAGAAGAGGGAGGATTTATAAGATGTATAGAAGAGGCAAAAAAGTTAGCCATGGCTAAAAAAGGTTTTTTGGCTAATCAATTTGCAAATAATGATAATTTTTTAGCACATTATGAAACAACGGGAAAAGAAATTATAGCTCAAGTTCCAGAAAATATATATGGTTTTGTGTCTGGTGTTGGAACTGGTGGTACTTTAATGGGAACTGGTAAAAGATTGAAAGAAAAGTTTGAAAACTTACAAATAGTAGCAATAGAGCCAGATAAAATGCCTCTAATTACTAATTTGAAATATCATAAAACTATACAGAGTAATGGAACTCATAAAATAGAAGGTATTGGTGATGAATTTGTGCCAGATTTAATAGACGAAAATGAAATAGATGATGTTTTATTAGTAAATGATGATGATTCAATAAATATGGCTAAAAAATTGGCAAAGGAATTAGGTCTGGGAGTTGGGATTTCTTCAGGAGCGAATTTAATAGGAAGTATTTTATTAAATGAAAAAATAGATAAACCAGTAGTTACTATATTTGCAGATGATAATAAAAAGTATTTATCTACAGATTTGTTTAAAGAATTTAGAACAAAAGATGAATGGATTTCTAGTAAGATAAAATTAATTGATTATTATATTATATAAAAAAGAAAGCCCCGCAGGGTCAATCAAGTAAAATTATTCTAGTAAATTGACTCCGCGGGGAAAAGTGTTTTAATTTACAGAAATCGGTGAAATTGTATAAACGTTGTAACCACCCATTTCTTCCCGCTTTGTTACATTTGCAAAAGAAAAGCAGTGGTGGCTGTCAAAAAAATGTAGATATTTGTTTACAAATTTTTGACAAAATGACAGTTCTACATCGGTATCGATATGATATCCAGCTACCATATCATACTCTTCTTCTAACTGAGCTTTAGCGTTGAATATTGCACAAGTTTCTATTGTGCAGTCTATTCCAGCTTCGTTCAGAGTATGAGTCAAGAGCTTAACCATATCGTTTAATTTTTCGTTCCGATTTCTTGAATCATAAAGTAAAATCACTTTTTTCATATACTGTACCTCCTTAAAGGGGAAAACCCCCTGATGAAAAATATTTAAATTGTTTATAGGTTAACTTATATTATACCATATTCTGTAAATAAAAACAATATTTAGAATAGTGACTAGCAAAGTATAAAGAATAATAAACTAGCAAAATATTTGCTAAACTTTAAAAAAATTTGTATAATCTATATGTAAAATAAAGTGAGGTAAATATGGAAAAAGAAGAAATTTTAGATAAAGTAGAAATATTAATTAAAATGTATAAAGAAGGAAAACTAGGAGGAGAAATAATGCCAGAAGATGCTAATCCTAACTTAGAAAAAGCATCACTAGAAAATTATTTATATTTTACATTACCGATGGCATTAAATTATCAAAGAAATTCATATAAATTATGGGAAAGTACATTACAAACATATCAGGATTGTAAAACAAAATTTGTATTTGAACCAAAAAAATGCGTAACTAAAAAATTTGAAGATGTACAAGAAGCATTAACAAAATATAAAGTGGCATTACAAAAACAGAAACAAACCGAAATTTGGATAAAACTATGTAATACTTTTATAGAATTATTTGATGGTGATATAAGAAAATTATTTGATATGTTTGGCAATGATGTAGATAAAATTAGAGCGTTTATTCAAGTAAAAAATAAGAAAAAATTTCCGTATTTATCAGGAACAAAAATATGTAATTATTGGTTATATGTAATTTATCAATATACAGATAGAAAATATAAAAATATAGACCATTTAACAGTAGCACCAGATACACATGTGTGTAAAGCTACATTAAAGTTAGGATTAATTAGTAATGAGGAATTTAATTCTAGCAATGTTCAATCAATTGTAATAAAAAGATGGCAGGAACTATTAAATGATACGAAGTATAAGCCTATAGATGTACACACTCCACTTTGGTTATGGAGTAGAAATGGTTTTATAGAAATATAAATTACATATTGACCGCAATTTGGGAGGAAAAAATGGCACTATTAGAACTAGAAAATTTAACACATTCATTTGGAGATAAATTATTATATAAAGATTCTTCTTTTGAGCTATATAAAGGCGAACATATGGGGATTGTAGGTCAAAATGGAGCAGGAAAAAGTACTTTAATAAAAATATTATTAGGAGAAATTTTGCCAGATAAGGGAACAGTAAGATGGCAGAATGGAATCACAATAGGTAGTTTGGATCAATATGCAATAGTAGAAGAGGAACAAACAATTTTTGATTATTTAAGAACAGCATTTAAAGATTTATATAAATTAGAAGAAGAATTAAATAAATTATATGAGGAAATGGCAGAAAATTATAATGAAACTATACTAAATAAAGTTTCTAAATATCAGGAGGAATTGGAAGAAAGAAATTTTTATGCAATAGATAGTACTATCCAAAAAGTTGCAAGTGGACTGGGCATAACTGCACTTGGAATGGAAAATTGTCTAAAAAACTTAAGTGGTGGGCAAAGAGCTAAAGTAATTTTAGCAAAATTACTTTTACAGAATCCAGAAGTTTTGTTACTAGATGAGCCAACTAACTTTTTAGATAAAGAACACGTAGAATGGCTTTCAGAATATCTACAAACTTTTAAAGGAGCATTTATAATTGTATCACATGATTTTGATTTTTTAGAGAAAGTTACAACTTGTATTTGTGATATAGAATTTAATAAAATGAGAAAATATAAAGGAACATATTCTAGCTTTTTAAAACAAAAAGAATTTCTAAGAGAAGATTATATAAGACAATATAATTCACAACAAAGAGAAATTAAAAAACTAGAAGATTACATTGCAAAAAATAAGGTTAGAGCCTCAACTGCTCAGATGGCTAAAAGTAGAGAAAAGAAATTAGAGAAGATGGAAAAAATAGAAAAACCATCTTTTACAAGTAAACCTCATTTTCGTTTTAATTGTATACAAAGTACTGCACAAGTAATATTAGAAGTAAATGGCTTAGAAGTAGGATACTATTATCCACTGCTTCCTAAAATGAAATTTGATGTGCAGAATGAAGAAAAATTGGTTATAACAGGATTTAACGGGATTGGAAAATCTACATTATTAAAAACTATTATGGGAGAAATTAAACCTATTTCTGGAAATTTTAAGTTTTCAGAAACAATTAAGAGTATAGGGTATTATGAACAAGATTTAAAATGGGAAGATCCCCAAGATATTCCACTGGATATAATTTCTAGAGAATTCCCAAAATTAACACAAAAACAAGTTAGAAAACATTTAGCAGATTGTGGAATAAAAAGAGAACATGTTATGCAACCTATTTCTACACTAAGTGGTGGGGAACAAGCAAAGGTTAAGTTATGCAAATTAATACTAAAACCTTGTAATTTACTAATATTGGACGAGCCTACTAATCATTTAGATGCAGATACAAAAGAAGAACTACAAAATGCTCTAACAGAATTTAAAGGAACTGTTATTTTGGTTTCTCACGAAGCGAGTTTTTATAAAGATTTAGCAACTAAAGTTGTTAATATAGAAAATTTATGTATTAAAAAGATTAGATAGATAGAATAAAAGAAGGAAGGGAAACCTTCCTTTTTGCGTATAAAAATTTTTTTAAAAAAGTATTGACTATTTTTATACATAGATATACTATGTATAAAAATACATCGCAATCCGATGCATAGAATGGAGGGAAATATGAAAATAAATAAAGAATTAATAAAAGGAAGTACTGATATGTTAATCTTGAATTTGCTAAAGAATGAGGATATGTATGGATATCATATGATAAAAAAATTAAAAGAAAAATCAAAAAATGTATTTGACTTAAAAGAAGGAACACTATATCCAATATTACATAGTCTAGAAGAAAAAAATTTAATTACATCATATTGGGATGAAACTACAGCTAAAAAAAGAAAATATTATACTATAACAGAAAAAGGAAAAAAATATTTAAATGAAAAAGAGACAGAGTGGCAAATTTTTAGTAAAGGTATTAATGATGTAATAGGAGGAGTTTCTTATGCAAATTAGAGATTTTATAAACAATGTATGTAATGAAATAAAATATAAGCCTGTTCAAAAAGGGATAGCTGATGAATTAGAAAATCATATGCAAGAGTTAAAGGAAGATTTTAAGGCAGAAGGATTAGCTGATGACATAGCAGAAGATAATGTTGTAGCAGAAATGGGGGATGCAAAATTAATAGGAAAAAGTTTAAACAAAATACATAAACCAAAATTAGATTGGAAATTGATTATACTAATTGGAATATTATTAATATTTGGATTTATGGTTTCATTTATAAAAACAACGAATGAGGTTACTTCAAATAATTTAGCTAATTTTATGGTAAAATTTATTCGTGCATTGTTTATAGGTATAGTGTGTGCTATTCCAATATATTTTTTGAATTATAAAAAAATGTTAGGGTTTTCAAAATATTTTTATTTATTTGCAATTTTAATAAATATATATACATTATTTTTTGGAGTTCAATTAAACGGAATAAAATACTTTAGATTTGCTGGGATATCTGTATTAGCTTCTGTTCTGCTTATACCTTTATATGTAGTTTCTTTTGTAGGAAATTTAAGCGAAGAACCAAAAGAGAAAAGCATTAAATTACATTATTTAAAAATTTGTGCTTTAGCAGTACTTTCATTAGTATTAATGTGTACAATAAAAAATGTTTCTGCAGCAATAATTTTAGGACTAGTTTATTTAATAGTATCAACTGTAAAGATACTATTAAATAGTCAAAATAAGCGTAGAAATATAATATTATTATGGTCTGTACCTATAATATTATTGTTAGTTTCAACATTTATAATAATATCGAATTCCGATTTAAGGAATAGCTTTTTAATTTCATTTTATCCAGAACTAGAACCAGATGGTAGAGGATATATTGGTATTAGCCAAAAACTAATTATAAATACAGCACAACCTTTTGGCAACGCAGATGATATGGGACAGGTTGGAGAAATATATACTGGTACCCAATATGCGATTTTAGCAATATTGGCAAATTATGGTTGGATAGTAACCGGAGCAATAATTGTAGCAATTTGTCTAGTTTATACAAAAATGATCATCACTAGTAGAAAAACAAAAGATATGGAAGGAAAATTACTAGTGATAGGAATAAGTAGTATTTTTATCTTAGAGAGTTTATTTAATATTTTAATGAATTTTAATATTATGCCAAAGGGAGATTTTAATTTGCCATTTTTATCATATGGAAGGATAGAATTAATTATTAATATATTAATGGTTGCAGTTATACTGTCAGTTTATAGAAGAAAAGATATCATAAATTATGAAGAAATAAAGCATAGAAGAATAAAACTTAAGATTAGTATAGAGTAGATTAAAGAAGAGAAGGAAGGGAAACCTTCCGTTTCTTCTTTTTGCATATAAAAAGATTATAAATATCACTTGAATATTTTATAAAAAAATTATATGATTGTAAGGAAAATTTAAATTAAGAATTACAAAAGAATAAGGAGAAGGCATGAAACAAAGAACAAAGAACTTAATATTATTTTTTATTTTATTTGTAATAACTGGGGTTGTTTTTTGGAATTATGTATCAATGCACTATGCAACAGATACATATAATATAATGAATATAGGATATGAAAAATATGCGATAAATAATTCTTTAAGTGATGGAAGAATATTTATGTTTTTAATAGGAATGTTTGCAAATACAATAAATATTCCTATTAATGTTTATGTAATAACTTTAACTGTTATTGGTTTAATAATATCGTGTATAGCAGTTATAGTACTAAAAAATATGATAATGAAATTTTGCAAAAAAGAAACAAAATTACAAGAAGTTATTGCAATTTTAATATCATATTGTACAGTATTTAACTTTATGTATGTAGAAAATTTATATTTTGTAGAAGCTGCAGTTATGGGATTTAGTGTATTATTTTATATATTGGCAGTAAAACAAATTGTAGACAAAAAGAAATTATATGCACTTAAAGCAGGGCTATTAGCCATAATAGCAACTTTTTGTTATCAAGGTACAATAGGTTTATTTGCACTATATGGAGTAGTATTTTCTATAGCTAAAAATGGAAAAAATATAAAGGAAATATTAAAAGATTTTGGAGTAATAATCTTAATTACAATAATTTCATTTGTGGCTAATTTAATTCAAATAGATATTGCAACATACCTTGCAGGAACTACCCAAAAAAGATTAAATGGAATACAAAATTTACTAGAAAATTTTATTTATGTGTTGGCTAGATTTGGTACAATGGTATTTAATACTATGTTTATAAGTAATTGTGGGCTATTTCCTAATTATTTAATGATGATTTTTGTATTAATAATTACACTTATGGCTGGAATTTATGAAGTCCAAACAAAGGAAAATGGTATAGTGTTTAATATAATATTTCTTTTTGTATTAACTATGCTTATAACTTTTGCAATGTGTATTGTTAGTATTGCAAGTTACGATACAGGAAGAATTCATGTACCTGTTGGTTCTTTAATAGGAGTTATTTTTATTTATCTATTTTGTAAAACAAGCATTTTTGAAAAAGAGACCATCATTAAATATTTAATTATTACAACATTAATTGCTTATAATCTTATAACAATAGTAAATACAATTTCTTTACTATATCAACATAAACAAGTAAATGAATTAGAAAGGAAGCAGTGTGAAGGATTAGAAGAATATATAGAAACATATGAAAGAGAAAATAATGTAAAAATTACAGAGGCCAGATATTTTAAATTATCTAACATGAAAAAATATGGGTATTTTGAAGAAATAAAGAACAAATCAGTTCTTACATATGATGGTGTTGCATGTACATGGTCTGCAATAGGTACAATTAATTTTTATACAGGAAGAGATTTTGCAGATAACTATCTAGAAGCATATCCAAATAAAGAATTGTTTTATGCATATGCAGCTAAAAGAAATTTAGGATATGAAGGAAACTTTGTAATAATGGATGACATTTTATATTTCTTAGCATATATTTAAAATTTAGGTGATGATATGAAAAAAAGACAAAAAGACTTCTTGATCTTTTTTGGAATATTTATATTAGCAATTCTAATGTATATTAACTGGATTAGTATGCATTATGCTTCAGATACATATAATATTATGAATGTAGGATATGAAACCTATGCTACAAATTGGTCCTTAAAAGATGGCAGGTTAATAATGTATCTTATTACTATGATATGTGCAAAACTTAATGTATCAATAGAAATTTATGTAATTGGAACATTATTAGGAGCACTACTAATATCTGCTGGTTGTGTTATAAAATTAAAGAATATAATTTTAAAAAATAGTGAATCAAATTTAAAGAAAGAGATATTAATTACAATTGCTTCGTTTTTTACAATATTCAATTTTATGTATATAGAGAATATGTATTTTGTAGAAGCAATTGTAATGGCACTAAGTTTATTAGCATTTATATATTCTGCAGATCTTATAGTTAATAACAAAGGAATAAGAAATAAAAGCATAGCATTAATTTTAGCTATAATAGGAGTTATAGCATATCAGGGAACAGCAGGATTTCTTATTATAGTAACTTTTGTTTTTAGTTTGTTAAAAAATAAAGTGGAATTAAAAGGTTCAAAAGAAAATATAAAAACAAATATAAAGCAGATTTTAATAGATGTATTTATAGCGGGTGCATGTGCACTTATTGGGATATGTATTAATATGCTAATAGTTAATGTTATTGGAGATATAACAGGAGAGCAGCAAACTAGGGTTGGTAGTATAACTGATATATTTACAAATTTACAATATATTATTAGTAATTTTTCGGTTATTTTAAAGGATAATATTGGATTATTTCCAACTAATTTATTATATATTTTTTTAAGTGTTATATTAATATGTTCATTAGTTTATGATATTAAGACTAAGAGTAAAAATTTTTTAACAATAAAAGAAATAAGTATAATAATTGTAAGTGTAATATGTGGTTTTGTAGTATCACTAGGTACATTATCAAGTTTTTATACTGGAAGACTACATTTTTCAATTGGAAGTATGCTGGGTTTTGTTTTAATTTGTCTAATTATGGAAAATGAGGACGAAATCTTTAGAAAAATATTTGCATTAATTTTAATAATTTATAGCTTTATTAGTATATATAATTGTATAATAGTTACATATGAACATAAATTAGTTAATAAATATGAACAAGAAGAAGTTCAAACAATAGAAAACTATATGAAAAATTATGAAAGTACAACAAATGAACAAGTAAAGAATATAGCAATATACACGATTAAAGGACAAGCAAATAAAACATATTTTGAAAATATTTCAAGAAAGTCTGTAGTAACATATAATGCAGTTAGATGTGACTGGGCTGCAGCTGGGGTTTTAAATTTTTATACGAGAAGAAATTTAGAAACAGTAAATCTAACCAAAGATTTATTAACAGAATATCTTAAACAAGAAAACGAAAATGGTTATGGAATAGTAGATAATACATTAGTAATAGAATGTTATATGTATTAGGAAAGAAGGTTTATTTTGGGAAAATTAGTATTAATAGATGGCAACAGTATTTTAAATAGAGCTTTTTATGGAATTATGGGAAGTAAGATGCTACAGTCAAAAGATGGAACACCAACAAATGCAGTTTATGGTTTTTTAGCAATTCTGTTTAAAATTTTAGAGGACATAAAACCAGAATATTTGGTAGTAGCTTTCGATTTAAAAGGACCTACGAAAAGACATGAAATGTATGATGGGTATAAAGCAAATAGAAAAGGTATGCCAGATGAACTTGCATGTCAAATGCCAATAATTAAAGAAATTCTAAGAGCAATGAAAATAGATATTGTAGAAAAGCAAGGGTATGAAGGTGACGATATATTAGGAACATTATCTGTTTATGGAGAAAAACAAGGTTTGGATGTAACGATTTTATCAGGAGATAGGGATACATTTCAGCTTGCAACAGATAAAGTAACTATAAGAATACCAAGAACCAAAATGGGAAAGACAGAAGTAGAAGATTTTAATAAAGCTAAAGTAGAAGAAATTTATAATTTAGAACCAAAACAATTAATAGAAGTAAAAGGTCTTCAAGGTGATACCTCAGATAATATCCCAGGAGTTCCCGGAATAGGAGAAAAGACAGCATTAAAACTTATTCAAGAATATAAGAATGTAGAAAATCTATATAAATTATTAGAAGCAGGACAAGCAGAGGATGTGAAAGGTAAAACAAGGGAAAGAATTTTAGAAAATAAAGATTTAGCTTTTTTATCAAAAGAACTAGGTACAATAAACATAAATGCACCTATAGAAGAAAATTTAGAAAAATTTAAAGTAGAAGAATGGGATAAGCCAGAGGTTTTAAAATTATTTAAAGAATTAAATTTTAACAGATATATAGAAAGATTTAATTTGGCTTCAGAAGATGAAATTGAACCAGAAGAAGTAGCAGAAAAATATGAAGTACAAGAAATAGACATAGATAAAGCTAAAGAAATAATATTAAAAACTAAAGAATTATTTTATCATTTCTCTACAAAAGAAGTAAATAAGCCAGAATATATTATAAAAAAAGAATTCGAGTCATTCTCTTTTTATAACAAAGAGGAAAATAAAGCATATTTTATAAAATTATCAGAAAACTCATATAATGTTCTAAAAGAGCTTTTTGAAAATAAAGAAATTAAAAAATATGGGTATAAGACATCTGAAGATTATATTTTATTAAAACAATTTGGAATTTTACCACAAAATATAATCTATGATGCGGAAGTTGCAGTATATGATTTAGATCCATCAAATATGAAATACAAAATGCAAGATGTAGCATATCAATATTTAGATTTCAATATGGATGAGTATTTAAATGGTTTAGGAATAAAAAAACAAGAACAAATTAATTTGTTTGAGGAAAATGCTGATAATGATGAATATGAAAGATATTTAAATACTCTATATTGTTATTTGATTCAAAAATTATATGAAAAAACTACAGAAGAACTAGAAAAACTCGAAGAAACAGCTTTATTTAATAATATTGAGATGCCTTTAGTAGAGGTACTTTCAGAAATGCAATATGAAGGTATACAAATAGATAAGGATGAATTAGAAGAATTTGGAGTAACTTTAAAACAAAATATAGAAGAATTAACACAAGAAATATATACTTTAAGTGGAACAGAATTTAATATAAATTCACCAAAACAACTAGGAGAAGTTCTGTTTGAAAAATTAGAATTGCCAGTAATTAAAAAAACAAAAACAGGCTATTCGACAGATGTAGATGTTTTAGAAAAACTAAAGAAAGAACATCCTGTAATAGAAAAAATCTTAGAGTATAGAAGCTTAACTAAATTAAATTCTACTTATGTTGAAGGGTTAAAACCATATATAAATCCCGTAACAGGAAGAATTCATTCATATTTTCATCAGACTATAACTGCAACAGGTAGAATAAGTTCTACAGAACCAAACCTTCAAAATATTCCAACCAGAATAGAACTTGGTAAGCAATTAAGAAGAGCATTTAAACCAAAAGAGGGACATTTATTTATAGATGCAGATTATTCACAAATAGAATTAAGAGTGCTTGCACATATTTCTAATGATGAACATATGATAGAAGCTTTTAATAATAATGAGGATATACATAAACAAGCTGCTGCAAGCGTATTTAAAGTACCAATTAATGAGGTTACTAAAGAACAAAGAACTCATGCAAAAGCAGTTAATTTTGGAATAGTATATGGAATAAGTGATTTTGGATTGGGAGAACAAATTGGAGTATCAAGAAAAAAGGCAAAAGAATATATAGACCAATACTTAGAAAAGTATAGCGGAATAAAACAATTTATGTCAGACATAGTAGAAGAGGCAAAAGAAAAGGGGTATGTTGAAACTTTATTTAAAAGGAGGAGATATATACCAGAGCTAAAATCTAAAAACTTTAATATAAGACAATTTGGGGCAAGAGCTGCTATGAACACACCAATACAAGGAACAGCAGCAGATATAATGAAGATTGCAATGATAGATGTATTTAATAAACTAAAAGAGAGAAAATTAAAATCCAAATTAATTTTACAAATACACGATGAACTTTTAATAGAAACTAAGGAAGAGGAAAAAGAAGAAGTAAAAAATATATTAAAAACATCTATGGAAAATGCAATAAAATTAAAAGTACCATTAAGGGCAGATGTGTCTGAAGCATATAATTGGTATGATTTAAAATAATTGTTACTTGAAGTTTTAATTAGCAAAGTATATACAAATATATCTAGAAGAAAGGAGAGTATGGTATAGATATATCATACGGTAGAAAATGGCAAATAAATTACTAAAGATAATAGTTATATTACTATTTATATGTGCTATAATATATTTAGCATTTGGGGTGTTTGAAGTACATAAAATAATAATAAGACAAATCTATCCACAAAAGTATTCGGAATACGTAGAAAAATACGCAGAAGAATATGATATAGATTCATTGTTAGTATATGCAATAATTAAGGCTGAAAGTAACTTTAAAGCAGATGTGGTTTCTAAAAGTAATGCAGTAGGTCTAATGCAACTTATGGATGCAACAGCAGAAGATACTGCAAATAAATTAGGAATGGAGTATAATAAAGAAGATTTAACAAATCCAGAAATAAATATAAAACTTGGAACTAAATATTTTTCGACACTATATGAAACATATAAAAATATTCCAATTGCATTAACTGCATATAATGCAGGTAGTGGAAATGTAGATAAGTGGTTAACAGAAGAAACAATTTCGAAGGATGGTTCAGATATAGAAAACATACCGTTTAGAGAAACTAATAATTATGTTAGAAAAATATTAAGAGATTATGAAATTTACAAAGATATTTATGCTGAAGAATAAAATATTTAGTAATAAAAAGGAGGAATTAATATGTCAATTTTAGTTACAGGAGGAGCTGGTTATATAGGTAGCCATACAGTAGTAGAATTATTAAATGCAAATAGAGAAGTTGTTATAGTTGATGATTTCTCTAATAGTAAACCAGAGGTTTTAGAGGCAATTAGAAAAATTACAGGCAAAGACTTTAAGTTTTATGAATTAAATTATCTTGATAAGGAAAAATTGGACAAGGTATTTAAAGAAAATAATATTGAAGCAGTAATGAATTTTGCAGGATTTAAAGCTGTTGGTGAATCTGTTCAAAAGCCAATAGAATATTATACAAATAATATTTCTGGAACATTAACATTATTAGATGTTATGAGAGAGAACAATGTTAAAAAATTTGTGTTTAGCTCTTCTGCAACTGTATATGGCAAACCAGAACTTATTCCTATTACAGAGGAATGCAAAACAGGAGGAACAACTAATCCATATGGTACGAGTAAATTATTTATAGAACAAATTTTAAAAGATGTGTATAAATCAGACAATACTTGGGATATAGTAATTTTAAGATATTTTAATCCAATTGGAGCACATGAAAGTGGATTGATAGGAGAAGAACCTCAAGGAATTCCAAATAATTTGATGCCATATGTTGTAAGAGTTGCAAATGGTACATTAAAAGAATTATCTGTATTTGGAAATGACTATGATACTCCAGATGGAACTGGTGTAAGAGATTATATTCACGTTGTAGATTTAGCAAAAGGACATATTAATGCATTAGAAAAACTAGAAAAAGAAGGAGAAGGTTTATTTATATACAATTTAGGAACTGGAAAAGGATATAGTGTTTTAGATATAGTAAAAACATTTGAAGAGGCTACAGGAATGAAGGTTCCATATAAAATAGCACCTAGAAGAGCAGGAGATATAGATACTTGCTATTCTGACCCAACAAAAGCAAAAAATGAATTAGGCTGGGAAGCTGAAAGAGATTTAAAACAAATGTGTATAGATTCATGGAATTATATAGAAAGAAAAAAATAATTTTAGGTGAGAATGGTGGAAAACAAAGATATAGGGCAAAGCAAAAGTAATAAAATAGTATTTATATATAGAATTGTAGTATCAATTATAATGTTAGTTAGTATAATATTAGTGTATATATTAAACCATTTAGGTCAAAGTAAGGAAGTTGATGCTATGTTTAATTCTACACAAAATAATCTTTTAGAAGGGATTATAGGAAATACTTACGATAATACTATTGCTACAGAACATGTTACGTCAGAAGAATCTATGAAGAAACTTAGCGATTGGCGTTTAATGTTAGTAAATTATGAAAATGAAATGCCAAAAGATTATGTTCCACCACTTTCTAATATAGATGAAGCTAGACAATTTGATTCTAGAGTAGCAGATAGTTTAGTACAAATGATGTTAGACATGAATGATGCCGGAATAAATCACATTTGGGCACAATCTACATATAGGAATCCAGAAAAACAAAAGCACCTAATAGAAGAAAGTATACAAGAATACTTAGAACAAGGAAAATCTATGGAAGAAGCAGAAGCATTAACTGCAAGATCTATTGGAGAACCATATAAAAGTGAACATAACTTAGGCTTGGCAGTAGATTTTAATGATGTTGATTATGCTTTTGAAGATGAGAAAGCATTTACATGGCTTATGGAAAACGCAGAAAATTATGGTTTTATTTTAAGATATCCAGCAGATAAGGAGGATATAACAAAAATTAAGTATGAGCCTTGGCATTGGAGATATGTAGGCCCAGAATATGCAAAAGAAATGAATGATTTAGGTTTTTGCTTAGAAGAATATATAGAATATTTAAAGAATAATTAGGGATTTTTTGGGGGGACGTTCCTTAAATCCCTATTTTGATGAAAATGGTAATCCGATAACCAAAGGCAGTGAGTTAATCACTGCTTTTTTCCTTGAAGAAAAAAGCACATGTTAATAAATTATTAAAGATTTTATAAAATTAAATTTTGAATTCACATAAAATTTGAACTCTAAGCTCCTTCCCTAAAGTTCAAAAAAATTAATTTATGTTTGATATAAAAAAATATTTATGATACAATAACAAATGTGCTAAAAAAGAAAGGAGAAATAGAAGAAATGATTAAGGAACTTGCAAAATACATCAAGCAATACAAAAAATATGCAATTTTAACGCCATTTATGGTAATTTTAGAAATTATAATGGAGGTAGTAATACCATATCTTATGGCAAGAATAATTGACGTAGGAATTCAAAACAATGATTTAGACTATATTATTAGAATCGGAATTATGTTAGTGATTTCTGCAATCATGTCTTTAATATTTGGTGTACTTTCAGGAAGATTTGCAGCTATAGCATCTTCTGGATTTGCTAAAAATTTAAGACAAGGAATGTTTTATAACATTCAAAACTATTCATTTACAAACATAGACAAATTTTCTACATCAAGTTTAGTAACAAGACTAACAACAGATGTAACAAATGTTCAAAATGCTTTTCAGATGATGATAAGAGCATTAGTAAGAGGACCTGTAATGATAGTGTTTGCTTTAATTATGGCATTTTCTATTAATAAGGAACTATCACTAGTATATGTAGCAACAATGGTACCACTTGCAATACTATTAGCTTTTATTTCTATAAAAGCACATCCATATTTTGAAAAAGTATTTAAAAAATATGATGAATTAAACCGTGTTGTTGGAGAAAACTTAAATGCAATAAGAGTTGTTAAATCTTTTGCAACAGAAGATTTTGAAGAGAAAAAATTCGGGGACGTAAATTCTTTAGTATATAGATTATTTAAAAAGGCTGAAAAAATAGTTATATTTAATAGCCCACTTATGCAAATAGCAATTTATGGTTGTATATTACTATTATCTTGGTTAGGGGCACAAACCATAGTTGCTGGAGGAATGCAAACAGGACAACTATCAAGTTTAATTACATATGCATGGCAAATATTATCTAGTTTAATGATGCTTTCTATGGTATTAGTTATGATAATTATTGCCCAATCTTCTGCAGAAAGAATAGTTGAGGTTTTAACAGAAGAACCAACAATTAAAAATAGAGATAAAACAATTAAAGAGATAAAAGATGGAAGTATAGAATTTATAGATGTAGACTTCCAATATGATGATGCAAAAGCAAATGAAATGCTTCCACTAGAAGATATTAATTTGAAAATTAATGCAGGTGAAGTAATAGGAATTATAGGTGGAACAGGAAGTTCTAAAACATCTCTAGTTAATTTGATTCCTAGATTATATGATGTAAAATCTGGATTCGTAAAAGTTGGTGGAATAGATGTTAGGGATTATGATCTAGAATCACTAAGAAACGAAGTTGCTATGGTTTTACAAAAAAATGTATTATTCTCTGGAACAATAGCAGAAAATTTAAGATGGGGTAATAAAGATGCTACAGATGAAGAGTTAGTAAGAGCGTGTAAATTGGCCCAAGCAGATGGCTTTATACAAGAATTACCAGATAAATATCAAACAGTTTTAGACCAAGGAGGAACAAACGTATCTGGTGGACAAAAACAAAGAATTTGTATTGCAAGAGCATTACTAAAAAAACCAAAAATATTAATTCTAGATGATTCTACAAGTGCTGTAGATACTAAAACAGATGCGCTTATAAGAAAAGCCTTTAGAGAAGAAATACCAGATACAACTAAAATAATAATTGCACAAAGAATAAGTTCTATTATAGATGCAGACAAGATTATCGTTATGGATAATGGTAGAATAGATGGAATAGGAACATCAGAAGAATTATTAAAAACAAATAAAATATACCAAGAAGTATATGAATCACAAATGGGAGGAGATGATGCTAATAATGAAAAACAAGACTAAAAAAGCAAATACTCTAAAAAGACTACTAAAATATGCATTAAGTGATTATAAAGCACAATTTGTAGTAGTAATAATTAGCATAATAATAAGTGCTGCAGCAAGTGTAATAGGAATACAATTTATTCAAACATTAATAGATGAATATATTACACCACTTATTGGAAATCAAAACCCAAACTATGCATCATTATTACAAACAATATTAATGATGGGATTGATTTATCTTATAGGTATTATTGGTACATATGTATACAATAGATTAATGATTAATATTACACAAGGAACTTTAAAGAAAATAAGAACAGAAATGTTTGAACATATGCAAAGGTTACCAATAGGTTACTTTGATAGCCATAGTCATGGTGAAACAATGAGTACTTATACAAATGATGTTGATACATTAAGACAAGCATTAAGCCAAAGTATTCCACAAGTGTTTTCTTGTATAGTTTCTATGGTTGCTGTATTTATAGGAATGATTACGACAAATATTTATCTAACTATTATAGTACTTATAATGGTAGCTATAATGGTAGTTGTAGCAAGATTTTTTGCTAAGAATAGCTCAAAATATTTTATAGGACAACAAGAAAATATTGGTAAAGTAGATGGATATATAGAAGAAATGATGAATGGCCAAAAAGTTGTAAAAGTATTCTGCTACGAAGATAGGTCTAAAGAAAGATTTGATAAATTAAATGAAGAATTATTCCAAAGTAGTACAAAAGCGAATTCTTATGCAAACACATTAATGCCTTGTATTATGAATATAGGAAATATTGGATATGTTTTAGTTGCAGTTGTAGGTGGAATTTTAGCAGTTAATGGAGTATTAACAGTAGGTAGTATAGCAGCATTCCTACAATATATAAAAGCATTTACAAATCCATTAGCACAAGTTTCACAACAATTAAATTTTGTTGCCATGGCTTTAGCTGGAGCTGAAAGAATATTTAAGCTAATAGATGAAAAAACTGAAGAAGATGATGGATATGTAACGTTAGTAAATGCTAAAGAGGTAGATGGAAAAATAGTAGAATCAAAAGAAAGAACTGGTATATGGGCATGGAAACATCCACACGGTGATGGAACAGTAACATATACTAAATTATGTGGTAATGTAGAATTTGAAAATGTTACATTTGGATATGTAGCAAATAAAGTAATATTACATGATATAAGCCTTGATGCCAAAGAAGGTCAAAAAGTTTCTTTTGTTGGACCAACAGGTGCTGGTAAAACAACAATTACAAATTTAATAAATCGTTTTTATGATATTAACGAAGGTAAAATTAGATATGATGGAATTAATATAAATAAAATGAAAAAAGATGATTTAAGAAGATCTTTAGGAATGGTTTTACAAGATACACATCTATTTACTGGAACAATAAAAGATAATATCAAATATGGTAAAATGGATGCAACAGATGAAGAAGTAATTGCAGCAGCTAAACTTGCAAATGCAGATAGATTTATAAGACATTTACCACATGCATATGACACAATGATTTCTGGTGATGGAGAAGGATTATCACAAGGACAAAGACAATTACTTGCAATAGCAAGAGCAGCATTATACAATCCACCAGTATTAATACTAGATGAAGCAACATCAAGTATAGATACAAGAACAGAAAAGATTGTTCAAGATGGTATGGATAAACTTATGAAAGGAAGAACAGTTTTTGTTATAGCACATAGACTTTCTACAATTAAAAACTCTGATCTAATAATGGTACTAGACCATGGAAACATTATAGAAAGAGGAAATCATGATGAATTACTAGCTAAAAAAGGAATGTACTATGGATTATATACAGGAGCCATCGAAATAGAATAAGAATTCAGGGATTTGGGGACGTTCCTCAAATCCCAATTGACAAATAAATTTAATTAAGTTATTATATAAATAGGCATAATGGAAATAATTTATATAAAAATAAAATATATAGGAGGTAATTCTTATGGACGAAGAAAAAAATTTAGAACAAGAAATTAATGTAGCAAATGAGGTTGTTGCAACAATAGCCGGTATGGCTGTTTCTAAAATTGATGGTGTTGCTAAAATGGCAGGAGGTTTTACAGAAGGGCTTAAAGCAATAAGTGGTAAAAAGCAAATGTCAAGAGGTATTAAGGTAGAAGCAGATGGTGATATTGTAAAAATAGAAATAAACATTATAGTAAGATATGGCGTAAATATAAGAGAAGTAGGAAAGAACATTCAAACTAAAGTTAAAGAAGAAGTAGAAAATATGACTGGAAATAAAGTAGAAAAAGTTGTTGTAAATGTTCAAGGAGTAAAAGTTGATGATGATGGAGATGAAAAAATAGATAATATGGAGGAATAATATTATGGATCCAATAAAAGATTTATTAAAAAAATCTGGTATGTCTAATATATTGATATCAATAATTTTTGGACTATTTGGAATAATATTATATGTTTTCCATGAAGGTGCAGTTAAACTAATTTCCTGTTTAATAGGACTATTATTTTTATTGATAGGAGTTGCAAGATTAGTAAATTATGTAAAAGGAAGAGGAAGAGGAGAACATCTTAATTTTGACTTGTTCTGTGGACTAATTGCAACAATTGCGGGAATTATAGCTATTATTTATACAGATGCAATAGGAGCTATACTTAGAATAATAGTTGGAACTTGGATTGTATATAGCGGAATAACAAGAGCATATTTATCATTTAAAATAAAAGGTTTTAATTCATCAATATGGATATTTAGCTTAGTGTTATCAATTTTAATGATTATATTTGGAATATACATTATGCTAAATAGTGGAGCAATCATAACATTAATTGGTTCATTAATGATTGCATATGCAATAATAGATATAATAGAAAGTTTTATTTTTATAAGAAAGTTAAAAGAATTTTAGTTTTGATTTGTAAAAAAATCAAACAAAAAATTAAAATGAATAAAATAACGTTTAAAAAAGCCTTATATATAAGGCTTTTTTGCTTTTAAATTAATTTACAAATAAAACACAATTCGGGAATAATTTGGAAATAATTTATAGTTACAATATATCTATACTAAGAAAGGAGTGATGCCATATAGAAAGTGAACTGATAAGCACAAAAAAAGAAATTGTACAAAATAAGAAATTAACAGTAAAGAGTGACATATTTAAAGAAATAATGTCAATATATTCACTTAGCATAGAAGAAATTAATAAAATCATAAAGGAAATGGAGGTGAAATATAAGGAATTAAATTTAATAGATCATGTTAAATACAGAATAAAAAGCCCCAAAAGTATAGTAAATAAAATGAAAAAGAAAAAATATAATTTAACATATAAAGAAATGATAAATAAAGTAAATGATATTGCAGGAATAAGAATTATTTGCCCATTTCAGGAAAATGTATATACAGTACGAGAACTATTATTAGAAAATCCTAATATAAGAATCTTAAATGAAAAAGATTATATTCAATTCCCTAAAAAAAGTGGATATTCTAGTTTACATTTGATTGTAGAAGTACCTGTAAAAACAGATATGGGAAAAATATATGTTAAAGCAGAAATACAAATTAGAACAATGGCTATGGATTTTTGGGCTAGTTTAGAACATGAGTTAAAATATAAAAATAATAATGTTACTAAGTCGGCATCTAAGAGATTATTAAAAGCAGCTAAAGTAATGAAAAAGCTAGACTATGAGATGTCAGTACTAGCAAAAGAAGTACGTTAAATTCCCCTTTTTTATATAGATTAAAACTACCAGAGAGAAACACTTTGGTAGTTTTTTTGAAATTATTTGTTTTTTGTAAAATAATATAGTAATATATTATAGTGTATGATAAAATACAAAAAAATTCGAAAGAAAAGGAGTGTAAAATTTGGACAAGGAAGAATTAAAAGGCTTAACAGAGGAACAAATACAAGAAAGAATATCAGAAGGAAAAATTAATAAAGTAGAAGATGATAAAACTAGAAGTAATTGGGAAATAATTAGAGATAATGTATGTACATTATTTAACCTATTTAACCTTTTAATAGCAATAGCATTAATTGCTGTAAAGGCATATACAAATTTAGCGTATATGTTAATAATTATAGTTAATATCATAATTGGTATTGTACAAGAAATTCATGCTAGAAATTTAGTACAAAAACTATCTGTATTAAAAGTTTCAAAAGCTACAGTTGTTAGAAATGGAAAAGAAAAAGAGATTAATATAGATGAAATTGTATTAGATGATGTAATAATTTTAGAGGCTGGAAAACAAATATGTGCAGATTCTGAAGTACTAGATGGAGAAGTAGAGGTTAACGAATCTTTACTTACTGGTGAATCAGATACAATATTAAAACAAAAAGGTGATAAATTATTATCAGGAAGTTATGTTGTTAGTGGAAAATGTTATTCTAAAGTAGAAAAGGTAGGAAAAGATAATTTTGCAGCACAAATTACAAGTGAAACTAAAAAATATAAAAGAGCAGAGTCAGAACTTGTAAATTCAATGAAAAAAGTTACAAACTTTACAAGTTTTGTAATAATTCCAGTAGGAATAATATTATTTGTACAAGCATATTTCTTTAGAAATGTAGATATAACAAATTCAGTTGTTTCTACAGCTGCAGCTTTATTAGGAATGTTACCAAAAGGACTTATGCTTCTTATAACAATATCTTTAGCAACAGGTGTAATAAAACTTGCTAAAAAACGAGTATTAGTTCAAGATTTATATAGTGTAGAAACATTGGCACATATAGATACTTTATGTTTGGATAAAACAGGAACAATTACAGAAGGTAGAATGAAAGTAGATGAAGTAAAAGTATATAACGAGAAATGTATGCCACATTCTATGCAAAGAATGATGACAGCATTTGTAAATGAGATGACAGATAATAATGCAACATTTATGGCACTTAAAGATTATTATAAAGGTGAAGATAAATTCGAAATAGCAGATAGAATGGCATTTTCTTCAGAAAGAAAATGGAGTTCTATAAGTTTTAAAAATATCGGATCAATAGTATTAGGAGCACCAGAACGCTTAATAGAAAAAAGTGATATGCAAATGCCAGAAGAAATAGTTACAGCACAAAAAGCAGGTAAAAGAATGCTATTTGTTGGTTATTCAAAAGAAATTGTAAGTGACGAAAATCTACCAACACTAGAAATCGTTGCAGCAATAACTTTGGATGATCCATTAAGAAAAAATGCAAAAGAAATGTTAGGTTTCTTTAAGACACAAGCTGTAGATATAAAAATAATTTCTGGTGATAACCCACTAACTGTTTCAAGTATTGCAAAAAAAGCAGGATTAGAATCATATGATTCATATATAGATTTATCAACTATAAGTTCAGACGACGAAATTCCAGAATTAGTTGATAAATACAGTGTTTTTGCTAGAGTTATGCCACATCAAAAAAGTTTAATAGTAAAAGCACTTCAAGAAAAAGGTCATTCAGTAGCTATGACTGGTGATGGGGTTAATGATGTTGTTGCATTAAAACAAGCTGATTGTAGTATTACATTACCAGAGGCTTCTGATGTTGCAAGACAGGTTTCACAAATTGTATTATTAAATTCGGATTTTAGTGTACTTAAAGATGTATTAATGGAAGGAAGAAGAGTAGTAAATAATATAACAAATGTTGCTAGAATATTCTTTATTAAAACAATATATTCAATGTTATTATCATTATTTAACATAGTAACAAATACAGCTTTCCCATTTATACCAATACAAATAACATTGATAGATTTAGTAATAGAAGGTTATACATCATTCTTCTTATCATTCTTAGAAAATTCAAAACCATTACAAGGAACTTTCTTAAGAACGGTAATAAAAAATGCATTACCATATGCTCTAACAATAATTATTAGTATTGTTTTATTAACATTTTCTAGAGAAGGTTTAGGATTAGGTGTAGAGGAAACAGAGGCACTAATGTACTTAATTATTGGTGGAGTAAGTATTTTTGCAGTAATAGAAGCATGTAGACCATTTAACAGAATAAGTACATTCTTGTGTACAACTACCGCAATTGGATTTTTCTTTGCTGTAATTTTATTTAAGAATTTATTACATTTAAGTGGTATAAGTGAACAAGGAATAATTATATTAGTATCAGCTCTAATTTTGGCATATATCGTAGTTACAGGACTTAAACATTTAATTAATAATTTAAGCCAAGATTTAGAAAAAGCGAGTGAATAGAATTAGGTGATGCTTATGGAAAATATATTTTTAAATATATTTTTGGTAATAGGAATTTTACTAATATATAGTGGACTTTCAGGAATATTGACAGATATAGTAAGAAAAAGAAAAATATTTAAAAGAAAATACATAATATTAGCGTTAGGAATTATAGTTACTATTTTGGCAATAATTCCACGCATATTTGATAACAAAATAATGCACTTTATAAGATATGTATCAATATATTTTGCTGTAACATTCATTATATTTTGCGTATCAAGTATAGTAGTTAATTTAAGAATTAAACGAAAACCATATGAGGCTATTGTTGTGCTTGGTGGATACCTAGTGTATGGAAATCAATTAACGAAAGCTTTAACCAAAAGGCTAAAGTTAGCAATAGAATTATATAACAAACAGAAAAGTAAGCCTAAAATTATTGTGTCCGGAGGAAAAATAAGGCAGGAGACAATAACAGAAGCTGAAGCAATGGAACAATATTTACTTGCTAATAATATTCCAGAAAAAGATATTATAAAAGAAGATAAATCTAGGAATACATTAGAGAATTTTAAGTTTTCTAATGAAAAATTAAAAGAACTAAAAATACATCAAAATATAGCTTTTGTAAGCAATAATTTTCATATACTAAGAGCGAAAATTTACTCTTCAAAATTTAAAATAAAAGCTAAAGGCGAAGGGTCTAAAACTTTATGGTATTATTTTCCAGAAGCATTTATAAATGAATATTTAGCAATAATAGTTTTATATAAAATTACATTAATTATATATCTAATATTAGCAATAATTTTAACAATATTTATATAGCAAATAATGAAAGGAATGTTATATTAAATGAAAAAGTATGGCTTTTTTGGTGGGAGCTTTAATCCGCCAACTATAGCTCACGAAAGATTAGCAGAAGAAATAGCAGATAAATTTAAGTTGGACAAAGTATACTTTGTCCCTGTAGGAAATTATTATGAAAAAACAGATCTGATAGACGAAAATAAAAGACTTGATATGTTAAAAAGCATAAAAACAGATAAAATAGATGTTCTAGATATAGAACTAAATTCTAAAAAGAAATTATTAGCCGTAGATGCTTTTGAATTAATAAATGATAACTTCTATTCATCCGAAAATTATTTTATTCTAGGTGGGGACAATCTGGAGAAATTACCCAATTGGGAAAATGCAACTAAATGTTTAAATAATAATATTATTGCAATCCAAAGAGGGAAAAATTTAGCTAGTATAATAGCTGGAAATAAATTATTAGAAGAAAATAATAATAAAATATTTGAATTTAACGCAAATAAATTATATAATTATAGTTCAACAGAAGTAAGAAAAGCGATAAAAAATGGTAATACGGAAACATTAAATAAAATGCTTAATAAAAATGTTTATTTTTATATTGTGGAGAATAATTTATATAAATAGGAGATGTTTGAGGATGAAATTAAGAAATACGCTATTTAATTTTTTTGCAAACGTATTTTACTATATTGTGGCAGTGCCAATATTGTTTGTGGTAGACAAAGTATTTTTTGATTATAAAGTAGTAGGGAAGGAAAATGTAGCAAAAGTACCTGGTGGAAAAATAACAATTTCGAATCATATACATTATTTAGATTGCACAATGAATGGGCTTATTAATTTGCCAGATTATTCATATTTTATAACTTTAGAATCTAATTGTAATATTCCAATAATTGGAGCTTTGGTAAAATTACTTAGAGGGATTCCAATACCAACAAAAGTAGAAGAAAAAAAGAAGTTTTATCAGCATATTGCAAAATTATTAGAAGAAGGAGAAACTGTTCATATATATCCAGAAGGTGAAATGCATTTATATAATCAGGAATTAGTTGGTTTTAAGAAAGGTGCTTTTGCAATGGCAGTAGAAAGTAATGTACCAATTATTCCAACTGTAATACTTACTCGTAAGCCACACGGAATATATAAATACATAAAAACAAAACCATTAATAACACATGTAGTATTAGAACCAATTTATCCAGATTTATCAATAGCAAATAAACTTGAGAGAATAGAAAACTTAAAAAAAGAGGCGTACTATAGGATGCAAGAAGTTTTAGAAAAAGCAGACTCTTGTTATGATGAAAAAGCGGAAATTATTTAATTAAAGCAGTAGACAATATCTACTGCTTTTTTGTTGCAATATAAGGATATTTAGTATATAATAATCACGGAAAAATAGGATAGGATAAGGTGGATTTTATGATAGATTTTAAAGATAAAATAGCAGAAGAGACAAGTAAAGTATTGGAGCTTACAAAAGAAGAATTAAAAGAGTATATAGAAATACCAAAAGATACTAAAATGGGAGATTATGCACTTCCATGTTTTAAACTTGCAAAAGAAATGAAGAAATCTCCAGTAATAATTGCAAACGAAATAAAAGAAAAAATAGAAATGCCAAACAAATATATATCTAAAATAGAAGCAGTAAATGGCTTCTTAAATATATTTATAAATAATGAAATTTTAATAGAAAATGTACTAGATGAAATGGAAAGTAAAAAAGAAAACTATGGTTCATCAAATATAGGTAATGGCAAAAATATAATAGTAGAATATTCATCACCAAATATTGCAAAACCTTTCCATGTTGGTCATTTAAGAACAACAGTAATAGGAAGAGCATTATATAATATGTATAAATTTCTTGGGTATAATACTATTGGAATAAACCACTTAGGCGATTGGGGTACACAATTTGGTAAATTAATTGAAGGGTATAAAAGATTCGGAAATGAATACAATTTAGAAGAAAATCCAATCGATAAACTTACAGAGATTTATGTAAGAATTAATGAACTTTGCAAAGAGGATGAATCAGTATTAGATGACTGTAGAAATAACTTCAAAAAATTAGAAGATGGGGACGAATATTGTACGCAAGTTTGGCAGAAATTTAAAGATCTAAGTTTAAAAGAATTCCAAAGAATATATGATATTCTTGATGTACATTTTGACTCAAATAATGGAGAATCTTTCTATTCAGATAAAATGCAAGAAGTAGTAGATATTTTAAGAAAAAATAATAAATTGCTAGAATCACAAGGAGCAGAAATAGTAGATTTAGAATATAAAAACATGCCACCATTAATGGTAACTAAATCAAATGGTTCAACTACATATGCAACACGTGATTTAGCAGCTATTTTATATAGAGCAAGAACATATGATTTTGATAAATGTATATATGTAGTTGCATATGAGCAAAACTTACATTTTAAACAAGTATTTGAAGTTGCTAAATTTCTTGATTTAGATGAAAAATATACAAATGGTTTAATTCATGTACCATATGGAATGGTAAGGCTAAAAACAGGGAAAATGTCTACAAGGGAAGGAACTTTAATAAAATTAGAAGATATCTTAAAAGAAGCAGTAACAAGGGCAAAAGCAATAATAGAAGAAAAGAATCCAAATATAGAAGGAAAAGATGATATTGCTAAAAAAGTTGGTATTGGTGCTGTAATATTTAATGATTTATCAAATAATATAATTAAAGATGAAGTTTTCGATTGGGACATTATGCTAAACTTCCAAGGGGAAACAGGTCCATATATTCAATATATGTATGTAAGAACCAAAAGTATATTAGAAAAAGAAAACTATGTTATGAATAAAGACTTAGTAGATATTTCAGAATTAGAAGAACATGGAATAGAATTAATAAAACAAATCTACAGTTTTAATGATATTGTAAAACAAGCAGTAGATAAAAATGAGCCATCAATTATATCACGTTATTTAATTGATGTTGCCAAATTGTATAGTAGTTTTTACAATGATAATAAGATAATTGTTGAAGATGAAAAGATTAAAAATACAAGATTATGTTTAACATATATGGTTGGAAATGTATTAAAAATAGGTACAGGGCTACTAGGTATGGAAATGCCAGACAGAATGTAGGGATTAAAAAGTATTTAGAAAACTAGGAACAATGTTGATTTTTCCTAATAAAAATTTAAGTGATAATATAAATAAAATAAAGAGGGAAAAAAGGAACGTCCCCAAATCCCGACGTTCCTAAATCCCGGAAAGAGGAAGATGAATATGAGAAAATATTTTGGAACAGATGGAATCAGAAGAATTGCAAACACAGAGCTAACACCAGAGTTAGTATATAGAGTTGCAAAGGCAGGTGCATATGTTTTAGCTAAACATTCTGACCATAGCCCTACTATTCTAATAGGTAGAGATACTAGAATTTCTGGAACTTTAATAGAGAGTGCAATGACAGCAGGTTTTTTAAGCTATGGAGCAAATGTAAAACAATTAGGTGTTTTGCCAACACCAGCAGTAGCATATTTAACAAAAAAATTAAAAGCAGATGCAAGTGTTGTAATTTCTGCATCTCATAATACTTTTGAATTTAATGGGGTAAAATACTTTAGTAATGAAGGAACTAAAATACCAGATGAAATAGAAGAAGAAATAGAAGAAGTTATGGATTCTGGGAAATTAGAGGAACTTACAGCTTGCAATGATAAAATTGGAATAGCAGAAAACGCAGAAGATTTAGTAGATGAATATGTATATTTCTTTAGAAAAAATTTTGAAGAAATTATAGAAAAATATAATAGAGACGACTTTAAAGTAGTAATAGACACAGCAAATGGTGCTACATATCAAGTTGCAGAAAAAGTATTTTCTAAATTAAAAATAAATTATAAAATTGTAAATAATACACCAAATGGAATAAACATTAACAAAGATTGTGGTTCAACACATTTAGAAATGCTTCAAAAATATGTAGTAGAAAATGGATATGATTTAGGAATTGCATATGATGGTGATGGAGATAGATGTTTATTAGTTGATGAAAACGGAGAAGTAATTGACGGAGATAAAATATTAGCTATTGTTTCTAATTATATGAAAGCAAAAGGAACATTAAAGAAAGATACATTAGTTGCAACAGTTATGAGCAATTTAGGGTTAGATATTTATGCTAAAGAAAATAACTTAACATTTAAAAGAACAAAAGTAGGAGATAGATATGTACTAGAAGAAATGAAAAAGGGTGGATATAACCTAGGAGGAGAACAATCTGGTCATATTATATTCTTAGACTATAATCCTACAGGAGATGGAATTTTAACATCTCTAATGTTTATTTCTATAATGTTAGAAAAGGCTGAGAAAGCAAGTAAATTAGAGAAAATTATAAAAATTTATCCTCAAGTATTAGTAGGAGCAAAAGTTTCTAATGATAAAAAATATGATTTCGATAAAGATGCAGTTATTAGAAATACAATAGAAGCAGTAGAGAAAGAATTTGAAGGAAATGGTAGAGTATTAATAAGAGCATCAGGAACAGAACCACTAGTAAGAGTTATGATAGAAGGTACAGACCAAGAATACATAACAGAAAAAGCTAAATCTATAGCAGAATTAATAGAACAAAGATTAAGCTAAAAAATAAATAAAAGGAAGATGATGTAAGTGGATAAAAAAACATTTTATGTAACAACACCAATTTATTACCCAAGTGGTAAATTTCATATTGGTACAGCATATACAACTGTATTTGCCAATACAATGAAAAAATATAAAGAAAAACGTGGATATGATACTTATTTTTTAACAGGTTCAGATGAGCATGGTCAAAAAATCGGAACACTTGCACAAGAAAAGAATCAAACTCCACAAGAATATGTAGATGGAATGGCAGAATATGCTAAAGGCTTATGGAAAAAGATGAAAATAGAGAATGATGATTTTATAAGAACAACAGAAGAGCGTCATACAAAAGTTGTAGAAGATATATTTGAAAAACTTTTAAACCAAGGAGATATCTACAAAGGTGAATATGAAGGCTGGTATTGTGTACCATGTGAAACATATTTTACAGAGACACAATTAGTAGATGGCAAATGTCCAGATTGTGGTAGAGAAGTTAAGAAAATGAAGGAAGAAGCATATTTCTTTAATATGAAGAAATATACTGACAGATTAATAAAATTCTATGAGGAAAATCCTAATTTTATAGAGCCAGAATATAGAAAAAATGAAATATTCAATAATTTTATAAAACCAGGACTAGAAGATTTATGTGTAACTCGTTCAACATTTGATTGGGGAGTACAAGTAAAAAGTGATCCAAAACATGTTGTATATGTATGGCTAGATGCATTAACAAACTATATTACAGCATTAGGATATGGTTCAGCAGACGATACATTATATAAAAAATATTGGCCTGCAGATTTACAAGTTGTAGGAAAAGACATAATAAGATTCCATGGAATATATTGGCCAATTTTCTTAATGGCATTAGGATTGCCACTTCCTAAAAAGATATATGCACATGGTTTTATAATGATGAAAGATGGCAAAATGTCAAAGTCAAAAGGAAATGTTGTATATCCAGAAATGCTTATAGATAGATATGGATTAGATGCAACAAAATACTTTTTAATGAGAGAATTCCCATATGGACAAGATGCTGTATTTTCACCAGAAGGTTTTGTAGAAAGATTCAATTATGACTTATGTAATGATTTAGGTAATCTATTAAACAGAACAATAGGAATGATAAATAAATATTTTAATGGAAACATTTTTGAATATAATGGGCATCAAAACGAACCAGATGAAGAAATAGAAAAATATGCTTTAGACCAAGTAAAAGTTGTAGAAGAGAAAATAGATAATTTACATTTAAGTGATGCACTAGCAGAAATTTGGAACTTAATTTCTAGAACTAACAAATATATAGATGAAACAGCGCCATGGTTGCTTGCTAAAGAAGAGGACAAGCAAGAAAAATTAAAATCAGTAATGTATCATTTAAGTGAAAATTTAAGAAAAGTTGCAATATTAATTAGTCCATTTATGGAAGATACAGCAACTAGTATATTTAAACAATTAGGACTAACAGCTGACGAATTACAAGCTTGGGATAGCCTATATGAATACGATAAAATACCTAATAATACAAAAGTTATAGAAAAAGGTGAACCTTTATTTGTAAGATTGGATATGGAAGAAGAAGTAAATTATATAAAAGAGCAAATGAAGGGAAAATAATACTTTATTAAAAGGAGGAAAATTTATTTGGAACTAGACCTATTAAATAACATTAGTAGGGGGCAAAATGAAATTGATATGGAAGAATTTCAGAGGGAGCTTACAAATAAATTAGAAGAAATGGAAAGTAGATTTACAATAGATCGATTTGAAGGAGACATAGCAGTATTAGAAAACAGAGATACTGGAGAAATGCTAAATGTTAGCAAAAAAGATCTACCACAAGATGCAAAAGAAGGTACAATTTTAAAACTTAATAAAGACAAATATGAGATAGACCTTGACGAACAAAAAATTGTAGCAGACAGAATTAAAAATAAAATGAAAAATTTATGGAAATAAAACAAAAGAAAGAATGGGGTAAGTATTATGGGAGAAAAGAAAAAGGATGAAGATAAGCTTAGCCTTTGGGAAAAATCTAAATTAGGAAGAAAGACAAAAGCATATAAGATAAAAACATGGCTTAGCAGGTTAGTTTCTTTAATCATTTTAATTGTATTATTATTATTAGGAAAAAACTATTGGGAAACACATGATTATGATAGTTTTATAAGAAATGCATTTGGAAATCAAGTAGAAAATGATATTGTGATAAATGATATAAAACAGACTAATACTATAGAAACAGAAGCAGTAACAGCTGGAAATCTTAGAGTTTACTATTTAGATGTCGGACAAGCAGATAGTATTTTAGTTATCGATAAAGATAAAACAATGTTAATAGATGCAGGGACAAACGAAGCGGGCGAAACGGTAGTAAATTTCTTAAAAAATAAAGGAATTACTAAAATTGATTATTTGGTTGGAACTCATCCACATGAAGACCATATTGGTGGCTTAGATGATGTAATAGATAATTTTGATATAGGAACAATTTATATGCCTAAGATGCAAACTACAACCAAAACATTTGAAGATGTTTTAGATAGCATTGCAGCTAAAAATGTGCAAGTTACAACACCTGTTGTGGGAGATAAATTTACTTTAACTAATGCTGATTGTACTATAATGGCAACAGATACAAAAGATACAGAAGAAAATTTGAATTTATCTTCTATCGTTATTCGAATGACATATGGTGGAAATAGTTTCTTATTTATGGGAGATGCAGAAGCGGAAGTAGAAGAGGCCAGAAATTGGCAACCTGCAGACGTTCTAAAGGTAGGACACCATGGGTCTAAAACATCTTCTACACAAAACTTTATAATGCAAGTAATGCCATCTATTGCAATTATACAAGTAGGAAAAGATAATTCATATAATCTACCAAATCAAGAGACTATAGATAAATTGAATGCTGTAGGTACAAAAATATATAGAACAGATGAAAGTGGAAATATACTTGTAACAAGTGATGGCTCTAATATACAGGTAGAAACTAATGTAAAATAGATAGGAGAAGATAATGAAAAATTTTATAGATAAACATTTGAACAAAATAAATATAGGGCTTATTGTGTTAATCGCAATAGCCCCTCTTTTACTATGTTTTAATAGTAGTTTATGGTTTGATGAAGCATATTCTGTAGGAATTGCAAAGCAACCTTGGGAAAATCTATTCATTTCTACAATAAATGATGTACATCCAATTTTATATTATGTATTATTAAAGATATATTCACTGATTTGTGGAACTAGTGTAATAGCATTAAGAATATTTTCTGTAATTCCAATTGTATTGCTAGCAGTATTTTCATTTGTGAAAATACGAAAAGAATTTGGAAACAAAGTAAGTTTTTACTTTAACTTAGTATTATTACTTTTACCAGTTACAATGCATTATGGTTCACAAATAAGAATGTATAGCTTAAGTATGCTATTTGTTACAATTACTGCAGTATATGCATATTTAGCTTATAAAAACAATACGAAGAAAGATTGGGTAATATTTGCGATAGCTAGTATTTGTAGCGCATATACGCATTATTTTGCATTATTCACAATAGGAATAATAAATATTTTATTATTATTCTTTATCATAAGAGAAAAGAAAGAACTTTTAAAAAGATGGTTCATATATGGAGCAATACAAATTGTTTGCTATTTACCAGGGGCAGTTATTTTTATTATGCAAGCAACAAGGGTATCTAAAGGCTTTTGGATTAGTGTAAATTATCCAGAGATTATAACACAAATTATAGAGTTTTTCTTTTTAGATTGTATAAATTCTGGTTATCCAGCAGTATTTGGCTTATTTATAGTAATATATATGATTTTAAGAGTACATAAATTATATTTAGAAGATAAGAAAAAGATAAGACCAGTTACGATAGCACTTACAACATGTGGATTAGTAATACTAGTTACATTATTAGTTTCGTTAAAAAGAGCTGTGTTTATACCAAGATATATGTTACCAATGTTAGGGTTATTTATATTTGCTTTTGCATATATATTAGCTGTCGAAAAAAGTCGAATTGTCAAAACAATAATTATCATTGGTTTAATAGGATTAACAATATGGAACGGTGTTACTTTATGGGATAAATCTTATTCAGCAGAAAATAATAAGCCAATAGAAGCCATTCAAGCAGAAGTAAAGCCAGAAGATATATTTGTATATACAACAATTGGACCTAGTAGTTCTGTTGCAATAAACTTTGACGAAAATAAACAATATTTCTATAATAAAGACAATTGGACCGTAGAAAAAGCATATGGAGCATTTGCACCTCAAATGAAAGTAGTAAATAATTTGGATGAAATACAAAATTATATTGGTAGAATTTGGGTAATAGATGCAGGGGACACTAATATGTATGATTATATAAATGAAATGGAAGGAACTACAGTTATAAAAGATAAAGAAACATACTACCATCCATTTAGTGGAGATACATTTATAATCTCATTATTTGAAAAAAATTAACTTATAAATGAAAAAAATAAAAAAAATAAAAAAAATTTAATTTGCCGACAAGTTTCGACAAAAAATATCGACACTATATGCTATAATTTGTATATAGGAGGGATGCGATATGGATGTTACTTTAGCAATAAAAAAACATAGAGCGAAACTAGAACAAATGATTTTAGACAATAAAGACTATAATGAAATAGTCAAACAAAGCCAAAAGTTAGACAAATACATAAATATCGCAATGAAGGAAATTATGGCGGAAGGTAATAAAGACTAAAAGCGCTGTTCAATAGGATAGCGCTTTTAGTTTGGAGCTTGTTCATTCTTATTAAAACTTTTGTGCAATAATAAAACTTAGCATAAAAAAGTAGAAAAAAATCGAATAATGATATAAAATAATAAAAATATAAATATAAATAAGAGGAGAAAAGATGAATAAGCAAGAACCACAGGAGCAAAATTATATTGAAAATATTATAATTAAAACTGGTAAATTGTTACCAGCGTTTCATATGGCATATCAAAATCGAGAAGTAAAGCGTTTTATAGAGTTTATAAAGACAAATAAATTACAAGAGACTTTTTTAGAAAATGCATTTAATGATTATATAGATTTGAGAGGTTCAGACAAAGAAAAAAAGTGTTTCATGAAAATTGTTCAAGATGAAGGAATGGAATATCTAAAAGGTGTTTATGGAGAGCAATTTGGCTCAAAGCTAGATTTATTAAGTAAAGCAGGAAAATTAAAAGGATTAGATATATGTGAGTTAGTCTTAATGAATAAAAAAGGTGATATATCACGACAAGCAAATATTATGTGTGAAATTATAGATTTATTCAATGATGATAATTTAGAAATCGGTATACATAGGACTGGAGCGCTAGGATTTGGTGACAGTATAAATGCTAAAGGCTTATTATTAACAGGTCATATATCTTCGGGGGTAGATTCTAGCAAATACGAAGATATTTACTCAAAATTAACACAAAACATATCATTTGAAAATACACATATAGGTTTGTTAATGCAAATGATTGCAACAGGTGGAAATTATAAAAATTATATGAGTAGTGAACTTGTAGATATAAGCCTTATTGCAATACCGAAAAAAGATTTAATAGACAAGAAAAATGATATCATAATAGATTCTGATGGGTTAAGGTTAAATCCTAAATATGTAAAAGGGTATGTAAGAGTAAATGCTAACGATAATACTATGGTCGAATATGTAGAAAATCCAAGATACATAGAAGAAAAAAGAGACGAGCCAGCAAATCTATTAGAAAAGATAATAGAGAAATCGAAGGAACAATTAGGATGGTCTTCAATAAACAGAATAGTTCAAAAAATCAAATTAAAAATTAATAATAGAGAAAGAAATCAAGGAGAAGAATTTGATGATAGATAATTTTAATATAATGTTTAATGAAGTATATAGTGTGTTAAATTTACTTGGTAGAGAATATATATATAAATTACCTAACAATGTTTATGAATTTATAAAAAATGAAAGGGTTCCAAATTATGAGTTTAATATAAATATGGAAAGAGATGTGATATCACAAATTTCAAAAGATGCATTAGCGTTTATTTCATATTTAAATTTAAAATATTGGGCTACACTAGAAGAACAGCGAGAACTCATAAAAATTTACAAAGAAAATGACATAAAAAAAGAAAAGTCAAAGCTAAAATTTAATCCCAGAACAATATTAAATAATAATACAAAAGAAATAGAAAGTAAAGCTCTTATTAAAGAGGAGCAAAATTGGTATAAAAAATTGAAAAATATAATATTAAACTTTTTTAAAAATATTAAAGATAAGAAAAATAATTAATTAGGTAATTTTAATTGACATTCAAAGGAATAAGCAATAGAATAATGGGGAGAATGAATTTTAAGGAAGGTGATTTTTTATGCCATTTGTAACAACAAAGGATATGTTTGAAAAATCTATGAAGGAGAAATTTGCAATAGGTGCATTTAATATTAATAATATGGAGTTTGTACAAGCGATAATGGATGCAGCAGCTAAAGAAAATTCACCAGTTATTTTACAAACTTCAGCAAGTGCTATAAAATATGCAAGAGTGCCATATTTAAAGAAAATGATAGAAGCAGGTTTAGAAGAACATGATATTCCAGTAGCTTTACATTTAGACCATGGTCCAGATTTCGAAACATGTAAAATGTGTGTAGATAATGGATATACATCAGTTATGTTTGATGGTTCAAAATATGATTTCGAAACAAATATAAAATTAACAAAAGAAGTTGTAGATTATGCTCATGCACATGGTGTAGTAGTAGAAGCTGAACTTGGAAAACTTGCAGGAATAGAAGATGATGTTAATGTTTCTGCAGAAGATGCTATGTATACAGATCCAGACGAAGCAAAAGAATTTGTAGAAAGAACAGGATGTGATTCTTTAGCAATAGCAATTGGAACAAGCCATGGAGCATATAAATTTAAAGGTGAAGCAAAATTAAGATTTGATATTTTAGCAAAAATTAAAGAAAAAATACCAAACACACCAATAGTATTACATGGTGCTTCAACAGTTATCCCAGAATTAGTAGAAATCTGCAATAAATATGGAGCAGATTTACCAGGAGCAAAAGGAGTTCCAGACGAAATATTACATGAAGCAAGTGTATCTGGAGTATCTAAAATAAATGTAGATACAGACTTAAGATTAGCTATGACAGCTGGAATAAGAGAAACATTTGTAGAAAATCCAAGTGTATTTGACCCAAGAAAATATATGGGTAAAGGAAGAGATTTAATAGAAGAAACAGTTGCTCATAAAATAAGAGAAGTATTTGGATCAAGCAATAAAGCATAGGGATTTTGGGGACGTTCCTTAAATCCCCATAAAGGAGATTTCAAAAGCAGTAGCTGTATGCTACTGCTTTTGTTTTCCCTATCGAGTAGGGAAAATAAGGAACGTTCTATAATCCATAAAAATTTACCAAATTATAACAAAAATGGTAAATTTTTCTTAGCCACAAAATACAAACAAATGTTTACAATAAAATCGAACGATGCTATAATAAGTTTATAGTGATAAGTTGGAGTGTGAAAATTATGCAGAAATATTACTTATGTATAGATTTAAAAACTTTTTATGCTTCTGTTGAGTGTGTGGAAAGAGGATTAGATCCATTTAATACAAATTTGGTAGTAGCAGATCCAGAAAGAGGGAAAGGAACAATTTGTTTAGCAATATCTCCAAAAATGAAAATGTTAGGAGTAAAAAATAGGTGTAGAATTTTTGAAATTCCACCAACAATAAAATATATAGTAGCCACTCCAAGAATGAAGAAATATATAGAATATTCAGCAAATATATATGCTATTTACTTAAAATATTTTTCAAAAGAAGATATACATGTGTATTCAATAGACGAAGCGTTTATGGATGTTACCCAATATTTAAAATTGTACAAATTAAACCCAATAGACCTTGCTAAAAAAATAATAAAAGATATATTTAAGACTTATGGGATAACAGCTACAGCCGGTATTGGAACCAATATGTATCTAGCCAAAATTGCGCTTGATATTACAGCAAAACACAATCCAAACAACATAGGATATTTAGATGAAGAAAAATATAAAAAAGAATTATGGCATCATAAACCACTTTCTGATTTTTGGCAAATAGGAAGAGGAATAGAAAGAAGATTAAATAAAATGAGGATATTTGATATGTATGATATTGCTCATACTACTCAGAAAAGGTTATATAAAGAATTTGGAGTAAATGCAGAGTATTTAATAGACCATTCTTGGGGAAAAGAAAGCTGTACTATTGCAGATATAAAAGCATATAAACCTAAAACAAATTCTATAACTAATAGTCAAGTTTTATTTGAAGATTATTCGTTTATAAAAGCAAGACTAGTATTAAAAGAAATGGTAGAAGTAGGGAGTTTAAGACTTATTGAAAGTAATTTAGTAACTGATACTGTGGGGCTTTATATAGGCTATTCAAAAAATACTATAAAAGCGACAGGAGGGACTAGAAAATTAACTAATTATACAGATATATATTCAGAGCTCTTAAAAGCGTTTTTAGAAATATATGATAAAACTACAGATACAGATATTCCAATTAGAAGAATAGGTGTAAATTTTGCAAATGTAATTGAAGCAGAAAGTGTACAATTAAGTTTATTTATAGACCAAGAAAGAATTGATGAGGAGAGAAAATTAGAACTTGCAATGTGCAGTATAAAAAATAAAATGGGAAAAAACGCGATAATAAGAGGAATGGACTTAGAAGAGGGGGCAACGACAATTATGAGGAATAAATTAATAGGAGGTCATAATAGTGGCGAATAGAGTAGCAAGAGCAAAACAATTTCTTCCATTTGATGCATTGAAAGGATTGCAAGAAGCATTAAGGGAAAAAGAGATAGAGTACGAAGAGAAAAAAGATTTATCAGAAGATACTTTAAATGAATTAAACAATAAATTTAATCAAATTGACAATGGAAGTTTTGTTAAAATAACATTTTATAAAAATGGAAAATATAGCGAAATTAAAGGAAGAGTAACAAATATTGATTATATTAAAAAGAAAATTCAAATTAATAAAGAATACAATATAAATATTTGTGATATTGTAAGTATTTTAATATAATTAAGTAAATTTAGATTATATAATTTGAAACAGGAGGAATATAAAAATTGATTTATTTAAAAGAATTTGAATTACCAGAAAAAGAAGATTATAGTGGATATCCGTTTCACTTATTTTTAGAAAAAAAGTTTTACGATATTAAGTTTGATACAATTACAATTTTTTATGGAGATAACGGCTCAGGAAAATCCACTTTATTAAATGTTATCACTGAAACTATAAATAAAGATAAAAAAGTAATTGAAAGAAGAAATAATTTAGTTAAAACAGAATACTTTGATATCTATATGAATGAGTGTAAATATTATGTTGAAAATAATATTCCAATAGGAAGTAAAATGATTTGTAGTGAAGATATATTTCAAAATATATTGTTTAAACGAAAAGACAATCAAAAAAAGAATAGTGCAAGAGAGAACTTAAAAAAGCAATATCTTCAATATAAATATAATCCTATTAATTATGAATCGTTAGAAGATTTAAGTCTTTCAGTTGAAACTAGGAAAAAAACGCAAAGTAAATTTATAAAAAGTAGAATTGAAGAAAATTCAAGGGAATTTTCTAATGGACAAACAGCGTTAGATTTTTTTGATAAAGAGTTGCAAGAGTGTGGTTTATATTTACTTGATGAACCTGAAAACAGTTTGTCACCAAAATTTCAGTTAGAATTAGTACAATTAATAAATGAATTAAGTAGATTTTTAAAATGTCAGTTTATAATAGCAACACATTCTCCATTTTTATTATCAATTCCAAATGCTAAAATATATAGTTTAGATGAAATACCAGTTACCGAAAAGAAATGGTATGAATTAGAAAATATGCAGATTTATTATAACTTTTTTAAAGGAAATAAAAGTTATTTTGAGAATAGATAGATTTTGTCCAACAGTATTCTTTACTGTTGGACATTTTAAATTCTCTATATATATTTTACGTTTAAAATAGGGAAAAAAGGAACGTTCCCAAATCCCTATTCTAATTTTTTTGTTTCTAAATTTTTAAAACTTAAATACCACGACATACCGTTTCTATTTTTATTAATACTTTCATTTCTTTCACGTAAAGCATTAAATGTTTTAGGAGGAGGAACAATCATAGGATTTCCTGGAGACCAATTAGCTGGCGTCATACAATTATTTTGGTCGGAATATTGTAGTGCAGTTACAGTTCTTAATATTTCTGGAATGTATCTGCCTATATTCATTGGATAAACAAAGATACTTCTTATAATTCCCTTATCATCGATAATAAATATATTTCTAACAGTTTCTGTAGAGCTTACATCGTTAGAAATCATTCCATACTTTCTGGCGATAACTCCGTTTTGGTCTGCAATAATAGGGAAATTTACAATAAGACCGGTTTTTAGATAAATATCATATAACCAAGCAAGATGAGAGTTTAAACTATCAACACTAATACCAATAAGTTCTGTATTTATTTTTTTAAAGTATGTATCTGCTTTGGCAAGACCAATTATCTCGGTTGTGCAGATAGGTGAAAAATCGTTTGGGTGTGAAAAGAATACAATCCATTTACCTTTATAGCTAGAAAGAGAGATGTCTCCCATCGTAGAAACAGCGTCAAAATCTGGAGCTTCCATACCAATTTTTAAGTTATTATTCATCATTATTTCATAATCCATAAAATTAAACTCCTTTAAAAATTTTTTATTATAATATATGAAAAAATTCTGCAGAAGTTACAAGGATAAAAATAGAAAAGAATAAAAAGAATTTAAACGTAAATAATAAAAACAAGGAGGTATGTAAAATGGAAAGTAATCAAAAAATTCATTGCTCAGTTGGAAGTTGTAAATATAATGATATAACAGTTCAGGAATGTAAATTAAAAGCTATAAATATTATGCCAAATACAAATGTAAATACAGGTGATGAAAAGGAAACAATGTGTGTAAGTTATAAAAACAATAAATAGAGGTTAGTGAAAATAATTATAAAAGACATTGCCATTAGGTAATGTCTTTTTAATATTATAAATTTTTTTCACGTAAATTTTTCATGATTTGTTTATTAGCATCTTTCTTTTTTAAATCTTCTCTTTTATCATATAATTTTTTACCCTTACCTAAACCTAGTTCTAATTTTACAAAACTACCTTTAAAATAAATATTTAACGGTATTAACGCATATCCTTTTTGTTTTAATAATCCATATAATTTAAGAATTTCTTTTTTATGTAATAATAGTTTTTTTGGTCTTAAAGGGTCTTTATTATATATATTTCCATGCTCGTAAGGACTAATATGCAAATTATATACATAACATTCGCCATTAGAAATGCTAGCATAGCTATCTTTTAAATTTACTTTGCCTAATCTTATAGATTTAATTTCTGTACCTGAAAGAACAATGCCAGTTTCGTAAGTATCTAAAATTTCATAATTATGCTTAGCTGTAGGGTTCTTAGCAATTAATTTTGTATTCATAAATCTTACCTCGCTTAATTTGTTAATTAATAACTGTATTATAGCATGAATATATGAAAAGTAAAAGATTAAGCTGCCACAAAAGAGTAGCAGCTTATAGATTAATGTGAAAATTATTCATTATGATTTCTTTTAACTAAATACCATATAAGAAATGCAATTCCTAATACAACAGCTACTACTATTATCCACGACCAAACTGTACCATTAGAAAAAGCTGATGTTGCAGCTGTGGTTGTAGTTCTAGTAGCATTATATACACCATCTTTCATATCTGTAGTAGCTTCGCCTACACCATTTGTAAAGTCCTTTGCTTGTTCTTCAGTTTTAGTAACAACATTACTAGACATATCTTTTATTGAGTTAGCAGTATTTTGAACAGCATTTGATGCATCTTGCATAACATTTTCTGTATGTCCAACACCATTTTTGGTAGATTCTGCAGCTTTATGAAGCATATCATTATTAGCAAAAGAATTACCTGTTATAAAAAATACAATTACAGCAGAAAATATAATAAAAGAAATCTTTTTAGCTATGTTAGCCATAATTTACCTCCTGCTTAAGTTTGAGGATATTATCTGCAAATAAATTTACAAATAATAAAAATACCTCAATATTATTTTTAGAAATTTAATTAAAAATATGCAAAAAAAATAAACCAATCTATCTAAAGATTGGTAATAAATTTAATGTTTTAATCTAATTAATATAGCAATACTTAATAATATAAGTAAAATTCCGATTACAATTAATAAAATATTTAAAATATTAGAAATATCTAATCCACTAGAAGATGTAGTAGAATATGTGCTTGATGTAGTTGGTTGGTAAGTTGAAGCTGTAGCCATAGTGTTAGATGTTTCGTTTGATGTAAGGTTCATGTCTATATCATCTGCTGCGAAAGCAGGTGCAATATTTACAAAAAATAAACTTAAAATTATTATTGGCATTAGTAATAAAAATTTTTTTATCATATGTTTAACCCTCCTAAAATGTCCCTTGTTTATATTATCTATTTTATATGTTATAATCATACACAAAAACATAAAAAAAGTCCATACAAAACTAAAAAAAATTAAAAAAATATTGACAATATAAAATCTTAAATATATCTTTAAACTAAGGAGTGGTAATATGGACGAATATATGGAAAAATTAGTAAATAGCAAAGAATTCGAAGTGTTTAAAAATCTAGATAAAGCTACATTAAAAATTATTTTAATGTATTTAAAATTTAATTTAGTAGAAATGTACCAACAAACAGAAGTTGAAGCTAATAATAATCAAATAAGATATGCTATTATAAAAAGTTGTATACCATCAGATTATAATTACTTAGAATTTTTAATGGATTGTAATTATAGAATAAATTTAAATATCGCTAGGAACGTGTTTATAGATAAAATTGGGGATAAGAAAATCAAATGTCAAAAATGTGGACTACAATATTGTATAAAATATTTAGTAAGAAATTTTTTGTATGAAATATTAAATGCTCAAAAACGAGATAAAGTTGTGATAGATCCAAAAAAATTAATAAATATGTTTTTAAACGAAGAACCAGAAGAGGTCTTATATAATTCTATTGATATTAAATTTGACAATATAGATACAGTAACATTAATGTTTGTTGAAATTTTATTAAAAAATAAATTTATTAAATTAAAAGAATATAATGACGATACGAAAATAGCAAAATTTAATGCTCTAAATTTAGTTAAATTAGAAAATAGCATATATTATATTAATAAAATACATCAGTATTATTCTGGCAATTATGATAATGAATTAGTAGTTAATATAGAAGACTTCGAAAAAAATATAGAGATTAATTCAAATGAAAGTTACGAATATGTATATAGTTTAACTGCATATTATGAATATTTAATTGAAGTAAAAAAAGTGGATGTTATAAAGCAATTAGAAAATTATTTAGCAAGAAGAAACAAAGATAAAATAACTAATAGAGGAAAATATTTTAATAGAATCTATTTAAATAGGCTAGAAAAATTATCTTGTAATAAAGAAACAAAAAATAAGATAAAAAAGCTATTTAATTATGTATTAAACTATAATTATACAACAGCTACACCATTTGTACCTATTAATATTGTAATGTATACAGAAGATAGGGAAATGGCTACAAACATTTCAGAGCTAATTGGTGAATATATGTGGTATTTTGTATATTTAAAGGATAGTACAAAATATTATGAATATTCAATGAATGAGATTATTTCTGATAAAAATCTAATAAATCAGATGTATGTTGATTATAGCAATGGAAAAACTACATACAAATATGGAATAATACGAATTATGGATTTCCAAAATATAATTTATGCATCAGACAAAGATCAAAATATAATATTAAATTTATTAGCAGAAAAAATATTAAAAAATAATTCTAGAATAGTAACGATGATATATGGAAAGAAAGAGGTAATAAAAGGAATATTAGATAAACATCCAATTTTATCAGAAGATTTATTTAATATAGAATTAAACATTGACGAATTGGATATAAATGAAGTTTATAATATAGTTATAGAAAGATTAAGTTTAACAGAGCAATTGACTCCAGAAATAAAAGAAAAGATATACAATTATATAAAATTAAGTTATGGAAGTAGTGAGCTTAAAAATACAGAATATGCTAAAGTATTATTTAATAAGATAATATTAAATGAAAACAGTACTTTCGATGAGAATAAAAATAAGGTTTTAGAGTTAGAGGATATTCCTAATTTGTACAACACAAGAGATTTACCACAAATCTTATCAGAACTAAATGAAATGATAGGACTAGGTAAGATAAAAAAGCAGATTAATAATCTAGTAAGTTTATTAAAATTTAATAAACGAGCAAATATCGATATTTCCAAATTTAATCTTCATATGGTATTTACAGGTAATCCAGGAACGGGAAAAACAACTGTTGCAAGACTTTTTAGTGATATCTTATATAATTTAGGATATACTAAGAAAAATAAACTTGTAGAAGTATCAGCAAAAGACTTAATAGCGGAATATGTTGGGCAAACAGCTGGTAAAACATATAATGTACTAAAGTCTGCTTTTGGAGGAGTATTATTTATAGATGAAGCATATTCAATTGTTGAAAGTGGTTCTAATGCTTCTTTTGCAAGTGATTGTATGACGACAATATTAAAAGTTCTAGAGGACCAAAAAGATAATTTAATAGTTATTTTTGCAGGATATGAAAAGCAAATGGAGAAATTTATAAAATTTAATCCAGGCTTAAAATCTAGAATAGGTTATACAATAAAATTTGATGATTATACGAGCCAAGAATTAATAGATATTTTTAAACAATTAGTGGAAAAAAATAATTTAAAAATTACAGATGAAGCATTAAAGAAAGTAGAAGGCATAATAGAGACATCAAAAAAAGTTGAGGATTTTGGAAATGCAAGATATATAAATCAAATATATCAAGATATTTTAATTGAGCATTCAAGGAACGTGGAAAATATAGAGAATGACGAAAATTTAATGGTTATAACAGAAGATGATATAGATGCAGAAAAATTAACAGCCAAAAATGAAGCAAGAAGGATAGGATTTTAAAATGTATTATACATATATGTTAAGATGTACAGATAATTCAATTTATACAGGAATTACTACTGATTTGGAAAGAAGAATGGATGAACATTTTGCCCAAGGAGAAAAATGTGCCAAATATACTAAAAGGCATAAAGCCAAAAAGCTGGAAGCAGCATGGAGTAGTGAAGATAGAAAACTAGCTTCAAAATTAGAATATTATATAAAACATTTACCAAAAAATGAAAAAGAAGATATTATAAAACACAATAAAAATATAACTGTTCTAAGTGAAAAATTAGATATTGCATCTTATAAAAGAATTAGATTAAAGAGGTGAAAAGAAATGGAAAAAGAAGCATTTTTTAAATTATCATATGGACTATATATTATAACTACAAAATATGAAGACCATTTTGCAGGATGTGTTGTAAATACTGTTGTGCAAGCCACAGCAGAAGAAAAGCCAAAATTATTAGTAACTGTAAATAAAGAGAATGATACTAATGTAACAATTAAAAAATCCAAGAAAATAAATATATCTGTGTTATCACAAGATGCAGATATGTTATTAATTGGTAAATTTGGATTTAGAAGCAGCAAAGATGTTAATAAATTAGAGGGAACAGAGCATATAATGGGAAAAAATGATATTCCAGTAATTACTAAAGCTACATCATCATATATAGAAGCAAATGTAATAAACGAAATAGATTGTGGAACACATACTATATTTGTATTAGAGGCAGAAGAGGCAAAAATATTAACTAACGAGCCAGTTTTGACATATGATTATTATCACAATGTAATAAAAGGAAAGACACCACCAAAAGCATCATCTTTTAGTAATTAAAAGTAGAGGCTCTTATGTTAAATGGAATACTAAAAAAGAGGAGGCAATATAAAAATGCAAGAACATGTGGAATTAGAGGTTTCATTAGAAATAATAATGGCAGAAATTGCAAATTGCATGTTTAATTTAAAAACTAAAGAAGACGAAATAAAACTTAATAAGTTAATAGCACTTCAAGAAAGTGCATATAAAGGAAATAGAGAAAGTGTCAAAAAGATATTAAATAAGGAGTTCTAATATGGAAAGAAGAGAAATTTCAAAAGAAGTATACGATAAGATAATAAAGCAAATACCCAACCCAATAATAGAAATGTTGCCAGATAAACCAGAAAATTTATTAAAATATGCAACCAGAATTAAAGAGGTTCAATTTTCTAAAAATGTTGATGAACCTACCAAAAAATTAATGAAAGAAAAATTATTAAGTGATGAAGAATATTTAAGAACTTTTTTCTTCGTTATGGCTATTACTTTTTATAACAAAAAGAGAGTAGAAAATCCAAAAATAAAAATAGTTGCAGCACAAACAGGGAGTGGGAAAAGCAATTTAACTGCAAAACTTTTAAGAGAAGATGAAAATTATATTTTTGTTGATTCAGATAAATATAAACATTTTAGGTATGATGCGAAAGACATTGCAAATGAATACCAAGTGTTATATCCATTTTTAACAGGACCAGATGGATATGATCATGCAGATAATATATATGAATATGCAATAGCAAACAAATATAATATTATAAAAGAATCTGCACCATCAAAAAATAAAGGTTTATTAAATGTTGATGCAGAAGAGCTTTTAAAAAATAATTATAAAATTTCTGTTTATATCTTAGCCGTTGGTGAACTAAACAGTTTATTATCAGTACATGAAAGATATGAGCTACAAATAATACATGGATTAAAAACTGCAAAATTAACATCTATAGGAAGACACGATGAATCATACGAAGCGTTAATACCAAATGTTAAAGAAATAATAGATGATAAAAGAATAAGTAGAATTAATGTATATATACGTGGAAATTTGGCTAATGAATATAATCCAACACAAATATTTCCTTCTGAGAGATTTTGTGATATAATAGAGGCCCTTAAAGTTGTTAGAGAAGAGGACAATGACAATACTAAAAAAGAATTTAAAGAAAGATATGAATTAGTACATAAACAAATGGAAGCTAGAAAGGCACCAAAGGAACAATTTGAGCAGCTTGAGGAGATTTATAGGAGGAGCATTAAATGAAGGAAGAATATGTAGAGCTTGCTACAGAAATCGTAGAAGATCAATTAGCAACTGTTATAAATGAATATGCAGTAAGCCAAAACCAACAAGCTAATAAATTATTAGAGCAAAAGATAGAAATATTACAACAAATGAAAGGTGAAATAAATAAAGGTAATTCAAATATTATAAAGATGGTATTAAAAAGAAAGAAGAAAGGAATAATATGATTGATTATAACGAAACAAGAGGAATTTCAAAAGAAACATTAAATGAATTATTACAAGAATTAAACCCAGACTTTATAAAAAAATTACCAGATACACCACAAGAAATATTAAAGTTTGCAAAAAGAAGAGTAAATCCATACATATCTGAGAATATTAATGAAACATTAGCTAAACAAATGTTGGAAACAAGACAAACTGACAAGGAATATTTATTAACTTTGTTTAAAGCTATGACTATTACATTTATTAATGGTCACGATCCTTCTCAACATCCAGTTGCAGCTGTATTAGTATCTCAAACAGGTGCAGGAAAGACTAGTTTAAGAGAATTAATAAATCCTCAAAATCAAGTATATGTTGTTATAAATCCAGATTTATATAAAAAGTATAGATCTGATGCAGACAAGATTAGAGAAAAAGATAGAACACATTTTGGGGCTTTAACAGGAATAGATTCATATGATCATGCTGCTAATATTAGAACCTATGCGATGGAAAAAGGATATAATATTTTAATAGAAGTGGCTCCTTCATTACAACAAGGTTTAATAGGAGTAGATGAAAAAGAATTAGAAGAACATGGTTACCAATTAGATTTACATGTTATGGCTGTTGGAGATTTAGTAAGTGCTATATCTATCCATCATAGGTATGAAACTTCAATATTTGTTTATAATGGTCAAGGTGATACTAAATTAACAGATTTACATAGGCATGATGAATCCTATTTGGCTGTTAGCGAATGCTTAGAAGGTATGGACCCAGAAAGAATAAGCTTATATATTAGAGGTAAAAATGCAGCTATTCCTCCGAAAAAGATACCAACAGAAGGAAAAACAATGACAGAAATTTTAAATATGCTACAAAGGGAAAGATCTGTTTCAAATTATGCATATGTAGTAGGTAGTGGAGAACCCTCTTTTATATCTGATTATCAAGAAATATTACAGTTAATGCAAAAAAGAAATGCTCCACAAGAAGAATATGAGCAACTAAATAATATATATGGAAGATATGTACATTATAAAAGTCAAATTAAAAGCGCAGAAGGAAGGTAAAAATAACAATAAGCGTGCTGATTATTAAAATCAGTACGCTTATTGTTGTTTGGTTCGAAACAATAGTTAAGATGAAGTTATATTCTTCCTAATCTTTTCTGGCATAAAACAATATGCATGTTTTTGCCAAAATTTCATGGCTACCAAGTACAAGTCATCCTCTGGATCTAATTCCCAAGGACGTGGCAAAGGTTCTAATCCAGTAAATTTTATGTTAGTAATAACATAAAATATGCCATCTATATCAGCCATCTTTTCGAAGTCGATAGAAAGACGCTGAATTTCTTGAGGAGAAGAAAATGCCATATAGACCGGATGCTTTTCGCCATAGCGAACAACCTTCATAAGGTCATCGACATCTTCGTAGAATGACAAAGAAGAAAAATCGACATATCCAATAATCGCTTTTGTTTTTACCCTATAATTTTCACTTTTTGATTCCAGTTTTGAATTACTTACAACTTTTCTTAAGAAATCGCTGTTAATATTGCAATAGAAATCCCTTGCGAAATATACAGGGTATAAATTTTGGGCATGCCCTATAAATTTAAGATTCCGTTTCCAAAAAGCTTTTGAAACTTCATACGAATCTTTATATTTTATAAGTGCCAAAATAAGGCGTCTCTTGTGTCCTTTGCCAGAAAGCTCATAAGGAATGAGCAAAGAGATTCGCTCCATATCCTGATACAAATATGAACTTTCGATAACTTCTTTTACCATATCTAATGTAACATGTTTATCAAGCCTAATTCCATACCGGGAATAAACTTTAAAACCATTCTTAGATACAGCAATTAATTCTTTAGGTGGTGAGTTAGATTTTTTCATAACATTTAGTTCTTAATAAATTAAGAACTACCTCCCTTCTAAAACTACAAGACCAGCAAAAGGAAACTATCCTTTATATGCTAATCAACCGTTTTGCTACAATGCCATTATATAAGCATATTTCGCATAATACAAGTTTTTTGCAAAATTAAATAAATTTTTGTATAATAATGTCACATTATTATTAATAAAAATTAATGTTAGGAGGAAAAATGTTAAATATAGGTTGTCACTTATCAATTTCTAAAGGATATGAAAATATGGGAAAGGAAGCACTAAAAATTGATGCTAATACTTTTCAGTTTTTTACAAGAAATCCTAGAGGCGGAAAAATAAAAGAATTAAATATAGAAGATATAAATAATTTATTAGAAATTATGAAAAAAAATCAATTTGCTAAGATACTAGCGCATGCACCATATACAATGAATTTGTGTTCAGATAAAGAAGATATTCGCGAATTTGCTAAAAACATGATGAAAGAAGATTTAGAAAGAATGGAATATATTCCAGGAAATATGTACAATTTTCATCCGGGAAGTCATGTAGGGCAAGGAGTAGAACAAGGTATAGAATATATTGCAAAAGCTTTAAATGAAGTACTTACCAAAAATCAATCTACCACAGTGTTGTTAGAGACAATGGCAGGGAAAGGTACAGAGATAGGAAGAAGTTTTGAAGAAATAAAGACAATAATAGATAAAGTTAGCTTAAAAGAAAAATTAGGAATTTGCCTTGATACTTGCCATATAAATGATGCAGGATATGATGTAAGTGATATTGATAAAGTATTAAATGAATTTGATAAAATTATAGGTTTAGAATATTTAAAAGCAATACATTTAAATGATAGTATGAATGAATTAGGAAGTCATAAAGATAGACATCAAAAGATAGGAGAAGGTACAATAGGAATTACAAATTTTGAAAAAATTATAAATCATCCTGTGCTAAGAGATTTGCCTTTTTATTTAGAAACACCAAACGATTTAACAGGATATGCAAAAGAAATAAAATTACTAAGAAATTTGTATAAAAGTTAAAATAGAAGAAGGAGAGAAAATTAATGCTTTCAGTAATGGAGGTAAAGAAGAGATTACCAAGAGATTTTATAGAAGAATTATATAGTTTGCATTCGCCATTAGTTGCAGATAAAATATTAGCCGGAATGGCAGGAAAAAGAAATACTACTTTGCGTGTAAATACATTAAAATATAATATTCAAGACCTAATGAGATATTTTAGAGAGATAAATATCAAGTTCGAAAGAGTTAGTTTTTTTAACAATGCATTAATAATAAAAAACGCAACCGAAAAAGATATTCAAAAGCTAGATATTTACGAAAAGGGATATATTTATTTGCAGAGTTTGTCTAGTATGATTCCACCACTAGTACTAGACGCGAAAGGAAATGAGCAAATATTAGATATGGCATCAGCACCAGGAAGTAAAACAACACAAATCTCTGCAATGATGAATAATACAGGACATATTATTGCAAATGAGTTGGACAAGATAAGATGTGAACGTTTAAAATTTAATTTAAACAATCAAGGAGCAACAAATGTAGAAGTAATAAATGGGTATGGTGAAAAATTAGGCGAGAAATATCTAGAAACATTTGACAGAGTTTTATTAGATACACCATGTAGTGGAGAAGGTAGATTTATTGCAGAAATAGCAGGTACATATCGAAACTGGTCATTAAAAACAGTAAAAGAACTTTCAAAAATACAAAGAAAACTTATAAAAAGTGGGTATAATGCATTAAAACCAGGTGGAATAATGGTATATTCTACATGTACATTAAATTTAGAAGAAAATGAAGATATTTTAAAATGGGCGTTAGAGAATTTAAACTTAAAAATAATGGATATAGATTTAAATATAAAGAACGCAATTCCAGGAGACAAACTGGGTACAAATTTAGGGTTAGAAAAAGCAATAAAAATATTGCCTAATAAAGAAACAGAAGGTTTTTTTATAGCAAAATTAAGAAAAATTTAGCAAGGAGGATAAAATATGGAGTCAAAAATTGAAGAAGCAGTTAATAAAAAGAAAAATGGGTATAATTGTGCACAGGCAGTAGCTTGTACTTATTGTGATTATGCAGGAATTGATGAAGAAACAATGTTTAATATATGCCAAGCTTTTGGTACTGGCATGGGAACACTAGAAGGAACTTGTGGCGCAATAGTTGGAGCAGGTGTTGTTTTAGGAATGATGAATAAGCAGAGATTAAAAACGAATCAAGATATAAGAAAAATTATGCAGGACTTTAAAGCTCAAAATTCTACAGTTATTTGTAAAGAATTAAAAGGAATAGGAACAGGAAAAGTCTTAAGAGAATGCAATGATTGTGTACGAGATGCTGCTAGATTTTTAGAAAATATAATTGAAGAAAAAGAAAAACAGGTTGACGTAATTTAAATTAGATGCTAAAATAGAACTATGTTTTAAGAGTTTACCTAAGAGTATAAACTTGAGCGGTAAAGGGTAATTGGAAATTACTTACACTTTAAGTAAGATTGGATAAGAAATAATTCGAGTCTTACAAAGGAGTCTTAAAGATTTCTTTGTAAGGCTTTTTTTCTTATATATTAAAAGATATAATATACTAAAATAGAGATATATTTGTAAAAGGGGATAAAAATTATGAAATTTGAAGAGATGAAAGAAGAGGAACTAAAAGAAACGCTAGAATTGGTAAAAAGAGTTTTTGATGAATTTGAAGCACCAGATTATACAGGCGAAGGAGTAACTAATTTTTATAAGTTTATTGCTTATGATAGTATCTTAGAACAATTAAAAAATAATTTTAAAATTTTTGTTGCAAAAGTAGAAGACAAAATAATCGGAATGGTTTGTATAAGAGATTGTTCTCATATTGCAATGTTATTTGTAGATAAAAAATATCATAAAAAAGGAATAGGAACAGAATTAATGAATATAGCAAAAAATTATTGCAAAGAAAAAAATGGAGACAATTATAAGATAACAGTGAATTCAGCACCATTTGCAATAGACTTTTACCATAAAATTGGTTTTAAAGATACTGGAAAAGAGCAAACGGTTGATGGAATAAGATTTTTACCAATGCAAATTTCAATATATAAATTTAAAGAATATGGAGCTGAATATTTTGACTACTTATACCAGACAAAAAAAGAATGTTTTAAATGGTATGTAGAAAAAATATATGGTCCTTGGGAAGATGAATTTCAGGTAGAATTTTTTAAAAACTTTATAAGAGAAAAAAGAAATTACATAAAAATAATAATTTATAATGATAGACCAATAGGTATGTTTACAAACTATATTAATGAGGATGGAAACGATTTTATAGATTTATTTTACATAGATAAAGTCTACCAAGGAAACGGAATTGGAACACAAATTTTGAAGGAACAATTATTAGTAGATAAAAAGAGTAATGTAGATACTGTATTACAAGTATTTAAAGAAAATCCTGCCAAAAAATTATATGAAAAAGTTGGATTTGAAGTATATGATGAAACAGATACTCATTATAAAATGATTAAAAAGATAAAGGAGGAATAGCTATGGCTAAATTTGTATTAATATGTGGACCGCAAGCTGTAGGTAAAATGACAGTTGGTCAAGAGCTTGCAAAATTGACAGGGTTAAAATTTATGCATAACCATGAAACGATAGATTTACCATTAAAGTTTTTCGAATTTAAGTCAGAGCAAAGAGAACGTTTAACAGATTTGTTTAGATTTTCAATCTTTGAGGAAGTTGCAAAAAGTGATTTAAAAGGAATGATATTTACTTTAATGTGGGCTTTCGAAAGACAAGAAGATTGGGATTGGGTACAACGAATAAAAGATATATATGATAAAGAAAATGGTGAATTTTATGTTGTTGAACTAGAAACAACTTTAGAAGAAAGGCTAAAAAGAAATAAGACCGAAAATAGACTAAAAAATAAACCTACTAAAAGGGATTTAGAATTTAGTGAGAAGGAATTATTAAAATCTGTAGATAAGCATAGACTAAATTCATATGAAGGAGAAGTAAAATACGAAAATTATATAAAAATAAATAACACAAATATCTCGGCGAAAGATACAGCAAAAATAATACAAGAAAAGTTTAAATTATAGGAGGAAATTTACAATGGAAGATGAATTAGAATTAATATTTCCATCAAAAGAATATAAAGAACAAATAGAAGAATTTAAAGAAGAATTTATACAAAATAATGAAAATAATATACCTGGTGGTGGAGGATTAGAAAGAGAAGAAACATTTGAAGCTTGGATGCAAAAAATTAATGATGATCTTTCAGAAGAAAAAAGTAAAGCAAGAGGAAGAGTTCCATCAGTATTATATTTAGCCTTTAGAAAGCAAGATCAAAGATTAATAGGAATAATTCAAATAAGATGTAAATTAAATGATTATTTATTAAATTTTGGAGGACATATTGGAGATTCCATAAGACCTTCGGAAAGAAATAAGGGCTATAGTACAAAAATGATAGCTTTAGCGCTTAAAGAGGCTAAAAAATTAGGTATAGGAAATGTTCTAATGACTTGTAATAAAAACAATTTAGCATCTGCTAGAACAATTATAAAAAATGGTGGTAAATTAGAAAATGAAGTGATTGAAGATAATAAAATAGTACAAAGATATTGGATAACTTTAAAAAAGAGATATGCAGATGGTAGAAATAAAGCTAACCATATATTAGAAAGTGATTTTAAAAATTTAAGAATAGATAATTATGAATTTAAAGGGAATATATCTTTGTTAACAATAAAAAAAGTTAGAAAAGAATGGCGAATAGATGTAGAACAAAGGTGCATTTTAGCTAACAATTACAATTGGCTAGAAATATACCCAGATGGTGAAAATTATTGTATTACTACAATGTTTGATGAGAATGATAATATAGCTGAATGGTATTTTGATATTGCAAAAGAACTAGGAGAAGAGAATGGAATTCCATATGAGGATGACCTTTATTTAGATGTAGTAATAGTGCCAGATGGAAGAATACATATATTAGATGAAGATGAATTAAAAAGTGCATATGATAGAAAAGAAGTAAGTAAAGAAGAATACGAAATGGCTTATAGAGTTGCAAATAAGATTATAGAAAAAGGAAAAAATAAGAAATATTTAGATGAACTAACAAAATTTACAACAAAATATTTAAAAATATTAAGAGGTGATAAAGATGTATTATAAAAAATTAATTGGAAAGAATATTTATTTAGCTCCAAAGACAATAGAAGATGCAGAAAAGTATGCAGAATGGTTAAATGATTTTAGGACTACAGATTATTTAGGCAAGAGTGGAAAGATAATGACGTTAGAAAAAGAAAGAGAATATTTAGAAACTCATATAGATGATGAAGCAACACTTAATATTATAACATTATCAGAAGATAAATTAATAGGTACAGTAGGAATAGAAAATATAGATCATCTAAATAAAAGAGGAACTTTAGGAATTTTTATAGGAGATGTAGAAGAAAGAGAAAAGGGTTATGGAACAGAGGCAATTAATTTAATTTTGGATTATGGATTTAATTATTTGAATTTAAACAATATAAAATTAGATGTTGTAGAATTTAATGAAAGAGCAATAGCATGTTATAAAAAGTGTGGCTTTAAAGAATGTGGTCGTAGAAGAAAAAGTGAATTTATCGATGGAAAATACTATGATAGAATTAGTATGGATATTTTAAAAGAAGAATTTACAGATAAATACATATTAAATAGAAATATTTAGCAAAACAGTTAAATTATGTAGACTTAATCAGCTAAATATGTTAAAATAATAACGGTAGTAACTGCAGTTGAATTATACATAGGAGGGTAATTATGTGGAAATATTTTAAAGACTTAGAACGGACAATGTCTGTTCGTGGACTAAATGATCTGGCGATTGAAATGGCTGAACTTTATGCAAACAGTGCAGCTATTACAAAAGCTGACTTGGCACAGGAAAACGATATGACTGTAAAATTAGTCAGTGAACTCCTAGATTATGCAGTAGTGCATAGTCTGGTAAGCGAAGCAACAGTTGGTCTGATGGAAAGAAGATCACTTTCAAATCAAAAAAGGCACTCACCAGAGGGGGAAAGTTTTTCAGCAAAACATCATTATGCAGAACTTCGTAGAAAGCGAGTAGAACATCAAGTTTTCAGTTTTTCCGAAGAAAAGATTAGAGAACTGGCACTCGCTTTTGCAGAAGAAACTGATAAAAGCAAGGAGGATATAGCCATAAGATATGATATAGCCAAAAAATCAGTAGATATTCTACTGAAAAAAGCTATAACTCAGAGTATTTGTGATGATGAAACCTTTAAAAAAATTGAAGAAAGGTCTATCAGGCACAATGATAGTCCCGAGACAAGAGCCTTTTTCAGGCAGCTTCACGAAAGACGCGAAGCAAAAAAGAAAAATTTTTTTGCATAGTCATACCCAGAACACAGAAGCAACATGGAAGATATTTTTCCAGTTGCTTTTGTGTTTTTCTGTGTGTTAAAAGTGTGTACTTCAGTGGCAGAGCTTAAAGTTCAAAAATCATGTAAACTACAATAGATTTTGAATTAAATATATTTATTGGTAATATAAAGTATAAAACAAATAAAAATAGAAACAATAAACAAAGGAGGTAAAAATATGGAAGAGAAAAATTTAAAAATATTAAAAGAAATTCATAAAGCCACAAAAATGGGAATGGATTCGATATCCTTTGTTGCAGAAAAATTAGATGATAATAAATTAAAAGATAACTTAAGTTTTCAATACACACAATATGGGCAAGTAATGGATAGAGTAAACAAATTATATGAAAACTATGGAGAAATACCAGAAGACAAAAACGTTATGAATACAATAATGGGATGGACTGGCGTACAAATGAATACAATGGCAGACAAGAGCCCATCACATATAGCAGAAATAATGATAGAAGGAACAACAATGGGAATAATAGAAGGAAGAAAACTAATGAATAATGATGCAGACCAGGCATCAAAAGATGTAAAAGACTTATTAAATAATTTTGTAACATTCCAAGAAAACAATGTAGAACAACTAAAGAAATTTTTATAGCAATTTATCGGGATTTGGGGACGTTCCTAAAATCCCTGTTGAAAAAAAGAAATGTTCAAAAATTCTGATATAAAGCAAAGTCCAAAATCTCGTTTTTATGTGATGAAAATAAAATAATACTTGCAAATATTGGTAACAGCAGGTATAATAGTAATACAATTGAATTTAATTATGTTTTAAAAAGAAACCAAGTAGTAATTTATAGTAACTAATAGAGAGGCAATGATTTGGTGGAACTTGCTAGTATATAAATTTACGAATTACATTTCTTATAGTAATTAACGTGTAGCTACGAATAAGCTTGAATGAGGCAATTATTAAAATTGTAAATAAAGGTGGTACCACGAACACATCGTCCTTTAAGGAGATGTGTTTTTTTGAATTTTAGGAGGTGATGCTATGACCCAATGGTTTAGAATGAAAACAATAATCGATGGGTTCTTCTACGAAAATTCATATAATATAATCAAAAAACTAAAATATTAAGGAGAATATTAATATGGATAATGGATTAGAAAAAATAAAAAGAAAAGCTGTAGATATATTTTCGGAAGAGGAATTAGAACAAAAATTAAAAAGTGGAAGAAAACTTACAATAAAATTAGGAGCAGATCCATCAAGACCAGATTTACATTTAGGTCATACAGTTGTATTAAGAGCATTAAAGACATTTCAAGAAATGGGACATGAAGTTGTATTTGTTATAGGCGATTTTACTGGAATGATTGGAGATCCATCTGGTAAAAGTAAAACAAGACCAGCTTTAACATTTGAACAAACAAGAAAGGCTGGAGAAACATACTTAAATCAAGTTACAAAAATATTAGATAAAGATAAAACAAGAATTGCATATAATTCAGAATGGCTTTCTAAGATGAATTTTAAAGATATTATAGAATTAACAAGCAAATATACAGTTGCTAGAATTTTAGAAAGAGATGATTTTAAGAATAGATATGAGAACAATTTACCACTTTCTATGCATGAGCTTTTGTATCCATTAATGCAAGGATATGATTCTGTAGCATTAAATGCAGATATAGAAATTGGTGGAACAGATCAAACATTTAATTTATTAGTTGGTAGAGAACTTCAAAAAGATTATGGGCAAGAAAGACAAGTTGTTTTAACATTTCCATTATTAGTTGGCTTAGATGGAAAAGAAAAAATGAGCAAATCATTAGATAACTATATTGGAATTGATGAAAGTTCAGAGGTAATGTATGAAAAGGCCATGAAAATTCCAGACGAGGTATTAATAGATTATTTTAGACTAACAACAGATATAGACTTAAAAGAGGCAGAAAATTTAATCAGAGAGAATATAGTGAAGGCTCATAAAAGATATGCAGAAGAAATTGTTGGAATGTATCACGGAGAAGATAAGATAGCTGTTGCAGAAGAAAGATATCGCCAAGTAGCAAAAGGTGGAATACCAGAAAATATACCAGTGTTTAAACTAGAAAATAATGAAAAAATAAATATTTGTGAATTACTTATAAAAGTTGGATTTGCATCTTCTAAAAGTGAAGCTAAAAGAATGGTAATAGGTAGAGGGGTAAAAGTGGATGGTGAGATTATCGAAGACATATCAACTACTCTAAAACCAAAAGAAAAAATTTTACAATTTGGAAAAAATAAATTCGTAAAGATAATTTAAAGTAAAAGATGTCCTTTTTTGAGAGAGGACATTTTTAATTTTCAACTATTTAAAATAGTTGCTTTTACAAAGCAATTACAATATAATAGCATAGTATAGAAAAAAGGGATTTAAGGAACGTCCCCAAATCCCTGCTAAAATCCTGAAAGGAGACAAAAATGAACTTTTTAGAATTAAGAGAAAAATATCCAGAATTTTCATATAACTGGTATAAAATAGAAGAAAACGAGAATGAATATAAAATAACTTATGAATTTGAAATAAAAGGACTTTCAAAATTTAATCCAACATGGACAATTCCAAAAATGGATAAATCTAAAAACAATATTCCTAACAAAGAATTATTAGAAAATATGGTTTTTAATTTAGGAATGGTTGAGCTTGTAAGTTATTGGAAAATAACTTGCGCACCTCATGTAACTGTAAAAAATATATATTTAAGTCAAAAACAAATCGATTGGTGGAAAAAGTTATATTTCTATGGACTTGGTGAATTCTTCTATAAAAACAATATAAAAACAAATATAGATGAATTTATGAATATTACAGCTGGAACAAATAAACTATTAAAATCAGAAATTAATATAAGTGATGAATTTACTGGTGCTTTAGTTCCAATAGGTGGAGGTAAAGATTCTATAGTAACTTTAAATGTAATTAAAGATGATTTTGCAAACAACATGTGTTATGTAATAAACCCAAGAGGAGCAACAGAAGAAACAGCAGAGACTGCTGGATATGGGGAGAATAAAAGATGTTATGTAAAAAGAACTTTAGATAAAAATATGTTAGAACTTAATAAACAAGGATATTTAAATGGTCATACCCCATTTTCATCTATAGTAGCATTTTCAGCACTTATAGTAGCATATTTAAATAAGAAAAAATACATAGTATTATCAAATGAAGCAAGTGCAAATGAATCTACAATATATGAAGAGGAAGTAAATCATCAATATTCTAAAAGCTATGAGTTTGAACAAGATTTTAATGAATATGTTAAAGAAAATATATTAGATGGAATAGAATATTTTAGTTTATTAAGACCAATAAGTGAATATCAAATTGCAAAACATTTTGCTAAATTATCTGAATTTTATAGCATTTTTAAAAGTTGTAATGCAGGAAGTAAAGAAAACAAGTGGTGTGCAAACTGCCCAAAATGTTTATTTGTATATATAATTTTATCTCCATTTATGAATAAAAAAGATATGATAAATATTTTTGGAGAAGATTTATTAGAAAAAGAAAGTTTAAAAGAAACAATGGAAATGCTTTCTGGAATACAAAAGAATAAACCTTTCGAGTGTGTAGGTTCAAGAGATGAAGTAAATACAGCAATTTGTGAAACAATAAAAAGATGTGAAGCAAATAATGAGGAATTACCATTATTATATAAATATTATAAGACGACTAAAAAGTATGAAGAATACATAAACAAAGAGAACACATATGACAAATTTTATAATCCAGAGAATAATGTACCAGAACATTATAAAGAAATGTTAAAGAAGAGTGAGATAATATGAAAAGCACAATACTAAATAAATTTAAGGAAGATTTAGAAAATAAAAAAATAGCAATTTGGGGACTTGGAAAAGAAGGAATATCTACTTTGCAATTTATACAAAATAATAATATAAGGTATAAAGAATTAGGTATTTTAGATCAAAAAGATTTTCCAGAAATAGAAGGAGTAAAAAAATTAAGCAACCCAGAAGAGTTAAATGAATATGATTTGATATTTAAAAGTCCAGGAATAGTTGCAGATGCAACTATAATAGACATTGAAAAATTAACATCACAAACAGAAGAATTTATTAAAATTTTATCTAAACAAATAATAGGGATAACTGGAACTAAAGGAAAAAGTACAACATCTAGTCTTACGTATACTATTTTAAAAAAATATTATCCAAATACTGTTTTAGTGGGAAATATAGGAATCCCATGTTTTAATGCAATAAACGAAATAGATGAAGATACAAAAATAGTGTTTGAACTTAGTTGCCATCAATTAGAGTTTATACGATATTCACCACATATTGCGGTAATTTTGGATTTATATCCAGACCATTTAGATCATTATAAAACATTTGAAAATTACATTAATGCAAAACTTAATATTAATAAATTTCAAACAGATGATGATATTTTTATTTATGGAGAAACTTGCAAAAAATATATTCACAGCAAAATAAAAAATAATATCTGCATTAATGATTATATAAAAGATAGAAATATAATGACAGAAAATAATAGCATACAAATTTTAAATGATGAAACTAATTTGATAGGTGAGCATAATTTCTTTGATATTGCTGTTTCATACTATATTTGTAGCGAAATATATAAAATATCAAATGAAGAGTTTAAAGTAGCTTTAAAGGATTTTAAAGGCTTAGCACATAGATTAGAATATGTTACTACTAAAGATAATGTTTCATACTATGATGATTCAATTTCTACAATAGGAGAAACAACAATAGAAGGAATTAAAGCTTTAAAAAATGTAAATACATTAGTATTAGGTGGTATGGATAGACAGATAGACTATTCTAATTTAGAGGACTTTATTATACAAGATGAAAATTTGGAGAATTTAATTTTTATGCCAGATACAGGGACAAGAATATATAAAGAATTACAAGACAAGGGAAACAATAAAAAATGTTATTTAGTAAATAATTTAGAAGAAGCAGTAAAAAAAGCAAAAGAAGTAACAAAGAAAAATACAATTTGCTTACTATCTCCAGCGGCTGCAAGTTATGGATTTTTTAAAAATTTTGAAGAAAGAGGAAATAAATATAAAGAATTACTAAAAGAACTTTAGTGATAGTGAAGTGACCCAAAAATGTTATTCAAGAGAGTTTAACATTTTGGGTCTTTTTTTGTATACAAACATATAAAGTATGAATAATTCACAAAGAATTCACAGTACATCAATTGACAAGTGACATTGTGTCATATATAATATATGATACAGTGTCATTTTGAAGTTAAGATAAATAAGAGCACAATAATCAAAAGACACCAAATAAATAATCAAATTTTATAGTTAAGAATATAATACAAATGAAAGGAGGAAAAAATGCCAACAAATACGTTCTTCAATTTACCTGCAGAGAAGAAGCATAAAATATTAAAAGCTGCAAATAAAGAGTTTGCAAGAGTTCCACTAGAACAAGCTTCTATAAAAAATATTGTAGAAGATGCAGAAATAGCTAGAGGCAGTTTTTATCAATATTTTGAAAATAAGCAAGACTTGTTCGAATATATTATGACTTCAAAGACTGGTGATATGGAAAAAAATTTAATAGAAATGATAGAACAAGAAAATGGCAATATAATAAACATTTTTATTAATATATATGATCACTTAATAGAAGTAGGTAAAATAAGAAGAAATAATAAACTTTTTAGACAAATATTTGAAAATATTAAAACGAGTGACAATCTAATGCTTACAAGAAAAGAAGAAATGAACAAAAAATTAGAGAAAATACTACAAGATTTGTATTCAAAAAATAAAGATATTTTAAATATAAAAAATGAAGAAGAATTTAAGCTGGTAATAGAGATATTGTCAGCAATAACAAGACGAAGAATTGTAGCTTCATTAAAATATAAAAATTCAGCTGAAGCAAGAGAAGATTTCTTAAAGGAAATTGAATATATAAAAAGAGGAATTTTAAAGTAACATAAAATATGAACTTTAAGCTACCATCGAAATCTTTGGTTTCGTACTGGTGGGCTATATGCGGAGCTAAGCTCCGTCTATAAAGTTCAAAAATTTCAAAAAGGAGAGAATAAACAATGTTAAAAGTATTAAAAAACTTAAAACAATCTGCTATTTCTGTAATAGCAATTATTATACTTTTATGTGTTCAAGCTGCAACAGATTTAGCATTACCAACATATACTTCTAAAATTGTAAATATAGGTATTCAAGCACGGTGGAATAGAAAATTCTGCACCTGAATATATCGCTAAAAACCAAATGGATAGTCTTTTAAAATTTACAAATGATGATGAAAAAATATTAAATGATTATGAAATTATTTCTAAGGATAGTAAAGATTATGAAAAAGGTGTTAAAGATTATCCAGAAATTGCAAATCAAGAAGTGTATAAATTAAAAGACATTAGTAAAGAAGAACAAGAAAGTTTAAATCAAACTATAGCAAAACCTTTACTTGCGTTGTCTAGTTTTGAAGCACCAGAAGAAGTAAGTAAAGAAGATATGGATTTAATGCTGGGATTTGTAGAAAATGATGATGAAATATTAAATTCCTATACATTATTAGAAGATGGAAATACATACAAGATTAATGATATCAGTAGTATAGAAAAAGGAAAATTAAATATTAATTTAATAAATGGATTGCTTGTAAAACAAATGGTATCAAATGAAGAAACAGCTAATCAAATTAAAAACAATATGTTAGAGAATATTCCAGAAGAACAAAGAACTGTAATGGAAAATATGTCTTTAGCAGAAATAATAAATATGATGCCAGCAGAGCAAAAAACAAATTTTATAAACACAATAGAAGCAGAATTACCAAATACAATAGATACAATGATTACTAATTTATCAGATTCTATGGTAGAACAAGCTGCAATACAAGAAGTAAAATTACAATATCAATATTTAGGAGCAGATACAGATAGTATACAAAATACATATATTTTAATATCAGGCTTACAAATGTTAGGAATAGCATCTATCACTATGATAAGCGCAATTTCAATAATGCTATTATCTTCAAGAGTAGCTGCTAAACTAGGTAAAACATTAAGAGAAAAAATATTCAAGAAAGTATTAAGCTTTTCTACAGAAGAGTTTAACGGATTTTCAACAGCATCTTTAATTACACGTACAACAAATGATATACAACAAATTCAAATGCTATTAACAATTTTATTTAGAGTTGTTGTATATGCACCAATTATAGCAATAGGTGGATTTATAAGAGTGTTATTTAATAGTGATGCATCTATGGCTTGGATAATCGGTTTGGCTGTAATTTGTATTTTTATAATTGTTCTTACATTGATGATTATAGCAATGCCTAGATTTAAAATATTACAAAAATTAGTTGATAAATTAAATTTAGTATCACGTGAAATATTAACAGGAAGTCAAGTAATTCGTGCTTTTAATACAGAAGAAAGAGAAGAAAAAAGATTTGATGGAGCCAATACAGATTTAATGAAAACACAAGTTTTTGTAAATAGAGCAATGAGTATAATGATGCCTGCTTTAATGCTTGTTATGAACTGTATAACAGTACTTATTGTATGGATTGGTGGTCATAATGCAAATGAAGGAATAATGCAGGTTGGAGATGTAATGGCATTTATTCAATATACAATGCAAATAGTAATGGCATTCTTAATGATATCTATGGTATCTATAATGTTACCACGTGCTAGTGTATCTGCAGAACGTATAAATGAAGTATTAGAAACAGAACCTAAAATAAAAGATAAAGAAGAAACAAAACAATTTAAAGCAGATAAAAAAGGATATGTTGAATTTAAGGATGTTTCATTCCATTACCCAGATGCGGATACAGAAGTTATAACAGATATTTCATTTACAGCAAAACCTGGTGAAACCACTGCTTTAATCGGAAGTACAGGTAGTGGTAAATCTACAATAGTAAATCTAATACCAAGATTTTATGATGTAACTGGTGGAGAGCTATTAGTAGATGGAGTGAATGTAAAAGACGTAAGTCAAAAAGAATTAAGGAAAAGAATTGGATTTGTACCACAAAAAGGAATATTGTTCTCTGGAACAATAGAATCTAATATAAAATATGGTAATGAAAATATAACAGATGAGCAAATGGTAGAGGCTGCACAAATTGCTCAAGCCGAAGAATTCATCGAAACAAAACCACAAAAATATCAAGAACCAATATCACAAGGTGGAGGTAATGTTTCTGGTGGTCAAAAACAACGTTTATCAATAGCTAGAGCTATTGCAATAAATCCAGAAATATTAGTATTTGATGATAGTTTCTCAGCATTAGATATGAAGACAGATAAGATATTAAGAGAAGAACTTGCAAAACGTACTAAAGATAAGACTGTAATAATTGTAGCACAAAGAATTAGTACAATTATGAATGCAGATCAAATAATAGTATTAGATGAAGGAAAAATTGTAGGAAAAGGAACACATGAGGAATTATTAGAATCATGTGAAACTTATAAACAAATAGCTTTATCACAACTTTCAAAGGAGGAATTGGAAAATGGCAGAGAATAAAAATGTAAGACCTCCAATGGGAGGTATGCGACATGGCGCAGGTAGAGTAGTAGAAAAACCAAAAGATTTTAAAGGAACTACTAAAAAACTATTAAAAAATTATTTGGCAAAATATAAAATACCAATTATAATTGTTATTTTATTTGCTGTTGGAAGTACAATATTTTCAATTATTGGACCAAAGATTTTAGGTAATGCCACAACAGAGATTTTTAATGGCTTAATGAATAAGTTATCTGGTGGATCAGGAATAGACTTTGGTAAAATAGGAACAATACTTCTTACATTATTAGGTTTATATGCTTTAAGTGCTTTATTTTCTTTAGTACAAGGTTTTACAATGACTACAGTAACACAAAAAATTACATATAAAATGCGTAATGATTTAGTACACAAAATTAATAAATTGCCAATGAAATATTTTGACAAAAAAACTCACGGTGAAGTTTTATCTATAATTACAAACGATATAGATACACTATCACAAAACCTAAATCAAAGTGTTACACAAATTATTACATCTATTTGTACAATTATTGGTATTTTGATAATGATGTTTTCTATTAACTGGCTTATGGCAGTGGTTTCATTAATTATATTGCCAGTAACAGCTTTCTTAAGCTTTACAATAGTAAAACATTCTCAAAGATACTTTAAAGCCCAACAAGATTATTTAGGTCATGTAAATGGTCAAGTAGAAGAAGTATATGGTGGTCATACAATTGTAAAAGTATTTAATGGTGAAGAAAAAGTAACTGATACTTTTATGAAAGCAAATGATGTATTATATAGATCAGCATGGAAATCACAATTTTTATCTGGTTTAATACATCCAGTAACAAACTTTATTGGAAATGTTGGTTATGTTTTAGTTGCAATTTTAGGTGGATATTTAACTGTTCAAGGTAAGATTGCTGTTGGTGATATACAAAGTTTCATTCAATATAACAGACAATTTATTCAACCTATAACACAAATTGCACAGATTTCTGCTTCATTACAAGCTATGATTGCAGCAGCAGAAAGAGTTTTTGAGTTTTTAGAGGAACCAGAAGAAGTAGAAACAGCAAAGGGAAATATAGATTCAAGTAAATTAAAAGGTAATGTTGTATTTGACCATGTTAATTTTGGATATAATCCAGATAAGACAATTATTAATGATTTTTGCGCAAATGTTAAAGATGGCCAAAAGATTGCTATTGTTGGACCTACCGGTGCAGGTAAGACAACTATGGTTAAATTACTAATGAGATTTTATGATGTCAATTCAGGTTCAATTTCTGTTGATGGTCATAATATTAAGGATTTCAAGAGATCTGAATTAAGAAAAATGTTTGGAATGGTTTTACAAGATACATGGCTATTTAGTGGAACGGTAGAAGATAATATAAAATATGGTAGACCAGATGCAACAGATAGTGAAGTTATAGAAGCTGCTAAAGCTGCACATGTTCACCACTTTATTAAGACATTACCGAAAGGTTATAAATCTATTTTAAATGAGGAAACAAGTAATGTTTCTGCAGGACAAAAACAATTATTAACTATTGCGAGAGTTATTTTAGCAGATCCTAAAATATTAATTTTAGATGAAGCTACAAGTTCTATAGATACAAGAACTGAGCAACAAATTCAATCAGCAATGGATAATTTAATGAAGGGGAGAACAAGTTTCATTATTGCACATAGATTATCTACAATTAAAAATGCAGATTTAATATTAGTTATGAATCATGGTGATATTGTAGAGCAAGGAACTCATGAAGAATTACTTGCAAAAGATGGGTTCTATGCAGGATTATATAATTCTCAATTCGACGAGCTTTGAGGGAGGAAAAAGTAGAATACTGTGTAGTCTATGAGCGAGAACACTTTGAGCCGATTAGAAAATACGAATGTAAAACACAACATCAGCCAAAATTTAATAAAATTAAGGTAAAATGGGCTATAAATTTAGCAGATTTTGATATAACAATAAAAAGGAAATAAGTTTTTGAACTTGTTTCTTTTTTTTTATGGAGGAAATAAAATGGAACAGGAAAAATTATTAAAAGTTTCAGAAGATATGAAAATATTTTCAATTATGAATCAGTTATTGGAAAATACTTTTCCAGAAATAATAAAAAAAGAGTTAGAAAAAAATAACATACAAAAAGAAATCTTATATTGTATTTATACCAGAAGTTGCAATGGTTATATTAGGGAAAAATATTTAAAAGAGTTGTTAAAACTTGATTTTGACTATTGGGCAATACCATTTATTGTTAAACTTTCTGATGAATATATAGTAGAAATTTTGGAAGTTATATATGATAAATTAAAAATTAGAAATAATGATGATATAAAACGATTTTGTCTTGAAAATAAAAATATTATAAATAAAAGTTATTCGAGAATGATTAGTTATTGGAATGAATTTTATAGAAGTAAAGAGCCTAGTTTCCATAAATATATTAAGAAAATATTAAAGGAATCTTTATTTTTTTCATAATTAGAAGTGAAAATAAAAGTTTTAAGTGATATTATTTAAATGTAAATTTATACGACAATTTATTTGTCGAGAAGGAGGTTTATTATTGATTTAAAAAAATTATTTGGATATGAGGGGAAAACAGTAGTTATTACAGGCTCTGCTTCAGGAATGAGTAAAGCAGCTACGGAACTATTATTAGAATTAGGAGCAAATGTATATGCAATAGATATTAATAAAATAGATTTACCTGTAACAAAGGCTTTTCAAGCGGATATGAGCCAAAAAGAAGAAATAGATAGAGTAATAGAAGAATTGCCAGAAAAGATTGATGCATTATTCTTATGTCATGGTATTGCAGCTTTCCCTGGCAAAGAGTTATTAGTACAAAAGGTAAATTTCTACAGTCAAAAATATATGACAGAAAAATTACTAGATAGAATATCAGAACATGGATCAGTTACTTATATTTCATCTGTAGGTGGATTTGGCTGGCAACAAGTTTATAGTAAAGCAGTGGAACTTATTAATTTACCTACTTGGGAAGATGCGATGGATTGGTATGACAAACATCCTGATTTAATCAAGAGTGCTTATGTTTTTGCAAAACAATGCCTAGAGTCATATGTAACTTATAAATGTATGTCATCTGAATTTATAAATAAGAGAATAAGAATAAATGCAATTAATCCAGGAGATACAACAACAGGATTAACAGAAGATTTCAATAAGTCAACAAGTCCAAATGGAGATGCAAAAGAAGGTGAAGAGATGATTTCAAACATTTTCTTAAAGAGTTGGAATGGATACCCAGCAGAGCCAAAAGACATGGGATACCCAATGGTTGTAATAGGTAGTGATATTTGTTCTTATATGTAAGGACAATTAATTTATATAGATTATGGTTTAACATCTTCTTGGACAAGTGGAGCATTGTTACAAGCAAATAATAAGTCAATTGAAGAACTTTCAGCAGATGCAAGTAAATAGGAGTTAACATAGAGAGTAGTTAATTACTCTCATTTTTTTTATTTGTTGTTGACAAATTCTAAAACAAAGAGTATACTAATATACTAGTACGGTATAGTAGCATACAAAGAAGGGAGTAATAATATGAAACAAGAACAAATTCTAAAAGCCGCAAAAGAACTATTTACAAAATATGGTTTTAAAAAAGTGTCAATGGATGAAATCGCAAGTGAAACAGGAGTTACTAAAAAAACAGTCTATAGTTACTTTAGTAGCAAAGAGGAACTTTTAAAAGATGTTATAAAGGAAGAACTGCAGAGTATTAGAAAAATTATAGATAAGGCTGAAAAACAAAGTAATGATTTTTTTGTTAACATTCAAAGTGTAATTTGTAGTGTAATTAGATATAAAAATGAAAGTGATTTTTTTAAGATGCTTATTAAAGAATCTGAAATGTTTAATAATGAAAAGCTAAAAGATAATTTAAAGATCATTGATAGTGAAATAAAGGATTACATAAAAAGCAAAGTAGAAAAAGCTGTAAATAATAAAGAAATTGTCGTAAAAGATGTTAATATTATTACTTTTCTTATATACAAAATGTACATAGCATTAATAATAGATTGGAATGAAGATAATGCTAAATTAGATGAAAAGGATATTGCAGATAACGTCCTTCAAATTTTAAAATATGGTATTAAAAGAAAGGAAGTAGAATAAAATGCAAAACAAAAAATTTTTTAAAACAATAATTTTTATTGTGGTTTTGTGTATACCATTAATTTATAGTTTCTTTTATTTAAAGTCTTATTGGGATCCATATGGAAATTTAACAGATTTAAAGGTGGCCATTGTTAATTTAGATAAAGGTCAAGATGATACTAATCAAGGTAATGAATTAGTTAAAGAGCTAAAAGATAAAGATGTTTTAGATTTATGTGTAGTTGATGAAAATCAAGCTAAACAGGGATTACAAGATGGAGAATATTATGCAACTATTACCATTCCATCAGATTTTACAGAATGTTTAAATAGTGCTAGTGAAGAGCAAAAAAAGGTTGCAACAATTACATATACTCCTAATCAACAACAAAATTATCTGGCATCTCAAATCATTAATAAAGTTGTTACTGCAACTCAAATGGAATTGCAAAGCAAAGTTGGAAAAGAAGTTGTTTCAACATTAGCAGATACTTTATCTGCAGTTCCTGATAGTTTACAAGATATTTCTGATGGGGCAAACGAAATTTATGATGGTACTTCATCTTTGAATAGTGGATTACAAGATTTAAATAATGGAGTAGGAGAGCTTAATAGCAAATATAGCGAATTTAACAAAGGTGTAGAAAATGCATATAAAGGTAGTGAAAGTTTAAATTCTGGAATTGGGCAAGTTAATAATGGAATTGATAGTTTATCAAGTGGTACTTCAACTTTAAATAATGCATTAGATCAAATTAATACTGGTGTTGATAGTGTTGCAAAAAATGGTGGAGATAAAATAAATCAATTAACACAAGGAATAGATACTTTAAATAATGGTGCACAGACTTTGAATGTAGGAGTAAATTCATATATTGACGGAGCAAAATCTTTGAGTGATGGTATTCAAAGTTATGTAGTAAGTGTAAGTACAATAGATAAAAATGAAAGTGCGATTTTACAGTCTATTATTGACTATGATACGGTTATTAATTCTAAAGAGGTTACAAATCCAACCATTAGAACTTTAGCAGAAAATGCAAAACAAATTTTAAATGTTAAAAATAAATCTAACATAGATGCAAAAGGGCAGGCACTTGTTCAAGGAACACAAGATTTAAGTAAAAATTCAGATCAATTAAAAGCAGGTGCTAAAGCAGTTTCTGATGGTACTTCAACTTTAAAAAATAGTACTTCAGAAATGAATGAATTAATTAAGAATATTGCAACTTTAAAAGATGGATTATCTGCAGTAAAACAAGGAAGTGAAACTTTATCTAATGGTGTATCTACTTTGAAAAATGGAACAAATCAAGTACTAAATGGATCACAATCCTTAGAGCAAGGGCTTCAAACTTTGAGTAGTAGTTCTGGAAATGTAAAAGAAGCTTTAAATCAATTAGATGAGGGAAGTAAATCAGCTGTTGATGGAAGTAAGAGACTTTTAGATGGTGTAAAAACGTTTAAGACCGAAATTAATAATGGATTAGAAAAATCAAAAGTTGAATTATCAAAATTAAATGGTTTAAATGATTTTGTTTCTGAACCAGTTGTTATTAATGAAGAGCCTTATGGAGAGGTTGATTCATATGGTATTGCATTTACTCCATTGTTTTTATCTATAGGATTGTGGGTTGGAGCATTAATGTGTTATGTTGTTTTATATTATGATCAAAAACATAGATTTGGAAAATTTGATTATACTTATAAAAATAAATTAGCTCAAAACTTATTATATATTGCAATTGGCATTGTAGAAGGTATTGTCACTGGATTGTTATTAAAATTGGGATTAGAATTTAATGTTGCTAATATGGGAATATATATAGCAGAATGTGCAATTGTTGGAGCTATATTTATGACTATTATACAATTTTTAATTAGAAATTTTGGAGATATTGGTAAATTTTTAGCTTTAATTATATTAGTATTACAATTGGCTGCATCTGGTGGTACTTTCCCAGTTGAAACTATTGATAAAGGGTTTAGATTTTTAAATCCATTACTACCTATGACATATAGTATTAAAATATTTAAAGAGTGTCTTGTTCAAACAAGTAATAACTTTATAGGAAAAAATACATTAATACTTGTATTAATCGGTTTAGCACTAGGAACAATTACTTTAATAGTTGAAATAGTAAAACATAAGGGAAATTCTAAAAAAGAAATTGAAAACAATAATGAAAAAGTAACAGGAGCCTAAGTAATTATCCCCCAGCTTAGCTGGGGGATAATTACTGTATAATAACGAAAATAGAAAAACTATAATATAGTTTTTTCAAATTTTGTTGGTTTCAAAGACAAAAAAATGATTGTGTGATATAATTCAATAGAAGACAATTTATCTAAACAATTAAAATTCATATTTTTACAACAAGACGACAATTAAATAGATGGTAAAAAAATCAATCTAATAGAAAAATAGATTGTTAAATTATAAGGAGATTATTATGGCAAATATAATTGATTATGTTGAATGGAGAGGAGATTTAAACTTAAATAAAACGGAGTTTAATGAAATAGATAGTTTAATATTAAATAGATTTTCGTATTTTCCGTTAGATAATCTAATAAACAAAAATGAAATGGTATCAATAAAAGAATTAAGTGAAAGATTTAAAAAAGCAGATAAAAAGCAAATGAGAATTCTTTGGAAGGATGATGCAGATTTATTTCCAATAATGGGCAATAGTAAAAGGTTTGGTGAAATGTTAGCTTTAGAATACATAAATAAAATAGATCCAGAACAAGAAAAACAATTTTCTGCTATTACAGTAATTTTACCTGATGATACACTTTATATTTCATATAGAGGAACTGACAATACATTAATTGGTTGGAAAGAAGATTTCAATATAAGCTTTAAAAGCCACATTGCATCACAAATTTCTGCAAAAAAGTATTTGGAAAATATTGCAAAAAAATATCCATATAAAAAAATAAGAATAGGAGGCCATTCAAAAGGAGGAAATTTAGCAGTTTATGCTTCTGTTTTTGTTGATTCTGAAATACAAAAAAGAATTATTAATGTTTATAATAATGATGGTCCAGGTTTTCATGAAGATATAATAAATACTGAAGAATATAAGAGAGTAATTAATAAAGTAACAACATATATTCCACAAGATTCAATATTTGGAATGTTATTAAATCATGAGGAAAAATATACGATAGTTCAAAGTAATGAAAAAGGGTTAATGGAACATGATGCATATTCTTGGCAAGTATTAGGAAAAAAATTTGTTGTATTAAAGGAAGTTACAAATGAAAGTAAATTTATAGATAAGACAATTAAGAATTGGTTGAAAGATTTAGATATGGATACAAGGCAACAGGTGATAGACATTGTTTTTGAAATTCTTAATTCTACAAATTCAAAGACAATACAAGATTTAAAATTTTCATTAGTAAAAAATGCAAGAATAATTTTATCTTCATATAAGCAAATAACCCCTGAGAATAAAAAAATGATAGAAGCTACAGTAACTGCACTTCTTGGAATAGTTAAAGAAAATGTTAAAGCAGAATATAAAAAATTCAAAATTTTAAGTAAATAACAAATTACAATTTAAGTGAGAGTAGTTATATTGATAATTACTCTCTTTTATGATAATATGGAACAAATATAACTAGTAATTTATATGGGGATTGTTTATGGCAGTTTTAACAGTAATTCCTTTAATAGGAACATTAGGAATTTTATTTATTGGATTTAATGTAATAATTATTACATTACTAATATTAACAATAGTATTTGGAGTAATTAGAGCTATAAAAAAGAAATTTAACAAGACATTTATTGTATTATTAATTGTAACAATCTTATTTAGACAAGAAAGGAGAGGTAGAGCGATGCTCCCTCAAAGGTAAAAAGCTATGAAAGTTATTCTTAACGCAGAAAAGGTGGAAAACGAATTCTATCCAAAGCAAAATTCAAAAAAGCGGGGAAATCTTTTAAAAATAAACGAGAATCGTGAATATATAGTAAAAGAAATTGCTACAGATTCATATGGCACATTTTTTAAACTGGCAGGAATCCAAAAACCTTTTGATACGAAATGGTTCTATGTATCAGAAGTTAGTCCAAATGAAAGTGTGTATGCCAAAGCAGATGTATATGCTGCTGCAGAGTATGGCATAACAGCTGATTCAATCGTTGAAGAAGGTACTCTAAATGTTGTAAGCGAAGTTGGTTTCAGGCATGAATGCAAAGTAACAATGGCCTTTTACAGTGACACTCTTGGAGAGTGGCTTTTCGAATTAGAAGGACATAGATTTCCTGTATTGCAGAAATATATGGAAGTAATTAGAATGAATAAATAGCCAATAACTTGTATGCAAAATCTATGATTAAGTATGCAAGTATAACCTAAGAAAGGCAGGGGGGATGACATTTTATTGTCGCCTCCTTGCTTTGTTTTTTGTTATAAAGGAAAAATCGAAGTTTTTTCGAAATGATTTTCTTATATATAAATATAAAAAAGAATTGATTTAATTAAAAGTTATTAGTACAATAAAAATATGAGGTGATAAAATGAAAATTGCAATAGTATATAAAAGTATTACAGGAAATACAAAACTTTTAGCAGAAGCTATAAAAGAAGAGGTCCCAAAAGCAGATATTGTATATTTTGGAGAACCAAAAAAAGACATACAGGCAGATTTATTTATAATTGGATCATGGACTGATAAAGGAATGTGTGCTACAGAAATTACAGAATTTATGAAAAATATAAAAAATGCTAAGGTTGCATATTTTGGTACAGCAGGATTTGGTGGGTCAGAAGAATATTATGAAAAACTGTTTGAAAGGATAAAAATAAATATCAATGATTCAAATAAAATATTAGGAAAATTTTTCTGTCAAGGCAAGATGCCAATGCAGGTAAGGGATAGATATGTAGGTTTAATTAAAGAACATCCAGATGATAAAAAATTAAAAGTTAGTGTAGAAAATTTTGATAAAGCATTAACACATCCAGATGAGAAAGATATACAGAATGTAAAGAAATGGATTAAAGAAATTTTATAGTATGAAGGGAGAAGTTATTATGAATGAAACTATTAAGAATTTAGTAGAAAGAAGAAGTTGCAGAAAATATTCATCAACTCAGATAAAAGAAGATGAATTAAATAGTGTTTTGAAAGCAGGAGAATATGCTCCAACAGGTATGGGAATGCAATCTCCAATTATTGTTGTTCTTCAAAATAAAAGCATAATAGATAAACTTTCTAAAATAAATGCGAAAATAATGGGAAAAGATGAAGATCCTTTTTATGGAGCACCAACGGTATTAGTAGTATTGGCAGATAAGAATATTGGAACATACATAGAAGATGGAAGTTTAGTATTAGGAAATTTAATGAATGCTGCATATAGTCTAGGACTAGGTTCTTGCTGGATACATAGAGCAAAAGAAGAATTCGAAACAGACGAAGGAAAAGAATTGTTAAAAGAATGGAACATATCAGAAAATTATGTAGGTATCGGACATTGTATTTTAGGCTATCCAGAAGAAAAAAGTGAAGCAAAACCACGTAAAGATGGATATATAAGGTTTGTTAAATAGGACGTAATATATACAAAATGAAATAAAAGGGGAGAATTTTTATGAAAAAAAGATTTATTATAACACTTGTAGTTGTAATTGTGCTTGTATTAATAGTTGGAATAATTGCAATTGGAATTGGCTTATATCATGACTTTAAGCAAGAGAGTGAATTAATATCAGAATGTGAACAAATAAAGGAATTAACAAATGAGGAAAATCTAGACACAGAAAAAATTAATGAGATGCTTACTAGAAGGATTTCAGATGGAGAATATTTACAAGTAGAAGAAGCTTTAAAGGAATATTTAACAGCTAGATTTCAGAATATAACAAAAATTTCAGAAATATTAAACAATGAAAAATTAGAAAATATATTAACGATAGATAATTATAAAAATGATGGACCAGAATTCGTAACAACAAAGGAATATATTGAAAATACAAAGCAAGAATTACAAGAGCTAAAAAATAGATATTAAGAATTATTTACAGAAGAAACGATAATGTCTTATATAAATAATAAAAATTTAGATAGTTATTATGTGGATTTTTATAAGCAAGAATTAATAGGAAATCTAGAGAAGAGTAAAGATAATACTGTAGAACATAATATAGATGGAATTATAACTATATTAGATAATTATAACTCTATAATTGATTTTTTAATAACTAATAAGAATAGCTGGAAAATCGAAGGGGAAAACATAATATTTACAACTGAAGATTTATCAAATAAGTTTTTAGAGCTAATAAATGATATGTTGGAAAACATACCAGGTACGTTAATAGAAAAAGATTTTGGAACATATGAAATACCTGTAGATTGGATAGAAAGTGTAGCACACTCTACTAATGATAAATTTTTCTATGTAAAAGAAGGTCAGGAAAATGAAAATAGACCCGATAATATTTCTGTAAATGAAGGAACTAATAAATATCCAGCAGATGAGCATGAAAAATTTAGAAGTGCTATCTTAAATCAACTTTCTATGCAAATAGGAGGAGATGAAAATGTTGAATTAAATGCAAATGGTTCAAATACAAAAAATGGATATGTTGTTTATACTTTTAATATAAAAGATAAGGATACTACTACTACACAGTATTACATTGTAGGAGATTACAAATATGTTTTAATACATGAAACTACTTTTGGTGATTCAAATGAAACAGATAGTGCAGCACAAAAAATTATAGATACATTTAAATGGAAAGAGCAGGAGGAATAACCTTGGATAGATTAGAGCGTTTTGAAAAAGCTTTGGATGACATTATTAATAACTATAAGGAATTAGGAGAAGAACTAGAGAAGCTGAGAAATGATGGTAAAAATAAAACAACAAAATTTAGAGAATTATTAGGAAAAAAATTAGTTTATAGCATGATAATTACTATTTTTAAAAGATATGATTTAATAGATAAAGATAAAGTTTAAGGAGCAATATATGGATAAAATAGAAATTAAAGAGCTAACACTTGAAGATATTCCAGACTATGTTAAAGTAAATACTTTAGCTTGGCAGGAATCATATAAAGGACTTATAGCTGATTCAATTTTAGATGAGGTGCTTAATAATGTAGAAGATTCTATACAAAAGCAAATTAATAAATTTGATAATGATAAAAAGAATAATATAAAAAAATTTGTTTTTAAAGTAAATAATGAAGCAGTTGGAATGACTGGAATAGGTAAATCAACATATGAAAAATATGAAGATATTGGGGAACTATATTCATTATATTTATTAAATAAGGTTAAGAAAAAGGAATATGGAAAAATGCTTTTTTATCATGACGTAAAAGAGCTAATTGGTTTAGGATTTAATAGTATGGTTATTGGTTGCTTAGTAAATAATCCGGCAAATAATTTTTATAAACATATGGGAGGAAAGTTAATTGAAGTTGTAACCAAAAAAATAAAAGGATATAACATGAAAGAAAATATATATTATTATGAGAATTTAAAAGAACTAATTAAAAAGTAATATTTGGGGATTGAGTAATGGAAAAGAAAAAAATTTTAATAGAGACAGATAATGTAAATGAGATTTATAAAAAATATAAGAAATACAAGACATTTATATATAAAAATACAGAATTCATATATAATGGAGAAAATCAAGAAATAAAAGATATAATAGAAGTCTTAAATAAAAAAACAAGACTACAAAGAATAGCATATATATATGATAAATCATGTGAACAGATTGACAAGAAATTTGAAGGCGAAAACATATGTGAATTTAAATGTAATCAATGTATAGTCCAAAGAAAACATAATTTAAAAGAGAAAAATGGCTGTTGTAGAGTTTGTAGATTACAAACTAGTACAGGTTGTCCAAGCAAAAATTTGACATGTAAACTTTTCTTTTGTGATGAAGTAAAAAATAAATATGAAGTAATTACGTTTAAAGATTTAAAATTATTAAACTTATTAACAAGAAGGCAAAGAGTAATATTAAAATTTGACATGTTTTCGACTAGAGAAGAAGTTCTTACAGATTTATATATTGGATTTATAACGCTCGCAGCTTTTAGAGAATTATATATGTTAATAAAAACAAGTTTGTTTTGGATGTCAAAAAGAATTAAAAATAAAATGAAAATGCCTAATGTTAGTAAATTGGTAATACTTTTAACTATTTTAATTATATTAATGTTTCTAATTATTAATCCAATATCACCAATGATAATGATATGTATTGGAATAATAGAGGATTTTTTTATAAAACTTCATAGAAAAAATATAGTTCAAGCATAAGTAGATAAATTTGAAAATAATAAAAAAACTATTGACTTAAATCTAACTCCAAGTGATATATAAATAATAATTGAAAAATTAAGTATAATATTTTTATAAGGAGGAGTATAAAATGGATAAAGCTAAAGTATATTTTACAAAGGAAATTACACCAGAAAGTGTAATTAAAATGTATGAAAAAATAGGTAAAGAATTACTAGGAAAAGTAGCTGTTAAATTACATTCTGGAGAACAAGGAAATCAAAATTATATAAGACCTGAATTTGTAAAAGCGATAGTAGAAAGAGTAAATGGAACTGTTGTAGAATGTAATGCAGCCTATGAAGGAGCAAGAAACAGTACAGAGAAACATAAGAAATTAATAGAGGACCATGGTTGGACAAAATATTTTGATGTAGATATTATGGATGCTGATGGAGACGATATGGTTCTAGATATTCCAAATGGAAAAGTTTTAAAACAAAACTTTGTAGGAAAAAATATGAAAAACTATGATTCTATGTTAGTTTTATCACATTTTAAGGGACATCCAATGGGAGGATATGGTGGAGCATTAAAACAATTATCAATAGGTTGTGCTTCATCAGAAGGAAAATCTTGGATACATTCAGCCGGAAAAACTAAAGATCAAACAATAGTATGGGAAAATTTACCAGAGCAAAATCTTTTCTTAGAGTCAATGGCAGATGCAGCATCTTCTGTAGTAAATTATTTTAAAGATAATATTTTATTTATTAATGTTATGTGTAATCTATCTGTAGATTGTGATTGCTGTGCAGTTGCAGAAGACCCATGTATGAAAGATATTGGAATATTGGCAAGTACAGATCCAATAGCAATAGACCAAGCTTGTATAGATTTAATATATAATTCAAAAGATCCAGGAAGAGATCATTTTGTGGAAAGAGTAGAGAGACAAAATGGTAGACATACAATAGATGCAGCAGCTGAACTTGGCTTTGGAACAAAAGAATATGAATTAATTAATGTAGATTAGGGATATTGGGATGGTTGCAAAATTCTTTAAAATTCCTTTAAAATAAAACTTAGGGCATCAGCGTTTTTATCGCTGATGTCCTAAGTTTTAGTAATTACATAGAGAGGATGTCCTCATAGGACTTCTCTTGCAACCAAGAAATTGCATATTTGGTTGCTGCGACATCCTTCGAAGTAACTAAATCAAAATATTCTCTTTCAACTGGCATGCTGACATAGATTATTTTTTTACTGTCATTAATGATATGACCATATATAATATTACAATAATTCCATTCTTTTTTATTGACAGTATTTTGCTTTTCCTTATACAGTGTTACTTCTAAAGTGGGTTTACCATCCGTAATACTAGGTGATGGCGGAATTATTTTTAAGCAAATTCCATACCGTGTGTTGCTAATTTTAAAATCTTTAACAATTTTAGAATCTTTTATCATCCTAAGATATCCTCCTTTTATTTTTTACACAGTCTGTGTAACATAAATTTTACAAATTACGTGTATATTATATCACACTTTACATAAGATATCAACGAACCTAAAAAGCACTCTTGTAAAATTAAGAGTAATATAGTATAAATATGTTAAACTTTCTAGTGAGAGGAAAATTAGAAGTAAAAACTCAAGATAATAATATAAACCAAAGGAAACTATCAATTAATTTGGACAATCACATGTTAAATTATTATTAAATTATGTAAAGGAAGATAAGATGGCTAAGATATTAATAGTTGAAGATGACAAAAAATTAAGAGAAGAATTAAAAATATTTTTAGAAAAGCATGGTTATGAAGCAGTAATACTAGAAAAATTTGACAATACAATTGCTGAGCTATTAGAAAGTAAAGCAGATTTAGTATTGTTAGACATAAACTTGCCATATATGGATGGAGAATATATTTGTAAAGAAATAAGAAAAGTCTCAAATGTTCCAATAATTATAGTAACTAGTAGAGATAATGAATTAGATGAGCTTTTAAGTATTAATAATGGTGCAGATCAATATATTACGAAACCATATAATATTCAGATTTTGCTTGCAAAAATAGAAAGACTATTACAAAGAAGTAATACAAGCCAAGTAAATCAAGATAAAATAGATTGTGGAGAATTTGTTTTAAATATATCCAAGAGCATTATAGAAAAAGATGATAAATCAATAGAATTAACAAAAAACGAATTAAAAATATTACATTATTTAGTTTTAAACAAAGGAAAAATTGTTTCTAGAAATGAAATAATGGATTATTTATGGGATAGTGAAAGTTTTGTAGATGACAATACACTTACAGTTAATATAAAAAGATTAAGAACTAAATTAGAAGAAGTAGGCCTAAAAGATTTAATCGAAACAAAAAGAGGATTGGGGTATATTTTAAAATGAGATTCAAAGAATATCTAAAAGATAAAATTATTTATATTAGTTTACTAGTATTTGCAGTTATAACTATTGAGATTCTCTTAATTCCATATGATATGCAAATATTTATAAAAATATATGTGGCAGTAGTGATAATTGCAGCTTTTTTAATAGGCTTTTTAGTAGAGTATTATTCAAAGAAAAATTATTATGATACTGTAAAAAGTAGAATTAAAGAGTTGCAAGAAGAATATCTAATTATGGAAGTTTTGCCAAAGGCAGACTTTACAGAAGCTACTATATTAGAAGATGTTATTAGAGATATAGGAAAATCAATGTTAGAAAATGTAAATAAATATAAGTATTTACAAGAAGACTACAAAGATTTTATAGAATTATGGATTCACGAAATAAAAATTCCGATAGCTACAAGTAAGATGATTGTTGAAAATAACAAAAACGAGATTACAGAAAGCATAAATGAAGAATTAGATAAAATAGACAATTATACTGAACAAGCTTTATTTTATGCTAGGAGTAATACTGTAGAGAAAGATTATATTGTAAGGAAAATTCAATTAAAAGAGATTGTTAATGCGAGTATATTAAAAAACAAGGCACAATTAATACAAAATAAAATATCTATTGATACAAAAGATTTAGATGAAACAGTTTATACAGATAGTAAATGGTGTATATTTATAATAAATCAAATTATACAAAATTCTATAAAATATTCAAAAAATGCAGACAGGCAAATAGAAATATATGGTGAAAAGAAAAAAGAAAATATTATTTTACATATAAAAGATAATGGAATAGGAGTTAAAGAAAGTGAGATTGCGCGAGTATTTGAAAAAGGCTTTACAGGTGAAAATGGAAGAATTACAGGGAAAAAATCTACAGGAATAGGTTTATATTTATGCAAAAAGTTATGTGATAAATTATGTATTGGATTAGAGCTAAATTCAAAAAAGGATGAAGGAACAGAAGTAAAATTAATATTTCCTAATAATAGTTTTATTAATATGAAATAACAGTTGACATAAATTCTGATAATATATATAATTGTATTGTCAAAAACTGTTAAAGATTCCAAAGAATGGAGGAATAAGAGATGAATAAGGAATGCTTAACACAATGGCAAATAGAAATTTTGTCGAATAAATACCGGGAGGAAAGAGCACTGCTTGAAAATGCAATAACAGAGATTAACCGCTATTTAAGACGGGTAAGCTACGAAATGGCTCTTAAGCAGGCAACACCAACATTGCTTGGATTGTTACAGGCAGAGTTTGAACTAACTTACGAGGACGAACTTAAACTATATTTAGAATTCGAAGAGGTTCCAGCGGAGACTATTCACTTTGAATTCTTGCAATGGTGGGATAGATTAAATTTTGCATTGAAAAACGCAGAACCTTCTGTCTCGGAAGATTGCCAGTTAGAGATGGAGAAGTTGATACGCAATTTAGACAATGCGTATAGGAACTTTTCTGATTAAAGTGTTCTATAAAGCAAGGGCTATATGCAACTTTTTGGGGCATATAGCCCTTGCTTATTGTCGAAACATAGATGAAAAAATAATTCAAACAAAAATGTAATGTTGCAAAAACTAAATGAGGCTTATATAATATATGCAAGTAACAAGATGTTCTAGTTGGATTATGAAAGGAGCTAATATATGAGTATAGACTTTCAAAAAGAGAAAGAACGGATTGAATTAAAGAATTCCACATACATTGGAAGTATAGGGATATATATGGCATTTAGTGAAAAGATAGAAGATGCAGCATTCAAATATTATTTATATGATGGAATTAAAGAAGAAGAAACAGTAAATTTCATTACTGCAATGTTTAGTAGTATAGTAGAAGAACAAATGGGAGAACATAATAGCTTAAATATTGAAAAAAATTTATTCCGAATATGTAACAAGGAATATATTTTTAATATTTATGTTTATGATGATAACAATTTCTTGTTCGATTGGAATCCCGAATTAGATGAACTAGATGCAGCACTTTTATTATATTATGCATCAATAAACTTGTCACAATAAATGTATATTCCACAAAAGTTACAAGCCGGTACAAAAATCTGTGTAAGATTAATGTACCGGCTTGTCTTAGTTAAAGTGTTAACCGACTATCTGCTGTTCCATCCAAGCCTGTAACTCAGGAATCTCGGAGCTGAACTGGAGATGTTCACATTCGAAAGTACAGCCGCCCTTTGGACAGGACCTATAAAAAATAATCTGTCCTTTTTTACGATTTTTCTCCGGAATATCATGTACAAACACATGCTGTGTTTCCGGATACTTATGAATCCTAATTTCAAGCGGAGTTAATTTTTTGCCAACCTCATTAGTTTCGTCATAATAAAAAATGATTTCTTCACGGTATGGATGGAATTTATCCTCAACTTTATTAACTAAAGCTAAGAAAAATTTGCCATCATCATTCAAGAAACTAGCAGTTTCTAAAGGACCAATCTGAAAAAGAGGATAATCATCTGTAGATTCCTCCAATATTGAAACAGAGAAGCCCCAGTCATCAAAAAATACTTCTAATTCATTCCGCATAATTTCCTGTTTTGTCATGCTAATACCTCCATTTATAAACAATTGTGTTTTGATACAAAAAAATTATAGCATGTTATTTAATTTCTATCAATCTTACAAAAATGTAAGATTATTGTAAGCCAAATAAATTGTATAAAATATAAAAAACAGTATAATAAAATTAAAGTTAATAGAGAGGAGATAAAAAATGGAAAAAGTATTAGAAGTTAAAAATATTGAGAAATATTATGGGAATAAATCAAATTTAACCAAAGCAATAGATAATATAAGTTTTACTATTGAGAAAGGTGAATTTGTAGGGATAATGGGAGCATCAGGCTCTGGAAAAACAACATTACTAAATTGTATATCTACAATAGATAGAGTCACAGCAGGAAAAATAATAATTAACAATCAAGATATAACAAGATTAAAAGGGAATAACTTAAATAAATTTAGAAGAGAAGAATTAGGTTTTATATTTCAAGACTTCAATTTATTAGATACATTAACAGCATATGAAAATATTGCATTAGCACTTACAATTCAAAAAGTAAAACCAAAAGAGATTGAAGAAAGAGTACAGGAAATAGCTAAAAAATTAGAAATTACTGACATATTAAATAAATATCCATATCAAATATCTGGTGGACAAAAACAAAGAGTTGCCTCAGCTAGGGCAATAATAACAAATCCGAAATTAGTGCTTGCAGATGAGCCAACAGGAGCATTAGACAGTAAATCTGCAAGACAACTGCTAGAAAGCTTTGAAAATCTAAATCAAAAGTTAAGTGCAACAATTTTAATGGTTACACATGATTCATTCACAGCAAGTTATGCAAGTAGAATTTTATTTATTAAAGACGGAAAGATTTTTAATGAACTTATTAAAGGAGAAAGTACAAGAAAAGAATTCTTCGAAAAGATAATAGAAGTTCAAACTCTATTAGGAGGTGAACTAGGAGATGTTATTTAAATTATCTATAAAAAATATGAGAAAAACAATTAAAGATTTTGCAATTTACTTTTTAACATTAGTATTAGGTGTAGCAATTTTTTATATGTTTAACTCACTTGATAGTCAAGAAGCAATGATGCAAGTATCTAGTTCAACAAGAGAGCTGATAAAATTAATGATAACAATGCTTGGATTTGTTTCTGTTTTTGTTGCTGTAATATTAGGGCTTTTAATTGTATATGCAAATAATTTCTTAATAAATAGGAGAAAAAAGGAATTTGGAACATATATGATGCTTGGTATGAGCAAGGGACAAATTTCTAGAATTTTATTAATAGAAACTATTTTTGTCGGAATAATTTCATTAATTGTAGGATTAGTAATTGGTGTGTTTGCATCACAATTTATGTCTGTCTTAGTAGGAAAATTATTCGCAGCAGATATGAGTAAATTTGAATTTGTATTTTCAAAAGATGCTTGTATAAAGACATGTATATATTTTGCTGTAATGTATATTGCAGTAATGATATTTAATACATTTACAATTTCTAGATATAAATTAATAAATTTATTAAATGCTTCTAAAAAGAATGAACAAATAAAAATTAAAAATTTATGGGTATGCATATTAGTATTTGTAATTGGAGTTGTTATACTTGGATATGCATATTACAAAGTAACAGGTGGAGTAAATGAGTTATCTACAGCAGATGCAATGTTACCAATTATATTGATGGGAATTGTAGGTACTATCTTAATATTCTGGTCAGTTTCTGGCTTCATATTAAAACTAGTACAATTAAGAAAAAATATTTATTTAAAAGATGTAAATATGTTTGTTTTAAGACAATTGCACAATAAAATTAATACAACAGTAGTGAGTATGTCAATAATCTGTTTAATGCTATTTATGACAATAACAATACTATCATCAGCATTATCATTAAATAATACGATGAGAAAAGATTTAGAAGATACAACACCAGTAGATCTAAATCTATATAAAACAGCTAATTTGCCAGAAAACGAAAAAATGTCAAAAGCACAGATAGAAGATTCTAGAAAAACAATGATTCAAACTTTAGAAGATAATGGGTTTGATATGACTAAACTTAAAGATGTAGTAGAAATTCCAGTTTATGCAACAAATGAGTTAACATGGAGAGACACATTAAGTCCAGTATATGATGAAGTAAAACAGCAGTTTCCAAATCTTTTATATGAAACTGCAGAGGAAATAATAAAAGTATCTGACTATAATAAAGTTGCTAGATTATATGGAAATACAGAATATCAATTAAAAGATGATGAATATATAATGTTATGCGATTTTGATAATATGAAGAATCTTAGAAATAAAGCTTTAAAAGCGGATAGCACAATAACTATAGCAGGTAAGGAATATAAATCAAAATATGATGAGTGCCAAAGTGGATATATAAAGATGGCAGGAAGTCATGTAAATAATGGAATAATATTAGTTCCAGATAGTTGTAATCTAACAGAAGATATTAAAGAAGAAACATTTTTAGCTGCTAACTATAATGCAACCACAGAAGAAGAAAAAGAAGAAATAGAAAAAATATTTACTGGCGAGACCGAGACTGATTTTAACAAAAATTTAGACGAAAAAGGTATTACAATAGATGGGATGACAAAAATAACAATTATAGAATCTAGTTTAGGAGTATCAACAATAGTATTATTTATAGCAATCTATTTAGGAATAATATTTTTAATTGCAAGTTCAGCAATTCTTGCATTAAAGCAATTAACAGAAAGTTCAGATAATAAACAAAGATATGCTATTTTAAGAAAAATTGGAGCAGACGAGAAAATGATAAATGGAGCATTATTTAAACAAATAGGAATATTTTTCTTAATGCCTTTAATATTAGCGATTATCCATTCTATATTTGGAATACAATTTGTTATGACTATGATGAGTGTACTAGCAAATGCTAAAGAATTATTACCATCAGCAATAGCTACAGCAGTTATTATAGGAGTAATTTATGGAGCATATTTTATGGCAACATACTTAGGAAGTAAAAACATTATAAAAGAGGAGGAATAGAGTATGGGGATAGGGATTTGGGGACGTTCCTAAAATCCCTATAAATTTATAAAATAATTTTTTAGAAATTGAATTGAAAAATCTTGATAAGAAAGAAGGTGGCAATAATGAAAACATTTTTGAAAGTAATACTTTTATTGATGCTAATTGGAATAAGCATAGGATTACTTCTAATAGGAAAAGGATATGATATGTATAAAGAAGCAATACAAGAAACGCCTTTAGAAGAAAAAGTAGAAGAAATAAAGTCAAAAGCAAATTATACAAAAATTTCAGAGTTGCCACAAATGTATTTAGATGCAGTTATTTCTGTAGAGGACCATAGATTTTATAAACATAGTGGGATAGATGTAATTGCAATAGGACGAGCTCTTATAAATGATATCAAAGCAATGGATTTTGTAGAAGGAGGAAGCACAATAACCCAACAAATTGCTAAGAATGAATATTTTACACAGGAAAAGAAGATTACACGAAAAATAGCAGAAGTTTTTATGGCTTACGAAATAGAAAAAAATTATTTAAAAGATGAAATCCTAGAATTATATATAAATACAATTTATTTCGGAAACGGATATTATAATATAAAAGATGCATGTGAAGGATATTTTGGTAAATCTCCAAATGAGATGACTGAAGGAGAATGTATAATGCTTGCAGGCATACCTAATGCTCCATCTGTATATAATCCAAAGGAAAATCCAAAACTTGCAAAAGAAAGACAAAAACAAGTTGCAGATAAAATGGTGGAATATGGATATTTAAGCAAAGAGAAAGAAGATGAAATATTAGAAGAGGGATTTTAGGACTGTCCCCAAAATCCCGTTCCAACTATTTCCATACAAATAATTTAAATTATATGTTAATATAATTTAAAGGGTGATAAGTATGAGAATGGTAAAATTATACGGGAAAAACTTATTATTAAAAGAGTTAGAATATAGTTTGAAATATTTTTTAAAAGAATCAAATAATAATGGACTAATAAGAGATAAAACAGTATATTCAAAAAATATAGCAAGTATTGCTGCTGTTGGATATGGACTTGCTGCAATAGTGATTGCTGTAGAAAGAAAATTAATAAAATATGAAGAAGGATACAAAAAAGCTAATCGAACTTTAGATACATTTATAAATGATGTGGAAGGGAAGAATGGCTTTTTTTATCATTTTGTAAATATGGATACAGGAAAGAGAGAATGGAATTGCGAAATATCCATAATAGATACAGCAATTTTTATTTGTGGTGCATTATTTGCAGGAGAATACTTTAATGGAATTATCAAAACAAAAGCTAACAAATTATATAATAAAATTAATTGGAATTGGTATGTAAATTCAAAAGACAATTATTTTTATATGGGGTATAAGCCAGAGACAGGTTTTTGGGGTAACTGGGATATGTATGCAGAACAATTGATGTTATACATTTTAGGTGTGGCTTCAGAAAATTATCCAATTAGTAAGAATATGTATTATGACTTCAAAAGGCCTAAAAAAGATTATAAAAATATAAAAGATATTATATTTTCATATGGAGGAAGTCTATTTACATATCAATATTCACATGCGTGGATAGATTTTAGAGGTAAAAAAGATTTAAATGGTGTAGATTGGTTTGAAAATTCAAAAAAAGCAACATTAGCAAATAGAGAATATTGTAAGAAAAATAAAAATAAATTTAAAACTTTTAACGAAAATTCATGGGGATTAACTGCTTGTGTTGGTCCAAAAGGATATTCTGGTGGATATGGTGCAGAACCTAGTTTTTCTAATTTAGATATAGAAAATGACGGGACTGTGGCTTCTTGTGGCGCGATAGGTTCAATAGTATTCACTCCAAAAGAAAGTATTAAAGCGTTAGAATACTTTTATAATAATTGCCCATACTTATGGGGAAGATATGGGTTAAAAGATAGTTACAATTTAGCAAAAAGAAAGAGATGGGTTTCAAAGGAATATTTAGGTATAGACAAAGGAATAGAAATACTAATGACAGAAAACTATTTGACTGGTTTAATTTGGAAATATATGATGAAAAATAAATATATACGAAATGGATTAAAAATATTAGAAATACAAAGGAAGTAATTGATAATTACTTCCTTTAATGTTATTATATAAAAGTATTAAATATATAAGTAGGCAGGAACAAAATGGAAGAAAACTTTTTTGATAAATTAGAGAATGAAGAAGAACTAAAGAACGAAATAGTGCAAAATATTTCACAAAAAAATTTAAATGTATATAAAAAAGATATAGATAACTCTAAATTTATACATACAGAAATAATAGATAGTTCATTAGAAAAAGTATATTTTAAAGATATAGTATTTGACAATTGTAACTTTTCAAATACTACTTTTGAAACTTGTAGTTTTATTAATTGTAAAATTAAGAATTGTAAAATGGCAGGATGTAGTTTTATAGAAAATACATTTATGTCAGTACAAATACAGGATTCTAATTTGAATTATTCAAATATGTCTAATACAACTTTTAATAATTTAAAATTAAAAGATACCACATTAATAAATTCATATATGCAAGATTCAATTCTAAAAAATACAAAATTTGATAATATAGATTTTACAAAAGCACAAATTTTTAATACAAAGTTAAAAGATATAGATTTATCTACATGTATTATACAAGGTTTATCAACAACACTTGCAGATATAAAAGGTGCAATAATAAATGAACTTCAAATTATGGATTTAGCATATTTATTAAATATAAAAATAAAAGATTAGGAGGAAATAAAATGATTAAACATATAGTTATGTGGAAATTTAAAGAAAATACAGAAAAAGAAATGAATAAATTTTTAGACGGGTTAAAAGCTCTAGAAAATCAAATTGATGTAATAAAAAGTATGCAGGTTGGTAAAAACATTGATAACGATGAATATGATGCAATTCTAATTTCCGAATTTGAAAGTTTAGAAGATCTACAAAAATACAAAACAGACCCAAGACATTTAAAAGTTTCAAACATGTGCAAAGAAATTAGAACAAAAAGAACTGCATTTGATTTTGAGGAATAGGCTTTTTGTCTATTCTTTTTTTAATAGGAATTTAGAAAATTCGGGATTTTAGGGACGGTGGTTAAATCCCGATTATGAAAATAAAAAATCCAATTAGGAGGATAATCATGACAGAAGAAGAATTTATAAATAACCAATTACAAGCTTTAAGTAAATCAAAATTTAGGTCAGGTTTTAAGTTAAAAGAAAAAGAGAAAGAGTATTTAAAAGAAAAAGGAATAGATACAATAGAAAGGCACGCATATGATTTCATAACAAAAAGATTAGCTCCGAAGGAAATAATAAATGACGGAAAACAAACTCCTATGAAAGGACACCCAGTATTTATTGCACAACATGCAACTGCTACTTGTTGCAGAGGATGTTTATATAAATGGCATAAAATAAGAAAAGGAAAGGAGCTAACTCAAAGAGAAATTAAATATGTGGTAGATTTAATAATGGAATGGATTAAAAGACAATTATAATTAATAATGGGATAGAGTCGAGAAATTAAAAAAATGAGTAGGGAAAAAAGGACCGTCCCCAAATCCCGATGAATCCAGAAGGAGGTTAAAATGGCACTAATTCAAATAAAAAATTTAAGTTTTAGATATTGTTTTGCGAGAAAGTAAGCAATAAACCAGCTATAATTTTAGAAAACTAGATAATTATTTTGGTTTTCCTTGAATTAAATTGCTAAAAAGAGTATAATGAAATCGAAAAAATTAGATAGGAGCAGATAAATGCCAAAATTTTTCATAAAAACAGAAAATCTAAAAGAAAATGAAGAAATATGGATTACTGGTAGAGATGTAAATCATATAAAAAATGTACTAAGAAAAAAAATCGATGATAAGATTAATATTTGTAATTCAGATACTCAGAAAAATTATGAATGTGTAATAAAAAATATAGAAGAAAACAAAATAGTATGTAAAATTTTATACGAAGTAAAAAGCTTAGCAGAATCTAATATAAATATAACTATTTTTCAGGGATTGCCAAAGGCAGATAAGATGGAATTAATAATCCAAAAGGCAACTGAACTAGGCGTAAAAACAATAGTTCCGGTAATTACAAAAAGGACAGTAATAAAATTAAAAGACAAAGATAAACAAAATAAAGTAGATAGGTGGCAAAAAATTGCAGAAGTAGCTGCAAAACAATCTGGACGAGATATAATTCCTACAATAGAAAATATAATAAATATAACTAATATAAAATTTGATGAGTTTGATAAAATTTTTGTTCTATATGAAAATGAAGAAAAGATAAGTATAAAAGACGAAATAGAACAACTAAAGAATGATAATAAAGAAGAATTAAATATTGGCATTGTAATTGGTCCAGAAGGTGGATTTGCAGAAAATGAAATAGAACAATTAAGATTAAATCAGAATGTATCTGTAGTTACATTAGGAAAAAGAATTCTAAGAACAGAAACAGTAGCATTAGTAGTGAGTGGAATATTAATGTATGAATTAGGAGATTTGAATTAAGGAGTGTTAAATATGTCTAAAAAGAATAAAGAATCAAATAAAAATCAACCAAAAACTAAGAAAACAACTAATACTACAAAAGAAGTAATGCAAGAAAGTAAAGAAGAAATGATAGAAAATATAGCAAATACAGCAGAACAAAAAGAAGAAAAAAAGGAAGAAAACAAAAAGAAAGAAAAAAAAGCAGAAAAAATAATTGCTGAAATAGAGAATGAAAAGAAACAACAAAAGAAAATGTCAAAAGAATATGAGAAAAAGGTAAATAAAAAAATTTTTAGAAATATAATAATTGCAATAGTAATATTAGCATTTTGTATATTAAAAATATTGGGATATATGAATATAAGAGAAGAAACTTTTGTTGTAGATTTAAAAGTGTTTAGTATTTCTATATTAATATTTTCAATAATTTTATTTGAGAGAAGCTACAAAAAGATGGATTTAATATTGTTTACACATGGACTGGAAGCTTTATTTGTTGCTATAGTTACCTTATGCGAGGTATATATTTATCAATTATTTGTAGATAAATTTGTTATGGTTATTGCAATTGAATCATTGTTAATATCTGTATATTATATTATTAAATGTGTAAGGATATATAATAAAACTAAAAAAGAATATCTAAGAAGTTTAAACGATATCAGCGAGATTGTTAAAGAAGAAAAAATTATAAAAATAGAAACACATAGAAGAAAAAACAAAAAAATGGAAGAGAAAACTAATACTAAACAAGAAAAAAACAAGCAAAATAAAAAAGAAGCAGAAGTGGAAGACAAAACTAAAGAACAAAAAGAAAATGAAGAAAAAAATACAGTTCAATCCAAAGCAAAAACACAAACTAAATCAAATAAGAGTTCAAATAAAAAATCAAAAAAGAAATAGGAGAGTAAAATAATGATAAGAAGTATGACAGGTTTTGGTAGAGGTTCTTATACTAATGCAGAAAGAGAATATATTGTAGAAATTAAAGCAGTAAATCATAGATATGCTGATATCAATATAAGACTTCCATATGTGCTAAGCTTTTTAGAAGATAAAATAAAAAAGAAAATACTAGAAAAAATAGAAAGAGGAAAAATAGATGTCAGTATAACTTTTGTAAACAATAGCAATTTAGGAAAGAATATTACTATAAATCAGAGTTTAGCAAAGGCATATATTGAAGAATTAAAAAAATTAGAAACAGAAAACGACATAATTAATGATATCACAGTTATGAAAATAGCAAGATTACCAGATGTTTTAAACATAAGTCAAGATGATAATTCAGATGTTTTATGGGAAGAATTAAGTAATGCTTTAGAAGAAGCTATAGCTAATTTGGTAGAAACAAGAGAAACAGAAGGTAGAAAATTATCGGAAGATATGTTAAAAAGACTAGATTTAATTAATGAGAATATTTTTAATATTTCACAATATTCTACTGGACTTATTGATCAATATGTAGTAAAATTAAAAGACAGAATAAAGGAAATGCTACAAACAGATATAGTAGATGAAGCAAGGATTTCACAAGAAGTAGTTCTATATGCAGACAAAACATCAATAGAAGAAGAAATCACAAGATTAAAAAGTCATATTGTACAATTTAAAGAACTATTACAATCTGAAAGTATTAAAAAAGCAGGAAAAAGATTAGATTTTATAATACAAGAGATGAATAGAGAAGTAAATACAATAGGTTCCAAATCAAATTGCTTAGAAATAACAAATTTGGTAATAGAACTAAAAACTGAACTAGAAGATGTTAGAGAACAAGTTCAAAATATAGAATAGGAAGTGATTTTATAATGCAATTAGTAAATATTGGTTTTGGAAATATAGTTTCTGCAAATAGAATTATAGCAATAGTAAGTCCAGAATCTGCACCTATAAAAAGAATGGTGCAAGAGGCAAAGGATAAAGGAACAGCAATAGATGCTACATATGGAAGAAGAACAAGAGCTGTAGTTATTACAGATTCAGATCATCTAATACTCTCTGCGCTTCAACCAGAAACAGTAGCATCAAGATTAGATAAAAACATAGAAACTAATTAAGGGAGGAATTTTAAATGTTAGTTAAACCATCTGTAACAGATTTATTAACAAAAGTAGATAACAGATATATATTAGTAATTATGGTCTCTAAAAGAGCAAGGCAAATAGCTTCTGGAAAACCAGCAATAACAAAAGTAAAATCTCATTCAGCTGTAACACTAGCAACTAATGAAGTAGCTGAAGGAAAGGTGGTTTTATGCTAGTTATATTGTCTGGTGTTGCTGGAGCTGGAAAAAATACTATTCAAAAAGAACTAATTAAAAGAATGGAAAATGTAATAGCAATACCTTCTTATACAGATAGAGAAGTAAGACCAGGAGATGTACCAGGAGAAACATATAATTTTGTTTCAACAGAAGAATTTGAAAGAATGATAAAAGATGGGGAATTATATGAATATGACGTACATCATAATCATTATTATGGGACATCAAGAAAAATTTTAAATGAAAGAATAAAAGAAGGAAAAATTATTGTAAAAGATATAGATGTAAATGGAACTCAACATTTAATCGAGCTATTAAAACAAGACACAAAAGTAGTAACAATATTTTTAAGAGTTCCAAAAGCTGAGCTACAAAAAAGATTAGAGTGTAGAATAGATAAACCAAGCCCAAAAGAGATTCAATTAAGATTAAATAGATTCGATTTTGAAGAATCAAAAATTGGGATATATGATTATGTAATAAAAAATAACGATTTAGAAAAAACGGTATCTATAATACAAAAAATAATCGAAGAAGAAGCAAAAGTAGAAAAAACAGAGTTTTAAAATTAAGATATTGTTGTTCTTATATAAAAAAGAATAATAATATCTTTTTCTATATATCTAGAATAAGGAGACAAAATGATAGCAGAAGTAATTATAGAATCTAATGTAAAAACTTTAAATAGGCACTTTGACTATAATATACCAAAAGAAATGGAAAATAATATATCGATAGGAAGTAGAGTATTAATTCCCTTTGGTAGAAGTAAAAAATTAGAGGAAGGCTTTGTAATAAATATTAAAGAAAGCACAGAATATGAAGTAAAAGATATTGCAAAAATAGAAGAACAATCATTAACTACTGAAAAAATAATTTTATCTAAGTGGATGGCAAAAAGATATTTTTCAAATATATCTGAATGCATGAAATTAATGTTAAAGCCAGGAACAACTGCAAAAAATTTTGCTAACAGAGCAAAAGATAAAACAGCAATATTTGTTTCTTTAAATATGAATAATGAGCAAATACTAGATTATATTAACAATAAGAAGATAAAATCAGAAAAACAAAAAAGAATTTTGGAGTATTTAATAAAAAATGGACAAACCTTGCAATCAAAATTAATAGAAAAAACAGATACTTCGAGAGCAATTATAAAAACTCTAGAAAAAAATGGACTTTTAAAACTACAGGAACAAAAGGTAGTAAGAGATCCATTATTAAACAAAGATATTACAAGAACAAAAAATTTACAATTTACAACTGAACAGCATGTAGCGTATTCTAAAATTGAAGATTCAATAGAAAAAAAAGAATTTAAGAAATATTTATTATATGGTGTAACTGGTTCAGGAAAAACAGAAATATATTTACAATTAATAGAAAAGATAGTAGAACAAGGTAAAAGTGCTATAATGCTAGTCCCAGAAATTTCACTTACTCCACAGATGATTAATAGATTTATAGAAAGATTCGGAAAAGAACTTATTTCGGTATTGCACAGTAAATTATCTGTTGGTGAAAGACATGACAGTTGGGAACGAATAGAAAATGGCGAGGCAAGAATTGTTATAGGTGCTAGGTCAGCAATTTTTGCTCCAGTTAAAAATCTTGGTATAATAATAATTGACGAAGAACATGATTCTTCTTATAAATCAGAAATGCCACCTAGATATAATGCTAAAGAAGTAGCAACAGAGCTTGCTAAATATAATAAAATCCCAGTATTATTAGGAAGTGCAACACCTGATATAACGACATTTTATGATGCACAAAAAGGGAATATAGAACTTTTAAAATTAACTAAAAGAGCAAATAATTCTAATTTACCAAGTGTACAAGTCGTAGATTTAAAACAGGAACTTGCCAATGGTAATAGAACAATGATTAGTGTTAAATTATATAAATTAATAGAAGAAAATTTAAAAAATAAAAAACAAACAATACTTTTTTTAAATAGAAGGGGATTTTCTACATTTGTAATGTGCAGAGATTGCGGTTATGTAGCTAAATGCAAAAATTGCAATATAAGTCTGACTTATCATAAAAAAGAAGAAAAATTAAAATGTCATTATTGTGGATATGAAGAACCATTAGTTAATATATGCCCTAATTGTGGAAGTAAAAAAATAAGACACTTTGGAACAGGAACACAAAAATTAGAGCTTGAGATAAATAAAATATTTCCAAATGCTTCTACAATTAGAATGGACATAGATACAGTAACAAAGAAAAATTCACATGAAGAAATACTTAAAAAATTCAATGATGAAAAAATAGATATATTAATTGGAACTCAAATGATAGTAAAAGGACATCATTTCCCAGATGTTACTTTAGTAGGAGTTGTTTCAGCAGATGGAAGTTTAAACATAGATGACTATAGAGCTAGTGAAAGAACCTTTGATTTATTAGTACAAGTAGCGGGAAGAGCAGGAAGAGAGAATTTACAAGGAAGAGTAATTATACAAACATATAATCCAGACAATTATAGTATCCAATATTCTAAAAAGCAAAGCTATGAAGAGTTTTATAATGTAGAAATAAAGTTAAGAAAGCAATTGAGATATCCACCTTTTTGTGATATAATTATGTTTGGAATAAGCGGTGAAATAGAAGAAATTGTATCTAAAACTGCTAATCAACTATATGCTACTTTACATAAAAAAATACAACAGGAAGATATATCTGCAAATATTTTAAAACCATTACCTGCACCAATAGACAAAATAAAAAATAGGTATAGATGGAGAATAATAATAAAAGCAGAAGTAAACGACAAATTAATAGAGATTATAAATGAATGCTTATATGACAAAGAATTATTAAAAAATAATGCAAGAGTTATTGCAGATATAAATCCGACAAATATGATGTGATTTTTATAAAAAGGAGGAAAAAATGGCAATTAGATTAATTAGACAAAACGGAGATGAAATATTAAGAAAAAGAGCAAGGAAAGTAGAAAGGTTTGATGATAAATTAAAAGAACTTGTAGATGATATGATAGAAACCATGCATAAAAATAACGGAGTAGGATTAGCTGCACAACAAGTTGGAATATTAAAAAGAGTTATTGTAATAGATATATATGATGGAAAGGGACCTATTGTACTAATAAATCCTGTAATTATAAAAGCAAAAGGAGAACATGAGGTAGAAGAAGGTTGTCTAAGTTTTCCTAATCAATTTGCTGTACTTTTAAGACCAAAAGAAGTAGAAGCAGAATATTATGATTTAGAAGGTAAAAAACAAAAAATTAAAGCAAAGGACTTATTAGCACAAGCAATTTGTCACGAGACAGATCATTTGGACGGAATTTTATTTGTAGATAATATGTTACCTGGAACATTAGAAACTATTAAGCCAGAATAATGGATATAGATTATTTGTAATTTAAAAAGGAGATTGTTTATGTTAAGAATATTATTTATGGGAACTCCAGATTTTGCACAAGAATCATTAAAAAGTATATATGATGCAGGGTTCGAAATAATTGGAGTAGTAACAAATCCGGATAAACCAAAAGGAAGAGGAATGAAACTAGCATATTCACCAGTAAAAGAATATGCTTTAGAAAAAAATTTAAAAATTTATCAACCAATTAAAATAAAAAATAATACAGAATTTTTAGATGAAATTAAAACTTTGGCTCCAGATGTAATTTGTGTTGTAGCGTATGGAAAAATTTTACCAAAAGAAATATTAGAACTTCCTAAATTAGGTTGTATAAATGTTCATGGCTCATTACTTCCTAAATATAGAGGAGCTGCACCAATTCAATGGGCAGTTTTAAATGGGGATAAAACCACTGGAATAACAACAATGTATATGAACGAAGGTATGGATACAGGAGATATGATTCTTAAAGAAAAAGTTGAAATTGGTCCAGAGGAAACAACAGGCGAACTATGGCAAAAACTTTCTAAGATTGGTGGAGAAATCTTAGTAAAGACTTTAAAATTAATAGAAGAAGGTAAAGCACCAAGGGAGAAACAAACAGAAGAAGCCACTTTAGCTCCAATGCTTAATAAAGAAATGGCATTAATAGATTGGGAAAACTCTGATGTAAATAAGATTCATAATTTAATTAGGGGTCTTAATCCAGTAATGGGAGCATATTCATATATAGATGGTAAGAAAATAAAATTTTGGAAATCAAAAGTATTAACAAAGGAAGAATTCTTTTCGTATAAAACTGAATTTGAAGAATATGAAACTAAATTTAATAATCTAGTGCCAGGAACAATTTTAATTGTAGATGATAAAGATGGATTATATATAAAAGCTAATGGTGGAGTATTAAAAATATTAGAAATCCAAGGTGAAAATGCAAAAAGAATGCCTACATCAGATTTCTTAAGAGGAAATCATTTAATTGCAGGTATGATTTTTTCTAAAGACTTTTAATTTTTAGAGTATTAAATATTTTTTTGAAAATAGTTGTAAAAATATATAGAAATTGATATACTTGATACAGATTTTAAGTATATCAATTTTTTGTTATGTAATACTCTTGAACAATGCTAGAGTAAATATAGGAGGGTTAACTATGGAAGAAAATAATGAAAATGTAAATTTAGTAGAAAATATTTTAAATGAGGAAGAAGATAACATAAATATATCAGAAGAAGTTATAACAACAATAGCAGGAATTGCTGTTTCGGAGATTTCTGGAGTTGCTGAAATGGCAGGGGGGATTGCTGGTGGAATAACAGAAGTATTAAGTGGAAAGAAAAACTTAAGTAAAGGTATTAAAGCAGAAACTGACGGAAATAATGTAAAAATAGACGTAAATATAATCGTAAATTATGGAGTACGTATACCAGATGTAGCTTTTGACATTCAAAACAAGGTAAAACAATCTGTAGAAGCAATGACAGGATTAAAAGTAAATGAAGTAAATGTACATGTTCAAGGTGTAAATATAGAAAAAACAGAAGAAAACTAAGGAGGAAAATATGAAATTTTTAGATAGATTTATATTAGTTATATTTTCAATAATAATGTTTGTATTGTCAGTAATTACAGCGAGTATAATATTTGGCTGGATAGAATTAGGCAATTTAACCCCATATTTAGAAACAGGTTTATCAACAGAACCAGTTTCTAATATAATATTAGGTGTTTCAATCGTGTTTATACTACTAGCATTAAAAGCTATTTTCTTTGGTGGCAAAGATGAAAGAGCTACTAAAGATGGTATTTTAATGGAAAATGATAATGGAAGATTATTAATTTCTAAAGATACTTTAGAAAATTTAGTTGTAAACATAGTTAAAGGTTTTGATGGGACAGAAAATGTTGTAGCAAAAGTTGGATTAGATAAAGAGAATAACTTAAGAGTATACGTTACATTATATGTACATCCAAATATTATAATAAAAGATTTAACTACAAGTATTCAAAATAGAGTTAAAGAAGCTATAAAGAAAACTTCAGATTTAGAAACTAAAGCAGTAAATGTAAGAATTAGAAATATTACTCCAACAGTAGAAAACAAAATAGAAGGTTAGAAAGGGAGATAAATATGAATGGTTTTAAAGATTTTGTTTCTGAATATAGTGGAGCTATAATTGGAGCTATAATTGCAATATTAATTTTGCTAACAGGATTATATAAATTAATTATTGGAATTATTTTAATATGTATGGGAATTTTTATAGGTAACTATATTCAAAGAAATAAATATGCAGTAAAAGAAAAATTAAAAAATTTTATAGACAAAATGTAAGAGGGGAATTAAATGGAAAAATCAGCAAAAAGAGAATTAACATTTATAATATTATATAGTGGTCAAATAAATAAAGAAATGAATAAAGAAGAATTAGAAATTTTTTTAGAAGAAAATAATCTAAAAGAAAGAGATAGAGAAGATATACAAAATGCTATAAATGCAATAAATAATAATATAGGAGACATTACAGAAAAAATTTCAAAGAATCTTAAAGATAATTGGACAATAGATAGAATATCTAAGATTGATAAAGCTTTATTAATATTAGCAATTTATGAAATTCAGTATAAAGAAATTCCTTTTAAAGTAGTAATAAATGAAGTTGTAGAACTGGCTAAAAAATATGGTGAAGATACATCTGCATCATTTATTAATGGGGTACTTGCAAATGTAGTTAAGGAGTTAAATATAGAATAATGGAATACAAAGCAATATCTGTAACAGAATTAAATAGTTATATAAAAAATAAAATAGCGGATGATGAATACTTAAATAATATATTAATTAAAGGAGAAATCTCAAATTTTAAGCATCATTACACTGGTCATATGTATTTTACATTAAAAGATGACAACGCTTTAATTAAATGTATTATGTTTAAATCATATACAGCTAATCTAAAATTTGTACCAAAAGATGGAATGAGTGTGTTAGCTTTTGGTACAGTTTCAGTTTTTGAAAGAGATGGCGTGTATCAATTATATTGTAAAGCTATGCAAGAAGATGGAATGGGAAGTCTTTATGCTGCCTACGAAGAGTTAAAAGCTAAATTAGAAAAAGAAGGATTATTTAGGCAAGAACATAAAAAACAATTACCGGTTATGCCAAAAGTTATAGGTGTATTAACTTCTAATACAGGTTCAGTAATTAAAGATATTATAAATGTTTCTACAAGAAGAAATCCAAATGTATATATAAGACTATATCCAGTTCCTGTTCAAGGAGAAGGTGCGGGAGAAAAGATTGCAGAAGCTATTAAAATAATGAATAAAAATAAATTAGCTGATGTCTTGATATTGGCAAGAGGAGGTGGATCGTTAGAGGATTTATGGCCTTTTAACGAAGAAGTTGTAGCAAGAGCTATTTACGAGTCAGAACTTCCAATTGTTTCTGCAGTAGGACATGAAACGGACTTTTCTATTTCAGATTTTGTCGCAGATTTGCGTGCTCCAACACCTTCAGCTGCAGCAGAAATAGTGGTGCCTAATATAGCAGACATAAAGCAAAATTTAAGTACATATAATATTAGATTAAAAAATGCATTAAAGAAAAAAGTAGAATTAATGCAGATGAGATATGAAAAATGTATGAGAAGTAGAGTTTATACTGATCCATTAAAAATTGTAAATGACAACTATTTAAAATTAGATATATTTGTAAAATCTATAACAAATAGTGTAACAAATAAACTGCAAGTAAGTAAAACACAAGCTATAAAGAATTTTTCTAAATTAGATGCATTAAGCCCTTTAAAAACATTAAGTAGAGGGTATTCAATAGTAGAAAAAAATGAAAGTATTATAAAAAGTGTAGAAGATTTACAAAAGGATGATATAGTAAATATTCGTTTGCAAGATGGCGAAAAACAAGCTAAAGTTCTTTAAGATATGGGGGAAATATGGAAGAAATTAATTTTGAAGAAGCAATGAAAAAATTAGAGCAAATTACAGCCGAATTAGAAAAAGGAGATTTATCATTAGATGAATCTGTCAAAAAATTTGAAGAAGGCATAAAGCTTTCAAAGGAATGTAACAAAATATTAGAGGATTCTGAGAAGAGAATTAATATTTTAATAAATAATGATGGAAATATAACAGAAGAGAATTTTTTACCAAAGGAAGGATAGGAGATAAAGGGCGATGAATTTTTTTACAGAATTTATAACAAATAAATTTATTTATGTACCGTTATTAACATGGTTTGGAATACAATTATTTAAAGTTATTTGGGACCTAGTAACAACAAAGAAATTTAACTTTAAAAGAATATTAGGAGCAGGAGGAATGCCAAGTTCACATTCAGCAGTAGTTGTGTCCTTGGCAACACTAATAGGAAGGGAATGTGGAGTTAATAGTCCTACATTTGCTCTTTCAGTAATATTTGCCTTTGTTGTTATGTATGATGCTGCAGGAGTAAGAAGAGCAGCAGGCAAACAAGCAAAATTACTAAATAAAATAGTAGAGACACCAGGTTTGTCTGGAGTACAAGTTTCAGAAAAATTAGTGGAAGTTCTAGGACATACACCACTTCAAGTAATAGTAGGAGCTATAATTGGTATAATTGTTGGATGTATTTTCTAGAAAATTAAGATTAGGAGATAGTATTATGCAAGATATCGAGATTGCAAGAAATGCAAAATTAAAAAATATAAATGAAATTGCTCGAAATTTAGGAATAACTGAAGATTATTTAGAGCAATATGGTAAATATAAGGCAAAAATATCTTTAGACTTTTATAATAAAATAAAAGATAATAAAGACGGAAAACTTATATTGGTTACTGCAATAAATCCTACACCACTAGGTGAAGGTAAAACAACTACCTCTATAGGATTAGCAGATGCTTTTTATAAGATAAATAAAAAAGCGGTATTAGCATTACGTGAGCCTTCTTTAGGTCCAGTGTTTGGAATTAAAGGAGGAGCTACAGGTGGGGGATATTCACAAGTAGCACCTATGGAAGATATAAATTTGCATTTTACAGGAGATATTCATGCAATAACAACAGCCAACAATCTTTTAAGTGCAATTATAGACAATCACATTTGGCAAGGAAATGAACTAGAAATAGAAAAAGTAACATGGAAAAGATGTTTAGATTTAAATGATAGAGCATTAAGAAAAGTGGAAGTATCTCTTTCTGGCGAGAAAAATATGAAGCCAAGAGAAGATGGTTTTGATATAACAGTTGCTTCCGAAATAATGGCAATTTTATGTTTATCTAAAAATATGAAAGATCTAAAAAGAAGATTAGGAAACATAGTTATTGGCTACAATAAACAAAATAAACCTGTAACATGTAGAGATTTAAAAGCTGATGGAAGTTTAGCAGTAATTCTTAAAGATGCAATAAAACCTAATCTAGTTCAAACATTAGAAAATAATCCAGTATTAATACATGGAGGACCATTTGCTAATATTGCACATGGCTGTAATAGTATAATTGCAACAAATATGGCATTAAAAATGGGAGATTATGTAGTTACAGAAGCTGGATTTGGGGCAGATTTAGGAGCAGAAAAATTCTTAGATATAAAATGTAGATTACTAGAAAAAACACCTGATGCAGTTGTAATAGTTGCAACTTTAAGAGCATTAAAATATCATGGTGGAGTAAGTAAAGAAGATTGTTCACAAGAAAATATAGAGGCACTAAGAATAGGAATTCATAATTTATTAAGACATATTGACAATATAAAGAAATATGGAATAACACCAATTGTTGCAATAAATAAATTTACTACAGATACTGATAAAGAAATAGAAATATTAAAAGAAGAATTAAACGGAGTTGTAGAAGTAAGCTTATTAGAAAACTGGGCAAAAGGTGGAGAAGGAGCTATTGATTTAGCACAAAAGCTTACAAAAATATGTGAAACAAAGAATGAGTTTAAAAATATATATGATATTAATGATACTGTTGAAACAAAAATAAAAGCTGTAGCACAAAAGATTTACGGTGCAACTGATGTAGAATATTCGGATATTGCAAAAGAACAGCTAAAAGAATTAAAAGATTCAAAATTTCCAGTGTGCATTGCAAAAACGCAATATTCTTTCTCAGATGATCCAAAAGATTTATTAGGAGATAAACAATTTAATCTTCATGTAACAGAATTAAAATTAAAAGAAGGTGCAGAATTTATTGTTGTTTTAACAGGAAAGATAATGACAATGCCAGGACTTCCTAAAAAACCTGCAGCAGAGAATATAAATATTGATGAAAATGGAGTAATAGAAGGAATATTTTAATATATTGTATAAAAACACCATATATGGATAAAATAATTTTAAATTGTTTTATAAGTGTGGTGTTTTTTATGTTTAAAAAGATAAAAAATAAATCGTTAAAAATTTTGGCAATTCTGTCAATAATTATATTACTAGCAACTACATTTCTTATTATATTATCTAAAATTCCCGAAGAAAGCGAAGTAGAAGCACTTTCTAAATATGGATCTAGAGGCAGTGAGGTTACACAAATACAAACCAAATTAAAAAGATGGGGATATTATAATGGAAATATAGATGGAATATATGGTAGTCAAACTGTAGAAGCAGTTAAATATTTTCAAAGAAAGAACAATTTAGCTGTAGATGGAATTGCTGGTAAAAATACATTAGAAGCAATGGGGATTTTTAATTCATCATCATCTAGTTCATCAAGTTCAAATTCATCAAACTTAAACTTATTAGCAAGAGTTATATATGGCGAAGCTAGAGGGGAACCATATACTGGGCAAGTAGCTGTTGGTGCAGTTGTATTAAACAGAGTAAGAAGCAGTTCATTTCCTAATACTATTTCTGGAGTAGTATACCAAAGTGGTGCTTTTGATGCTGTTAGTGATGGTCAAATAAACTTAACACCAAATTCAACAGCAAAAAAAGCTGCTCAAGATGCTTTAAATGGGTGGGATCCTTCATATGGAGCAATATATTATTTTAATCCAGCAACAGCAACAAATAAATGGATATGGTCAAGACCAATGACAGTAACAATAGGAAATCATAGATTTTGTAAATAGGGGTTTAGGGACGTTCTTGTTTTTCCCTTCTCGGGATTATAGGAACGTCTCCAAATCCCTAATTTATTATGTAGAAAATTGAAAGCTTAATTTTCTTGACAAACAATGGACATATTGATAAGATATGGAAAGAAAAATAGGAGGGATAAATTAATGATATTATATCCTGATTTTTATTGTAAAAATATAAAAGATGTAGGAATAGAAAAATTAAGAGAAAACAATATAAAAGGAATACTTTTAGATGTAGATAATACATTAATAGATTTAGATCATAATTTATTAGAAGGTGCAGAAGAATGGTGCAATAATTTAAAGGAGCAAAATATAAAATTCTGCATTTTATCTAACTCAAATAAAAAAGAAAAGGTAAAAAAAGTAGCTAAAACCTTAGATATTCCATATATATTTTTTGGAACAAAACCGCTAAAAAGAGGATTTAAAAAAGCAAGTAAAGAATTAAATTTACCTTATAATGCGTTAGCAATAATAGGAGACCAAATTTTTACAGATATTATAGGTGGTAATAGATGTAAAATGTATACAATATTAGTTGAGCCAATTAGTACAAGGGAAATGTATATTACTGCTATAAAAAGAGGATTCGAAAATAAAATAATCAAACAATATATGAAAAAGCACAAAAACAAGAAAGAAGGATAAAAGATGTTTTTTAATGATGTACATATAATGGTATATGTAGCATTTGGAATTTTAGGTCTGATTGTTGGGAACATATTACCACATATAAATAAAAGATTAATAGAACATAAAAGAATATTTGATAAGTCGTTTTTTACAGAATACCCAAAGAATTTTGAGCCACATTACATACATATGATATTAATAGCAGTAATTTATGTATTATTACTATATAAGTTTGGCTTACAACCAGAATTTATACAAAATTTAGATTTAATAAAATATATGATATTAACACCAATGTTATTTTCGGTTGCTGTTATAGATTTTAAAGAGAATATAATACCAAATAGGTTATTACTAACAATGGCAGAAATAGGGTTATTGCTAACATTTATTTATGGAATATCAGATATTAATTTGGCGATGGATATGTTATTAGGAATGCTAGTAGGAACTGTAATTTTTGGTATATTAACATTACTAGGACGACTAGTTTCTGGAAAAGATGCCATGGGAATGGGCGATGTAAAATTAATGGCTGCATTAGGTCTTTTCTTTGGCTCTTCTAATATTTTAGCAATATCAATAATATCATTTTTATTAGGAGCAATAATTAGTATAATACTAATAGTAAGTAAGAAAAGAAAGATTGATGATTACATACCTTTTGGACCTTTTATAGTAATTGCAGCATATATATCAATATTTGTACCTTTTAGTGCAATCTTATTTGTATTACTTAAAGTTTTTACATTAGGACTATATAAAGTATAGTAGTTTTATTGGGGGTTGATACTAATGAATGAAAAAATTAAATGGTTAAGAGAAAAATTAAGCACACTAGATTTAGATGGGATGATTGTATCTAATCCTGTAAATATTAAGTACTTAACAGGAATTGATGCAGAAGGAGTTTTACTAATTACAAGAAAAGAAAATATTTATATAACAGATGCAAGATACACAGAACATATTAATAGCATACTTACCATTGATGACGAGATTAGTTTATACGATTATAAAGATATTGACCCTATAGATTATGAAAACTTATTTATGTTTTGTAGCAATGTAGGATTTGAAGAAAATTATGTAACATATGCAAAATATAAAGAATATAAGCAAGTATATAAGATAAATAATTTGGTTGAAACAGATAATTTTATAGAAACACAAAGAATGATTAAAGCTCCAGATGAAATTAATAATATTCAAAAAGCATGTAAGATTACAGATGCATGTTTTAACCACATTTGTAATTTTATAAAAGTGGGAATGACAGAAAAAGAAATTGCATTCGAAATAGAACATTATTTTAGAACACATGGGGCTGATGGTATAGCCTTTGATACAATTGTAGCATCTGGAAGTAATTCGTCAATGCCACATGCAATTCCAACAGATAGGAAAATAGAAGCTGGTGATCCAATTACTATAGATTTTGGATGCAAATATAAAGGATATTGTTCAGATATGACTAGGACAATCTTTGTAGAATATGTACCAGAAGGAATAAAACCAATATATAATTTAGTTTTAAAGAATCAACAATTAACATTAGATGCTATACAGGAAAATGCAAATGCTAGAATATTAACAATGATGGTAGAAAGTGATTTTAAAGTAAATGGATATATGTTAGACCATAGTTTAGGACATGGTGTTGGTTTGGATATTCACGAAAAGCCATTTATAGGTAAAAAAGACTTTTTGCTTAAAGAAAATATGATTGTAACAGATGAACCAGGAATTTATTTACCAGGTAAGTTTGGTGTAAGAATAGAAGATACAGTGCTAGTTACAAAAAATGGTTGTATAAGATTAACAGAATCTGATAAAAATTATATTATAGTAAATAATTAAAATTAGTACTAAAAATGCTATATACTTGATTTTTATGTATATATGTAGTAAAATAAACAAAGTGCAAAAAAGAGAAATAAAGAAAATATTAGGAGGTAATAATTATGGCAGAAGTTTATTCAGCAGGAGATTTTAGAAATGGAACAACATTTGAAATGGATGGAAATGTATTTAAGGTTGTAGAATTCCAACACGTTAAACCAGGAAAGGGATCAGCTTTCGTAAGAACAAAATTAAAAAATGTTATTACAGGAGCAGTTATAGAAAAAACATTTAACCCATCAGAAAAATATCCAGGAGCAGAGATAGAAAAAAGAGATATGCAATATCTATATCAAGATGGCGATTTATATTATTTTATGGATAACAATACATATGAGCAAATACCATTAAATGAAGAACAAATTGGTGACGCTTTAAAATATATGAAAGAAAATATGGATATGAAAATTTTATCATATAAAGGTAAAGTATTTGCTGTTGAACCACCAATGTTCGTAGAATTAGAAGTTACATATACAGAACCAGGTTTTAGTGGAAATACAACTACAACATCTGGTAAACCAGCTAAACTAGAAAATGGATTAGAAATAAGTGTACCATTATTCGTAGAAATAGGAGATAAAATAAGAATAGATACTAGAACTGGTGAATATATGGAAAGAGTCTAAAAGAAAGAGGATTTGTTATGGGAATAAAAGAACAATTACAAAAACTAATGTTAGATATGAAAGCAAACATTAAAGATGAAAAAGACTTAAAATATGTTCAAGAAAATGTTATTACAACATTAGCAGATATGCTACAAAAAATGGATGATTTAAACAATAATAACCAAATAAAAATTGCTAAGCTAGAAGAAAAAATAGATAGAATGGCAAAAGAACTATATCTTAACGATGTATATGATATAGAAATTGTTTGTCCATATTGTAATTATCAATTCGAAACAGAGTTTGATGAAAATCAAAAAGAAGTAAAATGTCCAGAATGTAATAATGTAATAGAATTAGATTGGTCTTGCGATGATGATTGCGAAGATCACTGTGGTGATGGTTGTGATTCATGTGGTGGATGTGGACATCATCATGATACAGACCAAGATATAGAAGATGATATGTAAAGACTAAAAGCGCATAGAATATATGCGCTTTTTTGTTATGCATTAAATAATAAGTATTTAAGGAGGAAACAGATGAGAAATGCTACGAGAGATTATTCGCTTGCACTAGCTTCTATATTAGTTGATGAAGATTTTAGATTAATATATTGCTTATGGTGTAGATTTAAAAGAAACTAATCAAATTCTAAGAACTATAAAACTTGATCCGGTATACAGATCATTTTTATGCAGAAATAAAGGAATATATATTTTTAAACAAACTTAAAAATATTCAAGAGGATTTACATATTTATCATTAATTCGCATTCCTAGGTGAAGATGAGTACCAGTTGTAGCACCATTAGTAGGCTTTCCGGTGGAGTCTGTATATTTGTTTCCTGGCACGCCATAAACATACTTTGGACCTACATTAGCTATGATTTGACCTTGCAAGACAAAGTCTCCTTCTTTAACTAAATAGTTAGGCGAAATATGGCAATAGGTAATTTTAAAATCTCCGAATGACAATGTTAAAGTATAACCACCAGCACCAAGAAAACCCAGAAATGTAATTTCACCATCTGTAATAGCAATTAGATTAGTACCTTCTGGAGCACCTATATCTGTTCCATAATGATATGAAGAAGCCCCTGCAGTTGGAGAATTTCTTTTTCCAAAGGGGGAAGTTACTTTAGTATAACCTGGTATTGGCCAAGCAAATCCTGAAGAAGAAATAGTAATGTAATTACTATATATTAAATTTTGATTAGAAGCAGTCATATTTAAAGATACAAAGAATGTTGTAAATATAAACAGAATTATAAAAAACATAATAAAGAATTTATAAAACAATGAAACCTCCATATTATGTGCCAACTAGAATACTTAGCACATAATTATTCTTTTAAAAATAAAAAGTCTACTATGTTAGTAGTAGACTTTGTGGCAGGGGTAGAAGGATTCGAACCCTCACAGGCGGTTTTGGAGACCGATGTGCTACCATTAACACTATACCCCTAAAAAATAAGCAATAATATAGTATCATAATGAAAAAATATATGCAAGAGTTTTTTGAAAAATTATTGTGATAAATTTTAAAATATGATAAAATAATATATGTACTTGGGGATGTAATGGTTTCGACATTAATCTAGAAGTATAAAAAGCGAGTAGTGGATGGTTGCTTTGGCCACTTAAAAAAAGCAAAATTAAATATAAACGCTAATAACGAAGAATTAGCTTACGCTGCTTAGTTGCAACGTCGCTTAAATTATAAAGCCTACTGTTATAATTTAGGTGTCAAATTAAAGTAGGAAACAAAGCTATTAGTTCTCTGGAATAGTGGGTAATTAAGAGATACTATATAAATTGTTTTGTTTATTAATCAATTTATATGGGAAATTTAAATAATAAACTGCACTCGGAGAAATTTATATGGAAGGGCTAGTGGACAGGAGTTCGATTCTCCTCATCTCCACCAACTAGGGCACAAAATTAACCATTTTGTGTCCTTTTCTATTTTTGTGTGAATTTATATTTTATGAAAAATTTATTGATTTATAGCTTGTTTTAAGACTTATTTTATTTTGTGTCACTTTGTAAATTTTATAAAATTTTTGTGTATTTTGGTATCACTTGTCACATAAAGTGTCACAAGGTTAATTATTATCTTGAGTATAATCATTATTTTATATTAAAAGTAATAATATAATATTTGAAGACTATAAAGCTAATGAAATTTATTGTAATATCTCAAGAACATATAATAATACTATACCTAAGAACATAAAGGATAATATTGATTATGCTTTATCACATAGAGATGTAATGAAATCTAAACAAAATTTTGAAAGAGTATTTAAATTTGAATATTCGGAAGATGTATTTACAAATAAGAATTTTATTGAAGAATTTGTTAATATTATAAATTAAAAAATATTTACAAATTATTGCTTTCATTATTATGAAATGATAATAATATATTGTATCACTTTAGTGTTTAAACTATATTATTTATGGTATAATCATAGCAATAAATAGTACTTTGATATGAATTGATTAACATCAAAAATATTAGGAGTGATTTTATGAGAGAAAACAACAAAATAATAGTTGCTATAGTTATGATTTTGATATTCATATGTGGAATAATTATATTTAATATTGGATATAGAGAACATAATAATGAAAATAAGATAATAAACAATATAACTGAAAAGCAAAATACAGAAAAAGAAAATTTGTTAGAATTTGAAAACTATATGACAAATACAATTAATAATAAAGTAGTAGACAATGGTATCATTACTAACATTGAAAATAATACTATATCAATACAAAATGATGAGATTGATTATCCATATGAAATAAATATAGATAATGAAACTAAGCTAACAAATTATAGAACTAATGAGGATATATCTATATCAGAAGTTAAAATAGGAGATTACTATGACTCAGGAAAAATAATAAGAAATATAACTGGAGATGAATGGAAAAAAGAGTGTATAAAAAATTTGGCATATTGTTATGAAGAAGGTGGAAACTTAATTTGTAATCCTCAAGAAATAACGAATATTCAAAATATGGGGAATTATGTAATTATAACTTTAATAATGGGGGATTACACAACAGAATATTTTAATGGAAAAGATAATATAAGTACTTTTGAATTAAAGGCTATAGCGTATCCAAATTTAAATATTCCAACTTCTTCAGGTAAAGTAAATGTTTATAATTTAAAAGAAGAAGTAAAGGGATTTATGTTTTGGATAGGTTTAGATAAAGATACAATTAACAATAAATATCCTGTAATTAGCGATATTGATATATATGATAAATAATTTTTAGTAGCCAATAAGAATAAAATGAACTCTAAATATTATATTTAGAGTTCGTCTTTGTATTATTACTACAGCTAAAAATCAATTTGATTGCATCGGAAAAACCTTCCTTATAAAATTTTTCGTTTTCAATTCCTTGTATTTCATTAATTGTTTCTAAATATTTTTCTATACTATCTTTTATACCTTTTCTAGTTTCAGTAAAAGCATTGGGAATATTATCTAAAGCAATAGATATATCTAAATATTCTTTCTTTCGTTGTAAAAGTAATTTCTTCGCTATTTTTTATTTTATAAATTTCATTTTCTCTTTGTTCAAATATTTTTGCTAATAAGTCATTATTATTAAATTTATTATTTTTACTTTTCATAAAATATCAAATCCTTTTTATAAATAATTATAAATGAGTACGTCATTATTCTTTCATATTTGCTAGACTTATTTTGAGGTGAGAATACTGATGTTAACACTAGAACAAGCAATTAGGAAAAGAATAATCGAATTAGCAAGAGAAAGGAATATAACAATTAATAAAGTTTCAACTTTGTCTGGATTACCACATACTACATTGTTATCCTTTATGAATAACGAAACGCACAATCCGAGAATTTCCACATTATTACATATATGCGAAGCTTTTGGCATATCGTTAAAAGAATTTTTTGACGACAAAGTATTTAAAGATGTAAAAGATGAGTAAGAGGTGTTGTAAATAATGACCTTGGAAGAAGCAATTAGAAAGAGAATAAATGAACTAGCAAAAGAAAGAAATATAACGATTAATATGGTTTCTACATTAGCTGGTTTGAATCATACTACATTATTATCATTTATGAATAATGAGACACATGCCCCAAGAATCTCTACTTTATTGCATATATGTGAAGCTTTTGATATTGAATTAAAAGATTTCTTTAATTCACCAATATTTAAAAATGTAATTGAGGAATAAAAATATGCAGAAATTATAAAAAATATAGATAGAATGTACCTAATGTAATTGACTCTAAAATATAGAGCGTTTCTATTAGGTACATTTTTTATTTACTGTCATTTTAACAAAATTTTCTAATAAAAAGTACTAAAGATAAATAATAACAACATATTGAAACAAAAAATATTTAAAATTAAGAATGATGTTTGAAAGAACATGTTAAAATATGACGATTTACTATGTTATAATTGGGTTGTCAAAAATAATTTTATTAAATGATGTAACTTTTTTTAAAATTATTTCTCTATCATATAGATAAATAATATTTTGAAATTTATAATTGGGGAGGTAAGAATATGAGTAAAAAAATGAAATTTATAATAATCATAACAATAGGAATATTAGTAATTGTTAGTATATTAATTGGAATTAAATTTTATTTAATCCAAAAAAGTAACAAGGAGTATGGAGATTGGATTTATAATAGTGATTACCTTTATGATAAGGCAATTAATTATCTAAAAGTAGAAAAAGAAAATTTAACCAAAGATAAAGAAAAAGAGGATTATCAAACATTTTATAGTTATCATGGATTTGGAATAAAAGAAAAAGATAATAAAAAATATGCATATATGTATATTTTAGAAGAGTCATACTATGTAAAACATAACAAATTGCGTATTGATGACAAAAATGCTATGCTATATAAATTTGCATTTGAAAACGACGAAGTAGAGAATTATATAATACCAAAAGAAGGAGAAAATTATAAAATCTCTGTAAAAGAGATTTTCCCTGACGACATAGAGAAGGAGGCACTTAACTATGGAACAGAAAAATTAAAATATAATAATATCATAGAAGAACATTATTCTTATTTAGATTCTACAGTTGCTATTGATGTAGATTATGATGAAAATATGATTGTTATAATAGGAACATGTATTACTGATGAAGAAACGGGAAAAGTTAGTACAATAAATGGTAAATGTATAGATGGATATGGAGATATATATAAATATCAAATTCCAGGTAGCGAAGAAAAAAATATAATAAATATAGACAATGACGTGATTTCAAAGTACAAAGGTGAAAAAATCGGAACTATTTTAGAAAATGATTTAAATGAAATAAAAGATAGCTTAAATAATATGGAATATTCAACTTCAAAAGAAAAAAATGAGAATAATCAGTTATCCTTTATTAAAGTTGCTAATAAAAAACAAAACAATAATGCTAACGTAGTAGTGCTTGATTATATAAATGATGATTTTATTAATATAATTAATGATACCTCTGAATATAGAACTCAAAATACGTCTATAGCTAGTCAGAACATTATAAATATTTTAAATAAATATAATTTATCTGTATAAAGAAATTGGACTATAATAACTATTCTTTGCCAAGAGGAGGAAAATAATGTATGACATTGATGAAATTTGCAAGAAATATTATAATACCGTATTTAAATATTTAATGAGTTTAGCGCATGATATTAATTTGTCAGAAGAATTAACTCAAGAAACATTTTACATAGCAATTAAAGAGATTAACAAATTCAAAGGAAAGTGTAGTATAAGTACATGGTTATGTATAATTGCAAAACATTTATATTATAAACGTAATAATGAGATTAAAAAAATTTCTTTAAAAGAGATAAATGAAAAAGATATACAAGAAATATCAATAGAAGAAAGGTTTTTTGCAAACGAAGACAGGATAGAATTATATAAGAAACTTCAAGAGCTGGACGAAAACACAAAAAATATAATTTATTTAAGATTATTAGGATTTTCTTTTAAAGAAATTGTTGAAATAACTGGAAAGAATGAAACGTGGTGTAAAGTTGTATATCATCGAGGAAAAAAGAAATTAGAAAATCTTTTGAAAGGAGGTAGCTTTAATGGATAATAGGGATATTTGTAGTCTTGTAGAGGATTTATTGCCTATGTATGCCGAAGGCCTAGTAAGTGATAAAACTAAAATACAAATAGAAAAACATATAGATAACTGTGATGAATGTAAAAGAACATTAGAAAATATCATAAAAGATAATGATGTGTTTTCTAATGAAGGTGAGTTTAAAGAAAACTTAAATTCTGATGGAGAAATAAAATGTATAAAAAACATAAAAAGAAAAATCATTATAAAAATAATATTTGCAATAATAATAAGTGTAATTATTACTTTTTTAGTTGGATATATGTTTGATACTTATAGAATAATGAAAAATCAAGATGGGCAATATTATATATATAATACTAAAACAGGTAACGTAAAAGAAGGGCTAAATAGTAGTAATATGTTAGCTGAATATACAATAGATAATAATGGAAAAAAAGTTAAGTATAATATTGTATTTACATTCGATGAAAATAGTAATTGTACAAATGCTAGAACTATGATTACTGGTTATGATAACAGCGAATTAAATAATTTTATGGAAACATGGAAAAATTCAATATCTTTTTCTAACATAAAAATTGAAAACGAAAGATTATATATGAATGATAATATATATATAGGAAAAAACAAGGGAAAAATAATTGAAAGTTTGAAAGAATATAGTGCAATATTTATAGAAATATAAAAATCGAAGGAGGGGATTAAAAATCCCATCCTTTACTATTATAAATACCTCCTTTGAATTTCTTAATAGAAAACTTTCATGAAGTTCTAACACACTAGAACTTCACGGAAGTTCTGTGTGATTAAGGACAACGCTGTTTTCCTTAATAAACCTTTTATTGCACGATTGTATATTATATTTATTAAAATTAATTTAATAAATACCATAAAATAATTAATAATTATTTTATTTAATATCCTAATCGTGTTATAAGAACCTGACCCACTTATGCAATCAAAGATTGCTAGTGGGTACCCCAGAACCTTTTTGCTTGTGCAATAAAAATATTCGCTCGAAAGCTCATATTTTTATAAATAGATTTTGCTTTTAGCAAAATCTATTTGCTAGCATTATCTAAAACAGTATTTTATTTCTATTCATTTTTTCTAATTTATTTTCATTTTTAATTTTCAAACAACCAACTCAACAAGTATAGCTCAAAGTCTTGGTAGTAGTGAATGTAGTCAGGACAGCCCAGCCAACCTTTAGATTATCAACGATTATAGCAGTTGATATTCTTTTTTTGTATAATAAAAAGGCATCAGATTTAAGGTGAAATAAAATGATAGTAATGAAAAAAGAATTAAAAAATTTAGAAGAGGGAAAAGAGGAGTTCCTAACAGATTGTAAAATTAGAAATTTGTCTGAAAATACAATTCATAATTACGATGAATGTTTTGGATATTTTATTAATTTTGTAAATAGTAATTCAAAAAAAGTAAATGTTAGACAAGATATAAAAAAAGAAGTGTTAGACAAATATATTATTCAAATGAAGGATAATGGAATAAAAGATACAACAATAAATATAAGAATTGATATGGCTTCACAATATGAAATTATATTTGATGAAAATAATAGAAAGTTGGAAGTTAAATTAGATAATGGTCAAAATTTAAAGATAACAGTAATAAATAAAAAAGATACACTTTAAAATAAGTGTATCTTTTAAAATAAATCTGAATGAGTACCAGTTCGTAAAACTGTTAAAGTTAATTCATCATTTTCGACCTTATAAATTAAAAGCCAGTCAGGTTGTATATGACATTCTTTAAATCCGTTTATAATTACCAGTAAGATAGTGGTCTTTGTACTTTTCAGGGAGTGGCTTTTTTTCAGAAAGTAATTGTACGACTTGTTTTAGCAAGTCAATATTGTATCCTCTTTTTTTTATTAATTTGTAATCTTTTTTAAATTGATTGGAATATCTTATTTTTAACATTATTTATCCAACTCCTCAAACATTTCATCTACACTATCAAAAGTTTTGCTTAAATTTTTTCCGCTCTTAACGTCTTCCATTGCTTGGATAGTTTCCTTATTATATTTTGGTTTTTCAATTTTAAAAGGGATTCCATCGTGTAAAATGACTTGATTTAAAAATACATTAACCGCTTCTGTAATAGATAATCCTAAGTCATTTAAAGTTTCCTCTGCTTTCATTTTAACATCTGGTTCAACTCTAATATGCAAAGTATCAGTTTTAGCCATTTTAATCACCTCCATAGTATTATTATATTCATTGTATCACGTTTTATACACAAAAACAACACATTTTTTAACTTTCTCCCAAATTTTCTAATCCATATTCAATAATTTGATTAATAACACTATTAAAACTTAATTCACTTTTTTAGCTAAATTAGCAAAGAAGATTCATATAGAAATTTTTTATATTTATAGAATAAATAATTATTTTATGTTATCTTTATATATAGAAACAATTTTCTGGGTGATTAATATGAGTAAAGAATTAAAAATAGATAATAAATTAGTTAGTGTTTTTTGCAACGAAAATCATAAAGAAAATTTACCAGTTGTTATTTTAAACACATATGGAAATGAAGGAAAAGAAATTTTCGAAAGATGCAACAAGATACAAACAAAGAAATTTATACTAATAGCTATTTCAAATTTGGACTGGGATAATGATATGACACCATGGTTTGCTCCAAAGTTAAATAATAACGACAAAGACTGTTTAGGCAAAGCAGATGATTACTTAAAAACTTTAATAGAAAAAATTATTCCAGAAACTAAAAAATATATAGAGAATGAATTAAATGTAAATATAAGCTACTTTGCAATTGTAGGTTATTCTTTAGGAGGACTATTTGCAATATATTCAGCATATAGAACCAATTTATTTTCGCGACTTGCATCTGCTTCGGGCTCTCTTTGGTATCCTAACTTTATAGAATTTGCAAATAAAAATACAATTTCTGAAAATATCGATAAAATATATTTTTCACTTGGTAATAAAGAAAGTAAAGTTAGAAATGAAGTATTAGATACGGTAGAAGAAAATACTAAAAAGCTTGAGCAGATGTATAAGTTACAAGGGATAAAAACAATTTACGAGGAAAATGATGGGAACCATTTTAAAGATACAGTATTAAGAATGGTTAAGGGAATTAGATGGATTCTACAATAATATAGGAGAGAAATAATGGATAAATATAACAGATTACATAAGGGACATAGTTTAATAAAAAATTTGAATGATTATACAGTGCTGGATATAGAAACAACAAGTTTAGATTCTTTTATTGGAGAAATAGTAGAAATAAGTGCAATAAAAGTTAGAGATAAAAAAGAAATAGCTACTTTTTCTGAATTAATAAAAACAGAAAATAGATTAGGTGCATTTACTACAAGATTAACTGGAATTACAAATGAGATGGTTCAAAATGAAGGAAAAGATTTAATTTATGTATTGCAACAGTTCAAAGAGTTTTTAGATAGAGACATTATAGTAGGCCATAATGTTAATTTTGATATTAACTTTATTTATGATAGCATGTACAAAAATATGAATGAGTATCTAACAAATGATTTTGTAGATACATTAAGAATTTCAAGAAAAGTATTGCCTAATCTTGGACATCACAAACTGGATAATTTAATAGATTATTTTAATTTAGTAAAAAGAGACGAGCATAGAGCATTAAATGATTGTGTATTAACAAATCAAGTCTATATAAATTTAACTAAGATGTTATAAAAGGAGACGTAAAATGAAAACGATAGGTTTAGCTTGTACTGGTGGTGGAACAAAAGCACTTAGTAGTTTAGGTGTAATAAAAGCATTAGAAGATTTAAATATAAAAGTATCAGCTTAAACTTTTAGTACGAGGCGGAGGGAAAAATCCAACTATAATTACTAAAACTATAAAGGAAGCCACAGAGGCTAAAGGAAAAAGAATAATGAGCGATTTAGATATTCCGGTATTTATTCCAACTATGGATATTACAGAGAAAAAGACTGTATATTATACTTCAAGAAATATTAGAAATGAAGAATGTTATATGGATAGACCAATAGAAGAAGCTGTAAAAAATACTTGTTCGTTACCATTGTTATATGTGCCTAATAATGTTTATATAGATGGAAAACTTCATCAATTTTTGGATGGAGGAATGACACATAATATTCCTACGCACCGTATGAATCAATTTGCTGATTACGTTATAGGAGTAGAGAATGTATATTATAAAGAAACAAATCAAAAGAAAGTAAATATAATTACAGGAATAAGAAAAAAAACTGAATCACGTTAATGTGATTCAGTCTTTTCGATTGATGCTTCGGAGCTATAATAATATACCTCAATTATTGTAATAAACTGGGTATTTGAAGGTGGACGTAAAGACGGTTCGTACATTTCAAATACTCGTTTATATAAGGGGGTTTTTATTTTACATGCAATTTCTTTTGCAGAACGTAACTCTCTTTCAGAAAAACCATTTTTTTCAAGTGCAGTATAAAGTTTCTCGCCAGGTTTAATATTATTATTATGGCAATATTCAACTGCAAACAGTGTGCATTCCAAACCACGACCCCATTTTGTTGCTCCAATGCCAAGTCGGAGTAGAAACTCTTTTAGTGTCATACTAGCAGGGTTAAGAAGATATGCTTTTAATTCTTCTATTTTTGCATCAACTGCTTCTTCAACCCGCTTATCAATGTACTTTTGAAGTTCCTCAAATACGTTATCCATATAGCCTCCTATTCCAATTCTTCCAACAGTTACACTGAGTATATTATACAATAAATTTACATAAAGTACAACAGAAAGAATAAATTCAGTGTAATAAAAATTATTTGTTTTAAATTTTATCTTAAGAAAGATTTTACAAAAAATTTACACCAAATAATAATATTTGTGGTAGAATAATGGTGTTATTAAATAATTCCAGGAGGAAGTAAAATGATAAAAGCAGCATTAGTATTAGAAGGCGGTGCACTAAGAGGAATGTATACCTCTGGCGTATTAGATACATTTTTAAAAAATAATATGGAATTTGAATGTGTAGCAGGTGTTTCTGCAGGTGCATTAAATGCAATGAGCTACATATCAAAACAACCAGGAAGATCAGCAAAAATTAATTTAGAATATTGTGATGATCCAAGATATATAGGAAGAAAAGCTTTTATAAAGAATAAAGGAATAATCGGATATGACTATTTATTTGGAGATATATCAGAAAATAAAATTCCGTTTGATTATAAAGCTTTTGAAAATACAAATCAAAGATTTGTAATAGTAACAACTAATTGTGAAAAAGCAGAGACAGAATATTTAGAAAGAGGTAATTGTACGGAACTATTTAAAGCTGCACAAGCTTCATCAAGTATGCCACTTGCATCTGCAATGGTAGAAATAAATAATAATCACTATTTAGATGGAGCAGTTACAACAAGTATTCCTGTAAAATGGGCTTTAGAACAGGGGTATGAAAAAGTAGTTGTTGTCTTAACAAGGGATAAAGCCTATAGAAAACCAATGCTATCAAATAAAATGAAAAAATTATATAAACTTGCATATCACAAATATCCAAAATTAATAGAAAAATTAAATACAATGCCAGAAAGATATAATAAATTACAAGAGGAATTAATAGACTTAGAAAAAGAAGGCAAAATATTTATAATAAGACCAGAAAAAGAAGTAACAGTTTCTAGACTTGAAAAAGATAAAAGAAAACTAGAGAACTTATATAAAGAAGGAATTGCTGAAGCAGAAAAGAAGTTAGACACTTTAAAAGAATATTTAGAGATTAGTTAGGAGAATTATGAAGAGAACAAAATTAAGAGATAGAATACTTCCTAAATATACAAAGGGAGAAGAAATTTTTAATATGACTTCACATATTGTAGGTGGAGTGTTAGGAATTGTTGCATTGGTATTATGTGTGGTATTTGCAGCAGTTCATGGTAATGGCTATGGTGTTGTAAGTGGTGCAATATACGGGGTTACTATGGTAATTTTGTATACAATGTCTAGTATATATCATGGCTTGAATCCAAAAAGAAAAGCTAAAAAGGTATTTCAGGTATTAGACCATTGTTCTATATATTTACTAATTGCAGGCTCATATACGCCATTTGCATTATGTACTTTACGAGAGTATAGTACAGCATTAGGTTGGACTATATTTGGAGTTATTTGGTTTGTAGCAATATTAGGAATAATATTAAATTCTATCGATATAAAGAAATTTAGAGTATTTTCTATGATTTGTTACTTAGTAATGGGATGGTGCATTGTATTTAAAATAAACCTATTACCAGAATTATTAGGAACAGCAGGTTTTGTACTATTACTACTAGGAGGTTTAGCGTATACGATAGGAGCTATACTTTATGGCTTAGGAAAGAAACATAAATATATGCATTCAGTATTTCACTTATTTATTTTATTAGGAAGTTTATTACAATTTTTTACGATATTATTATATGTTATGTAGGAGGATAAAATGAACGAATATATGAAAATGGCAAAAGATCAAGCAGAAAAAGGTATGAAGAGTAATGAAGGAGGTCCTTTTGGAGCTGTTATTACAGATAAAGATGGAAATATTATTTCAGTTGCTAATAATCAAGTGCTAAAAAATAATGATCCAACAGCACATGCCGAAGTACAAGCTATACGAGAGGCTTGTAAAAAGCTTAATACACATGATTTATCTGGATATATTTTATATACATCTTGTGAACCATGTCCAATGTGTTTATCTGCAATTATTTGGGCAAATATTAAAGAAGTATATTATGCTTGTACTAGAAAAGATGCAGGAGAAATTGGTTTTAGAGATGATGCAATATATGAATTTTTAGAGACCAACAATAAGAGTTTACTAGATGAAAAACAAATAGATAGAGAAGATTGTATACATTTATTTAATGAATATAAAAAATTAAATGGAGAGATTTATTAATGTTTGCAGTATATAATACTAAAATAGGAAAACTAAAAATTGAATATGATAGTGATGCAATAACTGGAATTACTTCTGCAAAAAATGAAAAAGAACAAGGAATAAGAAGTGAGCTAAGTGATAAAACAGCTTTGCAGTTAGAAGAATATTTTGATGGTAAAAGAAAAGAGTTTGACATATCAATTAAATTGATTGGTACAGAATTTCAAAAAAAGGTATGGAATGAACTTTTAAAAATACCATATGGTGAAACTGTTTCTTATAAAGATATAGCTATTAATACCGGAAGTCCAAAAGCTTGTAGAGCTGTGGGCATGGCAAATCATAATAATCCAATATTAATAATTGTACCATGCCACAGAGTGATAAATGAAAATAAAAAATTAGGCGGATATGCATTAGGACTTGATTTAAAAAGGAGATTGCTTGAACTGGAAAAAGAAAATTCATAATAATGATAAAAGAACTTACAAAAGTGTAAGTTTTTTTTATGTTATATCGATGTTTCAATTTACGAAAAATTAATATAATTTTAATAAATTATAAAAATTATATTAATGATTATATGCTAATTTATAGTAAATTGAGGTGATAATATATGGGAAGAAAAGATGTTTTTAAATTTGTACTAATTATATTTTGGGTTTTTATTATAGGAAGCATGATTGGATATGGAGTAGAAACAATAGTAGCTATTATACAAAATGGACATTTTGCATCTAGACAAGGTTTATTATATGGTCCTCTAATTCCAGTATATGGTGTTGGATTAGTGGCATATTATTTAGTTATTTCAAAAATAAAAGATAAGGGTAATTTAAAGATATTTATTATTACTATGGTTTTAGGTGGAATTGTAGAATATTTATTTTCTTTCTTCCAAGAAAAACTTTTTGGAACGGTTTCGTGGGATTATAGTAATTTATGGTTTAATATAAATGGTAGAACTAGCTTGTTACATTGTTTATACTGGGGGACAGGAGGTGTACTATTTGTAAAATATGTATACCCATTTATAGAAAAATTGATGAGTAAAATTGATGAGTTAGCTTTAAAGCAAATAACAGTAATTTTATTAGTATTACTTGCATTTGATGTTGGGATTTCTTGTATAGCAGCAAATAGGCAAAGAGAAAGAATTGAAGGTGTTGCTGCAAATAGCAGTTTAGATAGATTCTGTGACGAATATTATCCAGATAGTGTTATGGATTACATATATTCTAATAAGATAAATAAAATTGAATAGTACTTGAAAATTATGTAAATCGATTATATAATAGTTATATGGCAAAGTTGAAGAGTAGATAAAATGAGTATTTTCTGCATTGCCGAATAGTAACTTAATAACTTTTTTTATCATTAAAAGGAGGACTTTTATGAGTGAAAACAAAGAAGCAAATGGAGTATATTTCCAGATACCACTTCTGGCAAAAACTTCACAGGTTGAAGAAATTTTAAACCAATATCCAATGGTAGAGGCTCAACTCAAGGAATTCTTTAAGTCAGAAAGTTTTTATAGCTGTTTCGAAGATATGATGCGGTTTGTAAATGAGCACAAGTCGCAATTTAATATTTCAGATGCAGATATTGAAAATCTAAGAAATGATCTTTTTACAGCACTTGAATTTAATACGAAAGTGAATGTTTTATCAAATGCTTTGAAAAATATTCTTACAATTTCAGGAAAGTCACTTAAGAATGTAGAAGATGAGCTTGTGCGTTTTACAGAAAAAGGAGCTCTTACTAATTTTACGATGATGTATGTAGAAATATTAAAAGAAGAAGCTAAAAGTTTGATTACTTCCTCATTTGCAGATTATACAAATCCAAGATACACATCATGAAAGGAGTTTCGATATGAGAAAAAAGTGTTATTATTGTGAACAACATAAAAAACCGGATTACAAACGGGTTGATGAACTGAAAAAGTTCGTTTTCGAGGAGACTCAAATGAAGCCAGCAAGGTCAACAGGGCTTTGTGGTAAACATCAAAGGGATTTAAAAAAGGCAATTGCAAATGCCCATAAATTAGCTTTGATGTAAAAATATGTTCAAGCGAAGGAGCTTTGGTTCGATGAACCAAAGCTCCGATTTTTTTATATCAAGGAGAATGAAATGAATTTTGGACATTTAAAATATAAAGTTATTATGATATAATTCAAAAAGGAGGAAAACTTATGCCGGGATATGTAATACATTTAGCAATTGCAGAAAAATATTTAGAAAAAAATAAAAAAGAGAATTATGACGAATTTATAGATGGAGTTATTTACCCAGATGAAACAGATAATAAATATAAAACTCACTATTGGAATGAAATGAGATCAGTTAATTTATATAATTTTTTTAAAGAAAATAAATTAGATACTAGCTTTAATAGGGGCTATTTTTTACATTTATTAACAGACTACTTATTTTACAATAAATACATAGAATATTGGTCAACAGATATATATACTGATTATGATTTGTTAAATCCATATTTATTAAAGAAGTATCATGTAAAATTACCATCTAAAATAAAAAAATATGTACATGTCGCAGAACAAGGTAAAAGTCTCAAAATTTTATCAAAAGAAGTAGTAGATAAATTTATAGAAGATTTGTCAAACTTGGACTTAGAACATATTAAAGAAGAGATAATGAAAGCTCCAAAAGAATGGACAAAAGTAAGACCATTAAAAGAGCCTTAGAATTTAGTAATAAAATCTATTAAAATAAAAAAGTTTTAATAGATTAAAAAAATAATATTGACTTGGAGTTAACTTTAAGTGCTATTATAAAAAAAGTTTAAAAGGAGGAATGAATTATGAAAAAACAAACTGCTGGAAGAGATCAATTAGGTGAATTTGCACCAAAATTTGCAGAATTAAATGATGATGTATTATTTGGAGAAATATGGTCAAGAGAAGACAAACTATCTTTAAGAGATAGATCTTTAGTAACAATATGTGTATTTATGGGAAAAGGATTAGTAGATAGTTCTTTAAAATATCATATTATGAACGCAAAAAATAACGGAATAACAAAAGAAGAAATGGCAGAGATTATTACACATGCTGCTTTTTATGCTGGCTGGCCAAATGCATGGGCAGTATTTAATATGGCAAAAGAAGTATATGCAAATGATGAACCTGCTAAAGAAGAACATGGTGGATGGTTTGGACTAGGTGAGCCAAATTCAAACTATGCACAATATTTTATAGGAAATTCATATTTAAATCCACTAACAAAACCAGGTGAATCTAATATTTTTATAGCAAATGTAACATTCGAGCCAGGTTGTAGAAACAATTGGCATATTCATCATGCTACAAAAGATGGTGGTCAAATTCTTATTTGTGTTGATGGAGAAGGATGGTATCAAGAAGAAGGAAAAGAAGCTAAAAGTCTAAAGCCAGGAGATATAGTTGTAATTCCTGCAAATGTTAAACATTGGCATGGAGCTAAAAAAGATAATTGGTTTAGCCATTTAGCTATAGAGGTACCAGGAGAAAACACAAACAATGAATGGTGCGAACCAGTAACAGATGAGCAATATAATAATTTATAAATTATGGAGGATGTAGAATGACAATATCTGAGGTAAGTAAAAAATATAATATAACAGCAGATACAATTAGATATTATGAAAAAGAAGGACTAATTCCAACAGTACCAAGAAATAAAAATGGTATAAGAGATTTTGATGAAAATTCTTGTGGTTGGATAGAATTTATAAAATGCATGAGAAGTGCCGGTCTTGAAATTGAAACTTTAAAAAGATATGTAAGTTTATTTAGACAAGGAACAAAAACTGTAAAAGAAAGAAAAATATTATTAGAAGAACAACGTGAAAAATTACTAAAAAAGCAAGAAGATATAAAAGCTACATTAGATAGATTAAATTACAAAATAGAAAAATATGAAGAAATAGAAAAAGGAAAGTTAAAAGATTTTACAGAAAAACCATAGGAGGATAAAGATGAGCAATAAATTAATAGTATTCTATTCTTATACAAATCATACTAAAATAATAGCTGAAGGAATACAAAAACAATTACAATGTGACATTATAGAACTAAAACCTGTAAAGCCATATTCTAATGACTATGATATTGTTGTTGGACAAGAGCAAAATAATGAAAGTACAAAGAAAACACCAGAAATAGAAAATAAAAATTTAGATTTATCTAAATATGACGAAATAATATTGGGAACACCAGTATGGTGGTATACAATAGCACCAGTTGTAAGGACATTCTTGAAAGAAAATGATTTAAGTAATAAAAAAATTATACCTTTTGCAACAAATGCAGGATGGCTTGGACGTACATTTAAAGAAATAAAAGACTTATGTCCAAATTCAACAATAGGAAAAGAAATGAATATTGTATTTACAGAGGATTATAGCGAAAATCAATTAGTTACATTACCAGAAGAAATAGATAAATGGATTAAAGAGTTATAAGTAGGAGGGCTAAAATGGGATATTTAGGTGAAAAAATCAAAAAATTAGGATTTGGTCTAATGAGATTACCTCAAAAAGATGGAAAAATAGATATAGAGCAAACAAAAGTAATGGTAGATAAATTTTTAGATGCTGGATTTACATATTTTGATACAGCATGGGCATATTCTGGAAGTGAAGACGCAATAAGACAAGCACTAGTAGAACGTTATCCAAGAGAAAGGTTCCAATTAGCAACTAAAAATGCAGCATGGATAAATTGTAAGACTAGAGAAGAAGCAATTGCTCAATTTGATACTTCTTTAAAACAAACAGGTGCTGGATATTTCGATTTTTATTTATTACATAACTTAGGAGAATCTAGAACGAAAGCATTTGATGATTTTGATATGTGGAGTTGGATTCAAGACATGAAGGAACAAGGAAAAATTAAACATATAGGATTTTCTTTCCATTCAACACCTGAAGAGTTAGAAGAAATATTAAATAAACATCCAGAAATGGAATTTGTACAACTTCAAATAAATTATGCAGATTGGGAAAATCCTGCAATTAAATCTAGAGAATGTTATGAAGTTGCAAGAAAACATGGTAAGCCAGTAATAATTATGGAACCTGTTAAAGGTGGAATGCTTGCAAATCCACCAGAGCAAGTACAAGAAGCATTTAAACAAGCAAATCCTAATACATCAATTGCTTCATGGGCTATTAAATTTGCTGCAAGTTTAGATGGTGTTATAACAGTACTTTCTGGAATGAGTAATATAGAACAAATGGAAGATAATATATCTTATATGAAAGATTTTACAAAATTATCCGATGATGAAGAAGCTACAATAAAGAAAGCTCAAGAAATAATGAATAGTATTCCAATAATACCATGTACAACATGCAACTATTGTGCAAAAGTATGCCCAATGAAAATAGGAATTTCTGGTTCATTTACAGCAATGAATTATTTAACATTATATAATGATATGGAAGCAGCTAAACACCAAGAAGATTAGCTTGTAAGCGGACATGGACTTAAGAAAGCAGAAGAATGTATAAAATGTGGTAAATGTGAGCAAGTTTGTCCTCAACACATAAAAATAAGACAAGAACTAGAAAAAGTAGCAGAAAAATTAAAATAAATAAGGACGTGGATTTGGTGTGCCACGGGATATTTGGGGACGTTCCTAAAATTCCTATTTCCTATTCCAACGAATTTTTAAGTCGCGATTTAATCGTGGCTTATTTTTTTCTAATAAAAGTGTATATAAAATCTCGAAAACTAGATTTGTTGATATTTCAAGCAAAAATAACAATTCTACTAAAAGTAGATTGCTAAAAATATCTAAGAGTGATAACATTTTTATATCGAAAAAACTTGTAAGGAGACTAAAAATGGACAATCAAAAATTCGGAAGATTTATAAGAGACTTAAGAAAAAAAGCAAACATGACACAAAAGGAATTAGGAGAAAAATTAAATGTAACCGATAAAGCTGTTTCAAAATGGGAAAGGGGATTAGGCTTTCCTGATATTTCAATTATTAATTTATTAGCAGAAACTTTTGGTATTACAGCATCAGAAGTGTTAAATGCAGAAATCGGAAAAAAGGATACTATTGATGTAGAAAAAGCAGTACAAGAGGCTGTAGAGAGTGTGACTAAAGAAAAAGAAAAGAAAGAAAATAGAAAAAGAAAATTAATTAAAATTGTAAAAATAGTATCTATTATAATATTTGTATTAATGTTTTTTTTACAATTAGGATATTTATGCATAATGAAGCCAAATGGATATGAATATATAAATGATTTAATATTTTATATTGTAAATGAATTGATAATGATAACTGGAGTTGTATTTCTTATTTTACAAATAAAAAAGTTAAAGAACATAAAGATTGTTGCTGTGATTATTGCAGTTATTTTGACTACTATTAATTTAGCTTTTATGATTAATAATGGTATGAATATAAGAACTATATTAAGTTTTTCTAACGATTTTTCAAATGAATTAGTAATAAAACAGAATAAAGAAAATGGTGAAACTAGGCTATATAAATATGCCAAATTAACTATATTTGCAAAACTAGATGAACGATTTGAATATTCAGTAAGTGAAGCCATAAAACATCAGTGGCTTACAAATGATATTTGCAATATAACTTATACAGATAAAGATGATAATTTAAGAAATTATGTAGCAACATATGGAAGTAGAAAAGGAACAGATTCATATTATTATGTATTTAATGCATTATTAGGAAGATGGCAAACACAGGCAGATTCTATGGGTAATACAAAATTAACTGTAGATTCAAAAGGGATAAAAGTAACGCGAGATGATACATCTGAACAATTTGAATTTAGTGATTGCAAACAATATGGTGTTACAGCATTAGTTCTTTATAAAGATGATATTCCTAAATATATAATTGCATTAAACGATGATTGTGAAATTGATGAAGAAACTAGCTATATAAAAGAAGGTGGAACAATTATATTTTGTGATATCTCAATGAAAAGGACTATAAAGGAAACTTTATATTGTACAGTATATAAAGGGGAAAATTTAAGTGAGTATAATGGTATAACAGTAGATGCTAATAAATATAAAATAGATAATGGAATTTTATATTTTAGCTATGATGGAGAAAACGTAACAGAAGTTCCAGGGGATTTTTCAAATGACAAATCAGATTATAATAATCAAAATTATATAATTTCTGAAGAAAAAACAGTATTTTTCTATACTGAAAATGGGAGAAAATATTTAGTATATTCAGATGATAAGGGAAATACATGGAATACAGTTAAATTAGCTACTAACGGAACTATTCAATCTATACAATTTTTAAATAAAGATATAGGCTTTGTTTTGCAATTTGAAGATTATGCCTTAGGAGGAGTTACCTTTGGACATATTGATAAAACTACAGATGGAGGACAAACATGGACGACTATAAATAATGGAATTGGAAGTTTGAATGAAGGTACATTTCGAAGAGGAAGTCAGCTATTGTTTGTGAATGAAAATATTGCTTTTGTCACAATGCCATATGCTAGTGGGGATGACTCTGAACTATATTATTCCGAGGATGGAGGTATAAACTTTACAAAAGTTAATTTGAGTGATGAACAGATTTATGATTATTATTACTTGCCAACTATAGAAGATGGAAAAATTTATTTAGAAGTTGGTCAAGGAAATGATGGAGATTATAATGGAGGAAGTTTTAAAAAGTATTGTTCAGAAGATAATGGAAAAACATGGAATGAAATTTAAGCAAATGATAAAACTGTAAGGTTAATGTAAGCTAAATAATTGCCAAAAGAAGTTCAAGAGAAATATAAGTAATATAAATACCTAGTTTAGAAAGGCTGGGTATTTTTTATGGAATAAATGTAAAAATATATGTTAAAGTATTGACTTAGAGTAAACTCTAAATGATATATCATATTTGTGTTATAATAGGTAAAAATTATGTAGAAGGGAAGATAAATTTATGAAAACACTGTATTTTGATTGTTCAAGTGGAATTAGTGGAAATATGACACTTGGAGCATTATTAGAAATCGTAGGAGACGAAAAATATTTATTAGAAGAACTAAAAAAATTGAATGTTGATGGGTATAAAATAGAAATTTCTAAACAAGTAAAAAATGGAATTACAGGAACATATGTTGATGTTATATTAGAAAATGAATGCCATCACCATCATCATGAACACGACCATGACCATGACCATGAGCATCATCACCATCATGAACATAGAAATTTATATGATGTTAACACTATTATAGATAATAGTTCATTAGATGAAAATACTAAAGCTTTGACAAAAAGAATATTTTTAAGAGTGGCAAAGGCAGAATCGAAAGTTCATAATAAACCATTAGATGAAGTACATTTTCATGAAGTTGGAGCAATTGATTCAATTGTAGATATTGTTGGAACAGCAATTTTAATAAATAAAATTAATCCAGAAAAAATAATTGCAAGTGTTGTTAATGATGGATATGGTTTTATAGAATGTGCACATGGAACTATGGCTGTACCAGTTCCAGCTACAAGTGAGATATTTGCAGCATCTAATGTGAAGTTTAGACAAATAGATATAGATACAGAACTTGTAACTCCAACGGGAGCAGCAATTATAGCAGAGCTTGCAGAAGATTTTACAACATTACCCACAATGGTAACAGAAAAAATTGGTTGGGGAACTGGGTCAAAAAATTTAAAAATACCAAATGTTCTAAAAGTGTACTATGGTGAAATACAAGAAGATAATCAAAATTTTGTGGTAATGGAAACAAATATAGATGATTGTTCAGGAGAAATACTAGGATTTACATCAGAAAAATTATTTGCTAATGGAGCTTTAGATGTATTTTATACACCAATATTTATGAAAAAAAGCAGACCAGCATATAGATTATCTGTTGCTTGTAGAAAAGAAGATATGTTTAAACTTCAAAACATTATTTTTAAAGAAACAACCACAATTGGAATTAGATATCGTTTTGAAGGTAGAACAGAATTAGGTAGAGAATTTGTAGAAATAGATACAAAATATGGAAGAATAAAAGCAAAAAAAGTAACTTATAATGGTGAAACATATGTATATCCTGAATATGAAAGCATGAAAAAAATAGCAGAAGAGAATAATATTCCTTTAAAGGAATTATATAAATTAGAGGAGCTAAAATAATTATAAATCAGAAGGAGAGCATAATTGTATGGACATAAAAGAAATTTTGACAAATTTAAAAGAAAATAAAATATCTATAGAAGATGCTGAAAAAATGATAAAAAATAATCAATATGAAGATTTAGGTTATGCCAAAATAGATCATAATAGAAAAGAAAGATCTGGAGCGAGTGAAGTGGTTTTTTGCCAAGGAAAACCAAACGAATTTTTAACTAAAATATATAGTGCTATTTATAAAGAAAATGGGGAAGTACTAGGAACAAGAGCATCTAAAGAACAATATGAATTAGTAAAAAAGGATATACCAAATGTAAAATATGACTCTATTTCTAGGATATTAAAAATAGAAAAAGAAAAGAAGTTAGTAGGAAATATTGTAGTTTGCACAGGGGGAACAGCAGATATTCCGGTTGCAGAAGAGGCAGCCAAAACTGCAGAGTTTTTGGGTAGTTATGTAGAAAGAGTTTATGATGTTGGTGTTGCTGGTATTCATAGACTACTAAGTAATATGGATAAATTAGAAAAAGCAACCTGCATAATAGTTGTAGCTGGAATGGAAGGGGCTTTAGCTTCTGTTGTAGCTGGGCTTAGCAAAGTACCGGTAATAGCAGTACCTACATCTATTGGATATGGTGCAAACTTTGGAGGAGTATCAGCACTTCTTAGCATGTTAAACTCATGTGCAAACGGAATTGCAACAGTAAACATAGACAATGGTTATGGTGCCGGATACATAGCCCACCAAATTAACTCAGCCGCTAGCAAACATTAGCGAGCTTTTTAAAGACGAACTATGCAACTTAAGTGAAATGAAGTTGTATACAATGATTCAAGTATGCATTAGTGAGTATAAGTGAAAAGGATGAAATATATGTTAAAAAAATTACAAGACAGATTAAAAGAATTAAATAAAGTAGCTATTAGCTTTTCAGGAGGAATAGATTCTAGCTTTTTACTATATGTTGCAAGAATTACATTACCAACAGAAAATGTATTAGCAATTATAGCAAATGGCAATATGGTACCAAGAAAAGATTATGAAGAAGCAATAGAATTCTTAAAAGAAAATAAAATCAATTATAAAGAAATAGAATATAAACCATTAGAAATAAAAGAATTTAAAGAAAATAGAAAAGATAGATGCTATTATTGTAAGAAAAAACTGATGAGTGGTATAAAAGAAGAGGCAAATAAAAATGGTTTTAAAAATGTTTTAGATGGTAAAAATGAAGATGACTTAAAAGTATATAGACCCGGTAATAAAGCAACAGAAGAAATAGGTATAATAAGTCCATTAGCAGAAATAGGATTTTCAAAAGAAAATATAAGAGAAGAGAGTAAGAAACTAGGCCTTAAAATTTGGAATAAACCATCTAATTCTTGTTTAGCAACAAGATTTCCTTATAATACAATTTTAACCGAAGATGATTTAAAAAGAGTTGAACAAGGAGAAGAAGTGTTAAAAAAATTAGGAATACCAAAAGTGAGAATAAGAGTACATCAGGAGATTGCAAGAATCGAAGTAGAAAGAGAATATTCTAATGTAATAATACAAAATCAAAATATAGTAGAACAAATAAAAGCGTTGGGATTTAGATATGTAACATTAGATTTAAATGGATTAACTAGTGGGAGTTTTGATAAATAGATGGAAATGGCAGAACAGCTAGAGCAATAACAAATTCTTTATTAAGTAATAGAAATCTATGTGCTACATTTGAAAAGTATACTAAGCCAGAGTATATTAAATATATGAATTCTGTAATTACAGATTATGATACATATAATAAAGGTTTATATACAGATCAATCAATTTGTAGCATAATGGAAGAAGAGAATATACAGAATTTAGCAAAGTACATTACTAAAAAATGTCAAATAGGCGAATACGAAATGGAACAAGAAGGATGTGCTGTAACTACGGATTTATCAAGAAAGCAAAATGTTGGAGAATATAGATAAAATGATAAAGATAATAAAAGTGAATATATTGATAATTACTTCCTTTAGTGTTATTATCAACCTAACAAAACAAGAGATAAGACTTGTCTAAATTATAGAAAGGTAGGGATTTATATGAAAAGGGGATTAAAGGTTTTAATAATTGTTTTAGTAATTTTAGTAGTTTTAGCAGTAGCAATTTTACTTGTTAAGCATTTTACAACAAATGAGGTTAATAATGAGCTAACAGGAAATAGCATATCATATGATAATGCTGATGCAATTGCTACAATGGATGTTGTAATAGTAAGAGTAGATGATACATATCTTGAAGTTATAAATAAAGACGATCCAAACGATGTAATGCGAGCAAACATTCCAGATGATGATATTAATGAGTATAAACAGAACCAAGAAGTACGAGTTTATTATAATGGAATGATAAATGAAATGTATCCAGGTAGTTTTGATAAAGTTTCTAAAATAGAAATATTGAAAGATAATAGTGATGTTACAATACCGGAAAAAGCATTAAAACTTTTTTATAGCTCACGCAATAATGTATCAGTTTCAAATATTAATGTAACACAAACAGGTATATCTTTTGAGATAAAAGATACAAATGAATATAAATATGAATATACAAATACATATACATTATTTAAAAAGAATCCAGAAGCTGAACAAGTAAAAGCACCAAGTATGCCAATAGTAACAGGTAATACAACATCATCATATGAAGGAAGCGGTATTCCACTTTGGGAAGAGGCTTCAAAAGTTTCAGATGTTAATAGTGAAGATACAGTAACTTCTGAAAATATAGCAGAAGACACTGTAAGAAAAATTTGTGATTGGACAAATATATACGGAAAATTAGAAAGTGGAGAGTATGATTTTTCATTGACTGTAGAAGGATTTTATATAAGAATAAAATTTACTGTAAATGAAAATGGAGAAATTTCAAATGTTACTTCTGATTTTATGTAATAAGGTGAGTGAATGAAATATATTATAAGAGAAATTACAGAAAAAGATAATAAAGAAATAGAAAATATAATAAGGTCATGTTTAATTGAATTTGGTGGAAATCATGAAGGCACAGCATGGACAGATCCAAACCTAGGAAGATTTTCCGAAATATATAATACACCAGAAAATAAATATTGGGTTGCTGAGGATACTTCTGGCAAATTGCTTGGAGGAGTTGGTATTGGAAAAATAGCTGAACTTCCAGAAGTGTGTGAATTACAAAAAATGTATTGTTTACCAATTGCAAGAGGCACAGGAGTTTCGCATCAGTTAATTGAAACAGCATTAAAGTATGCCCAAAAATATTATAAAGAATGTTATTTGGAAACACTAGAAAATATGGTTGCTGCCCAAAAGTTTTATGAAAAATATGAATTTAAAAGGTTAGAAAAACCATTAATAAAAACAGAGCATTTTGCATGTGATGTATGCTATATTAAAAAGTTATAATTAATAAGAATAATTGATTTATATAAATGTACATATGATTAAAAAAATGACAATATGTATAAAGATCATGTACACTACAAGGATGAAATTAGTAGCAAGCAGGCAGAATTTATATTTAATGAATTAAATATAGAATAGTTATAATAAGGCATTAAAATTTTAATGCCTTTAGGTTTGCAAAAAAATAGCAACTTTTATGAAAATATGTTAGGATATTAAGCATTGACATTAAAAAAAAGGAAGATAAATATGGGAATTTTAGAAATATTATTAATAGCAATTGGTTTAGCAATGGATGCTTTTGCAGTTTCAATATGCAAAGGTTTATCAATGAAAAAAATGAATTGGAAAAAGGCTATTATAGTTGGCATTTACTTTGGCGTATTCCAAGCACTTATGCCAGTTATAGGTTACTGCTTAGGAACAACATTCGAAAGTTTAGTAACTAAAGTAGACCATTGGATAGCATTTATTCTTTTAGCACTTATTGGAGGAAAGATGCTTAAAGAAGCATTTGATAATAATTCTGAAGGATATAATGATAGTGTGAATTTTAAAACAATGGTAATTTTAGCAATAGCAACAAGTATTGATGCATTAGCAGTCGGTATAACTTTTGCATTTCTACAAACTAACATCGTATTAGCTGCTATTTTAATAGGATTAGTAACTTTTATATTATCTGTAATAGGAGTAAAAATTGGAAATCAATTTGGTATTAAGTACGAGAAGAGAGCAGAGATTATTGGAGGAATAATTTTAATACTAATAGGGATTAAGATTTTACTAGAACATCTAGGAATAATTAGTTTAGGATAGCAATATAAAAATAGCAGATAGATAAAGCTGCTATAAATTCGCATGATAAAGACTGCTTCTTATATAATCTAATAAAAAGCGTACAATTTATTGAAAATTATATGCTTCTTTGTTATTATCGAATAAAGCTGAATAATAAAATTAGAAAAATGTAATTGTAGGAGATAACAATGGAGTTAGTTGTAAAAAAGTTTGAAGAATTGACAACTGAAGAACTATATGAATTATTAAAAATTAGAGTTGAAGTATTTGTGGTAGAGCAAAAATGTCCTTACCAAGAAATAGATGAAAAAGATAAAAACGCATATCATATTTATTTAAAAGAAGCTGGTCAAATAAAAGCTTATTTAAGAGTGTTATATCCAGGCATATTATTTGAAGAAGCCTCAATAGGTAGAGTATTAACTACTGAAAGAGGTAAAGGCTATGCAAATATAATTTTAAGGGAAGGGATAAATATAGCAAGGGAAAAGCTAAAAGTAAATAAAATTAAAATAGAGGCACAAACATATGCTAAAAAGATGTATGAAAAATTTGGATTCAAACAAACATCAGAAAAATTTTTAGAAGATGGAATACCTCATGTTCAAATGATTTTAAAAATATAATAAAATGATGGAGAAAATAATGAAAAAGATACTTATAATGTTTTCAATAGCAAGTATTGTTATTATTGCTAGTGTTATTGTATTTATATATGAATTTAATAGAAAATCATATAAACAATATACCAATAGTGATTTTAATATTGAAACATATACTAGTGACATTGATAAAGATAATGATGGAATAGATGATCAAACTGATATACTAAATAATGTGAAACAATATATTGCAAGTAAACCTAAATACAAAAGTCAATATTATGGAACTGGTTATCCAAATGATGGCTATGGAGTTTGTACAGATGTTGTTGCTTTTGGATTAAAAGATGCCGGATATGATTTAATGGAACTAGTAAATGAAGATATTACAAAACATAATGAAAGATATAACATAGAAACTATAGATAAAAATATAGATTTTAGAAGAGTAAGAAATTTAGATATATACTTTAAAAACAATAATATTTCTTTATCAACAGATTTATCGAAAATAGAAGAATGGCAAGGAGGGGATATAATTGTCTTTAAAGATCATATAGGAATAATATCAGATAAAAGAAATAAAGAAGGAATTCCACTCTTAATACATCATGCAACACCGTCGCAAGAAAATTACGAGGAGGATGTTATAGAATTATACGGACAAGATAATATTATAGGACACTATAGAATTACTTAATTGCTAGTAATAAAATATTTACATTGGAGTGGTTTCAGAAAATAATACTCCAAATAAAAGAGAAAATGTTGATATAGAATTAGCTAATGCTATTGCATTTGACCCATATACTCATGGATATTATAAAGTGACAGAAAGAGTAGGAGAAGCTTTTAAAGACGGACTAAAATAAAAAAATAATAACAAAATTAAAGATATAAGAAAAGAAGAGGGGCTCTCTTCTTTTCTTACTTTAAAAATATTACTGTGTTAAATCGCTTATTTTAGAATAACGTCAAAAAGCGATATACCTGTGAATACGTAGTATCCGAAATAAACTAAATGCAGTATTGTTATCAAGCTTAGAGCTGATAACCCTTTCTTTGTCGGTTTGATTGTTTCTTTGTTAGCAACTTTACCGCAAAGCCGCAATACCTTTGGTATTTTGACTATAGTGGCAATTATTAAGGCAGCTGAGAATAAAGTAAATAAAGTGTTATTCACCGTTGAAGCTGCAGCGCCTAAATACCAAATGCGAATAGCTATAAATACAATTCCTACTACAAGTGCGACAATTGAAAGCACTACAGCTACTTCATCTGAAGCCTCATTTTTGTCATCTGATTCAACTTTAAATTGCCGGGGGTTTGAAAACAAACTGCTTATAACCATGTAGCAGTTTACCAACCAAAGAATCATCATCCATACAGATACATTTGCGTTCATAGATTTTCCTCCTTTTGATATATTTCTGTTACAACAGAAATTTGAACAACGTTTTTAGTATCGCTAATTATAATATCATATTTACATAACATTTGCAATGAATTTTGCTATCATTAATGTATAATTGGCATAATATAAACTTAAAAGTATCAGAAAATAAGTCTTTATAGAAATATTAGAATTATTGGATAAAATTAAGGAATTTGTTAATTAAGTAGAGATTAGGATTAATCTCTATTTTTTGTTTAAAATTAAGAAATTATTAATAAAATACTGGAAGTATTTATGTTATGATATTAATGAATATAATAAGTGGAGGAAAATAAATGTTAAATTTTAGTCAAACCACGATTTATAGCAGCTTTTGTGTAGTATTACCATGTTTAATTTATTTCATTATAAAAAGAAGAAAAAATAGTAAATCATATTGGATATTTGTACTTTTATTTGTATTATACTTATGGCAAGTATATGATTTAACAGGTGTAGGAGGACTTACAGATATAATTTATGCTCCAAAAGGAGGAATAGATCAACCTATTATTAGAGCACGAATTAATTTAGTTCCATTTACCAATATTGAAAAAACATTTTATTTAAATATTTTAATGTTAATTCCATTTGGATTTTTAGTTCCGCTAATTTGGAAAAATTATAGAAAAGCATATAAAACTGCAATTTTAGGAGCTGGATTTTCATTACTTATTGAATTATCACAGCTAATAACTACTCGAACAACAGACATAGATGATTTGATTACAAATACTTTAGGAGCTTTGCTTGGCTTTATTATTTGGAAGATATTTTTTAAGAATCATTTGAAAGAAACGGAAAATAGTAAACGTGATGTAATTGTTTATATATTATTAAGCTTTTTAGGAATGTTTTTCTTATATTATCCATTTTGGTTTTCTGATAATATTGCTTCAATTATATTAGGATAATAAATTTATCATAAATATTTGACAAACAGAGAAAAAGGAAATATAATCTAATAGACTAATAAATGTTGACGAAGAAATTATCAAAGTAGTTAATATGTAAATCTATCCAGGGAATTGTAGTCATAGACTGGAAGCTACAATAGAAAGACAAATTAACGAATTTCAATAGTGGAGTCAAATCGTGTAAGAGCGTTAATCTGTAATGAGGTAGTAGAAATACTATAAAAAAAGGTGGTACCACGAGCAAATCGTCCTTTAAGGATGATTGCTCGTTTTTTGATTTTCGGGATTTTGTATGGATTTTTGGGATGACCCTAAAATCCATGTTTAAGAATAAGAAAGGGAAAAAAGGAACGTCCCCAGATCCCGGACGTTCAAAAATCTCGCCACCATAAAAAATTTCAAGAAAGGAAAAGGCATATGAAAGAGAAATTAGAAGAAATCAAAACAAAAGGTTTGGAAAAAGTTAAAAACGTAAAGACTATCGCTGAGCTTGAAGAAGTCAGAAAAGAATTAACTGGTAAGAAAAGCGAATTATCAGAAGTTTTAAAATCTATGAAAGATTTACCAGTAGAAGAAAAAAAGACAATTGGAATGATAGCAACAGAAATAAAAAATACATTTTTAAGTAATTTACAAGAAAAGGAAGAAGAAATTATTGCTTCTATGAGTGTATTAGATGAACCAATTGACTTAACTATACCCGGTAAAAAAGTGAGTGGAGGAGCACTTCATCCAATAACTCAAATGAAACATGACTTAAATGATGCATTTGTATCTTTAGGTTTTGAAGTATTCAACGAAGATGATATAAGCAGTGAAAAATATGCATTCGATAATTTAAATTTTGCTAAAAATCATCCTGCACGTCAATCTATGGATACTTATTGGATTGAAGGAACAGAAGATAAAGAAGGTGCAGAAAGATTATGCTTAAGACCACATTTAACAGGTGGGTCAGTAAGATATTTACTAAAACATGGAGCACCAGCGAGATTTGTATATCCAGGAGAAGTATATAGAAATGAAACAACTGATGCTAGACATGAAAGAGCATTTTTTCAATATGAAGCATTAATAGTTGATAAAGATATATCTTTTTCATCTGGTATGGTTATGATCCAAACAATTTTAGAAAAAGTTTTTGGAAGAAAAATAAAAACAAGAATGAGAGAAGGATTCTTCCCATTTACAGAACCAGGATATGAAATAGATATGGAATGCTTAGTATGTGGTGGAAAAGGATGTAAAGTTTGTAATCATAATGGATGGATAGAAGTTATGCCAGGTGGTGTAATTCATCCAAATGTATTAAAATCAGCAGGATTAGATCCAGACGAATGGACAGGATTCTATATTAATATTGGATTAGATAGATTAGTAATGATGAGATATGGAGTAGATGATGTACGTTTATTCCATAGCGGAGATTTAAGATTTTTAAAACAATTTAAATAGAAAGGATTTTGAATATGAAAGTATCATTAAATTTAATTAGAAAATATGTTGATTTACCTGAAGGTTTAACTGATGAACAAATTGCCTATGATATGACATTAAGAACAGTAGAAGTAGAAGAAGTCGAAAACACTGCCAAAAAATTTCATGACATAGTTGTAGGAGAAATTTTAGAAATAAAAGAACATCCAAATGCTGATAAATTAAGAATATGTATGGTAGACATTGGAGAAGAAGAACCTGTACAAATCGTATGTGGTGGTTCTAATCTTTATGTTGGAGAACATGTAGTAGTATCAAAACCAGGTGCAGAAGTTGTTTGGCATGGTCAAGGAGAACCTGTTAAGATAACAAAAACAAAAATGAGAGGGGAAAGCTCTTACGGAATGATTTGTGCTTCAACAGAAGTATATTTAAGTGACTTCTTCCTAAACGAAGGTGAAGAAGAAATAGTTGATTTAAAAGGATTTGATTGCAAGCCAGGAGATAGTGTTGCAGATTTATTTGGAATGAATGATACAGTATTAGAAATAGATAATAAATCTTTATCTAATAGACCAGATTTATGGGGACATTATGGAATCGCAAGAGAGTTATCAGCTATATACGATGCACCATTAAAAGAATTACCAAAATACGAATTACCTAAAGTACCAGAATATAGTGTAGAAATAAAAGATACAACTAAATGTAATAGATATGTAGCAGTAGAAATAGATGGTATATATGAAAAAACATCACCAATGTGGATGCAATCATTATTATCAAAAGTAGGCCAAAGACCAATAAATGCCATTGTAGATATTACAAATTATGTAATGATGGCAGTAGGAGAGCCACTTCATGCTTTTGACAAAACACATGTAAGTGGAGAAAAAATAATAGTAAGAAATGCCAAAGAAAATGAAAAATTATTATTATTAGATAATAACTTTATTGAACTTTCAACAGAAGATTTAGTAATATGTGATGAAAGTGATGCAATGGCATTAGCTGGAATTAAAGGTGGTAAAAAAGATTCTATATTACCAGATACAAAGGGAGTTGTATTAGAAGTAGCAAACTTCTCAGCAGATACAGTTAGACAAACAGATAAAAAATTTGCAGAAAAAACAGAAGCTTCAATGAGGTTTGAAAAAGGTGTTGATACACAAAGAGTAGATGAAGGATTAAATTTAGCATTAAGATTAATTAAAGAAATATTCCCAGATAGCAAAATAATTAAATATGCGGATGTTTATCCAAACGAAACTAAAAAAAATGAGATAAAAGTAAGTGAAGAATTTTTAGATACAAGATTAGGAAAGAAGATACCACAAGAAAAGATTAAACAAATTTTAACAGCTCTTGGATATGAAATATCATTAAATAACGGAGAATATGATGTAATAGTTCCAACATGGAGATCAACAGGTGATGTATCAATTAAAGATGATGTAATGGGAGATATTGCAAGAATATTAAGCTTTGATAGTTTTGAAGCAAAACCAATTACTATAACATTTGAACATTCTGTAAAACAAAATGATGTTTTACTTGAAAGAAGAATTAAAGAATATTTAGCATATAGATGTGGACTTTATGAAATTTTTACATATCCATGGATTGAAGAAAAATATATTAAAGCAGCAGGAATCGATATGGAAAAATCTTTAAAGTTAGCAACTCCACCAGCACCAGATTTAGCATATTTAAGAAGTTCTTTAATACCAGGAATGTTAGAAGCAGTTGCTAAGAACTTAAGATATTATGATGAATTTAGATTATTTGACTGTGAAGAAGTTTATGAAAAAGGTGATTATAGACCATCTTCAGAAGATGAAATCTTACCAATTCAAAAGAATTATTTAACTGGATGTGTTGTTGGAAAGGATGCTAAAGAAATATTCTATGAAGCAAAAGGTGTAATTGAAAATATGGCTGAGTACTGCCATATGGAAGAACTTAAATTAGAAAAAATAGAAAAACCATATTGGGCAGATGTTAATGCATACTTAAATGTAGTTAAAGGTAATGAAGTAATCGGAACATTAGGATTAGTTTCTGTAAAAGTAATGACAGATACCAAAATAAAAAGAACTAATGTAGCAATGTTTGAAATAAATACAGATAAATTTGTTCCATATGCTTCAAGAACTAATGAATATGAAAGATTACCAGAACTACCATTAGTAGAAAAAGATTTATCAATTATAGTTGATGAAGAAATTACATGGAAACAAATTGAAGAAAACATAAAAGCAAAAGTTAAAGAAATTGAATTTGTGGGTGAGTATAGAGGAAACCAAATTCCAGAAGGTAAAAAATCAATTACATTAAAAGTAAAAATACTTAATGAAGGAACAACTATGACATCAGAACAAATAAATGAAAAAATGAATAGTATATTAAAAACGCTAGACAAGAGATGTGGAGCCAAACTAAGAGATTAATAAACTTTAGTGACGGAGCTTAAAGTACGTTCTGTAGACATAATGCGAGATAATAAAATAAGAATTAAAGAGCTATTTAAATTAAATTTAAGTAGCTCTTTTGCCTTATATGTGAAACTTGTGTGAAATATGCTTAAGAACAGTTGACTTTGGACAAAAAAGAAAATAAACTAGTATCATTAGTTCGAAAACGAACAAAAGGAGGAAATATGACTTTTTTAGAAGATATACAAGTTCTAAAAAAAGCAATGGATAATTTATTTTATAAAGTATCAAAAAGAACAGATTTAGCAGTTAATGAAATAAGACTTCTATTATTTTTACATCAAAATAAAGAATTAGATATTGCTTCTGAAATTGTAGAAAATCTTATGATCTCAAAGTCACATGTATCATATACAGTAGAGAAATTAAAAAATAAAGGATATATAATAAAAGTTCAAGATGAAAAAGATAAGAAAAAATTTCATTTAAAACTGACAGAAAAAGCAGACAATATTTTAAAAATCATAAAATCTGAACAAAATAAATTAAACGATATATCATTTAAAGATATTACCGAGAATGAAAAAAAGCAGTTTATACAAACTTTTAATAAAATTTTAAACAACACGAAAAATTTAAAAAACTAAACGGAGGAATAAAATGCTTGGAAATATAGTTACAAATCCAGCATTATTAGAAAATGCAGACAGAATATATTATAGAGAATGTTATTGTGGGCTATGTAAAACTTTACAAAATGAACACAAAAATGTAAGTAGGTTTACATTAAACTATGATATGACTTTCTTAATAATATTATTAAATGAAGTTTATAAAGAAAAATATACTAAATCAGAATGCAGATGTATGATGCATCCTGTTAATAAACATACTTATATAAAAGGAAGGTTTGTAGATTATGTATCAGATATGAATATTTTACTTTCTTATTACAATATGATTGATGACTGGAAGGACGATAAAAATATTTTAGCATGTTCATATTCAAAATTAATAAAAAAGAGCTTTAAAAAAGTATGTAACAAATATCCAAAAAAAGCTGAAATTATAAAAGCTAGTCTAGAAGAATTAGGAGATATAGAAGCCAAAAATATACTAAGCCCAGATGCTCCAGCTAATTGTAGTGGTAAATTGTTTGGAGAAGTATTTACTCCATATGAAGATGAATTTTCTGAAAAATTACGAAATTTTGGAGATGCTTTAGGAAGATTTATTTATATATTAGATGCATGTATAGATTTAGAAAAAGACATAAAACATAAAAAATATAATCCATTAATTACATATTCAAAAGCGGAATTTGATGATATGCTTAATTTGCTTTTAGCAGATTGTGTAGAAAAATATAAAGAACTAAATATTTCAAATAAAATAATTGAAAATATTCTATATTCAGGTATATGGACAAAATATGAAATACATAAAAAGAAGGGAGAAAAATAGATGACACAAAATCCGTACGAAGTGCTAGGACTATCATATGGAGCAACAGATGAAGAAGTTACAAAAGCATATAGGAAATTAGTAAAAAAATATCATCCAGATTTACATCCGGGAGATGAAGAAGCAGCCAGAAAGATGAGAGAAATAAATGAAGCATATGATCAAATAAAAAGTGGTGCAACAAATCAGTATAATGGATATTCAAATACTCAAAACAATTCATATAATAACACTAGTGGAAGTACTAATCTGTACCAAGTAGCAAACCATTTTATACAGGCAGGAATGTACAGAGAAGCACTAAGAGTTCTTTCGGAAATTCAAGATAGAACAGCTGAATGGTATTATTTAAGTAGTATTGCAAATTATTATACAGGTAATAGAATAACAGCTTTAAATTATGCTAAAACAGCAGTACAAATGGAACCAAATAATTTAAGATATCAAGAATTATTACAACAATTACAAGGCGGAGGAAATGTATATAGAGAACAAAGCAATATGTATGGTGCAAGGCCTTTTAGTGCATCTAATATATGTTTTTGGTGGTGTTTAGCAGATACTATTTGTAATTGTTGTTGTGGTCCAAGATTTATATGTTAAAGGAGGAATGTATATATGAATAAGCTTATGTACAAAATGGCTAATTTTTTCCAAGGTAGGTATGGAATAGACGAATTATACAAATTTTTGTTTATCTTATTTTGGATTATCGCTATTTTAAGTATATTTATAAGAAATCCAATTATATACCTTTTAGAAATACTAATTTGTGTTTTTATGTTTTATAGATTACTTTCAAGAAATATTTATAAAAGACAAAGCGAAAATATGAAATATTTAAAAATAAGAGATAAGGTTAAAGGAAAAATAACTCTTCAAAAAAGAAAATGGAGTGAAAGAAAAACACATATTTATAGAAAATGCCCAAATTGTAAGGCAGAAATTAGATTACCGAAAAAGAAGGGAAAGCATGTATGTACATGTCCTCGTTGTAAAAAAGATTTCGAGGTAAAATGTAGATAATTTTTTTGAAATGGTTTAAAATATTTTTGTAATGTAGAATTAATAGTTTTAGTTTTGGATAACCTAATTTTATCAGATAGACAGAAGATAGCAAATTGAGTTTGACAACTGTAGAAAATTGAACAATAAAATTAGGTAGTCAAGAAAATGTAGGAACTTTAATGACAGCTAATTTACGAATAGTAGAAGAAGCAAATAAGATATTAATAAAATAAGAGGGATGTTATGAAAAAGAAAAAAGAAAAAAATCAGGATAAATCAAGAAAAGGACTAAATGTATTTATTTCTAACTTAACAAGAGTATTATTAATTTTAATTTTTATAAGAGGATGGATTATAGGAGACCATAGCCAAGATCCTGTAATTATAATAACTTTTATTTTAACATTTTATCCAAGTATATTAGAAAAAAGGTTTGGGGTATATTTGCCAAAGAGGTTGCAATTAATAATTACATCATTTATTTTTGCAGCTCAAATTTTAGGTGAAATAGGAGATTTTTATGAAAAAATTCCTTGGTGGGATACAATGCTTCATACAATCTCTGGAGTAATACTGGGACTAGCTGGATTTTTATTTATTTATTTATTGAATGAAAAAGGTAATAAAAACGTAAATTTAAGTCCTAAATTTGTAATAATATTTGCTTTTTGTTTAGCACTAACAATGGGCGTATTCTGGGAATTTTTTGAATTTGGGGCAGATAGATTATTGGGATATAATATGCAAAAATTTAGAATGCCAGGACAAGACGGTCTTGTAGATACAATGTGTGATTTGATTGTAGATACAGTTGGGGCAATAGTTGCTTGTATTGGAGGATATATATATATTAAAAGAAGAAAAGATGTCTTGTTTAATGATTATTTTGATGAATGGTTTGAATCTGAAAGAATAAAAAATATGGAAAACGAAAAAATAGAAAATTAAATTTAATTAAAATCTCCTGGATAAGCTGAACTAGTCAATAAAAAGTAGACTTTTGTGTCTACTTTTATTTTATCACTTCAATAAGCTGGGGGGATTTTTTATTTAAATTTCATACAATATCTTAATTTTTCTACCATCAACTTCTATAAGTTTATCATCTTTTAAATGTTTTAATTCTCTAAACATGGCAGATCTGTCTATGGCTAAGTGATCTGCTAAATCCTTAAAAGGAAAACTTAAATAGATATTTTTAGAATGACTTTTTCTATGCTCAATCTCAAAGAATTTTAACAATTTTTCACGTATTTGTTTTTTCTCCAAAACTTTAACTCTTTCGTTAGTTTCTCTATATTTTGTATTGATTATATCAAATAAGTTACTTAAAAATATATTAAAATAATTATGATTAGTATTTTCAGGTCTCATAAGTTTTACATAGTCTATAATTAGGACTTCTGTATCCTCTTTGGCAATTATTTGACTGTCTTCACTATTGGTTGCAGAAATTGTTGTACCAAACACACTATCTTTTCCAAGATTTTCCTGTACCATTTCGTTGCCATTGTACTCTATATTAATAATTTGAGCAAATCCACTAAGTACAATTCCTATAATATTATCATTTTTTATAGTAGGAATAATCTCTTCTCCTTTAGCATACTTATACCTGTGAACACCAAGCAACACAAGGAGTTTACCGATTTGTAATTTTGTTAATCCCTCAAATGGAAGTCTCATTTTCATCACCTGAAAAAAATTTTAACAAAAAAATAAAAAAGTTGCAAGTGCAACTTGTATATATATGAAATTATATATAATATTTACTCGTAATAAAAAATAAAAAAAATAAATCAGGGGAGGAACAAAAGAATGAAAATCGTAAAAAGAGATGGTCATATTGTAGACTATGACCCAGAAAAAATTAGAGTAGCAATAGGAAAAGCAAATGAAGAGGTAAGAGGAAGAGAAAAAGCAACTAAAGAGGAAATAAAAGAAATCATAAAATATATAGAAGACTTAAACAAAAAAAGAATTTTAGTTGAAGATATTCAAGATATAATTGAAGAAAAATTAATGGAGTTTGATAAATATCAATTAGCAAAAAAATATATAACCTATAGATATACTAGAGAATTAGTAAGAAAGGCAAACACAACAGATAAATCAATTAAAGAATTAATTGAAGGAGAAAGCGAATATTGGAATAGTGAAAATTCTAATAAAAATGCAGAAGTAGTTACAACACAAAGAGACTACTTAGCAGGAATAACAAGTACAGATATAACAAGAAGATTTTTACTCCCTGAAGATATAGTAGAAGCACATGATGCAGGTATTATACATTTTCATGATGCTGATTATTTTGCACAAAATGCCCTTCATAATTGCGAATTAATTAACCTAGATGATATGCTACAAAACGGAACAGTAATAAATGGAGTTATGATAGAAAAACCACATAGATTTTTAACAGCAGCAACAATAGCAACACAAATAATATTAGCAGTAACATCTTCAAGCTATGGTGGAGCAACAGTATCACTTACACATTTAGCACCATTTGTAAGATTAAGTTACGAAAAATACTTAAAGAAATATCAAGCAAGAAATTTCAGCAAAAAAGATTGCGAAAAATATGCTATGCAAGATACTAAAAAAGAAGTTGAAGATGGAGTTCAAACATTTAATTATCAAGTAAACTCTATGACAAATACAAATGGACAAGCACCATTCTTATCAGTTTGCATGTATTTAGGAGAAACAGAAGAATATAAAGAAGAACTTGCAATGATAATTGAAGAATTCTTAAAACAAAGAATATTAGGATTTAAAAACGAAAAAGGTGTATATATAACACCAGCATTCCCTAAACTTTTATATGTGCTTGAAGAAGATAATATTCATGAAGATAGTAAATACTGGTATTTAACAAAACTTGCTGCAGAATGTACAGCAAAAAGAATGGTTCCAGATTACATATCAGAAAAAATGATGTTAAAATACAAGAAAAATATCCTAGGAGATGGAGATTGCTATCCATGTATGGGATGTAGATCATTCTTAACACCTGATAGAATGTTAAATATAGGAAATATATCAAAAGCTAAAAATTACGTAGAAGGAAAAGGTAAATATTATGGAAGATTCAACCAAGGTGTTGTTACAATAAATTTACCAGATGTTGCGCTTTCTGCTGATGGAGATATGGATGAATTTTGGAAAATATTTGATGAAAGATTAGAGTTATGTCACAGAGCATTACAAATAAGACATAAAAGATTAAGTAATGTAACAAGTGATGTAGCACCTATTTTATGGCAACATGGAGCATTAGCAAGATTAGAAAAAGGCGAATCAATACATGAATTATTACACCATGGATATTCTACAATTTCACTTGGATATGCAGGATTATATGAATGTGTTAAAGTTATGACAGGACATAGCCATACAGATAACGGACCAGGAAAGGAATTTGGATTAAAAGTAATGCAACATCTAAATGATGCAACAAGTAAATGGAAAGCAGAAGAAGATTTAGATTATTCAGTTTATGGAACACCAATAGAGTCAACAACATATAAATTTGCTAAATGCTTAAGAGAAAGATTTGGAACAGTAAAAGGAATAACAGATAGAAATTATATTACTAATTCATATCATGTTCCTGTATTCGAAGAAATAGATGCATTTTCTAAATTAAAATTAGAGAGTGAATTCCAAGTATTAAGTCCTGGTGGAGCAATTTCTTATGTAGAAACACCAAACTTACAAGGAAACATAGATGCAGTAATCGAAGTTATACAATTTATTTATGACAATATTATGTATGCAGAACTTAATACAAAATCTGATTATTGCCAAAAATGTGGTTATACAGGGGAAATTCTAATTGATGATAATTTAGAATGGTATTGTCCAAACTGCGGAAATAGAGATCACAATACATTAAATGTTGCAAGACGTACTTGTGGATATATCGGAACAAATTTCTGGAATAAAGGAAGAACACAAGAAATAAAAGAAAGAGTTTTACATATCGATAATAAGGAGGCATAATTATGAGATACAATTTAATTAGAAAAATGGATATATCAAATGGACCAGGGGTAAGAGTATCTATATTTATGCAAGGTTGTCCCTTTCATTGTAAAAACTGTTTCAATCCTGAAACATGGGATTTCGAAGGTGGAAAAGAATTTACACAAGAAACAATCGATAAGGTACTAGAATTAAGTAATAAAAACGAAGTAAAAGGGTTATCTATATTAGGTGGTGAGCCAATGGCTCCTACCAATGTTGAAGGAACAGCCAAACTTGCAAAAGCATTTAAAGAAAAATATCCAGAAAAAAATGTATGGGCATGGTCAGGCTACAAATACGAACAAATAAAAGATATAGCTGCACTAAAATATATAGATGTACTAGTTGATGGTAATTACGAAGATGAATTACATGACCCAACATTAAAATGGAAAGGTTCCTCTAACCAAAGAGTTATAGATGTTCAAAAAAGTTTAAAAAATGGCGGGATTACTTTATTAAAATAGAAATTTGGGGACGGTCCTAGAATCCCTATTTTGTAAAAATTTAAAAATAAGTATATTAAAAAAGTAGGTAATTTATTGTAAGTTACCTACTTTTGTGTTATTATGCAAATAATTTAAGGAATATTAAATTCAAAATGGTATGAACCATTATTAAAAAAGCTGTTGAAAGAATTTGATGAGAATGTTTTAGTGTTTTATTTTGATATTCAATTTGCAGAAATTCTAAAAAGGCATAAAACTAAGGAAGATGAAATTATAAATTTGATATTAGATAAGCTTATGGAAAAATAATATTAATATGAATGGAGTTTAAAATATGAAATATATTTTAATACATGGATTAGGCCAAAATGGAACAAGTTGGAATATGGTAGAAACAGAATTAAATATTCATAGTATGAATGTAGAAAAGCCAAATTTATATTCGATGATAAAAGATACAAAAATAAACTATTATACTTTATATAAAAAATTTGCTGAATATTGTAATAGTTTTAATGAACAATTAAACTTATGCGGTTTATCTCTTGGTGGAATATTGGCACTAGATTATGCAAAGGAATTTCCAGAGAAAGTAAATTCACTAATTTTAATTGGAACACCTTACAAAATACCAAAATTTCTTTTTAAACTTCAAGGCGTAATATTTCATATTATGCCAAAATCAACTTTCGAGAAAATAGGATGCAAAAAAAGAGATTTTATGTCACTAGTTAGTTCAATGAGCGATTTATATATTGAAACTAATTTAGATAAAATAGATTGCAAGACATTAATTTTATGCGGAATAAAAGATAATCAAAATATGGAAAATGCAAAATTATTAAATGAGAATATAAAAAACAGTTCCTTTAAGACAATTAGTAATGCGTCACATGAAGTGAATGTTGACAACCCAAAAGAACTGGCTAATATAATCTATGAATTCTGGAAAGAAACAAGCTAATTAATACATCTACAAGAGTAAAAAATTAGAAAGGATAAAATTTAAATGAGTAAAGCAAATGAAGAAACATTAAAAATATATGATAGAAAGGCAGGTACATATTTAAAGACAAGTATTGCACATGACAATCTTGATCCAGAAAAGGCAAAACGTAAAAGTGAAAAATTACATAAATTTATTACAACTAATATTGGCACATTACCTAAAGGTTCAAAAATATTTGAATTTGGTTCAGGAGATGGAAAAAATGCAAAATACATAGAAGATTTAGGATATGATATTACTGCAAGTGATGTAGCAGAAGATTTTATTAATGCAACTAAATCCACAGGTGTAAAAACTATAAAATTTAATGTATTAGAAGATGAATTTGAAGAAAAATATGATGGTGTTTTCGCATGGAGAGTATTTGTTCATTTTACTAAAGAAGATGCTTTAAAAGTGCTACAAAAAACTTATGACTCACTAGAAGATAATGGTTTATTCGTTTTTAATGTAATGAATCGTGAAGGAAAAGCTGTTGATGAAGAATGGGTGGATTTTCCTAATGAATATCATATTGGAGCAGAACGTTATTATAAATATTTTAGAGAAGAAGATATGAATGAAATTATTGCAAAAACAGGATTTAAAGTTTCTGGATTTCACACAGAAGGCGGAACAAACAATAACAAGTGGTTAGTATATGTTTTGAAAAAATAATAAATATAATATGGATTCCAAGGAACGTACATAAATCCAGAAGGAGGAAAAATGAAAGTAATAACCGTATGTGGAAGTTATAAATTTAAAAAAGAAATGAATGAGATTACAGAAAAAATGGCTTTAAAAGGAAATTGTATGTTAACTCCAATTGAATTAACAAAGCCTAATAAAGAAGCATATACAAAAGAAGAAGCACTAATGATTGATAAAATGCATAAGGAAAAAATAAAATTATCTAATGCTATATTAGTTGTTAATGTAGGTGGATATATTGGAAACAGTACAAAAAGTGAAATTGAGTATGCTAAGTCATTAAATAAAGAGGTTTTATATTATACAGATTTAGTTAAATAGTCTTTCAAAAGGAGTATTATTGTGGCAAAAATAATTTTTATTAGTAAAGAAAAACATAAAGATTGTATATTAATTGTTGAAAGAAGAGTAATAATGCTTGAAGAATTAAATTATGTTAGAAAAATAGAAGTAAATAATTAGTATATACATAATATGAAAATAACTGATTACTATATAGAATATTCAATAGTAAAAATAGAGATTAGAAATAATCTCTATTTTTTGTTATAAACTTATTTTATTACAGCCATAACAGTTATAGTAAATTCTGAAAGAAATAGGAAAATTTTTAAAAAAACTGTTGACACGGTGTCAATGAAATGATATATATTAATTGTAGATTGACACAATGTCAGAAAAAAGAAAGTTGGCTCAGATTATGAATTTACCAAAAATTGCCCTAGGAGCTGGGGCATGGGAAAATAACGGTTTAATTAAACTAGAATATTAGAAGAATTAAACAATGCAAATTATTCTAAATGATGATGAAATAAAATATCTTGAAGAAATAGCGGATAAGCTAAATGTTTCTACAATAAGATATTTTGGAAAAAATGAAATAAGGAAGGCGAAAAAATGACAAAGAAAATAATTGATGCAAGAAAAGAAGAGATTATAAATAGTTGCGAGAAACTATATAAAAACAACAACTTTAAAGATATTACAATAAAAAGTATTGGTGAAGAAACAAGTTTTTCGCGTACATCAATATATAATTATTTTCAAACAAAAGAAGAAATATTCCTAGCACTTTTCACTAGAGAATATGAAATATGGATAGATGATTTAAATAAAATGTATGAACAAAATTCTACTATGACTAAAGAAGAATTTGCAGTTAAACTAGCTACTACAATTTCTAAAAGAAAAAATTTACTTAAATTACTTTCTATGAATATGTACGATATGGAAGAAAATAGTAGAATGGAAGAATTAACAGAATTTAAAAAAGCTTATGGGAATTCTATGAAAATGGTTAGAAAATGTATAGATAAATTTTTTAACACAATGAGTGAAGATAAAAAAGATGAATTTATATTTTTATTTTTCCCATTTATGTATGGAATTTATCCTTATGCAGAAGTAACAGAAAAACAAAAACAAGCAATGTCAGATGCAGATGTTCCTTTTAAATATTTAACTATATATGAAATTACATATAAAGGAATTTTGCAGTTTTTAAAATAATAGTATAGCTTAAACTTAAAATGGAGGTAATAATTATGAAAATTGTTATATTGACAGGGAGTTATAATTTGCATGGCACATCAAATACATTAGTTGATGAATTTATAAAAGGTGCTGAAGAAAATAATAATGAAATAATAAGATTTGATACTGCACATTTAAATATACGTCCATGTATTGGTTGCAACCATTGTGGCATGGATGGAGATTGTGTATTTAAAGACGATATGGCGAAAATATTAGATGCAGTAGAAGCTGCAGATATGTTAGTTTTAGCAACACCAGTATATTATTTTGCAATGACAGCTCCACTAAAAGCAACAATAGATAGATTTTATTCTAGAACTGGAAGAATAAGTTATAAAAGATTAAGAACTGCATTTATTATGACTTGTTGGAATACAGATGATTCTACAGTTGAGCCATTAATAGTACATTATAAGAAATTAGTTAGTTACATGAACTATAAAGATGAAGGTATGATTATAGGAAAAGGTTGTGGAACTGTAGGAATGATGCCAACACATTTTTTAAAAGAAGCATATGAATTAGGCAAAAAGATTAAATAAAATTTTGGAGGAATATTATGAATAAAAAGGTTGTTGCACTTATAATTGCAATTATCATTGTAGGAGTTATATCAGGACTAATTTATGTAATGTATAATCAAGATGAAAATGAAAACGAAACAAATAATCTAGGAAGTATAAATAATGCAGAATTAACAAATGATTTAATATCAATTAATGGCGGAACTTATCTGATGGGAAGTCCTGAAACAGAAATGCAGAGGGAAACAGATGAGGTACAACATGAAGTTATAGTAAGCGATTTCTATATTGGAAGATATGAAGTAACACAAAAAGCATATGAAGAAGTAATAGGAGAAAATCCAAGTAATTTTAAAGGAGAAAATTTACCAGTAGAAAATGTTACATGGTATGAAGCAATCGAATATTGTAACAAATTAAGTAAAAAAGATGGCTTAACACCTGCTTATACAATTGATGGTGAAAATGTAAGTTGGGATAGAAGTGCAAATGGATATAGATTACCAACAGAAGCTGAATGGGAATATGCAGCAAGAGCAGAAACAATAACTCCTTTTAATACTGAGAATTCGATAAGTGATGAAGAAGCAAATTACTATGGACATTATCCATATGGCATAGAAGAAAATTATTTTACACAAGAAAATCTAGAAACTAAGCCGGGTCAGTATAGACAAACAACTGTAGCAGTAAATAGCTTCTCGCCAAACAAATGGGGCTTGTATAACATACATGGGAATGTAGCAGAATGGTGTTTTGATTATTATGGAGCATATGATTTAGAAAATACAAATAATCCATCAGGACCGACAACAGGAACTTTAAGAGTGAATAGAGGTGGAGGTTGGAATGATTATGCAAAACATTTAAGATGCGCATACCGTGCTTCAACAACACCTGAGCAAAAAATGAGTAATATTGGTTTTAGAGTAGCCAGAAATGCAGATAATAAGTCTAATAATACAGTAATTAGTAATACAGTAAGAGATTTACAAACTAATAATAGCGAAAATGTGTTGATTGCATATTTTTCTTGGAGCGGAAATACCGAAAATGCAGCACATATAATTCAAGAGCAAACAGGAGCAGATATTATAGAATTAAATCCAGTAGAATCTTATTCATCAAATTATAGCGATGTATTAGACCAAGCACAAGAAGATATGAATGCAGATGCAAGACCAGAACTTGAGAATCATGTGGAAAATATGGAACAATATGACACAATATTACTAGGTTATCCTAATTGGTGGGCAACAATACCAATGCCTGTGGCAACATTTTTAGAAGAATATGACTTTAGCGGAAAAACAATACTTCCATTTTGTAGCCATGGTGGTGGTGAATTTGGACAAAGTATAACATATATTTCTAAACTTGTACCAAATTCAAGAATAGGAGAAGGTTTAAGTATACATTATTCAGGTGGCTCTAGTTTGGGAAATGATATTAAGACTTGGTTAAATTCTAATGGAATTGCTACAAATTAAAATATGGAGTAAAGAAAATGAAAAATAAAGTGAAACTAATAATAGATATAGCAATGACAATATTGTTTATTATACTAATGGGTTATTATGTAACAGATAATGCTGTACACGAAATACTAGGAACAATTACATTTGTACTATTTATACTACATCATATATTAAATATAAAATGGTATAAATCTATATTTAAAGGCAAGCATAATTTTATGAGAACATTTAACATCATTCTTAATCTGTTACTATTTTTAGCAATGATTGGAATGATGGTAAGTGGAATAATGATTTCTGCTGATGTATTTTCATTTTTAGATATACCAACAACAATGTTTGGAAGAAATTTACATATGGTTTCAACATCATGGGGATTTATACTAATGGGAATACATGTTGGGCTTCACATAGCAGGTTTTATGAATAAATTAAATAGAAAAATGAAAAATAGTACATTTGAATATGTATATTACTTTATATTAGTACTATTAGTTGGCTTAGGAATATATTCATTTATATATTTAAGATTATGGGAAGAGATGTTTTTATTAGTACATTTTAAATTTTTTGATTACGAACAAAGCACATTAATGTTTTATTTAAAATATATAGTATTATTAATTGCTATTATTCTAATTATTTATTGGATATTTAATTTTATAAATAAAGTTAAAAATAAAAAAAGAGGGAGGAAATAAATATGTTGGAAGTGTAAGTGGTAGCAAAGTAGATAAATCAGATGTATTTAAATATCACATAGGTGAAGCAGGTGCTCCAATAATAGATAATGCACCAGTAGTTATGGAATGTAAAGTTGAAGACAATTATGAAACAGATACATTTGATAATTTTATAATGTCAATTTCAAATACTTATGTTCAAGAAGAAAATTTAGATGAAAAGGGAAAAATAGATTATACAAAATTTAGTCCAGTATTATTTGAATTTCCAAAATACACATATTTAAGAACAGGAGATAAAATTGGAAATTGCTTAAGATTAGATAATTAATTAAACATATGGAGGGTAAAATTATGAACAAAAAAGTAGTAACTTTAATAGTTTTAATATTAGTAATAGCTATAGCAGGAATAATTATAGGTTTTAATTTAGCGGGAAGAAGTGAAAATACAAATAAAGCAGAAAACGAAACAAGCAATGAAAGACAAATAAATACCGAGGAAGTCGTACAAACTACGAATCATGTAGCAAATACAGAAACAGCTCAAAACAATGAAAAAAATGAAAATGGAAAAAAATTAGTAGTATATTTCTCTCATACAGGAAATACAGAAACTGTTGCAAATTTTATACATGAAGCAGTAGGCGGAGATATTATAAAATTAGAAACAGAAGAAGAATATACTGATAACTACAATGATTTATTAGATATAGCACAAGAAGAAAAAAATAAAAATGCAAGGCCAGCGCTAAAAACACAAATAGATAATATTGATGAATATGATACTATATTTTTAGGCTATCCAATTTGGTGGGGAGATATGCCAATGGCCTTATATACATTTCTAGATGAATATGACTTAAATGGAAAGACAATAGCACCATTTACTACAAGTGGAGGTTCTGGCCTTTCTGGAACATTAAGGAATATAGAAGATGAAGAGCCAAATGCAACTGTAACAGAAGGATTAGCAATAAGAGATGATAATGTGAAAAATTCACAAAATACAGTAATTGAATGGCTATCTGAAATAGGCTTTTAAGGAGAAAAAAGTAGTATGAAAAAAGTTATATTAATTATAATTCTATTAATAGTTATAATCGGTGCTATAGTAGTAATAGCAAATTTTGATACAACTGAAAATATACAAAATAATAATAATTTGTCACAAGATAGTACAGAAAATAATATAAATAATGTTATTGAAAATACTGATAATACGAATGATTATCAAAATTTACTAAATGATGGAGAAGAAGTAAGTATGGAAAATGTAAGAATAAAATTAATTGTAAATGGAAATGAAATATTTGTTAGATTAGATGATAATCAAGCAAGTAGAGATTTTTTAGAGATGTTGCCTTTAACTTTAACACTTGAGGACTTTAATAATACAGAAAAAATAGCAACTTTACCAAATGAATTATCAACAAAAGGTTTACCTTCAGGATATACACCACAAGTTGGAGATTTTTCATATTATGCGCCTTGGGGAAATATATCAGTGTTTTATAAAGATTTTAGATATTCTAATTCTTTATATAAGTTAGGAACAATAGAATCCGGTACTGAAATATTAGGAAATTTAAATAATGATTTTGAAGTAACTATTGAAAGAGCTAATTAGAAAGATTATTATATGTTTGAATTAATTTAGAACATTAAAAACAAATTTAATAATTAATAATAAGGAGGTCTTATTATGAGTTTTACAATTAATATTTATTATACAGGGGAAAATGAAAGTGCAAAAAAATTTGCAAAAGAAATGGTAGAAAAAGGACTAGTAGAAAGAGTAAGAGCTGAAAAAGGTAATCAGAAATATGAATATTTCTTTCCAATGGATGATCCAGAAACAGTTTTATTGATAGATAGATGGGAAAATCAAGAAGCTTTAGATGAACATCATAAATCTCCAATGATGAAAGAAATTGCAGATTTAAGAGAAAAATATCATCTTCATATGAGAGTAGAACAATTTATAGAAAAGAAAAATATGAAGAGCTAACTCTAACTGAGTTAGCTCTTCAGTTTGCAAAAATTCATTGTATCTTTGCATGTTCTTTCCTATACATATTTTGGAAAGTATCATATCCAAAGCGTCCCACAAGAATAATACAATGCTCTGGATTTTAGTCTATTTCCTTTTACATTTGCATAGGATTGTTTACTTCTTTCTACTAATTTTCTTTTAGCCCTTGCATATATACTGTTTACATACTACTTTATTTTTTTGTACTCGCGGTACAAAAAAATAAAAATAATTGACGATTTTTTAGATTTATATTATTCTAATAAAGGTAAAAAATCGAAAATATATATGGAGGAAATATAAAAGTATGAGCAAAAATGTTTTAGAAGTAAGAGATTTAAAAGATATGTTAAATAAAACTAGAGAGCTTTATGGGGATAGACCTGGATACAAAATTAAACTTGGCGAAGAAAATTATAAAACATATACACATAGCGAAATTAGGGATATGGTAAATTATCTAGGAACAGCTTTAATAAGTTTAGGATTAAAAAATAAAAGAATAGCTGTTATAGGTGAAAATAGATATGAATGGGAACTTGCATATTTATCTATAGTATGTGGTACAGGAATAGTAGTTCCGCTAGATAAATCATTACCAGCAAATGAATTAGAAGAATTAATAGAAAGATCAGAAGTAGAAGCAATATTCTATTCTAGAAAATATGAAGAAATTGTAGAAAAAATAAAATATAGCGAAAAAAATAAATTAAAACATTTAATATCTATGGATTCAGATATTCACAAAGAAGGTGTATATTCAGAAAAAGAATTAATAGAAAAGGGAAAAGGATTAGTTGATAGCGGAAATAGAGAATTTATAGATGCAAAAATAAATCCAGAAGAAATGAGCATAATGTTATTTACTTCAGGAACAACATCAAAATCAAAAGTTGTAGCACTTTCACATAGAAATATGGTATCAAATGTAATGGACTTTGCATCAATATTAGATGTAGATTCAAGCGACAGAATATTATCATTCTTACCTTTACATCATGTATTTGAATGTACAGTAGGTATGTTATTTTCATTATACATTGGTGCAGAAAGATCTTTCTGTGAAGGAATAAGACATATTATAGAAAATCTAAATGAATATAAGATAACTTTTACTTCTTTTGTTCCTGCAATATATGAAAATATGCATAAAACAATTCTTAAAAATTTAGAAAAAGAAGGAAAATTAGAAGCTGTTAAAAAACTTATGAAAGATAATAAAGATAAAACAATGGCCGAAAAGAAAGAAATATTTAAAGATATACATAATGTTTTCGGAGGTCATATTAAATTATTTGTCAGTGGTGCAGCAGCCTTAGAAAAAGAAGTGGAAGAAGACTTCAGAGCATGGGGAGTTAATTTATGCCAAGGATATGGATTAACAGAAACATCACCAGTTATTGGTGTAGAAACAAACGAAAACTTTAGAGTTGGCTCAATCGGAAAAGCTCTTCCTCATGTTCAATCAAAAATAGAAGATGCAAATGATGAAGGTATGGGAGAACTTGTTGTTAAAGGTCCAAATGTAATGTTAGGTTATTTTAATGATGAAAAAGCAACAAAAGAAGTCATGGAAGATGGATGGTTCCGTACAGGAGATTTAGCAAAAATAGATGAAGATGGGTATATCTTTATTTGTGGAAGAAAAAAGAGTGTTATAGTATTAAAAAATGGTAAGAATATCTTCCCAGAAGAAATGGAAGCATTAGTAAATAAAATTGAAGGTGTAAAAGAATCATTTATATTTGGAAAACAGCAATCAGATGATAAAGATGATATAAAGATAAATGTAAAAATAATATTTGATAGAGAAGTAATGCAAGAAGCTTATAAAGTAGAAACAGATGAAGAAATCTATAAAGTTTTAGCAGATAAGATTAAAGAAATAAACCAAATAATGCCAAAATATAAAGCAATAAGAGGAATATTAATTTCAGAAAAACCATTATTAAAAACAACAACAAGCAAAATCAAGAGACAAGCAAATCTAGAAGTAATAGAAAGAGAAAACAATAAATAGAAATTAGATATAGATATATAAGAATAGGAAAATAGGAACATTCTTTAAAATCACTATAACTATATATTAACAAAAAAGATTGATTTACAGAGATAAATCAATCTTTTTTATATACAAATTAAAAATATTATACACATGCTTACAATATTTCTTCTATTAAAATATAGCAAAGCAAATAAAATAATGATAAAATACATAAAAAAGTGATAAAAGGAGTTTTTTATGTATAAAGCAGATAAAATAGTTATATTTGATTGGGGAGGAGTAATAGAAAGCCATAGAGATGGCGAATATTGCTTAAATACAGCAATAACTAATCTTATAAAACATTTTAATAATAATGTAGATGAAAGCAATTTAATTGAAAAATATTTTTATGTTACAGCTCGCAAACTTAGGCAAGACTTTAAAGAATATACATGGTTTGATAAAATAAAAAATGAGTTTAATTTACAATGTAGTGAAGATGAATTTTATGATTTTTATATAAAGGAATTTGATCAAATAGAATATTATAAAGATGTAGTAGACTATGCTCATAGCTTAAAATCTAAATGTAAAATAGGGATATTATCCAATCTAGGTACAATTGATAAGCAAAGATTAGATAAACAAGTAGATTTAAAACAATTTGACTATGTTTGGCTTTCATGTGAATTAAAATACAGAAAACCTAATACAAAAGTTTATGAAATTGTAGAAGATGATTGTAAACTTAGTCCTAATAATATTTTATTTATTGATGATGTAAAAGAAAACTTAGAACCTGCGAAAGAAAAAGGATGGAATATTTGTAATGCATTTGGTTATGAATTAGGCAAAATACAAAGAAGTGTAGAAGAATTTTTGAAAAAATAGGAGAGGATTTAAATGAATGATTCAAAAGAATATATTGGAAAAAAGGTGGAAGCAGAAATAGATAGACCAATGGGAACAGGGCATCCTAAATTTCCAGAATCTATATATCCTATTAATTATGGATATATTCCTAATACAATTAGTGGAGATGGAAAAGAGCTAGATTGTTACATATTAGGTGTATTTGAACCAATAAAAACTTTTAAAGGAAAATGTATTGCAGTATTACATAGAGTTAATGATAATGATGACAAATTAATTTTAGTGCCAGAAGGCAAAGATTATTCTGATGATGCAATAAGGGCGTTAACCGAATTCCAAGAAAGATTTTTTGAAAGCATAATTATCAGATAATAATGATACAATTTTAGCCACTAAAAACTATATTTTAGTGGCTAAAAAATGTAAGTTTATTCATAATCATTGATATATAACGCTTTAGCAATAAAAGGAGTTATTTCATTAATATTGTACCAACCAGAACTTTTACTATCATTTTCTAGACCGATTAGGATTAGAAACATAAACCATATCATTTTCATCTGCAGCAAGTAGTACCATATAGTGGGAAGCAGTTGTCCAACGATTATTGGCAGGTTTATTCCAAACACAAACAATAATAGGTCTGTTTGATTGTAAATGTTCTATAATTGTTTCATTCGATAAGTGATTAGAATCATAATAAAAGTCGGAATTTTCTATACCAAATGTTGAAGATAATTCTTTAGATAATTTTTCATAATCCATTACAGGATAGTACATTTTTCTTAATTTTTCTGGTGTGTAGTCTTTACCATATCCACTCAAAATAATTGACATAACAGTTATACCGCAACCATTTTCTGCCATAGTACCACCCCAATATTCTTTGTTGCTCCATGACGAGTTACCATTCTGTTTATATTCTTTATAAGTTTTTTTATACTTATCTTCTGTAGTAAAAGTTGTAAAATAACCGTCTTTATCTTTTATTTTTTGTTGACCAGTACCAGGATAATTTTTATTCAAATCTTTTTTTATAACTTTAAATTCACTTGAAATATTAAAAAGATTCAAAATTCTAGTCGAATTATTCTCTAAAAATTTTACTATAAAAAGTAAACTAATAATTAATATTAAAATTATAAAAAATCTTTTTGGTAATCTTCTTTTGTTATTTTCTTTCACTTCAATTCCTCCTTTAAATTAAGAATATTATAACTAAAATAAATGAAGACGATTTTAAGAACTCTTTAATAATTTCTTAATTTTTTCTTACAATGTATCAAATAAATGGAAAATTCATATGGTTATGTTATAATCAAAATGGGGGATATGAAATGAATGTTTTAATATTGGATGATGAAAAAGAAATTGTTGATTTATTAGAAGTCTATTTAAAAAATGAAAACTATAATGTGTATAAATTTTATACATCAGAAGATGCAATAAAGTGTATAGATACAGTAAATTTAGACATTGCTATTTTAGATGTTATGATACAGGGGAAAAATGGCTTTGAGATATGTAAATATATAAGAGAAAAGAAATTAAGATTTCCTGTTATAATGCTAACAGCCAAAATAGAAGATAATGACAAAATAAAAGGATTAACTCTTCGGGGCAGATGATTATATAACTAAACCATTTAATCCATTAGAAATAGTTGCACGAGTAAAATCTGCATTAAGAAGATATACTTTATATAATACAGAAAATAAAACTAATAATATAATTGAAATAAATGGTTTAATTATAGATAAAGACGAACATAAATGTTTGTTATATGAAAAAGAAGTAGATTTAACTCCAACAGAATTTGAAATATTGTTGTATCTAGCAAACAATAGAGGAAAGGTAATAAGTTCCGAAGAATTATTTGAAAAAGTATGGAAAGAAAAATATTTGGATAGTAATAATACAGTAATGGTTCATATAAGAAGAATAAGAGAAAAATTACACGAAGATTCAAAAAATCCAAAATTTATAAAGACTGTGTGGGGAGTGGGATATAAAATTGAAAATTAATAGTTTAACTAAAACAAAAATCAAAATATTTATGTCTTTAATTACAAATATTGTAGTTGTAAGTATAATTGCCATAACAATATATTTTGTTTTAGCATTATTTTTTGAAAATAGTATATCAGTTTTTGTTGCAAACCTAAATTATGAAGTATATTCATGGATTGTGCATAACAGAGATATAGTACTATATGTTTATATAGTTGTTGTTTTGTTAGTAATTACCTATAGATTTATTTCGAAATATATAGACGATATAAACCAAGTATATAACTCATTAGATTTAATATTAAAAGAGGATAATACAACAATAAAACTACCAGATAATGTAAATCAATTTGCTGAAAAATTAAATGATATAAAATATAATTATATAGCAAGCAAAAATAGTGAACGAGATGCAAGTCAAAAGAAAAATGACTTGATTATGTATATGGCACATGACTTAAAAACTCCACTTACCTCAGTTATTGGATATTTAACATTACTCTCTGAAGAAAAAAGTATATCAAAAGAATTAAAAGAAAAGTATATAAAGATTGCTTTAAATAAGGCTTTAAGACTTGAAGAACTAACCAATCAATTTTTTGATATAACAAGATATGATTTGCACACTATGGTAATTAATAAAAATGAGATAAATATTGCATATTTATTGGAACAATTAGTTGATGAATGTTATCCAATGCTAGGAACGAATTGCCTAAAGTGCAAATTAGATGCACCAGCTAAAGTTATGTATGTCGGAGATGGAGATAAATTAGCGAGAGCATTTGGAAATTTATTAAAAAATGCAATTAATTATAGTTATAAAAACACTACAATCGAAATAAAACTTGAGCAAGTAGATGATAAAATAAGAGTATCATTTAAAAATAAAGGTGATAAGATTCCAGAGTACAAACTTAATAAGATATTTGAAAAATTTTATAGAGGAGATGATTCAAGAGCAACTTCAACAGGTGGTGCAGGATTAGGACTAGCAATTACAAAAGAAATAGTAGAATTACATAAAGGAACTATAAAAGTAAACAACGATGATGAATATATTGAATTTGTTATTGAGTTAAATGTATAAAATAATAGGAGTAATTATGAAAAAGAAACTAATATTTATAATAGGTACTGTTTTAATAATAATTATTACCATACTTTTACTTTGGTATAATGGGGTTATTATTTTTAATTATCCTTCAGAAAAAAGATATGAGGTTAGAGGTGTAGATGTTTCATCTTATCAAGGAGATATCAATTGGAAGGTTTTAGCTAAGCAAGGTATAAGTTTTGCCTTTATTAAAGCAACAGAAGGAAGTTCTTTCTTAGATGAAAACTTCAAGGAAAATTACGAGAATGCAATAAGCACAGATTTAAAAATAGGTGTATATCATTTTTTTAGTTTTGATAGTAATGGAAACACGCAAGCAGACAACTTCATAAAAAATGTGCCCAAAAAAGATGATATGCTTCCACCAGTTGTCGACATCGAATTTTATGGTGATAAGTATAAAAATGTTCCAGACATAAAAGAAACACAAAAACAATTACAAATCTTATTAGATAGACTAGAAGAATATTATGGAAAAAAGCCAATAATATATGCAACATACAAATCTTATAATTTATATATAATGAATAACTTTACAGACAATTATATTTGGATTAGAGATGTCTTTTTTAGACCAAAGTTAAGAGATAATAGAGATTGGACTTTTTGGCAGTATACTGACAAAGTCAAGTTAGATGGATATAATGGGAAAGAATCTAATATTGATATGAATGTGTTTAATGGTAATAGCGAAGAGTTTAGGAAAATATTTAATATAGAATAAGGAGTTTTTATGGAGAATTTAGAAGTAAAAATGAAAAAATTATTTGAAAAATGGAAACAAGATCATAAGAAAGATAAACTATATGAATATGACACACCTAGTATAGATGGAAAAATTATTCCAAAAGAAAATTTTATAAGTGATGGTTTTTGTGTATCTAATGTAATTAAAGAAAATACTATATTATATATTTCTAAGGAAAGTCATGAATATAATAAAGACAGCATTATAGATAAAGAGAAAATAAAAGAATATGAATATTTAAAAAATTGTTTTGCTGATAATAAAAAAACTTTGTTCCCTACAAGAATAAAGAATATGCAGGAAGAAGTATTATATAAAAATATTGATGATATGACTTTCATGAATATCAATAAAAGAGGTGGCCTTTCTTATACAAATATGGCAATTTTAAATACATATGCTATGCAATTTAGTGATAATATCGTAAATGAAATTGAAATAATTAATCCAGAGCTTGTTATATGTTGTGGTATTGGTTTAAAAAGAATTATTAATATGGTTTACACTAAATGTGATAAAAAACTTAATAAACCTATAGTAGAAGTTAATCATCCATCATATGTTATAAGTAAGGAAAAATATTTAAACTCATTTAGAGAAGAACTAAGAAAAATCGATAAATTTAAACAAAGTTAATATTTGTATAAAGAAGAATATAATTATGAAATTATTTGATAAATTTAATAAAAAAGTAACTAATAAAATAAATACACAAGGTTGGGATACAATTAATCCTGCTAAATACATATCATCGTAGTTTCCTGTTTCATAAAGTTTTATTGATAAGTCATAATTCTTTTTTATTCTTACTGTATAACAACTATAATTAAAAAAAGACTACACAAACTTCAAAAAATATGTTACAATTATTACCGGAAAATTAATCTACTTGTATTTTAAGATGTAGATATAATTTATAGAAAACAAAAAAGAGGAGGAATTAAGATGTCAGGACATTCAAAATGGCACAATATACAAGCCAAAAAAGGAAAAGCTGATGCAGCAAGAGGAAAAATATTTACAAAACTAGGAAGAGAAATATTAATCGCAGTAAAACAAGGTGGACCAGACCCGGCAGGTAATTCCAAATTAAAAGATGTAATTTCAAAATGTAAGGCAAATAACATGCCTAATGATACAATAAATAATGCAATTAAAAAAGCTTCTGGAGCAACTGATACTTCAAATTATGAAGAAATTACATATGAAGGATATGGAACAAATGGTGTTGCAGTTATAGTAGAAGCTAGTACAGATAATAGAAATAGAACAGCAGCAGATGTAAGACACGTATTTGATAAAGCTGGTGGAAATTTAGGAACTACAGGTTGTGTATCATACTTATTTAATAAAAAAGGGATTATTGTTATAGACAAAGAAAGTACAAATATGGAAGAAGATGATTTAATGATGCTAGCATTAGATGCTGGTGCAGAAGATTTTTCTTCAGACGAAGATTGTTATGAAATAACAACAGCTCCTGCTGATTTCTCAAGTGTAAGGGACGCATTAGAAGAAGCTGGATTAGAATTCGTAGAAGCAGAAGTACAAATGGTTCCAACTACATATGTTTCTTTAAGTGAAGCAGATGGAGAAAAAATGCAAAGATTAATAGATAATCTAGAAGATTTAGATGATGTTATGAACGTATACCATAACTGGGAACAATAAGAAAAGTTGCTCTGCAATTGCATAGATATAGGAAACTTAACCTTGTTGATTCAGAATTAAATAGCGATTTTTCATATGCAATAATTAAAAAATAGTAATAATTTATATACAAAGCACATATATATTTAATATATGTGCTTTTTTCATGTTTTATTATTAGGTTTTGCGAATATGAAAAGCATAAATATGGAAAGGACAAGACAATGACATATAACGAAATTTTAAGATATTTTCCAAGACGAATAAGTAGTAGTTTAGAAGAAATATTTAAACAGACAAATTATATTATAGAAGAAATAAGGTTAAGAACAGAGAGACCAATAATTATAAAACATTCCAAAGGGGAAGAAATATTAAAAACAACAGTTTCGATAAATGAAATATTAGAAACGCTTCAACATATTTGTGATAATTCAATATATACATACCAAAACCAGATTTGCAATGGATTTGTTACTATAAAAGGTGGACATAGAATAGGAATATCTGGAAGTGTAGTACAAATTGAGGGAAAAATAAGCAATATAAATTATATTTCAAACCTTAATTTTAGAATAGCCAGACAAATAATAGGTGCTAGTAATGAAATCTTAAGATACATAATAAATATGGAAGAAAATAGTATATACAATACGCTAATAGCCTCATCACCAGGAGCTGGTAAGACAACGATCTTAAGAGATGTAGTAAGAAGATTAAGTGATGGAATTGATCAAATTAATTTTAAAGGTAAAACAATAAGCCTTGTAGATGAAAGAGGAGAGATTGCTGCAGTATATAAAGGTGTTCCGCAGAATGACATTGGAGTTAGAACAGACGTTATGGACAACGTGGAAAAAAGTATTGGTATGAAACTGCTAATAAGATCTATGTCTCCAGAAATAATTGTTGCAGATGAAATAGGAAAAGACGAAGATGTAGAAGCTATAAATTATGCAGTTTGTTCTGGAATAAGGGGGATTTTTACTGCGCATGGTGGAAGTTTAAAAGAATTACAATTAAATCCAGCAATATCAAAAATAATAGACAAACATATATTTGAAAGAATAATTTTTTTGGATAAAACAATTAAAGGAAAAGTAAAAACAGTATATGCACTAGACAAAATAAATAATGAATATGTAACAATTTAAATTCTTAGTTCTAAAATGAAATTTAATGAATATATATAATAGGGGAAGATAAAAATGGAATTTTTTAAAACAATACTTTTAATAGCAGTATTGGGCATGTGTACAGTTTTAGGAATTATGAAAGCAAATAAATTTAAATTAAGAGTAATTGATTTGCAAGAAATAAAAAAAGCTTTAAATTTGGCAATAACAAAAATAAGATATACATATGAACCATTACCAGAGTTATTTAAAGAAATATCAAAAGATTTAAATGAAAATATATCTAATATTTTTATTAAAGCACATACATATATGGAAAATTTAAATGCAGGACAGGCATGGGAAAAAGCAGTTGATGAAAGTAGCAATAACTTTACAAATGAAGATATAAATATCATTAAAGGACTATCAAAGCTATTAGGTAAAACAGATTTAGAAGGACAACTTATGCAAATAGAATTAACAACAAAATTAGTAGATGAACAAATTATAGAAGCAACTAATTTACAAAATAAAAATACCAAATTATATAAAACATTAGGAGCAACAGCTGGACTTGCTATAATGATTATTTTTATATAAGGGGAGAGCAATATGGATATAAATTTATTATTTAAAATAGCAGCAATAGGAATTTTAGTAGCGGTACTATACCAAGTATTAGTACGAGCAGGGCGAGAAGACCAAGCTATGATGACAACACTTGCAGGTCTAATTATTGTATTAACAATGGTAATAAAGGAAATAAGTACATTGTTTGGCAGTGTCAGAACTATGTTTAACCTATAGGAAGGATTGGGGGGACGGTGGTTAAATCCCTATTATAAATAGCACGTTGTATCGGGATTTTAAGAACGTCCCTAAATCCCATCTCACCTAGAACGTCCTAAATTTCTGGAGGAGATAATATGGATATTATAAAAATAGTGGGAATTGGTATAGTTGCAGTAATTATAATAACTATAATAAAACAGTATAAATCAGAATTTGCTATTTACGTTTCTATCATTGCTGGTATAATCATCTTTTTTATGGTTTTTGACCAACTCTCTGGAATAATTAATTTGATAAACGAATTAACGTCTAAAGCAAATATAAATAGTGATTTTATAAAAATACTTCTAAAAATTACAGGAATAGCTTTTTTAGCAGAATTTGCAGTTCAGATATGTATGGATTTAGGAGAGTCTGCTTTAGCTAATAAAGTTGATTTAGGTGGCAAAGTTATAATAATTTCTCTTTCTATTCCAATACTATCTTCATTAGTAGAATCTGTTGTACAAATTCTACCTTAAAGGAGTTTGCAAATGAAAAAACTAATAACAATATTTGCTATTCTGATTTGTATTTTTGGTACAAGTATTTCTATAGCAGATGCAGAAGATGAAGTTATAAATTCACAAATGGATTCATTTAATATTTCTAATTTTATAGATGAGGCCAACAAATATTCCAATGATATTCTTAAAGATATTGATATACAAGAATTGTTGAATAATGCCATAAAAGGAGAATTAGACACAAATCAATTACTAAAAAATATTTTTCCTCTTCTCGGCACAGAAATAAAAGAAGCATTAAAAGTTATGGGAAGTATATTAATAATTGTATTAATACATAGTGTACTAAAAAGTATAAGTGATAATCTAAATAATAAAAGTGTAGCTCAAATTACATATTATGTACAATATATTTTAATTGCAACAGTAATAATGACTAATTTTTCAAGCATTATAACACTTACAAAAGAAGCAGTTGGAAACATGATTTCCTTTATCCAATTATTATTTCCTCTTCTAATGACATTAATGCTTGCTTCTGGAAGTGTTGTATCGGTAAATTTAGTACAGCCAATAATATTATTTATAATAAATTTAATTTCAAATATATTTCAATCAATAATCATACCAATAATCTTAGTAGGTACAGCACTTGCAATTGTTTCAAAAATATCAGATAGAATTCAAATAGATAAATTATCAAAATTTTTAAAATCAAGTTCAGTTTGGGTAATAGGAATATTACTTACAATATTCGTAGGAGTTTTGTCAATAGAAGGAACTTTAGGTAGCAGTGTAGATGGTATTACAGCTAAAACAGCCAAAGCTGCAGTTTCTAGTTTTATTCCTGTTGTAGGTAAAGTGTTAGGAGATGCAGTTGATACAGTAATTGGATGTTCGGCAATTTTAAAAAATGCCATAGGAATAGTTGGTGTTATTGTAGTAATTGCAATATGTATAACGCCAATATTAAAACTGGCAATTATAACTATAATATATCATCTTACAGCAGCTTTATGTGAGCCAATAGCAGATTCCAAAATTGTATCCTTAATAACTCAAATGGCAGATACATTTAAGATATTACTAGCAATACTGTGTTCTATAAGTGTAATGCTTATAATTGGGATAACTTTAGTTATTAATATTTCTAATACAGGACTAATGTATAGGTAGGTATTAAAATGATTTCATGGTTTAATAGTTGGGCACAAGGAATTATTCTAGCAGTTATAATTGTAACTATTTTAGAGATGATTGTGCCAGAAGGAAAAAATAAAAAATACATAAAGATTGTTATGGGAGTCTATATTACATTTACAATGATTTCTCCAATAATTACAAAAGTTACTGGAAATAATTTTGAACTTGATGTTAGTAAGTATGAAGATCTATTTAATTCAAATTCTATGCAAGGAGCAAATGAAATTACAAGTATTAATAATCAAAGTATAGAAAATTTATATTTAAATACTATTAAGACAGATATAAAGACAGAATTAGATAAGGAAGGCTACGAAAGTAAAAAGATTAATATAACTGCTGATATAAATGTAGAAAATGAAGAAGCTAAAATATACAAAATTGATATAGAAGTAACTAAAAAGCAAAATGAAAAAGATATAAAGAAAGTAAACAAAGTAGAGATAGGTAATAGTACAGATGAATCTAATATAGAAGAATCTACTTTATCATCTGGAGAAGTAAATAAATTAAAAGAGGCCTTAGCAGAAAAATACGAAATAGAAAAAGAAAAAATTTATATAAATGGAAAGTAAGGAGGTGGTATGAATGTTAAAAGAAAAAATACACCAATTAAAGGAAAATATGACTAAAAGCGATAATAAAACCGGTAAGAAAAAAGTAGAAAATTTAGTAGTAGGAATACTTATATTAATAGTAACAGTAATTGCAATTAATACCATCTTGGCAGATGATGATAAAAAAGAAACAAGCAAGAATAGTAATACAGCAAATAACACTACAGTAGCAGAAACAACACAAGTATCCAATAATAGTTTAGAAGAAAGATTAGAAGGAATATTAGCAAAAATTAATGGTGTTGGAAAGGTAGATGTATTAATTAATTATTCTGAAAGCACAGAAGTAGTTGCAATGTATAATGAGAATATAAAAGAAACATCTACAGAAGAGCAAGATGAATCTGGAGGTACTAGGGTTATAACAGAAAATGATATTCAAAGAGATGTTATATTTCAAGAAGATAATGGAGAAAAAACACCAATTACGCAAAAAACTATTATGCCAAAAATAGAAGGAACAATAATAACTGCAGAAGGTGCAGGAGATGCAAATATAAAGGAAAATATCATACAAGCAGTATCAGCAGCTACAGGACTTGCATCACATAAAATACAAGTTTTCCAAATGTCAAAATAAATAAAAGGAGAGAAAATTATGAATTTAAAGAATATTAAAAGTAATCAAATTATTTTATTTGTTGTAGCATTAATGCTAGTGTCAGCGGGGTATTTAAGTTATAGTATGAGAGGAACACCTGTTTCTAGTAACATTGTTTCAGAAAATGAAGTATCTAGTATTGGAGACGCACAATTAGTTTCTAGCAATAACATTATAGATTCTAATAGCTTAAATGAAATGAGTGTAGCAACTAGCAGTAATTCCTCTTCTAGAATTGACGATTATTTTGCAAGCTCTAGGTTAGGTAGAGATACTATGTATTCACAAATGATAGAAAGTTATCAAAATTTATTGGATAATCAAAATGTAAGTGAGGAACAAAAGACTGTAGCAACACAAGAAATTACAGAAATTAATAATACACAAAATAGCATTATGATTTGTGAGAATTTAATAAAAACAAAAGGAATTAGTGATGTTGTTATTTTTGTAAATGATAAAAGTATCAATGTAATTGTAAAAGCAGATACATTAGAGCAAGAAACAATAGCTCAGATACAAAATATTATAGCAAGAGAAATGAATGCAGAGATAGAGAATATACATATTAGTAATAAGTAATTTGCAGTATTTTACATAAAGTGGTATAATTAATGTGTTACAAGTGTTTTTTTACAAGTATATATTTGTTACCAGAAATGGTAAGTACTCCTAAATAGTGGACGGAAAGATGAATATAAACTTAAGACTTGTATACTAAAGATAAAGGTACTTCTAGAAAGAGTACAGGGAGGACAGCATATGGTATTAGACAAAATATGGAAGAAAAGAAAAATGCAGTGGAAATTGATAGAAAGTCTTCTTATTAAGAATGGCAACCAAATTACGAATTCTGAAATGTGGAAAGTTGTAATTTATCTTCCAATCGAAAAGGGAACTCTTTACAAAAGAAATAAAGAAAATTTAGAACTTTTGGGTTGGACAGTGGTAGAAACTTTCGAGGAAGAATATTTTATTATTCCAACTGCAATGTTCTTCCTTCAGGATAAGTTAGTAGGGTAACCTGCTAACTTTTTCTGTTTATACAATAATTTTATACAAATTCAAATAAAACTCTTGAAATAAAATAATATAATTGATATTATATAATTTGCGTAAGGAGGCATATAAATGAAATTAAACATTGTACTAGTAGAACCAGAAATACCACAAAATACAGGTAATATAGTAAGAACTTGTGCAGCAACAGGAGCTAAATTACATTTAGTAGAACCATTAGGATTTCAAATATCAGATAGATATTTAAAGAGAGCTGGTTTAGATTACTGGGACAAGTTAGAAATAGAAAAACATATTTCTTTTGCAGAATTTCTAAAAAAATATGACCCTACACAAACAAATATGTTTTTTATTACATCTAAAGGTACACATAGATATGATGAACCTAAATACGAAAATATGGATGAAGTATTTTTGCTATTTGGTAAAGAAACAAAAGGTCTACCAGAAGATATAATGAAAAAATATATTGATAAAACTATGAGAATTCCAATGATAGATGGGATTAGATGTTTAAATTTATCAAATGCTGTTTCTATTTTAGCATATGAAGTTTTAAGACATACTAATTTTGAACACTTAAAAGAAACAAGTGAAAGATTATTGGAAGATTAAATCACTGTATATTAGTTAGTGATTATGTTTGTACTTATCAATTAGGGAGGTTTTTTAAATGATTAAAAAAGTAGCAATTTTAGCAAATGGTGGAGATGTTTCAGGTTTTAATGCTGTTATAAGAGCAATTAAAAAGACTTGTGAAACAAATGGAATTGAATGTTATGGTTATATTGATGGATACAGAGGTCTTGTAAACAATAATTATATTCGTTTAGATGGAAACGAAAAAGCTTCTGGTATTTTAACAAAAGGAGGTTCTATTATAGGTTCTTCAACAAATGCTATAGTATTCCATTACAAAGTAGAACATGAAGATGGAACAGTTACTTACGAAGATTTATCAGACCAATGTGTAAGAAATGTAAAAGAAGCAGGATTTGACTGTGTATTTACATTAGGTGGAGATAGTACACAAAAATCTGCAAGAGACTTATATTTAAAAGGAATTAACACAATAGGTGTTCCAAAAACAATAGATAATGATGTTGCTTGTACAGATGTTACATTTGGATATAATACAGCTGTTCATGTTGCAACAGAAGCTTTAGATAGATTACATACAACTGCAGAAACACATGACAGAATAATGGTACTAGAAGTTATGGGTAGATTTGCTGGTTGGATTGCTTTAGAGTCTGCTATTTCTGGAGGTGCAGATGTTGCTTTAATACCTGAAATTCCATATGATATAAATAAAGCTGCGGCAGCAATCAATAAAAGAAAAGAAAACGGAAAAAGATTTAGTGTTGTTGTTGTATCAGAAGGAGCTCATCCAATAAATGCAGAGCAAACAACGCATGCAGCAGAAGGTATCGATAATAAAGCAGGAATAAGCGTAAAATTCGGTGGAGAAGGAAATAGAGTTGCAAAACAACTTAAAGAGTTAACAGGACTAGATTCTAGATGTACAATTCTTGGATATATGCAAAGAGGTGGAACACCAACAGCATATGATAGAGTATTATCTACAAAATATGGTGCAAAAGCTATGGAACTTGCAATGGAAGGAAAATTTGGAGTTTTAACAGTTATTAGAAATGGAAAATTAGATTGTGTTCCATTAGAAATAGTTGTTGGAGAAAATAAAGAAATTGGTGCTGTTCAAGGTGGTACAGCAGAAAGTAATGTAAGATATGTTACAATGGACGATGATTTAGTAAAAACAGCAAGAGATGTTGGAATTTGTTTAGGTGACTAATCCGAAATTTAATTATGAATTAATAGATATCTTTAAAAGAATCATTCGTATTAAGTAAAAAGCTTAATATGGATGATTTTTTTATAATATTAAAAGAAATACTATATTTGATGTAAAAGATTGTAGTCCATATACTACAATAGGGTTGTAGCATATCATGATGCTATAATCCTATTTTTTGCCTAAAGTAATGTTATTAAATTATCTTAAACTGGAAATACTTATATAAATTATAAAATGGAGGTAGTATGATGAAAATATATATAAATGGGGATTTTATAACTCTAGAGAATGACAATATTGAAGCAATTGCAACAGAAAACGATAAAATCATAAGAACTGGAACTAAAACTGAAATAATAAAACTATCAGATGATGATACAGAGATAATAGATTTAAAAGGGAATACATTAATGCCATCATTTATAGATGCTCATAGTCATATATTTGCGTTAGCAAAAAGTTTAATGCAGATATCTATAGATGGCTTAACTAGTATTGAAGAAATTAAACATTACTTAGTTGAATATAAAAAAGAGAACAGAACAAATGAGTGGATTATAGTAAATGGTTATGATAATAACATATTAAAGAATAGAGAACATATTACTAAACAAGAATTAGACGAAATATTTCCAGATGCTCCTATTATTATAGAAAATAAATCTAGACATAATGGTATTGCAAATAGTAAAGCATTAGAAAAATTAGGCATAACAAAAACAACAGAAGACCCAGAAGGTGGAAGAATTATTTTTGATACAGGGTTATTAGAAGAAAATGCATTTATTGAGTCTATTAAAAAGATCCCTCTTCCAAAAATAGAAGAAATTATAAATGCGTTTAAAGAAGCACAAGAAATATATGCATCAAATGGAATAACTATGGCACAAGAAGGTGTTATAACAAACGAATTAGCAAAAATATACAAGTTATTGGCAAATAAGAATGAAATATTTCTTGATATAGTTGCATACATGGATTATAAAAATGTGAATGAAATAAAGAAAGAATATAGTGAATATATTAATAAATATAACAACAATTTTAAAATAGGTGGAATAAAAATATTTTTAGATGGTTCACCACAGGCAAATACTGCATGGTTAAGAGAAGCGTATGCAAATGAACCAGAATATTATGGATATAGGATAATGAAAGATGAAGATGTAGAAGAAATATTAGAAAATACAAAAGAAAGTAATTTACAAATATTAGCTCATTGTAATGGAGATAAAGCAGCAGAACAATATATAAATGCAATTAAAAAGGTATCAGGATTAAAAAGACCAATTATGATACATGCACAGCTTTTAGGCTTAGACCAATTACCTGATGTAAATAAATTTAATATAATACCTTCTTTCTTTATAAGCCATATATACTATTTTGGAGATATCCATATAAAAAACTTAGGAATGAAACGCGCAGAACATATTAGTCCTGCTGGTTCAAGTCTTAAACAAAATATATTGTTTACTTTTCATCAAGATACACCAGTTATAGAACCAGATATGTTCGAAACAATTTGGTGTGCTGTAAATAGAACAACAAAAGCTGGTAAAGTGCTAGGAGAAGATGAAAAAGTTTCTGTATTAGAAGCAATAAAAGCTGTTACTATAAATGCTGCATATCAATATGGGGAAGAAGAAATAAGAGGAAGTTTAAAAACTGGAAAGAAAGCAGATTTAATAATTGTAGATAAAAATCCACTAAAAGTTGCCAAAGATGAACTGCGAAATATAAAGATTTTAAAAACAATAAAAGATGGTAAGGTGATTTGGGAAAATTATTCGAGAATTTGATTATGTTATATAAAAAATCATATACAATTTATATTTTTTATGATATAAAAAATTATGAAAAATATTAAAAATGGAGAGAACAAATGATAGAACTAAAAAATGTAAGTAAAGCTTATGTGAAAGATAAGAAAGTAGTAGAGAATATAAACTTAAAAATAGAAGATGGAATTATTTTCGGATTTATTGGACCAAATGGCGCTGGTAAAACAACAACAATGGAAATGCTTACAGGCATATTAGATATAGATGAAGGCGAAATTCTAATAGATGGAATAAATATAGAAAAAGAACCTATTAAAGCCAAAAAAGAATTTGGATTTGTACCAGATTCACCAGATGCATTTGAAAAATTAACTGGTGTAGAATATTTAAATTTTATTGGTGATGTATATGGTGTTGATCAAAAAACAAGATATGAAAGAATATCTAAGCTTGCAAATGAATTTGGAATATATAATTTTTTAAAAGACAGAATACAAGGATATTCACATGGCATGAAACAAAAAATAGTTATTATAGGAGTGTTATTGCATAATCCTAAAAATTGGATTTTAGATGAACCAATGACCGGATTAGACCCTAAAGCTTCATTTCAATTAAAAGAATTAATGATAGAACATAGTAATAAAGGAAATACAGTATTCTTTTCTACACATGTTTTAGAAGTTGCAGAAAAAATATGTGACAAAATTGCAGTAATAGATAAAGGAAAAATCAAATTTGTTGGAACTTGTGAAGAGTTAAGAGAAAAATGGAAATCAAATAGTTCTTTAGAAGAATTATTCTTAAAAATTATAGAAGAATAGGATATATATAGATATGAAAGAATTAACAAAAGTTATTTTTAAAAATGCATATAGAAGAGATAATGTAAATAAAGATATTACTGCAAAAATCTTATCAGCTTTTGTTTTTGTCATTATATTTGGAACAATTTCATCATTAATGGCATTTGCAAGTTATAAATTAACAAATCAACTTATAGAGGTAGACCAAGCACCAGCATTTATAAATATTATTTTACTTATAATGATAATCTTTTTATTTTCAAGAAGTGTTTTTGAAAGTTTGAATAATCTATATTTTTCTAAGGATTTAAAAATATTTTTACGAATGCCAATAAAACCATTACAATTAGTTAAATCAAAGATTAAGAATATGATCGTTTCAGAATATTTAATGGAACTTATGTTATTAGCCTCACCAATAATTGTATATGGAATAATAATGAACGTAAATTATATATTTTATATTTATTCGGCTATAATATTGTTGCTGCTACCAATAATACCAATTGTGTTGACTTCACTAATTACTGCAACAATTATGAGATTTACAAATGTAATAAAAAATAAAACACAGGTACAATACATAACTGTATTTATAATATTTGTAATTTTAGGAATAATAACTAGTTTGTTTTCTACAGGAGAGGGATTTTCTACAGAGATTTTTACAGAAAGAATGCTACAAGTTAATGGTTTAATTGAATTGATTTCTGACTATTTTGTAATATTAAAACCAATAATGAATAGTTTACTATATTATCAAGAATTAAGTGGATTAATTAATATTTTAATTTTTGCAGCAGAAAGTATAATTTGTTACTATGTTATGACATGGTTGATTTCTAAAGTATACTTAAAAGGAGCTATAGGTGCGACTATAAATGGATCAATAAAAGACAGGATAATAGATGTTAAACTAAAACCAGAAGATTTTAAACCAACAAATTCAAAGATAGCATACTTGTCAAAGGAACTAAAACAAATTATTAGAACACCTATATTTTGTATGCAATGCATAATATTTCCTGTAGTATTTCCGGTAGTATTTGTAGGCTTACCAGTATTTGCATTAATTGCTTTTGCAAGAAGTATGGGATTAGACTTTTTGGCAGATGCACAGCAAAATATATTAAAACCGATTGGTGTGGTAATATGTGTATGTATTGCACAGGTATTATACATAATGAACTTTACATCAATCACTGCAATTTCAAGAGAAGGAAAATCTGCTAAATTAATGAAAACAATTCCTATTTGTCTATATAACCAATTTAAATACAAATTATATCCAGGTTTAATAGCCAATGGAATAATAGCAATAATAATTACAGCATTTTATGGTCTTTTTATGCCAGAATTTAATTTTATATTGGTTTTAACATTATTTGTTATACTAATAGAATTATGCTTATTAGAAGAGAAGATAATGGTATTGATAGATTTAAATGCACCAAAAATAACGTGGACAAGCGAATATACTATGATGAAAGAAAATGTAAATGTAATGTATGAATTCTTTTATGCTGTAGTTGTTATTATTTTACTTGCATTAGCTACATTTGTTTTTAGTAATACTACAGTATTACTAATATTCTTACTTGTATTATTAGTTACAATTAATAGTTTAATTAATAGATATGTAAGAAAAAATCAAGCAAAGTTATATAAGAAGGTTTATTAAATAGCCAAGATATAAAAAGCAGATTTTTTTAATAAATCTGTTTTTTTTATTTCTATTGTGATATAATTCGAGTAAATATTAAAATAAGGAAGTATATATTATGAGTGATGATACTATAATTATATTAAGTGCAATCCTTGCAACTATTACTCTTATAAGTTTAAGAGCTATAATCTATATTGTTAAAACATGGCAATATAGTAAAATTGCAAAAGATAGTAGAGCTAGAATGGAAGAATTAGAAAAGTTAGAAGAAGCGGGAGCAATAAAAACAGTTGTAATAGATTTAGAAAACGAAAAATATAGAGTAAGAAATCCTTCAGATTTTAATGGTTTAATAATAGATGGTGAAAAATATAATGATTTAACATCTTGGTTTATAAAGAAAAGAGAGGGATTATATATCATAGGAAAACAAGAAAACTATATAATAAAATTACTAATAAATAAAAACTAGTTTATAACAAAAGAAAATTATAAAATAATAGGGGTAATAAATATGGAAGAGCAAAAGATAAAAGAAATAATAGAAGAAATGCCGCAATATAAAGTAAATAAGATAGCAAATGAAATCGCTATAAGAATTACAAATGTATTTACAGAATTAAAAGATCAATATGATGAATTATTAAAAAAATTAGTGCAATGCCAAATAAAAATTGCAAGGTTTGAAGATGAAAATATGTCTCATTATTATTCTAATGGAGTTATATATTTTTCTAATAAAATTCATACAAATTCAATAAACGAAGTTTTAGTTATAGAATATTTACATTTTTTGCAAGATGGTAGGGAACAAACTTGTTTTCAAGAGTCTTTAAATAACTTTGCAGCTAAACTTTTAACTCAGGAATTAAAAGAAAGAATGAATGTATTTGGAATATTCTTAACTTCTTTAATAGAAGGAGATTATGCGTTATTAGTTAATCTAATTATGCAAATAGACTTTTTAGTTGGCAGAAAAGAATTCGTAGAAACTGTTATAAATAACAAAGACGAATATTATGTATTAATAAACAAAATTTCAAATGGAAATATAAATAGACTTACAGGCGATTTTAGAAAATTATATTATTTAGTATTAGATTACAAAACTACAGACGATTTATATAAAATAGAACAAGAAATAAGAGAAATGTATTTTAGTATTCAAAATTATATTATGAAATTTTATTTTTACTATATGACAATTCATATAACTGATGAAGAAGAAGTACAAGAAATAAAGCAAAAACTAGAAGCGCTAAAGAATTATAGAGGTGTTATAGAAGAAGATAAGTTTTATGAAGAAGGTTGCCAAAAAATAGTAGAAAGTTTAAATAAGAAAGAAAAACAACTTAAGAAAAAGAATAGCAAAAATGCTTTAGCTATTATATATAAAAATAGGTTAATTGCTTTTATTAAGAAACTATTATCTTTTAACAGTTAGGTGAAGTTGATGAACAAATTAAAAGAAATTATAAGCAAAAGTAAAAGTGTGGTTTTCTTTGGTGGTGCCGGAGTTTCTACAGAAAGTGGAATTCCAGATTTCAGAAGTAAAGATGGACTATATAACCAACAATACACATATCCACCAGAAGAAATATTAAGCCATACTTTTTTTATTAATCATACCAAAGAATTTTATGAATTTTATAAAGATAAAATGAATTCTTTAAAATACGAACCAAATATTACACATATAAAACTAACAGAACTAGAACAGAAAGGAATATTAAAAGCTATAGTAACTCAGAATATTGATGGGTTACATCAAAAGGCTGGGTCAAAAAATGTTTTGAAGCTTCATGGTAGTGTACATAGAAATTATTGCATGAAATGTGGTAAATTTTATGATGCAAAATATGTGTTTAATTCAATAGGTGTTCCAAAATGTATATGTGGAGGAATTATTAAACCAGATGTTGTTTTATATGAAGAAGGGTTAAATGAAGATATATTAGAAGAGGCTATATATCAAATTTCTAATTGTGATATATTAATCGTGGGAGGAACATCATTAACAGTATACCCAGCGAGTGGACTTATTAGATATTATAGTGGAAATAACTTGATTTTAATAAATAAAGATGCTACTCCTTTTGATAATGTAGCAAATTTAGTTATTAAAGATAGCTTAGGAAATATATTTAAAAATATTTAGGAGAAAAGTTATGAATATTATAAAAATTTATGAAAAATATAGGATACCTTATCATTTACAAATGCATATGTTGAAGGTTACAGCATGTTGTATGCTTATTATAGATAATTTAAAAGAAAATGTAGAAATAAATCGAGAAAAACTAATAAGGATAGCATTGCTTCATGATATGGGAAATATGGCTAAAATGAGTGATGAACAAATAGAAGATCCAGAATTTGCAACAATAAGAAATAAGTATATAAGTATGTATGGAAAAGATGATCATAAAATAAATTTAGTTATAGGAAAACAGGAAGGTTTGACAAGTGAAGAATTAGACATTTTAGATAGAAAGCAATTAAAAAGAAATCAAGAAATTAGATATTCAGATAATTATATACTTAAAATTTGCGCATATTGCGATCAAAGAGTTTCACCAAATGGAGTAACTTCTTTAGAAGATAGATTAAATGAGCTACAAATAAGACATAAAAATAATCCAAAAGGAAGTATGCATAATCCAATAGAAGCTGAGAGGCTGAAAAAATATGCTTTAGAAATAGAAAAACAAATAATGAATTGTACGACAATAAAAAAAGAAGATATAAATGAAAAATCTATTAATTCATACATAGACAAATTAAAAAAATATAATTTAGTAAATAAGGAGGAAGATTAAGTGCAAGAAAAAGCAAAAGTATATTTTACAGATTTTAGAGCCTTACCAGGCACAAATTTACAGAAAAAATTAGAAAAATTAATGAAGAAAGCTGGAATTGAAAATATTGACTTCGAAAATAAATTTGTTGCAATAAAAATTCATTTTGGAGAGCCAGGCAATTTAGCTTATTTAAGACCAAATTATGCAAAAACTGTAGTAGATGTTGTTAAAAAATTAGGTGGTAAACCTTTTTTAACAGATTGTAATACTTTATATGTTGGTCAAAGAAAAAATGCATTAGATCATTTAGAAGCAGCATACGAGAATGGATTTAGTCCATTTTCTACAGGATGTCATGTAATTATAGGTGATGGTTTAAAAGGAACAGATGATATAGAAGTACCAGTAGAAGGTGGAGAGTATGTAAAAACTGCAAAAATTGGTAGAGCCATAATGGATGCAGACATTTTTATTTCTTTAAATCATTTTAAAGGACATGAGGCTGCAGGCTTTGGTGGAGCTTTAAAAAATATTGGAATGGGATGTGGTAGTAGAGCTGGAAAGATGGAACAACATCGTTCTGGTAAACCATCTGTAGATATAGAAAAATGTAAAAAATGTCACTTATGTGCTAAAAACTGTGCACACGGTGCAATCTCATTTTATGATAACGGAAAAGCACATATAGATCACAACAAATGTGTTGGCTGTGGTAGATGTTTAGGTGCATGTAATTTCGATGCAATATATAATAACAATTTTCATGCAAATGAATTATTAAATAAAAAAATGGCAGAATATTCAAAAGCAGTATTGGATGGAAGACCAAACTTTCATATTAATTTAGTTCTAGATATTTCACCATATTGTGATTGCCATGCAGAAAATGATGTTCCAATATTACCAGATATAGGAATGTTTGCAAGTTTTGATCCAGTAGCATTAGATCAAGCATGTGCAGATGCATGTAATGCTCAAAAGCCTATACCTGGAAGTAGATTAGATGATAATATGCATTCAAAAGATTTTGAAGATTATCATGACCACTTTAAAAACACGACTCCACAGAGTGAATGGAAATCTTGTTTAGAACATGCCGAGAAAATTGGAATAGGTACTAGACAATACGAAATTATAAAAGTTAATTAATCTTTTGGAAAAAGTTATATGTACTAATATAACTTGGTCTATTATATCTTTTTAACAAATATAAGGAATTAGGATTTTTAGTTAGTTTATTAATACCTTGTTCACAAGATAAACTTGCTTTAAAACCTAATTCTTTTATTATGTCTAATGACGCGTTACTAATTCCTCCAAATGGGTATGTAAAACATTTTGGAGTATAATTAGTATTTTCCTCAAATTCTTGTTGAAGTTTTAAAATATCATCTTTTAAAATACTTTTATAATGTTCGTCTGTTTCACCTTTTATTTTCTTTGTACCAATTCTTTTTCCAGTGTTACTATGCAAGTTATATGTGTGGTTTTGAAATTCTATACGTCCAGTATCCATTAATTCTTTAATATCTTTCCATCTTAAATATGAATAGTTTAAATTTGCTTCATCTGTTTCTGTAAATTTATCTGTATATGAACCTACAATTGATATAACAGCTTTCATATCATACTTTTCTAGTAAAGGAAATAAATAACCATAATTATTGTAATGTCCATCATCAAAGGTTAATACTATTGGCTTTTCAGGTAAAGGGCTATCATCATATACATAAGAAATTAAATCAGCTATTGTAACTGTAGTATAGCCTTTATCTTTAATATATTTTAAGTCCTCTTCTAACACAGCAGGAGTAACAGTATATTTATTAGACCTTGAAGGATCTTTTAAAATACTATGATACATAATTATTGGAACATCTATATAATCCTCAGAAGTTGCAATAACAATGGAAATACCAACAGTAAGAAGTGTGACTAATAATGTTAAAAAAAGTAATATTTTAGATAAATGTATAACCTTAATCTTCAAAATAATCCTCCTAAATAAAATCTTAATAAATTGTATACTTTTTCCTTAATATTTATGTGTTAATATATGAACAGAAAAACAATAGGGAGGGGAAAGACTTGAAAAAGATAGTATTAAGATGTGAAAATTTAAAAAAGAATTTTCGGTCAAAAAGAAATTTTAAAAGGTGTATCACTACAATTATTGGAAGGAGATATTTTAGGATTTATAGGTCCGAATGGTGCTGGTAAAACAACTACTATAAAACTTATACTAGGACTTCAAAATATAACTTCTGGAAAGGTATATATTAATGGATATGATATAGAAGAAAACTTTAAAAAAGCAATAGAAAATGTAGGAACAATAGTAGAAAGTCCTGATCTATATATGTATATGTCTGGTTATGAAAATTTAAAATTAGTAGCCAACTTATATAAAAATGTTGACAAGAAAAGAATTGATGAAATTGTAAAATTAGTTGGGCTAGAAAACAGAATAAAAGATAAGGTTTCTAAGTACTCATTAGGAATGAGACAAAGATTAGGAATTGCTCAAGCTATTCTGCACAAACCTAAATTATTAATATTAGATGAACCAACAAATGGTTTAGATCCTGAAGGAATAAAAGAAGTAAAAGTATTGCTTAAAAAATTGGCTGAACAAGAAAATATGGCAATTTTAATATCTAGCCACAATTTAGCAGAGCTAGATACATTCTGTAATAAGATATCAATTATTAAGAATGGTGAAATAGTAGAAACAAATGATATAGATACATTCAAAAAAGATATCAAAAACAATTGTTATATATTAGAAGTAGAAGATTCTAGTGTAATAGGCTCTATTATAGATTATAAGATGGATATTTTAACCGAAACAGAAGTTAGAGTTTATATAGAAAAAGAAAAAGTACCTCTTCTAATTAAAGAATTAGTTTTAAGAAATATAAAAATATATAATGTTTCAGAAGAAAATTTAAGCTTAGAAGATGCATTCTTAAAGAAAACAGGGGGTAATGTAATTGAGTAAGTTAATAAAAAATGAGTTAATAAAGATTTTTTCAAAGAAAAGTATGATTGTTATTGGAGTAATTATTTTAGTTATAATAATAGGCTTTAATGTTTTAAATAAAGTAAGTCAAAACATGTCAAATTCATATTCGGCATATTCAGAAGGTTATATACAATATTTAGATGAAGAATTAGCTAATTTAGACCCTAATAAACCTTCAGATATAAATAAATATGTAGAAACTAAATCACAAAAAGATCTAGCAACTCTTGCAAAAGATTATAAAGAGACTAGCTGGCAAGCAGAAGTAATTGGAACAGTTATTTCTCCTATAATAGAGGAAATGAACAATTATGAATATATAGATAAAAATAATGAAGCACTTACTACTTCTAAGGCTCAATATGATGAAATGCTTACAGCTTTAAAAAATAATGATTGGAAGTATTTTGCAAATAAAGAATTAGAAAGTATAAATACACAAATAGAAGAATTGAATGCTTTAATATCACAAGATAGTGAAAATGATGATTTAAAAACTCAATTAAAGAGTTTAGAATTACAAAAAGAAGTAGTTAATTTAAGGTTAGATAAGAACATTAATTATGGTAGTGATAATTATAAAAGTATAGCTGTACAAAATTATAGGATGTATATGGGCAATTATATTCAATCATCACAAGGAAAAAATCTAACAGACGATGAAAAGTCAGAGATAAATGGATATTTAGAAAATGCTAATTTATATAAATATGATTTATATAATGACACAGAATATCAAAATACTGCTACAGCAAATTATACTTTTCAAAATTCAATAGGCACATATATCGCAATTATAGTAATGGTTGTTGTTATAGTTGCTGGCGTTTCAATTAGTGAAGAGTTTAATAAAGGCACTGTAAAATTACTATTAGTTAGACCCTATAGTAGAACTAAAATACTTATTTCAAAATTAATTGCTGTATTTATAACAATGCTTATTACTACAGTTGCAATTTTATTATTACAATTTATTATTGGTGGAATTGTATATGGCTTTGGAACTTATATGATGAATGTTGTACAGTTTGATTTTACAACTAATAGCATTATTACATTAAATATTTTTGCATATCTTGGATTAATATTTATATGCAAATTACCAATATTTATTTTAATTGGAACATTAGCTTTTGCACTAAGTACACTTTTCTTAAACTCACCGCTTGCAGTTGCATTACCTATACTTGGATATATGGGCAGCGATATGATTAATATGATTGCTATATCTTATAAATGGGATTGGGTAAAATATTTTGTAACGCCTAACTGGGATCTAAGTCAATATTTATTTGGTGGAACTCCAATGTTTAGCGGAACTAGTATAGAATTTTCTATAACTATTTGTGCAATATATTTTGCAATTATGCTAGTAGCTTCTATAGTTTCATTTAAGAAGAGGAATATTAAGAATGTATGATACTTTAAATTTTATGTAAAATGTAGTATAATATACTAAATCACGCAGTTGAAAGGAGAAAAAATTATGAGGACAGAATTTGTATATCATAACTCGCGGATTTATATTATGTACAACGATGAATATTCCAGAACTTTTGCACAAGACACATTATTAAAAAGTGCTGTTAAACTGCATAGAAATGTTATCTTCTTGGCGTACCATCTACAAGATGAATATGTTTTACTTCACGTAAAACCGTTGGAAATCAACACTAGCTTTTATGAAGCCATTAGGCAAGTAAAAACTGAGTTACTATTTGATAAAAAACTAGTAACTCAGGATGAAATTTTAAGAAAAAAACTGAACGAGCCTAAATTTAGTACAAGAGATACTTTCTTAGAGTTCCTACGGAGTGAAGCATAAAATTAGAAACCGTACAGGCTATTGCCTGTGCGGTTTTCTGTCTATACAGGAAATTTTATACCAATTTGATATTTTGATTTACAAATTCATTACTTTGTCAATCCTTGATTTTTAAGTAAAAACAGACTATAATATTATGGAAAAATAAATAGAAGGTGTAAAATTGAAAACAAAATATATAAATCTAAAAGAAGAATATAATGAAGAAAAAATAAAAGAAGCATCACAAGAGATAGTAAATGGGAATTTAGTAATATTTCCGACAGAAACAGTATATGGAATAGGTGCAAATGCATTAAATGATAATGCTTGTAAAAATATTTTTAAAGCAAAGGGTAGGGCAGGGGATAATCCGTTAATAGTACATGTAAATAATGTAGATATGATTAAACAGCTTGTAGAAGAACCAAATGAAGTAGAAAAAATATTAATTAATTCTTTTTGCCCAGGTCCTTTTACATTAATATTAAAAGCTAAAAATATAATTCCAAAATCAGTTACTGCAGGACTAGATACTGTTGGAATAAGAATGCCTTCAAACAAGATTGCAAATAAGCTAATAGAATATGCAGATGTTCCAATTGCAGCACCAAGTGCAAATGTTTCTGGTAGACCAAGTGGAACAAAAATAGAAGATATATTAAAAGAATTTGATGGTAAGGTTTCAACTATTATAGATGACGGAATGGTAGATATAGGGCTGGAATCAACAGTAGTTAGAGTTATAGATAATAAGGCAAGAATATTAAGGCCTGGTAAAATAACAAAAGAAGATATAGAAAAATTAGGGATAGAAGTAGAAATTGATAAGAATATTCTTGGAAAATATGATGGAAAAGAAAAAGTACTATCACCAGGTATGAAATATAGACATTATGCACCTAATACTAAATGCATGATGATATATAGTAAAAATGAAGAATCTATGGTGAATAAAATAAATGAGCTTATTAAAGATAAAAAGGCATTAGTAGTATGTAGAGATAAAAATTTTGATAAGTATACTACAAGTTATAAAATAAAAATGGGAAATTCACTAGAAGAGATAGCTCATAATATTTTTTCTATTTTAAGACAAGTAGATAAATATAATGTAGACATAGTAATAATAGAGGGTATGCAAAAAGATGGCTTAGGTCTGGCCTTAAATAATAGATTATTACGTGCTTGTGAATATAATTATTTAGAAATTTAGTGATTTTGGTGTCCTCACAGGGGTTGGGGGATGTTCCTTAAATTCCTATTTTAAACACAAAAGAGCTGGTTCTTATGAACTAGTTCTTTTATATAGTGCAGTTAATAAAATCTTTACATAGAATATATAGCCTTAGAAGTAATGCAGTAAACATTCTTAAGGTTTTATATTATTAAAAGTAGACACACAAGCTAAAATAATATATAATATAAATGTACTAAGAAATTAAGGAGTGATTTATATAAATGAAGAAATTTGATGATGGTAATATCCAAATTCAATATAGTGACGAGAATGAGCCGTGTGTGCTCGAACTTATGAACCAAGCACTAATTGCTTACGAGACTATCACAAGTTTATTTAAATTAAAAAATTATGACAGAAAAATTATAATCTACTTATATAATAGTGTAGAAGAATTACATAACGAAGTGTTTGGCGAAAAAAGAGAAGAATGGGAAGTAGCATTAGAAGGTGAAGATGGAAACTTAAAATTAGTAACACCTTTAAATCCAGGAAATGTTCATTCATATAGTGATATCTTGAAAATAGCACAAAAATCTGTTGCAGATATGATTCTTGCAGATAATTTTGATGATATTCCTAATTGGTTAGATATTACGACATATCTTTTCGGATTAAACGACGCAAAAACAATTTATTCGTATCAAAAATTAAATATTAATAATATAAAATCTTATAGTGATGCATATTTTATTACTTTATCATTAATTAACATTTATGGCATTAACAAAATCATAAAAATATATAAAAAAGCAAAAAATTATAACAAGATTTTAAATGCATCAGATAAAGAAATTAACAACAAAATCATTCAATATTATGCAGAAGCAGTATAATATTAAAAATTATTTGAATATTAAATATAAAAATAAAACTCATAGATTAAATATGTTTTAGCGTAATTAATCTATGAGTTTTTGCTTTGTCGAAAAAAGTCAAAAAGCAAAAAAATTGACGAACGAAAATACTTGCTTTTATAAGGTTATAGGTATACAGTAGAATATACAAGCTAAAATTATTTACATTTTAACTTAAGAAAAGAAGGAAAGGGGAAATAAACAAATGAGTAAAAGATTTTGTGGAGGGATATTTTTTGATCCAAAGTTAATGATTGAATTAGGAGTAGAACATCCGGTGAGTTTGCTGTATTATTTAACCTATGAGAATAAAAGCTATGGAATAGAAATAGTAAAAATTCAATATAATGAAGATTCAAAAATGACAAGAGAAGTAGGAAACATAGATGATATATCAGAAAATGAAGCTGAAGTAATTTCAATTATAAATAAGTTAAAAGAAAACTATGTTACACCTATCGTAATGAAAGATATAATAGAGGATATGAAATACGAGATTATCCCTATACAATAGCAACTAGAACTTAAGTTTTGGTTGTTTTTTTATGCTTAATTAGATATAATAGATATGCAAAATAATAGGGAAAAAAGGAACGTCCCCAGATCCCGGATTGGTCCTAAATCCCGATTGGAGGAATAAAATGAGAATTAGATTTAAGCCATGGGCAAGACCAGAATTAGAAGCTTGTAAATTTTATATAGATAATCCAGAAGATTATAAAGGAAAATGGAAAACAGCTTTTAAAAATACAAATAATCCAATACATTTAGAACTTGGATGTGGTAAAGGTAATTTTATATCACAAATAGCATTACAAAACCCAGACATAAATTATATTGCAATAGATTTAGTAGATGCTATGCTTGGACTAGCTAAAAGAAATGTAGAACAAGAATTTGAAGCTAGCCATAAAGAGCCAGACAATGTTATTCTTACTAGATTTGATATAGAACGAATTTTATTAACAATGAATAATAATGATAATATAGAAAGAATTTATATTAATTTTTGTAATCCTTGGCCTAGAGGAAAACATAGAAAGAAAAGATTAACACATACAAGACAATTGGAAAAGTATAAGGAATTTTTAATAGCAGGTGGAGAAATACATTTTAAAACAGATGATGATGATTTATTTGAATCTAGCATAAACTATTTTAAAGAAAGTGGATTCGAAATTATAAAACTAACCTATGATTTACATTCTGAGACTGATTGGGAAGACATCCAAACAGAACATGAAAAAATGTTCTCAGAAAAAGGAATAAAGATAAAAGCTTTAATAGCTAAATTAACAAAAAAATAATGGAGGATGTTATGTATAAAAGAACTGAAACCAGACCTATAAAAGTAGGAAATGTCCAAATAGGAGGTCAAAACAAAGTAAGTATTCAATCTATGACAAATACTAAAACAAAAGATGTAGCTTCAACTGTTAAACAAATATTAGAACTAGAGAAAGCTGGTTGCGAGATAATACGCGTTGCATGTTTAGATATGGAAGATGCAAAGGCAATTAAAGGTATAAAAGAACAAATACATATACCAATAGTAGCAGATATTCATTTTGACTATAAAATTGCAATATGTGCTATAGAAGCTGGAGTAGATAAGGTGAGAATTAATCCAGGTAATATTGGTGGTAAAGAAAAAGTAAAAGCAGTTGTAGACAAATGCAAGGAATATAATGTTCCTATAAGAATAGGCGTTAATGCAGGATCTTTGGAAAAAGATTTGTTAGCAAAGTATGGTGGTAAGCCAACAGCTAAAGCAATGGTAGAAAGTGCAAAAAGGCATGTAAAAATATTAGAGGACTTGGACTTTTATAATATAGCAATATCTTTAAAAGCTTCTAATTTAGATTTATGTATAGAAAGCTATGAAGAGGCAGCTAAAACTTTTAAATATCCATTACATTTAGGAATAACAGAGGCTGGAACAGCATTTAGCGGAACTATAAAATCAAGTATTGGGCTTGGAATTTTGTTAAGAGAGGGAATAGGTGATACAATAAGAGTTTCTTTATCAGATAATCCTATAGAAGAAATTAGGGTTGTAAAAGAAATATTAAAAGATTGTAATTTGTATAATAATGTCCCAACATTAGTTTCATGTCCTACTTGTGGTAGAACACAAATAGATTTAATACCAATGGCAAAAGAAGTAGAAGAATTTTTACAAACTATAAATAGTGATATAACTGTTGCTGTTATGGGATGTGCAGTAAATGGACCAGGAGAAGCCAGTAATGCAGATATAGGTATTGCTGGTGGAATAAAAGAAGGTTTATTATTTAAAAAAGGAAAAATAATTAGAAAGATTCCTCAAGAAAATATTGTAAGAGAATTAAAAGAAGAAATATTAAAAATGATAGAAGGTTAAAATATTGAAAGTAAAAGAACTATTACATGAATTTCAAACAAATCCAGAATACCAAGAATTAGATGAGTTAAGTTTTATTAGAAAAATTTATATAGAAATCGGAAAAAACAAAACTTTTGATGTAAGATACTATTTCGGAAATACAGCGACTCAAAAGCAAATATATAGACTAGCTAAAAAGGGAACTGGAGTTGAAGATAGACTTGAAGATAGAGAAATTATATGTTATTCGTTAGCTAGACAATGTGAATATATTTTTAAGAAATTAGGATATAATTGTACAGTTACACATGAACCAAAAGAATTAGAACATGTGTTTAATATTCTTACACTAAAAAATGGTGATAGGATAAAGCTTGATCTACAGGCTGATTTAGAGTTTATACAAACTGGTAGGAGAACAAGACATTTTGGTACAACAGATGATGAATATGTTTTATTAACTGAGGTTCCCACAGAAGAATTAGAAAGAGCAGATAGGAACATCGGATATACAAGCGAAACTGGAGAATATACAGATGAAGTTATAAGCTCAATTATTGCAGATTTATCTGGTTTACCATTAAAAGATAAAGTAACAAAATTTATAGGCGACGAGAATATAATTAATATTTCAGCCGATATGGGATATATGCAACAATATTCTTTTTATTATAAAATGCTAACAAGTTTAGCAGAAAATGAAATTTGGAAAAAGCTCTATATTTTTCCTTGCAAAGTGAGCCAAGAAGAATATACAAGCTGTATATTCATAAGAGAGCAAGATCCTACTGTATTTTTATATTCTAATAAACATAACAGATTTTTAAATGTAGATATAGAGAGAATTCCAGACTTACAAGAAGAAGGATTAAGATTGGGAGTTAGAGGAACAGAAAATGGAGTAAAACTACTAAGAAGAGCTATTACAGAAAGAAAAAGAAAACTAGACGATTCAGAACAATCTTTATAAGGAGATGGAATATATTAATAAAGCAGTTAATAATTGGCGGTGGAAATACTTTAGAACTATTTAAGATTACTGATTCAAATAATAATGAAGTAAAGTTTATAAATTAATATATTTTAGCTTGCCAATAAAAAAATACTAATATATAATTGAAGAGGCGATAATTCTTAGCCAACAAAACAAAAAGGAGGATTAAAATGGCTTTTATAGATGAAATTAAAAATAGAGCAAAAAAAGATATAAAAAGAATAATACTTCCAGAATCAGACGATGATAGAACATTAAAAGCTACATCAGAAGTATTAAAACAAAAATTTGCAGAAATAATATTAATAGGAAATAGAAATAAAATATTAAAAAGAGCAAAAGAACTTAGTCTAGATAACATAGAAGAAGCAAAAATTGTAGACCCTAATAATTCTGAATATTATAATGAATTTGTAGAACAATTCTATGAATTAAGAAAACATAAAGGAATGACAATAGAAAAATCAAAAGAATTTATGTTAGATAATATTTATTTTGGAATGATGATGGTTAAACAAGGTTATGCAGATGGACTAGTTTCTGGAGCTGTTCATTCTACATCAGATACTTTAAGACCAGCACTTCAAATATTAAAAACAGCACCTGGCACTAAATTAGTATCTGCTTTTTTTATGATGATTGTACCTAATTGTACATATGGAGAAAATGGTGTTTTCTTATTTTCAGATAGTGGTTTAAACGAAAATCCAGATAGTGATGCTTTATCTGAAATAGCAATATCATCTAGTAAAAGTTTTGAACTATTAACAGGTAAAACACCTAAAATAGCAATGCTTTCTTATTCTTCACATGGTAGCGCAAAATCTGAATTAACAGATAAAGTAATTAATGCAACTAATTTAGTAAAAGAAAAAGCACCAGAATTATTAGTAGATGGTGAATTACAATTAGATGCTGCAATAATTCCAGAAGTTGCAGAATATAAGGCTAAAGGAAGTCCATTGAAGGGAGAAGCAAATATTTTAATTTTCCCAGATTTAAATGCTGGAAATATAGGCTATAAGCTAGTTCAAAGGCTTGCAAAAGCAGAAGCATATGGACCACTATGTCAAGGTATTGCAAAACCAGTTAATGATTTATCAAGAGGATGCAGTAGCAAAGATATAGAGGGTGTTGTAGCTATTACTGCAGTACAAGCACAAGAGCAAGATAAATAAATTTGTTGGAGGTTTAATATGAAGATTTTAGTAATTAATTGTGGAAGCTCATCATTAAAATATCAATTAATAGATATGGCTTCTGAAAAGGTAATGGCAAAAGGAACTTTTGAAAGAATAGGTCAACCCAATTCATTCTTAACACATAAAGTAAATGGTGAAAAATATAGATTAGAAAAACCTGTATGCAATCATGAAGAAGCACTAGAATTTTCTTTAGAACAATTACTAAATCCAGAATATAAAGTAATTGATTCATTAGAAGAAATAAATGCTACAGGACATAGAATAGTTCATGGCGGTGAGAAGTTCAACAAACCTGTAATAGTTACAGAAGAAGTTATAAAGGGAATTGAAGAATGTATAAGTTTAGCACCACTTCATAATCCAGCTGCAATTATGGGAATAAGAGCTGCACAAAAATTAATGAATGGAAAACCAATGGTAGCTGTATTTGATACAGCATTTCACCAAACAATGCCAAAAGAACATTATATATATGCAATACCAAAAAGATATTATGAAAAATATGGTATTAGAAAATACGGTGCACATGGAACTTCACATCAATATGTTGCTAACCGTGTAGCTGAATTAGAAGGAAAACCAATTGAAGATTTAAGAATTATATCTTGCCATTTAGGTCAAGGTGGAAGTATATGTGCAGTTCAAGATGGTAAATCTGTAGAAACAAGTATGGGACTTACACCACTTGCTGGAATTCCAATGGGAACACGTTCTGGTGATATTGATCCATCAATTGTTACTTTTATTATGAGAAAAGAAGGTTTAACACCTGACGAAATGGAACATATATTAAATAAAGAATCTGGAATTTTAGCATTATCAGGAGTTACACAAGACTGTAGAGATATGGAGGCTGCAGCCGCAGAAGGAAATGAGCAAGCTGCACTTGCAATAAAAATACACAATTATTTAATTGCTGCTCAAATAGCAAAATGTGCTGTTGCAATGAATGGATTTGATGTTATGCTATTTACTGCAGGAATCGGAGAAAACCAAAAGAATATTAGAAAAGGAATTTGCGAAAATTTAAAATTCTTAGGTGTAGAGATAGATGACGAGAGAAATGATGTAAAAGGTGAAGAAAGATTAATTTCTTCAGATGATTCTAAAATTAAAGTATATGTAGTTCCAACAGATGAAGAACTAATGATAGCAAAACAAACACTAGAATTAATAAAATAATTGATTTTGAACTTTAGGGATTATCCTTAAAGTTCATTTTATTTACATAAAGCCAATAAATTAAAAAGCATTATTGCTGAATGAGTTCTAATAAATTAAGATGGACTAAGCATAAGATACAAATAAGATTTTATTTAAACATCTCTGTAAAGGATATACATCAATATATCCAATAGATGATTTTTACACTGGTCTATCAGATTCCTTAATATTAAAAATTAGGAGTGTTGTTGAAACTGAAGCTATTGATAGGAAAACTGATGTATTTTGCTGGAAAAGAAAGGCTGTTCGCTTCCCAAGGAACAGCGTCCACGTGGAGGACGAGAATTAATTCCTAGTTTGTTTTTATATAAAATTTATCATACCATAATTAACATAATTTCATATTATATATAAAGATAATATGAAAGGGGGAAGAGTATGGAATTAAAAGATATTAATATAGGGTTTACTTTAACTGGATCTTTTTGCACATTTAAAAAAGTAATCCCTAAAATAAAAGAGCTTAAAGAATTAGGAGCAAATATACTACCAATAATGTCATATAATAGCTATAATTTAGACACTAAATTTGGAAATGCTAAAGATTTTATAGAAGAAATAGAAGGTATTACAGAAAACAAAATAATTCATACAATACAGGGAGCAGAGCCTATAGGACCAAAAGGATTAACTGATATTATGGTTGTAGCACCTTGTTCTGGCAATACCATTGCTAAACTTGCAAATTCAATAATTGATACGCCTGCTGTTATGGCAATAAAATCGCATTTACGTAATCAGCGACCTCTGGTAATAGGCATTTCAACAAATGATGGACTTTCAGGTTCTGCTGAAAACATAGGAAAATTACTGAATAGGAAAAATTATTACTTTGTGCCATTTACACAAGATAATCCTATTACCAAACCTACATCTATAGTGTTCAAATTTGATTATTTAATACCTACCATAAAAGGAGCATTAGAAAACAAACAGATACAACCAGTAATAGGGTAAGCAATTGATATTATAGAAAAATCTGGTTTCACATTAAAAGTCACTAACCAGTGTTACAGTTAGTGACTTTTGCTTTATTTATCTGCTGAATAATCCGAAAGCGGATTTACATCAACTGCATTTCTAACTTGTTCATTAGCAACATGAGTATAAATTTCTGTTGTAGAAATACTTTCATGTCCTAAAAGCTCTTGAAGAGCTCTTATATCAACATTTCCATACTGATACATAAGTGTTGCTGCAGTATGTCTTAATTTATGGGTAGAATATTTTTTTGTGTCTAAACCTGCACGTCTTAATTCTTTATCAACTACATATTGAACTGTTCTTTTACTAATTCGTTCCTTTCTCTCACTTAGAAACAATGCTTTAACTGAATCCGGCTTTATACCAATCTTAGGTCTAACTTCTAAATAGTCATTAATAGCTTTTAGACAAGCTTTATTTAAATAGATTGTTCTCTCTTTATTACCTTTACCTATTACAGTCATTTTAGCATCATCAAATGAAATATCATTTATATTTATACCAACTAATTCGGACAAACGAAGCCCACAGTTTAAAAATAAAGTTATAATTGCATAATCTCTTTCTTTATTACGTTCTTCATCACTTGTAACAGTTAATAATTTTTTACTATCATCAAGAGTTAAATATTTAGGCATACGTTTTTCTATCTTTGGAGTTTCTAAATTTTGTGCAGGGTTTTTTTCTATCAAATTGGCTTTTTGTGATAAATAATTAAAAAATACTCTAATACTACTAACTTTTCTTGCACGAGTAGCGGCTTTACTATGATATGTAGTTGTTAAATATGCAAGAAAAGCATGAATATCATTTAATTCTATCTTTTTTATTACATCAAGAGATAAATTGCTTATGTTAATATCTTTAAAATCTTTAGCATTTGTAAGATGAAAATGAACCATAATAAATTTCAAGAACGTTGCTAAGTCATAATTATATTCTTTTATTGTGTTTGGTGATTTATTTAAAATTGTTACAGAATAGTCTAAAAAAGAATTTAGATATTCGGGGTTCATATCACGTGAAATCATTTGTTCCTCCTTATGTTATTCTTCAAAGTTTGACATATTATTTGAAAGTTTATCTATTATATCTAAAATGAATGTTATTATAATATAGCATAATGCAAAATTATTTTTATTAAACAAATTACCTATAAAAGATGGTGTAAATAATTGATCAATATAGAATCTTGAATATACATAATTTCCTGTAAATACAATTTGGAAATTAACATGATATTTATTATAAAATTCTGATAAATAATCTAACATATCTGATGTTAATATTTCTGTTGCATTTATTCTGTCATTTGAATATACATGTAAAACTTTATTAAAATTTGCATTATCCATTTCTATATATTTTAATAATGAATTAGTTGTTCCTAACGCATATGTAGTATTATGCTCTAAGTTTTCGGTATTTATTTTAGTGTATGATGGAATTGTTTTATCTAAAATAACTGTAGAAAAAATTCCGTTAAATACATTTTCATCTGTGGATGTTGCTGAAATATTAGAAGCATAAAACTTATAATTATCTTTAGTAGCACCACTTATTGTATCTTTTGTTATTAAGCTACTAAGTTGTAAATTATCAAAACAAGCAGTTTGATAATAATTTTCTTCATCTACATATGATGTATTATTATAAGTTAAGCTAGGATCTATTAATTGTAGAAATCTTTTTATAACATTTGAATATTTCACTTTAAATTTTTTAAATTCTAGTAAAAATAATATTACTGTTACAGCTAATGCAATTAATGGAATTATAGCAAAAGCCATATTAAAAGAATTTAAATATGTAAAAATAAAAGTAAATAAGAATGCCATGAAACTGATTATACCAATAATACTAAAAATCATCAGCTTTTTTTTACTAATAGTTATATCTAAAAAATCAAGTTCATTAAATTTGTTATATAATTCTCCAAATTCTTTAGGTGTCTGGGCTATATCTACCTTTTTAGTAGAAAAATTTGGCATTAAAATAAATTTGTATACTAAAAAACCAACCATTACTACGATTAAAATCTCTAAAAATATCATTTGTAATTCCTCCTATTTAAGATATTCTATCATAACTTAATATAGTATGTAAATTTTTTGACAATTTTTATAAAAAGTTTTATACTAAATATAATTATGAACAATAGAATAGGGGAGGAATATAATGACAATAGCATTAATAGTAATATTAGTTATTATAGTATTATATGTTATTATCACATATAATAAATTTGTAACACTAAAAAAACAAATGAAAAACTCTTATAGTGTTATAGATGTTTATTTAAAAAAGAGATTTGATTTAATACCAAATTTAGTAGAAGTAACGAAAGGTTATGCTGATTATGAACAAGATGTTTTAACTAAAATAACAGAATATAGAACTGCTTATAATCAAAATAAGGACAAAGATGCATTGAATAAATTAAATGAACAATATAATAATTTAATATTAGTAGTTGAAAATTATCCAGATTTAAAAGCTAGTGAACAATTTTTAAAATTGCAAAAAAGTCTTATAAAAGTTGAAAGCGAATTACAAGCTGCCAGAAGAATTTATAACAATGATACTACTAAATATAATACAAAATTAAATGTTTTTCCTTCTAATATTATTGGCAAAATATTTAATTTTAAAGAAGGAGAATTATTTGAATTAGAAGACAGAAAAATCGAAGGAGACAATATTAAAGTTGATATGTAAAAATAAAGAAGAAGCTTATCTAGGCTTCTTCTTTATTTTTGCTTAAGTTAATAAAACAATTTATTAAGTCTTCAAAATTATCATATCTATTTTCTAGCATAATTGTTGCTGTCTGAATAGAATTATTATTAAGAATTAAATAATCCAATGTAATTTTATATTTTTTATTGTTAATTTTATTTACTTCTTTTACCGTAGTAATTTCATATACAAGTGGTAATTCAGACAAATTCAAAATTTCTTCCATGCCACTTATACCACTAAAATAAATCTTATTACTTTCAACATTATTAAAGTTCGGATTGGTAAACATTACAACATATAATTTTTTATCAAACACATAAACTCCACGCTCAAATAATATTGTTTTTCTTCTAATCATAAACATCACAAATATAATTAGAGGACAACATAAAATGCCATAAATTAATGCTATCATAAGAAGTAAAGCTCCAATATCTACATTTATAAACATAAATATTAAAGCAATAAAAACAATTATTAGAAAAACAACCATTAATTGTGTATAATTTTTATATTTATTTGGAGCCCAAAATTTAAAATTATTATCTTGCATAAATCACACCTCCTCTATAAAACTTATTATATCTATATCATATATTATAAACTAATACAATAGCATTTGTTTTTATTAAAACTAGTCAAAATACGTGTTTTATGGTATAATTAAGAGTGATACAAAAGAAAGTTGAAAAAAGGAGGAAAATGTAATGACAGAGGTGGAAGCTTTATGCCGGAAAATATTGTCAGCTCATCTTAAACTAGTCGAGGATTTCTGTGAGGAGGCAGTGTATGCAAATGACAAAGAAGTCCGTGAATCTGAAATCTTGGAAGATAGCAATTTTCCAAACGAATTTAGAATTATTCGCGATAGGTATGGAAATCCTAGAAATTTCATTAACTTACTGCATCGCGAACTAAAAAAACTGGCAAAAGAGGAATATTTGCCCTATGATCCGTCACTGCAGGAAATTGTACAGATTTCCCGGCTTTTCTTGAAAGAGTCAAAAGCGCAGATGGAAAAACTGAAGGATTATGCAAACTCGGTAGGAGTACCAGCATTGATTCTTGCTATTGAGGAATTCAAACACCTTAAAAAGCAAGAAAAAAAGCTCGGTATTGAGCGGACTGTTCTGGTTTCTGAGGAAGACGAAGAAGTCTTACGAAGAATCAGATTTTATGCACAAATCTCTGAATATCTTCCAGGAAACAAGCGGGGGTAATCCCCGCATTTTCCTATTATATGGAAAACAAGGAATGTCCCTAAATCCCGAATAGAATTTTATAAAAAAGCCTTTAAAAAAATTTTCTTTATTGGTATAATAAATTAAAATTATTAAAAAGGGAGTAAGGAAATGGGAACAATTGATAATAATGTATCACAATTATATGACTTGCTAAATCATATACCAGTAACCAAAGATAATGCTGCTAAAATTCAAGAAATAAAAGATGCAATTGGCAAAAATGACTTAAAAAAAGCACTTGATGGTATAAAAGAATTAAATATAGCTATACAAAATAAGAAAAAAGAATTAAAAAAAAGACAAACCCAAAAGGAAAAAGATGAACAAGATGCTTTAGAAGCAGAAAAGAAAGAATTCGAAGCTGAACAAATTAAAGAAGATGAAGTAGAAAGATTTCCAAAAGAATTACAAGATTTAGACTTAGAAGAAGACTATATTGGTTTATTACTTTATGACCCAAGATATATAGTAAGCTATAATTTTTTATATGATGAAGTATGCTTTCAAGATGAAAGAATGCTTAATTTATATAAAAGTGTTATCTTTACAGAAGGTGAAAAATACGCACCAGAAGCAGTAAAAAGGAAATTTAACTTTGCAAAAACTACTAGAGAAGTATATGAATTAAAGAAACAATTAGTAACTCGTATCAAATTACAAAGAACAGTTACTATGGAAAAAGTATATATAGATTTAAAAAAATTATTTATCTTAAGAAATTGGTATTTAAAAATACCAATCAAAAGTGTTCAAGAAAAAGTTGTTGAAATTAGAAATTACGAATTATATGATAAAATGTCAGTAGAAGAAGTAGAAAGTGCTGTAGAACAAGTTACCGCTACAGAAAAATTTAAAAGAGCAGTATTAAATAAAGGACTTACAGAATTCTTAGAAACAGGAGAAAACAACTTAACTACAGGAATTCCGTTGCCATTTGAACGTTTATCAAAAGAGTTTAAAGGTTTAAGAAAAGGAGAAACAATGGCTGTTGCGATGCCTTCTAACTCTGGAAAAAGTAGATTTACAATCAATCTAGTAGCTAATTTATCATTAGTTCATAAAAAAAGAGTTTTGGTAATCTCTAACGAGATGTCAGAAGAAAAAATGAAATTATGTTTAATGACAACAATTATAAATGATCCAGAAATTCAAAAAATTCATGGTAAAAAATTACATAAAACCGAAGGAGAATTGTTAGAATTTAAGTTTAGAGCAGATGAGGGGTCAGATGTAAAAACTGACGAGGATGGTTTTATATTACAAGAAGATGGAGAATCTAGAGCAGATTTTGTAAAAAGGCTAGCTAAAATTTCTAAAGAATTTAGAGACACTATTGCTGTTACAGATTGGATAGATAAAGAAATTAATAACTCAATTTATTTTATTAACATAACAGATCATACTAATGATGAATTGCAAAAAGTTATAATGAATTATTATTATATGAAACATATTGAATATATATTCTACGATACATTAAAAACAGATACTGAACACATAGGAAATGGGGAAGAGGTAAAGAAAACTGCAACTATTCTTTCTAACTTAGCACAAAATTTTAATATGTTTATCTTTTCAACATTACAATTAACAGAAACAGCAACTTGGCCAATCAATTTAACAATCAATGACTTACAAGCTAGTAGAACAGTAAAAGAAGTATTAGATACATTATGTTTGGTAAAACAAATCAATCACGAAAATTATAAAGATTATGAATATTCAATAGAAGAAATGGATGAAAAATGTTATGACTTAATAAAATATGATGACCCAGATGTAAGATATTATGCTTGTGTTGTAGATAAGAACAGAGCCGGTGCTAAGCCAAAATTGCTATTTAGATTAAATTTAGCATATAACAGATGGGAAGAACTTGGCTACCTAAAATTAAAACAACAGGAGCAAGATAGAGCAAATAATTAATGTAGACTGGAAATAGTACTTAACTATTTCCAGTTTTATACTATTTATAGTAATAATTTATACATGCCTTGAATATATATATTTAAGGAGGTACGAGTTATGGTAGAGGAAAGAAAGCAAACTAATATTAATGTTATGCAAAATATTGTTTTAGAAAATAGAGAAAAACTAAATGTAACAGGAATAAATGATATTTTAAGTTTTGATGATCAAGTAGTTATTCTTTCAACAGATTTAGGTATGCTTACAATAAAAGGTTCTGAATTAAAAATAAACAAATTAAACATAGATGAAAGCGAAGTAAAAATAGAGGGAAATATATCAAATATAGGATACAGTCAAGATATAGCGGAGAAGAAAAGTGAAAATATCTTTAGTAAAATATTTAGATAATTTAGGGGTTTTGTATGTTACAACTATATAATTTTTTTATATTTATTATTTTAGGTATAATTATTAGTTTTATATTTGATATATTTAGAATTTTAAGAAAAAAATTCAAAACAAGCAATTTTATTACTTATATAGAAGATATTTTATTTTGGGTTATATCAGGATTTTTAATAATTTCAGCTATATTTAAGTTTAATGATGGAGAATTAAGAGCCTATCTCTTTATTGGAATTTTTCTAGGCATAATAATATATATAATGCTATTTACAAAGCTAGTAAATAATATATTCTTAAAAATTCTTACACCTGTTAAATTATTATTAGACTTTATTTTATCGTTATCTAAGAAAATTTTTGTTTTTATAACTAATTGTCTAAAAAATTGTAAAAATAAATCAAAAAAAACTATACAAAAAAACAATTATAATGTATAATTAGGTAGAATTGATTATAGGAGAGAAAATATACTTATGAAAAGAATTTTTAGAAATAAAAAAATATTAAAAGTTATTATAATTTTAATTGTATTATCTTATTTTATTTATGTTCTTATTAAACAACAAACAACATTAAATTCATATCAAACAGAACAAGATTATGTTTCTTCACAAATTCAAGATCAACAAGAATATAAAAACGAATTAGCAGATATGGAAGCAAACATTAATTCCGATGAATACATAGAACAAATCGCTAGGGATAAATTAGACATGTATTTACCTAATGAGAGAGTTTATGTTGACGCCAATAAATAAAATTTAAAATATTAATAATAGGATTCTAAAGACTTTATACATATATATCTGTTATTAAACTTCTATTTTCGTATTCTTATTTAATAACAGATATATACTTCTTTTATCCATTTATTTTTCTATTTCTTATTATCAAACTTTTAATCTAGAATATTATTTCTCATGTAATTAGCTTAATTAAATATAGGAGGGATTTTATGAACTTAGAAGATTATAGTCTAAGTGAATTAAGAGAGCTTGCAAAAAACAAAAATATTAAAGGATATTCAAAATATAAAAAGAGTGAATTAATTGACCTATTAACAGAAAATGATACAACTAATAACGAAGACAAAAATAATGAAAGTGTTGTAACAGATAGTAATACAACATATAAAATTACTAATAGTGATGACAAAATTGCAGAAGGAATATTAGAAGTATTACCTGATGGATATGGTTTTTTAAGGGGCGAAAATTATCTTTCTACACCAGATGATGTATATATTTCCCCAGTACAAATAAGAAGATTTAAACTAGATACAGGTGACCATATAAAAGGAATTTCCAGAATGGCAAAGGAAGGGGAGAGATTCCCATCTTTAATTTTCGTTGGAGAAGTAAATGGTGAGGCACCAGAAAAAGCATATAGGAGAAAGAAATTTGACGATTTAACACCTATTTATCCAACCGAAAGAATAAAATTAGAAACTGAGCCAAATGAATATGCAATGAGAATGATAGATTTAATTAGTCCAATAGGAAAAGGACAAAGAGGAATGATTGTGGCTCCACCAAAAGTTGGAAAAACAACTTTAATTAAAAAATTTGCTAATAGTATTACAAAAAACAATCCAGAAATAGAATTAATAGTATTATTAATAGACGAAAGACCAGAAGAAGTTACAGATATGAAACGTTCTATAAATGGAGATGTAATATATTCAACATTTGATGAATTGCCAGAACATCATGTAAAAGTAGCAGAAATGGTAATAGAGAGATCTAAAAGACTTGTAGAACAAGGTAAAGATGTTGTTATTTTACTAGATAGTATTACAAGACTTGCTAGAGCATATAATTTAGTTATTCCTTCATCTGGTAGAACTTTATCTGGAGGTCTTGATCCAAATGCATTACATAAGCCTAAGAAATTTTTCGGTGCTGCAAGAAACATAGAAAATGGAGGAAGTTTAACTATACTCGCTTCAGCTTTAATAGAAACTGGAAGTAGAATGGATGATGTAATATTCGAAGAGTTTAAGGGTACTGGTAATATGGAAGTACATTTAGATAGGAAATTATCTGAAAAACGTATTTTCCCTGCAATTGATATTAATAAGTCTGGTACAAGAAGAGAAGATTTACTTCTTACTCCTAAGGAAATGGAGACTGTTTATGCATTGCGTAAGGCTTTAAATAATTTACCTGTAGCCGATGTTACAGAAAACATTATTTCTCAAATGGTACAAACAAAGAATAATGCAGAATTTCTAGATAAAATAGATTTATATTTAAGAAGATTTAAATAATTGGGGATGAGGTGCTTTTATATGGTGCATATAAAGAAATTAAAGATAATAATGATATCTATTATTTTGGCAGTTATAGCATTAATACCTAACAATGTATTAGCAGATGGACCATCTTATGATATTACCAATTATGATATGGATGCTTATATTCAAGAAGACGGAACAATTCATATAGATGAGTCTATTACTTATTATTTTTCTAGTAGCGCAAATGGTTTAACGCGTGATTTAAGATATTTTTATAAAACTAATAAAGATTCAATGGAACCAAACTCTGCTAGATATCAAGCAACTGGAATTGAAAATATAACTGTCGCTGTTACAAATCCAGCTAATATAACAACCAATTTTACAAAAGCATCTAATGCTGAGAAAGGTGATAATGGTGTTTACACTGTAGATGCAGTAAATGCAGATAGAACAGACGGATATGATATAATGGTTTATTCTCCAATATCTTCTAATAATTTTCAAACTGTACATTATTCATATGATATAACAGATGCAGTTGTTCAATATAATGATATGAGTGAAATATATTATAATTTTATAGGTAATGGGATAGAAACTGATGTAGATGAGTTTAATTTAGATATTTATTTGCCAAAATCTATAAATATGGATGATGTAAAATATTATCCTCATACATATGCTACAAAACTAGAGGATATACAAGTTATGTTGGATTCGGCATCAAATTGTATTAGTTTTAATATTAGAAATATTCCATCTGGTAAGCCTGTTGATGCTAGAATAGTTTTTCCTAATACTGTACTAATGAATTGTACAAAAAAATATAATAATGATTATGATTTTAACAGTCTATATAAAATTGAAAATAGTATGTCTTTAGGAAATACTAGATATTTTATACATATAACGATTAATGTTATTTTAGTAGTATTACTAGTTATTTTATGCATAATTTTCCTAACGTATGGAATTATTAAAAGTAAAAAATATAGAACAACTGTAAAAAATGCAAACTATTTTAGAGATATACCCAAATGTTTAAATTTATTAGAATATCAAGCATTATTACCAGCAAAGAGTACTAATGCTCTAAGTTCTAATTTAATTATTGCAACAATACTAGATTTAACTAATAGGAAAATATTAAATATGGAAACAAAAAAAGGTGCTAATAAGAAAAAAGAAGCTGATTATGAATATAATGTTTCTATTAATCAGAATGCAGATTTTACCCAATTGTGTCCATATGAAAAACAAATACTATCATTAATTTTTTCAGATCAAATATCTACAGATTTTAATGCTTCAGCTTATACAGAAACAACAGTAGAATTAAATGCTCGCTTTAAAGAAATTTCTAAGAACAGAAAATTAGTTCAACAAATCTCTAAAGCTAGCTCAAAAAAATTAATTGATAATAAAAAAATGTATAAAAAAGTTAAGACAAGTTTAATATTAAATTTCATAATATTAATTGTAACATTATTAATAGTATTTTTATTTAATACTTTGGTAATGAATCCTGATAAAGCACTTGGAATTATAGAATTAATTATATCTTCTATTTTTATAGCATTGTTTTCATTTATTGTAGTAGTAATATTAGATGATTTATATAAAATTCCTACCGACCAATATGCTCAAGAGCAAAAAGAAGTACTTGGACTATGGAAGTATTTAAAAGATTATAGTTTAATAAAGGACAGATACCCGATAGAGATAAGTATTTGGAATGAATACTTGGTATTTGCTTCCTTATTTGGTATTGCAGATAAAGTAGCGAAAGAATTCAAAGAAGAATTAATAAAAGCTGGATACTCAGATGATAAGATATATTTAACATATCCAGTCTTGTGTATGTCTAGCTATTCGTCTTCATTTGCAACTTCAATAAATTCTTCTACTGGCTATTCCGGTTCTGGTTCCGGTGGAGGAGGAGGCCGGAGGCGGTGGAGCAGGTGCTTTCTAATTCACTACTATTTAATATTTAACATACATAAAAGTCCCCTATCTTATTAAATTAAGATAGGGGACTGTACTATTAAATGAATACCGAACATTTGCTCTTTTAGAATTCGCAGTTATTTGGTGTTCTTGGGAAAGGTATCACATCACGAATATTTTGCATTCCTGTTAAATACATAATAGCTCTTTCAAAACCAAGACCAAAGCCTGCATGTTTACAGCTACCATATTTTCTTAAATCTAAGTACCAGTCATAATTTTCTAAAGGCATATTTAATTCTTTTATTCTAGCTAATAATTTGTCATAGTCGTCTTCTCTTTGACTTCCACCAATAATTTCACCTATTCCAGGAGCTAATAAATCAGCTGCTGCAACAGTTTTTCCATCATCATTTAGTTTCATATAAAATGCTTTAATTTCTTTTGGGTAATCAGTTACAAATACAGGTTTTTGGAATATCTTTTCACATAGATATCTTTCATGTTCTGTTTGTAAATCAACACCCCAACTAACCTTATATTCAAATTCATCATTATGCTTTTCTAATTCTGCAACAGCATCAGTATAACTAATTCTTGCAAAATCTGAATTTATAACATTATTTAATCTATCTAAAAGACCTTTATCTACAAAATTATTAAAGAATTGCATTTCTTCTGGATAATTATCTATAACATATTTAAAGATGTATTTAATCATTTCTTCAGCTAAATCCATGTCGTCATTTAAGTCTGCAAAGCATATTTCAGGTTCAACCATCCAAAATTCTGCGGCATGCTTAACAGTGTTAGAATTTTCAGCACGGAATGTTGGTCCAAATGTATATACATTGCAAAAAGCTTCTGCAAATGTTTCAGCATTTAATTGACCACTTACTGTTAGATGTGCTGGCTTTCCAAAGAAGTCTTGAGAAAAATCTACATTTCCTTTATCATCTTTAGGCAAATTATTTAAATCAAATGAATTTACATTAAACATTTCTCCAGCACCTTCTGCATCGCTTGCTGTAATTAGAGGTGTATTTACATATACGAATCCTTTTTCTTGGAAGAATTTATGTATTGCATATGCTAGTGCACTTCTAACACGGAATACAGCATTAAATGTATTACTCCTTGGACGTAAATGTGCAATTGTTCTTAAATATTCAAATGAATGTCTTTTCTTTTGAAGTGGATAGCTATTATCTGATAAACATTCTATTTCTACTGCAGTTGCTTGTATTTCAAATGGTTGTTTAGCATTCTCTGTTAATATAAAATTACCTTCAACTTTTATTGTAGAGCTAATAGTTAATTTACAAATATCATTAAAGTTTACTAAATTATCATTAAAAACTACTTGTACATTTTTAAAGAAAGTACCATCATTTAATTCTATAAATCCAAATGTTTTTGAATCTCTTATAGTACGAACCCAACCTTCGATACAAATATCTTTACCTGCATATTTTTCTTTTTGTCTATATAGATCTTTTAAAATAACTTTTTCCATATTATCCTCCTAAAAAATATAAAATCTTTCCATATTATATGACATTTTATATATAAATTCAATTAAAATAGTAAAATTAGTAAAAATAGGCTTTTTTTAGTAATAAAATTATATAGGTTTTAAATAAAAAAGGCTTAGAATCGATTCTCGTGCGTTGTGTCTTGAAAGTATTGAAAATAGTGGAACATAGTCGTTTGTAATAATAATTAATAATTTTTAATTATAAATACAGTAATTTTTTTATATTATAAAGGCTAAATCTTTTAAAAGAGAAATACTTTTTTCAATATATAATAAATAAATGGACAAATATAAATTATGAAGGTATAATACCAAAAGAGGGAAGGAATATATACGACATCAACCGAAGAAAATAGTATCAAAGATAACCAAATTAATTATAATAAAAGATATAGAATTATAAGAAAAATTTTTATTGTATTGGAATTATTAATGTTTTTATTTTTTAATACTTTCATAAGATGTGCTTGTGGTAGACTATTTTTTATTCAATTCCTCCAATTATAATGGTAAGTATTTTTTATTTTATAACAAGAAATAGGGTAGGTACTAAAAAAGAACAAAAAATGATGGTTATTGTTTATATTATGCTATTAATAAGTTTCTATATCTCACTAGTAGCTATTCAGAATCCACATAATACAATAATAAGTTAAAATATAAAACGTATATATATATGTGTGTACTAAAGTAAATATAATTTTTAAAAGAGAAAGAGGGAGGGTAGTAAATATACAATATTGGACATTGAAAAATGAATATATAACATTGCACAAAATCAAAGTTTTGCGCAATAAGGCGTAGGGGTAAAATATAAAGAGTATGTTCTGGTACTCCTTGATACATCTGGCTTACAGCTATTTATGTACTTCTTCTTTTTCTCTAAATATTGCTTATTTTATGTGTTTTTATTATTTCTTATTATTTTATATTATTCATTATTATTTGTATTAAATTTGTAATTATATATAATTTGTTATCCTTAATATTTAAACCTTTTAAAATCAATTTTAAAGCTTTTTAATTTTATTATTATATAACTTGTTATCTAATTATTTTTTTATTATCTTATTTATTATTTTATCTGAAGAAATTTTTTATTACTTTTATATTATTTGTATTTTTTTAGAAAATTTTATCCAATTTGCTCAAAGTCGCTAAAACCCTCTATTTGCCGTATTTTTAAGACAACAAACTATATGTCTAAAAAATAAAAACGGCTTAAAATCGATTCTCGTGCGTCGTATTTTTGACACTTTTTAGCCATTTTTTGAAAGTATTGATTTATAGGCATTTATAAGTATTTTTATATATTTTATCTATATTAGATATAACATTTTATATATTCTAAACATATAACTTGTTAGGTTTATTATTAAAATGTCTTAAAAACGATTTTAAAGCTTAATAAATTATAATTTTATTTGCATAATCTAAGTAGCTTTTTATAATTTAATTTTCATATTACTAAATCTATTTTACAATTTATAATTTTAGTTTTCTTATTATAATGTATCTTAATTTTAATTCAAATTAGATTTTAAACAATTTATTTAATCAAAATGATAAATTACATATTATAAATATAAATTCATTTTAAAACTAATTTTTAGTTATTGATTTTTAATTTGAACTGTTCAAATGTTCGTTTTTGAGATTTTAGTGTTTGGTATAAAAATTTTATAATTTAAACATTGCACAAAATTTTGAATTATATAATTTATTATAATTTTATTTGTATCTTAAATTTATTTTTTAAAAATAGCCTATTGCCCTACTCCCTTCTATAAAACCTGTAAAACAAAAAAGATTAGTTATATTTCAAACTAATCTCATAAATTGTAAGTTGACGAGATGCATTATCTTCAAACATCATTCAAAATATATGAACAAATCTATATAAAATTTTAATCTTAATGTTCTATATTATAGTTTTACCTATATATTGTGTTGCAATTCTATTTTCTGGTTTTTCATCAAATAAATATAAAAATATTAAAAATACCCATTCTAAAGGTTTCATTATTATATATGTAACATCAGCTTGAATTGCCGTATTTATATGTTTAGATAGAGGATATCCATATTTATCATAAATATATCTCACAAAATGATGAAATTTAGGTGTTCTTTCCTGTATTAAATCTTCAAAAGCATTTGCTACACATAATTGTCTATTAACTACTATTTTCTTTCCTCTCCTAATTCCCATTCTAATAGGTTTTACTAAATTTTTATGACCTCTTAATGAAACAGTACATAAATAATGTCCATCATATTCAATTGGTGGTGGAGAAATTTTTGTTGATAAAGTCCAGTCACTTGTTTCTAAAAATGCTTTGATTGCTTCATCTGGTCTTTGTCCAAATAATACCAATATACATATCAGTATTACTGTAAGTGGTATTGACAGAACAATAGCAAGAATTGACCAGTTATCAGTATTATAGAGTATTTTACTACACTCATTTAAAATTTTATTATCATATTTTTTTGCCTTTATATTCTTTTCTTTATATTTTTTTATTACTTCAATCTGAGCTCTTATACTACATAGGATATAATTTATAGGAAATAATATCAAATATGGTATTCCAAAAAATGCTTTTTCCATTGTATTATAGCCTAACTGAATTATGAAAATTATCATATATATAGAACATATTAAAATCCCAGACATTGAACATACAATTACTAATGGTGGTAGTTTTAATTTTTTTATTCTTATTAAACAGTATGATACTATTCCAACTAAAACTATTGCAAGAACTGTTGGCATACTCCAAGAAGCTATTGGACTATGGACATCTATTTCTCCTCCTCCTAATCTTAAACTTTGGTTATAATCTTTAAATGAATATAAAAAATACAATAATCCTGTTAAAATCATTCCTAATGAAAATGTTAAAATATCTATTAAATTTTCTTTTATTTTCTTTTTCTTAAATAGATTTATTATATTCAGTATTGTTAAAATTAACGGAACCACTAAACATATAAATGCTATTATCATATATAATATTAGCATATACCTTTTCCTTTCTTGTTTATTTTAATCACTAGAATCTCCTGCTCCTATAACTTTTCCATTGATTGCATCAATATAAATATACAAGTTCGTTAATGGATCGTTTCTATCAAATAGTCTTATTTTCCACATTATTTTATTTTCATATTCTTCATTTTTCCATTCATTTCTCCAATGATATAATTTACTTATATCATCTAAACCCAAAATCAATTCTCCTGCAATGAAATCATTAGGGCTCTCTCTACTATAAAATTCCGATTTCCATCCTTGATATTGGTACTTTTGCTTTTTAGCTTCATTATCTGCTATATCAGCTGCTGTTTCTATAGATATTATTTCTGTCTTTGTATGATTTTCATTTGTATAATATTTTCCATTTTCAACAAAATATTCGACGCCATTTTCATTATTATTAACAGTAAATTGACTTACACTTGATTCGTCTAGATTTGTATTATAATATATACAATTCGTATTTACAACTTTACTTACTATTAGAACATTAACAATATATTCATCACAAAAATTTCCTAATTCATACTTTATATTGCCAATGCTTTGTTTTATTTTTTGAATTTCGTATCTTGATACTATTATAACTACACTTTGTCTATCAAAATTTACTTTAGGTAATTCTTGATTTATTTTAAAATTTAATTTTTCTAGCATCTCATAATAATCGTTCTCGCTATGTTCTATAACTTTTTTATATACACCTGCTACTTTTGTTTGTGATAGTGGCATATCATAAGCAACTTTTGATAAGGTGTTTTCTGAAACATAACTATATTCTGTATCAAAATCATATCTTGTTTCATCTTTTGTTAAATTATCTATTTTTTTTATTAAATTTGACTTATCATCTAAAGAATTCTTTATAACTTGTGCACTATCTGATAATCGTTTTATTATGCCTATTTCATTTTCTTCAAACATAAACACAAAGTTTTTGCTTTTGGTATCATAATCAAATTCTATAAAACTACCTCTATTTTGCATTTCACTTATTTGTTCTTCAGAATAAACTTTTTCATTTATAGTATTTGTAGTTCTATTATATAATTCAGAATAAATTTGGGTATATTCATTTGTGCCAGCATCTATGATTATATCCTTCCATACCTTTCTAACTTATAAATTACTAATTGTTTTCCAATAATTGTCCCAATATTCTATCAATATCGGGAAAAACAATATTTTTCATTCCATGATTATATAAATTCAAAACTTTAATAGCTTTACTGATAATTTCATTTTGTAATTTATTTGACAGTTTTATAGCTACTTTATTTTTTATGTATTGACTTTCTATATATTCTTCTGTCACAGGAAACATATTTTGTATTAAGAAAGCACTATATGTATTGGCAACATTTCCAAAAACTATAGTATCAATTGAAGGTGTCTTTCCTAATTTTATTTGTTTTTGCAATTTTTTATCGTAAATTTTTTGATATTTATCTATTTTTGTACTAACAGGAATAAACCAAATAATACTATCATATTCTTTACTTTTAAAACAATAATAGCATGGTCTTTTATTACCATTCTCTTTATTTTGCATTAATTCTGAATCATCTATAACATCAAAAAATGAATCTTTTATAAAATAAAAACAACCTACATTAATTTGCATTTATACTACTCCTTATATTATTAAAGGCTCACCATTTCTGGTAAGCCTTATAATTTATTCACTCTCTCATTTGTTAGTCGCTCAAAGAGGCGGCGACAAACACATTTATTCACTCTCTCATTTATAACTCGCCAAAGGGGCGGCGACAAACACATTTATTAAAAACAATGATGTTCTTAATTATTATATTAATTATACATAAAAAATATTACAAAATCAATACTTTTTGTCTAATATTTTTTTCATATATATAATATGATATTTTTGCGATATGTATAAATTTTTGAAACTTTTTTATTAAAAAAAACAAATCATGACGGGCATATTATCAAAGTTTTGTGCAATAAGAGGTAGGAGAAAAATATAAAACAGTCATAAACCTCTAGTCTTACTAATTCAAGGCTTTTAGCTGTTCTAATATTCATTTATATATCTTTATTTTATTATATAAATTGCTACTTTATAATATTAAAACTTTTCAAAAATCTCCTCAATGCCTATTTCTCCATATTTACCTTATTTTGCAGACAACAAACTATATGCCTAAAAAATAAAAATATCTTAAAAGCGATTTTAGAAGGTCATTATTTTATATGATTATAGTTTGTAATACAGTGAATTCATAAAATTACTGAATAACAAATGTTCGTTTTAAGATTTTAATGCTTGGTATTAAAATCTTGTAATTAAAAATTTATATAGAGTTTTTATAAGTTATTTTTATTAATTTAATTATATTCTTAAAGACTATATTAAAATTTTTAATTTCTTATTTTAAATATAATTATTTTTATAATTAATAAAGAAAATTATATAATATCACTTTATTAATTAATTTAATTCTACTTGTCTCTCCCCCCTACTCTACTGTTTTTATAGAATAAAATAGATTAGTTATATTTCAAACTAATCTATAATTTATTGTTATGATTTTCTTCCATATATTTCATACGTTTTGCTCGTCGTATCTCTGATTTTTCTTTTGTATTCAAGCTATATAAGTAAATTATTAATATTAGTAATATTATAATTAATAGTATTACTTGATTCTCCATTGCAGATACAATTTGTCCTAAATAAGGAATTCTTAAAATTTCAACTCCTTCGATTTGTTCAAAAGATATCTTTTGTAAGTCGGGGACATTATTATTATCCCCTTTAGTTATATATCTTTTTACTCCATTTGTGTCACTTATATCTACAATCCTATGTGTAATTATTTGCCCATCATTTTTAAAAGAAATAACATCACCAATTTTAATTTTTTCCTCTTTTTTAGGTTTCTTAATTAGAATTATATCACCTTTATTTATATTAGGCTCCATGCTATTAGTTGTAATATTATAAGCTTTGTAGCCAAAAATCCCATTAAAATCCTGTCTGCTTATATAAGAAATTCCAACTAATATTATATTGTAAATTAAGATAATTAAAATTACATATAATATTTTTTTTACATTATTCATTCTATTCTTTCGCTTTTTTATCGAGTCTTTATCGTATCTCATTTGTATCCTCTCTATTTAATAATAATATATTCGTATGCATCACCTATAAATTCGTAGTTATTTTGATTATCTACATTTTTTACATCATATAGCTTAAATGTCAGTCTATAAGTACCTGTTGTTAAATGTTGTTTTATAGTATATGTAAAGTCCATATTCGCTGTTGGATTATCAGAAAATAAATATTCTAATTTATCCGAATTATCAACTTCAAAATTAAATTTAGTTAAACTGTCTGTTACATAGTCTGCTAAATCTACAACCTCATAATTTTGGTCATATACAGAATCATATTTTCTTCTTTCTAAAGATACTGTAATTATAGGATGAGATAGACCAGAAGAATATTCCACATTACCTTTCAAAAGATTTTGATTATTTTGATTAAGACCTGTATCTTTTTGTAATATTTTATATTCATCAGTAGTAGTAACTTTAATACCATATATTGAATTTATTATTGTTAGATCTACTTCTATACTATCTGACGAGTTTAATCCATAATAGACACCATCAGGTGAACCATATGTTTCTATTCTTATTGTGTAATCACCTGTTGCAAGCGTTGTATTATTCGACGTATTAATTGTTATGTTAGAAAGTACATTTGATACTTTATCAGCTATTTTTATTCTTGTTGTTCCATCTATTCTTGGATAATAATTAACTCCATCTAAGGTAAAGTATATACCAAGTAAACTATCATTTTGTAATGCATTGCCATTTCCATCTAAGAAAGTTAATTTAATACCCATTTTTTTGTCAAAATATTGTGTATCAAATATAACTCTAGAATCCAAAATTTGTTGCGTAAATTCAGTAGATACATCTAAACCTATATCATTTCCTAAATAGTTAACTGAGTCTACAGTTGCATCAACACCAATTGTTGAGTCTCTATTTTGATATACACTATATCTCATAACATCCCTATGTATACCTAAAACACCAAGTATCGTTTCATCATCTTTATTTCTTAATTCCATTAACATTGTATTATTTACAAGGTCAGTATTTAAATTTGTGTCCTTAAAATTAAATTGGAAAATATAATTTTCGTATATTAAATCTTGATCTTTATCATAATATATATCTCCCATTTCACTTTCTGGATATTTTCTATCAGTACTACCCATATATGTAAAATCAGATAAATGATATATATATTTATTGTTTCTAACATCATCTGCATTAACTATATAGTAATAATATTCATTTGTTACCATATCTAACATTGTAATATTTGTTCCTTCAGGAAGAATATATGGACTACCATCAGACGTATTAGAAATTAATACTCTTTCATAATTGTCATAATCTCTTACATAATCAGTACTAGAAAATTCATTTACATATAAAGAATAATATGTAGAAAATGAGCTCTTATTTGTTATAACTGTTTCTGTTGAAGTAAACAAATTAAATTGATCTCCAGGCGTTATTGCAGCTTCTATATAATCATCTTGATATTCCTTGGATGTAATCGTAACTACAATCATTATTCTTTTAGGTAGAATATTTTGTTCATCCACAGGAACAAGTGCGGTCATATTTATTGTTATACTACCAATTGTTCTTTCACCAGAAATATTTTGCGCATGATACAAACAGAAATATAACGAAGGTGTGTATGCAGAGTTATCAGAAGAATACATAGAATCACCAGTATATGATGTATTTCCGTTCTGTGCTAAGAATGTAGTCTCACTTGGATTTGACCAACCATTATTTCCTGCTTCCATTGTTAATCCAAACATTTTGTTTGCATCTTCTGCTGTTTCTGCAATAGAAGGTACTTCATCTGGATCTAATAATATTTCATTATTTCTAAATCCTGATGTAACATTATCTATACTAAATTTTATGTTTGGATCAGAAAATCCAACTAAAGACAATTCGTCAGTACCAAATGTTGCATATTTAGAAGCGATTAGACTTACATCAAATCTTGTGATTTCTCCTGTTTTTCCAACATTCCAAATATAATAAACATCTTCTGCAGGTGTTACCCCAACATAATCTACTTTTATTGTTCCATCATTATCATAATTTGTATAGAACCCATCTACCTTTATATCGTGTTCTGGGTCACGTTTATGTTCTCCTCTTACATAGGAGCTTAAAGTAAACATATCAGGGATTGTTATTGCATCACCATTATTAAAGTTTGGCCCATATATTCCTGTACTAGAAGCCGGAACGATTGTATTAGTAAATATACCAAAGAAAGTCATTCCATTTATTTTACCAAAAGCTGTAAGTCCTTCGTTTGTCGCAACATCTAAGTTTTTACCTTCTGCCATATATATTCTGTTATCAACATTTTTTATTGTATTACCATTTTCATCAATTGTTACTGTAGCTTTTTCTTCCTTGCTATTTACGTCTACAAGACTGTCAAATTGTCTTAATAGGTTTGCACCATAGTTTAAATATAATGTTGAATTATTTTTTAGTTTAATATTGTCAACCCTACTTAGACTATAATAAGTATCGGCATATTCATTTGTTCTATCTGTAGCTCCATCCAAGGCAATTGCTGAATTAGAAATTGTACATGTATTTGTTCTCTGAATTGATACATTATATTTTGGATTTTGTATAGTTCCATAATCCTTTATATCAATAATACTAGTTCCACTAGTACTAGATGCGTTACCAGAACCAAATATACTACCGTCTATATTAAGTACATTGTATGAATTTCCATTTAAGTATATTTCTATTCCTTTTGTAACACTTATAAAAGAGAAATCATATATTGGCGAACCAGATGCGTTTGCTTCTCCCCCACCAAATACTGTTCCAACTATATGGATATCTCCTTGCTCGAGATTATTATTTGAAAGGGCATCATATCCAATTGTCGTCGTAGTTGTACCATAAACGACTGCTGTGTTTGCTCCACCATATACATTTCCACCAATTTCTCCTCCAGCTATATTTACAGTACTAGATGAATTGTTTATATTTTCTTCCCCTGTGTTGGCTTTATTACCACCACCAAATGCATGATTTTCGATTTGTGTTGTTGTTCCATCGATTGTTAGAATTGTATTTCCTTGTACTATGGCTGTAACACCATTACCACCGCCATATACACTATTATCCAATTTCGAATTTTTTATATGTACATTTGTATTTTCTATTACAATTCCTTCATTTCCTCCATCATATACATTGTCTACAACATGTGCTCCTTCTACTAAAACATCTGTAGAAGTTTCTATACCGGCTTTATTACCACCACCATACACACATTCTGTTACTGTTCCATTTATTATTACTCTAGTTTCTGTTGTTATGGCTTCGTTGCCTCCACCATAAACATTTGCTACAGAACCATTCTCGTGAATTGTAATATTAGCAGTAATTGTATTACCACCAGCATTATTTCCACCATATGATTCGTTTACGTGACCATCATATATGTGTACAGTACTTGTAGCAACTGTTCCATTTGTATTAGAACCACCAAATACATAATTAATATTACCATTATTTATTGTTACATTTGATGTGATAACATTTGCAGCATATCCTCCACCATATACTTCTGGTATTTGACCAAGTACATTATTTACTGTTACATTGCTAGTATTTGTAGCAACCTGATTTCCACCACCATAAATTGCTTTATTTATGGTTCCAGAATTAATAGTAACATTTGATGCATCATTAGTTCCACCCATGTTATTACCACCATATATTGTATCAAAAGTACCAGAATCTATAATAATTTCTGTTACAGGTACATTCCCTGCTTGGTTAGCTCCGCCATAGACATTCTCTGTTTGTCCACCTTGTCCATATACATGTGTTTCATTTGCTCCAGCATTATTTCCTGCACCAAATACATTTGGTATTTTATTACCACAATTAATTAAATATATTTTTGTTTTTGTAGTATCAACTTGGTTGCCACCACCATATAAGGTTTCTGTAACAATTCCACCATTAATTGTAATTTTAGCATTTGCTGTATTACCACCAATGTTATTTCCTCCATACATTGTGTTTACGATACCAGCAGTAGAAGTTATATTACTTGAATTTATATCACCTCTTTGGTTTGATCCACCATATAAATTTGTAGTATTACCGCCCATGACAAATACATTTGTTGTTTCTACATCTGCAGAGTTTCCTCCTGCAAATACGTCTATATTTGTTCCATTATTTATATTAACAGTTGATGTAGTAACTTTCGCTTGGTTACCTCCACCATATACTAATGTTTGTGTTCCACCATTAATATTTACAGTAGAAGTTCCTTGTATTTCTCCAATATTACCTCCACCGTAAATAGCAGATGTATGTGTTCCATTTATAATATTTATATTAGTATTTCCTTCTACTTTTGCGACATTACCTCCACCATATATTTCTGTATCTAAATCTGTAGAAATATTAACAGTAGAAGTTCCAATTAATTTTGCCATTTCAGTATATCCAGAGACTCCATTACCAGCTCCAAATATTGTTCCATTTAAATCTGGTGTACCTGATATATTTATTATAGAATTTCCTTCCATTTGAGCAATTTCTTGCTTATTTCTGTAATTATAACCACAACCTGAAGCATATATATTTCCATTTATTACAGGAGATTCTGATATATTTATTGTACTATCACCATAAAGTGTTCCACCATCTACTGCTGTAACATTTTGGTTTAGATATTCTGTATATCCATATCCACCACCAAATATATCTCCTTCAATTGTTCCACCTGTAATATTTATTTCTACACCAGTATCAAATTCTTGTCCATAATTCTTATATGGGTCAGATGAATTTGGACTATATCCTGTAACTCCACCAGCTCCTGCACCATATATATTACTTTCTATTCTACCACCAGAAATATTTATATTAACAGTACCATAAAAATATGAATCACAGGTATTTCCAGATGCGTAAGAACTTCCTACTACATCCATATTTCTTCCTAAGCAACCACCATATAGTTCATCTATACTACCACCTGTAACATTTATTGTAGCTGTACCTAGGAAGGTATTTTCTGGATAATTCCAGTTTCTTGGTCTATATGCTGAGTCCCCTATACTTCCACCTATTAAACGACCAACCGAACCATTTTTTATGTTTTGTACAACATTTGAATAATTATTACCAGCAGCGGAGCCACCAGTTAATAGGTTTACATCATAATCATATTGGTTAGATGTTGTACTATTTTGTATATCTATTGTAATTGTAATATTAAATGAGTCGCTTTTAGAAGAACCCATAAAATCGTGAGAAATTTGTTGTCCTTGTCCAGATGAAGTTCCTGGACTTCCTCCACCAACAATTCTTCCATATGTACCACTTTTTATAATTACTTCTGCATCTTTTCTTGGCAAAGTACTATAATTATATTGGTTCCAACCACAAAATATATGGAATGCTGGTGCATTTCCACCAAGTAATCCTTGGTTAGTATTAGATGTCGCATAATTTTGCATAGTAACGTTTTCACCAATCGTTAAGCTATACCCCTGTAAATAAAAATACATTTGATCCCTATTACCATAAAAAATCATATTTTGGAAAGTTGTATCTTCTGCCATATACCTATATGTTCCACTACCACTATAAAAATATAACTCAGCATTATAATCTATTCCATTATATTTTCCAGTAAGTGTCGCTTTCTTAGCATATGTGTCGTCATTACTATTACCTTCTTTATAATTATAAATACTATTACTGCTATATGTTCCCATAATAACAATAATATTAGAACTTCTTGTACCATCTTCTTTTAATTTTTCGTATGCAGTACTAAGTGTCTTAACAGGTCTTTCTGGAGAAAATCCATTATTTCTCCTATCATCACCATTCCTATAATCACAATATATAACAGTTCTATCTGCTAAATTATATCTACCTGAAACTGTTAAAGAAGATATTGCATTATTGGTTGCAACTAATTCATATTCTGCACCATCTTCTAGATTTCCCAAAGTTTTGTCTACTGCACCTTCGATAATATCACTATCTTCACCAGTTACATCCAATATATACCATTGGTAAGTATAATCATCCAAATTTATATATGGCACTGCATTTCCTGCTAAATTACCAGTTATTGTTCCATTTGCTATATCCTCGGTAAATTCTATATATAATGAAAGTTTCTCTATTTTAATTTGAGCTACATAATAATATTTTCCATCAAATATTACAACATCGTATAAATATTCTCTGTCAAAAGCTTGTTCTTGTGTTATTTGCGTTTGATTTTGTAAATTTGTAATTACGTCTCCATCTAAATACCATGTATATGTATATGGTCCAGAAGTATAACTATTGTTTACAATAACTTTGTACGTAGGTTGTGTAGAACTATCTACAGAAGCTTCAAATCTTGGACGTAAATTAAATTCTCCTCCAGAATATTCCCATTGTATATTACCTTGTGCATTCGTATTAAAAGTATTTAACATAGAAGATTCATCATTTGTATATAAACCTTTATTAACACCTTGTGCATATTCTAAATCTTCTGGCTCATCCCACCAAGACGAATCATCTGCAATGTAAGAAGAAGAGTCTCCTGATTCTTCATTTGATGTAAATCCTGTACCATTTACATAAAAGTTTATATAATAGCTATTCATTGTTAAATTTCCAGCATCATTACCATTCCAAAGAGTCCCATAATTATCTGTATTTGTAAAGCTTGTCCTATTCATTACTGCTGCAAATATTGGACCAATAAAACCATTAGAATCTATTTGTCCATTATATAAACAATTTGTTGGCCATACAGGTTGGCTTCTAATCGTTCCAATAATTCCGCCTGCATGATATTGAGCTTCTCCAGTATATGTTTTATTAAACCATCCTCCTGATTCATATCTATTAGCTTCAATATTTATATTTCCTTTTACATAGCAATTAGAAATTAAATATCTTCTATTATTCCCTGGATCTGTTGTGTTATTTGCATTATTTGTTGCATAACCCGCAATTCCTCCTATAGCTAGTTGAGTATAATTCGTTCTTAATGTAACTCCATTACCACCTGTAATATTCATATTCTTAACAATACAATTTTGAACAGTTGAATTATTATACATCGTTCCAACAATACTGCCAATATGCCAACCCTTATCTGTATTATTATTTGCTGTTGTGCCATTTGAATTAAGTAAGATTGTGGAATTTCTTAGTTCTATATTGCTAATTAACGTTCTATTACTACTATCACCAATAGTTCCAAATAAACCGTAATTTTCTATTGAGTTCGTAGGAATTGAATTTATTGCTATATTCATGTTAGAAATATAATGCCCTGCTCCATCAAATATTCCTTTAAAAGGATTATTAGTGTTTCCAATTGGTGTCCAATTTTTATTATCTAAATTTAAATTCATCGCTAACTGAAAAAAAGTATTCTCATATGTAATTCCATTATTAACTTGAGTTGCTAAATAGCTAAGTTCTGCACTATTAGTTATTAAATATGGTTCTGTCTCTGTACCATTTCCATATTTAAATGCTGAAGAAGTTATACCATCCCACACGTCTTCCATTACTTCACTATTTGTAACAACAGTTCTTCCTTGCATTGATGACATTGCTAAAGAATTTGCATTAGCCCCAGATTGGATTATTATATTTTTTAATATAGCAAAAATACCTAAGTTTGATGTATTAAAATATATTTTATTTTGTTCAATTGTAAAATCTGTAATCTCTATTAAATTATTACCAGTTGAATCTGCTTTTACAATTTTATATGTATTATCAATTAATGTTTCTGTTTCATTACTTTTAAAAGTTATTTTTATGTCTTCTGTTGGCTTAAATTCTTTTCCATTTTGTTGTATTAATACTTTATATGCTACATCAAATGTTGTAGTATACAAAAATTTGTCTATATCATTATTAAGAGTTTCTTTATCCGTTGTTTCTATAATTAAATTAGAATCTAATGGAAAATAACCTTCAACTTCTATATTAAATTTATTACTATTTGCAATTAATTTTTGGTTATATAAGTCATCCTTCTTATCATATTCTATAGATAAATCTAATTTTTTTAATTCTAATTCTTCATCTGTTAAATAAATTTTGTCTCCTGGCAACATCGCTACTCTTTCTGCATTTTCCAAAGTTTCATTACTTCCAGTTGTTTCATTTATTGTTTTTTGAGTTACAAAATATTTAGTAACTTTTTTATTATTTACCATATCTGGAAGAATAACAGTATATCCACTTTCGTCCTCGCTTTTTGCATCTATAGTTTCTTTGATTACAGAAACCTTTTCTGCAGTATCTGTAAATGTTGCAATTATTGGTATTATTTTTTCTGCTCTAGAATTTCTAAAAGCTACCAATTCGAATATAATTAGAGTTAATAATACTATTAATATAATTATTTTTCCTTTTTTTAGTTTTTTCATCTATAACTCTCTCCAATATTATTTTATAATTTCGTATAACTCTATAATTTCACTAATTTTATTAATGTTCATATTGGCTTTTTCTAAATTAATATCAAATTTTAATTTTTTAAGGATTTGATATAATGTATCTATATTGTCTTCTTGAACATCTTCTTTCGTTATATTAAATTTTAATAAAGCATATCTATCTTTTATTATTAATGAAATGTTCTTTGTTTCTTGAATAAGTATATTATTAATTATTTGTATATTTGGTGTTTTTACAAATCTATCAAAATCGATAATTAATTCGTCAATTTCTTCTGGCATAATTGTAGGAATATTTTCTATTGCAATATCTCTAACATATGGTTTGAATGAATTGGCAAATTTAAACACATCATATATTGTTGAATTGTCATTAATATATTCACTAATTTTATTATATACTTTTTCTTTATCTAATTGTTTATACATATCCTGTATATTTTTTATTAAATCAGCATATTGTATATTTATATCGTCATTTTTCTTTTTGAATAAAAAGAATTTTTTAGTTTTTTCATCATTTAATTTTGATAACTTCTTCTCTTCTGTACGAATTTTCTTTAATAAATCGTCATAAGTTTTTTTATTTCTATCTTTTTCTAGGTAGTGTTTTTTTATATCCTCAAAAATAAATTTGAACTTTAAGTAATTCTTAAATTCACAAATATTATTATAGAATTTAAGAATATTATCTTTAATCTCGTCATCTTCTTGTAATAGCTCTATATCAATTATTTTGGCATATTCTTTTTGTATTTTATTTGGTAAATAATCTTTATAATTAACTTCTTTATTTAAGAATTTATCAAGAATTAATTTTGGGCTAGTATCTAACATATTTTGTAAATTATCTTTTAATTCTAGATATCTATTAAAAACATCTTGCTCTGTGTCGTTTCCTTTAAGAATATCAAACTTAGCTTGTGTATAATATTTTTCTGCTTTTGATTCATTTTGTAAATACAAATATCTTATATTTAATTCCAAATGTGTTATAAGTTCTGGACATTTCCAATAAATGTTTTCAAAAGTTTCTTTTAATTTTTTAGATGTTATATCTTCTATTTCTTCGAAAAATACATTCATATATGCTTGTGTAAATTTATTATAATTAAAATCTTTAGCTGTTAAATTAATTCCAACGACAGAAAATGCATTAATACATTGCAATATTTCATTATTTACATTTTCCAAATTATCTTTATAAAATTTTCTTAAACGCCAAATATTTTCGTCTATACCCATTTTTTCATAAGCTGTCTTTATAGAATTAACAAGATATAAAGAATCTCCCATTTGTTCTAATAATCTTTTGGAATTATTGATTTCTGGGTTTAATACAAATTTTTCTGTTTTTTCGCTATATCTTCGTTTAATCTCATTAAACAATTCATTTTTTATGTTTATATATTCGTCTTTTAATTCTTCTATATTCTTTTTATATGACACCTTATTTTTCTTATTATTCTTTGGCATATTTTCTAATATTTCTTTACTAACTGATATCTTATCTAAAAACTTCATGATAACTCCTATTCCTCTACATTTTTTTCTTCTACTTCTAGGTATTTTATAAAATCATTAACCTTTTTATAGGCATCCAGTAATTCTTGAGTAGAAATTTCTGTGATTTTTTTCATTTTTTTCATCCTTTCAACTCATAAATATTCTTGTATATTATATCATATACAAATAAAACATATCCATATTTTTTACAAAAATGTTATAATTATTTAGTAAAATATAAGCGTTTTGTACGCAAAAAAAGCATTAGCAATTTGCTAGTGCTTTTTATATATAATATTTATTATTCAGTTGCTTTTGTTATTTGAACATTGAATGATATGTCTGTACCAGATGCATTGTTTTCGCAGTCAACATCTTGTCCTTCTACCCACATATAAATTCTAACTTTAGTAATACCTGCTTTTAGATTTAATAATGTTTGTTGTGCATCAAAATCTTTTACTGTAGAAATTGTAGGTGTTACTGTTTGAAAATATTGAGAAAATGTATTTGTATTCTTTAATGTTACACCTTCTGAGTCTGCGAATTCTGCTTTAATACCTTGGTAAGATAATTGTGAAGCACCTGTTGTAGTAGTATCAAGTCCATATATTTCTTTTGCATTTGCAACACCAGCTGCTGTATGTACATCATAATTTGGTTCCCAAATTATAGAAGTTGTTCCACCTTTTAAAGCCTGTGCACCAGTAGAATCACCAACATCTGCAACATTTCCTTCATCTATAAATGCAACTCTTGCAGCATTTTGTAAACCTTTATCTGCAGCACCTTCTTTTGTTATAATATTAGAAGCAGTTGTTAAATATACTGGTGTAGTTTGGTCTACTCTTAAGAATATATCAAATGCAATATATCTACCCTCTGCTCCCCTTGTATCTACTTCTTTATCACTTGCTAATGAATAACCTGTACCATCCTCTAGAGCATCTACTGTTCCAAAGTACATATCCATATATCCTGTACCTGTATCTACAATACCTGCTGAAGAAACTGGTTGCATTTCATCAGGTACTTGGTTTACACTACTTGTATATGTAGCAGAAGCTCCTGTTATATCTGCTTTTTGTAAAATAGTTTTCCAGTTAATTGCATCTGCAGAAATCTGCAAACCGTTAGATGTTTGTACATTAACATCTAATGTGCTGATTGTAACTGTTTGGTTCGCTGTGAACCACGCATATGTAGATACCATTAAAAACACTAATAATAATAATAATAACAATAATGAGTATCTTAAATTATTTTTTCGTCTTTCGTTTTTCTTTACCATAGCTTTATCCTTCCTTTATTTCAAATTTAATTAGTATAATTTTATAATACAACAATTTTTAAAATTTGTCAACTTTTGCTATTTTTTTCTAAAATAAAACTATCTCAGTTATACTTGTGTTTCATCTACATTGTTTTCTCCCTCGTTGATATGTTCCTCTGTTATATCCATATGCATCTTCATTTCTCCACCAATTAACTCATCAGTACAATCTGGGTCATCACCTTCTAAAAATATTACTATTGTAAATTTATCTATATCCCCAGATTTCATCCCTTGTCTTTGCTTTAAGACTAGATCTTTACTATTATTAAATTTTTCTGTAGGTTCTGCAGTTCCGCCCTCGTTTTCTCCAGTTATTTCATTTGGCTTTGCATATATTGTTTGTTCGTCATTTCTAATTACCATTATTCTTATTGCCCTATCTACATTTTTTACAACATCGTCAGAGACTATTCTATACCAATAATTAATAGTTTCTGATCCTTGATTTTCTAAATAAAAAGAATATGCTAAATAATTTGTACCATTATGACTTCCTTCTCCTTCTGAAAGATTAGATGGAAGCCAAGATACACAGATATTATCCATATATTCTACTCTTTCTGCTTTTAATATTTGTTTATTTTGCTTATCCGATAAATGCTCATACATGACAAGACCACTTTTTTCCTCTAGTTGTGGATCTAACGATACTGTAAAATCTCCTAATTCATAAACAACTCTTAAAATAAAATATAGAATAATTAAAAATAATAATATTAATAATATGGTAATTTTTAATATTTTTATCTTCTGTTCTCTTTTTCTTATTTTTTCTGAGTTTAAAGTTATTTTTTCCTTATTAGTTTTAGTCACTTTAAAATCCGCCTTTCTTTTGTATTGCTTTATTTTGTTTTATATGGTATAAAGATTATAGGTGATTACATATGAAAAATTATAAAAAGTTATTTATTTTTTTAGCAATTTCATGTTTAGCAATTGCTATAATCTCATTTGTTCTTATTTATGCAAAATATACAACGTCTGCAGCAAGTCAAACAAACATGCCAATTGCTAGATGGGATATTTTGGTTAATAATATTTCTATTAAAAACCAATCAGATATTTCTGCAACATTACAGCCAACATTTCCTGGTAATGAAAATATTGCAGAAGGCATAATAGCTCCAACAGCTGAAGGTTATTTTGATTTAAATTTTGATTATTCTGCTGTTGATGTTGCTTTTAAATATACTATATCATTAAAACCGGCTGAGCAAAGTTCTGTAACAGATATTGTTGCAACAGGATATTCTATTGATGATGGTGCAAAACAAGATTTCGCTAATTTTAATGAAGATATAACAGCAAGCATAGCATTGGATGATCCTAGTAGAACCAGAAAAATTCGTGTATATGTAAAATGGAATGATGATTCTAATAGTGCTACAATGGATAATGCTAAAGATACAGCTTCTGCCCTATCTGGCAATCCTGCATTATTCAATGTAAATATTACTTTTGACCAAATAGTTTCATAAATTTAATTATTTTGTGTTGCAGTTAATTCAAAAGTAACTCTTAATCCCTTTTCTTGGGGATTATTTTTTTGGAATTCTGCTGATCGGTTTCCCCAATATGTATCTGCTTGGTCATTACCTGATTCAAATGGCCATACAACTTTTACTATAAATTTTCCTTCTCCTGTTTCTGCAGCAATTTGATCAGCAGTTGTTTCTACTGTTATTTTAAAAGGATAACTATCCAATATGTTTTGTAATTCGTCTGCAGTATAATTTTCTCCTATTTCATAGGTGTCACCTAGTATTTGTATTGATGTGACAGTATATGATAGATTGGCTAATAATTCTCCTCTGTTATATACCTTTATTTCTTTAATATAATCTTCCATACCTGGATAAATTCTATCGATTTCTAGAATAACACTTGTATCAGATTGACTTTCACCTGCATCAAAACTAATTTCCCATGCAGCAACATGTGTTGTTAAATCTAGTGATGCCCTTGTTGCATATATAAACCAAGCATATGCATTAAAAACAAGTAATAAGATTAATACTATCATTGTTTTAGGATTTATATATTTTAATATTTTTTTAGTTTTTTTTTAGCATTTTTTTCTTCTTCATCTTCTTGTTCTTTTATTTTTACAGTTTTCACTGTTTTATCCTTTTTATCCTTAGTTCCACTTTTTAGCTCTGATTTTTCAGCTTTTGTATTTTTATAACTTATAACATTATCAATAATCAGTTTACAAATTATTATTGCTATAGGAATAAAAATCAAGAAATAAAACGCATATATATTATTTATTATTTTGCTAATAAAACTTAAAATTATTGTTTTGTAAACTATTTTTCCATATATTTGATCTTCGGATATTTCTGGATCTGCTTCTTCGTTGGCAATTCCCTTTGTCGTAAAAAATAGTTTACCATTTTCTTCTCTTTTTTCGATTATTTTGTGAGTTACAATCTTACCCTTAAAATCTTGTTTCTCACCTTGATAAACGATATTATCTCCTACTTGCAATTCATTTGGATCTATTTCTTTAGAAATAAGTATATCTCCAACATTATATTCTGGAACCATACTTCCTGTTGCTACATTGAATATTCTAAAGCCTCCAATTGTAAAATTATTATTCGAAAATCTTTGGGTTAGCACTACTAATAAAGTTACTAAAATTATAATATATAGTAAAACATATATTATTTTTCCAATAATTTTTATAACTTTATTATCTAATATTTTTTTCATCTTATGTTCCTCCTAGGTTAGTTTTTGCATAAATTCGTCTATATACTGTTTAAATATAGCTTGAATCTCTTGTAAAGTTACAGCTTTCTTATATTTAATTTTTTCAAATTTATCCCCCACTAATTCTTTTATTTGTTCCAAAGTTAAATCTGCATTCATATTTATTAATTTTTCTAATAAATATTCTACTATTTCTTCTTTCGTCATTTTCTGATCTGTTACATCACTTTTTCTTTTATTTAAAGTATTTATAGCAAGATAATCTATAAAAAATGTTTCATCGCTTATTTGTTTTATTATGTCTTCATCAATGTATTCCTTATGCTCTGTAGAAGGTCCATCCAGGTTATCTAAATGTTCTTGAATATAATCCCATAACTTTGTTGCATATTGAAAATTAACATTTTTCAATATTAAATTGGTCTTTTTTATTGGAGGTCTAATCAGTCTTACATTCATTTTGTCCAACTCTTTATACACATCTGTAAATGTTAATTCATTAATTTTCTTTTCTATCTTATCAATTCTGGAAATAATTTCTCGTTTCTTTTTTTGTTTTTCATCTTCTGTCATATTTAATGCTGTTGTAACTGACATATTTATCGCAACATCTTCATTTTTCATTTTACTAGTTGCAATATATGTAAGCTTTTTCTCGTCCTTCATATTCCTCTTTAAATTTTCTTCTACTAATTTTCTTTTTTTGTCACAAAACATTTTTAAATTATGTATTAATGTATATATTAATTTATTCTCATATGTGTCAAAACTTTCTTCTTTATACACATTAAGAATTTTAGACGGACGTACATCATCATTTTCATCAACTTCTTGTATTAAATTTGTATGCTTAGAAAGATGTTTAATACTATCAACTGTAATTTTACGAGCAAGCTCGATTTTAACTATTTCTTCTTCATTAACTATAAATCTATTTGGACTTCTTAAAATATTATCTATATAAGGAAGAGTTAATTCTACAACATCAATCCATTCAATATCATTCAAATAATTTTCGTAATCAATATTTATCTTTGCATTAGAATTAATTTTGGACATAAAATAATCTACTGTAGAATTTTCTGTTTCCTCATATAATTTTTTAAGTTCTAATTCTTTCATTTACATTACCTCTTATGTTAATTTCTTTAATCTAGATACAAACTCTATACATTCTTTCATTTTATTTTTACCAAAAGTTTTATTTAAAAAGTTTATATATGGATCAATTTCATCTTTAATGTAACCAATGTTTAATTGTTCAAATTTTCTAAGTATTTTTTTAGCTATAAAATAATCTACACCTGCAATTTCGTCACCACCACAAGCCACATAAACTGGTACAAATTTTTTCATATGAGAAACAATACGGTTACCAAAAGCAATTCTAAAATGTTCAATTACATAGTCGTCCATTTGTTCTATTTTCTTAATCGTGTCATCAGAAATTGGGTGTTCTTGCATTGCTGTTTGGAATAATTCTGATAAATAAGAGAAATTAATATCTATTGCATCTGTATCTGTAGGAGTAAATGCATTACCTTTATCATTTATATCTATTGGCATAGCTCTATCATAAACTTTATCTGTTACCATGAATGTAGAATCATCATTGTTTATTGTTCCAATATACCACATATTAGCAGGTACTTTTATTTTCCCTCCATTAATATGTTTTGGATCTGTTGACCAGCTATTTGGAACAAGTTCGATTATCCACTCGTCTGTGTTTGGCATTTCCAAAATAGAAAGCATCTCTGCAAAATAATATTCAACACGTGAAATATTCATTTCGTCCAATATTACTGTATAAACATCATCCGTATAACCAGCAATATACATTTCTTTTAAAACTTCTGTTTCGTTAAATTTTTTTGTAAACTCGTTAAAATATCCAAACAATTCTGTTCTGTCTCTCCAAGATGGCTGTACAGAAGCTACACACGAATCATGTTTCATAAATTTTCCCCATGCATAAGCTAAAGATGTTTTACCAGTACCAGATATACCTTGTAAAATAACTAGCTTAGTAGATGCTAATGCAGAAACGAATAACCTCATCATATCTATTGTATAGTATAGTCCTAATTTTGAAGCTGCAAAATTTCTGAAGTTTTCACATAATTCCGGCAAGGTAAACGAGTTGCCATAATTTTTAATTCTATAATTTTTATATTCTTCATCTATTTCGGTTAATTTAGCAAATCTAGAATCTTTAGTTGGATCTATAGTCTCATCCCCTGCATTTTCTTCTACAGGAGATTCTCCTGGTTTAAGGCCTAATTGTGAAACTTTCATTGCCATTATATCTTCTTTTTCTTTTACTAAAGATGCAACTTTACTATTTAAGTTTGCAACTTCATCCAATAACTGATCTTTCTCTATATTTGTTTTTCTAAATTTAAAGTATTTTCTAAATAAAAAATAAATTAATAATATGATTGCAGCTATAAATATTATAATTAGTGCAATAGATATGCCAACTAACAGCCATTCTGGCATAGAAAGATCCCCTTTGTAATTATTTAGAATCTCTTGATATCTTTTAAAATTAAATGCTTGGGCAAATCCTTCTCCAATGCCCTTAAACATCCCTATAAAGCCTGAAAAAAATTGATTTAAAAATTCGTATAAAAATCTTGTAAATGTTTCCATCTTTTACCTCTTACGTTCTAATTAAATTTTTTATATTTTTTGTTTTTTCATTTATATCATCAAAATTATTAATTGTTGTATCTAAAATAATAAAATTAAACATCTTTAGTCTTTCCATACTCTCTATGTCTGTTTTAAAAGTATTATCCAAATATAATGAAAATTTAAATCCATTTTGAATTAAACTATATATCTGCTTTCTATAATTTATAAAAGCTTTATTAGAAATTAATAAGCTTATTTTTTCTTGAATTGCAGATGAATTTATTATATTTAAAATACTCTTTATTTTTTTCTCTTTTATTATTAGAGTTTCTGGTAGATCAACAATATATTTTCTTTTAAAATTATGTACTAAAATTTCATTTAATATTTCTTTAGATAACATAGAATATTCTACTTGTAGCTTGTCTTCGTTTGTTATTCCATTACAAAACACATTTTTTATAAATTCTCTATTATAAATCTTAGGAAATTTAATTTTATAACTAATATCAGCATAATATGTATCCAAATCAAGTTTCTTATATTTCAAGTAAAAAACTTCACTTTCGTATTTTTCTTTTAATTCATCTCTTTTATTTTCATAAAAAACATTTTTTTCTATAAATCTACTTTTGAAATAATCTTTAGTATTATTTTTCCAATATATATCATTTAATGCATTTATTGCTGATTCTTCACTTTTTACTATACTTACTGAATCAAAAGTTAATATGTTTTTAAATATATTAGATTCATCTATAATTAGTTTCTTATCATGTGGTCTTTTAATTTCTAAATTGTTTTGTGTATTAGTTATTACTTTAATAATTTTATCTCTAAATGTTCTTATATTTTCATTATCTATAAAATTAAAATATCTAGCATCTATATAATCATTTAAAAAACTATTAAATATATCTAGATCAAAATTCTTACCTAGAATCAATTTTGAATATTCTTTAAATTCTTCTTTTACTATATCAATATATCTATCTATAATGTTTTTAACCATTTTTTTCTCCTCATTTAATATGTACTTACAGTAATAACTGGACTGCCTAATCCATTATATGTATAATCTTTTGTAACATCTGTTTTATAAAATCTTATATTAACACTTGTAATGGCATCTATCGATAAAGAAAAACTATCTACATATGTGTATCCATCTATTTTGGTAGTTTGTACATTTGTTCCATCTTTGTATGTTCCATTAGTTATATCTATTAAAACATTTTCTGGATTAAAATTTATATTGACCCTTGCAGAATAACATTTCCTTTTGTTTTCTTCAGATAAAGATAAATATTCATCTATTGTAAGACGATCACCAACTTTATGTGAATCAAAGCTTTGTTCTACTGTATAATATGATAATGTATTAGTAATTTTTAATTCTAAGTATTGTCTATTTGCAATATCATCAATAGTGTATGATAAATTTTCTTTACCTACTACCAAAGTAAATTTTCCTATTAAAGTCTTTTTATATGGCCCTTTGGATGTTGCAGTTATTTCTACCCAAACAGTATCCCCTGTATCTAATTTGGTATTAGGTGTAAGCATTATATTAAATGAATCTGAATTTGTAGATGCATAAATTGTTCCACTCGTTTTGCTTATATCACATTTTATATTGTCTGAATACTCATAAGATATATCATAATCTATATCATAAGAAGTAACATTTAAATTATTACTTCTACTATTCATATTTATAACTATTTCATAACTATCCACACCAGACCAATTTTCTACTTGATAGTTAGCTCCTTCCTCTTTTAATTTATCACTATAGAAATAAAATTCTTTTGAGCGTAAGAAAAAGTCATGAATACTACTAGTTATATATCTTCCAAAAACTGTAGTTATAAAAATAAATATAACAAGCATAATCATAAGAAATATTATTTTGTTTTTTTTCATTTTAGTAGATTTTTTCTTATTATACATTTGTTTCTCCTAACTTTATTGTATTATTGTTTGCGTAGAAGTTACAGAAATTTCTACTAATTCTATTAGGTCTTGATAATTAATGCTAGTAAAATCAGCTGGAAAAGTTATTATTAGTTTATATATATTTATTCCACTAACACTATGTTTAAAATATCTCGAATTCACTTTCATTGTTCTAAAATATGTCCCATCGGTATCTTTATTAATTTCATTAGTAAAATCTGCTATTGTTGTATCATTTTCTAATAATTGGTAAGTCAATGGGAGATTTGTTGTTGTTCTAATCTGCAAATCATATTGCATGTCTGTTTCTGTTATATGACCATCTTTCTCATTAGAAATAGAAAAAGTATATGTATATGGTGTAGAATTTGGAATTAAAGAATCCAAATTTAATGTCATTTGTTGATAGTCATCATTTAGAACATAAAAAGCTGTATCTACATTAGCTTCAGAACTTGTATTAGATGTATATCTAGCCATTATTAATGTAATGAGCCTAATTACTATTAAAATACATATAATTAAAACTATAAACTTTTTTAATAAAATAATCTTTTTTTTTTGCATATTTACTCCATTTCTTTAGTTTTTTTGTCATATAAAAAGCAAACAATTCCAAGTAATATTATCGTTACCAAAATTGGAATAAAAACTTGTGGGGCAAATATTACATTTTTCATTAAAGAAAATTTAGGAATAATCTTAATTACTTTTCCTATTAAATTTGCTACATCCATAGGTTTATCTTCTGCATTGTTTGCATCACCTTTTGCAATAAATTTATTATCTTGTATACTTATTAACCTATGTGTTACAAAAGAATTATTATCTTTACATACAATAATATCATCTTTTTTTACATCATCTGTAAGCTTTACAATTATAACATCACCAGCATTTATTGTTGGTGACATACTTCCTGTTGCAACCTCAAAAAATGTGTAACCAAATATGTTTGCATATGCTTTATTAAGTACTTTTACTTGCACAAAATAATAAATTGCAAAAGCCATTATAATTATTATAAATAAGATTAAAATATTTAAAACATATCCTAATACTTTTGATAACTTTTTCAAAATTTTCTCCTATTCAGCCTTAAATTCTTGTATTTCTTCGCCAAGGTATTGACTTACTTTTACCTGTACAGGAATATTGATTTTATGATTTGGAATGCTTCCAATATTTATGTCTTCATTTCCATCATCACACCAAAATAATGTAACTTGAATATTGTTAGTTAAATTATTTTTAATATCGTCCAATGAAATGATTCCTACATATGTATTTGAATCTGACTTTATCAAAGTATTTCCTGCCATTGTTTCTTTAACAGAGTCTATTCTTATATTTGTTGCATTAATATCTGTCGTATCAAATTTTATTTCATACATAATCGAAACATCTGTCTCGGTTGGATCTATTAATATATTAAAATTCCCTTTTAAGCCGGGGGCTAACTTGCCTGGCTCGACACCTTGTGATTCATCTATCTCTATGTCATCTATTACAAATTCCTTTACAGCATTCGAAGAGATATCTGTACTGTTTACAAGTATTTTCCAAGTTGCATTATCAATTTTCATGTCGCCTGTAAATTCACTTCTGAATGTTGCAAAGGTAGATAAGATAGCATAAATAAGAATAATAAATATAATTATTAATAGAACAATTATAATTAAAACTTTTTTATTTTTATTCATTTGTGTCTTCCTTTTTGTTATTTCTACCCTCTTTAATTTCTGCAAATACAACTGTTATTTCATAAATAAACGCTAACAATGATGGGAATACAATTAATATTAAAAATCCCCATTTAGATTCTAATATTCCTAGAACAGTTCCAAGTTTTGGAATTACTGTAACTCCTTCTGTATTTCCAATAACATATTCACTAGAAATGATCATATTTCCTTCCAATGTATATGTATATTCAAAATTACTAACTTTTTCGACATTTGTTACATTTGCTACAGTAATCTCTACTTTATCTGCAGATGTATTATAAAAAAATATAGAGTCATTTTCTCTAATTCTTGTATCTCTATTTACAATTACCAAATCGCCTTTATTATAATTCGGTTGTAATTCTTCATTGTCTATCAATACTAAGGATGTTTCTCCGAATTCAGTAACTTTAAACTCGTTGTAGGATAAAAGGCAAATTGTCACAAATACCGCAATTATTGCATAAATTATAAATATTATGTTTCCTATTATTTTTTTCATTAAAATTCCCTCCATTTAATTCTGTAAATTTGTCATTAGTTATTTCTGAAATAAATATATCATACCAATATTTCTTTTTCAACTTTTTTGAATATTTTTATTGATTTAAATTTTATAAATGTTATAATTAATTAAAGTACACGTGGAGGATTGCAAATGATTAAACTTTCTAACAAAGAAGAAGTTAAGAAACAAATAACAAATCAGAATAATTTAATAGAAAAATATATAAATAAACAAGTACATTTAAGCAATGAGCTAATATCTTCTATAAATATTTTTACGGAAGATATTTTTAATGAATTTGTAAAATACATTGCTCAAATAAAAAAGAATTTAGAATTATTTGATAATTTAAATTCCAAATTAGAAAAACTAAAACTTGAAAAGAACAAAGATATCAGAAAAGAACTTATAACAGATTATATTAATTCTTTATCTTCTATTATTCCTGATATGATTAATACTAACTTACAGGTTAAAGCGTTTATAGAAAAAAATAAAACGATATCTGATTCTACAAATGTACCTGAAGAAATTAAGAAACAAAATAATGATAATTTATTAGAAAATACACTAATTATTTCAGAACTTTCTGGTAAAGTAGTTCTACCCTACACCATAAATAAATTAAATAAAATAAAAGAGCAAAATACTGACTATGAAAATATATATGAAATAATCGAGAAAGAATTTACTATTCCTTTAAGTCATTATAAATATGCACCTATTTCAAGGTTTAAAGAAGGAATGCAGTTAGCTTTAAAGCGTTCTAATTTAAATTATCTTAAAGCACTTTCTTTAGGTGCCAAATTATTAGTAAATTATAATCTACACCCAGCAATAATTACTGCATGTAAAAATATAGATGAACTTGATGTTTATTTATCTTGTTTAGAAGATGACCAATTGGATAAATTTAACTTATTTGATATAAAATTTGAAATGTTACCACAAGCTTCTAAGAATAAAACAATAGTACAAAATAGTTAAAGAAATCAAAATATTAAGATTTATTTTGATTTCTTTTTTTGCTCTAACTATATTTATCTCTCTCCATATATTTTATCTAAAACTATATTTACTTTTTCTGTAGCAGCTTTTATATATTCTTCTAACATTTCAAAAGAAATTAAAATTAGATTTTCACTTTGTAAATCAAATAATTTAAAGTTTTCTTTGATTGTGTTTTTTAAATTAATATCATCTGATATTGCTAGAAATTCTTTTTGCAATTTTTCTATGTTTAGATCGGTTTTCTTTAAAAGATATCTATCAATAATTGGATAATCAGAATAAATGTCTGAGCTAAATTGGTCGTCAGTATGCACAGAATTATCTTTTTTATAAATAATAGTTTTTTTATCTTTTTCTATAGCCATTCTAGGTATATATATACTAAACCATAGCATATCTTCAATTAAATGAGCTAAATATCCTTGCATCATTTGGCTTTTAGGTAAAATTTCTTTATTTTCGATTATAAATCTTTCTATATCTGGATAATCTCCTTCTGAACCATATAAGATACCATGACGTATATAATGTGTCATTTCTCTCCTCTGAGCTGGTATAGCTTTATGTAATATATCTGGTAAAATTGCACCATATAAAAATTCGTCTCCTAATTTATATTTTTCTTTTAGTATATTTGATATATATACATGACTAATTATTGAACTCATTGTTATTTCTCCTTTGTTTATTCTTTTTCTGGCTCTTCTGAAATTTCCTTTGGCATATTTTCATATAAAGGTATTATAAAATTCAAATTAGAATCTACGGTATTAGAACTTTCATATTGGTCTAATAAAATACTACTTTCTGATGTTGGGGCTAATAAATTTTGCATATATTGATTTGTATATAGTTCATTTTCTTTTATTACATCGAATTTTTGAAAATATAATGTATTTTGACCTATATCCACATACTTGGTATTAATAAAATCTACACCCTCTATTAATGCTTTTTCCAAAGAAAACCATTCATGTGAATAGGCATATTCTGCTGCATTATTTATAATACTTGTTTGCGAATTTCCAGAAGCTGCAATATTAAATGGGTTATATACTGTTTGTCCATTATATTCATATCCTCGTGATAATTTAGTACCATTTTTACCTTGTTCTTGTATTAATCTAGAAACAATAAAATATGGATCTATGTCATTCTTTTCTCCAGCCTCTATAATTGCTTCTGCAAGACGTTCTCCTTCTAAAAAAGTGTTTTCTGTTTTATTCATTATTCCTTCTTTAGTAACAACATCTTCGTTAAAATTTAGTTCCTTTAGCTGAAATATATCATCTGAATTAAGCATATTTCTAGGGTCCATCTTATATGCAATAGCTTTTGTAGAAGCACACAACCAGCTTCCGTTATCATAAGTTTTGCCATTATCTTCTTCGCATTGCCACTCTCCAGAGTAGCTTTTAGAATCTGGTATTAAATTTAACGGAGTCGTTCTATTATTAAAATGACCTTCATTTTTAATAACTGAACTCCAATTTAATTTCGTATAAAATAATGTAAAAGTCCAATTTGGATGTTCATCTTTTAATTTATCTAACAGTTCTTTATATTGAGGATATCTATTTTCATTTAAATTATCTCCTGTATAAATTACCGCCTTTTGTTTTGAAGCTTGTACAATAATCATAGTAATTATTGTAGATAATAAAATGATAATTATTAATACCAAAATAATAAATTTTGGTGGTAATTTTTTTATGTTTTTTATAATATTTTTAGCTGAAATTCTTTTCATTTAACTATGTTTAATTATGATTGTGGATATACAAATATGATTTAACCACATTATAATTAATTCCTTTCTAAATCTTTTTTAAAATTATATAATTCAAATATTATATTTTCAAGTAATTATTGTAAATTTTGTCTAACTTTGTTGTAGATTTAATAAGATGGAATTTTTATCTCCATTCCAGCTGATAAATTAGAGTTTTTTAAATTATTTACATATTTAATATCATTTATTACATATCTTATATCTTTGTTTTGATAATATTCATTATTCTCTACTTCATATTTGGCTATTGACCATAATGTCTCACCACTAGAAACATATTTAGTTATATAAGTTGATTCTTGTTTTGAATAACTAGTCTTTGCAAAAATAATAATTAATATAAAAATTATTAAAAGTATCCCTCTTTTTATTTTCATAAATAACCTCCTTAGTAGTTATAGAATATTTGTTCGCATTTAGATTATATAAGAACATTTGTTTTTATGCAATACTTTTTTAAAATTTTCACTTAAAAAGAACACATATTTCTATGTGCTCTTTTTAATTATTCTGTAGCTGAATTGGTCTCTACATTAGTGTTGTTATTTGTATTTTGGTTATTATTAACATTCGTATTTATATTGCTATTTGTGTTTTCATTTAGATTTGTATTGGTATTTGTGTTTGTATTAATATTAGTATTTGTATTTCTGTTAGTATTTTCATTAGTGTCTGTATTTGTATTAGTATTAGTATTAGTATTTGTGTTTCTGTTAGAATTATTATTAGAGTTATTATTAGCATTTATATCCTCTTTTGGTTTATCCTCTGTCGTAACAACATTTGTATTCATTACAGGTTCCTCTGCATCGATGTCATTTTTAATTCCTTGTACAGTAGAATTTTCATCTTTATTCTCAGTACTTGTATTAGAAGATTTTACTTCACTTCCACTATGTTCATTACATAAATCTGGAGTAGTAAATCTTAAGAAATATTCAGTATATGTATTAGTACATCCTGTTCTTGCTTTTAATCCTGTCTCTGCACAAACAGTAACAGCTTGAACAGAAGATGGCTTTTCGAAATATGCTGTTTTTAAACCAGTATGAATTCTTGACATTACATTTGCCCAAATCAAACCAGCAGGATTTCTTTTATTAAAGTTAACTGTCTCATTTTGATCATATCCATACCATGTAACTCCTGTATAATATGGCGTAAAACCACAAAGCCATCTATCATAGTTAGAATCTGTAGTACCTGTTTTAGCTGCAACATCAATTCCATTTATCTTACAATATGTAGCAGTTCCATTACTGCCCTCTACTGGCTGTGTTAATAGTTCTTTTAATATAAATGCTGTTTCTTTAGAAAATACTCTTCTTGTATCTTGTTTTGATGTTATTATAGTTTCACCAGAATGATTTTTTATGTTTTGGTAAAACACTGGTTCTATATATTCTCCATCATTTGCTATTGCAGCATATGCTGCAGCCATTTCTAGTGGACTTATTCCTTTTTGTAGACCTCCTAATGCTAAAGACAAGTTATTGTCTTCTTCTGTTAAAGTTGTTATTCCTAATCGTTCCAAATAATCCATTGAAACACTAGGTTTTAATTCTTGCATTATTTCTACAAAAGGAATATTCTGTGAGGATTCTATAGCTCTTCTAACAGTTATTTTCCTTAATGCCTTACTATAATCTACAGGATGATATCCACCAGGAAAATCTTTTTCAGTATCATCATATATTGAAGATGCTACTATTATTCTCTTCTGGATAGCCGGTCCAACAACCGCAATTGGTTTAATTGCAGATCCAGTTTGTCTTATACTTTGCGTTGCCCTGTTTAATGAACGTGGAGTAGTTTTTTCTCCTAAGCCACCTACACAGCCCAGTACATATCCGTTTTTGTGGTCTATTATTACCATTGCTGCTTGTGAAGGATCGCCACCAGTTTTAGACTGTAACACATATTTGCTTTTTTCCATTTCTGTTTCAATTAGATTTTGTATTTTGGAATCTTGCGTACTAGTTATTGTTAAGCCAGCCATATAAATATAATTTGTCGCAAAATCACTTGAAATATCATATTTTTTTGCAATATCATTTGTAACATCAGTTATTAAAGCATCAGTATGATATGAATATACTCCATCACTTGACTCTACAGATCCTTTCTTAAATTTTAGCCCTGCGTCCACATTCGCTGTTGCTTCATTGTACTCTGCTTCGTCAATATATCCTAATTCCAGCATTTTAGCTAATACTGTATTTGTTCTATTTTTTATCTTTTCTGAATTATCTTTTTCTCCAAAAGGATTGTATGAATTTGGCGAATTATTTATTCCTGCTAAAAAAGCAGATTCTTCTAATGTTAGATTTTTGCAAGATTTACTAAAGTAGTAATTACTTCCTGCTTCTACACCATATATACTAGGACCAACATATATTATATTTAGGTATGTTTCTAGAATTTCATCTTTTTCAGTTATGCACTCTAGATTCCATGCTTGCCACCATTCTTTTACTTTTCTAAAAATACTGTCTGTATTGTCACCAGTCATATTTTTTACTAACTGTTGAGTAATTGTACTTCCTCCATATGAAGAATTACCAAAATGAAAAATATAACTTATAATAGCAGAACCAGTCCTTTTTATATCAACACCTTGATGTTTGTAAAATCTTTCATCTTCAATTGCCACATAAGCATTTTTTAAATTTGCTGGTATTTCTGAAATACTAACCTTTTTTTGTTTTCTTTCGCTACCTAATTTAGCTATTTGAGCTCCATCTGCATCAACAACTACTGAATTTTCGTTAACCAACATGTCTTCTGCTATATTTCTCCATTTAATTGCTGAAACTGCTAGTGTAATTCCAATTACAATTATGGCTATTAATATGATAATAAGAATGATTTTCCTTAATCTTTTATTAGTTTTCTTTTTAGATTTTACATTTTTACGAGTTTTTTTAGTTGATGCTTCAGTTTTATCAATAGCTTTATCTTTTTTGAAGGCCTTTGGAACAAATTCTTCCTCTTCTTGATTTTTTAATCTTTTACCTTTCATATATCAAGCTCCTTAGAAAAATAAGCTACTTTACTTATTTCAGAAAAACCAGAATAATTATATAAGTTCATAGCTTGTTCGTCATCAATATCGCAACTAGCTGTAAATTTTTCGCAACCTCTGTCTTTTGCCCAATCTTCACATTTATTTAATAATTTTTTAGCAATTCCCTTATTTTGATAATTGCGTTTAATACTTATTTTTTCTAAATATCCAATTGGAGATATATTTTCATCCTGTAATGAGCATTGTGCATATGCTACCGGAATTTCATTTTCGTAGTCAATAAATACTACTTTACTGTAATTTGTTAAAGCTTCTCTTATATTGTTTAATTGTTCATTTTCTAGTTTATTTATATTACTGTCTTCATCAATTTGTGCAATTATGTCATAATCACTTATCTTAGCTTCTTTAATCATATGTATCCCTTCCTTCTTATATTTAAATAAGTTTCCTATATAATAACAAAAAAATAATTATTTTACAACAGCAAACTTTAACTAAAAAATCGACACATTTCTATTAATATTCCAAAAAAACAGACCCGAAGGTCTGCTTAAAGTGGACAAAGAATGAAGAATCCAACAAAGGAATAATTAAATTTTTCATTTATCTGTGCAAATCTTGGGTCTGTTATCGTTATGCCTTCGAAATCTGTAGTCTTAGGCTTTTGCCCTCTAAATTTATGTGACCATCTCCTCGGTTGGTCTTCTCGCAAGAAATGGTAATCATATTCGTTCTCGTCAGTTGTATCAACTGAAAAAATACATATTTTCCATTCCCAATCAGATGGAGTCTCCTCGTACGAAGCTTCCCGAACATATACGTCTTCTTCCAGCATATCTGCAATCAATCTTTCGATTACCTCTTCTTTAGAAAAGACGTCTTTGTCCTCATAACCGGCGATTTGCCCAACATAATCTTGTGGCTTATTAAGATTGCATGCATATGCATAACAATCTAACCGGCGTTTTTTTGGATGTAAGCCATTTGGCTTTTTAATTTTTCCCAAATATTTGTACCTCCTTAGTCGTCACTATATATATGATACCTTATTTATGGCATTATGTCAATTTCATATTTATTATAATGCTTGCTCTATAATTCCTCCACCTACTACAATATTATTCAAATAAAATACAGCAGATTGTCCAGGTGTCAATGATTTTTCTGGTTCGTTAAAAGTAATTTTAATTTTATTATTTTCTAATGTATGTAATGTTGCCATAGATTCTTTTTTGCTATAACGTGTTTTTACTCCAACTTTCAAATTATCTATAGCAATATCTTTTATTAATATATTTACATTATTTATTATAGCCTCTTTCTTATATACCTCTTCTTTAGTTCCAACTATCAACTCATTTTTTAAAATATTAAAGCCTATAACAAATAAAGGTTCTTTATATGATATTCCCATACCCTTTCTTTGGCCAATTGTATAATTATATAAACCAGTATGCTTTCCTAAAACTTTTCCATCAGTAAGAACTATATTACCTGGTTTAGGTTTAATAGTTGAATTCTCTTCTAAAAACTTTTTATAATTGCCATCAGGAATAAAACAAATATCTTCACTATCTGGTTTATCTGCTACATTTACTAAATTATTTTCTTTAGCAATTTGTCTTATTTCATCTTTAGAGCTAAAATCTCCTAATGGAAATAAAACTTTAGCTAATATTTCTTTTGGTAAAGTATATAACACATATGATTGATCTTTATTAGTATTTATACATTTTTCTAATACATATTGATTATATTCATCATTGTATTCTATTTTTGCATAGTGACCTGTTGATAAAAAGTCACAATTTAATTCTTTAGCTTTTTTATACATCTCTCCAAATTTTAGTTTTCTATTACATTCTATACAAGGATTAGGTGTAAGTGCTTTTGCATAGCAATCTATAAAATTATCTATTACATATTTTTTAAAGCTTTCTTGCATGTCTATAGAAATATGTTCTATTCCTAACTTACCACATACCTCTTTAGCATCTTTGGCATCTGTATGGTTAGAAAGTGATAAAGTAACACCGATAACTTCATAGCCTTCATTTTTTAATAGTAAAGCAGATACACTACTATCTACTCCACCACTCATTCCTAATAAAACTCTTCCTTTTTTCATATCATCTCTCCTATGTTCACATTGTACCATATATACCATAATTTAGCAAAGCTATTGTTTAAACAGTTAAAATATAGTATAATAATTATGTTAATCGTTAGGAGGACTACTTATGTACTTTATGAATTTTAAATCAGCCATTGATAAAACTGAAAAAATGGTCGCTGATTTTAAACCTTTTACATATAAAGAAATAAATACAGATATTGATAGAATATATAGATTTGTTCAGAGAGAAAAAGCTAACAATCCAAATATGAAAGATTTTAACATCTATAATTTATTAAACACTTATAATTCAAGGCTAAAAACAGTTTCCTTTTATAATGAACATACATTAAATCAAGTCACTGCATATAATGCATGCTTATTTTTACTAAAAAATTCAAAAAAATATAACGAAATTACTACATATATTGAAAAAAACAATTTATCATCTGATAGGGATTTCTTTATGCATACAAATAGTTTTGACGAAAATTTAACTAATTTATTATTATTTATGAGACATCTATATCCAAAAGTAGAATCAGAAATAAGGAAAAATTATGGACCGATATTTGATAGAATACTAGATTTAGATAAATCTAGACAAGAAAAATACAGTATGGCAGAAAAAATGTTAGCACGTTTGCCATTAATACAAAGAAAACGCTATCTTGATGCGTTCGAATTACTTCTTGATGGAATACCAGCATATATGAGGACATATCTAGATTATACTGAATCAAGTATTCGAGAAGATTTAATACAGTCAAATACAGAATTAGTTAGTTTGTTTGATTCAATGGGCTATTTGGATGAATGGTTAGAAACTGCCAACAATCAGTTTGATGAAATTGGTCTTTCAGAATTAAAACAAGATAAAAGTGCTATAAAGACAGGCTTATCTCCAGAGGTTCAGAAAACTTTAAGTACAGTTGATTTATTAGGAATCAATATAATGTATACTAATAGAGCTTTACATATATTAAATTCATATTCTAGAGCAATGTATGCAATTTCAGAATTTAATTTAGAACCTCTTTTATTGAATTCCTCTGAGGCACCTAAATTAGAAAACGAAAATTTAAAAAATGTTCTTATTAAAATGGAACTATTCTATTATCCAACAGAAGCCTATTATACAGAAAATGAAACTAAAATAGAAGAATTAACTCGCAGTGGTGAATTAATATTAGATGATGATAATTCAAACAGAAGATACTATTCTATGGCACCTCTAGAAGAAGAATTAAAAAAATCATATGGAAAAGAATATGAAGAATATTTTTCTAAACGTCTCCCTGCTTCCAAAAATGATGTTGGAGAAGATATGGTAAGATTCTCACAATTCGCTAATGCAATTCATCGTTTAAAATCTTCTAAGAACCGTATTGCATTATCTCTTTATAGTTTTTTAGAACTAAACGACAATCAAAAAAGAAATTATGGAATTGTAGTAGATAGAATTTCTAAAGATGGTACCTTTGGTGAAGTAAAACACTTTGTAGATTTTGCGGTAGATATCAACTCTATGTTTCCCGTGAATGTTCATCTTCCACAAAATATATTTTCTGATTTTGCAAAAGAATATTTTAAAAGTCCTATTGTTCCTATTTATGCTGGTTCAGATGATTGGAATATGCCAAATGGAAGAAGAGTAAAATCGCATATAATGGTTCCGTGGAATAAAAAAACTAAGAAAACAATTAAACAAGTATCTAAGAATAATAAAGCTTATAGTCAAAAAGTAGTTGATCATTTCAGATTTTTGTCTGATGAAAATTGTGTACCAATGCATTTTAAAAAGACACCTAAAGATAAACAAATTCACAAAACATATATTAATTTGGATACAAATTCTATCTTAGAAAGAACTAAAGAAGGAATATTTATAAAGGTTTTACCACAAGGTCAAGGAGATGATGAACGATTTGATAGATAATAAATTATTAAAAGAAAATTTTAAAAATAAAAATTATATCTATTGTATAAACACACTTCAAAATGAAATAAAACAAAAATTAGTTGCGAGAGTAAAAATATTTAAGCCAGAATATAAATATTGCAACTTATTAGATTTAAAAACGAATTGTTATAAATATTTAAATGATAAAGAAAAGTTATATATCACTTTGTTATGCAGGTATTCTGAGGAGGAATATCCTCCAACACTTGAGTTAAATACTTTATTAGATATTTATTCTTCATATAAATAATATATAAGCTACTAGATCAATATTAACTAGTAGCTTATTTTTATTATGATATTTCGTTCATTATATCTTGTTTTGTTCTTAACCCAATCATTGTAGCTCTTACTTGCCCATTTTTAAAATAAATTAATGTTGGAATACTCTCTACATCATATTTTATGGCTAATTCTGATGCTTCATCTACATTTACTTTGCAAACCTTTAATTCTAAGTTTTCTTCAGCTATTTCATCAACTATTGGTCCCATCATTCTACATGGTCCACACCATGGAGCCCAAAAATCAACTAATACTGGTAATTCTGATTTTAAAACCTCTGATTCAAAATTTTCTTCTGATATTTCAATTACTTTACTCATAATAAAAAACCTCCTTATATATTTTTTAATTGCTTAGCAATACTTAAACCACATTTAGCACCTTCATATATTGCCTTACATATTTGAAGTAAGCCACCGGTACAGTCTCCTGCTGCATAAATACCAGGTACATTAGTTTCCATATTTTCATTTACTACTATATTATTATTTTTTACTATAATACCAAGTTTTTTTGCAAAGTCACTACTTGATGCTATTCCCTCTGCTATAAATATTCCATCAACAGGTATACTCATATTATCTTCTAAAACAATACTTTCTACTTTTTTCTCTCCTCTTATGGAATCTATTTTTCCTTCTATAACATTTTTTATTTCTATTGACCTGTTTTCTGGAAGATGACTACCATTAGTAAATATGCTTACTTTATCTGTTACATTTTTTAAGACTTCAGCTTCATGAAGTGCATATTCTCCACTACCTATTACTGCAACATTTTTATTTTTGAAGAAAAATCCATCACATATTGCACAATAGCTTATTCCTTTTCCTTCGAATTCTTTTTCACCATTTATATTAGAACTTTTTCTGCTATTTCCTGTTGCGAGAATAATTGTTTTTGTTTCATACTCGCTATTTACAGTCTTAACAATATATGTTCCATTACCATATTCTATGTCTATAACTTCATCCGTTTTTATTGCTATATTTTGTTCTTCTGCTTGCTTTATTCCTCTTTTAAAAAGTTCTTCACCTGATATTGGTTTCTCGAATCCATAGTAATTTTCGATAGATTTAGCTTTTTTTAAAGCTGTCTGATTTTTTCCTATTACTAAACATTTTAAGTTAGATCTACTTATATAAATTGCTGCAGAAATTCCTGCAGGTCCTTTACCAATTATTATACAATCATACATAAATATTCTCCTAGTCTGCTAAAGTTCCCATTGGATCCCATGGTTCTAATTCCATATAATATTTATTTTCATTATATGCTTCTAGTTCTTCTGGTTTTAAATGTTTTTTATTAATTACAACTTGATATACATATGAATTAAACCACTCATCAGTTAAAAGGTAAATTCCTTTGTTTCCAGAAGCATCTCCCCATGAATTTTCTACCTTCCAACGGTTACCTTTCCAATTTTCATCTAAATTGACACCTAAAAACATCATTGCATGTGTCATGGCACTTTCCCTATATTCAAGTTTTGTAGCTTTATCCATTGTATCTTTAATATTTATTATATCTTTTATATTATACAAATTACGAGATAATATTCCTAACTCTCTTGAAGATTCTTGTCCAACATCACTTCCAAAAAATACTGGAACTCCTTCTGAAAGTTGAGCAATTGCCATTTCTTTTAATCTTTCTATTGGTAAGTTTAAATATGTAATTCTATTACCATCTGCAACATTACCAATATAATTTACTGTATACTTTTTATAAAATGGTCTATCTTCATTAGGTGCATTTATTATGCTTATGTAATCATCTAAGTTTAAATCCTTTATATATTTATCATAAAATTCTGTTGGTGTTATATCAGAATCTCTGTGAAATTCATCATTTTTATCAGTATATTCAAAATCAAATTTTTCTGGTGGTCTACCAAATGCAGTACATAAAATTGCATAGATATTTTCTAACATATCTAGTTTTTGATTTTCTAGCTCTTCTAAATTCTTCTTATTTTTATAACTTGTTCTTAATTCATATGCATACATTCTTAGTATACGTTTTAAAATTTTATTTATTTCCGAAGTATTTGAAGAACTATAAGTTTCTGGCATAGCACTTTTTGGTACAATTCCATATTTTTTTATAATATTCAAAAACATATCCCATTGTCCACCATCATTTATAGGTGCATCTAAGAAAAATGTTACATGCCTATCTGTTGTTGGTCTGTCTATTGAGTCTATTATATTATTTAAGAAATAGTTACATTTTTCTAATTTATCATAAAATGCAATATAGTTTTGTGATAACTCTATTGTATTTATATTTAATTTTTTAATTAAGAAATATCTAAGAAAATTTGTAGATGCAAAAATCCAACATCTTCCACTTTGTTTTTGGTTAGTTATATTACCTTGTTTTAAATTTACAGAAAATTCATATCTTGCATTTCTTATTTCATCATAATTTTCGCAAGATTTAAAAAATCCATTTTTGGTAACTGTATTTGTAATTACTTTGTTCTCATTTTGATTAAAACTTCTTTCGTATTTTTTTAATTTGTCTTTTGAAATATTTTTCATATGTATCCTCCCTTTAATCCAAATATGATTTATTTTAAGCTGCTCATGAAATTTTGAGCAGCCCCTGTTGGTTTTACTTTTGTACATTAATTAATTCATTGTGTAATTGCTCTAATATATTATCACCTAATTTATCTTTAAATATTATTCTTATTTTTGATTCATTTGTTCGAATGTTTAAGACCTCTAATGCTTTTGTATCTAATATTTGCATTGTTTTTGTTATAACATCCGAATCATTCATTATTCCATAGCCTATAATTGATATTTTGCTTATATTTTTATAAGAACAATCTAACTTAGGATATTCACTTGTTATTAGATTTTCAAACTTATTAAATTCTGCTGATTTAATAGTAAATTGAATGTCTAAACTTGATATACTTTTATTTATTATGTTATTAATAAATATGTTGTTATCTAGTAATTTTCTATATATACGATTAATCATTCTAGGTGTATACACTTCTTGTTTTGCAGTTACTAAAATTATGTTATCATTTTTTACAATACTCTTTACTTTTGTATCTTCTATTTTGTCATTTATTACACTTCCTGGTCTATTATTAAATGTTGACTTTGTAATTATTGGAATATTAAATCTTTTTCCAATTTCTACACATCTATTATGCAAAACTTTTGCCCCTTCATTTGAAATGTCCTGCATTTCTTCATATGAAAGCTCTGATATCTTCTTTGCATCTTGTATTTTATTTGGATCTGTAGAATATACCCCATCAACATCAGAAAATATATAGCATTTATCTGCTTTTAATGCTGCAGCCACTGCAACCGCTGTAGTGTCTGAGCCACCTCTTCCAAAAGTTGTTATATCTCCTTTTTCGTTTATACCTTGGAATCCTGCTATAATAACAATCTTTCTTTCTGCTAACTCTTTTTCTATCCTTGTTGTGTCTATACTTTCTACAACTGCTGATTGATTTGTTTCGCTTGTATATATTCCAGCTTGCCATCCTGTAAGTGAAATTGCTGGATATCCTAATCTGTTAAGTAAAATGCTTAATTTAGACATTGATATCTGTTCGCCACTACTTAGTAATGTATCTAATTCTCTTTCATTTGGAACATTACTTAATTCGTGTGCTTCTCTTAATAGATTATCTGTAGTTTTTCCTTGAGCAGATACTACAACTACTACATTGTTTTCCTTGTAAAATTCTTTAATTTTATCAGCTACAATATTTAATTTAATATTGTCTGAGACTGAACTCCCTCCAAATTTTAATACTATTGTGTCCATATCTGACAACCTCTTTTTTATAATGTAAGAAGCGAATTTAATTAAATATCACTTCTATATAATATATGAAAATAAATACTTTTTCGTAACTTTTTGAACTATTACAAATATTTATTTCATAAGCTTATCAAATTATATCATAAAATGTTTTATATTGTATTTATCTATTGAATTTTTTTAAATATTCTTCTATAAAATCATCTATTTGTCCATCCATAACGGCTTGTACATTTCCAACTTCATAATTTGTTCTGTGGTCTTTTACTAGTGTATATGGGCAAAATATATATGACCTAATTTGACTACCCCATGCAATGTCTTTTTGTTCTCCTTTTAAATCTGCTATATTTTTTTGTCTTTCTTTTTCTTTTAAGTCAAATAATTTAGATTTTAACATCTTCATTGCTGTTTCCCTATTTTGTATTTGAGAACGTTCTGATTGACATGCTACAACTGTATTAGTAGGTATATGTGTTATTCTTACAGCAGAAGAAGTTTTATTTATATGCTGTCCTCCTGCTCCTGATGCTCTATAGGTATCTATTCTTAAATCATCTGGATTTATTTCGATCTCTATATCATCTTCAATTTCTGGTAATACTTCTACAGAAGCAAATGATGTATGCCTTCTTCCACCACTATCAAATGGTGAAATTCTGATTAACCTATGTACTCCCATCTCCCCTTTTAAATAACCATATGCATATTCACCTTGTACTAAAAATGTAACACTTTTTATACCAGCTTCATCACCTTCTAGATAATCAAGCTCTTTTACTACAAAATTATGTTTTTCTGCCCATCTAGTATACATTCTATATAGCATTTCTACCCAGTCTTGTGATTCTGTTCCACCTGCTCCTGGATGCATAGATACTATTGCATTATTTACATCGTATTGACCTGAAAATAATGTTTTAATTTTTAATTCTTCAATATCGTTTTTTATATTTTTGGTATCTTCTAGTAATTCTTTTATAAGTTCTTGATCCTCTTCTAATGTTAATAAATTATTCATTTCGATTAAATTTTTTAAACTTGTATCTATTTTAGTATATGAATTAATCTTATCTTTTAGAATTTTAATTTCTTGCAAAATCTTACTATTATTACTACTCCAAAATTCTTGTTTTAAAGTTTCTTTTTCTAAGTCAGCTAATCTAGATTTTAATTTATCTACTTCAAAGAGATTCACCGATTTCTTTAAGTTTATCTGATAATGTTTGAAGTTCTTTTTGATTTTCTTCTAGCTCTATCATATCTTCACTCCAATCTTTTCTTTGTGTCACAATCTTATCATAGGTATATCTTTTTTTCAAGTGATTTGTGATTTTCCCGATTCGGTATTAGGGGACATTCCTTTTTTCCCTTTTTAATAATTCAGAAAAAAATAGCAGCTCATCATAGATATGACGAACTACTATTAATTTATATATAGGGATTCTAGGAACGTCCCCTAATACCGGTTTCTTAATTCCAATTTATTTTGTTCCAAATATTCTGTCTCCTGCATCACCTAGTCCTGGTAAAATGTATCCATGCTCATTTAATTTTTCATCTATTGCTGCTGTATATAATTCCACATCTGGAAATTCTTTATTTAATCTTTCTATTCCTTCTGGTGCAGCTAATATTGATAAAAACTTAATTTTCTTTACTCCATCTTCTTTTAAGCATTTTATTGTATCTGATGCAGATCCACCTGTTGCAAGCATTGGATCTAAAATTAAAACTTCTCTTTTACTAATATCTTTTGGCATTTTATAATAATATTTTACTGGCTCTAATGTTTCTTCATTTCTATACAAACCAATATGACCTATTTTTGCATTTGGTATTACTTGCAACAACCCATCTAACATTCCTGTTCCTGCTCTTAAGATTGGTACAAATGCGTAATTATCTTCTTTTAAAACTTTAGCTTTAGTTTTGCATAATGGTGTTTCTATTTCTACCTCTTCTAATTTTGCATCTTTCATTGCCTCATAGCATAAAAAAATTGCAATTTCTGTTATTATTTCTCTAAATTCTTTTGTTCCTGTATTTTTATTTCTTATAATTGATAATTTGTGTTCTATTATTGGATTGTCTAATACATTTATATTCATTTTCTTTCCCTCTATCTTGTTTTCTGATATATTTTCTGCAATAACTTTTGTGTCTTCATTTTTTTCTTCTCTTTTTGTTTCATTACTTGCTTCTGTAATTTCTTTGTTTTCATCTGCTTGTTTTTCTTCCGTATTTTTTCCTTTTTCATCTGGTAATAATAAATTTAACAAAATACCTACTATTGCTGCTAAGCTCATTCCAGAAATAGTAACAGATAAATCTCCAGATACTATTGATATTGCAGCTCCTCCTAACCCTAAAACAAGCATTGTAGATGCTACAACTATATTCTTTGATTTTCCAAAATCAATATGATTTTCTATTAAAACTTTTAAACCATTTACAGCAATAAATCCATAAAGTAGTAATGAAACTCCTCCTAATACTGGATTTGGTATTGTTGAAATAAGTGCTGTAAATTTGCCTAAGAAAGCTAAACATATTGCAATTATTGCTGCTAGTCCTATTACCCAAACTGATGCAACTTTTGTCATTCCAACTACTGAAGTATTTTCACCATATGTTGTATTTGCAGGTCCTCCAAGCATTCCTGCTACAAATGTTGCTATACCATCTCCAAGTAATGTTCTATCCAATCCTGGATTTTTTAGCAAATCTTTCCCTACTATTGAGCCTAATGCTGTATGATCCCCAATATGTTCTGCCATTGTAACTAGCGCTATTGGTGCTATTGTAAGTAAAGCAGAAAAGTTTGGTGCATAATTTACAAATGGTAATATAAAGTTTGGCATACTAAAGAATGCTGCTTCTGCTACTGGCGTAAAATCTACTAATCCTAGACAAATAGCTGCTATATATCCTACTACAATACCTATCAAAAAAGGAACTATCTTCAAAAATCCTTTTCCTCTAACCATAACAATAGCTGTTGTTAAAAATGTTATTATTGCTACTATTACACCTTTCCATTCTATTTGTGTATCTGTTCCTAAACCAATTTGCGATATTGCATTAGGAGCTAAACCTAATCCAATTATCATTATCATTGGTCCTATAACTACATGTGGTAGTAACTTATGTATCCAATCTTTTCCTATAAAGTGAATTAATGTAGCAAATATTACATAAATAAGACCTACTACCATAATTCCTGTCATTGCACCAGAGATTCCTCCTTTTAAATATGCTGCTGTAAGTGGTGCAATAAAAGCAAATGAGCTTCCTAAATATACTGGCGATCTTCCTTTGGTACACAGTATATAAATTAAAGTTCCTATACCTGATGTAGCTAATGCTACTGGAATTGTTAATACCTCTGTACCTGCTGAACTATTTACTAATATTGGTACTAATATTGTTGCACCAAACATTGCAAAAACATGCTGTATTGCTAAAATAATCCATTTTCCTATTGTTGGTTTTTCGTTTACATCTAGCAATAATTTTGTTTCTTCCATTTAAAGATACCCCCTCTTTTCTTTATATATTGTTTTGCTTAATTAATAAATTATTTTCATAATAACTTATTAATTAGGCAAAAAAAATACTAATTCATTTATGAATTAGTAACACATGGATAAATATTTTGCTGGGTTGCTAAAAAAAGCAAATTTTGCCTTTAATTTTTTTGCTGTATTTAATTTTGTTTCTTCTACAAATTTTTGCATTTTTTCACACCCTTTGACATACTATATATCAAGAAATAAAAAATTACAATATTTATTTTTAATTTTATAAAATATTTTTTTATAAACAATTAATTTAAAAGCTTGAATATTTTAGAGCATTTCATTTATACAGCTCTCGTAATAAAGTAAACCAGTTTTCTGTGTTTTTACTGTTGAAATATTACTCTTCCTTTTAGGAATTTGCTTATAAAATTTTAAACAGCTTTTGCCTTTATATTATATAGCCATCACTATTGTTATGGCTATTTCAAAAAATATTCTTTAGCTTTATTAATTGCCTCTTCTAATTCTCCATTCTTTTTCATTCTATGATCTGCACCTTTAATTTCGTAAAGTGTAATATTTTTATTATCTAAAGCTTGTAATTCTTTAGTATCTTTTATTGGCGCTACGTCATCATCTGTTCCTTGAATTATAAATATTTTCTGATTATTTTGATATATCTTTAATATTTTATTTGCTTTTAGCTCTTCGTAGAAATCATATGGTACGTCCATTATTCTTCTAAAACCTAACTTTGTAACTCTTTTTCTTTTAAAAATTTCAAAAGGTTCTCTTAATAAAGTATTTTTTAATATTTCATCCATCTTAATTGCAGGTGCTCTTAATACAATCTTATTATATTTTGTATTATATTTAAAAAGCTTTAACAAAGCTATATAAGCACCAAAGCTAGTTGCAAATATATTTATTTTTATGTTTTTACCAAAATTGTCTTTAGTATATTGTTCTATTGCTTCTATATCGTTTATGCAATTATTTATTGTTAACTTATCTGCTTCTACTTCGCTATCTCCGTGACTAGGAAAATCAAAACAAATGACTAAAAAATTTTTCCTTACCATATTTTCTGCTAAAAGTCTTATTGCACTGCTATCTTTATCTCCACCAAAACCATGTATTGCAATAATTACTTCTTTTATACTTTCTGTTGGTAAATAAGTTCTTGCAGATATATTATATCCATTTAAGCTTCTTAGTTTAAATTCATTTATTTGCATTTTCTACTCCTATTCAAATATTCTTGTATAAATTTTCTAGTTGGTGTATATAAATTTGATGGTAAATTGTCTAACCTAAACCAATCCCATTGGTCGTGTTTATTAGGTTCTAAGTTAATTAATTCTCCACTGAATTTATTAGTAATTAATTGTATTGTAATATAATGTTTACTTGGCTGTATATCATCAACTGCATTGAATATTTCCAAATCTGATATATCTAAATTAGTTTCTTCTTTAGTTTCTCTAATTGCTCCTTCTATAATAGTTTCATTATATTCTTGTTTTCCTCCTGGAAATGTCCAACTTCCTGGTTCGTAAATTCCACCTGTATCTCCATACTTTTCAGAACGATGACCTAATAAAACTTTATCTCCATCTTTTATCATGATTCCTAATCCTACTTTAATTACTCCATCCATAATATCACCTCATTAATATTTTAATAATTTTATAATATAACTAACAAATATACAATATTTACTTCTTAAATTATAAACCATTTCATATTATATATTAACAACATTCATTTTATAGATTGACCTAATAGTATAAATTAAAATAAAAAAAGAAATGCTAGTATAATTCAAACATTTCTTTTTTAAATTACTAATTTATATTTTAATTAGTGGTCGTATTGTAAGCCAATCCTTATTTCCATTTAATACCTCATTTTTTATAAAATTTATATCATAAGTTGCTGTTTCTTTTATAAAATTTATTACCTCATCTAGATTTAATATTTTTGTTTCTCCAGTATTACAAAAAACATAATTTTTAATTTTATCTGGAATTTTAACTTTAAATTTATCTTCTAAAGATTTATTTAATATATCATAATCATTATAGATATATTTTTTAGAGAATACTGTTAAAAATTTATTATAAAATAAATAGTCAGTAACCAAATGTATAAAATATCCTTTATTAAAATCATTATCTAAATCTCTATCAGAAAAAAATTCATTTAAATGAACTTGGCTACTTTTTGGTCCATAATGAGTTAATGATTTTTCACTAACAGAATCTGGATATATAATTCCTTCTATAAATTTTTCATAATTAATAATTTCATTTGGAAAATTTCTTAAATATTCTTCACCAACAGCTAAATGGATTACATAACCTGCCATCTTTCAATCTCCTTAATTTAATACTAAATTTCTATTTCTTCCTTTCCTTCACTTTGAGTAATAGAACTTGTAACATCATAAAGTCCTTTATCTTCGTTATCTTCATATCTTCCAATTCCGCCTTTTTCTTCTACCATTCTTTTATATGTAGAACTTGATATTAACTGCATTTTTTCTTCAGATCTAGGAGTAAATGCTACACTAACATCTCCCCAATCTCCATTTCTTTTTCTTTCTTCCTCTTTTTCTTTTAAATCTTCTCCGAAAATTGCAACTAAATCTTTTGGCTCTAGTAATTGTCCCAGATGATTTAATGCATATTGTTCAATAATACTGTTAACAACATCAGTTCTATTTGAGTCTAAATCATAATATAGAACATCTTTTACTTTCTTTAAAGCACATAAATTTGCTGCTCTTTGCGCTGTATTTTGAACTGGATCTTTATGTTTTTTATCTCTAATTCTCTCATCTGTTTTTACTACAACATAAAGTTCGTCACACATTTCACTTGCAAGTTCTATATTTTGTAAATGACCAGAATGAAGTAAATCAAAACTTCCTATTACAAACCCTGCTTTATATGGTTTAGGTGCTTGTTCTTGTTTTACTCTTTCCATATATTCTTTATATGCTACATCTGCAACTTCTTCATATTCTGAAAAGACTCTGCTATTTGCTATAAATGTAAAAGCAACACCTGTTAAACCTTGTGCAATTTCCATTCTATGTTCAACTGATTTCATTGGCTTACTAAAATCTGTTAATTCGCAATATTCATCAGTATATACTCCAACACCTAATGGTTTTCCATCTAATGATCTTTCTAAAACACTTTTTCTGATTCCTTTTGTAATAACATCAAAAATACCTGTTATAACATTATACTCTTTTTCTTTACTTGACATTTTAAATCTCCTTTTAATTTATATTTTATTGTTTATTATCATTTATATATTTCATCGTTTCATTTTTTATTATTTCTTTAAGTTTACTAGAATCACTTGAATCTAATTTAAAAACGAACTTTACTCCTTCAATATTTTCTGCAGTTGCCATTCTCTTTTCTAAATTATTTACTGGATAAGTATAAAAATCATTTATTACAACTTCATCAGTATATACTCCTATTCCATATATTTCACAGTTTTGAATATCTTCCTTTATTTTTGCTATCCCTTTGTCTGTTAAATTATCAAATATTCCAATGCAAAAATCAAGTTTCTTTTTACTCATAGTTAAGCTCCTTTCAATATTTATAAATATATTTTTATTTATTAGAGTATCTATCTACGGTCTCTTTATCTAATAAATTTAATTTTCTCTTATCTTCTATCAGTTGTAAATATTCAATTTTATTAAGTTTACTTTTTTCTTTAAGATACGCTTCTCTAGCTTTATTTAATTTATCATTTAATTTTAATTTTGCATATTCAAACTCATCTATAAAATTAGTTTTCATATTCATCTCCTCGTATAATGAACATATATTCCATTATATGTTTTTTATTTTTTAAAATTTTTATAATATCTATATAGACTCTATGGATTGGTGTTTTTTCCTATCACTTGACGATTTTCTTAATTTTCCAACCATATATGTTTGTTAATTTGTATGCGTGATAAAACTTTCAACGATTACAAAAACAAGAAAATTGCTGAAGGTAAGCATTTTTCAATGTACTAAAAATTTTTTACTTTTTTTCATTTTTCTATCGACTCCATATAGTTAGTCTTATATATTAATGGCCTGTTGGAAATTTATCATTAGTTTCCCTAACTTGTCCTTGCCTTAATTTAAACTGACTGTAAAAAGCATCTAACCTCTCTAACTGTACTTGTTGTTTATATCTTTCTAGGATTGTTCTTAATTCACGATATCTTCTTTCGAAATTTTCTTGACTCACTCTTTCTTGATTAATAGCAGTCTTATATGCATATGCTGGTGGAATATTAGGATTTTCCCTTTGTGAATATACTTGTACAGGTAAAAAATTATTTGACTTATTTCCCCTCTTTGATACAGTTATATCATCAAATATGCCCAATCTATCCATTTTTTCAATATTTTCTGGAATTCTTATTACTGAATCTTCATCAACTCTTGTATTTCTTCTACAATCGCCATATTTAGTTAATAATAAGCAATACCTTGTAAACATTGAAAGATTTGCTTCGTCTGGATGTACTGCAAGAACAGATAACCTTGTATTATATCCATCTTGTTTTACATCTTGCGTGTTTATTATAAATTTAGAAACACTTCTTAATGCTGATTCTAATATTAAATTAAATCTTTCTTTTTTTGTATAATCTATTATTGTATTAACTAATTTGTCCAAATATCTTTTCAATAAAAGAAATTCTTCTCTTTCCGTATATTCATCATGAATTTGTTTATATGCAGGATGTTTAGTTCTTAATTCATCTTGATCTATTATGATAGCTCCATTTTTTAAGTTCTGAACTTCCTTTCCTACAAGCATGCTTTTTCCACACCCAGCTTGTCCTCCAACCATTATGAATTTAGGCTTACACGTAGGTAAATCATTTCCACCAGTTAGAATTAGCTCATTAAATACAGTATTAAAATTAGTTCTAAATTCATAATCAGATAAAGCCCATTTTTTTCTTTCAGCATTTATTTCCTCTTCATTATTAAATGGCATATATTTTTCTCCTTTTTAATAAAATAAATCTAATTAGTTCTATATTAAAGCGGAAGAAATATGGAATACTTCTCCTTTATCCTTAAGCTCTTTTTGGGTTGTTTTTAATATTTTATGTTCATCATCTAAAAGTATAACATAATCATATACATTTAACTTTTCTTTCATTTTCTCTGATTTTATATATTTTCTGTTATCAGAATCATAATCTCCATTTTCTCTAATTGGAATAATATAATTTTCTTCTTTAATAAATGGAATATATTTTTTTAGCCATTTTAATTTTTCTTCTTTAATTATATTGCTTTTAGATAATGATAGTATATATACTTCTAAATTATTTATTTTGTTTAATTCTTCTAATTTATCAATTATTATCTTTACTGGCTCTGCTTCTATAAATAGCTCTTTTGATTCATAAGTAACAAATCCTTCTGGATATACTTTATATTCCACAATTGTTCCATCCATATCTACAAATAACGCTACTTTGTTATATTTATTACATATCTCTTTTATTTTTTCATAAAATTTCATATTTTCTCCTATTTAATTAAATTTTACCTAATATATTTTATTATATCACATTTTATTATATAATACTAGATGTTTACATAAACTATTAAATGTTATCTATTTTCAAGTTATGACCATATCTTTTACAATTTAACTTTTCTTTTAATCTAAAGCATTTCTCTAAATTAATATCATATGTATTTGCAATGATTATTATATAATAAATCTGAAAGTTCTTCTTCTATATAAAATTACGTATATATATTATATTTTATAATTTTAACATGTAATTAAAATTTATATTTTTTAATATTGCAATAAATCTATTATTGATATACTTTTCTACTTAAATCTTATTATTATTACAATCTAATATAAAAAAGAAGTGTACATATTTTTATGTTACACTTCTTTAATTCTTAAACTTTTACTTATTTCTGCCACAACAATTTTTATACTTCTTACCACTTCCACATGGGCAAGGATCATTTCTTCCAACCTTTGGTCCATCATTTACAATAGTTTGTTGTACATGGTTTTTATCAGATTGTGATAATTTTCCATCTACTAAACTAATTGCTGAGTCATCAAATCCTTCATTTGTTACTTTAACATTTGATGTTCTAACTACATTTCCAACTTTTTCAACATGAGAAAGAATTTTAACTACATCTAATTTGATATTTTCATTCATTTCGTCAAACATATCTGTTCCTTCAATTCTATATTGAACAACAGGGTCTTTTTGACCATAAGCACGAAGACCAATACCATTTTTTAATTCTTCCATGTTATCAATATGATCCATCCATTTTTGATCAACAACTTTTAATACAACAACTCTTTCAAGTTCTCTTATTTCGTTTTCTCCGAAGTCTTTTTCTTTAGCTTCATATTTTTCATGGACTTTATTTGCCAATTCTTCAGAAACTTCTACTATGTCTAGAGTTTCTTTATTCATACTATCTAATTCTGTAATACCAAATACATCTATTATATCTTGCATTAAAGCTTCTTTATTAACATTTTCATTCTCTGCTACATTAAAGTGTGTTGATACTACATCATCTACTATAGAATTAAACATTTTCTCGATATTATCTTTTAAATCTTTACCATCAAGAACTTCTCTTCTTTGTTTATATATAAGTTCTCTTTGAGCATTCATAACATCGTCGTATTTTAATACGTTCTTTCTTATACTAAAGTTTCTACCTTCAACTCTCTTTTGAGCATTTTCAACTGCGTTTGTTATTATCTTAGACTCTATAGGTAGATCTTCTGAAGCATTTAATTTATCATATACTTTTGTAATAGCAGCTCCACCGAATATTTTCATTAAATTATCATCTAATCCTATATAGAATCTAGAGCTTCCTGGATCTCCTTGACGACCACTACGTCCACGTAATTGGTTATCAATTCTTCTTGATTCATGTCTTTCTGTACCAATTATTTTTAATCCACCGGCTTCGATAACTTTTTGTTTCTCTTCTTCTATTTCTTTATCATATTTTTTAACTAATTCTCTAAATGTTTTTCTTGCATTAATAATATCTTGATCATCTGTTTCGTTAAATGCTGTAGCTTGCTCTATCATTTCTGGAACATATTTTCTACGTTTCATTTCTTGTTTTGCTAAATATTCACTGTTACCACCAAGCATAATATCTGTACCACGACCAGCCATGTTTGTTGCTATTGTAACAGCACCATATTTACCTGCTTGTGCAATTATTTCAGCTTCTCTTTCATGTGCTTTAGCGTTTAATACTTGATGTTTAATTCCTTCCTTAGTTAATATTTTACTTAACTTTTCAGATTTCTCGATTGAAACAGTACCAATTAATACTGGTTGTCCCTTTTCATAACTTTCTTTTACGTCCTTAACAACAGCTTTAAATTTAGCTTTTTCATTCTTATATATAATATCTGATAAATCTTTTCTTATCATAGGTTTATTTGTTGGTATAGAAACAACATCTAAGTGATAAATTTCTTGGAATTCTGATTCTTCTGTCATTGCTGTACCAGTCATACCAGATAATTTAGCATACATTCTAAAGTAGTTTTGGAATGTAATGGTTGCTAATGTTTTAGATTCATCTGCAATTTTAACATGTTCCTTTGCTTCAATTGCTTGATGTAATCCATTATTGTATCTTCTACCATACATTATACGTCCAGTAAATTCATCAACGATTAAAACTTCTCCATCTTTTACGATATAGTCTATATCTTTTTTCATAACACCATGTGCACGTAATGCTTGGTTAACATTATGAACGATTTCAGAGTTTTCTAAATCGTTAAAATTATCTACTTTGAAATATTCCTCTGCTTTTTTAATACCTTTTTGTGTTAATGATGCAGATTTTGCTTTTAAATCTACTATATAATCATATTTCTCGTTATCTTCTGCTTGGTCATAATCTTTTACATCTTCTTCAACTATAACTTTTGCTTCTAGCGTTCTTACAAAGCTATCTGCTTTTTTGTATAATTCTGATGATTTATTTGCTCTACCAGATATAATAAGAGGTGTACGAGCCTCATCAATTAAGATACTATCTATTTCGTCTACTATTGCATAGTTTAATTCTCTTTGTACAAGTTGTTCTTTATATAGAACCATATTATCTCTTAAGTAGTCAAATCCGAACTCATTATTTGTTCCATATGTTATATCTGCAGCATATGCTTTTCTTCTTTGGTCTGGTTCTAATCCATTAACAACAAGTCCTACTGTTAATCCTAAAAATTTATATAATTTACCCATCCATTCGCTATCTCTTCTAGCTAGGTAATCATTTACTGTAATAACATGAACACCTTTACCTGTTAACGCATTTAGGTATGCAGGAAGTGTTGCAACTAAAGTTTTTCCTTCACCTGTCTTCATTTCTGAAATTCTACCTTGGTGTAGTATAATACCACCAATTAATTGAACATCAAAATGTCTTAATCCTAAAACTCTTCTAGACGCTTCCCTAACAACTGCAAAAGCCTCAGGTAATATATCATCTAATGTCTTTCCCTCTTCTAGTTGCTTTTTAAAGTACTCAGTTTTTCCTGTTAGTTCTTTGTCTGTTAATTTTTCCATCTCTGGTTCTAATTTGTTAATCTGCTCTACTATTGGCATTACTCTCTTTACTTCTTTTTCACTGTATGATTTAAAGATTTTCCTTAATACGCCCATTCGTCTTTTGCCTCCTAAAAATAAATATCATGTGTACTATATCACTAAAATAATTTTTTCGCAATATTTTACCCAAAAAAAACATATATAAGAAACTTTTTTCATAATATTTATAAATGGAGGTGCATTTGCTTTGTTTATATATAATATTAAAGTTAGTGGAAGCATGTTATTTAAGATTTTTTTTGTGATTGTTACAATTATAATTCTTACTGTTTTTTCTATATGCTGTTATAATTTGTTTGTAGATGCTAAGAATAATGTTAATATAGCAGATAATTCATCAGCAGTAATAGAAATAGACCCTAAAAATTATACTAATATATTAAAAGATTCTCATGAACACATAGATAATTATGTTGGTAAATCATATAAGTTTTCTGGATATATTTATAGAGCATATGATTTTACTGATGAACAATTTGTGCTTGCTCGTGATATGGTAATTAGTTCTGACTATCAAACTCTTATTGTTGGATTTCTTTCTGAATATAAGGATATTAAAAACTATGCAGATGATACATGGGTAGAAGTTACAGGAACCATAAAAAAAGTAGATTATCATGGTGACATGCCAGAGCTACAAATTACATCTTTAAAAGAAATAGATAAACCAAATGATGAATATGTATATCCACCAGATGAATCCTATGTTCCAACAGTATAATATTAATCCACCAACGAAATTGTGGTTTTCGACGGTGGATTAATTTTGTTACTTATAACTTTATCTTTCTAATATTGCCTTTACTACTCCTTTATCTATTAATGTGCTAAATATATTTTTTAGAATAATAAGTATTATTGGCCCTAAAACCATTCCCCAAACTCCTATAAATTTAAATCCTGTATACATTGCAATTAGAGTAAATATTGGATGAATTCCTAATTTATTACTTACTAATTTAGGTTCTAAAAACTGTCTTACAACAGACATTATTCCCCATAATACTAAAAGACCTACTGCAAGTTCTATATTTCCATCTGCTGCACTTATTACTGCCCAAGGTAGCATTATCGTTCCAGAGCCTAAAATTGGTAGTGCATCTACAAATGCAATTCCTAAGGCTATTAATAACGGATAACTTATTTTTATTCCTATAATATTTAATACATAAAATCCTATTAAAGAAATAACAAAAGAAACTAATACCAATATAAATTCAGCTTTTAAATAATTTCCAACTGAGCTTATTATTTCATGTATATGGCTACCTAGCTTTTTTACCCATTTGGCTGGTAGGTGATGCTCCATTTCATCTATCATATATACTTTGTCTACACACATAAAATATAACGCCACTAATGTTATAGAGGTATAAATTGCAATTGTTGGAATTTGCATTAAAAAATCTAAAAGTTTTGATAAACTATTTTTTACCCATGTTGTTATATTATTAAAAAAATCGTCGTTTGAAGTCTCTATTACTTTTTCTACCTGTTCTGGCAAATGTAATCTCTTTATATCAAATTGCGAACTAATATTTTCTATTTGAGTATATGCTTTATCAATATAAGTATTTAATCCTTGCATTAAATTAGATGCCTCAGAAACTAATGTTGATATTCCCCAAACAAGTAGACCTGTAATTATCGAAATTGCAATTAAAAATATTATTATACTACTCGTCCTTCTTTTAAAGCCAAATTTCTTCATAAAAAATTTTATTGGATGTTCTAATGTTAATGCTATAATAAATGCTACTAGAAATGGCATGTAAAAAACACTAAGTTTAAACAAAAGTATTAAAACAACAACACTTATAGCAATTATTCCTATTCTTTTTATTACTTTTGTAAAATAACCCAACTCTACAACCATTTCTTCCTCCTATATTTATTATATGTATATTTGTGTTATTTATGACTCGCTTTAATTATTATTTTTAGAAGAGGGATTTTAGGAACGTCCCCCAAATCCCGAAGAACGCCAAAATCCCAAGGAACGTCCCAAAATCCCAGTTATTAAAAAAGAGAATTTCCAATTATGAAAATTCTCTTTTAAATATAGTTAACTTATAAACTTTACCTAATCCAATGCATCAGACATATTTTTGTAAAATTATTCTGCATTTTTATTTTTATTTGTACAACAAATATCTTCTAATGTAGCACATACTCCCTCTGAATTAATTTCTTTATTTTTAGCTAAATCTCCTAATGTAATCATTCCTATAACCTTATTATTATCAACTATAGGAATTCTTCTAATTTTATTCTCTGCCATTTTATTTTCTACATTTTTAATGTCATCATCTAAAGTACAGCTATAAACATTACAAGTCATTATATCGCTAACTTTAGTTGTATTACAATCTTTATTAGATGCTATACATCTTAAAGTTATATCTCTATCTGTTACTAACCCTACTAAATTTTTTCCTTCATCACAAACTGGAATACATCCTACATGTTTTTCATTCATAATTTTAGCGCATTCTGTAACAGTAGAGTTTGGCAAGCAATAGTAAATATTATTACACATACAATCTTTAACTTTCATTTAATATACCTTCCTTGCTCTAAGTTTAAACAAATAAGTTACTGGTATACTATTATGATGTCCTTTTATAAAAAAATAATTCTTACATTTTTAGCCATTTTTAAAAATCAACATATGGACTATATCTTCTCATTCCTCTATTTAAATACATATTTTTATTTTGGATTTCTGATTGTCTTTCTGCTACTTTTTCTTTTATTATTAGAATTTTTAATAAATCAATTATAAGGTTTTTCATGTCTTTTGTATTTTCTTTTATTTTTAGTTCTTTATAAAGATTTTGGACTATTTCATCAAAATTATTTTGACAAGTTTGTATGTCTATTTGTTTTATTTTTTCACTTAAATCTTTATAAATATCAGGGTAATTTTTCTCTAAATCATACGAAAAATTATCGTAATCATAATTACAATATGTATTCTCCTGATTTATATTATATCCCAAAACCGTACTCATATATTCTTCATAATTTTTATCGTACATTTTTATAACCTCCTTATTTTATTTTATAAAAAAAAGACACTTGATGTGCCTCTTTTTCTTATAATTCATTAACTAATTTTTTAAACTGATTTCCTCTATCTGCAAAGTTTTTGAACATATCAAAACTTGCACTAGCAGGTGAAAATAATACAACTTGATTTTCTTTTGCAACTTGTTTTGCTGCTTTTACAGCATCTCCTAATGTTTGACAAAAACAAATTGGAAGTTCTACTCCTTGTTTTTCTATTTCTTTTGTAGTCGCATCTAGTATTTTCTTAGCTGTATTGCCAATTAAAACTAATGCTTTTACTTTTTTTACAATGTATTTTCCTAAAATATCATAGTCTAAATTTTTATCATATCCACCAGCAATTAAAACTATTTCCTCATCATATGCATTTAAACCTGCAATTGTACGTGATGGGCTTGAACTTGCAGAATCATTGTACCATTTTACTCCATTAATTTCTCTTACAAATTCTAACCTGTGTTCTACTGCATTAAATTCTTTTATTGCTTCTACAGCTGTTTTCTCATCTACTAATTCTCTTGTTGCTGCAAGTGCCGCACAAATGTTTTCAAAATTATGAGTTCCTCTTAGTTTAATCTCTTTGACATTTAAAATATGCTTTCTTAATTTGTTTTCACATTCTTTTATGATATTTCCATCAACTATATATCCATCATTTAATTTTTCTTTACTACTAAAATATATTACCTTAGAATCTGCTTCTGGCTTACATTTTCTTGTAATTTCATTATCATAGTTTAGTATTAGTGTATCATCTTGTGTTTGATATTTAAATATTGTTTTCTTAGCCTCTATATATTCTTCATATGAACTATGTATGTTCAAATGATTTGGTGTTATATTTGTAATTACAGAAATATTTGGGCTTACTTCCATTTCCATTAATTGAAAACTACTTAATTCTAAAACAACTATATCATCTGGTAAGATTTCTGAAAGCTTTGTAAATAAAGGTGTACCAATATTTCCACCAAGATAAGTATTATATCCTGCATGTTTTAATATCGCATATATTAAACTTGTAGTAGTTGTTTTACCTTCACTTCCAGTAACACCAATTATTTTACAAGGACACATCTTCATAAGCATTTCTATCTCTGTAGTAACTATTGCCCCTTTTTCTTCTTCAGCTCTTAACTCTGGTCTTGTAGGTAAACAACTTGGTGATCTAAATATTAAATTAAATCCATTTAAATTTTTTAAATTGTCTTTTCCTAAAAAATATGGAATAGCATGTGATGTTAATTTATTTACTATTTCTCCAGGAAGTTCATCAATTGTTCTATCGTCAAAAACTGTTACATTAGCTTTTTTGTCATATAAATAATCTAATAAAGGAATATTGCTTACTCCTAACCCAATAATTGCTACTTTTTTATGATATATATAATTTTCAAATTCTTGTAATTTTTCGTTTATGTAATCCACTATAATACACCTCTCCACAGGGATTTAGGGACGTTCCTTTTTTCCCTATTAATTTTTTATTATTATTTTTTTATATATTCCATTATTTTATTTGCTTCATCTTCTATTGTTTTACATTCTGTTACATCTAAAACTTTTGTAATTGGATGAATTTTATAATAACCTGATTGTTTTTGAAGTTCATCTCTTTTTTGTATATGTTCTTTTAATTCATCAACTGTTATTTCCCCTTCGTATTGGTTCATTTTTCTTCTAACTCTTTCATCTATATCTGCAATAAGAAGAAAATGATAATCAATTTTTGGATACATATTTACTATGTCTCTTGAAGATAATATAACATTATATTTTTGTTTTAAATTTTCTACTATATTTCTTCCGAAGTCATATAATTTATCATTATTTGCATAACTACTAATTTTAGAAGTAGCTATAGAAGTTTCTAATGATTGTAAATCTTTTTCGTTAATTTTTTTGTCGTGAATATATACAACACTTTCTCTATCTTCTATCTCTATTCTTAACTTAAGTTTATCCATTATGTTTTTTATGTTTAAACCACTTAATTTATTATTGTCCTCTTTAACATTTATTAATCCTGTTTTTAATATACCATATGTAATTGCCCTGTATATGTTTCCACCATGCAACAAAACAGAATTTGGTATCTCATCTAATAATTTTTTACAAACAGAAGTCTTTCCTGTTCCTACATAACCTTCAATTCCAACAACTATATTTTCCATAATATTCCTCCTATATTTAGCTTTCGTAATTATATAACAATATGTTTATTTTTTCAAATAATTTAAATTTTCATTAAAAGAAGTGTATTTTGCGTATACATTGCATAATATTATATACTTAATTTATGTATATTTTTATTTTTTATGTAGAAACTAAGTATATATTTATTGGTAATACCAATAATAACTGTGGCACTAAATTAATGACCACAATCTATTATGGAGGTGCTTAAATAATGGCTAAAAATAAAGAAAAGAAAAATAAGAAACAAGGAAATAATGCTGAAAAGCATAAACCTGTTAATAACGAAACTTTAAACGAACAAAAATAAGTGATTATAGGGATTTAGGGACGTTTCTTAAATCCCTATTTTATTGGCTTAGCCAATATAAATATGACAAAAGAGAGGTACTTGTCTAATACAAGTCCTCTCTTTCACTGTAATGTTAGCCTCTATAAAATTCGTTATTTTTACAGAAAGATATACTTTGTATGCTTCTGCAAATATATGTACACTATTTTAACTTAGTCTTCCAAATATTTCTTCAAAAATTTACCAGTATAAGATCTATCATTTTTACAAATTTGTTCCGGTGTTCCAACAGCGACTATTTCTCCACCACCATCTCCACCTTCTGGTCCTAAATCTATTATATGGTCACAAGTTTTTATTAAATCCAAATTATGTTCGATTACTATTATAGTATTTCCAGTATCTACAAGTCTTTGCAATATATCAACTAATCTATGAACATCTGCTATATGAAGACCTGTTGTTGGTTCGTCTAAAATGTATAATGTTTTCCCTGTTGCTCTTTTAGATAATTCAGTAGCTAGTTTAACTCTTTGTGCTTCTCCTCCTGATAAAGTTGTAGATGGTTGTCCTAGTTTTATATAACCAAGGCCTACATCATATAATGTTTGAATTTTTTGTTTTATTTTTGGAATATTGTTAAAGAAATCCAAAGCTTCTTCTACAGTCATGTCTAACACATCTGCAATAGTTTTACCTTTATATTTTACCTCTAATGTTTCATGATTATATCTTTTACCTTTACATACTTCACATGGTACATAAATATCTGGTAGGAAATGCATTTCGATTTTTATTAAGCCATCACCATTACAAGCTTCACACCTACCTCCTTGCACATTAAAGCTAAATCTACCTTTTTGATAGCCACGCAATTTTGCCTCATTAGTATTGGCAAAAATCTCTCTTATTGTATCAAACACGCCTGTATATGTCGCTGGATTCGACCTTGGTGTTCTACCGATTGGTGATTGATCTATATTTATTATTTTATCTATTTTATCAATTCCAACTACTTCTTTACATTTACCTGGTTTTTCATTAGAACCATTTAATTGTTTTGTAATTGTTTTATATAGTATTTCATTTACTAATGTACTCTTTCCAGAACCAGAAACACCTGTTACACAGTTAAATACTCCTAGTGGAAATTTAACACTTATATTTTTTAAATTATGTTCTGTTGCACCCTTAACTTCTATTGCTTTTCCTTTTACTGTTTTTCTTCTCTTTTTTGGTACAGGAATATTTTTTCTTCCACTTAAATATTGGCCAGTTATAGAATTTTCTACTTTTTTAATTTCTTCTGCTGTTCCCTGTGCCATTACATTACCACCATGTACACCAGCACCTGGACCTATATCGATTATTTGATCTGCTGCATACATAGTATCTTCATCATGTTCTACAACAAGAAGTGTATTTCCTAAATCCCTTAATTTTTTTAGAGTCGCTAATAATTTATCATTATCCCTTTGATGTAAACCAATACTAGGCTCATCTAAAATATAAAGTACACCTGTTAAACCTGAACCTATCTGAGTAGCTAAACGTATACGTTGCGATTCTCCTCCTGATAGAGAACCCGCTGATCTTGATAATGTTAAATATTCCAACCCAACATCTATTAGGAAATTTAATCTCTTATCAATTTCCTTAAAAATCTGTTCCCCTATTAATTTTTCTTGGTTAGTTAATTCTAGACTTTTTAAATAATCCCTAATTTTATTTATAGGCATATCTGTTAATTCATTAATATTTTTATCTCCAACTTTTATAGAAAGAATTTCTTTTCTTAATCTTGCACCATGGCAAGCATGACAAGGACTTTCACTCATATACATTTCATAAAATTCTCTCATGCCTTGTGATTTTGTTTCATTATGTCTTCTTTCTAATGTCGGGATAACACCTTCAAATGGTGCACTAAATTTTCTTATTCCAAAAGGAGATTCATGTTCAAAATCAATGCATTCATCTCCAGTTCCATATAATATCTTATCCAAGAAATCTCTTGGTAATTTTTTTATTGGAACTTTTATATCTACACCATAATGTTTACCAATGGTTTCAAAATACATTTTAGCCATTGTTTCTCCTTTTTTCATTGTACTAGATCCAAAAGCTTTAACACCATCATATAAAGTCTTATTTTTATCTGGTATAATTAAATCTTCATCCATTTTCAATAAATAACCAATGCCTGTACATTCTGGGCAAGCTCCTTGTGGATTATTAAATGAAAACATTCTAGGTGTTAATTCTGGGAAGCTAAAACCACAATCTGGACAAGCATAATTTTGACTATATAAAGTTTCTCCATTGCCAGGAACATCTATTGTAACTATATTATCTGCGTGTTTTAAAGCAATCTCTACAGATTCTGTTAATCTACTTCTTATGTCTGGTTTAATTACAAGTCTATCAACAATTAAATCTATATTATGTTTTTTCTTTCTATCTATTTTAATATCATCTGATAGCTCTATATTTTCACCATCTATTCTTGCTCTTATAAACCCTTCTTTTAATAAGTCTTGAATTAATTTTGTATACTCACCTTTTCTTCCACGAATTATTGGAGCTATAACTTGAATTTTAGTTCCTTCTTCTAATTTCATTATATTATCTATAATTTGGTCTATTGTTTGCTTTTCAATTTTCTTGCCACAAATTGGACAATATGGCACACCAATTCTTGCATATAATAAACGAATATAATCGTAAATTTCTGTTACAGTTCCAACTGTTGACCTAGGATTCTTTGATGTTGTTTTTTGATCTATAGATATTGCAGGTGACAAACCTTCTATTGATTCTACATCTGGCTTTTCCATTAAGCCTAAAAATTGCCTTGCATATGAAGAAAGGCTCTCTACATACCTTCTTTGTCCTTCTGCATATAATGTATCAAAAGCCAATGATGACTTTCCTGAACCGGAAAGACCTGTTACAACTACTAATTTATCTCTTGGTATTTCCAAATTTATATTTTTTAAATTATGTTCTTTTGCTCCTTTTATAATTATTTTATCATTCATAAAATGCCCCCAATAAATTTAGTTTGCATACTTAATCGGGAAAAAAGGAACGTCCCCTACTCCCGATTGCTTACTCATTATATTATATTTAATTTATAAAAACAATAGTTTGGTAATAATTTCAAAGTAATTATCCCCCGGCTTAGCCGGGGGCTTTTTACTTATAACGCCTAAAAGGCTATGTTACAAGCAGAGCCTCAAGGCTCATAGCTGTTCCGACGCATGCGTTCCTTATGACCCGTTAAACGGGTCTTTATATTCTTTTATTGATATTTGATCATACATCATATCTTCTTGTAATTGATTTCTTACATATTCTGCTATTCTTTTGGCATTTTTACCTACCGTGTCTACATAGTAGCCACGGCACCAAAAACTTCGTTGGCCAAATTTGTACTTCAAATTTGACCACCTCTGGAAAATTATGAGGCTGCTTTTGCCCTTTAATATTCCCATATATTTTGATACTGATAATTTTGGTGGTATTTCTACAAACATATGCACATGATCTGGGCAAACTTCAGCCTCTATTATTTTAACTCCCTGCCAATCTGATATATCTCTCAATATTTTACCTATTTCTAATCTTTTTTGTCCATAAAAAATTTTCCTCCTATATTTTGGTGTGAACACTATATGATATTTACAATTCCACTTAGTATGTGATAGACTTGACATTGTATCATATGTAGTGCTTTCATCTTTGGTTTTATTACTGAATATACTATTCATGATACGCAACTCCCTTCATTTTTTTATCAATTATGCGTCGAAACATATTGATATTATATCATGAAGGGAGTTGCTTTGTTACGTAGCTTAAGCCTACGTTCCTACCGGCACAGCCGGAAGTTTACAAACAACAAAAGTGCTATTTTAGAATATCTTCTAAAATAGCACACTAATAATTATCTTTCTTCGTTATCATCAAAAGTTACAAAACTATTTTTACCTTGCGTATTATATAATTCCATATTTAATGAATTTAAATAATTTCTCGAACTCTCGCTTCCATATAATATTCTATAGCCTTCTGTTGTCTTCTTTAGATATCCAACATGTCTATTTCCTAATTCACCATTTCCTACATATTGATCAACATTTGCTTCTGAAAATAATGTCCTGAAAGCAAAATTTAAACTGTCATTTTTATTTGTAAGAAGATTACTCATTTCATCTTCTGATAGTTCAAATGCTATATTATTGTTATGTGCTAAATTTTCTACATCATCAAATCTTCTTTTAGCAGTATATTTTGCTACATATAAATTAGACATTTGCCCATCTCTATGAACAACTTCATTCACTTTAAGAATTCTATCTAAAAGTATAATTTTACCATTATCGGGATCTGTGAACCACATTGTATTGGTACCTGGTGCAATGCGAATATTATTATCATTTATTCTATTTTCTTTTTCTTGTCTTTCTCTATTTTTAAAATTTTCTTCGTCAATAAATGCTTGATCATATATATCATTAGCCATTTTTTTATCAGCTTGTTTTCGTAATTTTTCCTGCTCTTTCTTTTCTTTTTTCATTTGTGCTAACCATTCTGGAGTAAGCACTTTTTCTTCATATTTTAATGCATCTATAGAGTTATCTAATATTGTTACAGTAGTCTGCATATCATTTCCCGATTTCATTTCAGCTCTCCCTATTGGGTTTATTTTATAATAGTTTAATTGTTCTAAATTAAGTCTTCCACTTTGTACTAATTGATATAAACCATCATTGTATAAAAATTCCTCCAACGAATAATAAGCCGGTATCTCAAAACACACTTTTCTTAAATTTTGAGGTTCTAATCCTTCTGTTTGGTAATTTTGATTTAAATCTGCGACAATTAATTTTGTTGATTCCCCTTTTTGATGATGCAATAATCCTAATTCTTTTATTTTTTGAAAGCTATATATATCTAACCCATTCATACTTACAGTTCCATAAAACACTTCTTCTCCCGAATTATCTATAGAATTAGTTACATATGAATGTCTTGAATAAAAAGCCTGATTAGAATAATAGTCTTCTACCTTCTCTTCTTTATTCCCAGTAAAAAATGAAGCAATTTTAGAAAATATGCTTTTTTTCCTAGGAACTAACGCTAGTATTTCTTCTTTTTTTCTTTTGGATCCAAACATTAAATTATCTCCTTTTATTCGACAAATATTCTTACAATATTATTTTATATTTATTAAAATTAATTGTCAATCATTATACTAAATCTTGCAATTCCTTAATTTTATCTCTTAATTCTGCAGCCTTTTCAAATTCCATTTTAGAAGCACATTTAAGCATTTCATCTGTTAATTTAGTAATTATTTCTTCTATATTTTGTTCTTCTTTTATGTCATATTCAGTAGAAACATCTTCTAGTACAGTAGCTTTTATCGTATCTCTTACAGATTTATTTATAGTTTGTGGCGTAATTCCATGTTCTTTATTATATTTCATTTGAATTTCACGTCTTCTATTAGTTTCGCTTATAGCTTTTTCCATAGAATCGGTTAATTCATCGGCATACATTATTACCTTTCCATTTGTGTTTCTTGCTGCACGTCCTATTGTTTGAATTAATGAACGTTCTGAACGTAAAAATCCTTCTTTATCTGCATCTAAAATTGCAACTAAAGAAACTTCTGGAATATCCAAACCTTCTCTTAATAAATTTATTCCTACTAAAACATCAAATTCTCCTAAACGAAGATTTCTTATAATTTCCATTCTTTCTAATGCTTTAATATCTGAATGCATATAGTTTACTTTTATATCTACATTCTTTAAATAATCAGTTAAATCTTCTGCCATTTTCTTTGTCAAAGTTGTAACCAAGACTCTTTCATTTCTCTCTGTTCTTTCTCTTATCTGCTCTATTAAATCATCAATTTGGTTTTCAATTGGTTTTACCTCTATTTTTGGATCAAGTAAACCTGTTGGTCTTATAATTTGTTCTACAACATTGTCTTTACTATGTTCTTTTTCGTAGTCTGCAGGCGTTGCACTTACAAATACCACCTGATTTATTCTTTCTTCAAATTCTTTAAAAGTTAATGGTCTATTATCATAAGCAGAAGGTAATCTGAATCCATAATTTACTAAAGAGTCTTTCCTTGCTTTATCCCCATTATACATCGCTCTTACTTGTGGTATAGTGGCATGTGATTCATCTATTAGTAATAAAAAGTCTTTAGGGAAATAATCAAATAATGTAAATGGTGGACTCCCTGTTTTCCTTCCGCTAATATGTCTTGAATAATTTTCTATTCCTTGGCAAAATCCCGTTTCTTTCATCATTTCTATATCAAAATTTGTTCTTTCTTCTATTCTTTGTGCTTCTATTAATTTGCCTTGATCTTTAAAAAATTTAATTCGTTCCTCTAGTTCTTCTTCTATTGTTCCAATTGCTCTATCCATTTTTTCTTTTGTTGTAACATAATGTGAATTTGGGAAAATCATTACATGATTTCTTGTTCCAATTGCTTTTCCTGTTAATGGATTTATCTCTGAAATTTTTTCTATCTCATCACCCCAAAATTCCACTCTAATTGCACTTTCGCTTTGGTCTGAGGGATAAATTTCTACAATATCACCTTTTGCTCTAAAAGTTCCTCTTTTAAAATCTATTTCATTTCTTGTATATTGCATTTTTATTAATTTCTTAAGCACTTCATCTCTTGATTTTTGCATTCCTGGTCTTAATGATATAATCATATTCTCGTAATCTATTGGATCTCCTAATCCATATATACATGACACAGATGAAACTATTATTACATCTTTACTTTCAAATAAACTAGCTGTTGCAGAATGGCGCAATTTATCTATTTCGTCATTTATAGAAGCATCTTTTTCTATATAAGTATCAGAGCTTGGAATATAACTTTCTGGTTGATAATAATCATAATATGAAACAAAATATTCAACATGATTTTCCGGGAAAAATTCTTTAAATTCTGAATATAATTGTCCTGCAAGTGTTTTATTATGTGCTAAAACCAATGTTGGTTTTTGTACACTTTGAATTATATTGGCCATTGTAAATGTTTTTCCTGAACCAGTAACTCCAAGTAAAGTTTGAAATTTCTTTCCTTGTTTTATTCCATTACTTAAATATTCAATTGCCTGTGGTTGGTCTCCTGTTGGCTTATACTCTGAATGTAATTTGAACATATTTGCCTCCTATTTTTTTATTTATAATTAATATCATCCTTTATTTTCCCAGTTTTCCCTAAAAATTATAGCATATGCAATATAAAAAGACAAGATAAGTGCAAATCTCTCCAAAACTATCTACTATCATTTTTATCTTTGTATTATATTATATATTATTTATACTTATTATAATTTTAGTTCTTCCTCAAAAAAAATTTTTAGTAGCTGTCAGCTTTCGACAGCTTTTGCATTTTTATTAATATATACTTTTTTAAAATTATTTAATCTAATTTACTACATAAGATAATTTTAAAATTAAGGAGGATTTTCCCATGTATAACAAACATTTATATTGCTTTGTAATGAGTTCAAAAACACAAATGGCCGATATTAGGCTTGATAGTGATGAAATTTCTTTTCTTAAAAAAAATGAAATTGAATATCAAAAGAAACCTGATAATATTGGTAATCTGTTTTCTGTAGATTGCTCACAACTTAAAGAAAAATTTTGTAACTGTTAATTAACAATATTTATGTAGTAAATGAATAATTTTTTACAATGTAATAATTAAAACACTATCAAAATTTTTTTGTTTAGTGACAAGTAATTGGCTAAAACCAATTAAGAACTGCATTTAGTCAAACTATATGCAGTTCTTTTCTTACTTTAATTATTCTTTTTCTCTTTATTTCTCTTGTCTTGTATTTGGTCCATTTCTTTTTCTGTAATTAGACTCACATTATTTTCTTTTGCCCATGCTACACATCCTTTAAGAACGGTATTTAAAAATACCCTTGGAACTTTTACAAGTTTTTGGCATGCTTCATCTGTAAATTTAACATCTGGATCTAGTCTTGAAGCAGCATATTTTACTGTATCTAGACTAATACCTTTACTTGATGGTATCGGTTCAGAAATTGGTCTTTTAAATCTTGTATACCAAAAGTTCTTATTGTCTCTATACCCATAGTCAACTGGAACTGATGGAAAGCTTCTATTATCTACTCCATTTATAATAGCATCATAATATTTTGGTTTCATTAAGATATTATTAATTTTTAAAATAAAATGAGCTCCAAATTCACTAGTTATTCCGTTAAAATCATGATATGGTGGTTTATATTCTTCTTGCACAGTATCATTTTGAGCATTATCTAATTCCTTTACCCATGTACATTCAAAAACTTGAAAAGCTTCCTGTATTATTTTTGGAAATTGTTCATCTGGATTTTCTCTTGCTCTTTTTCCATCAACTAATGTAAATATAGTATCTTTCATTTTTTCTTCTGTAGTTTCACCTGGATATCCGAGTCTTACAGCTTCTTTAAAATACTTTCTTTTATCTGTTATAAAATTTATAGAGCATTTTCCAGTTCTTAAAATATTTTTACATGTATTAGAACTGTTTCGACAGCATAGTACCATTGCATAATAATCTTTTCCAGCAATATAGTAAGGAAAGCATAGTGAATATGAGCCTAAATTAGTTTGGCCACTTTCGCTTAATGTTCCTATTTCTGTTGTTGGCATAGGAAAAAAAGCAGATGTTTGATAAAAATTATCTACTATTCTTAAATCTTTAAATCCATTTAAGTCTTCTATTTTCTTTTGTTTTTCTTCCATAATATTTTCCCCCTTATTATAACTAATATCTTAATAATTCATTATCCCTGTTCAACCAATTATCTATTGCTACAATAGTATCATGATCGCTCTTACTTTTTTGTTTTGAATTATTAATTTGTCTAGCTAGCTTCGCTTCTTGGTCTAAAGAAATTCCTATTGCTTGATGATTTCTTATTAATATATTCTCGGTAATTTTTTGCGCATCAGTCTTAGTTATTTTTAATCTGGTAGCTGTTTTATTTACACCATCCATTCCATTTTTAGCATATGAAGCAATAAATTGTTCATCCAAACTCATTTTCATTCCTATTATTTCATTAACTTGTTCTAATATCGATATCTTATCACCATTTTCTTGTAGTTCTACATCTAAATTTGTAATATTTGCTCCTGGTATTGTTCCCTCTAGGCCTATTCCATATATAGCTTTTCCGTACATCGATTCTCTCATTACTTTTCTTTTAAGTAATGGTGGCAGATTTCTCCATTGATTTCCATTATCGTGTGCTACTATGTAAATTTTTTCATCAGCTCTTGTCAATTTATTTATAATTGCCTTATTTTCTATTCCATAATCAGAACAAAACCATAATCTATCTTTATCCTTTGTGACCATAACTACCTCCGTCTATCTTTTATTTTTCTCTTCTAGTAATTTTACTTTTTTATTTTTTAAAAATAATATTCTTACAAACTTAGGAATTTTATTTAACATTTCTTTTAATGAATTACATTCTTCTTCTAGTTTTTTTATTTTTTCATCTTTATTTGAAATTACCTCTTGATATCCAAAAATTAATTCTTTTGCTTTAGGTAATTTTAGATTTTCTTTTTGTAGCTTTAAGCAGTCTTTACTTAAATTAATATTATCTATTCTTGCTTTAAAGCCATCATTTTGTTCGTTTATAATATTAATATATTCATCAACATCTTTTTTATATTCTTCATAAAATTCCCTATCACTAACATCATCTGCAATTTTCTGTAAAAGCTGCCATGTTTGTGGGTCTATATCTTGTTCTTCTAGTGAAATATCTGGATTAATTACTATATTAGAATCAACTTGCATATTATCTTCTATATATTTTAGAGTTTCTTTTGGGATTGACTCATAATCTTCTTTTGGGAAACAATCAATTATTAATTTAGTTTGATATAAATATTGTGGTTTTGATAGCATAACTTTCTCCTTTTCAGCTTTTGTAAATTTATCTCATTATTTTGATACTACTATAATTAATAGCACAACAAATTATTTTATTCAATAAATTTTTTATAAAAAACTGTTATTCTATAAATACTTTTTTATGTAAAAAACCACAAGGAATAAAATGTTATTTTCCTTGTGGTTTTCTAATGAATTAATTAAGATATGTATGAACTTATTATAAGCATTTTACGATTTTTTAATCATTTTCATCCTTGTAAATTCTTCTCTATCTCTTTCATCCAATGTTTCTTGTATTCTTTTTTCTTGTTTCTCATAATTTGGTATAACAATATCCTTTAAAGAATTAGAACGCTTTTGTACTTTTACTATTGAATCATTCAATCTTTTAACAGTAACTTCTATTTCTGCCAAATCTATTAAAATTTTTTTCAATTTTTGGAATTCAATAATTGCCTCATCTAAATTTATTGTTGTTCCTAACAAACCAAACGTTAATTCTGGCTTTTCTCTCTGTTTATAATCTACTATTGGTATTTCAACACCCATTACTGTTTTGTATTTTATATCTAATGTCTCATCAACACCTATTTTATGTGCAATACTACTTACTTTATTAATTCCAATATCAACATTTGCATTTTGCAACATATAAAAAGCTTTTTCGTATTGTTCTTTAAACTCATCTTCTATTTGTACTCTTTTTGAAATATACTTTTCTACTTCTTTCATCAAAATATACTTCTTTTTTTCCAATAATTCTTGCCCCTGCTTAGCTAATATAATTGTCTTTTTTAACTTTATTAAATTACTTTTAGTTGGAAGAATATCACTCATTTTAACCTCCATTATAATTTATTTAACTCTTCTTTTGGCAAAATATTTAATATTTCTAACGCTAAGTCTAAAGTTTGATTTATATTTCTTCTTTCGTCTGCTTCTTGTTTTAAAAAACTTTCTTCAAATTTTTCTGCAAATTTCAAATATTTTCTATCTAGTTCACCTAAATCACTTTCACCTAAAACTTTTGCCAAAGCTCTTACGTCCTGTGCCTTAGAATATGATGCAAATATTTGATCAGATATTTTACTATGATCTTTTCGTGTATATTTTTCTCCTATTCCATCTTTCATTAATCTCGATAATGAATTTAATATATCAACTGGAGGTGTTATTCCTTTTTGATATAAATCTCTAGATAAAACAATTTGTCCTTCTGTAATATAACCTGTTAAATCTGGAATTGGATGTGATATATCATCATTTGGCATTGTTAATATTGGAATCTCTGTTATAGAACCTTCTTTTCCTCGTATCATTCCAGCTCTTTCATAAATAGCTGCTAAATCGCTATACAAGTAGCCTGGATATCCTTTTCTACTTGGTATTTCACCTTTTAGTGTAGAAACCTCTCTTAAACTCTCTGCATATGCAGTCATATCAGTTAAGATTACTAAAACATGATATCCTAAGTCAAATGCTAAATATTCAGCACAAGTTAGTGTGACTTTTGGAGTTAGCAATCTTTCTATACTTGGATCATTAGAAAGATTTTGGAACATTACTACTTTCTGCAATGTACCATTTTCCTTTAAACTGTTTTTAAAATATTCCGCTGTCTCAAATTCAGCACCCATTAAACCAAAGCAGATAGCAAATTTTTCTTCATTACCTATATTAGAATCTTTGATAATTTTATTTGCAAGTTCATTATGATTAATTCCACTTCCAGAAAATATTGGTAATTTTTGTCCCCTAATTAAAGTCATTAGACCGTCTATACTAGATATACCTGTTTCTATATAATTACGTGGATATTCTCTAGAAACCGGATTAATGCTGCTTCCATTTATATCCCTTTCTATAACTGATTCTATATTTCCTAGTCCATCTATTGGTCTACCTGTTCCATCAAATACTCTACCTAGCATATCTACAGAAAGTTTTATGCTTAAAGGCTTTCCTTTTAAAATTGTTTTAGTATCAGTTAAATTTATTCCATTTGTACCTTCATATACTTGTATAGCTGTAATATTTTCATCCATAGAGATAACATTTCCTATTCTTGTTTCTCCATTTTTTAATATTAATTGTACTTGCTCGTCAAATGAAATATTCTTTGGCGTTTTTATATAGGCAATTGGACCATTAATTGATTCTAATCCAATATATTGTATATTCATTAGTTTCACAACCCTTTCTTAAAGAAGTGTTTATATTCTTCTTCTATTTTGTTCAATTCATTTATATATTTTTCTTCTAACTCATCTATTTTTGCCATTTCTATATTTGAGACTTCACTTTTTATTTTTGAATACTCACTAAAAAAGCTTATTTGCTTTATTTTAGACATTGGTGTTCCATTTTCTATTAATTCATTCGCTAGCTCATAAATATCTATTATTACTTTCATCATTTTATATTGTTTTAATAAGGGCACATATGTGTCTATTTCTGAATTTGCATTTTGTTGCAAAAATCCTTCTCTAATACATTTACTAATTTCCAATACTAATTTTTTTGAATCTGACAATACATCTTGTCCTACAACTTTTGCAATTTCTTGTAGCTCGTTTTCTTCATTTAAAAGCTTAATTATTTTGTTTCTATATTCTAGGAAATCCTCTTCTGTATTTTTTTCATACCATTCTTCTAAATTTGTCATATATTCGCTATAACTTATCATCCAATTTATAGCTGGATAATGTCTAGAATAAGCCAAGTCCCTATCTAATCCCCAAAACACATGTACAAATCTTCTTGTGTTTTGGGTAACAGGCTCCGAGAAATCCGAACCCTGTGGTGAAACCGCTCCTATAATTGTTACAGACCCTTCTGTTTCGTTATTATTTAACGTTCTTCCTGCTCTACCATAAAATTCAGAAAGTCTTGATGGCAAATAAGAAGGATATCCTTCTTCTGCTGGCATTTCCTCTAATCTTCCTGATATTTCTCTTAGTGCCTCTGCCCATCTAGATGTTGAATCAGCCATTATGGCAACTTGATATCCCATGTCTCTATAATACTCAGCAATTGTTATACCTGTATAAATTGAGGTTTCTCTAGCTGCAACCGGCATATTAGACGTATTTGCAATTAATATAGTTCTTTCCATTAAAGGTCTACCTGTTCTTGGATCTGTAAGTTTTGGAAAATCTTCTAGTACCTCTGTCATTTCATTTCCTCTTTCTCCACATCCAATATATACAATTATGTCTGCATCACACCATTTTGCTAATTGATGTTGTAACATCGTTTTTCCCGTTCCAAAACCTCCTGGAATTGTTGCTGTGCCGCCTTTACTAATTGGAAAAATTGAGTCTATAACTCTTTGACCTGTAATAAGTGGAATATTTGCTTGTAATCTTTTCTTGTATGGTCTTTGCTTTCTTACCGCCCATCTTTGTACCATTGTAAGTTCTCGAACTTTTCCATCAGCGGTTTGAACTTTTGCAATAATATCTTTTATAGAATATTCTCCTTCTTGTACAATTTCTAATATTTTTCCTTCTTCAATAACTGAATACATTATCTTATGTGTAATACTTTCTGTTTCCATAACATTACCTAATATAGAATTATATATAACAGTATCTCCTATGTTTACCTTTGAAATAAAATGCCATTTTTTATTTTCATCCAAACTGCTTACTTGTATTCCTTTTGTTATAAAAGGACCTGAGTTTTGTTCTATTACTTTTAAAGGACGCTGAATTCCATCAAATACACTACCAATTAATCCTGGTCCTAAACTTAAAGTTAATGGACCACATGTACTTGTTACTTCTTCTCCTATATTCATACCCGCTGTATCTTCATAAACTTGGATTGTTGCAGCTTTTCCATCTAACTTTATAACTTCGCCCATTAGTTTATCTTTACCTATGTAGACCATATCATGCATTGCAAAATCTGCTTCGCCTGTTGCAACTATTACAGGTCCATTTATTTTAGTTACTCTCTTCTGTTCCATATATTTTCTCCTTTAAATTAGTCAAAATTGTATTGTCAACTAACATATTTTTATTTTGTAGTTTAACACCACCTATATAACTTGCATCTAAAAATTTTATTTCTCCATAAGATGAAAAGTCAAACTTGTCTTTATCTTGTTCTAATACATATATAGTTATATCGTCTTTTTCATCTAATAGTTCCCTAGCTTTAAAAAACATATTAGAAAGAGATTTATTGTATTCTGATGTATTTGTAAATTCTTGTAATGTTTGTTTGCAACTTTCAAATAGCTCATTTTTTTCACTATTATATTCTGCTAAGGCTTTCCTTTTGTATACAATATCTATGTCCATATTTTTTTTATTATATTCTTTTTCTAACCTTATTTTTTCTCTCTTTAATTTATTCTCTAATTTTTGTTTAAAGTTATCTACACTTTTTTCTATTTTGTTTCTTGCTTTTTCATCTAATTCTTTGGTTAAAATTTGCTTGTCTACGTCTGACATCTCTAAACAAATTCTTTCGAACTTTTTTAATTTTTCTTCTATGTCCAAGTTTCTACTCTCCTTAATCTATTCTTAGTAATAAAGGGAATTGTCCTTTTTGAATCTTTTCAAATCTTTGTGGTAATAAGTCAAATATTTCTTTACTTATTACTAAAATACCTACATCTGTGCTTTGCATTATATCTGCTAATTTTTCTTCCAGTTCATTTTTATTCTGTATTAAGTTTGTTTCCATTCCGCCTAATCTAAAACCTATTTGTTCTTCTCTCTTATTAAAAATTCCTATAATTTTCAATTAAACTCTTCCTTTATATTTTATTTAATATCATTATTGATATTATTAATCCATATATAGCTATACCTTCAGCCAATCCTGCAAATATTATAGTTTTTCCAAGTAGTGATGGATTTTCACTAATTGCACCAATAGCACTAGATGCAACCATAGCAACTGCTATACCAGCACCTATACAACCTAATCCTGTAGCTAAAGCTGCAGCAAGTAATCCAACATCATGATTTGACAAACCACTTTTTGAAGTTTCTTCTGTAGTTTCAGAAGTTGTTGTATTTATTGTTTCTTCTGCATTTGTAGTAGTAGCAGGTTCTGCTGTAGTGACTTCATTTACTTGATTTATAACTGTATTATTAGAAGCTGTACTTTTAGTTTCTTTACTTGCTACTGCATAAACAGAGGTAGCACTACAAGCTCCTATTATTACTGCTAAAACTATTATTATATTAAAAATCTTTTTTTTCATATCAAACTTTCCTTTCGTATTTTATTTTTGTTCTTCTATTGGAATATATTCTTTTCCATCACCTGTATAAAATCTGCTAAATAATTCATAATACTCTAATCTTAAAACTTGTATTGCAACAATTAAACCTTCTAATGCTATTACAATAATATTTCCTATTATAGCAACAATTAAGCTTCCAGTTGTGCCAAACATATTTGCCAAAATATATACTGCCATACATAGTCCAACATGGTTTATTGCGAATGCTGCAAGTCTTACAAATGAAATTGTATTACTTGCCATGCTTATTAACATTTCTATAATTTCAAATATCTTTTCTATTATAGAAACTTTTTGTCTAGCTTTGTTTTTATTTATTAGATTTTCAATATTATCCTTAAATAAAATTAATAGTAAAGTAACAACTATCAATGTTACACTAATTGATAAACTAATAAACATCTGTCCATTTACTAAAAATCCAACTATTAATGCCAAAATAACTATATAGAAAACTAAGCCTGCTATTCCATTTTTATCAAATAATACTTTTCCAACATCTTTATTTTTTATTCCATTTTTTATATTAAATATCATCGCTAGTATTATTAATATGGCACCACTTGCAATTCCAACAACTAACATACTTGTTATATTATCCATAGGACTTGGCACTAAGCCTTTTATTATATCCTCATTTCCAAATACACTACCATATAAGAATCCAAATATTATTGCAGATATTCCTCCTGCAATTAGTACTGGTCCTAAATTGCTTTTCCTTATTGTCAAAATTGCTCCAATAATGCCAATCACTAGACCTTGTCCTACATCTCCAAACATAAAACCGAACATTAAAAACGCTGTAATTGCTACAAAGAATGTTGGGTCCATTTCCGTATAGTTAGGCGTTCCATACATTTTTACTATCGATTCGAATGGTTTTATTAGTCTATTATTTCTTAGTTTAGTTGGTGGAGTACTAATTACTTCATCATGATTTTTTATTACATATTCTACATTATCTTTATTTAACTTTGGAAGTAATTCTTGTAAATTATCTTTTGGTATCCAACCAACAATATAAAACGAACCTTTATTATCATGTGCCATATATTTCTTTACTTTATTTATTTTTTCTAACAATTCTAGTTGTAATAAATCATTTAATATTTCTCGTCCATTTTGTTCTCGAATATCTATAAGTTTTGCTTTTAAATCCTCTGTGTTATTTTTGGTCTTAGTTATTTGCTCTTTGGCTTTTGTTAAGATATCTACTGGTCTTCCAATTATTTCTTGTTGAAGCCAAACTCTTTCAAACTTCATAACTTTAAAATAGCTATCAACTTTTTCAGCTAACTTATCAGGTGTAAAATATAATATCCAAGCCTCTTTATCTGTTTTTTCTAGTTCTAATATTAGTACATCTAAATTAGTAAGTTCGTTATTCAATTGTTCATAATTTTCTAGTGATATTTTTCCAAACCTAAATTTCATATATTTTAAATTATATAATTGCTCTAAAGCTACTGGAAGGTTTTTTAGATGTTCTATTGGCATTATGCTTTCTTCTATTTTCGCCAGTTGATCTTCATTTTCTTCTATTTTGGTATATATTGAGCTAATTTCCTGTGATTTACTGTCTATATCTTCTTTAATTTCTTCTAACTTTTTCTTTAATTCTACTTGTTTTTTTACATATGGAACGTCCATTTCGTTTAATAATTCTTTAGCTTTTTTTATATATTCCTTAATTGTAGAATCATAAGAAAAATATGTTACTTTCCATCCCTTTTCTAAAACTTTTAAGGTATTTTCTGGTTGAAACCCACTTCCTATTAAATCATTAGCAATGATAAAATCTAATTCTCTTTCATTTCCAGTCATACTTAAAAATTTCATTCTTTCAATTGCCAAAATCTTCACCTCTTTTGTTTATTAAATTATAATTTTATTTTTTATTGTAGGTCCTTTTAAGTTATATCTTATTCCTTCTATTATTGTTATAATATTTTCTTTTTCTATTTGTATCATTTCAAAATAACTAATGACAGTATTTAAATTTAATATATCTTTTCTAAAACTACTTTTACTTCTTTTATATAGCGCTCTTTTTACATCTTTTTGTACATCTTCTTTTATTATGTTTTTATACGCAGTATGACTTAATATTTGTTTTAGTTCTTCAATAGTTTCTATTTTCTCTACTTCTCTTATTATGTTAATATCTATTTTATAAAAGCTATTAATTAAAATATTTTCATCTACAATTCCATAATATTTTTGACATCTATATGTCCAAAAAATATTTAATAAATCTATGCTATTTTTTAATACTGTTTCTATATCCTTATTTTTTCCTTTTACTTCATGCAAGAATCCTTCAAAATAATACTTATTAAGGTTGTTTTCTAATTCAAAATTGTTTTTACTAGTTTCAAATATTTCTTTTATATCTTCGTCAGGTAGCTGTTCCAAAAATTCTTCTTTAGATTTTACTTTAAGCAGTGGTTCCAAGTCTGTAAATATATTAGTAACCCAAATAGTATTTTCTATATTCTGCAATTCGTTTGTAATTACTTTTTCATAAATTTTTTTAATAATGTCTATTTTATATTTTAAAATATATTTTTGCCAAATTTTTTTATTTGTACCATTAATGTATTTATCAATTTTTTTCATATCAATTATTATTAATTTATCTAACGAATTTTCTAATTCTAATCTTTTTGCATCATTTGATAAATTATCTAAATCGTCAATTTTTGATTTTAAAATTATAATTGCATCTTTTATATGTTCTTGTTTTATTAAATCATCTAAATCATCATTTTTTAGCTTTTTAGCATACATTGCTTTTAATTTGGCTGTTACACTAGGATTATTAAATGTTTTCATTTTTTAATCTCCTATCATTTTAGTAGTTATTCAGCATTTATAATACTTGATACTATGTCATGTATAATTTGATTTTTACGTTCTTCAAATTTTCTTCTGCCATTTTCTATAGTTGCATTGGTTTTGAACTTTAAGTTGTCTTCTACAGTTTTTAATTTATTATTATATTCTTGCTCTAATCTTAATATTTCTTCTTTATACTTCGCTTCCATTGCTGCTTCTTTTACCGATATTTCCTGCGCTATATATTTTTCAAGTTCGTTATTTTTTGCTTCTATTAGTTTAATATTATCTTTGGCTTCATTGTCTATTTTTAATATTGTTCGTAATTCTTCGTTATTCATATACTCACCATCCATATATTTATAAAGCAGTAGCTACACTGCTACTGCCATTACTTTCATTTATATTATCTCCAATTAATTTTGCTTTATTAGTTTTACTAAATATAATGTAAATATTAAATTATAAGTTTATATTTACTTAACTTATCTTTTGTCAGTAACAATTTTTTCATATATATTTTATTTTTTTACTATCCATTTTGTCAATATAATACACAAAAAATTCATATTAATTAAAGTTACTACTATTTATCTAAAGCTCTAGTATTACCACCATGATAGGCAAAATTTAAACTTCTATTTCTATTTTACTACCATCACTTGTTTTGGTAACAATTATTTTTTTATCTATTCTTTCTTTTAGTTCTGTAACATGGCTTATTATTCCTATTAGTTTGTTATTATCTATTAGTAAACTTAGCGTATTTATGGCTTGTTCTCTAGATTCTGTATCAAGTGAACCAAATCCTTCATCTATAAATAAAGTATCTATTACTACTCCTCCAGAATAACTTTGGATCACATCGGATAAACCTAATGCTAATGATAGTGCAGCCTTAAAAGCTTCACCTCCAGATAATGATTTTACATCTCTTTTTTTCCCATTATAATTATCCATTACTTCTAATTCTAAACCTACTTTATCCGAAATTTTCTCTGGTTCTTCTTTTCTTAATAACCAATATCTATTTTCTGTCATTTTAGCTAATCGTTTATTTGCTTCTAAAATTACCATATCAAAATATGTAGCCTGAACATATTGTTCAAATTCAATTCTTTTTTTACCTAGTAATGTTCCATTTGCTGTTCTACTTAATTCATCATATATTATAAAATCTTTTATTTTTCGCTTAAGTTCTTTGCTATTTTCTATTAATAATTTATAAATTCTTGTATTATTGTCTAGTTTCCCTTTTACTTGAACATGAATTTTTCTTTCTTCTTCCAGATGTTGTTTTCTTTGTAACAATTTATCTTTTTCTTCTGATAAATCTATCTTTTGTTTTCCTTTTACTTCTTTTTCTAAATCTACTATCTTTGTATTATTTATTGTTACAGTTGTATTAAATTTTTCTATATATTTTTGGATATTTTCAATCTCATTATCTGAAATTAGCATTTTCTTATATTCTTCTTCAGTCTTTAAACCTAACTTCGTTAATTCCTTTATATATTCTTCTTTATATTCTTTTAGGCTTGCTCTGCTTTCCTCTAATTGTTTAGTCTTTTCATCTTGTAGTGTTTTATCTTTTACCAATTCATTTTTTTCTAAGTTTATATTTGCAATTATTTTATCTTTAAAGGTTTCAAACTCAAAATTAGCTAACACTAGCTTTTCTTCGAATATTTTTGTATATTCTGTAATTAGTATTTGTTCATCTTTCTCTAATCTTACTTTATTTTTATTAAATTCCTCTCTTAACACTTTTTTTAATTCTTCTAAGTTAAATTCTGTTTCTAAATTTTCTTTAAATTCTTGTATTAAAGCATTAATTTGTGAATTAGTATTAATACATTCTTCTTGTTGTTTTTGTTTTTCTTGTTGCTTATTTTCTAAGACTTTCTTTAATTTGTCTAATTCCTGTTTAGTAAGTACACTTGTACTTTTTTTGGCAATACAAGGATGTTCTAAACTTCCACATACCGGACATGGTTTGTTGTCTTCTAATTTTTCTGCAATAATCCCCGCTTGTTCTTTAAAAAATTCATCTTCTTTTTCTAAGTATTCATTATTCATTATTTTATATTCATTTTCTAGTTTAGTATAATTTTTTACTTGAGTTACCTTTTTTAATTCTAACTCTTCTATCTTTTTTAGACGATTACCTTTTTCTAATAGTTCTTTTTTTATTTCTGTACATTCACTATATTCTTTATATATTTTTCCTATCTTATCTACAGCTTCAATCTTCTTCTCGTGTTCTTTCTCTTTTTCTTTTCCTTTTATAATATTTACTTTTAAATTCTCCAATTCTCGTTCTAATTTTGCTGTTAATTCATTTTGATTCTTTACTTTTTCTTCTTTCGGTTTAATAGCTTCTTTAATCTTTTGATTTTTAATCACTTTATCCTTTAATTCGACTATATCTTTTTCTTTATTTTTATATTCTATTTGTTTTTTTAGTAATTCAGTATAGTTGTCTATTTTTATATTCAGTTCTTCTGTCTTTTTTATTTTTTCTTCAAACTGACCTATTTCTTTTTCTTCTTTACTTATGTTTGCTTCTATTTTCAAATTATCTGTCTCATTATTTTTTAGCTCTTCTGTTAAATCACTTAATATATTTTCTATATCTACTTCATTTAAATCTTTAGTTGAAAAATATATATTTTTTTCCTCACTCCACATAATATTGGCTGTATTAGTTATAAAAGAATTTTTTAATTCTTTTAAATTATCCTCATTCTCTTTTAATCTTTCTTTTAATTTTTTAGCAATTAAATTATATATGTTAGTATCAAAAATCTTTCTAAAAATTTCTGTTCTATCTTTACTTTCTGCAAATAATATCTTTAAAAATTCACCTTGTGCAAGCATTGCAATTTGCTTAAATTGTTTAGCATTAATACCTAAAATTTCTTCTACCTTTGTATCTACATTTTTTATTCCAGAAATTACTTTATTATCATATTCTAAAGAAGCATCAGCTGCTTTTTTAGTAAATCCCTCTCCTTTTTTCTTTGGCTTTTCATAAGATGGATTTCTTAAAATTTTATATGTCTTATTTTTATGTATGAATTCTAACTCTACAAAGGTTTCTATATCTGGCTCTGCAAAGTCACTTCTAACAGATTGTATTGGCCTGTTAGAGCCACTAACTTCACCAAAAATCGCAAAAGAAATTGCATCAAAAATACTTGTTTTGCCAGCACCAGTATCTCCTGTTATTAAAAATATTCCATTTTCTCCAAGTTTGGTAAAATCTATCGTAACTTTATCTTTGTATGGACCAAATGCACTAATTACTAAATTAATTGGTTTCATGTTTCACCTCCGAAATTATATTTTTAATAATTTCTGTTTCGTTTTCATTTAAATCTACATTATTTTGAGATTTATAAAAATCACAAAACAATTCTAATTCACTTTTCTTTTTTATATTTTCAATATTTAAAGTTTGTTTTTCTGTGCTACCAGCTGTTTTACTATTTCTTATTTCTAGTTTTAAAGTATTAGGATATATTCTTCTTATTTGTCCGATTGCATCATAAACAGGTTCCTCATTTGTAATTATAGCTTTAATATAATCATTTACATTTCCTGTTTCATAATTTTCCTTTTTTATTAGTTCCTCTATCGGTCCTTTTATTTCCCTCATATCGCGCAATGGTTCTAATTCAATTAAATTTATGTCAATATTTTCTTTTTCCTTTATCTCTATAATCGGAACAGTTTTATTGTGGTTAATCTCTGAAAATGAGTATTTTAGCATTGTACCTGCATACCTAGCAGTATCTCTTCCTATTTTTTGTGGTCTATGTACATGACCTATTGCAACATAGTCAAAGCATTCGAAATTAGACACATCAACATTTTCTATTCCACCTAACGACAATACTTCTGATTCTGTTCTTTCTGGTTCTACAGTTCCAGCTGTTACAAATTGATGTACCATGATAATATTTCTTTCTTTCATATTAATTTTTTCTTTTTCAATTATTTTATGTATTGCAGTATTATAATTATTTTCTAACTCTTCTTCCAAAAATTGTTTTACTTCTACTGGTTTTACAAAAGGCAACATGTATACATTTATTTTGCCATATTTATCTTGTAATTCTACTTTTCTTAAATTTCCGTTATATTTACTTTCTATATATAGTCCTTCATCTTCAAAAATCTTACTTCCAAATCCCAATCTATCTTTTGAATCATGGTTTCCTGCTATTATAAATACTTTTATTTTTAATTCTTTTATAAGTGTTTTTAAAAAATCATCTAATAAATTTACTGCTTCTGCAGGTGGTACACTTCTGTCATACACATCACCAGTTATTAAAACACTTTCTACTTTTTCTTCCTTTATTATTTTTATAATTTCTTTCAACATATATTCTTGATCTTCTAATAGTGACTGTTCTTGTAATATTTTTCCTAAGTGTAAATCTGCTAAATGTAAAATTTTCATTTTACCCCTCCTTTGCATTAGAATATCACATTTTATATATAAAACAAAAGAGGTAAAATATAAATTTTACCCCCAAAAAATGTTATTTATTTAATTTTAATTTATTTAATACAATACCAACTGAATGTACAATTTTAGTTGCATTCTTATTTGCGATACCTTTACCTAATGCCTTACCACCAACAGTTAAAGCTGAAACCAAAGCACTAATTATAAATTGTATGTCAAATCTTATTCCAAATTGATTTGTAATTTTTACAGCAATTAGTGCACTTATCGCACCACTTAATACCCCACAAATGTCTCCTATTACATCTGCACATATATTTGCAACTTTAGGAGCATTCCTAATTAATTGTATAGATGCTTTTGAACCCTTTACTTTTTTAGTCGCTTTAGCATGGAATTCGTTTTCATTTGCAACAGTTACTGCCACACCTACAATATCGAAAAATATACCTACTAAAATAACTAATACTAATATCAAAATAGCTGGTATTAAACTAAAATTTGATACACCATTAGCTGATATATATGAAAATAACATGGATAATATAAAAGTCATTATAAATACTTCTATAAACCATTTAAATTCTGATTTATCTCTTTTATTTTTCATTTTATTTTGCATAATATTAAATTATGCAAGCTCCTTTCTTTATATAAAATTAAATTGCTAACAAAATACTTTAGTTTTGATATAGCAATTTAATAAAATAATATCAAATAAGGCAGATAACTCCGCCTTTTTAATTGTTTTAATGGTAAAAGCTTAAGTAAATTTTACAGTTTAGGTCTGGTCGAATTTCTCTATTCTTCGCTTAACATTACTGTTAGAACCGTTTCCGTTTAAGAAGAACATCTATATATTGCAATAGACACCAGATCGCCACTTAAATCTGTACCTTAATCCTTAAACTTCCTTGCTTTTATGTAAGCAAACATTCTAGAAGTTTTCCTTAACATACACCTATTCTTTACTAGTCTTTTTTGCAAATATAGTTTCATAATATAGAATAAATTTATTTGGCCAAATAGACTTATTCTTTTTGTATTAATCCCAATATATTCACTCAAGACAAGCTACACTATGTATTTTGTGTCTTGGCACGCAACATAGGTTATACTCAAATATTGCAAAGTTAGATATATAATACAGATTTTGTTTCCTATATTTATACTAAATTGCGTTATTTAAGCCTCCACGAAATCAGGGAGTTTTATATATGCCATTATATAATACCCTAATTTCTTTACTCCCTAGTACCACACAAAACTGGCATTTCGCGCAACACTAAGAAACTTCAACGATGTGCTCTTTAGTGGATTTTTAGCCCCACCCTCGTAAAGTTTGTACGACTAGAATAATGCACCACTGATATATATTATACTGGCATTGGTTTATTTTGCCAAATTCAAATAATACTCAATTTTGTTTGCTTTGGCTTTCTTTTAAATTTGATTTTTAATAATTCCCTTGTTTTTTATTATTTTAAAGTTTCTCTTCATTTTTCTTTCTTTTTTAAATCTTATTTTGCTTTATTGTAATATAAAAGTAATATTTAATTGGTTGACTAATAATTTTTTTTAAAATAAAATCATATTATAAAAAAATTATTAAAGGGGGACTTTTTATGGCAGAAAATAACACTAAAAAAACGGTAAGCACTTCTACAGTAGTAATTATAGTTCTTTCTATTGTAATCGTACTTTTACTTGTTTTTGGAACAATTCTATTTTTTATAATGAATTCTAATAAAAATGAAAATTCAGCAACAGTTGATAACACAAATTCTCAAGTTGTTGCAAAAAATGAAACAAAAGAAGATGCTTCATCTTCTAATGGAACTGCAAATACTAGTACAACTAACACTCAACCAGTTTCTACTGGTAATATATCTGATGATTGGAAAGATTGTGAGTTTATATTTAACAATAAAGCTTATAAACTATATTTCCCTTATTCAGATTTAAAAAATGATGGTTGGTCATTTGATTTAGCCGATTATGGATATGCAAATGGATATGTTATGAATCCAGGAAATAAAGTTTCTGGTACTATAAGCTTAGAAAATCCAAATTTTGATTCCACTGTAAGAATAGGATTCATAAATGATTCTAATACCATTAAAGATATAACAGAATGTAATATCTGGTCATTCGAAGTAGATAATGCTTTCGTAGATGATGATGAAACACCAGTATCTTTTACATTGCCAAAAGGTATTCATAATGGTAGTTCTTTACAAGATGTAATAAATGCATATGGTGAACCAAAAGATTCTTATCGTGCAGATAGCTTAGGTTATTGGAATTATACTTATCAAGATGAATATTCAAAATATTTTAGATTAACAATATATGACGATAAAGGTGTAACAGCTTTTTCATATGATATGCATTAATATAATTTGAAAACCCGAAGGATTAGTAATCCTTCGGGTTTTCGTTAAAGAAAATAACCATATATGGTCCATATTGTTTTGCAACAATTGCTGGACCATCAAAATCTTCGACTACCCATATTGGTCTTATATTGCCAATATAGTTTTCATATAGTTCCACCAAATGCTCCTTCTTGAGATTTGATTTTTTTAATAAATGGAAAATCTGTCTATACGTATATCCACTTAAAATACGATTTGGCAATTCTGCTATTTCATATAATCTTTCAAATAGCTCATTACTTCCATCAACTTCTATTGGATTGTTTAGATAAATTTTCTCTTTTTGTGAAACTATATCCTCAAAAATACTTGTTTTATATGAAGGATACTGTTTAAGCACCTTCACAATTTCTTCTACTGATGCGTTACTACTATACCATGCTGTCTTCATTCTTATGTCCTCCTTTCGCATCAATGCACTAGAACAAAATCTACATGAAATAACTTCATTATATATTTGTTCCTTTCCTACTTTTAGTGCATTAAATATTATAACACATTTATGTTAATTTGGCAACTATTAAATGAAACGTTCTCATTATTAATATAATAATGACTTATAAAAACTTTATCTTCATTATCTTGTATAACCAAAAGCGAATAGAGACTCTAAGCCCCTATTCGCCTTTTAGTACACCCTTTTACTACTGCAATGAACAGCAATATAGTTAGTATCGCTACAATTGCATATAAATATTTAAGAGCATTAACCTCATTAATCTTATCTATCAACTGGCAATCGGGACTCATTTCACAAACGATTTGTTCTCCCTCATTCCCTGTTATGCATAAGATAAGATTTCCATAGCGATCCGTTTTGACAGTATAATTACTAACTGTCTTAGGATCTGGTGGTATTAGATGTCCTGCTTGCTGTATTTTATAGCAGAATTCTTTTACCTTACCATAATGTAAATTAGCTTGCCTGTTGAATAATACCAATGAGATAGCAAATATTACTATTAATCCCATTAGTACAATAGGTATCCGCTTTTTCATAGAATCACTCCTTTTGCAATTCTTGGTGAAAGCATTTAATAAATCTTTGCTTTCTTTAGTTTACAGAGTAACAATTAAATTATATCATACGTTGTCAAGGCTATATACATAATATTTTTGTCATTTTTTGACAAATTCTTGTAATTTTGCACTGTTAAATGATGACTCTGAGAGAATAATGAAGATGAAAAATAAAATACAGTGGGACAGTATAATAAATCAAATCCAACCCGATATTAATGCCATACTACAAATCGAAAACAAGGATGTTTTATTAAGCAAACTTTGTGATGTATCTAACTCGTTATTAGATGCAATGTAATTAATTAAACTAGAAAAAGCAGCTATAAAATACATACTTTAAGCTGCTTTTAAAATTTTAAATATATGATGTTTCTACTTTTATTACTGCATAGTATTTGTTATCTTTTTCGTGAATCTTTTGTTGTACATTTTTTATTATCTCTTCTTTGTTGTATTCTTTATCTCTTGGAATTACTAAATCAAAAATTAAATTAATCCTTTGTCCGCCATCAGTCATTCTAAAATCATGTATAGAAAAATCTGAATTTAATTCTTTGACTATATCCTCTGTAAAAGCTCTCATGTCATTTATTTCTTTATTATCTATAACTATTGGATCCATATGTATTGTTGTAATACAATTAAATTTTTCGAATAAATCTTGTTCCATTTGATCAATTATATCATGTACTTTGCATATATCTCCATCTGCTGGAACTTCAGCATGAAAAGAAACAATCTTTCTTCCTGGTCCATAATCGTGAACCATTATATCATGTATGCCAGAAATCATATCATATTTTTTAGCTGCTTCTTCTATGTCCTTTATAAATTCTGGATCTGGTTTCATTCCTAATAATAAATCTACAGTCTCCTTTATCGCTTTATATCCTGTAAATAAAATAAATATAGAAACTATTAAACTTGCATAGCCATCTATTGATATTCCACATAATTTAGCTACAACTGCTGATATTAAAACAACTAATGTTGATATAGAATCTGAAATACTATCATATGCATTTCCTTTAATAGCATTAGAGTCTATTATTTTTGCAATTTTTTTATAAAATAAAAATAGCCATAATTTTGTAAATACTGCTATAACTAATATTATAATTGTAACATTACTTACTGCTGGAAGCTCTGGATGAATTATCTTATCTATTGAACTTTTCAATAGTTCAAACCCTACCATCAAAATAATTATATCAACTATAAATGCTGTTATATATTCCATTCTACCATGACCCCAAGGATGATCTTTGTCTATTTTCTTCTGTGATATTTTAAATCCTATCATGGTAACTACTGAAGACCCAACATCTGTGATATTATTTAATGCATCAGATATAATAGAAATTGAATTTGCAATTATTCCTATAACAAGCTTTACTATAGAAAGTAAAATATTAACTACAATTCCAGTGGCACTTGAAAGTATTCCATACTTTCCTCTTGTTTTTAAATTACCAACATCATTATCTTTTATGAATAATTTTATTAATAAATTTGTCATTTTGTTTACCTCCAAATTTTGTGCTAAATAGTTATACCATATTTTATTTTTTTATACAAGAATTTATTAATTAAAAATTGTTAGTTGAGTAAACTACATAAAAAAATTGCTGTATTTGTTCTTAAAAGATTTGGTTCAACTTTCATTCTTACAGTAAGACCTATATGTCTTGAATAATTACCGTCAAAGATTATCGCATCATCTTGATTATACCAACTAACTTTTCCAGTATATACTTTATATCCATTTATATCTTCTGGTATTGTTTCTAATACTAATCTTGTAGAATCATAATCTTTTCTAAAGTCTGGTAGCTGTTTCAAATTTTGGTTGTTCTAAATATTAATCTTTATAAATTATATTTCTTCCTATTTTCTTTTGTTGCAAAACCATCTTTTTCTCTAACTCTATTTAATAGTGTAAATCCATCTAAGTGGTCACATTCGTGCTGAATAAGCCTAGCAAAAAATCCATGAATCTCCTTTTCTATCTTTTCTCCTTGTTCATTGTAATATTGTAAGGTGATATGTTTAAATCTTTCAACTTTACCAGCTATTGCAGGTACACTTAAACAAGCTTCAAATTGTACATCAGTTTCATCTGATAGTTTCTCCCATTTTGGATTTATCATAGCAGTTAATGGTATATCTTCTGCATCATTATATCTTACATTTTCTTTTTTTGCTTCAACTACTATAATTCTTTTGTTAATACCAATCTGTGGTGCAGCAATACCAACTCCCACCCCATCTTCGAGAGTTGCTTTTAAATCATCTATAATATCTAAAACATCACTATTTATATTTGTTATATCAACTTCTTTTGACATTTTATTAAGTACTGGATCTCCTACTTCTCTTACTTTTATTATTTTTCCCATAGTTTTTCTCCTTTAATTCTATTTATTAGATTATATCATTTTCATTTTAAAAAGCAAAGAACGGTATTGCTTCATTACAATACCGTTCCTCGCTTTTAATACAAATGACCTTCGATAGAATCCCCTTCAAGCATCCATGCCAAATGTGGATACATAAAAAGCTCGCTGTCTTTAAAAGGCATAGAGCCCTGAAACTCTTCGTAATCATCTCCTGTGTCAATATCTGAGATAATCCATCTTTTGTTTTCATCTAATCTCATTTTACGTACAACCGGTCCAGCAGGATTTGGAAAAGCATAAGGAGTAAAAAACCAAAATCCTTCCTTGCCTTCCAATAATTCCGGTTTGTTTAATAATTCTTTAAGTGTCACAGTTGGTGCACTTAAAATTGCTTCAACTTTCTCTGTTTTCATTTTTTTCCTCCTGTATTAATATGAAAACATTGTACTTCTAGTTACATTTACAATTATAGTCTTTTTTGTTGTTTATGTAAAATACATAATAGTAATGCAGATATAACTAATTGTTATATCTGCACAAATTCATCTTTCATTATTTTAATTAAATCTTTTAATTCTTTAAATTTATTTTCTTTATTAATATATATGCCAAATTCCATTGGTTCAAATTCAAAATCAGTTTTTAAAATTGCTATCTTATTCTCTTCTAATTCATCTTTTATGTATTCTTTTGTTATAAGTCCGATACTATCTTCAGTTTTTAGAATTCCAAGCATTGTTGTATATGTAATGTTTTTAATATTTTCCATATCATCTGTTAAGTTTAATTCTTTCATTAAATTTATAGTAGTAATTGATGTTCTCTTTGGAGTATATATCTTCTCCTTTGACAACTGCTCTTTGTTAAAAATTTTATCCTTATATTTAGAATTCGTATTAATTACAAATATATCATGCAATAAACCTAATTTAATAAATTCAATCTTGTTTGTATTATATACACTTTTATCAGCCTTTTTAGAAAGTACAATGTCAAGTTTCTGATTTTCTAACATATTTAACATATCATTAAAGGTTTCATTCGTTACTTCTATTTGGCTAGTTGGATTTAATTTATAATATTCAGCAATACATTTTCCAAACATTCTACTAAGCATTGTAACATGTGAACCTAAATGTATATTTCTAATACTAGTAAATTTTCTTTCGGCATTATATATCTTTATTATAGGCTCTTCTACCTCACTAAATAATTCTCTGCCTTTGTCTGTTAGCTCCATTCCATATTTATTTCTTTTAAATAAAGTAACACCTAATTGATCTTCCAAATTCTTTATATGCTTTGTTACTGCTGGTTGAGATATATTTAGTTTTTCACTGGCTTTAGTTATATTTTCTTCTTTTGCCACAAAAACAAATATTTTATATAATTCTAAATTAATCATATCAAATCCCCACACTTTAATTTTTTTACTTTCTTAAATAAATCTTTTTCTTTCTTCGTTATTGTTTTCTCTTCTATACTTCCATTGTTGCATAATTTAACTTTTATAAAGCCACTAGAAATGTTAGGATGTCTTAATATTCTAGCGCCACTATTATTTATTTTCTCTCTTGAAATTGCTATATAAGAAAATTTTTCGTCTTCATATGGTACATCTGCATCTTTTACAAATTTATGAACTTTACTTCGTTCTACTCTAACTATAGAATGGCACCAATCATCTACTGGCAAACTACATTCTGTTTGACAAGTACATGGTGCTATTATATTCAAGTTACTTTCTATTGCTAACCTTTGTACTTTTCTTATATTATTAAATCCTTCTGGGGTTCCTGGTTCTATAAATATTACTAACTTGTTAAAAGCTTGTAAGATATCTTTTATTACTTTTTCTTTGCTAGCTTCTTTAAGCTCATTTATCATATACGAAGTTATTACTAAATCTGCTTTATCGGTAATATCATCTTGAACTATATCTTGATTTTTCCAATTTATTTTGTTATGACCTTGCAATAATTTTCTGGCCATATTCTCCATTTCTTTGTCACGCTCTATGCAAGTAATTTTTTCTACTTCTATATTGCTAAGTACAGCCCATTCACCTGCTCCAGTTCCTGAACCTAAATCTAATACTGTTTTTATAGTAGGATTATATTTTTTTAAAGTCTCTTCTAGAGCTTTATTAATCGCTCCAAAAGTAGCCGGCATCCTAATAATAGAATAAGCAAGAACCTCTATATCTTTATTTAATAAACTTTGCCCTGTTCTTTTAGCAGTCATATACCTATCACTTAAAATTTTTGCAGTATCCCTTAATACTGTCAGCTTTATATTATTTACTTCCTTTTCTATTCTATCTTCTAATTCATCCGGTATTCTCATTATTCCTCCATTTTATGAACTTTAGGTGCGGAGCTTAAAGTTCATTTTTTATGTTATCTTTCTGAACTTTTAGGACTGTCCCCTAAGTTCAAACTTGATAATATAAATTTTATTACATCATCATCTTTTGCATTTTTATTTTTATACTCATCTTTTTCTTCTCTAGTTAAATCTACAAAATATTTACCAGAGTCTGGCAATACACTTATAGAGTCTAAAGGATAACCTTCATTTAAAATTGGCGATGGTTTTCCTACAAAATAAAAATCTCCTTTCGACCAAGTAAAAGTTTGTACATCTTTTCCATCATATATAGCCATTCCATAAACCCATTTAGCTTTTAAATTCTTACCATATTTTTTTACTAACCCTGTATAGTATTCTATCATTTCTTTATCTGATAGTCTTTTACCATGAACTCTTCTTACATGTGTACCTGGTTGATCTGCTTCATCTATACCTTCTATAAAAAGGCTATTGTCCATACCAATCGTTGGTACTTTTACAAATTCATAATACCCTTTAGCTTTTATTATAGCATTTTCTATGGAATTTTTTCCATTTTCTTCTACAGAATCTGCTATATTTAAGTCAGCTAATGTTTTTAAATTAATCCCATTTTCTTCTAGTCTATTAGCATATATCTTTACTTTTGCTGGATTGTTTGTTGCAAATAATACTTCCATTTTTTCCTCCTATCTTAATTATTATAATTCCATATTCCTAAATGTCCTTTTGCTTGTATTGGTTCTATTTTTCTAATATCTTTTAATACCCAAGCATATCTACCAACAGCATATTCCCCACACTTATATTCTGTTGGATTTTCTGTTTTTATTTTATTTATAAATTCTTCATCCATATAAATACAATCTACTAAATCACATTTTGCAATTATATATCCATATTTTATATCTTTATCTTTTAATAAATTAACTAGTTCTTGTATTCTTTTGTCATTTTTTGGAATCTTTTTTAAACTAGTATGAATGTATAATTCTCCTCTATAATTTGTCTTCCAACTTCTTGTTTCGATATATTTTACTTTTTCTTTAATTAAACTTCCCCATGGCTCCATTATTGATAAAACTTTCATTTACATCTACTTCCTAATTTATATATTTACAGTGATTTAAGGAACGTCCCCTAAATCCCGACAAAATCCCGAAAGGCTTTCCAAATTCTGATTAATAATTTGTAGTTCTTGTTAAATGATATGGTCTTTTTGATAATCTCTTATTCTTTGACATAAGCCAAATATAATCATTTAATTCTATTGCATTTATTTTGTTATTTAATAATCTTTTTATTTCATCTATTACATATATAACTGTTGCTCTAATTTCTACTTCATATGCTGAATTTTCTTTTATTTCTACTTTATTATCAACTATATCTGCCAATTCTTTATTGTATTTTACTAAATTTAATGCTCGTAAGCCCTGTGGTATTTTATAATCACTACATCCAACTAAATGTGAGCAGTCTACTTTTATTTTTTCTTTCTTTTCCCTTATATGTAAAATATCTGATGTTAATAATTGTGCCAATTTATAAAAATATATTGTCTTACATTCATATGTCCTTATATCTTTAAAATCTTCAAAATTATCTATTATAAGTTTAAATAAGTCTTCATCTTTTGTTATGTTATATATTGCATTGTAAAAATCTCCACCGAATCTTTCGTTTACAACCTTATTAACATTTTTTATAATTTTAAATCTTTCTTCAAAAAGAGGAATCTCTACATTACCTTTTAAATATTCTTTAAAGTTTTCTTTTGTCAAATTATCAAATGTCTTATTGTCTCTTATATATCTTAGCATTGCATACATAAGTGCCATAGAACCATCTTCTTTTCCGTTAATTGTTTCTATTTGCCATTTTGGACTTCCCCAAAAAGAAAAGTCTATTGCCTCGAAATATAGTAAAAATGTTATTATTGTTTCTACATTTTCATCTAATAAATTATATGGAGAATTGTACAACCAATTTTTTATATTTACCTCTTGTATTCCATTTGCAAACTTTTTTATTTCTTCCTTATTTATTTGAATATATTTTGCATTTTCTATTACATACTTATTTGATTCTATTATTTTATTAAACATCTTTTTTCTCCTTTTGTAGCCTAATTATACAACATACATCATTAAATATCAATTAGATTAAATATTACTAGTTTATAACAAAAACAGGATTCCAGGTAATCAAATTGCCTGAAATCCCATTTTAAATATAATATTTACTTATTTAATAAAGACACAAATTCTCCTCCATATCTGTGTTTTATCACAAGTTAATCAGAAGTACAATAATCTTATAAAGTTATTTTAGCTTCGTCTACATGTCAATATAGCAAAAGAAACACAATAATCACATTATCATGTTTCTTTTATTTGGCTCTTCAGTTATTCACCCCATGCTGGACTGGAATTGTGTCTTCTGTAATTTCTGAAAACACATATCCATTCTCTTTGGCATAGTCTATAATCTTCTGCAGAGCATCTGCTGTTGGTTGATGCCCATATCCATCATGCATTAATACAACATTTTCGCGCTGTGGCACAATTCCTGCCACAAAATTATCATAAACTTTGTTTGCTGTTCTTGCACTACCAGCATCATTGACATCAACATTCCAGTCATAATATGTAAAACCCTCTTGCTCTACTTTACTGGTTGCTGCTGTCATTACACCATCACAATACTTCTTGCTGATGGTATTAGATGCTCCTCCAGGAAATCTTATGTATATTGCATTATAATCGAAATCATTCAATATTTTTTCCTGCAATCCAATAAAATTCTCTGTAATCGCATCTACCGACGAATAAATCTTAGCATAATCATGAGACAATCCATGTAGCCCAAGAGTATGACCTTCATCTATAATTCTTTGAATCTTACTCTTGTCTTCTTCTGAATAATCTACAATAAAAAATGTAGCCTTAATTTCATTTTCTTGCAGAATATCCAGAACTTCAGGCGTAATATCTGATGGTCCATCATCAAATGTCAGATAAATTACTCCTGTTGCCTTCAAAATTGTTCTTTTTGCTATAGTAATGTTTCCTGATGAATCAGTTGCAGTATACACGAATTCATATTCAGAATCACTGATCTTATGTCTTTCGCGTTTTGCTTTAACATCTTCGTCATAGTTGTCAGTTACTATAACTCCCGGGTCTAAACTTTCCAAATTGTTAAAGTCTTCGACATACAGCGTGCTACCACCCTGCATATCAATAACTGGTGCTGTAGTATCTATTACATTTATAGTCCTTGTAGCAGATTTTAATCCCCATTTGTAGGTTATTTTATATTCACCTACTTTAGAGGTATCAACATTACCAGTAATTTTAACATCTTTAGAAACATTAAAACCAAGGTATTTTATTGTAGGTTCATCTGTAAATTCAGTTCCAACTTCAACTTCGATAGTTTTATCTTCCATTGACAGTGGCAAAAATAATAATATTATTGCTAGTAATGCAATAATAACTCCTACAATCCGTCCGAATCTTATAGACTTTCTCCTCCGTCTTCTTCCTTTAGACATCACCATATTTATGCTCCCTTTCTGCTGAAAATTATAACCTAAGTAACTACTATCCTCCTCCATAAAAATTATTTTACAGAATATATCAGCTTTTTTCTGTAGAACCTATATTTTACCACCATATTTTTTTAAAGTAAATATTTTTTATTAAACTGTATTGATAACATATATTAAAAGCTGAACTTTAGCATACTAAACAAAGATTGTTCTACTTTTTTTATGCCATTTTCACTCAAATCAAAATCTGCAATTCCACCATAGCAATTTTCTATATCGTCTATTGATTCGATATGTCTTATTAAATAAATTTTCATAATATTCCCCTTAAAATAATAAATCTATAATTTCATCTATACTTAAGTTATTTTCTTCGCCTAGCATTTCAACTTTTTTTAGTTTTAACTCTTCTAATAATTTAACACTGTCAATCTCTTCTTTTATTCTTTCTATGCCATAAATTTTCCTTATTATTTCGTTTGCAACTGCTTGATTTATTTCTTTCGCATATTTTAGCATCTCTGATGCTTTTGCAGTTTCACTTCTTAAATACTTTGGATCTAGCTTTCCATATGTTGCAAATCTTTCCCTATCTAAAGCATCTGCATCTTTTAAAAGCATACACAATTTTTCTATTTGACTTAAGCAGTCTGCTGGTGCATTATATTTTTTTATTAGTTGTAATATTTCATCTTTATCTAATTTTCCTCGTTCGCATTCTTTATGCTCATGATAATGTATTACCACTTGCAATATCGGTATTTCCTCTTTTCTTATATTAAATGTATTTGCTACGTTTTTTTCGAAGTATTCGCACGCAAGTTTTGCTCCTGCTTCGGCATGCTCGTTTTCTCCATCATTTCCGTTTCTGCCACAATCATGAAAAGCTGCAGAAACTAATAATAGTTTCATTTCTTCTTCTGTTAAATTTTCATCTTTTCCTAGTAAAAAAGAAAACATAATAACTTTTGAAATATGTTCCATTGAATGAAATTTATTTTTTGAATAAAAACCTGTGTCATTAACATTTCTTATGATTTTTTCTATATTTTGTTTTGCTTCATTATCCAATTTTGTTTTAGGTAAATCTTTTTCTATTATTTCTACTAATATTCCATCTGGATCTTTTATAAAGAAATATGGTTTTCCCAATCTTCCAATTGTTATAGTTATTTCATCTGCTATTTTATTTTCCAATACCCATTTTTTAGCTTTTTCTATATTAGGAACTCCTAATGCAAAATGTTTTGTTCCAATTACAGATAAATCTGTAGCTGTGGAAGTAGCTGTTTTAGGTAGTTCTATGTAATCTTTATAACAAAACATTTCTAGTATCATTCCATTTAAATTTAGCATTCTTATTTTTATACTTTCATCTTCTGCATCCCAAGATTTAAATTCTTTAAATCCAAATTTTTTATAAAATTCTATACTTTTTTCTATATTGCTTACACTTATTGCAACATGTGCTACATTAAACATTTTCATCCTCCTATAAGTAACTTACTATTTCTTGAAATGTATCATATCCGCTTTCTGAATTTATATGTCCTGCATTTGGTATTAAAATACTTTCAGTTGATATCTTATCTGCAAAGTCTTTTTCGACTTCATATTTTACATATGGATCATTATCTGAATAAAAACATACTATGTCTTTAACATAATTCCTAATTTCTTCTATATTGTTTAGATACATTGATTCATTTACTGCATCATAATCTTTATTTATTCCAAGGTAATTGTTAAAACCACAAACTGAAATTAATTTTTTTATTTTTATCTTATTCTCTATTAAGAATTTTGAAATAAATACTGGTGCAATACTATGTCCTATTATTATAGTATTTTCTGTTATCAATCCTAAATCAACATAATATTTTAATAATTTACTCCAGTTCTCATAATTTTGTTTTCCAACACCTATTGGAAAATGTGGCACATACACTTCTTTCCCATCTGATGATATAAAGTCAAATAACCATCCTATCCAATTTGAATATGGTGTACCAAATGAACCATGAATTATAAAATAATTTTCCATCTTTTCTTCCTCCTGAACTTTTATAATTTACTAATCTCTCCCTTTACTTTTATGGCTTTAAATATTTTCTCATGACCTTTTTCATTTGGATGTATTCCATCATCAGAAAAGTCTATTTGTTGTAATACATCAAACAATTTTAAATATTGAACCTTATTCGTATTACAATAATTCTCAAGAGCAATATCATATTCTTTTATGGTATCATTAAAATACATTTCATTATCATTCCATAAAATCGGAGTTGTACGTTCTTCAATTACGTTTGTCAATCCTAGTATTAGAATGTTGTTTGTATATGTGCTTGCGATAGCAATAATTTTGCTAATATTACTTATAAATTCTTTTATTTTGATTGCTTCTTGTTGCTTATTTTTAATATAGATAGTATCATTTATTCCAATGCCAATTATTATTGTATTAGGAGTTCTAGGTTTTAATTCTGTATCAAGTCTTTTTAATAGGCCCGCTGTTGTCTCTCCCGGGATTCCAAGTCCATATATATTTTCTACTTGATTATTTTCTTTTAAATCTTCCCTTAATCTATTTACATATCCGTGTTTTTCTTCATCCCACGCACCATAGACAATACTATCTCCTAATATACAAATATTTCCTTCTAGTTTAAACATATCTATCTCCTTTGTTTGTATATTTATTTTTTATTGCAATAGGGATTTAAGGAACGTCCCTATTCTCTCTATCTAAGATATGCATTAGTTCTTTAAAATTTTTAACTTTATAATCTGATAATTTATTAATTTCTTCTCTATCTGAGTCTGAATATTTATCATACATATTTACTACTTCAATTCCAGCATTTTTAGCTGCTTGTACACCAATCAGTGCATCTTCTATAACTAAACATTCTTCTGGTGTTACATTTAACTTTTTCATTATTTTATTATGTATTTCTGGACTAGGCTTTTTATGTTCTACATCTTCTTTACTTAGAATAACTGTAAAAATTTTATCTATGTCTGCTTTTTTTAATTTTTTTCTGTATATATCTAATCTATCTTTTGTTGTAGTTGTAGCTAATGCTAATATATATCTTTTTTCTTTTAATCTTTCTAATAATATTTCTGCATTTTCTTTATAATCTACTTCATTAATAATATATTCATTTGCAATATTCCATCTTAATTTTAGTATTTCTTCTGCTGATACGTCTGTTTTAAACTTTTCCTTTAACCAATTACAATATTCTAAATATATATCTCCACTTTTACATTTAGCTAATATACTATCTCTCATCTGCCCTATATCTTTAGCTTGTATATCATTTTCTGTAAAAAATTCATCTATACTTTTATTGGTAAATTTTTTAATTAATGTTTCATCTGTTTTATTCCACATACCAACAGAATCTATTAATGTTCCGTCCATATCAAATATAATAACTTTTTTATTTTTAAACATATTTACTCCTTATTAATCTTTATATCATTAATATCAATTATATCTGCTAAAATATCTGCTCTTCTGTCTTTGTCTGGTAAATATCCTAAACTAATTATTTGATCTTTACCTTCAAAATCTTCAAAAATACATTTTCCTTCAACATTTGTGCCAAATTCTATATTTCTTATATATTGATTTCCATCTCCTGTTTTATTAAAAGTTTTTCCGTTATATTTTAACACTGTATCTTCTGCTCTTTCATATTCCATGTTCTCTATTTCTTTACCTATATACATTAAATCATCTTCTGGAATTATAACTAATGTATCACCAGTATCCATAATACATTTAATATAATAAGCTTCATCATCTTCTTTTATTCCATAAAAAGTTTTTGTTTTAACTATATATTCTTTTTCATTTATAATTAATTTCGCATCTTCTTTTATATTTTTAATTAATTCGTCCATATTTCCTCCTTACAGACCCATCGAAATTACGTCTATCCTTATATTTCAATTACATCCAAATCATTTGGAACAAATACATATCCACTATAATATTCTTTAGCTTCTTTGGTATACAACTCTTTTCTTTGTGGTATATTGTTATCCATTGTATGCCACATTACCAAATTTTTTATATTAAGCATTTCCATTTTTTCTGTAACATCTTTAACCGTAGAATGACATTTTTCTCTTGCTCTAAATTTTGCCTCTTCTGATTCTAAACAAAATACTTCATGCAATACCCAATCTGTATTTCTTATTTTATCGTGTAATTTCTCATTACATGGTACGTCTCCCATAAAAGTTAATATTTTTCCATTATTTAATTTTGTTTGAAATCCAAATTGATTGCATTCTGTAGAATACATATCTAAAGCCTCGATTTTGTATCCTATAATATTAAATTTTCCATTATTATGTAGATCATGAAAAACAACACGTTCATTATACATTTTTATAAGATGAGGATATGATGTTGGTATAAAGAAATTGTCTACTAATTCTTTTATTTCTTTATCACAATAAATATGTAATTTACCTTCATATACTCCTGCTCCCATAAGGCTTGTTACCATCCTTATAACAGGAAATATTCCCAATAAATGATCAATATGTTTATGAGAGATAAATACATCATGTATTTCGGTAATATTTACTCCTACATCTTTAATTTGTTTTAAAACACCAATTCCCATTCCCGTATCTACTAATAAATATTTTCCATTATTTTCTAATAAAAAACAGGCATTATAGCAATTTGTTGACATTCCTGCTCCTGTTCCTAAAACTAATATTCTTTCCATATTTCCTCCTATTTTAAAACTTCATCTTTATAAATTTCTACTTGTCTTAGCATATGTCCAATATTCCCTTCTCCGGCATATTTATCTATGTCAAAAAAATTGTCTTTTTTATTTACCCAAAGTAGTTTATTAATCTCTTCTACTAGCTCAACTTCTTTATTTAATTTGCCTGCATAAACTTCTAATTCCATATCTTGTAATTTATAATCAAAATTCATAATATTTATTAATCTGATATCATTACTTGTAATGCCTGTTTCTTCTTCTAATTCTCTATATGCTGCATGTAATTCATCTTCATTCTTTTCTACTTTTCCACCAACAAGATTCAATTTACCTTTATAGGGTTCTTTTGTCCTTTTACACATTAAAATTTTATCTTCGTCTTTATTAAAAACTATTATTACATTTAATTTTTTCATAACTATTTCTCCGTTTTTCTTATATTTAAAGTCTTTTCAAAATTTATAAACTTTTTATTAAATTATCTAATGCTTGTTTTATATCCTCTTCAAAACATGTACCTTCAGCCATTTTTAGATACCATTCTTCTGTTTCTTTTATATATTTTTTCTTAAAAAAAATATTTGTCATTGTACTTTCGCTTAAATTATGATATCGATCTGCTAGTTTAACCATTTTTGCCATATCACTATTTATTATTCTATTATAATAATCTTGCATTTTGTATCCTTTTTCTTTTGTTAGTAACACCACTGCGTCTAGAACTTTTTTATTGCTCAATTTCAAGATTTCTTCTTTTGTTGCATTTGTATCTTCTAATGTATCATGTAATAATCCTGCAGCTTGGTAATCCTCATTAAATCCCTTTTCTTTTAATATATCTGCAACCGCAAATGGATGCAAATAATATGGTGTACCTTGTTTTCTTTTTTGTCCTTTATGTTTAATTTTTACATATTCTTTTAAAATTTCAATATTCATCCTATTACTCCCTTTACTTTCATATTTTTATTACTGCAGAACTATATTAAATAGTTAAATTAATTGCTTTTCACTAACATTATTTGCTCTTTATCTTGTGTAAATTGATACGCCTCCTTAAAACCATATTTTTCGTGTAATTTCAGCGATGGTATATTTTCTTTTGCAATACAGCTATAAATTCTATATCCTTTAAATTTTTCCAACACATATTGCATAAGTTTACTTGCAATTCCTTTTCCCATATATTTTTTGTCTGTTACAATTTCCCATATATAAGAAATATTCCCATTCTTTTCTATTTTATCTGGAAAATTTTCTAACTTACAAAAATCATCTTTTGTATATACTGCAACATATCCAGCTGGTACATTATTTTCTAAATACACTATCTTTAATATATCATCGCTATTTATGAGCAGTTCATTACTCTCTTTTGTAATAAAACCATTGTGATTATCCTTCCAAATTCTTTTAATATCTTTAAAATACTTGTTTTCAACTATCATAAGGACTCCTTTTTTATAGTATTACTACATTAAATTTAAAACTCAACATAAAAAGTTTGTCTTAATAGGGATTTAAGGAACGTCCCCAAAAATCCCTATAGGTGCTCTCAAAATTCCTATATCTGTAATGAATCTGCAACTGCTTTTATTTGTGTCATTGCATATCTTATTTCGTAATTTAAATAATTTATTTGTTCTTCTGCTAAGTCTATTTCTTCTTTCCTATATGTACTTTCTATGCATAGTGACCTTTTTAAATTATATTCTAACCATTCTATTGCTTCCCATAAATTAGCATATATAAGTTTTTTCATATCTTCTTTTTTATAATTTTTTATATTTTGTAAATAACTGTTCACAATTATTCCAAACTTTTCAAACTCGAACTTTCCTACATCTCCATTGGCCCAATTCCAACATACTTGCACTAATTCTACTGTTGGATTTACATAGCCACTAGATTCCCAATCTATAACTGTTGGAATATTATTATTCCACAAGATATTCTTTTTTATTAAATCTCTATGACTTATTATTAAATTACTCTTTGCATATTCTAAAGCTTCATTCGTCTTCTTATTTATTTCATAAAGTATTTCTATATTTTCTACTAAGTCTTTGTAATAATATTTATTTTGCTCTTTCGCTATATTTGCCAAAGAATTCCAGTCTATTGTTCTTATTTGCATTTCTTTAGATTTCTCTGCTTCGATTTTAGAAAAATCTAAATTATGAATTTTTGCTAGTAACTCTCCAATTATATTACATATTTCATCTGTAACATCTTCTGGCTGTATATGACTTCCATAATTCCAATTAAATATCATATAGTAATCTCCATCTATTTTATGAATAATTTTATTTTCAAATTCTAATGCTCTTACTACCAAAATTCCATTTTCTTCAGCTATTCTTGCCACCTTTTCTGCAAATATAATTCTTTCAAACTCTGCTTTGTTTTGCATTAATGTTTTATTTAATTTTTTTATCGCATACTCTGCTTGGTCTGTTTCTACTCTATACAATCTATTGGATAGGCCACCATGAATTTGTGTCACTTTAATAATTTGGCTACCTAAATCAAATTTTTTAATTAATTTTTCCATCTTTTTGGTATTACTTTTTCTTAATAACAAATTATACTGATAAGTTCTTCCTTTTACAGTTTCTTCTCCTCTATCTATTATTTCTGTAAAATCAAATTTCTCATATATGTGTTTTGCATTTTCATTATCATCTTCTACACCAACAGTAAATTCTGTTATTCCTTTGTTTTCTAATTCTGATATTACATATTTAAGTAATTTTTGTCCTAACCCTTGATCTTGATAATCTTTATGAACTCTAAAAGCGCTTAAATATACTCGTATATTTGGAATAGTTTCATTTGGTAAATCTGATTTATAAGTTACTGTTATTTCTCCAATTAAGTTTTCATTTTCTGTTATAACATAAATATCTTTTATTCCATTTGATATATCATCTATAATTTGTTTCTTAATTTCTTCGAAGTTCTCATACACATAAAGATTTTTTAATTTTTCTAATTCTTCTAAATTGATTTTTCTATATTCCATAAAAACTCCTTTAATAATTAATTATCTTTTACAAAAACTCTTCCTAGCATTATCTCTTTAAAACCCATATTTGCATATGCCTTTTCTGTATAGTATCAAAATTTTTTTAAATCACCATATTCCAGTAGCAATCATCTATTAGTAAATTACTAAATATATAGTAATCGCCTTTTTCTATTAATTCTGATTTATATAATTCCGTTGCACCTTTAAAATGCAAATCTATTAAATCTTGTTTATTCATGTTTCTCCCTTTACCAACAAATTTTATTAAATAAGTCATCTAAATTATGTGATGTTAATTTAAATGTTTTATCATACATTCTTTCTATTACATATGGTTCACAATTTTCTATCTTTAAATTAAAAATTTTCTCCTTTGGCTCAAATTTAAGTAAATTATAGAAGATACATCTTATGCAATGCATATGTGCGAATATACCTATTGTTATATCTTCATCCATATTTAATGAATCTAAAAAGTCTTTTGTTCTTTTTATTACATCTGTATAACTTTCTCCGTGTGGAGCTTTTTGAATAAAATCTCTTCTAAATTTTTTATAATTTTCATCTGTAAAGTATTTTTTATAGCTTTCATTATCTTCTAAATCTTCTGGATACTTTCCTTCGAAATCGCCCAAACTTCTTTCTCTTAAACGTTTATCTATATTAAGTTCATAACCTGGTTTTGCAAGTTTTGCAGTATCTATAGCTCTTTTTAAATCCGAACAATAAACTTTAGAAATCTCCTTAATAATTGGATTATCATTTAATTTTTTGGCAGCTTCTATCCCTTTTTCGGTTAAATCTGTATATTTGTTATTTAATGCACCTGTAAATAGGTTAATTCCTTGCTCATTTAAAATATTTCCCTGGGTTTGTCCATGTCTTATTAAAATTAGCTTCATAAAATCACTCCTATCTATTTTGGTGCAATTAGTATATTAGCATAAAAGAGGAACTAAATAGTTCCTCTTTTGTAAATATAAAACTTGATATATATGCCAAAGAACTATGATTTGATACACCAAAAATCTTTTTATATTGGATAATATATTACATTAATTTTCTGGTTTAAATAACTTTATCCATCCTAATTTTATAAAATTATTTAATTCATTATAACTTGAAACCTCTTTTGATGGTTCGTTTAAAATCCAAATAGTTTTATTTTTATTTTGTAATATATTTTGTACTATTATATAGCTCATTTCTGCATAAACTTGTGGACCAACATATCCTTTTATGCCATTTTTCTCTTCGTTTAATACAAATAAACAATCCGCTTCTTCTAAGGCATTATAAAAATTAATATATACATCTTTATATATTAGTTCATTTGATTGGTCTATTTTTTTTGAATATTGAATTACATCATAATTATGTTCTTTAAAATATTCTACCCATTTTTTTATTTCTTTTTCAAATTTTGCACTTCCTGATATTACTAACTTTTTCATACATTCTCCCTTTTGTGAGTTTATATTATCATATAAAAAAATGATATGCAATAGAAAAAACTATTACTTATTCGTAATAGTCTTTAAATTAATTATTCTTTTCTTCTAACAACTTAATTTTCTTTCTCTTTTTATAATTATATATCAATATAATTATTACTACTATAAATATAATAATCGAAATTAATTGGGATATCCTTATGTTTCCAATCATTAAACTATCTGTTCTTAGACCCTCTATTATTATTCTAATTAAAGAATACAATAATAGGTATATAATCGTTAATTGCCCTTTGTACTTTCTATGATTTCTAACATACATTAATATAAAAAATATAATTAAAGTACATATGGATTCATATAAAAACGTTGGATGTACTTCCATATATATACCATTTTCTATAATTCCCATTCTAAAAATACTACTAGTTGTTGTTCCATGTGCTTCGCCATTAATAAAGTTTCCCCATCTACCAATTGCTTGTCCTAAGCTTAAGTATGGAACTATCATATCAAACATATCTAATATCTGTATTTTTTTAATTTTGCAAAATATAATAGTTGTTATAGCTCCACCTATTATTCCTCCATAGATTGCAAGTCCACCATTTCTTATATTTATGATTTCATTAGGATTATTTAAATAATATTGCATATTAAAAATGACATAGTATAATCTAGCACATATAATTGCTATTGGTAGTATAAGTATCATTAATTCTAATATATCATTGTATTTTATATTGTATTTTTTACAATCTTTTTTTAAAGCTAATATTGCAATCAAAATGGCTACAGCTATAAAAATAGCATACCAGTATATATGTATACCACCAATTGTAAATGCTGTTCTAGAAATGCTTAGATTTATATTAAAAGCTGGAAATGTAATATTAGTCATTAATTTTCTCCTTTATATGATCTATTCTATATCAAAAATTTTAGTTAGTTCATATGCTACTCCAGCTTCGTTGTTTGTTTTTGTAACTACATCTGCTAATTCTTTTATTTGGTTTGCAGCATTTCCCATTGCTACTTTATAACCTCCAACATTAAACATTTCTATGTCATTTAAACCATCACCAAATACAATCGTTTGAGCTAATTCTATACCTAAATATTTGCATAGTTCTTCTATAGCTTTCGCCTTGCTTATTCCTTTTGGCATAATATCCATTACATATGGAAGTTTATAATTATTTTCTGCTTTTCGATATTTTTTAGGAATCATAAATTCATCAACTTCTGTTGCATCAATATTAAATCTATCTAATACTAATTTTCTAACTTTTTGAAGATTTTCTTTTTTATCATCCATAAGACTGAGTTTTATAACTGGTGCATCATTTGTTTCTAAATATTCTTCTAATGAATTTACGATTATAAGTTCATTTCTATTTTCTTTTGTCATACTATATTGTTCATCTTCTACAAGCAAATTACCTGAAATTGTAACTGTGAAATATATATTATTATCTTTTATTAGTTTAACTAGTTCTAGTACATTCTCTTTTTCTATATTGGTGCTAAATATTTTCTTATCTTCTACAAAATTTGCTACTATACCACCATTAGATCCAATAATATATGGTATAGCTCCTACCTGAGTACTGTATTTTTCAATACTATGATATGGTCTGCCAGATGCTAATACTACTTCTATTCCGTTTTTCTTTAAAGTTTGTATCATCTTTATATTTTCTTCTGGCACTATTTTTTCGTCATTAACTAATGTCCCGTCTATATCTATAAAAACGATTTTATAATCATTATTCATTGTAAATCCTCCTTGATTATATTATTGGCCTTTTTGCGTACTTTAGTCAACCAAAATCACTTTATTATTTCACAATTTTCGTCAACCTTTTTATTGCCATGGACTTTATAATATATTTCAAATATGTTATTTAAAATTTCTTTTTCGTCATATGTTAGATTTTCATTTAATTTTAAATAGTATATAGATAAAAACAGACTATTAAACCATTTTAAATCAACATTTAATTTATTAAATTCTAATCTATCGTAAAATTTTGCTCTTTTTTCCCTTATTTTATTTTCCTCTTTATTCGCTCCACAACCCAATTTCTCAATCTCTACAAATACAGCATCATAATTTGGAACTACTTTTTTCAATTCTTTAATTGCTTTAGTACCATATCCTTTATTTTGATATTCTGGTAAAATCGCAAAGTAATCCAGTTGCATATACCTAGTATTCTCTACCGAATTCATTATTAAAAATCCAATTAATTTATTAGCTTCAGCAATTTTTATAAAGCTAGTTATTTTTTTGTTATAGTTTTTCTTCATAGTTTCTAAACTTTTTCTTTCCTCTTCTGGAAATATCTCTATATATTTTTGATATACTTCTTCTTTGAATTCTTTAAAATTAATATTTATAAGTTCCATAAATTACCTCTTCATATTTATTTACTTTTTATATGCTATTATTTTGAATTTTTATTCATGAAATAATCAAAATAATATCTATCTAATAGTATCCCTGTATATATAGAAAACTTCCACAATTCTTCTTCTGTTCTTAAGGTTTCTTTTGAAATATGTATATCTTTATCTACAAGAAGTTTCATAAATGCTTTACTAGTATACCATAGAAAACTAATCATGTTTTCTAAAATAGTATTAACTCTACTAATATATCCTCCCCACACATTATTAAATAGCTTATCTTTTTCATTTTTTGGAGAAGAAAAAGAAAAAAAGAGAAAACTTAGAAAGTCATTATGAGAATAATTAGAGTAAAAACTATATTGTCTTTTTCTCCAATCTGTCAAATCAGCTTTTTCGTAATTTTCTATTGTATCATTTAATTCTTTTGGAGAAAAATACTTTCTCCATATTTTCATATTTCCTTCTGTCATTTCGGTATCTGTTAATATCTTTTCTTTGTTTTCATCAATCATAACATTTAAAAGTAACATACATATTTCAAATAATTGCCTATTTATGACATTAGCCTGATAATCTAATCCATTTTCAGCTAAATATATTACAGCAGTTATAGAATTTGCTATAGTCACAAATATAGAAGAATATAATGCTTTTATTTTGAAATTTTTATCTTCCTCTTTTGGTTCAATCGAAAAACTCATTATTCCATAATACAAATTATATAGTTCAGCTATGTTTAAAACATCTTCATTGGCCTCTTGCCATATTTCTGGATTATCCATTATATCATTCATTTGATTATAATAATCCATAATAGTTTCATATGGTACTATGAATTCTTTATCAAGATTAATTTTACTATTTAGGTATTCATATCTTTCTTTTAATAACATATTTTTTACCTCTTATATTTCATTTCCATCTTCTGTCGCTATAAATCCATTTATTGAGCACGCCATTTCTACAGTTATATTTCTCATAAATTTTCTCCTAATCAATTAATTATTTTTTTAATTCAAGAACAGAAACACATTCTATTCCATTTGTATAAGGAAACATATCTACGGGTTTAATCTTTTTTATTTCATATATATCTTCTAACTTTGCTAAATCTCTAACCAATGTAGCTGGATTACAACTAATATATACTAGTTTTTTAGGTAAAACTTTTTTTATGTTTTCTATACTTGTATTATCTAGACCTCTTCTTGGTGGATCTACCATAATAATATCAGGAATAATCTGTTTAACATTTACTAGGTCATCTAACACTTTTTCTACATCACCAGCAATAAATTCTGTATTATTTACATTATTTATTTTTGCATTTTCTTTGGCAGCAATAATTGCTTCTTCTACAATTTCTACACCGTAAACTTTTTTTGCAAACTTACTCATAAATAATGAAATCGTACCAATTCCACAGTACAAATCGAACACAACATCTTCCTTTGTTATATCTGCAAACTTAACACCAAGCGCATATAATTTTTCAGCTTGAATTGGATTTACTTGATAAAATGACATTGGAGATATCTTAAATTTATAATCACCTAGCTTATCTGTAATATATCCATCTCCATATAAATTGATATTCTCGTTTCCTAATATAACATTTGTATTTTTTGTATTTACATTTTTAACTATAGTCTTTATATTACTGAATTTGCTAGTTAGTTCTGATATCATTTTAGCTTCATTAGATATTTCTCTTCCATTTATAACTATAATACACATTATCTCATTTGTTTTTATACCAATTTTAGTAACAATATGTCTAACTAAACCTTTTTGAGTTTTCTCATTATAAAAACTAACATTATTATCTACTAAAAATTTAAAAATATATTTCGCAATTTCTTCTGTTTGTTCATTTTGAATAAAACAAGTATCTATTGGTATAATTTCATGTGTTCTATTTGCAAATACACCAATTACTGGTTTTCCATCTTTATTTAAGCCAACAGGATATTGTGCTTTATTCCTGTAGTGATATGGATGTTCCATACCTAATGTTTCTTCTACTTTAATTTTATTATTTAAACTCTTATTTACTAAACTTTGAACTGCATTTTGTTTCATTTTTAATGTCTCTTCATATTTTATATGTCTTAATGAACAACCTCCACATCTTTTGTATGTTGTACAATCACTTTCTATTCTATTTTCTGATGGATTGATGATTTCTATAATTTTGCCAAAAGCATGTGACGTTAATACTTTTACAATTAATACTTTTATTTTTTCTCCTTTTATTGCATTTGGTATAAAAATTGTAAGTCCATCTATCTTTGCAATTCCCTCTCCTTGAAATCCATTGTCTATTATCTCTACAATATATTCTTTATTCTTTTCTACTTGCATATGTTCTCCTTTAATTTAATTTATAGTTGTATTATAGCATAAAAAATAGACTGTTAGAATACTCTAAAAGCCTATTTTTAACAATTACTTTACAATGAATGCTGTTCGTTTCCGTCTGGTTCTTCCTTATCAGGACGTAATTTTCTTTCTAACAACATATTAAGTTCAGCTAACTCTTCTGTAATTCCAGGTAAATCTGTTTTCTTACCAACAAACTTTGTTTTAGCCTTTGCTTCTTTTCTACTATTTTTTGGACAAATTACAAATCCACCTTTTTTAGCATTAACATAATCCATAGAAGCTAAGTCATTTCTTCCATTACCACAATATATAATCATTTTAACATCATATTGCTCTTGTGCCATTGCTGTCCATGATCTAACATAATGAAGTTTTCCATACCCCGCAGGATTATCATCATTTAGATTACTTGGTCTTTTTAAATCTACTATTCTTTCATCCATTCTTTTAACAAATCTATTAAATGTCGCATCTTTTTGTGATCCTGACATAAATTCATCTTTAGCAGATGCTGCTGCACCCTCTATTAGTTTTAATTTTTTGATTGGTTCTTTTTGTAATTTATTAAAATTAAAGAAACTTGTATCTAGATTTCTTAATATTTCTGTCATTTCGTTTTGACTAATTGGTGATACAATATGCATTCTTACTTTCGCGTTCATTAGTTCTTGTAATCTAGATAATTGTTTTAAAAAATTATACATCTCTATATCTTCAAAAGTTCTACTCGATTCATTTAAGATTGTACCTTCTAGATCTGAATATAATAAAATTATTTTTTCCATAAAAGCTCTCCTTAATTTAACACTATTATAATTTTACCACATTATGTAAAATAGTGCAATCCCCTATATTATTTATAATTTTTGTGTTATAATAATTATATGGTACGAGTTGAAAAAAAATCCTCTCGTGCTTTGTATTTTTAATAATTTATAATACAAATAGGAGGAATAAGTGTATGAGCAGATTTAATTTTTTTGGTAACATTTCTGGGGAAAACGTCGTTATTAATGGAAATGATGTTATTATTAATGGTAAGCAAGTTAATAACCCCGGTGGTAAAGAGGGCGAAGAGATTGATGAAATCAAAAAAACCACAGCCCAAATCAAGAAACTATATGTTACAAGTAACGTACGGGTAAATATCTATGACGGTAATGATGATGTAATCGTGGCTAGATTACATGGTACTGCTTCTAGTAAAGACTTTCAATTTGATGTAGTACCAAACAATGACTCATTAAGAATCACTGCAAATATTGAAGGCTCTTCAGGAGGAATAACAATTATAAATGATGTTATTATGGGTGGCTCTTTCAACAATTTACAACTTGACATTGTGCTTCCTCGTAGTCCCATGGAAATTATAATCATTCAATCAAAGAATTCAAGTATTTCTGTGGAGGGGAACATAAATGTGCCAATCATCTGTGCAGCTTCTACAAATGGTAGTATCAAAATAGATGGTGCAATTTTTAGAAAGTTACAACTTGAATGCAAGAATGGAAGCATCCGAATAAATTCACATCTTTATTCAGATGTAGAGTTGGATATTACCAATCAAAATGGTAGTATAGATTGTGCACTCAGCAATGTTGGCATGTCTACCGTTGATGTATACTCAAAAAATGGAAGTTGTCATAACTCTCCAGTTTTATCTGGTAAATATACTGCCTCTGGTAGTATATTTACCAAAAATGGTAGTGTGAAATTTCATTGATATTACTTGTCAAGGTCAGCTATCCCCTTGCTTTTATATAAAAAGCAAGGGGATTTTCTTAAATGAATCAATAATATCAGATGCAATTATAAATAATTTTCTTCATAAAAAATCTCTTATAGATTATTGTTCTTTTGATTATATCATCGAAATATTACTTACACAATAATCCAAAACAAACGAGCTCGTTTATCTTATTCAGGTTTTATGACTTCATTTTCAATAACAGAATCATTTTTTAATTTATATGTACAAGATACATTACCATTTCCATAGAAAACTTTTGATATAATTCCCGTGTTAGTATTAACATAAAAAGTTGTATTATCATAATTTATAACATAACAATTATTTTCTATTTTTATTGGTTTCAAAATATTTGCTGTTAAAATTTTTCCATATCCAGTCTTGTCTATTGTTGTAGCAAATAAAGCTTCTTCATATTCTTTATCAAATTCCTTCATTTTTATCTCTTGAGCAATTTCCCCTGTTTTCTCATTTATGGATATATATTCCGGTATGCTTTTATCAATCCATTCTGTTGTAATAATACCCTCATCGTTATAATACTCTTTTATTAAGTATTTATCTTCGTAATTATATATCTTATATGTGGTTGTTCTGGTTTGCCCTTCTGATAATTCAGAATTCTTTTCATAATAATAATTTTTTATAGATGATTTAAGTTCATTACTACTTTCATATAGTTTCTTCATAATGAAATTGTTTCTAATAACATTAGCAATTATTCCCAATATTAAAATCACAATAACTACTATAATAACTGTAACTAAAATCTTCATTCCACTTTTCATAATACAATCCCCCTTTTATTAATCATAAATATTATATCGAAAAAAAAATGTACTGTAAACAATTTTTATAACTATATATACTAATTGTTTTCTATACTATATAATTAGAGCATTAAAGGCTTTATTACCTCCATTTAAAAATTCTCGATACAACTCGATATCGGATTGTTTGTCAATCGACGTCGCATTTTCTAATTTCATTTTTCCTACCTCCTAACCTTAATACAATTTACTTAGTTAATTTGTCATAAAATTGTTTTATTAATAATTTATAGCATTTGAAAGCTTTTCAATAAAATTCTTATTCATAAATACATCTTAATTCAAGATAATAATTAACCTTGTAACACAAAATAAGTCTTAAAATATGCTATAAATCAATAAATTTTTCATAGAATATAAATTCACACAAAAATAAATAAATTTTTCATTTTCATTCATATTTAATCACCTTTCCTTTTTTATTTAGAAAAATTTTTCTATGATTAAATTATAAAATTATATTAATATATTTTTTAAAAAGTGGATTAATATTGCCTTTTATAGTTTTTTTAATTTTCGTCGTTTTTATTTGTTTTGCTTTCAATTAACTTGTCATATGCATCTAAACCTTTGGCGAGAAAATTTGGTACTTTTATATCTACAACTATTAAATTTTCTAATATACTTCTTGTTTCATTGATAATTAGACAAGCTAAAGTAAACCAACCAAAAAGCAATAAGGAAAATAAAGTTGTACGTGCATTAACGGTTGAAGAACAAGAAGCTTTCACTAATTGGCTTGTTGATAAGCTTATAGATGAATTTAAATATAGAAATGTATATTTGTTACAAATGTATACAGGCTTAAGAGTCGGAGAATCTTTAGCTCTTACAACACACGATATAGACTTAAAAAATAAAAGATTAAATATATCTCGTACATTAACAACTGATGAGAAAAGAAATATTATTATGTGAATAAAACCAAAACATATAGTGGCAAAAGAACTATTCCTATCCCCTACTTTCTTTGTCCTTATATTGTAGAACAAATGAAAATAGCAAATAAGCAAATTAATAATGATGAAAAACTACTTTTTAAGCCTAATAACAGTAACTATTGTGGACGTTCTACAATAAATAATGAGCTAAAGCGAATATTCAAACAAGAATTTAATATTACTGATATTTCTAGCCACTCTTTAAGACATACTTTCGGAACACGTTGCATTGAAGGTGGTATGGCTCCTGTTGTAGTTCAAAGATTAATGGGACATAAAGATATTGCAGTCACATTAAATACATATACTTCTGTTTTAGAGCAATTTAAGGAAAGAGAATTTGATAAGGTCAATCAGTATTATCTTAATGAAAATTTAATAGGAAATAATTTTTTATATGACGTTAATAATATCAAAGCGTTTGAAAGATAAATTTATATATACGCATGTTTTATAACTCAACAATATTAAATTGTAGAGTATTGAAAATTAAAATTGTTGAGTTATCTGTTTGAAATACTAAAAAATAAAATAAATTAAAAATCCTGAAAAACTATGTAACTCTAGTGAAAATTAAATATTGTAAATTTTTCAAGATTATAATTAGTTTTAAACAAGTAAATAGCCTGTATCTGTTGATACAAGCTATTTACATCAATTATTTAGTTGGCTGGGCTGGCAAGATTCGAACTTGCGCATGCCAGAGTCAAAGTCTGGTGCCTTACCGCTTGGCTACAGCCCAATATAATTTAATTGTCCATTTTTGTTAGGTGATTTTTGCAGTAATACCCCAATATAAAATCTGGGGTGAGTACTGGGATTCGAACCCAGGGTCTCCAGTGCCACAAACTGGCGCGTTAACCAACTACGCTATACTCACCATCTCTTGCGGACATTTATTATTTTAAACTATTTTATATCCTTTTGTCAACTATTTTATTAATATTTTATAATAATTTTTATTTTTCAAGAAATTTCTAAAATTTAATCCAGCATATTCCTTTTAAATGGTAGATCAAACTTCATAGTCAATTGAATAAAACAACCCAAAAGACGATTACAAGTCTCAAATTGTAATCGCCTTTTTTATTAAATATTTTACTCTTATCTATCTTCTAATTTATATATCACAAAAGCCACAATTACTCCTAAAGTAGCTGTTATAAGCTGTGTCATTCCCATTGTATTTCTTAAATTTTCAACTAATTTTTCTGGAAAGATTCCGAATAAATTAATTATATTAAATAATGCAAATATAATTGCTACTTTAACAACAATTCCTACAATTCCAGCTAAAAAGTAATGTTTATTTTTGCCTAACATTAATAATTTATACGAATAAATTATTGCAAAGTTTCCAAGCCATATTGCAGGTATCATATATACCATATATACAGAAGCTGTTCCAAAAACATATCCACTTAATATTGTAGATATACTTGGCATTGTAACTACTCCTAATATTTTTGCCCAACCTTTTAAATTTATTGCTGCAGTAACAAGCGCTGCATTTACAATAGTTCCTATTATCAATTGTGAATTAGTAGAAATAACACTTGTACTACCAAAGATTTTACTTAAAATTCCACCTAAAAAAGTTGGTACTAGTAAAGCAATTAAGAATATTAATATTGTTTGCATAATATCAATACCTTTAGAAAAATCCTTTACTCTTCTTTTCATTATTCCTTCATTTTCCATTTTAAACCCTCTCTTTCTTTTTAGACAGAGCTTTAAAATATATCTTTACTTATTTGAATAAATAACTTTACTGGTTATTCCAGAAAGTTTTCCAATCTTTCCAGATAAAGTATTTATTTCATCTTGTGGAGCATCAATAACAATAGTAATAATGTTAATTGCCTTTTCTTTATATGGCATCCCCATTCTTCCTATTATTCTATTAGAATATTCATGTAAAATAGAATTTAATTTTTCAACTTCATCTTTCTTTTCTAATATAATTCCTATTATTGCTACTCTTGTATCCATAAAGTCCCCCTATTAGTTGCTTCTACCTTAATTTTAATTAATAGTTAAATTTTGGTATTAGAAGAATTTATAATACTTTGCTATAAAGATACTCTTACTAGCTCAGTTTATAAAATTATAATATAAAGCTTATAAAAAAGCTAGTAATGTTTCACATATTTTTATCTATTCTTTTTTAAAAACAAAAAAATAAAGCTTTCTAAAATTTAGAAAACTTTATTGGTGCGGATGAGAGGACTCGAACCTCCACGCCGTAGGCACTGGTTCCTAAGACCAGCGCGTCTGCCAGTTTCGCCACATCCGCATAAGCTTTAACATTACTTATAATAGCACATTAAAACTTTCTTTGTCAAGTATTTTTTTATTTATTTATGCAAAAATAATTTGCTTCATTTTTTTCTTGCAACAACAGCAAATCTTCCATCCTCTGTATGATATGAACATGTAGATAAAGTCATAAGTTGATCCCCATATTCTGCTGCTTTACCTGTGTCATAAAAAGATGCTTCTTTTGCATTACTTACAAATTCATTATATTCTTCTTCATTATCTGCATTTATAAAATAATAATATCTAAATACATTTTTTTCTGACTTATAATATACTCTAGATTTAAAGGCTGAAATAATCTCATATTCTGCATCTTCAGTTGCTGTCGTAAATCTTACGATTGGATGTTGCTTATAAAATTCTTCATTTTCATATTTTAATAAATCTTGAAACATAGCACCATCACCCATATTATGTCCATACATAAGTAAATTGCTACTAGGAATACTCCAATCATAATCTTTATCTAAAAATATAGAGCCATCTTTTGTTTCTTCTTTTTTATAATTATGCGTCATATAATAACTATTATCTGTGCCTTGTAATACAGGATAATTTATATTCGTTCCTTCTATTTCTATCCAACCTACTACATCTGGATTTTCTTTTTGTAATTCCTGTACTTGCAACATCCTTTCTGTAGTTTTATCATCAACTTTTGCTTCATCTATTTGAACATCATTTAAAGCTGTACTTTCCTGTATAGTATCATTTTTGCCTTTAATAAAAAATATGATATATATAGTAGCTATAATAATTAACACAATTAAAAATATGTATATTAATCTTCTAGTTTTTTTTGTCGTTTGTTTAAAATGTTTTGCCATAATTCATCTCCATAAATATATTATAAGGATAGACAAAACAATTCTAGTCTATCCCATTAATATTTTATATTCTGTTTTTTCTTATTATAAATAATGTTGCTGCTGATATAGCAATTGCTATAACTGCAATTCCTGCATAATTTGCTACACCTGTTTTTGGAGTTTCGTCTTTTTCTCCTTTATTTTCTTCTACAACTGTATTTTCTTCAGTTGTATTAGATTCTTCTTCATCTGTTTCAGTATTAGAAACTTCAAATTTTGCATAAACAGTTATATTTTCTGTTAAATCTTTTGTTGTATCTAAAGCTGTTGTGAAGTTTGCATCTGTATACCAACCTGCAAAAATATATCCGTCCTTTTCTGGTTCTGGTATAGCTAAAGAATCAAAAGAACCAATTCCATCTGTAACATATGTTCCTTGGTTATCTCCAGCAACTACTGTTACTTTAACTCCAACATTTATTTTATATGTTTCACTAGCAATAACAGCTTGTAAATTATCCATATCTACTAAATCCATCTTTATTGTATATGTACCTGGTACTGGGAATGTAGCTTTTATAGGTGTTTTATTTATATAATCACCCATATAAAGTGCAAAACCTTCTGCTGGTCCCCAATATCCATAATCCATAACATTTATAGGTGTTCCATTAGCCTCGTAAGCAATAATTTCTGGTGTTGCAGGTCCTGTTACATCAAAATTAACTCTAACATGATCATAGTTTGTATCACTGTTGTGTGATATTAATTGTGCCTCTGCTTCAGTTGCAGTTCCTGCTACTATTGAGTTATTATACATCAAGTTAACTGAATATCCATGGCTTGACATAGCATTGCTAACGTTTGGAATTAATAAACTTGCAATTACTACTACACAGATTAAAGCTATTTTTACTATATTTTTCATTTTTTCACCTCCCCTAAATTTACAAAATATATTTATATGTAAAAAATATAAATATTAATTTAGGCCTTTATCTTTTGATTATTTTTTACATAACTTATTAATATCACAAAATAAATTATAAATCAATAATATTAATAAAATATTTTAAATTATGAATTATTAGCAATAATTGCTAACTTTAAAGCATCTTCTTTAGTATCAACAGCACATATAAAACACTTATTATGACAAAATCTTGCAGTTTCTACTGTTGTTACTTTTTGCAATTCCTTGTCCTTTAAACCTGCCCATTCCTTTGGAAATAATTTTCTACTTTCGAATGAACCTAACTTTTCTGGCACAGTATAGATGTTATACCCCCCTCTGTTTGAAGGAAATATAACAAAATTAATTTGTTTAGCTTTAGCACTACTTGACTCTAACAAAACTTCTTTCCATGGTAAAAATCTTTCTAATGTCATAATTCCATCTTTTGAATTATCTATAGCTTTTTCTACTTTTCCCTTTGCTTTTAGCTTAGAGATAGTACTTTTAAAAGTATTGTCAAATACTATTTCTGCCCATTTAACTGCATCCTCAAATCTAATATCTGGATCAATTTCTTCATCCCAATTTGGATTAAATTCTGCTACCGCATTTGCTATTTGTACAAGCTTATAACTAACACCTATATCTGGTATTTGTCCATTGTCTCCAGCATCAATGCACTGAATTAAGTTTTTATCTAACATCTCCCAGATTTCGTCAACATTACTATCTGTATATTTTTTTATGATATCTTTTCCAAACTTTTTCCAAACTAAACCACAAGATGAATATTTTACACCATTTTCTCTTTCTCCATTTCCACCGAATTGATGATGATCTAGCTCGCCTCCACCTACATCATATATGTACTGTTTTTCACTTGATTTTTCTAAATCCGATGTTCTGCATACTACAACCTCTGGTAATAACTTTGAAAACATAATTGTAGAAAAAATTTCATCACAATGGAATGTTCCGTTATGTGTTATACAATTCGCTTCTTCTATGTTTTTTGTTACTTTTATATTCATCTTATCCTCCTTATATAATATATTTTTTATTACATTTGTGACATTGATAATTATAATCTGTATAAATTTTGTATTTTTCATTTTTGCATTAATGCGTTAATAATTTATTAAGTATTCTATATCTACAAAATGTATTTTTAAGCATTATATCATACGTAATTTTAAAGTATATATTACATAAAAAATTTTTCGTTTTTTTAAGGCTACTATTACTTTTTGTTACTTTACAAAATTTTAAAGCTCTTAGCTTTTAATTTAGCTAAGAGCTTTTATAAATTAAACACCTACTGTTGTGAATCCATTATCACAATGAATTATTTCGCCTGTAATACCAGATGACATATTACTAAACAAGAATGTTGTTGTATCTCCAACTTGTTCTATTGTAACATTTTTATGCATTGGAGCTTTTTCTTCTATAACATCTAATATTGAACCAAAATCTTTAATTCCTTTTGCAGATAATGTTTTGATTGGTCCTGAAGAAATACCATTAATTCTCATACCTTTTTTACCTAAATCTTGTGCTAAGTAACGAATGCTAGCTTCTAGAGCTGCTTTTGCAACACCCATAACATTATATCCAACAACTGCTTTTTCTGATCCATAATATGTATATGTAACAATACTTGCTCCTTCATTTAATGCATCTTGTGCAACTGCTTCATTTACTATTTTTACTAGTGAATATGCACTTACATCACATGCATGAGCATATCCTTCTCTTGATGTATTAATAAAATCATTTCTTAAATCATCTGTAAAAGCATGTGCTATACTATGTAATATTCCATCTACTTTTCCAAAATCTGCTTTTATAGCTGCAAAGCACTCTCTTATACTGTCATCTGATCCAGCATCACATGGATATAATTTTGTTCCAGGAAATTCTTCTAATAATTTTGCTAATTTTTCTGAACCTTCTTCTGGATTATATGTACAAATTAATTGCGCACCATTATCATGAGCTGATTTAGCTGCTCCCCATGCAATACTCCATTTGTTTCTTACTCCCATTAATACTAACTTTTTGTTTTCTAATAACATAATCTTATTCCTCCATCTTTCCTATTTTTCTATATTTTTCATACCTAAGATTTAATAAATCTTCAGTTTTTAACTTATTTAAGTCCTTTAGAGTTTTCGTAATATATTTTTTTATCTCTGATGACACAAGCTCTAAATTTTCTTCTTGGTTATCTTTTTCTTTTATAATATCATCTATTATTCCTAGTTCTTTTAAATCTTTTGCAGTAATTTTCATTTTTTCTGCCGCTTCTTTATTTTTACTTGAATCTTTATATAAAATACTTGCAAATCCTTCTGGTGATAAAACTGAATACACACTATTTTCTAGCATTGCTATTTTATCTCCAACACAAATTCCTAAAGCTCCTCCACTAGACCCTTCACCAATTACTATAGAAATTATTGGTGTTTTTAATCTAGACATTTCCATCAAGTTTCTTGCAATCGCTTCTCCTTGACCTCTTTCTTCTGCACCTAGCCCTGGATAGGCTCCTGGAGTATCTACAAATGTAATTATTGGTCTATGAAACTTTTCTGCTTGTTTCATAAGTCTTAGAGCTTTTCTATATCCTTCTGGATTTGTCATACCAAAATTTCTTTCCATTTTTTCTTTTGTTGTACTACCTTTTTCTTGACCTATAACTGTAACTACAGTACCATTTATTCTACCAATTCCACCAATTATAGATTTATCATCTCCAAAGGCTCTATCACCATGAAATTCGATGAAATCATCTACAATGCTTTCTATGTAGTCTTTTGCTTTTGGTCTTTGTGCATCTCTTGCAAGCATAACTATATCCCAAGCTGTTTTTTTACTCATTAATTCCATCTCCTTCCTTAGTTTTTATGTAACTCTAATATTTGTGCTAAAGTTTTCTTCATGTCTTTTCTTTCTACAATCTTATCTATAAATCCGTGTTCTAATAAAAACTCTGACCTTTGAAAACCTTTTGGTAATTTTTGATTTATTGTTTGCTCTATTACTCTTGGTCCTGCAAAACCAATTAATGCATTAGGTTCTGCTAAAATTATATCTCCTAAACTTGCAAAACTTGCTGTAACTCCTCCAGTAGTTGGATCTGTAAATACGGTTATGCTTAATAATCCGGCATCATCTAATTTTGCTACTGCAGCTGAAGTTTTTGCCATTTGCATTAATGATATCATTCCTTCTTGCATTCTAGCTCCACCAGACACACAAAAAATTATAAATGGTAATTTTTCTTTTATTGCATCTTCTATAGCAAGTGTTATTTTTTCTCCTACAACACTTCCCATACTTCCCATTAAAAAGTTTCCATCCATTACAGCTATTACTACTTTATTACCATGTATTTCTCCAAATCCTGTTGTAACAGCTTCTTGTATTTTGGTTTTTTCTTTTAATGTTTCTATTTTCTTTAAATATCCATCAAAATGTATAGGATCTGTTTCTGGCATGTTTTCGTATGTTTCTACAAAAGTTCCTTCATCTATTATTTGTTTTATTCTTCTTCTTGCAGATATTCTAAAATGTTTACCACAATTTGGGCATACACTAAAATTCTTGTGAACATCATCTTTATATAAAATTTCCTTACATGCATCACATTTTACCCATTTACCAACTAGCATATCTGCAGCTTTGGTATTTTTATGTGGCTTTTCATCTTCACTATTGTTTACCTTTTTTATTTTGTCGATAACCATACTCTTTTTTGTTCCTCCTTTAGGAATATAGGTACATAGGGATTTAGGGGCGTTCCTTTTTTCCCTATATTCTTATGAACTTTGAACTTTAGGGACAGAGCTAAAAGTTCATTTTTTATGTTAAGACCAAGTCTTATAGTTCATTTTATATAAATATTTCTACCTATACAATTCTATTTCATTTATTGCATTTTGACAAGTTATTATTTATTCGTTTTTTGCTTTGGCTATTATATATATTTTTTTTGTTTTTTTCTATTAGGATGAGTAGTCAGTTGAATAAGAATTTATTACTTACTTCTGCCAATACAAATTATGTTAATTCTGGTATAATATAGAATTAACACATTTAAATAAGGAATGCTATAAAATGCATTCCTTATTTTTTAAACTTTTATATCTTTTAGATCCATTTCATACTTCTTATAAACACTATCAACATCCAAAGTTGTAACATTATCTTTTGGTAGTTCTAATATTTCTAATGTACTCATTTCATTTTTTCCTTCAATTTCGACATAAGTAGGAATCATTGGCCAAGAATCTATGTCTATTTCTACTCCATCCGAAATATCGGGAAAAAGCAGGGATTTCAGGACCGTCCCCAAAATCCCCCCTATTCTGTTAAATATCATACATATTTTTAGCTGTATAATGTGTATGTAAATATTTATGAGCTACTTCGCTTCCTGGTTTTTGTAAGAATTCTGCATACATTTGCTTCATAACTGGACTTTCGTGTGATTTCCTTATTACACTCTTTTCATCTATTGTATATAAAGCATTTGCTCTTAATTTTCTAACATCAACTTCACTTCTTATTTTAGAACTCTTTATTGGTTGGCCTCCACCCATTACACAACCACCTGGGCAAGCCATTATTTCTACAAATTGATAATCTACTTTTCCTTCTCTTATTTCATCCATTATTTTCCTTGCATTACTCAAACCACTTACTACAACTGCTTTAATTTTTTTACCAGCAATTTCTACAGTAGCTTCTTTTCTACCTTCGCCACCTCTTACAGCTTCGTATTCAAGTTTTGGTAAATCTTTACCCTCCAAAGTATCTGCTGCAGTTCTTAATGCTGCTTCCATAACACCTCCTGTTGTTCCAAAAATAGCACCAGCACCTGTAGCTTCTCCCATTGGCTCATCAAATACATCATCTTGTAATTGAGTAAACTCAATATTTGCTTGTTTTATCATTCTAGCTAATTCTCTTGTTGTAATTACATAATCAACATCACGAAGTCCATCAACTTCCATTTCTTCTCTTTGGCACTCATATTTTTTAGCAATACAAGGCATAACAGAAACCATACATATTTTCTTTGGATCCACATTATATTTTTTAGCATAATATGATTTAACCATTGCTCCAAACATTTGGTGTGGAGATTTACAGCTTGATAAATGTCCTAATAAATCAGGATAATTCTTTTCTGCAAACCTTACCCATCCTGGACTACAAGATGTAATCATTGGCAAACATTCTTGTTTAGAGAAACGATCTATAAATTCATTTGCCTCTTCCATAATAGTTAAATCTGCACCGGTATTTGTATCAAAAACTCTATCAAATCCCAAACTCTTCAATGCAGAAACCATTTTACCAGTTACATTTGTTCCAATAGGCATATCAAATTCTTCACCTAAAGCCACTCTAACCGCAGGAGCAGTTTGAACAACTGTATAAATATCTGGATCTTTTAAATTTCTCCAAACATCTTTAATGTATTCTTTTTCTTTCAAAGCTCCTGTTGGGCAAGCCTCGATACATTGACCACAGAATGTACAATTAACATCATTTAAACTATGATCACCAACTGTAGAAATACAAGATTCAAAACCTCTATTAATACAATCTATGGCACCTATTTCTTGTACATTCTTACATGCTGCAACACATCTTCTACATAAAATACATTTATTAAAATCCCTCATAATTGCAGGAGATTTATCATCAACTTTATGTTCTGTCATCTCACCTTCAAATTCAACATGTTGAACATTAAATTTCATTGCTAACGCCTGTAACTCACAATTGCCATTACGACTACAAGTTAAACAATCACGATGATGATTAGAAAGGATTAAATCTAGTATAAGCCTTCTTGCTTCCATAACAGCTGGTGAATGTGTATGTACAACCATACCTTCTTCAGCCTTTTGAATACAAGAAGTTGCAAATCCTTTTCTTCCATCAACTTCCACTATACACATTCTGCAATCCCCAACCTCATTAATATCTTTTAAGAAACATAAGGTAGGGATATCTATTCCTGCTTGTTTTGCAGCTTGCAAAATAGTAGTTCCTTGCTTCACTTTAACTTCTTTATCATCAATTTTTAATGTTACTAAATTCTCTTCCATCTTAATTCTCCCTTCACTTGGATTGGCACATTCATTCTTATAACAGTCTTTTGGCCTTACTAGTTCATAATAGCTTTAAATGGGCATTTATCAACACAAGTACCACATTTAATACAAACATCTGGATCTATTTTATGTGGCTGTCTTGGCTCGCCTGTAATAGCATTAACAGGACAGTTTCTTTTACAAATACCACAACCTTTACATTTTTCTGGATTAATCTCTATATTTGCCAAAGCTTTACATTGACCAGCTCTACACTTTTTATATTTAATATGCTCCATATACTCATCCCTAAAATATTTTAAAGTACTTAAAACTGGGTTTGGAGCTGTTTGACCAAGTCCACAGATAGCAGATTTTTTAATATTTAGTGCTAATTTCTCTAATTTATATAAATCATCTTCATCTGCCTTACCTTCACACATTCTATCTAATATTTCCAGCATCCTCTTTGTACCAATTCTACAAGGAGTACATTTACCACAGCTCTCACTAACTGTAAAGTCTAGATAGAATTTAGAAATATTAACCATACATTTAGAATCATCCATAACAATTAGTCCCCCAGAGCCCATCATAGAACCAATACTAGAAAGGGATTCATAATCTATTGGAGTATCTAAATGCTCTTTTGGAATACATCCACCAGAAGGACCACCAGTTTGAGCAGCTTTAAACTCTCTACCATTTGGAATTCCACCACCTATATCAAAAACGATTTCTCTTAAAGTTGTTCCCATTGGTACCTCTACAAGTCCGATATTATTTACATTTCCACCTAAAGCAAAAACTTTAGTTCCTTTAGATTTTTCTGTACCAATACTTGCATACCATTTAGCACCATTTAAGATAATTCTAGTAATATTTGCATATGTTTCAACATTATTAATTAGTGTTGGTTTACCCCATAAACCAGAATTTGCAGGATATGGAGGTTTAACACGTGGTTGACCTCTTCTTCCTTCTATAGACTCTAGAAGTGCTGTTTCCTCACCACAAACAAATGCACCTGCACCTAATCTAATTTCTATATCAAAAGAAAAATCTGTACCAAAAATATTTTTTCCAAGTAATCCATATTCTCTTGCTTGATCTATTGCAACTTGAAGCCTTTGAACAGCAATAGGATACTCTGCTCTTACATAAATATATCCCTTATCTGCGCCAATACTATAACCTGCAATCTCCATTGCCTCTAATACACTATGTGGATCACCCTCCAAAATACTACGATCCATAAAAGCACCAGGGTCACCCTCATCTGCATTACATACAACATATTTTTGGTCACCTTCAGCTTGTTTAGTAAATAACCATTTCTTACCAGTTGGGAAACCAGCTCCTCCACGACCTCTTAAACCGGATTCAGTAACCTCATTAATTACTTCTTCTGGAGACATTGATGTTAAAACTTGTTCTAATGCTTTATATCCATCAAAAGCTATGTATTCATCAATTTGTTCTGGATCGATAATACCACAATTCTTTAAAGCAATACGTTTTTGTTTTTTATAAAAGTTAAGCTCATCCAAACGGTTAACCATTGTATTATCAACATCTTTGCAAAGTAGTCTTTCTACAATTTCACCTTTTTCTATATGTTTTTCTATAATCTCTCTGCAATCTTCTGGAGTTACCATAGCATAAAAGGTATCCTCTGGACGAATTATAACAATAGGTCCTTTGGCGCATAAACCAAAGCATCCTGTTTGAATAACTCTTACATTTTGGATACCTTTTTCATTTATAATCTTTCTAAAATTCTCTATAATCTTTGGTGATTTTGAAGACGTACAACCCGTTCCTCTACATACTAAAATATGTTTTTCTCTTGAATCTGCTTTAATATTTACTCTTAAGTCTAATTCTTTTCTTTTTTGCTCTCTTATTTGGTGAATTTCTTCTAAAGTTTTCATACTCTTCTCCTTTCGATATATTGATCTATCTTTAGTACTTTTTTTCAGACCTACTGGCTCTTAATCAGCGGCCCATTATTTAGATTTTATATTGTTGATCTAGCATTTTTCTAAATTAATTTTTTTAATTTTGACAAATTTTTAGATAAGCCTATAACCTCGATTGGTATTTCGACTAGGCCTTCATTTGTTGCCACATAATTTTTGATTTTTATCTCTTTTAAATCCATTATATTTTCTAACTCTTTTACAACATAATGTAATTGTACACAATGTGGTGATTTATCTACTGTTACAAATGTTAGTTCCTTACATTTCTTTCTAGCTATCATTCCAGCAAGTTTAGTTATAACCATATTTAAATGTGTCTCTTCTAAACATACATCATAAATATTTTCTGAACTTTCATTTAATTCATTATATATTTTAGGGAACATATATTCCAAACAACTTCCAATTATTATCATTTTTTCTTCTACATCAAAGCAATTTGTTTTTAATAAATCTTTTTTCATAATGTTCCTCCTATGTTTGTTTAAGTATCTTGTTCTATTTTATGTTAATTGCATTTTTTTACTGTCCATACTTCTGCTATTTAGTCTTCTTTTTTCATGTATTCATCTAATACTTCATCTAGTTTTTTTACGGTTGCTTTACCATATACTTCATTATTAATAGTAAATACTGGCGCCAAACCACATGCACCAACACATCTTGTTGCATCTATAGAAAATTTACCATCTGGAGTAGTCCCACCTTCATCTATTTTTAATCTTTCCTTTAGTCTATCCAATATAGCTTGTGATCCTTTAACAAAACAGGCTGTCCCTAGACACACTGATATATTATATTTTCCTTTTGGTTCTAATGTAAAACGAGAATAAAATGTTATGACACCATAAATTTCTGCCATTGGAATTGATAAATAATTAGAAATTTCAATTTGAGATTGTTTTGGAATGTAACCATACTTTTCTTGAACTTCATTTAAAATTTGAATTAAATTTGATTTGTCTTGAGAATAATTTTTAAGTAGCTTTTTCATTTCATTAGCTAATTTTTCGTCCATACAATTTTTTTCGCACATATTTGCCTCCATTCTGTCATAATTATTCTTTATGTATTGTTTTTTATGTGTAGCTATGACATTCGAATATATATACTTATACAGTATATGATACTATGGCTCATTATATCAAAAGAAATTTATTTGTACAATAAAATACTTCAATTTTTGTCGCTAAAAATCGTAATAACTAATATATAAATAAAAAAGCAAGCCTAAACTATTAATTTAAGCTTGTTTTTTGTTTTAACTTTTCAAATAATAAAAGTAAGCGAACTGCTAGCTACGAATGATAATACATTTATAGTAATTGCAGTTGTAAGTACAATACCAATAGCTCCTAAAATAATTCCAATTGTTGAAAAAACTTTCCTTCCATTTTTCATACTTAAGGCTCCAAAGCCAATTGCTAAAATTCCACATAAAATCGAAATATGAAAAACTATTGATACAATTCCTAATACAATAGCTACTATACTATACTTTTTATATTGCTCTTCCTTACCACTTTGGTTTGAGCAACTTTTTCTTCATCCTTCATAGTATACTAATTCCTAGTCATTATAATAGTAATAGCTTGATGGATAGTTACTATTATCTATTGCATCTTTAGTACTATTAAATATGCTTACACCTAATAATACAATTGATACTACTAATACAATACTTAGTATCATACCAATAACACCTGTAATAATTCCTGCAATTGACATTCCTCTTTTGCTTGATTTTAAACCTATAATTCCAAGTATTAACGCAATAATACCACAAGGTATAGATACATACCATATACAACAAAGTACAATTGCAATTATTCCTAATACTAATGCAGCAATTGAGAATCCTTTTTTATCATTTGTTGCAGTAGTATTAGTTGATTGATTTACCTCGCTTTCAACATTGTTTACTTCATTTTCTTTGTTTTCGTCCATAAAAAACTCCCTCCTATTTTTTCTTTTTGTATATATGTATTTAATTTGATAAATACCGTAATTAATTCCTTAATATTATTTGCTCTTGTACTTCGTTCATTCCGTACTTGTTTTTTAGTAATATTAAGTGTTAAAAATTATAAAAACTATCGTAATCATAGTCATAATCATAAAAGTCTGAATAGTTATTATCATCAATTATATCTTTTATACTCTCTGTTATTCCTATTGCAAATCCAAAAATAACTAACATCAATATTATACAGATAGAAATGATCATGCCAATAATACCTGTAACAATTCCTGATATTGACATACCTCTTTTGCTTGACTTTACTCCTATAGCACCAAAGACAATTGCCAAAATTCCACATGGTATTGATATATACCATACACAGCAAAGTACAATTGCAACAATACCAAGAACTAAAGCTGCTATACTAAATCCTTTCTTATCTTTTGGTTGTTGATTTACTGTTGCATTGTTGTTATTTGCTTTTTCTTGTTTTTGATCTGACTGCTCTTCTTTTACTACTTGAGGTGCTGGCTGAGTTGTTGAATTTGCCTCTAGTTTAGGTGTTGACTCAATGTTTACTCTGTTCTCTGTAACTGTATTAGTAGCTAATTGAGACTCTGTCTTAGATGTTGTATTATCTACTGGTCGAGAATCCAGCTTAGATGTTATATTATCTGCTAGATTAGGCACAGCATCCTTCTTTATTTCTTCTATATTTTGATTATTTTTGATAACATCATCTTTGTTGTTTTCGTCCATAAAAAATCCTCCTTTATTTTATTAAACTCTCCTAGGAAATTTTTCTTTTGGGCAAACCTGATTTTATTATTTAAGATCATACCATTTATGTAATACTTAATGATTATTAATTTATTTGCTTTTTGTTTAACCTTGGCTGCTATTTTTACTAGACTAAGTTACGTAGTATTCCATATACTACTAGGATTACAGCAAAAATTATAGCATACCAATACTTTGGATATATCCATGTTAAAATTTTATTTTTCTTATTTAAGTTAATTAAATATACTATATTACAAAGTAATATATAAAAAATGGCTATAAAAAATATTGGATGAAACAAAAAAGCTTCTTTAAAATTACCTTTTAATATATTTTCTACACACCTTGTTCCCCCACAAGAAGGACACTGAAGATTTGTAGCTTCGTAAAATAAACAACTTGGTGTATATTGCATTAGATTACTATTTACCCCAATAATTGCTAGTATTAATATTAAAAGTTCTATTAGTATTATCTTTATGCTTTTTTTGTTCATTCTTTCACCAATCCTACTATAAATAATATAACATATAGTTCGACTATTTTCTACAAAATATTAAATTTTTTATATTTTATTTTTGAATATCTCGATTTACAAGGTAAATTCTAATGTTTTTTGTAATTTTCGCAGTATTTTTTCAATTTTCGAACTATAGAATTATATTATATCTTAATTTTTTGATGTTTTTTTATTTTTTTGATTTTTCCGACAGCTTTCTACAAACTTTGCATTTTTATTGTGTTATAATTATGTAAAGTAAAGGACATATATATTTTTTTCTTTCTTTGCTGATAAAAGATTTATTTCAAGAAAGTATCATTGTTTTATTTTTTTCGTCACTGGTACTTTCATTTTTTTGTTTTTATATTTCTTATTATATATAAAATTTCGCGTCACTAAATTTTTTATTTAAAATCTTGAACAACTAAAAATCTTATCTAAAATAATACATATTTCAATGTGTATTTATTTTTATTTCTTATTAAATAAATTAAATATATTTATTTAGCTAGATTGCTAATGCGTCTTCAGTAGTTCTGTGTGCTTGAAATATTAAATTAAATATATTTACTTAGCTAGCGTATTTGTCGAATAATTTTTATGTTCTTGTACATAATTTTAATATAGATTTTTAAAATCTACATATTTTATTAATATAGTGTAGCTTTGGTAGCTAGAGGTATAAGTAGGTTTGTCTATATCTCTTCATTTACCTCCTAGCACCTTAGCAAACTTCGTGGCTAAGTTTAGTCCTAAATTTAATGGAGGTATCTTATGAATTCTTTTTGGCTTGATTCTATAGAAAATTCGACTAATTTTAATAAATTAGAAAAAGATATATCTACTGATGTTTGTATAGTTGGTGCTGGTATTTTTGGACTTACTTGTGGTTATTATTTAACAAAGCAGGGATATAATGTTGTGATTTTAGAGAAAGAACCTGATATTGCCAGTAAAACAACTGGGCACACTACTGCAAAAATAACAAGTCAGCATAATCTTATATATAAATATTTAATTGACTCTTTAGGTGTATCTATGGCTCAGAAATATTTGTATGCAAATCAAGATGCTATAGAAAATATTGCTAAAATAATTGAAGAAGAAAAAATTGATTGTGATTTTAAAAGACAGGATAGTTATGTTTATACAAATAATTTAGATGAATTAGAAAAAATCAAATTAGAAAATGAAGCTGTAAATTCTCTTGGTTTTAAAAGCGAATTTGTTACATCTGCTCCTCTTCCCTTTGACATTTTAGGTGCTATTAAGTTTCCAAATCAAGCTGAGTTTAATCCTATAAAATATGCGTATGGGTTGGCAAAGTGTATTACTTCTAGTGGAATTGGTAGTTTAGGTGATTCTGCTTCTAGTGCCTCAAGTCCAGTTGTAGATAGTTCGAGCGGTGCTAATTCGGTTGGAGCTGGTTCGACTGAAGATGAATTGGTTGAGGTTAGTTCGAGTAATGCTAGCTTAATAGAATCTAATAGGAATAACAATTTTTTTGCTTCTAATTCTACTGAACCTAACAATTCATACTCTATTAATTCTACTTCTCCGATTAATTCTTTTACAGAAAGTTCTGATAAACACATCAACTCTTTTAGGGTTACAAAAGGTACAGGTAAAATTTATACAGATACGTTTGTTCAAAATATAAAAAAAGAAGATGATGAATTTATAGCATCATGTAAAGATTATGTCGTTAGATCAAAATATGTAATACTAGCTTGTCATTATCCTTTTATTGATCGTTTAGGATATTATTTTTTAAAGATGTACCAATCAACATCTTATATAATTGCTGTAGATATTGGTGATAAAGCTTTTGATGGAATGTATATAAATTCTGAACAACCTACTTTTTCATATAGATTTGTAAATTATAATGGTTCTAACGAAAAAAGGTTGTTGTTAGTTGGGCGGTGCAGATCATAAGACTGGTAGTAAAATAGATTTATCAAATGCTTACAATATCTTGGAAGATGAGGTTAGAAAATATTATCCTGATTGCACAGTTTTATATAAATGGAATACCGAGGATTGTATTACTCTTGATAAAATCCCTTATATTGGTGAATTTTCTCATTTTATGCCTAATATGTATATTGGTACTGGCTTTAATAAGTGGGGAATGACTTCTTCTAATGTTGCTGCTAATATTATTGTTGATAAGATTTTAGATCGCGATAATGAATATAAAGATGTATTTAAAGCTACTAGATTGCAACCCATTAAGAATAATGCTGAACTTGGAAATATGATAAAAGAAACAGCTAATTCGCTTGTGATTAATAAGTTTAAGGTGGCTAAGGTCGGAATGGATGAAAATGATTTAAATAAGGCTGGCACAGAAGTTGTAAATAATGTCAATTTTGTTGGGATTAACGAAATTGATAATAATACTGATGCGAACTGCTCTGCAATTAATAGAAAAGAAGATAATAATGTGGTGCATGTACCTGATGGAAATTTTGAAAAAATTGGCAGTAGCTCTACACATGTATCAGAAAAAGTTTTTGCTGAGCTTGAAAATGATACTGGGCATGTGCTTGAATATAATGGTCAAAAGATTGGAGTTTATAAGGATGCTAATGGTAAAATTTTCGCTGTTAAACCTATTTGTACACACTTAGGTTGCTTACTTAGTTGGAATAATCTTGATAAGACTTGGGATTGCCCTTGCCATGGTTCTAGGTTTGATTATATGGGACATCAATTGTATAATCCTGCGATTAGGGATTTGGATAGATTGGATTTGAATTTTAATTTTTAAGTTGTAATATTAACAAAAGTAATATTTGATACATTTAATATATTATTATGTTTACTATAATTGTATAATTTTAAACGTTAAGAATTCATTCTAAGTAAAGCTGTTTTATTAAAATATAATAGATTTGATAACCAGCAACTTGAATTATAAAAAATTAATATAGCTATAAATAATAATTATTATGAAAAACACTTAGAGAAGAATTTAAGTAGTAAAATGACTAATAATTCGGATATTAATTAATGTTTTACTCAATTAGTTGAAATATTAGATATAATCTTAAAAATAGAAAATACTCTATCCAAGAAAATTAATAAATAGAAATAACCAAAAATCTCAAATTGTTTTTTGCTTATTTCTCTATAAAATTCTATTTTTCTCAAAGCCAATCTATTATTTTTTTATTATATTGTAAATTTTATTATTAAATTGTTCCATATCATTTTGAAAAATTTCATTAGTATTTTCATCCTTTTTATAATGCGATATTTGTTATTTTTTAACTACTACTCTATTTTTCTATATTTATATTAAAACGTGGAGCAAGTAAAAGAAGTTTGTTTGTAGAAATACAATTTACATTCTACTATATTTATATTAAAACAAATTATTGGAAGCAGGTTTATTTGATTATGAAAAATTTACATTCTACTATATTTATATTAAAACCAGAGGATAAATCCTTTAAATGTTCCTCTATCTGATTTACATTCTACTATATTTATATTAAAACCATTGTCCAGATTTACCTTCTACTGCTGTTCCAAAATTTACATTCTACTATATTTATATTAAAACCTGGCGGAGGATATAAGATAGTTGCGATAAAATCTTCATTTACATTCTACTATATTTATATTAAAACTTAAGTCCGTTTTTTATCCAAGTTTGAGTTATCATATAATTTACATTCTACTATATTTATATTAAAACAAAAGGAACAAGTGTAAATACAGAATGGACACAAAAATTTACATTCTACTATATTTATATTAAAACTGATGAACAAATTAGAACGACTGAACTTGCTAAATAATTTACATTCTACTATATTTATATTAAAACAGCACCAGGTATCAAAGCATCAAACAAAAGATAAGCATTTACATTCTACTATATTTATATTAAAACTCTTCTCCCTTCTCTCCTTATAATTTAATGTATTTATTTACATTCTACTATATTTATATTAAAACTTCCGTCTTTAATACCGTAACAGTCCGCATATTCTCTATTTACATTCTACTATATTTATATTAAAACATCATTATATGTCATACCTCTTTTCTTTTAATATTTATTTACATTCTACTATATTTATATTAAAACGTAACAGTTAACCCATCAACAGCAACAGTATCAAAATTTACATTCTACTATATTTATATTAAAACTGGACTTACAAAATATAATTCGGCAAGTTCTTTATAAATTTACATTCTACTATATTTATATTAAAACTTGAAACATCAAAGGCTATGACAAGTGCTATTAATATTTACATTCTACTATATTTATATTAAAACTTAGAAGATAGCCAAAATAATGTACATAACTTATTAAATTTACATTCTACTATATTTATATTAAAACGTAGACCAAAACAAATACAAGTATATTCAAATACATTTACATTCTACTATATTTATATTAAAACTAGAGGAACCCGAAGATGACAAAAATTTTGATATGGAATTTACATTCTACTATATTTATATTAAAACACTATATATGACATATTAGATTCAATGCTTAATTTATTTACATTCTACTATATTTATATTAAAACTGGTCAGCATAAACCTGTTGAATTGTCAAGCTTAGACTCTATTAATCTGTCTATACTAATAAAATTAATTTATTTTTACTTTTAAAGATACATTTTATATTTAAATATCTGTTATATAACTTGGATAATCTTATCTGTCCATATACGGTATAAATCTTCTTAATTCACATTGACAGATTAAATAAAATTATCAGTTATATCATCTTCTATTTTACCAAAAAATATTTTTTCCATCCATCTTTGATTTCTACTTTTAAAGACAATAACACTATCTTTATCATCTCTAATATATGTTTTCAATTCAGATTTTAATTTTAAAAGTTGAGATTCTAATAATTCTCCCTCAAATACTGAATTTTGTATATGTACCAGATATTTTTTACAAATTTTATACACATTTCTCAAAACTTTTTGTCCTTCTTTATTTTCTAAATTAATATCATATACTAATATAACATACATAATTACCACCACATTTTAAATCCTTCATATTTCTCCTCATTACCAAGCAAGTATTTAATTAATTTGTATATTTCTAATCGTATTAAATATTCATAACTCACATCTCTCTCTAAATTCTTATGCTTAATCGTTTTTTGTAATCTTTTATCTATCTCTTTTGCTATTTCCTTTCGTGCCCTATCTTTAATATATAAAAAATTCAAATCTTTTTCAAAATCCTTTTCTGTTATTTGATTTTTATTTAACATTGAAAATATTAATCTATCTCCAATAATAGGCTTAAAAATTTCAGCAATATCTAAACAAAGAGAAAATCTTCTTTCAGATGGTTCATGTAAATAACTTATAGTCGGATTCAATTGTGTTTTATAAATTTCACTTAACACTCTTGTATATATAAATGTATTGACATAAGAAATTAATGAATTGATAGCATTATCTGGTGGATTTTTAACCCTTCTTTCAAATCTAATATCTTGGTTTATAATATCATTCCAACTACTATAATACACCTTTCTAATATTTCCTTCAATTCCCATTAATTCTTGTATATCTTTACACTTATTAATTTGTTTTCTAAAAAACTCAATTTCTTTAATATATTTTTCTAAATTTTTCCCTCTATTCTTATAATAGATTAAATTTCTATGTATATTATATGATGCGGATTCTATAAAAGCTTTAGCAATCTTTATTCTCTTATTGATATCAGTATAATTTTCTACTTGTTTAATTAATAATTTTCCAGATACTAAAGATTCCTTAGGATAATATGTTCCTGTATAAAATCCATAATAATTAAAAAAATGTATTTTAACTCCATATTGCGCTAAAAAATTTAATAATGCTGTATTAAAATCAAATTCAGTCATTATATAAATATCTTCAACTCTCTCTATTGGTATTACTTTTTTGCTATTATCTTTATATATTATTTCTAATGTATTATCTTTTCTTTGTAATCTGCCACTTTTATATAAATAATATGATTGTTTCATATTCCCTCCTAAACATAACATAAATCAAAGTATGCACAATTTTTACATATTCTTGAATTAATTTTTTCAGGTATTTTTTCACTTTTCTGTAGTTCTTCTATTTCTTGAATTACATTCTTTAAAATCTTCCTATCATTTTCTTCTAAAATTATTTGTTCTGTTTTTCGTAAAAGTGGATAATTTATCTCTGCTTGTATATTTTTTATTCCCTTTTCGTTTAAATAATACATATAATATTTTATTTGCCAAATACTTGCACTCTCTATTGATTTTGTCTTTTTTACTTCATGTAGAATAGCTCCATTTTCAAAAAAATCTATATTTATTGTATTGTCTATTAATATTCCTTTTTTCTCTTTTTTATATGTTGTTTCATCCAAAATCTTCCCTATTGAAACCAATTCACTATTCTGTTCCATATTTATTTGATTTAAAAAATACCATAATTTTCTTTTACATACAAAATAATAATATATCATTATTCCTGTTATTTGCATCTATAAATCTCCTCATAAAAATTTTTCATTTACTTCATATTCTTCATCTTTTTTTAGTAATAAACCTATGTTATCGTCATACTTTAAGTCCGCAATTAATAATTCTTTTATATATGGATTTTTTGTTAATCTATCCAGTAGTTTTCTTTGTTGACTTTGTGATATAGAAATTGTTAGTTTATCAATTTCTCTTTTTATACGATTACGTTCTTTATAATTTACTTCTTTTGCATAATATTCAAACAATTTTAAATTTTCTTCATAAATCTGTTTTGGTATAATATTCACATTTTCTATATTTCTTAACAGTTTTTGAGCTTCCTTTTTTCCAGTCTGATAATCAATAATATTATCTAATATATTTATTCCACTTTTAAATCTCTTTAGAAATTTACTATTTTTTAGCATGTCTTCAGAATATAGTTTATCTACTAAATTTACTTTCGTATTTTCATCTAACATCATTCCATCATATTTTTTTAATAAATCTATACTAATTTTGTTTATTTCTTCATCATATATGTATTTTATACCACTCATATTTTCTATATAAATATGAACATTGGCATCTTGTCCTTCATACTCTCTACTTCGGTAACATCTTCCTAGCCTCTGGAACAAACTATCTAATGTAGACATCTCCGTATATAAATAATCAAAATCAATATCTAATGATGCTTCTACGATTTGCGTAGTTATCCAAATTCCATTTTCTTTTCGATTTTCGGAAAATTTCTTTATTTTAAATTCTTTAGCACTTCTATCATTATATATAAATCTTGAATGTAATAAATTTATATTTTCGACTTTTAATTCTTGTAATTCTAAAAATATATCAATTGCTTTATTTACTGTATTTGTAATAATTAGCACTTTACTTTTTTTTGATTTTTCAATTAAATCTTTTAAATCATCTAAAATATCTTTTTCTTCTAATTTTATTTTATGTCTTTTAGTATCTTTAATAAATTTATTAAACTGAAAATGAATACCCATTTTTTCTAATTCATTTTTATAAATTTGTGGCAATGTAGCAGTCATAATCATAAATTTACCACCAATTTTATATATCATTTCCAAACCTTTTATAATGATTGCCACAATTTCTGGCGAATATGCTTGTATTTCATCTATGATAAGTTTTGAATAGCTTAACGTAGCATACATTTTTTCGTATCCTTTATATTTAAATACAAAAGGAAAAATTTGGTCTATTGTACACGCTGTAATCTTTTGAGATAAATTTTGAGATTGTCTATATATTTCTTCTTGATTACCAAATTCATCTTTTTCTTCTAAATAATCTAAAGCTGTTGAATGCAATAATCCAATATGTTGATATCCTATACTTTCGTTTATCCTGTCATAAATTGCATTTATACTTGTTCTAATTGGTAGTGTAAAAAACGTTTTTTCTCCATTACTCCAAAATAATGCAGATTCTGTTTTTCCCATTCCAGTTGAACCTATTACTAATAAATTATCATTTGAATTTTCTGTGCAATATTCCTGCAAATCATTTTTTATATATTTTCTTTTTTTCATAAAGTCTTGAACATAATTTGCAATATTCTCCAGGGTACTATCTTCGACATACATTTCAGCAGAACTACTATGATCTAATCTATGAAGAATTCCTTTAAGTAAACAATATTCTATAAACAATTCATCATTTTGTTTAATTCTATTTCTATTTTGAATATATTTAATATACATACAATTAATATTACCTGGTAACTCGTATGGCACTTCATTCTTTATTTTTTCTAGTTGTAGCATTATATCTTTTTCTATTATTTCTTGAACATATATATTATTAATGTCTTTTCCTTCTCTTTCATGATGATAATAAATTGATTGATACACCAGTTTTTTTTCATCCTTTGTTAAGTTATATTTCTGAATAGGTACAAACATAGGAGACAATTGCTCATGTTTAACAAATTCATAATTAAATTCTGTGGTTAATAAGGGTTCATTTAACTGTTTTCTTATTATATTTTGAAAAGGAGTATATACTTTTCCTAAATCATGATATGTACATATAATCTCTAATAAAATCCAAAATCTTTCTTTATCAAATTTAGCTTCATTTAAAATTTGCACTCCGTAAAGCTCTTTTAATAATTTCATATTTTCGAGTAATTTATTAGTATGCTCTTCTATTGTTTCTATAGGATTTGACTTTGCATAATACATATTTTTCTCTCCTTTAATTTACTTGATCATAAAAGAACAAATAGTCTCCATCTTCGTCTACATTTACATTTTCCAATCCACTATTTGTATGTCTTTCTATAAATTTCACATCTACTTTTTTCCATTTTCTTAAATTATTTTCTATGACATAAGTTGTATTTAATCTATAATTAATCCCTTGCAATTCCTCTTCTTCAAATATATTTCTAGGAACGTAAGCATTATATTTATTAATGAATCCATCTGTATTCTTTAATGTATTCACCAATTTAATTTCATCAATTCTAACTAAGTCCTCGTTTCTACCTAATGTAAAAGTTCCTTTTCCATTTATAATATTTTCATATATTTTATTGATAATATCATCTTCTGCTTGTACATGAATTAGTAATTCCACATTTAAAAGTTGATGTACATTTCTTGGCATTGAAGTAACTTTTTTTCCTTTAAACATTCTTAATGTTTGATAATTATTAAATATACTTTCATAATTTCCTTGAATCGAGATATTAATAGGAAAATATTCGCCTGAAGCTGCACCTAATATTTTATGAAACATTCCAATAATTGTAGAATATGGTGGCAACGGATATGTTTCTCCTACCTTAAATGCAAATGGCTTTTTATAGCATGCTGTTTCTTGGAATAATTTTAATTTTAGAATTTTCATTTTTTCATCTCTTTTCTTTCTAAAGTTTAAACTATAATTAGAAAAAATTATTTTTGCATAAGTTATACTATCCTTTCATATAATAATCTTCTACCTGATTTTCTAAATTTTCAAAAAATTCTTGTATGCTCATTGTGTTAAATTTTTCTTCTATTTCTTGCTCATTTTTTAAACTATTTTTAACTATTCCTACATTTGTGTCTTTTTCTATGCTTTCAACTCCCAATTTCAAACTTTCTGTGTCTTTTAGTATATCCGTATCTAAACTAAATTCTCCATCTTTACCTATTAATTTAATTCTTCCTAAAAAGAATGGTGAATTCAACTTATATATTCCTCCTATTACAAATATAGGACTTAAATTTTCTTCTCTTCCCCTGATTTCTCTATTTAAAACTTTAATAATTTCTAATAATTCTTGTACTCTTTGTATTTTTAAGCTATCATCTAATTGAATATTTCCATCAACACCTATTTTTTCTAAATCTATAGTAACAGTGTACGTATAATAACTTAAATGTTGCTCTATATTAGCTAAATTAGGAAATTCGTTTATTCTGTCTGCTAAGCCTTTATTATTTAGAAATTCTATATCACTTTTATATTCTTCTAGTGATATTGCATTGCTTACTCTAACTGCAGCACTTCTAATATTAGAACCACCTTCATCATTTTCTGATTTCTTTGAGGTCTTCATATATCCAAATAGATCCATCTCTTGTGAATCTCTTATTGTTAATTCATCTTTAAATTGTATTGTTCCTTTTGATTTATCTACTACTTCTAAATTCCAATTAAACATTTTATTTCCTAGCCTTACAATATCATATCTTAAGGCTTGTCTAGAAGCAAATGTATAAATACTTCCATCTCCTCTTGTTAATTTCTTTAATTCAGATATATTCCCTATACCTTCACCATAATTTAAACTTTGTGCTTTAAAAATCATTGTTATTGATATTCCTCTTCCCATAATAATACCTCCTTATTTATTCTTCATTTTACTTTTCATATTTATTTGATATCAATCCTGAAACAAAACTATGTCCTATTGATTCAAAATCTAAATCCGTATCTTGCATTACTTCCAAAAATATTGGTGATATATCTTTACCCATTGACATATGAATTCTTATTACAATATCCATAAATTCTTTTTTATTTCCTGACTTTATGCTATTTAACATTTTATATGTATATCCATCTATTTTATTGTCTTCATTTTTTGCTTTTAGTTCTTCATGTATTGACACTCCTAAATTATACAAAACATTTAATTTAGCATTATTTTTCTTTATTCTTTCATCCATTCCCATATCCTCCTTTTTTAATAAATTCAATATCAATCTTATTTTAGTAGCTATAAATGTGTTAAAACCACTTCTAATATCTTTAGTCAATTCTTCTCTTAATCGATTATTTATAATAAACTTAATATCTTTATTTTTTAATATATAATCCATTAATTGTATTTTATATCTGTAATCTTTTATTAAACTTAATGTCTTTTTTGAATAATCTATAAAAAACTTAGCTATATATCGTTTTATGTTAAAATACTCGATTCTACTAAATGCCAAATATTCTGTTTCAAATTCAACAATAAATATATTCTCTAATTGCCATTCACTAATATTTTTTTCTTGATCTACAATATTTAATATCAAATCTTCATATGGATTATAAACACTTCTATCTTTTGCTGATATTTGGCTTAAATAATTATTGGTTCTTAGCAACTCTTCTACACTTGTATCATAATTCACAAAACTATTTATCTCTTTTTCTCTATATACAACTTGTCCATTAACATTTTCTTTAGTTGTTTTACTTATTGTAGAAATGCCTACAGGAATGCAAAATAAGATTAATTTACATATATCACATATTGGAAATTCCGCATTTTGATTCCAAAAAAAGTTTTTCATATTATCACTACTTACTGCAAGTGGTATGAAATTGCCTTCTGAATAATTTCCAGTTAATGCTTCGTCATTTTCGCACATATAACAATGTGATAACACTTTCTTATATATGTATTCTTTAATTTCCTCTATTGTTTTATTCTTTTCTATATATTTTTTCAGTATATTAGAATAAATTTGTAAGACTTCTTTTGAAATTAATTTATCTTCTAATTTTTCCTTTATTATTTTTTTTAAATCTTCTATTCCGTATTTATCTTGTAAAATTTCTTCCATAAAATCTGTTTCAATAATATTGCTAATATAGTCCTTATACATAATTTCTTCTTGTTCTTCAAAAGTAAGTGCATTTTTAACAACATTCAAAAAACTTTGTTGTCCGAAGTACCCTTTACTTAAAATACTTTTAAATAGATTTAAAGTTAACCTTTTATTAATTGTATCTTTTTGGATTTCTTCTACCAAAATTTCTTTTATATCATGCATTTCTTCTATATTGTCAACCGTTTGTAATTTATCGATTTTGTTGTATGCATCTAACATATTTATATATATTTCTTCATCATATCTTTTAATTTTATCTAGTTGCCTTTTTATAAAATCCTTTACATTCTTCTTTTCTAATTTTAAATTTTCTTGTAATTTTTTTGTTTCTTGCTTATCTTGAGTTTCCTTTTTTAAATAATTTTCTATTATTCCGAAGGACTTCTCTAACCTTTCTTTTGTTTTTAAGCCTATATTATATTTATCGAAAAAATATTTAAAATAATATTTATGAAAATTCTTTAATTGGCTCGTTTCGAAACAAATATAATTTTCATGTATCTCTGCAAAATCATCTTGGTTATATTCTAATATTCTTAAAAAACCTACAATTCCGCTATTATAAAACCAATCATTTAAATATATTGTTGTTTTCAAATTAACACCTCCTCTTTATAAAATTTGAAACATTCCAAAACCACTACTACGTTTACTTCCCATTCCTGCATCATATAAATACTTTAATAATTGCTTATCTGCTGAAATTCTAAATATTCCTGTTGATGTTTCTATTTTCTTTTCATAGAATTTAACAATTACTTTTTTAGGCTTTATTGCTTTTATATTAAATCCACCTACTAATGCTAATGGTATATTTGTTATTTTTAATTGTTGCTTGATATTTATTTTTAAGAGATCTTTAAATTGCTCATCATCATACGAATAATAATAGTCTTTCTTCTCGATATGACTTCTTACAACTAGTGGTGACATAAATTTTATTGTGATTTCTTCTGTATCGATATTCTTATCTAATGACATGTTTATAGTCTTTAAAATCCATGAATTTTTATCTAATGAAAATTTTTTGTTTTTTTGATGGTTAAATGCATTATATAAAATAATTGATGTTTCATAATCTGCAATAGAAATATTTAATTCCATGCGCCTGTCATCTACCATTATTTTGTTCTCTTCAAATTTTGGATTTTTAAAAAAAATCGCAAAAGTATAAGGCTTTATAATTGTATCTTTGTTGTTATAATATTTTTTATAATATTGTTCATTATATTCTGATAAAGATAGTTTTATAAAACTCATTACACTTTTGCGATATTGTATAGGTAAAAATTCATTTTCTAAATCGAAATTTAATTTTAATCTCATTTTTTCACCTTCTTTTTTATATTTTTTTGTATTATATCATATTCTTTTGTCAAAATTTGTCGAAACTTGGAAGTTATTAAATTTTTTTTAACATTTTTAAATATTTTAATAAATTATTGATATTTTAAAATTTAGTGATATAAGTACTAAGTAAAAATATCTTCTATTTTTATGTGATACAGATTAAACCTTCGGGTTATGAGGGTTACATAACATATTTTATTAGATGTGTTGAATTGTATTGTATGCTAGTGATATTAGTACTTTGCTGTTTTTTTGTTTGATGTACAATTTTGTTAAAATTGGGGTGATTTTGAAAATTTGATCCCCAATTTCTCCCCAATTTTTACTGGAATATTTTAGGAGATTTGTACTAATTTCGTTTGATTTTATTAGGATGTTTTTAGAATTTTTACTAATTGTATTTGAGTTCTAATAGTAATTAAATTTATTGTTTACAATTTTGATTAGTTTTTTAATGAATTTTTATGGCTATTTTAGATTTTTGATTAAATTTTGAAAGGAATGATTTTTATGGATTTAGATAATAAAGTTAATGATTTGATGAAAGAATGGATTATTTTTAGAGATGAGTGTTTGAGCAGACTTACTGAAGAAGATAAAGGACATTTAATTGAGTTTGATAAGTATTGTGATAATATTTTGAAAAATGTTGCAAGTTGTAATAAAAAATATGTTCAAAAGCAATTGGACAAGCTTGATGAAAATTATCTTGATTATATTGGTTATTGGAATGATAAATATTATAGGGCTGGTTTTGGTGATTGCTTGAATTTGGTTATTATGAGTTTGGGTGGTGGTAAATTTGAAACTAGGTAAATATGGTGTTTTGGCTAAGAAGTATTTGGAAGAGTATAAGCCTTTTAAGTTTTCTCGTTTGGTTATGGATGGTTCTGTTATGGATTATTTGTTGGAGTTTGAAAGTCATTTGAAGGGTTATGCTAATTTAGTTGAGTTTGAGCTTAGGGATAAGTTTCCTGCTCCTTCTGAGAATGAGAGTTTTGTTGAGCAGGTTAGGTATTTGAATATGATTCAGAAAATGGTTGATGAGTTTGTGATGGAGGAGGTTAAGTTGGTATAGAAAAAGCCCTATTGGGCTTTTTTAAATTCTTTCTCTGTAAATTTTAAATTGGTTATATTTTTCTTTTTTCTGATTAATTATATTTTCCAAATATTGATTACAGCAATTTTATCTAATGTAATTTTAAAATTATTAATTGCATTCCATGCTTTTTCTCTATCATCTAATGGTTTATTTGTACCACATGTTAATGATAATTCGTATCTTTTGTCTTTTTTTATCCAATCTGCATATTTCTTAACTACCCAAAGTTCAGTTTCAATATAATTATAATTTTCAAAATTATCAATTCTATCCAAACAATCTTTGTAGTCCTGTAAAAATTCATTATATTCATTCATATTATTTTTCCTCCAGTAACCAATCCAACACATTTATCTTCTTTATTCCATCAAAGTCTGCATCTAAATCATCATCTAATGTCAAAATGTATTTAGGATAATTATCATTTATTTTCCTCAATGGAGTTAATTCTCTATCTAAGATTTTATTATCTTCTTCATTTTCTCCTCTAGTTGTTAATGCAACTTGATAATATATAGTATTTTCTGGCTTTCTTGCTACAAAGTCAACTTCTAAATCATCATATTTTCCTATATATACTTCATATCCTCGTCTCAACAATTCAAGATATACAACATTTTCTAATATATGTCCCATGTCTCGACCAGAGCCTTGTCCTAACATATAATATCTTAATCCTATATCTATTGCATAATATTTTTCTTGAGTTTTTAAAAACTCTTTTCCTTTAATATCATATCTGTTGGCTTTAAATATTAAATAACTATCTATTAATGCATCTACATAGTTTGAAATTGTATTATATGATGAATTTTTTTCTATTCCTTCAATATTATCACTTATGCTTTTCATACTTGTTCTATTTCCTATGTTGTCATACAAATATTTTGTAACTCTTTCTAAGACATTTTTATCTGTTATTCCTTTTCTTTGCATTACATCTTTAAATAAAATAGTGTTATATATTCCATCTAAAAATAAATTTATGTTTTCTGGGTTTATTTTATATAATTCAATTGCTTGAGGAAATGAACTATATCTTAGATAATCTCTAAATTTTCTTGACAAGTCTGTTTTATCTTCAAAGCTTGATAAATATTCTTTAAACGATAATGGCAACATTTTTATTTCTATATATCTTCCTGTAAGCAATGTGGCTAATTCTGAAGATAATAAATATGCATTTGAACCTGTTATATATAAGTCTACATCTTTATTTATAAATAAACTATCTACTGTTTTTTCAAATTCGTTTACATTTTGAATCTCATCTAGAAAAACGTATGTCTTTTTTCCTTTTACTAATCTTTCTTTTATATATTCATATAATTTTTTTCTGTCTTGTAATTCCTCATAATCTGCGTTTTCAAAATTTATTGATATTATCTGCTTTGCTTCTACTCCATTTTCTTTTAAGTACTCTTGAAAAATTTCAAGTAATGTTGATTTACCACATCTTCTTATTCCTGTGATAACTTTTATTATTTGTTGATCTTTGAAATTTTTTAATATAGATAAATAATTTTCTCTACTTATTCTTTCCATAAATCTCCTCCTAACTATAATAATTATACTATCTTTTATTATTATAGTCAAGTTTTTTCAAAATTATGAAAAAACTTTTATTTTTTGTAGAGTATTTTCAAATGTTTTTTTATATCTTTTATTTAAATTTTCTAAAAAATAGTTAAAATAAGAAAATATCAATAAATTTAAGAATTATTCTCAAATTTATTGATATTTTATATTTACTACTTAGATAATTATTCTTCTAGTATTTCTTTTATTTTTATACCATTACATTTTTTATTGCTTGCATCTTACAATTTATATTTTTTAACAATTTTTAGAAATTCTTTAAAAGAGATATACTTTATATTAAATTCCTCACATATATTTGGAATTCTTGCTGCATTTGGCGAAAACTCTTCGGCAGTAACTAAAATCCCATTTTCACATTTTGCTTTTGCTACCAAAAATGCATCTGCAACTGGATTTCCATTTAATAAATTTTTTTCACTTATATTATTTTGATAATTTCTTTTACTATAAATTTGTTTTAAAATTTCAATTTCTTCTTCATTAGTAGGTTCTTGAAATATGTTCTTATATACTTTAATATTATTCATGAAATCTGAATCTTTTTTATGCTGATTCTCTAATTCATGATAAACTTCTTTTACTGATATTATTTTTCCTTCTCTTATCATAGAGTCCAAATTGTTGAAAAGCTCTGGAGTAATATCATCATAATAAAATCTAAAAAAAGTTCTAAAAACATTTGTATCAACTATATACTTCATTACCTACTTCCCTCCTTTATCATTACACCTAATTGAGGGATTGCTTCAACTCTTACATTTAAATAATTAGCCGTTTCATATAAATCTATTTTACCACTATAATAATTACTACAAACATCATTTATATAATTTTCACCTAAATATGCTTTTTTTGTATTATAATAATTTCCTCCTCCACTATTTATAGGCTTTCTATACATTTCCTCTTGATAATCACTATGTTTTTTTTCGTAAGCCTCTTTACTTATTTTTCCCATGTCTAACAATTTCCTTAGAATAACATCTCTACTAACGCTGTATTTCTTAGATAGTTTTTCTATATTTTTTTCATTTATTTCTACATTATCTATTAACTTTAATAAATCATTTGTTGGAACAAGAAACTTTCCTGCAAACATATTACAAATCATCTCTAATTTTCTATTATCTAGTTCTAATCTGCTTATATAATCATCATTTGCTTTATCTATGCCACTTGTTTTTATAAGTATATGGCATAATTCATGAAACAATGTAAAAATTTGTCTACTATATGACATCGAATTATTAATGTATATAACAGGATATTTAATGTCATATAGACAAAAACCAGAAAAACTATTGTCTTTAAATGCTTCCTTAAAAACATATACTCCACATTCATAAAATGCAGATCTCCACATTTCAAATGCATCACTCATATTTTTTGCTTTTTTCTGTAATTCAAGGTCTACTCCTAAAACATCTCTTAATTTTTCGTAAAAATTTTGTTCATGTATATCTAACTCTAACTCAGTAATTCTTATTCTAGAATTTGAATCTAGTTCTTGTAAATTTAGTTGCATAACTCTTGCTTGATTCATTAGTTCTATTATTCTAGTTGGAATTTCATTAAATATTTCATTATCTAATGTTCTAAACTTACCATTGTTTTTAGGAATATTAGGAATGTTAGGAAAGAAAAATACTGCTAATGGTCTTTTATATATTGTATACGCCAGCTTTTCTAATTGAGCATAAGTAGGATAGTCTTTTCCTTCTTCCCAATTAATAATATCTTCAATATTTCTTCCCATCCTATCTGCTACTTCTTCTTGTGTAATATTCAATTCCTGTCTTGCCCAAACAAGAATATCATTATTTACTTTTATCTTCATATAATCACCTTATTTTAACCAAAATAATTTCATTTTTTTTCACACTATGATATCTGGCCTTTCTTTTTTATCAATAAATGCTTTCAAAAGAATATATATACATTTACTTTTAACATTCATTTTTATTCTTTTATTTTATATTCTTCTCCATCTTCTGCAACCATATTTAAATCATAGCTTTCTTCCTCATCAGTAACCCTATACTCAAAGCCATCATCATTTCTATCGGCTGTTCCAAGTCCAAAATATTTTTCGAAAAACTTCTTAACTTTAACTATAATATTTTCTTTTTTCTCTGCCCTATTACCTCCACCAAATCTTCTCATAGGTGGCAATATTTTTTCTATATCTGTTCCATTTGTTTTAACTTGTCCATCTCTAAAAGCATTATCTAAAAATTTTCTAGTTTCTTCTTCATTCAAATTTTCATCATTAATTATTTTCTTTAAATCTATTTCTTTTTGTTCTTTTACAAATTTACCCCAATCATCCATAACATTTGTATCTGCATTTATTTTTGAAATAAATCCATCTATTAATTCTTTCTTTGAACGAAGTGCTAAACTTGATTTTATAGCTTTATCAATAGTTCCAAGTATTTCTTTATCTTCACAATTAGATTGATGATATTTTGCAACTAGCATTAAAATGTAGTCTATGTTTACTTCTACTTGTTTTACAAGTTCCATTTCAAATACTATATCATCTTTTATGCTTTCTTTTTCTCCATCATCTTTTTGTTTATATTTTTGATATAAATCAACATACATTCCTGTGTAGTCTTGAAAATCTCTTTCAGATAATATTTCGTTTCCAGCAAATTTATCAAATGATGATAATATATTTCTTAATCTTAATATATTTCCTATTGATACTATAAAATCCTTTTCTGCTTTTTCTCCGACAATTTGTACTCCTAGTGGATATTTTTGTAATAGCATTGCTATTCTTTCTTCATATCCTATTTGTTTTTTACCATTATCGTCTTCATATCCATAATAATAATCTTCATAAGATTTCAATAATACTATTCCTGTTGCATTTTTATCCCCGAATAACGCTATTGCATCATTTGTTGCATCTTGTAAGTTTCTAAAGCATACAATGTTTCCATAAGTTTTTACAGAATTTAATATACGATTTGTTCTTGAATAAGCTTGTATTAGTCCATGTTGTTTTAAATTTTTATCTACCCATAATGTGTTTAATGTAGTAGCATCAAATCCTGTTAAGAACATATTTACTACTATTAATAAATCTATTTCTCTATGTTTAACTTTATCTGATAAATCTTTATAGTAGTCTTGGAATCCGTTTCCTTCTGATGAGAAGTTTGTCTTGAATTTTTTATTGTATTCGTTTATTGCAAAGTCTAAAAATTCTCTTGAGCTTTTATCTAATAAATCTGTTTCAAATCCTTCATCATCTAATATTCCATCTGAGGTATCTTCTTCATTTTGTGCATAAGAATAAATTGTAGCAATTGTTAAGTCCTTTTGTTTTTCTTCTAATTGCTTCTTAAATTCTAAATAATATTTTTTTGCCATTGGTATTGAAGCTACTGCAAACATTGAGTTGAATCCATTTACTCTTTGTCCTTTTAAATCATAAAATGAATTTCTTTTTGTTTTCTGATCAAAGTGTTCTATTATGTATGAAACTACATTTGATACTCTCTCTGGTGATGATAGTGCTTCTTCTGTATTTATTGCTTCTACTTCTTTATCTGTCATTCCTTCTTTGGCTTTTATTGTGTTTATATAATCAATTCTAAATGGTAATACATTTCCATCATTTATAGCATCTACTATTGTATATGTATGTAATTTTTCTCCAAATGCTTGCTCTGTTGTACAGAAATCTGGATTTGTTGTTCTTCCTGCATTTTTTGCAAATATTGGTGTTCCAGTAAATCCAAATAAATGATAATTTTTGAAGTTTTGTACTATCATTTTGTGCATATCTCCAAATTGAGAACGATGACATTCATCAAATATCAATACCAGATGTTTCTGATATACTGGATGATTTTTGTTTCTTTTTACAAATTCACTTAATTTTTGAATTGTTGTTACTATTATTTTTGATGTTGTATCTTCTAATTGCTTTTGAAGTACTTTTGTACTTCTGTTTCCGTTTGCTGCTCCTTTTTGGAATCTATCATATTCTTTCATTGTTTGATAGTCCAAATCTTTTCTATCTACAACAAATAATACTTTATCAATATATTCTAATTTACTTGCTAATTGTGCAGTTTTAAATGAAGTTAATGTTTTTCCAGATCCAGTTGTATGCCATATATATCCTCCTGCTTCAATTGTTCCCATTTTTTTATAATTTGTTGCTACTTGGATTCTGTTTAATATTCTTTCTGTTGCAACAATTTGATATGGTCTCATTACAAGTAACAAATCTTCTGATGTAAACACACAATATTTTGTTAATATGTTTAAAATTGTGTGTTTTGCAAAAAATGTTCTTGTAAAATCAACTAAATCAGGAATTACTTTGTTATTAGCATCAGCCCAAAATGATGTAAATTCAAAACTATTACTTGTTTTTTTACTTTTATTTCTAGTTGATGTTTGTTCTTTTATATGACTTTCTCTTGTCGTATTAGAATAATATTTTGTACTTGTACCATTTGAAATTACAAATATTTGAATGTACTCATATAATCCACTTCCTGCCCAAAAACTATCTCTTTGATATCTATTTATTTGATTAAATGCTTCTTTTAGTGCTACTCCTCTTCTTTTTAATTCTACATGTACTAATGGAAGTCCATTTACTAATATTGTAACATCATATCTATTATCATAATTTCCACTGTTTTCTACATATTGATTTATGACCTGTAATCTATTATTATGAATACATTTTTTATCTATTAAAGTTATGTTTTTGCTTGTTCCATCATCTCTTTTTAATACTTGAATATTATCTTCTTGTATTTTTCTAGTCTTTTCAACTATTCCATCATTGTTATTTGCAATAGAATCATTGAAAAATCTATCCCATTCGCTATCTGTAAATCTATAATCATTTACTATTTCAAGTTGTGTACGAAGATTTTTTATTAAAGATTCTGAATCATGAATTTTTAAATAGTCATATCCTTGTTCTGTAAGCATTCTTATAAATTCGTTTTCTAATGCTTGCTCACTTTGATAGCTGTCTGATTTTCTTTTTACTGGTTCATATTCTGTTACTACTGTGGAATCGTTCATTTCCATTACTACATTATATTTATTCATCTAATTAATCCTTCCATTTAAAATCTTTTTTAAAATTATTAAAAGTTTCAATAAATAACATTTTATCTTCTTTTGTTAATTCATTGTATTCTATTTCTGACAATCTACTATGACTGTATAAATTTATAATTCTTATAAATTCGTCTTTTTCAGCACTATTAATACAATCAGTCCAATATTTGTATCCCAGAAAATTACTTGTTTTTTCAAGTAAGCTTCTAAATAAATTAAAATGATATTTTTTTAAATCATTATGATTAATAGCATTTTCGATAATTTTCTTAATCGTTAGATGATAGCTAAATGGCGTATCACCTTTTTGCTCTTCCAAATAATATATATTTTCTTCTTTTCTTAAAATATATTTGAATAGTTTAAATTTCTTATCTTTAAATTTATTATAATTATTATATAATACATTAAATAGCAATGCATAATGTGTTGTAATTATAAACTTAAGATTACTCTTACTATTATCAATTAAATCAATCAGTTGCATCGCCATTGTTATTGCTCTGGAATCATCTACTGAAGAAATTGGATCATCAATAGTTATGTACTGTAGTTCATCGAAAATATTTGTGCTTCTCTTTTCTTTATCTGTATTAAGCTCATCTATTGCAATTGATATAATCGTGCAAAAAACACTCCAAATAAATAAGCTTTCTTCACTTTTAGAAATTTTTATGTTATTTATACTTTTTTCATCTCCAGTTGGAATATTAAATGTTATTATTCCTTCTTTTAAATCAAAATAAGGTTCTAATTTTGACATCACTAACCTTTGAAAATTATTTATAATTTCGTTTTCACATCCTTGATCTCTAATAAAATTGACAACCCATGAATTTTTTTGTATATTTAGCGTTACTTCTTCATTGTTCCAAACAAATAAATCAGTAATAAATGAATTGAAGCATATATTTTTCTTATATTCTTCATCTTTTATTATATTTGATATTCTCGTTTTTCCTGTTGAATTAAATGCATATAACAGGGTTATTGCTTTCTTATTATTTGTACCAAGTAATTTACTTTCAATTTCATATGCTACATCTTCAATTTCATTATACTCTTCCATTTACTTCTCCTGACTTTATTTTAGTTCTTTAAAGGAAAGCAATTTATCTCTATAATACTCGTATTGCTTTTGTCTTGCTTCTATTTCAGCAGGTAGTCCATCTGACATATCATTGCACAATTTATCTAGATTTTCTAAAAAATAAACAATTTTCTTCTGTTCTTTGAGTTCTATTATTGGAAATTTAAACTTTTCAAACATCTTCATGTCTACTGATGCAAAATTTCCTTTATTCAGATTATTTAAGCACCACTTACATAGTAAATAACAATAATAAAACAAAAATTTAACATCATATTTATCTTTATATTTATCTTTTATCATTAAACACGTAAATCTTTGATTGCACAAAAAATCTTCTGTTATTAGAGCATGTTCTCCTATTGTTGCTGATGTTGATATAATTATAGAATTTTTAGGAAATAATTTTCCTTTTATTCCTTTTGCATTTACATGTTGTATGGAATCTGATAAAATTCTTCCATTTTCTCTAATGTCTTCCATTCTATACCATGATATAGTTCCATTTTTCCAATACTCTTTATTGCTTTTAGATGGTGTATAACCATTTTTTGTATCAAATAATTCTTTTAACTCTAACCATTTTATATTGTTTAATAAGTATCCGTGTGTGTGTGTGTGTGTGTGTGTGTGTACAGCGCCAAGGGTTTCATCGTTTTCAAAATTTAATAGTTTATCTCTATAATATTCATATTGTTTTTGTCTTGCTTTCAGCTCTGCTGAAAGCTCTGCTGAAAGTAACATGAAATCGTCCAAAACATGGACAATTTCATCTTGTACCTCCCACGGAGGTACAGCAATTTGAAGCTTTCTAAAATCACCTTGATTTAATTTTGGTATATTTCCATGTATTAAACTTGTTACATTAATTGTTTGAATATAATGATATAAATATCTTAAAGAAACTCCTTCTATTTCTTCAATAATATGTGCATGATTATTTACCCATATCTTTCCTTCAGCCCATGTTACTATCGGATTTCCATTTTCATTTATCACAGAACCATCTTCTCCAACTAATACATATTTTCCGTCAAATATGTAGTCAGCCACATAATCTTGAATTCCATTAGCTCCGTAATATGGATATTCTCCTGCTTTTCTTGCAGACTTTGTAACAGGCTTCCTTTTATTATCTAATATATTACAGCATTTCTCCAAATCTAAAAATTTTACGCCATTAGGACATTTATTTTTTATCAAATCATCAATTTTTCCCATTTTACACCTCTATCTCTGCAATTATTTTAGCTATTTCAATACGAAGTTTATTTTCTCTCTCAACAATTTCATCTATTTCTTTATTTAATTCAACAATATCAATTTTTTCTCTTGTATCTTCTTTTTCTACATAAGTTGCAACTGATAAATTATAATCATTTTTGGCAATTTCTTCATTCAATACTATTTTTGCAATATGTTCCTTATCTACTCTATTTTTAAATATCTCTATAATATTATTTATATTATCCTCAGTTAGTTTATTATTATTTGTTACCTTAACGCACTCATTTGTTGCATCTATAAATAATGTACTATTATCTTTTTTACTTTTCTTTAAAACCATTATACATGTTGCTATTGATGTTCCAAAGAACAGATTGTCTGGTAATTGTATAATGCAATCTACAAAGTTATTATCAATTAAATATTTTCTTATTTTTTGTTCTGCTCCACCTCTATATAAAATACCAGGGAAGCAAACTATTGATGCTGTTCCATTTGTTGCAAGCCATGCAAGTGAATGCATTATAAATGCAAAATCTGCTTTTGATTTTGGTGCTAATACTCCTGCTGGTGAATAACGAGGATCATTTATAAGTACTGCGTTATCATCTCCAGCCCATTTTATAGAATATGGTGGATTTGAAACAATAACTTCAAATGGCTCATCATCCCAATGTTGTGGTGAAACTAATGTATCTTCACATGCTATATCAAATTTATCATAATCTATATCATGTAAAAACATATTTATTCTGCAAAGGTTGTATGTAGTCAAATTTATTTCTTGTCCATAAAATCCGTTCCTTACATTATCTTTTCCTAATATTTTTGCTGATTTTAATAGTAAAGAACCAGATCCACAAGCTGGATCATATACTTTATTAACTGATGTTTTTCCAACAATAGCTAATCTTGTTAATAATTCGCTTACTTCTTGAGGTGTATAGAATTCTCCTCCTGATTTTCCAGCGTTAGATGCATACATTGACATCAAAAATTCATAAGCATCTCCAAAAGCATCTATTGAATTATCTTTATAATTTCCAAGTGGAATATTAGCAATACCATCTAATATTTTTACTAATCTATCATTTCTTTTTGCAACAGTTGCTCCTAATTTATTACTATTAACATCAATATCATCAAATAAGCCTGCAAAGTCTTCTTCACTTTCTGCTCCTTTTGCTGAGTTTTCAATATTATTAAAGATTCTTTCTAATGTTTCATTTAAATTTTCATCATCTTTAGCTTTTTTACATACATTATCAAATAATTCTGATGGTAATATAAAGAAACCTTTTTCGTTTACCATCTCTTTTCTAATTGTTTCTGCCTCTTCATCTGATAATTTTGCATAGTCAAAGTTATCATCTCCTGCTTTTCTTTCGCCTTCATTTATGTAATTAGTCATATTTTCTGATATGTATCTATAGAACATTATTCCTAATATGTATTGTTTAAAATCCCAACCATCAACTGATCCTCTTAAATCATCTGCTATTGACCATATTGCTTTGTGCAATTCTTCTCTTTCTCTTATATTCCTGTTTTCCATAAGTTTCCTCCGTTAAATCTAATTATCCTATTTATTTTATATCACACAATCCAATTTTTAACAATAAAAATCCCAATATTTTAAACTATTTTGTCGAAAAAGTTTTTATAATTGCTAATGCTTTTCACCACTTATTTTGTAACTCATTAATTACATTCCATACCTTTCCTATTTCCTGTTTCACCTCACTTAAATCAACAGTATAAATTATTCCACTATTCGCCAAATATGTTAATTGATTTATATTATTTCCTATTCTTCTAAGTTCTGATACAACTTCATTTATTCCATCAACTATAACTATCTCTTTATCTAAGCCTTGTTTAATCAAATATTCTGATAAACTAAGTTTAGCAACTTCGCTTTTCTCAATCAACTTTTTCTTCTCTTTTTCACTAACTCTAATTGTTATAATTTTATCTTTCTTCAATTTATCATCTCCATTTCATAAAAGGGTTTGGGACATTCCCAACTATCAAGAACCCTTTGTATACACAAAGGGGAATCTTGCTAAAAACATTTCTCTTATTTTAGTTCTTTTACTCTAAAACAATGTAAAAAGAAAAGTGACATTTTTATCTGCCACTAATCATTTCACATCTAAAGTAATTTAGCTTATACTCCAGTCATCTCAACCATTTCAGAGTGATTCCCTAATTAGGGAATCGCTCATTCTATGGTCATCATCCTTAATTTCAATACCGCCACACATTTCATATAATCTTGAAATTATTGAATCAACAATACTATAATTTTTATTTATACATAATCTTTCTCTTAATTGATTTCTGTTATAATTTGTAGTTATAACAATCGGCAAATAATTATTATATCTATTATTCACTATCAAAAATAATTTTTCTAATACCCATTCTGTTGGCTTTTCTTTTCCTAAATCATCAATTACCAAAAGATCCACACTAGAATATAAATTTAAATAATCTTTATCAGAAACTTCTGAATCGCTATATGAATCTCTAATAAAATCTAACAATTGTATTAAAGTTCCAAATATTACTGATTTTCCGTTCTTAATAATTTCATTTGCAATACATGATGCCAAATAAGTTTTACCTACACCATAAGCTCCTGTTATAAAAAGTCCTTTATTAGTTGTTCCTTTTATCAATTTATTTACATATTTTTTAACATTTTCATAAGCATTTTTATTCTTATTTGTTATTTTATAATTTTCAAATGTACTATTTAATTGACGTTTTCCTAAATTATTATTTTTAAATAATTTTTTTATTTTACTTAAATTGATTTTTCTTATTTTGTCTTTTTCAATATATTCATCATATTGTTGCCAAATTTTACTAGCTTCATTACAAGTACATCTTTCGTATGCTGTTGCTATATCTTTATAAACAATATTGACATATAGTGCAGTATAATCATTTATATGTAATAACTTTCCACAGAATTTGCACTGCTTGTGCATTTTATTATCAGTATCTAAAACTATGTCAGAAATCAATTGTTTTGAATCCACTACCATTTTCACCTGCCTTTATATCATCTTCTAATCTATTATTTTCTATTTTATTCTTTTCTGTTATATTCTGTTCTTCCACGTTACTTGACGTTTGCGTAACGTTACTTTCTTCTTTTTTCTTATCTCTAAATCTTTTTTGTCTTGCTCTATTTTGCTCTAAAATTTTCTCATATTTATCAATACTTTGATACTTATACCAGTTTTTAATTATATATGTATTTTCCTGATATATTAGCATCTCTAAATGGATTAATTTGTTCAATATATTTTCCATTTTTGCATCCGTTTTGTGAATGATTGTTGCAAGTTCATGCACTGTCATCGGATTATTTTCTGAAATCATTAACTTTCCTTCTTGCATACATTGTCCCGCTATTGTTAATAATTGAATCCATACTCTAAAAAATGTGTCCCCATCACGTTCTTTGAGTAATATTTTGATTTTTGAATTTGCAAATATATCTGTAAACACTTTAATCCATTGCATGTTTTCCCTCCTTTACTTTTTTAATGATTCTTGTTCTTTATTATTTAAGTATTCATCTAGTGCTTGTACTCTAAATAATACTCTTCCACCAACTCTTGCACATGGTATTTGTTTTCTTCTTACTAATTGGTTTACTAACCAATATGATATTCCTAAATACTCTGCTGTTTCTTTCATTGTTAGTGTAGTACGTTCTACTTTTGGTAAATTTTCCATATTATCACCTCCAATTTTTAACACTTTTTAGCAACTTTTAGCAATTATTAGCACTTTTCTTGATTTTTAGTGCTTTGCCTTGTAAAATGTAACTAGCTAATTACTAATTGTTATTTTAATTGTTTAATTTTGAATTAAAAACCTGACAGGTAATAATTAGAAAAATTTTTTTAATTGTAGGGGTTATTATTATGATGGGTGATTTAAAAATTGCTTTTGATTTTATAAACTCTAAAGAATATGTGTCAAAATTTACAGCAGATGAATTTACTGATATAGATAAACTACCTGAAAATTTAAAAGATAAAAAATTTTATATATTTAAAAATTGCGAACCACACTGTCAAGCAATAGGAACATTTTTACTTGATTTTATGAATACAGATTTTGATGATTTTGAAGATTTTAGTTTATTACTAGATAAATATCTTTTTATTCCTTTATTGTTTTTCTATAATCCGAATATATTAAATGATTGTTTATATGGTAGAAATGTAATATCTAAAAAAGAATATCTGAAAGAAAATATCTTGATATTATCTGAAGAAGAATTTATGTATTATTGGAAATTATTTTATGAAGAATACAACTGGGATTTATCAACTACACAACTCAAATTTGAAAATATATTTGAAAATCAATATTATAAAAAATTCTTAGAGGTAACTAATGTCATGGATGATAATTATGACTTATTTGAAGAATTTTCTAGGAAAGAAGATCATTTTTCCGCAATAAAAGATATTGCTCCAGAATTTACAACAATCCAAATGAGTTATGATGTAAAAGACTTTTGTGATAACACAAATATATATAATTACTTCTCTGCAAAAAATCCAATTGATATTGCTTATGTTTCTGCTAGAGAACTTTTGAACAACAAAAAAAGTTTTAGATTAGTACGTTGCGGTATTTGCAACTATTACTTTATACCTAAAACTTCTCATACAACTTTATATTGTGATGAAATCTATCAAGATGGAAAAACTTGCAAAGAATATGCTAAATTAGTATCTACCACAAAAACTTATGAATCTGATACTCTTTGTAAAAAATATAGAAATAGATATAAAAATTTGCATAAGCAAGCCTCTTTAAGTAATAATCCTAAGGTAAGTCTTTTATGTGAGGAGTATAAATTAAAAGGTCCTAAAATGCTTGAAAAATACCAGCTTGGTAAAATTACTGCAGAAGAATTCGAAAATTGGATTGATGGGATGAAAATAAGGAAAAGCTGATATTTAACCAAATATCAGCTTTTAAAATTATACTTCATATATAGATAAAAAATCTAATTAAATAATTATTTTTATATTACTTCGATGGAAATCCAATATTAGGTCTCATTCCACTTTGTATAAAATTGATTTTTCTAAAATTATAAAGTAGTTCATTTAAATATACCAAGATAGTAATGTTATCATAACATAATAAAGCTAAATCGCAAAGATACAATTCCACAACGTTTTCTTGACCTCTAAATTTATCGTAAAAAGTAATTTTTTGTGAACTAACATCAAAATCGTATGTATAATGTGCAATTGCATTGCGTATATTTCTATCTATTTTAACACATTTACTAAAAGGTTCTTCAAAAATCAAAGATTCTAATCTCTTCGATTTTACTAATTTATTATATTCCTCAAAGTTTGAAACATTAGCTCCATCAGAAAAACTATCATATGTTCCTCTTAAATAAATATTATTTAATCCTATTGCAATAGTTATCATATCTAATATTAATTCATAACTATCTTTATAAAAATTAATCATATCATCAAAACTTATCGTAGCAATTCCATAAATTTCTTTATCGAATTTTTCACGTAAATCTCCCAAGGAAATCATAACCATCGGAATATATTTTTCAAAGTTTTCTATCCATCTTGAATAAATTTTTACAATTCTTTTTAAATTAAAATCAATTTCTTGATTTGTTTTTAAAAAATCTATAAATTTATATACTTCTAAAATAATTTCTTTATTCATCACTTTTTTTGATATTTCAATAAATTCATTAAGGGTATTAGGATCAAGTATTTTACTAAAGCCTATTACATTTGATTGGTGTAATGCCATTGCAACATCTAATTTATTTTTTACAGTAAAATTAGGCGAAAGTTTAAGTATAGGCTCACGTATTAATTCAATTTTATCATTAAAATATAAATCATAAAGTGGTCTTAGTACATTCCAATTGTTTATTTTAAAAAATATAAATTCTTCTATATGTTTAACTAAATTCATATAATCTTGTCCTGATTCGAACAAATTTACAGTATCCATAAATGGCCCTGCCCCTTTAGAATACATTTGTTCAAAAGAAATATACTTGCTAATTTTTTTATGTGGTAATTCTACCGAAAAATCCGCATAATAATCTATATTATCTAGACATTCTTCTATTTCTGTTGCATTATTAATTTCAAAAGAATTTTCAGTGGCAATTTTTCTAATTCCATTAATATTAACTTTACAATTGGGGCAGAAAAAACTAAATGGGATATCAAATTCACCCATTTGAAATCGAAGAAGTATATTAGTTTTACAAAAATTACATTTTATATATATTCTATTTATCATAATTTTCCCCATCACATAAATTAATTTTTATTTTATATTCATTCTCTGATAATAACTATATTCCATATACAAACAGTTTGCGTTCTTGTCAAAGAATTTAAAATTTAAAAATTAGTATCTAATAATTTTTCATAAATTTCTATTATTACAATACTTCTATTTAATATACTATTTATTAATATTAGCTTATTATTTAATTTATCAACACCTCTATATTAGTTTAATATAGAAATGTTATACTTTTCCGATATTTCATCAAGTTTTTAAATAAGTTCCATTTTATTTTAATCATCACTTTTTCCAAATTCTTTTCGTTCATTATTATTAATTGCATCATTCAAATCTTTATATAAAGAACTTTTAGGCATAACATTTAGTTCGTCAAATTTAAAAAGAGTTCTTCCCTCTATATAATTTGCTAATCTATTATTAGAATATGCGATGGATCTTATTTCTTCAATCACTCCATCTATACCATCTTTTATTTCAATTTCTTTTTTGTACGCGATACTTCTTTTATATGAAATTAGCTTATTATCATTTTCTTGTACATATTTAACATTGATTTCTATATTTGGAGACATTTCACTTTTTAAATACATAACTACTCCTTGTGTTTCTTCTGATGGATATAACATAAATTCATTCTTGAAAATATCATCTAATTCAAAATTTGTTTGTTCATTATTATTCATACTTAAAAAATCTATTTTTATATTAGTTGCTCCGCTTTGACCATTATTTTTTATGTATAATACTAAAAATCCATTTTTTTCATATAACTTAAATGTTAATATTGGCTTTAAACTATTTATATATCTTCGATTAGCCTTTACGTTAGAAACGATAGTTATTATTACCGCAATAATTGCTACAACTAATGATAAAATTGAAATTATATTTGATGTTGTGTTATCCTTTAGAAGACATATTATTTCTTGTAATTCATTTTCCATTCAAAGTCCTCCCTATTTTTGTCATATCTTATCATTTTTTCTGCAATTTTTCCAGTAATATTTTTAATTTTGTTATATATGCATATAATATTGTTATATAATTATAATAAAATTTCATTCAAGTGTTGACATACGTGTTTATACGTAGTATAATGTATTACAGAAAGGAGGATATTAAATGCATTGTAAAAAGCTAATCAAGTTGCTTCAGCAAAATGGTTGGCGAAAGATTTCACAAAACGGTTCTCATTTAAAAATGAGAAAACGGAAATCAAACTGAAATTATTCCCGTACATAGCGGAGATATTCCAATAGGGACAGCTGAAGCAATTCTAAAAAGAACAGGGCTAAAATAATTAGCCCTCCCTATTCAACTATATAATATTTCAGTTAAATGAGGGTAAAACTTTAATTTTATATTTTTTACTAGGGTTTGTTTGCTGTGCATTTATCTTCCTTTCTATCATATAAATTGGAGGTATAAAAATGAAAAATCAATTAACTGTCTTTCCTGCCATATTTACTTTTGATGGTAAATATTATAATGTTGATTTTATCGATTTAAAAGGATGTTCAACTTTTGGAAGCAGTATACAAGATGCATATTCTATGGCTCAGGATGCTATGGGCTTATATTTGGATAATATGACTAATTTTCCAAATCCCTCTTTAGATTTTTCTAATATCCCTTTAAAGGAAAATCAATTTGTTTCATTTATAAGTATTGACATGGATGACTACAGAAAAAAATTCAATAAAAAATCGATAAAAAAGACTTTGACCATCCCTGAATGGTTAAATTATCTTGCCGAAAAAAACGATATTAATTTTTCTCAAGTTTTGCAGGAAGCTTTAAAAGAAAAATTAAATATTGACTAAATTTTTTAAAAATAATATAATATAAAAAATGCATTTAATATCCAAAAAAAGAGATTAAAAAGTAGATAGTTTTATAACTATCTATTTTTTATTTCTTATTTTTCATAAAAAGATTTCTTCATTTATTCTTTTAATTTTATATTTTATAACGTATACTGTACAAAAATCACACTATATTAACATTTTTTCTTTCCCCCTACACCCCAAAACTTTTCCTCCATAACCCCCTGTCGGGTTTTGTTTTCTTCCACAAAAATGTTACAATAAAAACATAGTAATACAAACAATTACTAAAAACAACAGAAAGGAGGCAAAAAAGTGACAGGTAGTATTGAAAAACGAGGAAAAAACAGTTACAGGCTAGTAGTATTCAAAGGATACGACCTAGATGGCAGACCAATAAGACATCAAAAAACAATACACTGCAAGAAAAAATCAGAAGCACAGATAGAACTTGCAAAATTTCTAACAGAAGTAGAAAGTGGACTAATAGTAGATGGAAATATCCCAACATTTGCACAATATGTGGAAATATGGACAAAGGATTATGCATTAAAAGAACTAGCACCATCAACTTACTACAGATACAAGCGCATGCTAGAAACAAGAATCACTCCATATTTTGGACATTATAAACTAAATAAAATCAAACCAACAGACATAATGAGATTTTATGATTTACTTGAAGATGATACTCAAATTGTTAGAAGAAAAAATAATAATGGAAAGAAAACAAGAAAGCCACTATCTCAAAAGACAATATTAGAACATCATCGTTTGCTATCGGCAATGCTTCATAAAGCAGTATATTGGCAACTTATTGTAAGCAATCCTGCTGAACGTGTTCAACCACCGAAAACATCTAAGCCGTTAAGACGTCATTATGATGAAGAACAAACTAAAATTCTTGTTGATAATTTGCAAAAGTTAAAAGGCAATCAAATTAAATATCGTACTGCAATTTTACTTGATATTTTTACTGGTGCAAGGCTTGGAGAACTTGTTGGACTTGAATGGAGCGATATTGATTTAAAAAATGGTATTATTAATATAAATAAATCAAGTCAATATCTTTCCGAAAAAGGAGTTTTTACTAAATCGCCTAAAACAGAAAGTTCAATAAGAGATGTCGCAATACCTGATTTTATCGTTTCTTTACTTGAGGAATATAAGTTATGGTATGATGAACAAAAATCAATTGTAGGCGATTTCTGGCACGAATCTAATAGGCTATTTGTTCAAGATGATGGTAAACCTATTCATCCATCTACAATTAGTAAATGGTTTGAACAGTTTGTTAAAAAGATTGGATTGCCTGTAATTAATTTTCATGGTTTAAGACATACAAATGCAACTCTTCTTATTTCACAACAAGTTGATGTTGCAACAGTATCTGCTAGACTTGGTCATGCACAAATTACTACTACATACAATTTCTATGTTCACCCACTAAAATCTCATGATAGGACTGCTGGAAATGTATTAGAGAACTTGTTAATTTCAAGCAAGGCAGATTAGTAATTCAATATTATCTAAAAATCTTTTTTGTGACTCTCATATTTATATTTTTTTGATTTACTTTGTTGCAAAAATAACTTTAAGAATTTTTGTAAAATGAGCTTTTCTTAGAGGTTCTACGTCAATTGGGAAGTTGATCCCCAATTTCTCCCCAATTTGACATAATAGTGCTATTTTTAAGCATTATAGCAACCAATTTGAAGGTAGCAAAAAATCGCTAAATCCATTCAAGCTGTAACGATTAAATCAAATTTACAAATTAAAATCAATTCAAACTCGCCTTAGAGTTATGAGTTTAATGATTTGTTGACTTTTTCCTCTCGAATAGATAATTAATTTTAAACACTTTATTGAAAAAAGTCTTATGCTCTTATCTCATTTTATTCTAGCTATATACATTTTCCTCCATATATACTTAATTTTTCTGCTAAGTCTTTATTAGCTTTCCCTCAAAAATCGGATTATACTTAAATAGAAAATACTCTTCAAAAAAACTTAAGACTCTATTTCCCAAGTTCGCATCCAAAACTATATTAATCTTCGTTAAATTATGTTTCATCCAAGCTTTAATGTTTTCCTTCGTTTTTTTCAAATTGCAAGCATCTGAATGATCTAATATTTGCTTCATTTCTTTTTGAGTTATAATTACAGCAATCTCTTGTTTTATTTTTTCTAACACTTCATTGTCTATTCTATCTTCTTGTATACTTTTTATCAATGACTTGGCCAACGTACTTTTAGTTTTGTTTATACAATAATGTTGTGTAGAAAATCTTGCTTTTGTTTTTTCACCAGCTTTTCCTATTTTTAAAAACACTTCTTTATCTTTATATCTATAACAAAACATATATATTCCCATTTTTCCATCTTCTAATTTACAATCTGGATTTATATGTATTTCTATATTTTTCTCGTTTAACGCAACATTATCTTTTAAATTTAAATCAATCTCTTTTAGGATTTTTACTATTTTAGCAATATCATTTTTTATTTGTTCCTTTAACTCTTCTTCCATATATCTTTCTCCTTCTTTCTTTACCCAACCCCAAAATCCGTATTTTCAACCAAAATATCAACATTCTTAAAATCCTTATATAACGGATAAACCTCTTGCATAAACTTTCTTTTCAACTCCTCATCAGCAGGCATAATATCATCCATTTCCTTGTACAAATTAACACAAACCCTATCAAAATTTTCCATTCCAATTTTAATATCATCTTTTACTTGTTCTAATGTTTGTCTCTCAACTCCAACCAACAAATTAACTATATCAAACACTTCCTGCAAATCAGATAAAGTAGGATATCCAAAACCTTTATTTAAAACTTTCTCTCTAAAATCAGCATCAAAAGTCTCTACCCCACCTTTAACCTGTAAAGTTATTCCTAATTTTGAACACTTTTTTCTTAAATCTATTATGCGTGATTTATACATATAGTGACTCTCTATAATTAATCTTTTAATTTCTTTTTGTTTACAAACTTCTAGCAACTTATTAAAACTTTTTTCGTTCAACTCAAATATACTTCCTGAATTAATAGCTTCTAGTACACCGAATTCTCCTGTAACTTTATCTAAAATTTCAGCATTTATCTTATATTGCTCCTCTTCATCTTTATTTCTGTCTAAATGATAATTACAAAACTTACACTTACTCCATTTGCATCCATTACCGATTAATAAAACAATTTCTCTTTTATCTTTATCTACTATTTTTGAATATCTTTCCATAATTCTCCTCTTTCATCCATTACTTTAATATATTTTTCCATAATTTTTATCTTCTTCTATAAAATCAGCACTATTTGTATGCTTTCATGAACATTCTAATATTAATATTTCTCTATTACAAGTTTTTCCTACCAAGTTATATAATTAACTTTACTACTTTTCACATCTTTATTAATTGCAACAAAAAATACCACCCCACATTGAACTAGTCAATAAAAAGTAAACGCAAAAACTTTTATCTAATAACTTCAGCATGGGGTGGATAAAATGTAAAAGCAAATCAGTTATGGATGATTACCTCCATAAGTAATTTGCCATTCGAGGCTTTCAAGTTTCCAATTTCAGTTACAGTTCGTGAATCGAATCCTCGATAAATCGAAGCTTCTCCCTCTTCTGATCGAACTATTATGAAATCACCTATCCGTTCAAATGCAATATCTAGGCTTTTTCTCGCTTCGATAATTGCTTTCTTTCCGTAATAGCTAATTTCAACTGTTTTTGATGTTTCATTTGTAATTTTCATAACTATCTACCTCGCTTTCAAATAAAACACATAAATATTATAGCATATTATTGACATAACTTCAAATTACCTTTTTAATGAATTAATTTCTCTAAAAAAACTGCAACACCGTCATCATCATTAGACAACGTTATTTCATCAGCTTTCTCTTTTACAATATCAATTGCATTTGCTACTGCAACTTTGTACCCCACTTGTTCAAACATTGATAGATCATTATTATCATCACCAATTGCAATTGCTTCTTCTTTCTTAATATTCAAAATTTCTAATACTTTTTTTATTGCGGTTCCCTTATTGCAATCTATATTTGCAATATCACAAAAGATAGTTTTATCATCTTTAAATTTAATATCTAATAAACTTTTATGTCTATTTTTTATCTCAACATTTTCTACTTGCTCAATTTTAGGTATCAAATTTTTTATTTTATCAAAATCACTATCTGCTATTGTGCATTGCACAACATCATTATTATATACAAAACTTTTTATATCCTCTCCTAATTTTATCTCTTGATCAGGATGCTTTACTTTATTTACAACTCTTCCTTCTCCAACATTCATAATAAATCTAACATCTGTTGGATTAGCTATCTCATAAAGCTTTATTATTGCTTCTTTATCCATTTTGTTTATATATAGCACTTTATTTTGTTCATAATCAAAAATGTTCCCACCACTTGATGTAATAATATATTTACTCGCAAAACATTCTCTACTTATCTTTTCGGTATATTTTCTTGGCCTTCCAGAACACAATATTACTAAAATTCCATTCTCTGTAACTTTCTTAATTGTATCTATAGTTTTTATTGAAAGTTCTCTTTCACTATTTCTTAAAGTTCCGTCTATATCTATAAATATCACTTTTATCATAAATCTTAACTCCTTTATTTCTCAACCTCTTCTTTTATCTTCTCAATATTTCCACCTTCATCAGTATTTAACCTAATCAAATCCAATCCGTACTTTCTTCGGAAACTAACGCAATTGTTTTATTGTTAGCAACCAAATTTGCTATTATGTTTAATATTGTCTGAGTTTTTCCTGTTCCCGGAGGTCCTTTTATAACTGATATATTGCTTTTATTTACATTTTCTACTGCTTGTTTTTGGCTAATATTAAAATTAAATGGATAAATATTTACTGTTCCTTTTAATTGCCCTTCTGTATTTATCCCATTCAAATAATATTTAAGTACACTTTTTTCCGGAACTGTAAATTTGTTATATTGTTTTTCTAACAAATAACGTTCTTCTCCTGTTTTTTCGTCTACAATTTTTGCATATTTTGATAATTCTTTAAAATAATTTAATATTTCTTTTTCAGATGATTTGTTATTATTTTCTAGTAACTTAATTTTGTTTATATCTGTTAACTTTTCTCTTGAATCACTAAATATTATTCTTATCTTTGATATATATTTTATGATTTTAGTTACATTAGAAATTATGATATTATCTATCATTACTATTTGATTATCTTTAAGTTCTATTTGCTGTGTAGTATTTTCTATAACTACTTTTGAAAAATTATATTTATATGTTTTATTTGCATTATAGAACTTTATAAGATAGTATTTTTCTGTTTGCTCTAGCTTTTCTATTTCTTCTGTTTTTTCTTTTCCGTCTATTAATACTAAATGTTTTTCTTTATTCATATCAGTTGCTCCATATATAAAAACTTTTACCATATTATACCATTTATTTTAAACATTTTCCAAATTTTTCTTGTACTACACATTTCCATATGCTACACTAATAACATAATTTAATTGGCAAGCAGTATTCAATCTTCATAAGTTACACAAAAATTAGCATTCTTTAACTGCAGTTAGACAATATAAACACTTGCTTACCAAAATAAAAGGAGAGTGTATAAAATGTTTAAATCTGATTCTATTAGACCTATAGCTTTAGGGATTGCAAAAAAAGACAACAAAATTTTAGTCGGCATTGGATATGACAAAGTAAAAAAGCAAACCTTTTACCGCGCTTTAGGTGGAGGTATCGAATTTGGCGAAACAAGTAAAGCAGCTGTAAAAAGAGAGTTTCAGGAAGAAATTCATGCTGATATTACAGTAGGAGAACTTCTTGGTGTTACAGAAAATATTTTTACCTATCAAGGAAAAACAGGACATGAAATCGTATTTCTTTATTCTATAGAAATTCCAGAGGATACTTACAAAGATGAATATGAAATTGATGATGAAGCTGATGAGTATAATGCTGTATGGGTAAACATTGATGATTTTAAATCTGGTAAAAAAATTATTTATCCAGAAGGATTTTTAAAATATATCTAGAGGTAAAGTATGAATATTGATAATAAAATAGATAAAAATATAATTGAATTTGTTTTACGATTATTAAGTATACCATACGAAAGCCATAAATATTTTACAGATGGTGTTTCAAGTCATGTAATTTTATTAAACAACAAATACTTGATTAAACGAAGTACTCCATATGCCATAAAAGCTGAAATCAATTTTTTAAGTTTAAATCCTAGTCCTAAAATGCAAAAGATCATTTATTTTGACCCTTCATATAGATTTGCTGTTTATGAATTTATTCACGGAGATATTATGAAACAAGTTGATGATATTGATGATTTTTTAGAATATATTCTTTATATTACAAGTAATTATAAAACTGTAGATTATTATGGATATGGCTACCTTTATGAAGAGGTTTCAACGTGGTCTGATTTTTTATTTGATGAAATAACTGATTCTTCTAAAACCTTAGCGGCTTATATTCCAGATAATTCTATTGTTTTAGAGCAAGTAAAACTATTAGAAAATTATAAATTTGATAAAAAATTAATACATGGAGATTTTGGTACTCATAACTTTATAAAAGTTAATGGTAAATTTGCTGGCGTTATTGATCCGATGCCTGTAATTGGAGATAGTTTATATGATACTTTATTTGCTATCGTTAGTAATGCAAGTGTTGTAAAAAATATTTCTCTTAATAAAATTTATAGCTTACTTTCTGAACCTCATCAAAAGATTAAAGCTATGTTAATTATTGTTCTATATTGTAGAATGGCTAGATGTTTAAAATATCATAAACAAGATATAAACATATATATGGATTTTTGGAACAGTTTAACTTTATAAGTTCCAAGTACTAAGCCATCAACGAATACAAGATGTCGTTGATGGCTTTTAACATAATTTCAAAATAAGGATTTAATCACCTTCATTAATTTTCGAAATCGAGATTTAAAGAACGTCCCTAAATCCCGAATAGGGAAAAAAGGAACGTCCCTATATCCCTATTACTCTAATTGCCCTTCTCTTTTTTCCTTTTTCTTTTTAGGAAATTTCTTATCAAATTGTTCTACATCTTTTTGGTCTACCATGTATACTTCTGGATCTGAATATATTCCATATATACTTTTCATTTTATGTCTATCTAAAACTTTTACCATAAAAAATAGATTTTCTTCATTTTCCATTCCTTTATAAAATATATTATATTTTGATGCAGACTTAAAACCAAGTTTTTCATAGTATTCTGGTTTTCCAGTTATTACTACTGCAGGGTATCCTAATTCCTTTGCCTTTTTTAGAGTAAATTTTATTAGTTTCTTTCCATATCCTGCGCCTTGGTATTCTGGAAGTATACTTACTGGCCCAAATAGTAAAACTTCATTTATGCCATTTTCATTTCTTACTTTTCCTTTGGCATAAACTATACTTCCTACTAATCTTTGCTTGTCTTCCATTACATAACTTAATTCTTTTACATAGCATTTATCTGTTCTAATTTTATGAAGAATGTAATGTTCATAACAACCTGGTCTATATACATTCCAAAACGCTTCTCGTGTTAAATTTTCATTCATAAAATAGTCTTTTTCTTCTTCTAAACGTATCTTCATATTAACTTCCTTTTTTTATTTTATTATATATAACCAGAAAAGATTTACCCTTTGAATATATTACAATCAAAGCAATCTTTTTTAATCTTTCTTCCATTCCATAAGTAATTCTGCTTCGTTATTTGTTGCTTCCACATATTCTTTTATTATCTTAAATTGTTCTCTTTCGTAAAAGTTTATAGCTTTAGTATTTTTACTATACACTTCTAATGTTAGCTTATCATATTTGTTTTTACAATAAGATAATAATTCTTTTCCAATTCCTTGATTTCTATATTTTTCTTCTACAAATATTCCTTCTATATGCCCATTATTTATTCCGATAAATCCTTTTATTTCTTTGTTATCTTCGTAAACATATACTTCTGCTTCTTGTATTGCTTCTTTAACATATTTTGCATTACTAGTCCAATATTCTTGTGGAATATAATTATGCACCGAAATATTCGTATCCAACCATATTTTCATAATTTTTTCTAAATCGTTATTAGTACTTTTGCTAATCATATTTTACATTCCTTAAATATTATCTTCTATGTATTTTTTTGCACATTTTCTTATATCTTCCATTCTTGCTTTTGTTTCTTCATTTTTATATTCTATTTTATCGATTAAAATGTCTATATAATTTTTGTCTTTAATATATTTTAAAGAGCTTTTAAAATATAAGTCAAATATAAAAGCAAGTATACATACCCAATAATCTATTAAAGTTTTTCTGTCTTCTAATTTGATACATTTATGTGCTAAAAAGTCATTATATACTACATCAGACATTGCAGAATAAGAAAGTTCCCCTGATGCGTCTTTAGTTTCTGGAAAACTATCTTCAAATTTATTTTCTTCTTTTACTCTAAAATTATCTAATTTATCTGCATCTCTTATAATTTTACAATGTAGCTCTTCTAATTCATTTAATCCATCTTCTATTTTATATTTATTATGGGTATATATTGCCTTTTTAATTATTTCATCATATTTATTTGTTTGAATGAATTTTCTTATTAAATTTTCTTCAAATAGAATTTTAACCCCATAATCTGCATGATCAAATCCTTTATCAGAAAAATTTCTAAGTAATGTAACCTGCTTAAATCTTCCTATATCATGCAATAACGCTATTAGTTTAGCTAAAACTACATTTTCTTCATCTAACCCTTGTTCTTTTGCTATATATTCACTTAAATTTACAACATGGTATGTATGTGTTATTTTTAATAAAATACTTCCATCTTCCCTGTCAAATTGTTTTACGTAGTCATTAAAAACTTGTTTTGCCATTGTAAAGTTTATTTCACTACTTGTATTTGTTCTTATTATGTAGCGTTTTATCTTTTTACCAGAATATTCTGAAGTCAATACTCCTGTAGGAATTGCTCCTGCACTTTCTAAAACTCTTTTTGATGCATCATTTTCTATATAATGGCATGCAACAATTTCATTCATTCCTAATTCCCTGCATTTATTTACAAGCATATTTGCAACAGCTTTTGCATATCCTTTTCTTCTTTCTGATGGACGTATTCCATATGCAATATTTCCTAATGTGTCTTTTCCTAGTTGTGTTAAATTGCTTCTTACTGCAGTTATTCCAATTAATTTATCTTGGTCGTTTACGACTAAATAATAGTTGCATTTTTCATACCAGTCTCTATCTTCGTGTATTCCAATGGCTGCATTTTTTGCTGTCCTAACTATATTTCTATATTCTGTTTCATTATTACAAGGTATTTCTAAAATATCTGGTGTTAAAGATGTATTGCTCGCTTTCCATTCTTGTAACATCTCTATATATTGGTTGCAATATTTGTCATCTATTTCTTCAAATCTTAGCATATGTCTTTCCCCCTATATTATTTGTTCTATATTTCCTCCATTTTTCCTTGTAATTTTATATTATATTCTTCTAATAATTTTAGAACATCTTCACTATCATTTGGAAGTACTCTTCTTCCATTTATTCCTAACGCATTTGCTGTCTCAAAACTTCTTCCTGTATCGTCATCATCTATAAATAAGCATTCTTCCGGAACTATTTTATATCTATCTAATAATCTTTTAAATATTTCTTCATCTGGTTTCTTTATGTGTTCATATGCTGAAATTACTATTCCATTACATAACTTAAAAAATTCGTTATCTTTAAAATATTCATATGTAAATGTTGACATATTTGATAATACATAAATTTTATATCCAATATCTTTTAATTTCTTGGCAATTTCTATTGTATCTTTATTCAACTTTAAATATTTTGCTCTGTTATCCATAACCTCTTTTATTAAAGGTTTATATTGGTCTGCTACTCTTTCTTGTATTCTTAATATAGCTTCTTCTTTACTTATATTTCCTAAATCTAGTAATTTCCATTCTTCTGATTTGAATATATATGTTATTAGCTTTTCAGCCATTTCTTTACTCGCTGTAAAATTATACATTGTCTCTATTGTTGAGCATTGTAATATTACATTTCCTAAATCAAATATTATATTTTTTATCATACCTTACTCCTTTCCCATTAAATCTTTCTTATTTTATAATCAATTACTTTAGCATTTTCATCTAAAATAAATTTTCCTTCAAACATACCGTCTTCAAATATATATTTAGTAAATTTACTGTTCATATCAAATTGCTTTATATTGTCCAACTCGCTAATATCTATCCATTCTAATCTTCCTTCTTCAGATTCTTGTAGCTTTCCATCAACTTTTTCGGCAGTATATATAAATATTATACCCTCTGTGCTATCTTTCCAAAATGATATTCCTTTAAGTTTTGGATCTTTTAATTCTAGTCCTGTTTCTTCTTTAAATTCTCTTAATAAACATTCTGTAGGTGTTTCCCCGGCTTCCATTTTTCCACCTATTGGAGCATATACTTGTCCCCATTTTTTATTAAATTTTATAAATAATATTTTGTTGTCTTTCTTTAAATAACATGCTGTACTTACAAAAAAATTAGCTCTCATAATATACTCCTTTATTTACCAGTATATATGTAAATTATACTATCTTATAATAGCTTTATTATTACATAATAAACTTACTACCTATTTTACAAAGAACTATATCATAAAAGCTTCTATTTTACTACTTTTTCTAGTAATTTTTGTTTTCTAAATACCAATTTGCGAATATTTTCATTGCATCTTTACTTTCATACTTTTTCCTTGTAGCTCGCTCCTCTTTTGTCATCTGTGCTAATGTTTTTTCATATCCGCTAGGTATGTAGATATACCATAAGTCTGACCATTTTTCGTTTGTATCATTTCCTAATATTTCTTTTGCTATTTTTCCTTTATGCTCTCCCATAAATTGATGTACTTCTTCCCCATCATAGTATGATAAACATTCTGTGAATTTGCAGTTTCTGTTTTCTTTTCCTTCCATTAATTTTAGTATTCCTTCTAATCCTAATGTTTCTAATGAAAAGTTAACGAATGCTCGTGGGAAGCCATTTAATTCTTCTATCCAAAAACCACAATCTAAAGAAATACATGGCTTTTTTACTAGATTATATGCCTCTTCTACTTTTGCTTTTGAAATGAATTTTATATCATCACTTCTTGGTTCATCTAACTCGTATTCGAATATTTTTACATTTACTCCTGCTAGTTGTCTTTGTGCTGATGCTATCTTTCCTTTATTATGTGTTACAAATACTATTTCTTCCATATCTTTTTCTCCCTTTTTATAATATATTTTTTAATTCTTCTAACTTATGTATTTCATATGTTGGCTTATAAACACTAGTATCATCATTCCTTATATTAAACCAACATGTATCCATTCCTATTTCATTTCCACCTTTAATATCTTTTTCTAATTCGTCTCCTATAAATAACATTTCTTTTGTATTATGGTTATTTATTTTATTAAATAATGCTTCATAAAAATATGCATGTGGTTTCATACTTCCACATTCATCTGCTGCAAATGTTTCATCTATGTATTCATTTATACCTAAGCCCTTAAGTTTAGCTGGTATCGCTGTACTTGGACCATTACTTGCAATAATAATTTTATATTGTTTATCTTTTAAATATTTTATAACTTCTTTTGCACCTTCTATTTCTTGCACCTTTAATTTTAAACCTTCCATATATTTATTATTTATATCAACAGCTTCTTCATATGAAATATTCTTAAAGTATCGTATAAATCTCTGTGCTCTGATCCACTCTGTTTTTTCATCTTTTGACATTCCTTCTCTAGGATCCTTAATAATTCCAGCTGCTCTATCTCTCCATAAGTTTTTATCTATCTCACGAAATATTTCGAATTTTTCCTCTGTATAATCTGTATTCATTATTATTTTAAATGCTTCTTTTACATTTTTTGTATCATCATTTAAGGTATCATCTAAATCAAATATTATTGTTTTATACATAAAAATCCTCCTTTTGTGATTATTTTATCACAAAAAGAGGAAATATAATTGTCAGTTTATTTTTTTTTACCATCTTTTAAAATTTACTTCCTTTTCATATTTTTCGTCTAATATTTTATATGAAATTATATCGTTTAATTTGAATAGTCTAATTTCATTTCTTAGTTCACAAAAAGCTGCAACATACCAATTATTTAAATATGTAAATAGTTCTGCTGGATGTATTGTTCTCTTAGTTATTCCAGAATTAATCGATTTGAATTCTATAAAAATTTTATTTCTGCTATTTATTGCAAGTCTAAAATCTTTATAAATCTCTGTAAATTCTGGCATTAGCTGTTCACTTTTTGTATTATCTTTTCTATGTTCATTAGTCATATATGATTTAATAATTTTATCTATTATAGCTTCATCTAATTCATTCTTTTTCATGTTTTTTAGTTGATATATTTCTTCACCTGTTAGCCCAATATCAATAGTATTTTTCATATTATCTAATATATACCCACCATTTACTCCTTGCTTGCCTTGAATATATATTCCTGCTTGTTCTAATTCCTGTTTATATATTCTTATCATTCTAGTAGACACTTCTAATTTATTTGCTAAATCTTGTATTGTATGTATTTTTCCATCTTCTAGTATTTTTACCATATTTAGCATATTTGCAACTTTGCTCATTAATTACTCCTTAATATAATTTTTAGTCTTTTTAGACTTAATGCAAATCTATTATTTACAAATTTATTCTTTAAACATATTTTTTCTATTATATTTTTTACAATTTAATTCTTCTTTTAAATATATACATTCTTCTAAATCTACACCATATATATTTGCTAAGCATGTTACATAATATAATACATCTTGTAATTCTTCTTCTATTGTTCCTTTTATTTCTTTATCTTTCATTCGTACATCTTCATTAACAACCTTTGCAAGTTCACCGACTTCTTCCATAAGTTTTAACATATATTTTTCTTTTGAATTATTCTTATGGTCTATTTTAGATATACTTTCTTGTAGTTTTTTTATTGTTAAATCTGGTATTTTTACTGTTTTTTTCTCTTCCTTTTCTTTTTTCTTAGACTCAATAGGCTGTATATTTGTAACTGGAAGCTTTGCTTTTTCTGTTTTTACTGGTTCGTTCTTTTTTACTCCATATGCAATAGCCAATTCTTCTTCTGCAAGAATTGTTTTAAATTTTTGTTTGTATTCATCTATTTTTTCTTCTAGTAATTCCTGATTTGCTATGTATTCTATACTGTCTTCTGAAAGTTCCATAAATTCTTGTGCTGTATAAAATATTTCTATTAAGGCAATTACATTTTGTGCAAATTTTTTCTTTTTATAATTTATTAATTTTTTGTCAAATAATATAACTTTATTCTTTGCCTCTAAATAATCTTCTAAAGAATAGTTTTCTAAACTATATTTAGCCCATACTTTTAAATTTAAAGTTCCGTTTTTATTTTCTTCAAATATTGGAAATAATACTACATCTTTATCATTTTCTTTTGCACATCTTGGAAAAAATATATGATATTTCCCTTTATTCTCATTTGCCCAATTTTGTAATATTCCTTCCATTAACGATATTCCATTTTCTAATTCTTCTTCCATTTTTATCCCCCTCGTATGTTATCTTTCTTCTATATCTGATTTTATAAAGCCTGATATATCTGGTCCTATATTTCCTTGATATTCTTCTTTTTTCAAATCATTAAAAAAATTAAATGTTCCATATTCTCTTATATTTTTTATAGTATCTGGTGTTAACAAATTTTTGTCTTGTAAAATATCACTATTTATTATAATTTGCAATTCTTCTTTTGTTGTAGCCTCATCAGGATCTGGTGAATGAATAATATTCATATCACTTATTCTAATATTCCCCATTTCGTTTAAGATTCTTGGTTCTTTTAGATTTCCTCTTTGGTCTACATATCTTATATAATTAACTCTTTCATCTCCTAAATTTGTAATTAACCCTATATTATTGTTAACATATTTTTGTCTAATTAGTGTCTTCGCATCAAAAATCTCTTCAGATAATTCTTTATATGTTTTTTCTCTATCTCCTACTAATGCTAATAATGCTTTATTACCGAAAATTTCTTTAATTCCATATAAATATGAAGCATATGCGCTTGCGAAATTGTTACCTTTCTTTTCATAATGTTTGTGATATAGTTTTTTAATTAGACTTTCAAAATCATCTACTGCATAATATTTTATTTCTTGAAATTTCCCTTCTAAATCATTTAATATTTCATCCAAATATCGTATTCCATCTGGTTTTATTATGAAATAACTATAACTTCTTTTCATTTTTTATTGCCTCATATCTTTCTACTAGTAAATCTCTAATAGCTTCTGGTACTAAATTTACATTTTTTATTTCTTCATATTTTACAACTAATGGTTCGAATATACCTTTATATTCATTTTTATTAGTCATTTCTGGACCGTTTCCAGTTCCTATTATTCCATCTTTATGTATACATATGTAAAATATTTGAATGCTATCATTATACGCCTGGTCGTCATATTCTATTAATTTTTCTTTTACATCTACTGTGATTCCTAGTTCTTCTTTTATTTCTCTATTTAATGTTTCTAAATTACTTTCTCCCTTTTCTTGCTTTCCTCCAGGTACAACATAATAATCTCTTAATGTACCATCTTCTCTTGGCTTTATTCTATGTATTAAGATGATTCCATCATCTTTTTCTATTATTCCTCTTACGCTTATATGCATATTATACTCCTTTATCTATTAAATTTCTCGCCATTTGTACTCCGGATGCTGATGCCATCATTAGTCCTCTTGTCATTCCTCCACCATCTCCTATAGAATATAAACCTTTTACACTTGTTTCAAAATTATTGTCTATTACTACTTTATTACTATAGAATTTTATTTCTGGTGCATATAATAGATTTTCTGGATTTGCAAATCCTTCTACTATTTTGTCCATACTTCTTATAAATTTAAGAATATCTGTCATAGTTCTATATCCAAGTGCAAAAGTAATATCTCCTGCAACTGCTGATTTTAATGTTGGTTTAATTTTATTATTTTGTAGTTCTTCGTCCCAGGTTCTTTTTCCTCTATAAATATCTCCTAATCTTTGGACTACAATGTTTCCGTTTCCTAACTCATTTATATTTTTAGCTATATTTCTTCCATATTCTATTGGTTTATCAAATGGATAATTAAAATGATGTGATACTAGTATTGCTAAATTTGTATGTGTGCTTTTTTTGTCTTTATATGAGTGTCCATTAACTAAATTTATGCCTTCATCATATACTTCTGATGAAACAAATCCGCTTGGATTTTGGCAGAATGTTCTTACTTTATCTTTAAATGGTCCTGGATATCCTATAAACTTTCCTTCATACATATATGTATTTATATTCTTCATTACATCATCTGAAAGTTCATATCTTACACCTATATCTACTACTCCTGCTTCTGTTTTGATATTATGAGTATTACACATGTCTACTAGCCAATTTGCACCTTTTCTTCCTACTGCTATTATTATGTTTTTTCCATATATTTTTTCTTCTGTATCTTCTTTTACATTATGTGCAATAATTCCTTTTGCTTCATTTTTCTCTATTATTAGATCTTTTACCTCTGTTTCGAACATTAAATCTATATTGTGCTCTTCTAAATATTTTTCTAGTTTTTTGTATAGTTCATGTGCTTTTTCTGTTCCTAAATGTCTTATTGGAATGTCTATTAATGTTATTTCTTCTTTTTTAGCTTTTTTCTTTATCTCGTTTATTTCTTTTTTATACTTCGTTCCTTCTAGTTTTGGATCTGCTCCAAAATCTAGATATATTTGATCTGTATAATCTATTAATTTCTTTGTTTCTTCTACTCCTAAATATTTATGTAATTCTCCTCCAACATAAAAATCATCATCTTCTTTATTATATAAAGATAATTTTCCATCTGAAAATGCACCTGCCCCAGAAAATCCACTTGTAATATTACAAAATGGTTTGCATTTTACACATTTTCCTATTGTTTCTATAGGGCAGCTCCTATCTTCTACTCGTTTTCCTTGTTCTACTAACAATATTTTTTTATTTTGATTTTTTTGAATCATCTCGTATGCAAAAAATATTGCTCCAGGTCCCATTCCTATAACTATTGCGTCATAACTAGATGCCATTTACATCACATCCTTTTTTCGTTTTCTACGATTTTATTCTATATCAAAAATATCTTTATTACAATAGCTAAATTTCTTTTAATAATTGCAACATTAATTTTATTTGTTCCATTAATTATAAATAGAAAAATCCCAGTAAAAAGATAGTATCCTTTTACTAGGATTGACGTTCCATTATTATTTACTTATGATTTAGCACATGCAACCATAACCATCCGTGAATGATGGTTATTTTTTAAGGCTAAAACGTCAATAAAAACACCTCTAAGAATAACTTATACTTATTCCTAAAGGTGCGATATTTCTTTCTAAATAGGGAAAAAAGGAACGTCCCCAAATCCCTATTTTCCAAATTCTTTTTCTATAAATGATGTATCATAATCATTAGCTTTAAATTTTTCATTGTCTAATATTTTTAATATGAAGTCTGTATTTGTTTCTATTCCTGAAATTACAAGTTCTGATAATGCACTTTTCATTTTAGCAATTGATTCTTTTCTATCTTTTCCGTGAACAATTACTTTTGCAATCATAGAATCATAATTTTGAGGAACTCTATATCCTGCATATACAGCTGTATCAACTCTTATACCTTTTCCTCCTGGAAGATGTAACTCTTCTACTAATCCTGGGCATGGCATAAAGTTCTTAGCTGGGTTTTCTGCATTTATTCTAGCTTCTAGGCTATGTCCTGTAAATATAATGTCTTTTTGTTTATATTTCATTTTTTCTCCTGAAGCTATACGAATTTGTTCTTTTACTAAATCTAAGCCTGTTACCATTTCTGTTACTGGATGTTCTACTTGAATTCTTGTGTTCATTTCCATAAAATAGAAATCCTTATTTTTGTCTACTAAAAATTCTATTGTTCCAACATTTGTATATCCAACCTCTTTAACAGCTTTAACAGCTACAGCTCCCATTTTTTCTCTTAATTTGCTATCTATTATTCCTGATGGTGTTTCTTCTAGCATTTTTTGATTTCTTCTTTGTACTGTACAATCTCTTTCACCTAAATGGATTGCATTTCCATGTTCGTCAGCCATTACCTGAATTTCTATATGTCTTGGATTTTCTATAAATTTCTCTATATAAATGCTTTCATCATTAAAAGATATTGCTGCTTCTTGTTTTACAACTTCATACGCTTTTTTTAATTCATCCTCATTGTATGCAACTCTTATACCTTTTCCGCCACCACCAGCAGATGCTTTAAGCATTACTGGATATCCTATTTGATTTGATATATTTATTGCTTCTTGCATTGTATATATTAATCCATCTGATCCTGGAACAACTGGAACACCTGCATCTTTCATTGTTTCTTTTGCTTTTGATTTATTCCCCATAAGTTCTATAATTTCTGGTCTTGGGCCTATAAATTTTAAACCTATTTCATCACACATTTTTGCAAAGCTACTATTTTCTGATAAAAATCCGAAGCCTGGATGAATGCTATCTGCACCAGTTAAACAAGCTGCTTCTATTATAGCTTTTACATTTAAATAACTTTTTACAGAAGGAGCAGGTCCTATACATATTGCTTCATCTGCAAGTTTTGTATGTAATGCTGTCTTATCAGTTTCTGAATATACTGCAACTGTTTTTATTCCCATTTCTCTACAAGCTCTTATAATTCTTACAGCTATTTCTCCTCTGTTTGCAATTAATATCTTTTTTAACATATCAATTTCAAATCCTTTCTTGCTTCATTCTTATCTACAATTATACTATTGCAAATGTAAGTTCACCTTTTACAGCTACTTCACCATTTACTGTTGCTATTGCTTCTCCAACACCTATTGGTCCTTTTCTCTTAATAATTTTAACTTCTAATTTTAATACATCTCCTGGTATTACTTGTCTTTTAAATCTTAATTTGTCTACACCACCAAAAAGCGCATTTTTACCTTTGTTTTCTGGCATAGAAAGAATTGCAACTGCACCTGTTTGCGCTAATGCTTCTATTGTAAGAACCCCAGGCATTATTGGGTTTCCAGGGAAATGTCCTTGAAAATGTGGTTCATTTATACATACATTTTTATATGCTACACAGCTTTCTCCTGGAACATATTCTTCTACTCTGTCTATCATTAAAAATGGTGGTCTTTGTGGAATTATTTCCATTATTTCATTTATATTTAGCATAATTTTTTCTCCTTTATAAAATTTTCAAACGCACTTATCTTATAAAATTTCTAATCCTAAATAGGGAAAAAAGGAACGTCCCCAAATCCCTATTCAAATCCCTATTTTATTTTGAATAATGTAGTTCCATATTCTACCATCTCTTCGTTTTTAACGCAGATTTCTACTATTTCTCCGTCAAATTCTGATTCTATTTCGTTCATTAATTTCATCGCTTCTACTACGCAAAGTACATCACCTTTTTTTACTTTGTCGCCAACTTTTACATATGGTTCGTCTTTTGGCGATGGAGCACTATAAAATGTTCCTACCATTGGTGATTTAACTTCTTTGTAATTTTCTGTAGCAACTACTGCTTTTGGCTCTTCTTTTGCCTCAGCTGGTAAAGTAACTTCTTTTATAGTTGGTACTGGTCTTGGTTCTATTGTCTCTATAATTTTTGCTTCGTTTTTCTTCATTTTGATTTTAGTTCCATCTGGGAATTCGATATCTAAACTATCAACTTTAGAATTTCCCATATCGTCTAATAATCTTTTAATATCTGAATATTCCATTTTTATTCCCCCTAGTCTTCATATTTTTTAAATATTATTGATCCATTATGTCCACCAAATCCTAATGAATTTGACATTGCATATTTAACTTCTGAATTTCTTCCTTCGTTTGGAACTATATCTAAATCACATTCAGGGTCTTCTACTTTATAGTTTATTGTTGCTGGTACATAACCGTCTTCTATTGCTTTAACACAAACAATAGCTTCAACTCCTCCAGCGGCTCCTAACATATGTCCTGTATTACTCTTTGTAGAACTTACTAAAACTTTTTTACTTGCTTCTTCTCCTAAAGCTTTTTTTATTGCCATAGTTTCTCCAGCATCGTTTAAATGTGTTGATGTACCATGTGCATTTATATATGTAACATCTTCTGGTTTTATTTTAGCATCTTCTATTGCAGATACCATTGCTCTTGCAGCACCTTCTCCATCTGGTGATGGTGATGTAATATGATATGCATCTGATGAAGCTCCATATCCTACTATTTCTGCATATATATGTGCTCCTCTTTTTTTAGCATGCTCTAATTCTTCTAGTACTAAAACAGCAGCACCTTCACCCATAACAAATCCACTTCTTTCTAGGTCAAAAGGTATACTTGCTCTGTTTTTATCTGTAGCTTGTGTTAGTGCTTTTATGTTTTGGAAACCTGCTATACCTGTTTTTGTGATTGGAGCTTCTGTTCCTCCTGCAAGTATTGCATCTTGGTAACCATGTTTAATCATTCTATAACTTTCTCCAATTGAATGTGTTCCAGTTGCACATGCTGTTACCATTGCCACAGATTCTCCCTTAACACCTAAATCTATTGTTACATTTCCTGCTGCCATATTTGGTATTCCCATTGGTATAAACATTGGTGATACTCTATCTGGTCCTTTTAATGCACATGCACTGATATCTTTTTCCATAGTATTTAGTCCGCCAATTCCAGAACCTATAACAGTTCCTACTCTTGTCATATCTGTATTTTCTTCTGTAATTCCACTATCTTTTAGAGCCTCTCTTGACGCTACTACAGCATATTGTGAATATAAATCCATTCTTCTTGCTGTTCTTCTGTCAAAATAATCTTCTGGATTAAATCCTTTTACTTCTGCTGCTAATTTTACTTTTAAATCGCTAGTATCAACTTTTGTTATCTCGTCTATACCACATTTTCCAGCTTTAATTCCTGCCCAAAATTCTGTTGCAGTATTTCCTATTGGTGTAACTGCTCCTATACCTGTAACAACAACTCTTCTTTCCATTCTAAATCATACCCCCATCTATATTTAATGTCTGACCTGTTATATATGTATTTTCTTCTCCTCCTAAGAAGTAAACTGCATTTGCAATTTCTTCTGCAGTTCCCATTCTTTTTAAAGGAATTTGTGCATTAATACTTTCTTTTACTTTATCATTTAATACTGATGTCATATCTGTAGCAATAAATCCAGGTGCTACACAGTTTGCTAATATATTTCTTGATGCAAGTTCTTTTGCAACACTTTTTGTAAATCCTATAATTCCTGCTTTTGATGCAGCATAATTTGATTGTCCTGCATTTCCCATAACTCCAACTACAGATGAAATACTTACGATTCTTCCTTCTCTTCTTTTCATCATATATGGTGTTACTAATTTTGTTAAGTTGAATGTTCCTTTTAAGTTAATAGAGATTACTTTATCAAAATCTTCTTCTTTCATTCTCATTAATAAATTATCTCTTGTAACTCCTGCATTGTTTACTAATACATCTATTCTTCCGAATTTTTCTATTGCCGCTGTTACCATTTTTTCGCATTCTGCATAATTACTTACATCTGCTTTTTCCATTAATACTTCTGAACCATATTGTTTAAACTCTTCTTTTATTGCATCTAAATCAGTATTATCTGAGACATAATTTATTACTAAATCATATCCATTTTTAGCAAATTTTTCTGCAATTGCCTTTCCAATTCCTCTTGAACCACCTGTAATTAAAGCTACTTTCTTTTCCATTTTTACTCTCCTTTACTTAAATTTTATTAAATTTATTATTTTAAACCATCTAAAAAAGCTTCTAGCGTTTCTAAACTGTTAATGTTAACTAAATTTGCTTCTTTGTTTTCTTTTCTAACAAAACCAGTTAATGTTTTTCCTGGACCTATTTCTACATATGTATCTATTCCATAGTCTTGCATTATTTTTATTGCTTTATCAAATCTTACAGAACTTACAATATGTCTTGATAAGACATCAACCATATCATCATTTTCATTATAAAATGTTCCATCTAGATTTTTTATTACTTTTGCTTTTGGAGCTTCTGTATTAAATTTTACTTCTTTTAATTTTTCAGTATATAGTTCTTTTGCTTCGTTTAACTTTGTTGTATGGAAAGGACCACCTGTTGCTAGTTTTAAAGCTCTTTTTGCACCTTTTTCTTTTAATTCTTCTATTGCTAAATTAATAGCTTCTTCGTCTCCAGAAATTACTGTTTGACCAGAATAATTATAATTTGCAGGTGAAATAAACATTCCTTTTGCTGCAATTTCTGCACATACTTGCTCTATAATTTTACTCTCTAAACCGATTATTGCAGCCATACTGTAATTTCCTGGTTCTACCTTATTACCCATTAAATAACCACGTGTGTTTAATAATGTAATTCCATCTTCAAAACTTAAATATCCTCCACTTATTAATGCTGGATATTCTCCTAAGCTTAATCCTACTGTTACTTCTGGTTTTATTCCTTTATTTTCTAATATTTTTAAAATTCCTAAGCTCATTGTTGCTATTGCAAGTTGTGTATTTTCTGTTTTACTTAATTCTTCCATTGTAGAATTAAATGTTAACTCTGCTATATCTTTTTCTGATATTTCTGAAGCTTTTTTATATACTTCCCTTATTTCTTCATACTTGTCGTATAAATCTTTTCCCATTCCTACAGTTTGTGATCCTTGACCTGGAAACATAAAAGCTATTTTCATTACAATCTTCCTTCCTTTGTCTTATAATTCTAATAAGATACTTCCTGTATTTAAACCTCCGCCATATCCTATTAAAATAACTTTATCATTTTCTGTTAGTTTATTTTGTTTAAACATATCATCTAGTGCTATTGGAATACTTGCGCAAAATGTATTTCCATATTCTTCTACATTAGAATACATCTTGTTACTTTGAAGTTTTAATTTGTTTGCCATTGATGACAAAATTCTTCTATTAGATTGATGTGGAATTACATAAGTTATATCTTCCATAGTTATTTCATTTTTTTCTAAAAGCTTGGTCATATTTTTTACTGTATCTGTAACAGCATATTTATATACTTCTTTACCATCCATATATATTTTTTCATTATTTACACATGTTAATATTTCACCTTTTTGACCTTTACTTTCTATATATGAATCATATAGTTTTGATTGATCACATCTTTTTATAACAATTGCTCCTGCACCATCTGCAAGCAATATTTCTGTATTTATATCATTCTTGTCTATATGTGTTGATAATTTTTCTATTCCTACAACTAACGCAGTATTTATTCTATTACTATCTATATATAACTTTGCTATATCTAGAGCATTTATAAAACCTGCACATCCTGCTAAAATATCCATACACATACAATTCTTTATATCAAAATATTTTTGTATCTCGTAAGATATACTTGGCATTTGGCATCTTCCTGATATAGATGCTACTATTATTAAATCTATATTTTCTTTTATATTTTGTAGAGCTTCTTTTGAAGCTTTAATTGCTAATTGCTCTATTTCTTCATTAGCATAAAATCTTTGCTTTATTCCTGTTCTTTTAAAAATATAATTTTCTTCTACTTGATATTTTTTTTCTAATTCTTCATTTGTTATTTTTATTTCAGGAATATATTTTCCGCTTGAAATTATTTGTATATTGCTCATATCTACTCCCTATATAAAGTCTATATAATATTTTACTGTTTTTTAGCTTATTTTTAATTAGTCCGACCGGTCAGATTTTTCATCGAGATGCAGAAATCAACAAAGTTTCTTTTTTGTTAATTACTCCATCCATTTTTTGCATCGTTAAAGAACCTCCTTATACTTACATATTTTGCAAGTTCTATCTACCTCGGATTACCATGGTTATTATAGCATAGTATTTTATTTTTGTATATTGGCTAATTAACCATAGCATGTTATAATCTACATTAACTAAACTTAAATAAGGAGCAATAATTATGATAAAAAATATTATATTTGATTTAGGAGGAGTTCTAATAGATTTTATACCTGAAAAATATTTAAAAAATATAGGACTAAATGATGAAGAAATAAAATTATATAAAAAAATGATATGGAGCAGTAAAGAGTGGTATTTAGGTGATAAAGGAACACTATCATATCCTGAAATTATTGATGAAATATGTAAAAATAATCCCAAACACTCTGACAAATTAAGATATATATTGGATAATAAAAATAATGATTATATTTTATTTGAAGCAACATATGCATACAATTATCTTTTAGATTTAAAAAACAAAGGATATAAACTTTATTTTTTGTCTAATGTTAATAAATTTGATTTAAAATATGATAAAGAACATTTTAAAATTTTTGAATTAATAGATGGAGCTATTTATTCTGCAGAAGTACGGGTATGCTAAACCCGAAAAAGAATGTTATAAAATATTACTTGATAAATATAAGCTTAATCCAGCAGAATGTATTTTTATAGATGATAGTTTACCAAATATCGAAGTATCACGTACTCTTGGAATAAAAAGTATTCATTTTACTGATTTTGAAAGTTTAAAAAACGATATTAGTAATTTTTTAAACTAGTATATAATTATATTCTCTAGAATAATGACCACAGTGCATATACATTCACTGTGGTCATTATTTTAAAAGTCAATTCCGTTGTCGAGTTCTTCTTCTAGGTCTTCTTCCTTTGTATTTTTAAGTATCTCATCTGAAGCCTCTTCTTCGACAGAATTTTGTACCGGTCCTTCATCATATTGCGTAATTTCCGGCTCAAGCTGGTCATCAGACAAATGCTCACTAAAACCTAACCAGAAAGACCATTTTGTCTCAGGTTCACCAACAAACTCCATTTCATCATATGAGACTTCTTCTGTTTCTACAACCTGACTCCGGTCAATGACAATTGTTTCTCCGATGTCTTTCGAACAACGGATATGAGCAATTCTCATCTCTGGAATTAACTCCCGCTGTGCCACCAATCTTATGGAAGACGAATTTTCTTCTACAACTCTTCCATAGACATTGTATCCATTTCTAAGTGCCACTTTAACTATCATGGCAACTCCTTTCTCTACCTTATGGTAGCTAAAACTCAACATTGTTTTGCGACTTTTGTATTTTATCATAATTTACATAATGTTTCAAGTATCGTTTTACATTCTGATAAAAATTATCTAACACAATAAAAGAGCCACTCTTATGGCTCCTTTACTGTTACTTCTTGTGTTCCGTCAATGATGTAAACTTCATCAAACCCAATAAAATATTTAGTTGGATTTTTAAGTTGAAACTGCAAATAACTATATGTGTCTAGAATTAGGTTGGTTCTATTCTGTGTGTCACCTCGATTAATTGACCGGATAATAGCCTGTAGCTTATCACAATTTACTACAAGCAGTATTGAATAATCATATTTAGCTCTTAAGCCATTTAGCACCTCTGCTCTTTCTGTTGGGAATATTCCTAAATTATCCCATAATACACTCTCTTCCTGTGCTAAAGCCTCTTCTGCTTTTCGATATGCTTTATCATAGGCCTCTTTCGCAATTAAATCTATATTCTCTGCAGTTAAATACTTAGCATTTGGATATAAATCTTTTGTTGTAGTATCAAACAGGTAATCAATATCAATATGAGTTTTCTTGTTTAATTGCATACATATTTTGCGAGCTAGTGTACTCTTCCCAGATCCAGGCGTACCACACATCATAACCAAAGATTTTTTTGGTATCTTTATTTCACTTTTATAAAAATACCGGCTACGTTTATTTGGTAATTTAGCTTTTAACAAATCTTCTTCCAATATCTTATCTGACATATTCATCTTGTTGTCCTCCTATTTTCTATACAAGTATTTGCTAAATTCAAAAAACTTCATCTTATATTTTACCAAATTATGTTACCTTAGTCAACTTTTCTTACTACAACATGAAATTACAATTTCATTTTCTTGTATAAAAGTAAAATCCCTTAGGACATGTTCTTATTGCTTGCACATCCCAAGGGTTTCAAAGGGTTAGTCGACATCTAAAATTGCTTTCGTTCCAAGACTAATCACTTTAAGTCTCAGTTCCTTTGCAATTATTTCTACTTCTTTAGCAGAAATATAATTTGGAAAATACAGCTGTACTTCCCCTCTTTTATATCTCGCTTTAAAGTTGTTGGAACCATATGCCCGCTTTGCTATTCGTCTAGCCCGTTCCAACGATGTTCTTTTGCCTCTTATGAAAATCTGTTTCATAGGCTACCCTCCTAAAGTTAAAAGTTTACTCAAGTATCAATATAATTATACTCTTTTTTGTTACTTTATGTCAATTATTTTCCATATTTGTTTTCTTCTGTAATATTTGTTATAATATATACATTATGGAAAATAAAGAAAGATATAATCATTTAAATGAATATTATAAAAATAAATTTGGTGAAAGGACATTAAAAATATGTATTGATGCAGGTTTTACTTGTCCAAATCGCGATGGAACTTTAAGCTCTTCTGGATGTATTTTTTGTAGCGAAAAAGGGGCTGGTGAATTAATAAAATTTTCTAAGTTACATATCTCGGAGCAAGTAAATAATTTTTTAAATAGTTATCGTGGTATGCGTGCTAATAAATTTATTGTATACTTTCAAAACTTTACAAATACATATGATTCCTTAGAAAATTTAAAAGAAAAATATGATGCTGCCTTAGTTAGTGATAAAATTGTTGGTATTTCTATTGCAACAAGACCTGATTGCATTACAGAAGATATTGCCAAATTAATTGCATCATACGCTGATAAATATGATGTATCTGTTGAGCTCGGGTTACAAACATCAAATGATAATATTGGTAGAATAATCAATCGTTATTATACAACTACGCAATTTACAACAGCTGTTAATATTTTAAGAAAATATAATATCGAAATTATTACACATATGATGATTGGTCTTCCTAAAGAAAGTTTTGTAGATATAAAAGACACGGTTAAGTTTATAAATAACCATGACATTCAAGGACTAAAAATACATTCAACATATATTGTAAAAAATACTGTACTTGCAAGTATGTACTATAACAAAGAATATGAACCAATCACATTAGACTATTATTTAGATGCACTTACATATGTTATAACACATGTAAGGCCAGATTTAATTATACATAGAATTTCTGGTGATGCACCAAAGGACTTACTTGTTGCACCAAAATGGAATTTGCATAAAAAATGGATTCTAAATGGTTTTGCAAAACGTTTAAAAGATGAAAATTTATGGCAAGGAAAATTTTATGATTGCAATATTAATCTATAAAAAACAAAAAAGGAGAAAATATACTTTTCTCCTTTTATTGTTTTTTTAAAGCTATTTTGGAGAATATTATACCTCCTACTATAGGTCTTATTATATTTACAATAACATATATTAATATAACCGCAATCGCATCATTTATCTTACTTCCACCCATTACATAAGTAACTATTGTAGCAATAAGTAAAATGAGATTTACAACATTTTGCACTGAAGGTGGAAATTTAGCATTAACAGAAAATGCCTTCCAATTATATTTAAATGTTCCTGTTCCTTGCATTGCTTTTGCTTCTTTGTAGTTTTTTACATAGATTATAATTGTATTAAGTAATACACCAATTACTGTATATAAAATCGGACTCATAAATATATCTTTCATTTGTGCCACTCCCTTCTTAAAAAGAGTTTATCATAACACAGATTTTAAGTCAATTTTTCTGCAATGCTCCTATTTCTAATATTTTATTTCCATAATAATTATAATTCTATTCATTTTTATCCCATTTTCTAGTTACATTCTCTTTTTCTTTTTTGTACACAGCATCAAATAAATTTATATTTAATTTATTGCATACGCAAGTGAGTACTATAAAAACATCCGCAATTTCGTTTTCTATATTTGTATAATGGCTTAATTTAGAACTATCTATTCCCATATTTGTATAATCTTTTCTTATAGCTTTTGCAAGTTCACCAGTTTCTTCCAATAATAAAAGCATCGTTTTTTCTATCTCTTGTTTTTCAAATCCACGTATTCTAATTACGCTTCTTATATATTCTTGCAATTCGTTTAAAGTACTGCTTTTATCTATATTTGTTAGAAGCCCTTCTTGTGTATTTATTTTGTTTTGTTCCTGCTCTTCATTTTTACCTTCTAGAACTTCTGTTAAATATATTTTATTATAGAAACCGCCCTTTTGCTTCTCTTTAGCTTTTCTCAATTCTTCAACTCTGTTTTCATCTATATCCCTATACTTAATAATTGCTTTTAAAACTTCTTGCACATCTGCCATTTCTTTTTCGCTATGGTCTGATATATATTCATTAACTTCTTCTAATAATTTTTTATCCAATTCTTTACTATATTTCTCATCATCTAAAATTTCGTATTTACATTTTTTGCCTTGTTTTTCTATTTCTTCTGGAATTTTATCTCTCACAAGTTTATTATATTTATATATCATAATTTATTCCTCCTACTTTTAGCATTCTATATTTTACCTTATTAATTGTCAATATAAATCAAAATTTCTCATATTATATTTAATCTTTTGTATAATATAAAAACATACATATTATATATTTTTTCAGTATATAATATGTATGTTTAATATTATGCATTTTCATTTACATAATTTTGATATTTTTCGCTATTTAATAACTTTTCACATATATAATAAAATATTAATGCAAAAATACAGCCTAAAATATTATTTTTAATTCTTAATAAAGTCGCTCCATACCCACCGTATATACTTGAGGCTAATAAAAGTGCTCCAAAACAGTTTAAAATACTACTCCATTTATAACTTGCACATAATCCTAAACATAGACCAGATATTGGACCTATTAAACTTACAAAACTGTTAGGTAAAACAGAATAAATAATAAAAAATGCAAAAGATCCAATTACAACGCCTATTATTCTTTCTTTAATTCTTTCATGTGGTGTATCATAATAAGGGGTTAATACGGACATAATTGCGATACCCATCCACATAATCCTTTCTAAATCAAGTAAATTTCCAATTAAAATTCCTAAACTAATTCCGATTGCTAACTTCAATTGCCAAATTGTTTTTTTATTTTTTATAGAAAAACTTTTTGTTATGTCTTTAAAACTCTTTTTATATTCTTTGTTTTTGTTTTTTATATATAATATAAATGCACATATAAAAAATCCAAAAATCATTTCAAATATTCTCATTGTCATGTCATGCCCCATTACAGGTGATCCAAAAAGTAATATATATCCGAAAACATACAAACTGCTATTTCCATATGCTGGTTTTTCACATGTCATTATTAATATAGTCATAAGAAAAATTAAATTTATTCCAAAGCTAAAAAATGGATTTAAAATGGTATTTAGATATGGTCCTAAAATTATTAATACAAAACATATAAAAAGATTTATTATAGATGTAGATAATTTATAATCAAAATCAACAAATCTTATTCCTAGCAATATGCAAAATATTACTACTGCAAAACTACTGTTTTTTTCTCCAAATATCATATTCATAACAACTATAAATAATATAGCAAATGCTACACATAATATATCTTTTACAATAAGTGCTTTCCAATATCTTTTCTTTTCTTTTTGTGCCGAGCTATCTATTTTTTCTTTTAAATTTTTTGTACTTAATTGAAGTAAATCATAAAATTTCATTTTTTATTATCACCTCTATTTTCATAATATCCTTTTAATATTTTATTTGAATTACTAATTTGATTCATAAAGTCTATAAAATCTTTTTCTCCCATCTTTTTTTCTAAAACTGATATTGGTAATATTATCTTTTCATAATCTTTTTCTAATATTTTTTTACCTTTTTCTGTTATTTTTAAATAGTAGCTCCTTTCATCTTGTAAGTTTTCAACCTTAATTAAAAAACCTTCACTAATTAACTTTTTTATTAGTCTGCTAATAATAACTTTATTACTGCTCATTTGATCTAATAATTCTTTTGCCGAAAGTAATTTTTCCGATATTGCTATTCTTGATAATAAATCAAGTTCGTTTGTTGATAATTCTATTAATGATCTTTGATATAGTATTAATCTATTAAATACTCTCATTTCTTGCATATATTTGCATAGTTGTTTCCAATTCATACTTGCCCCCATAATAGTTAACAATGTTAACTATTATATATCTGCATTAGGCTTTTGTCAATTCTTTTCTACCAAAAGATATTAATATTTTATTGTATTTCTAAATCTCTTATTTACATTATTCCAATTTATTATATTCCAAAAGGCCTTAATATACTCTCCTCTGTTTGCCTTGTATTGTAAAAAATATGAATGTTCCCACATATCTAATACCAATATAGGTTTGCAGTTCCATAGTGTTAAATCTTGGTGTTTTTCGCACTGTATTATTTCTAACTTATTAAATCTAGGTACCCATACAAGAAGATTCCATCCTGATGCTTCTACAACTTTACTGCTCTCTGTAAATTGTTCTTTAAATAGCTCAAAACTACCAAAATCTTTATTTATTTGTTCCATTAAATTAATATCTGGTGAAGATGGTATCGCAGGTCCCATATTCTCAAAAAACAATTCATGCAAAATTACTCCTGAACCAAAAAAGGATAAATTTTTCTCTAAACATTTTATATTTTCGAAATTTCTTTCCTTTCGTGCCTTTTCTAGCTTTTCTAATGTTATATTTGTATTGTCTACATAGCCTACATATAAAGTATTATAATGAATATTTAAAGTTTCCCTACTATAATATGGTTCTAAACTATCTAACGGATATTCTAAATTTATTTTCTTAATCATAAAAATTCCTCCATATTTCATATTATGAAGGAATTTTTAAATTATTCTTATATTCTTTTTTCTAATTCTATCTCTAAGTTTTCTAAAATTTTACAAATAATATTCTCTCTGCAATAGACTTGTTTTGTCTCTTTATATAGTGATGTTGCAATATTAGAAATATCACTTGAAAAGTCTTTCTCATTAACATTAAATCCTATTCCAATAAAAATTTCTTTGACTATCTCCTTTATTGTTACTACCTCTGTTAATATTCCACATATTTTTTTCTTATTTAATAATAAATCATTTGGTAATTTAATTTCTAATTCTATGCCATATAGTTCTTTAATTGCTTGCTGTATTTTTTCTGCAATCGCAACAGTAAAACCCTCTAATCTTTTTATATTAATTTCTGGTTTTAGTATTATAGTCATTGCAATGTTATCTGTTTTTGTATGCCACACTCTACCATGTGTTCCTTTTCCAGCTGTTTGCATATCAGCCATAATTACTGTTCCATTTTTATATTTCGCTACATTTCTTTTTGCCTCTGCTTGTGTTGAGTCAATTTCATCAAAATATTCTAATTGTTTTCCAATAACTTTTGTTTTAGCACTTTTTATTTTTTCTATATTCACTAACATACCTCTTTCGAAATTACAATATAATATCTCTTTTTAATAATCCTTTTTTTATAGTTCCTGTTCCAATAAATTTATTAGCCACATATATTTTATAAAGTCCATCAATATTATTAGCAGTTAATTGCACTCCATTTATAAATAATTTAAGTTTCTTTTCACTTAAGTTTATACAAGGTGTTTCTCTTAAAATTTCTTCTAATGTAATTAAATGTTCATTAACATTTTTTAAGTCTATATCATCTATATAAACTGCATCTTTAATATTAAATTTTCCAACTTGTAATCTTTTTAGATTCTTCATATATCCTACTGTATTCAATTTTCCTGCAATATCTTCACATAAACTTCTAATATATGTACCTTTTGAACAACTCACAACAAAACTTATAATATTTTTATCATATTTATTTAAATCAATTTTATAAATCTCAATTTTTCTTGGTTCTATCTCCACCTTTTCTCCTGCGCGTGCATATTCATAAAGTTTCTTGCCATTCTTTTTTATTGCAGAATACATTGGTGGAATTTGTTCTTGTTTCCCTACAAAGCTTTCTAAAACCTGTAATAAATTTTCTTTTATGTATTTTTCATCTACATTTTTTTCTTCTATTACTTTTCCCTCTATATCTGCAGTGTCAGTTTTCTTCCCAAGCTCTAATTCTACTTCATATATTTTATCATGATTAATTAAATATTTAGAAAATTTTGTTCCTTTACCAATTAATATTGGCAAAACTCCTGTGGCATTTGGATCTAAAGTTCCAGTATGCCCAACTTTTGATATATTCAACTTTTTCTTTAATTTTGCTACTACATCATGTGATGTATATTCTTTTTCTTTGTTTATTACTATAATCCCATCCATATCTGACCTCTTTAATATTTATAAAATTCGATTTTCCTATACAATAAAAAATGAACTTTAAGGAAAATCCCTAAAGTTCAAATAGGGATTTTAAGGAACGTCCCCAAAATCCCTATCTTAGACGCCCCTCAATCCTTATTTTAAATATTTTCTTATTATACTTACTAATGTGCTTTTTATTTGTTCAGGGGTTCCACTTATTTTGCATCCAGCGGCTTTTACATGACCTCCACCACCAAAAACTAATGCAACATCAGATACATTTACATAGTCATTAGAACGTAATGATATTTTATATGTTTTTTCTTCTTTTTGTCTTAGAAAAACAGAAACTTCTACTCCTTCTATATCTCTACCTTTTTCTACTATTCCTTCATGATCTCCTGGTTCTGCATTAACATCTGCTTCATCTTGTTTTGTTATATATGTAAATGCAATTTTTCCATCTTCTAGAAATTCTAACCTATTAATTGCAATCTTTGCTAGTTCAAAGCTTGATCTTGTTCGTATTTGAAATGCCTTTTTATATACATCTGAAACATTTACTCCTGTTTGTAAAAGCCAAGCAACAAATTGAAATGTCTCTGCTGATACACCTTGATATTTAAACCCACCTGTATCTGTTATAATACCAGTTAACAAGCATTCTCCAATTTCTTTTGTTATTTTTATATTTAATGCTTCTAATACTATTATTAATATTTGCGCACAAGCAGGTGATGCAGGATTAACATAGTTATAATCTGCAAACATTCCATTTTTTGTATGATGATCAATATTAATAGTTACATTTGCTTCGTCAAAATAATTTTTCCAGCCATTTAATCTATCTATTGTCGCACAATCTAATGCAATAGCCAAATCATAATTATCTGTTTTTCCTTCTTTTTTTATTTCTGTTGCTCCGGCTAAAAATTCAAAATTTCTAGGGCATTCAGGAATTATTATATCTACTTTTTTTCCAATTTGTTTTAACGCATTATACATAGCCAAACTACTACCTATTGCATCACCATCTGGTGTTTCATGTGTTAATAAAACTATGCTTTCTGCTTTTTTTATCTCCTCTACAATATTATCTAATGTTGTCATAGCTATTCTCCTTTATTTTCTGGCTTAATGTCTTTTATAACATTTTTTAAAATTGTATCTATTCTTGCACCATATTCTATTGAATCATCAAATATAAATATAATTTCTGGTGTTGTACGTAAATTAATTCTTTTTGCTACTTCTGTTCTAACAAAACCTGCTGACTTCTTTAAAGCTGCTAGTACTTGTTTATTGTCTTTTGCATTTAACATACTTACATAAACTTTAGCATATTTTAAGTCACCACTAACTTTTACTTTTGTTACACTTATTAAACCAGTTATATTAGGATCTTTTAAGTCATATGTTATAATATGACTTATTTCCTTTTTCATTTCTTCATCAATTCTGTTTAATCTGTTTGAGTCTTTCTTAGGCATATATACCTCCTTTGGATATTATCTTTTTACCTCATCCATTACGAATGCTTCTATAATATCTCCTTCTTTTATATCATTGTAATTTTCTATTTGCATACCACATTCGAAGCCTTTATTAACTTCTTTTGCATCATCTTTAAATCTTTTTAATGAAGCTAGTTTTCCTTCGTGAATTACTACTTCATCGCGTATTACACGAACTCCTGCATTTCTTTCTATTTTTCCTGTTAATACAAAAGCTCCACCGATTGTTCCAACGCTTGAGATTCTAAATGTTTGTCTTATTTCTGCTGTTCCTATAACTCTTTCTACATATTTAGGATCTAACATACCTTTCATAGCTGTTTCTACATCTTCTATAGCTTGGTAAATAATTGAATATTGTTTTATTTCTACATGATCTTTTTCAGCTTCTGCTTTTGCTGTTGGTACAGGTCTTACATTAAATGCAATTATAATAGCATTAGATACATTTGCAAGAGTAACATCTGATTCTGTAACAGCTCCAACTGCTGAGTGTATTACTTTAACTCTAACTTCTTCATTAGATAATTTTTCTAATGATTGTTTTACAGCTTCTACTGTTCCTTGAACATCTGCTTTTATAATTAAATTTAATTGTTTTAATTTTCCTTCTTCCATTTGGCTAAATAAGTTGTCTAATGTAACTTTATTTACATTATTTATTGATTTTTCTCTTTCTTGTCTCTTTCTTCTTTCTATTAAGTGTTTAGCCATCTTTTCATCTTTTACCTCGTAGAATGTTTCACCTGCTACTGGAACTTCTGTAAGTCCCATAACTTCTACTGGCATTGAAGGACCAGCTTTTTTAACTTTTTGTCCTTTATAATTTTTCATAGCTCTAATTCTTCCTATAGAAGAACCTACAACTATTGTGTCTCCAACATCCAAAGTTCCTCTTTGTACTAATAGTGATGCAATTGGACCTTTTGATTTATCTAGTCTAGCTTCTATTACAGTACCTTTAGCTTGTTTATGAGGATTTACTTTTAAATCTAACATATCTGCTTCTAATAATACCATCTCTAATAATTGATCAATATTTTGATGTGTTTTAGCAGATATTGGAACATATATTGTATCCCCACCCCATTCTTCTGGAACTAATTCGTATTTCATTAATTCTTCTTTAACTTTTTCTACATTTGCACCTGGTAAATCAATTTTGTTGATAGCTACAATTATTGGTATATTTGCAGCTTTAGCATGATTTATTGCTTCTACTGTTTGTGGCATAACACCATCATTTGCAGCAACAACTAATATAGCTATATCTGTAATTTGAGCTCCTCTTGCACGCATACTTGTAAAAGCTTCGTGTCCTGGTGTATCTAAGAAAGTAATGTCTCTTCCATTAACTTTTACTTGATATGCACCTATATGTTGTGTAATTCCTCCAGCTTCTCCTTCTATAACATTAGTTGAACGTATTGCATCAAGTAATGATGTTTTACCATGGTCTACGTGTCCCATTACTACGATAACTGGTGCTCTTGGTACTAAATCTTCAGTTTTATCTTCTGATTCATCAAATAAAATATCTTCTTCTTTAACAATCTTCTTCTTTTTAGCAGTTACTCCAAATTCTTGAGCTATTAAGTAAGCAGTATCAAAGTCTATATCATTATTTATTGTTGCCATAATACCATAGCCTAATAGTTTCTTTATTACTTCACTACTTGTTTTCTTTAATTCTGCAGCTAAATCTTTAACAGAAATTGTTTCTGGTATTGTAATTTCTGTAAGCTTGAATATTTTTTGTTTTGATTCAGTTGGCTTTTGATTTTTTGCGTTTTTCCTTTTATTTTTCTTTCCTCTGCTTGTAGATAAATCATAATAGTCTAACATTCCGCCATCTTGATCAGAAAACATTGTAGATAAGCTGTTAGTTTGTTTTAAGTCTTGTAATTTCTTTTCGTTTATATCTTCATCACTAAATCTTTTACTTGCTTTTGCAGATTTTCTTGTTTTATTTTCTTCGTATTTACTATTTTTTTGTTTTTCCATTGATTTGTTGTATTCTCTTACAACTTCTTTTTCTGCTACTTCTGAAGACATTATATTTTTAATATTCTTTTCGATAGTTCTTTCATCCATTGGTCTAGGACCTTTAGAATAATTATTATTTCTAAAGTTATTATTGTTGTTTTTGTAATTATTATTTCTATAACCATCTCTATTATTATTGTTATTTCTGAAGTTTTTATTATCTTTTCTGTTATTAAAATTATTATTTCTCTTTGAAAAGTCTTTTTCTTCATTTTTATTTGATTCAATTTGTTTTGTTGTTTTACTGTTTTGTACTCCTATCATATTCTCTCTTTCACTTTTTTCTATTTTTTTATTTTCTATTTTTTGTTCTGGTTTTACTATCTCTTTTACCTCTTCTTTTTTAGGCTCTTGTTTTTCTTCTACTTTTTCTTCCACTTTTCCTTCCACTTTTGGAATTTCTTTCTTTGGTTCCTCTTTTTTCTTTAATCCAAATAATTCTTCTACAGTAAGTGGTTTTGTTTGTTTGTTTCTATAGACAATATTAAAGTCTTTGCTCTTATTTCTTTCTACAAATCCTAGCTGTTTTTCTCTTTCCTTTTGTCTTTTTTGTTTTTCTTCTTCTTCCTTTTTTACTATTTCTTCATCAGAAATAATAACTTCTCTTCTTATTATTACAGGTTCATCTTTTTTATTTGATGCTTGATGTTTTTTGGCAGGTTTATTTTTTTGATTACTTTTGTTGTTTTTCTTTAATTCTTCTTCTAATTTTTTAGCTTCTTCGTCAGTTACTGCACTTAAATGACTTTTTACGTCAAAGTTTAAAGATTTAGCTTTTTCCAAAACATCCTTACTTGCAAGCCCCATCTTCTTTGCTATTTCATGTATTTTTATTTTACCCAATAGCTTCACCCCCGTTAATTAATTTTTGTATTCCTTTTACTATATTTATATCTTTAATTCCTATTATTGCTTTATTTTTCTGACCTATTACTTTACTTAATTCTTCTATAGATCCTATAAAAATAATTGGAATATTATATTTTTCTGCATAAAATTTATAATTCTTCTTGGTTTTTTCTGATGCTTCTTCAGATATTACTAGCATTTTTATTTTCTTCATTTTTAATGCATTCTCGCATGCATTATTCCCAGCAACTAAATTCCCGGCTCTTGTCGCTAACCCAAGTAAATTTAAAATTTTATTTTTCACTAATTACACCTCTTAATTCATCATAAACTGTTTCATCTATATTCATTTCAAAAGTCCTTGCTAAAGCCTTAGTTTTTATTGCTTTTTCTAGACATTGAATATTGTCGCAAATATATGCTCCTCTACCATTTGCTTTTCCAGTTCTATCTAATGTAATGTTACCATCCTTATCTTTTACTATACGAATTAAATCTTTTTTATCTTTTTTTTCTTTACAACCTATGCAAGTTCTTTGTGGTATCTTTTTCATTCTAACACTTCCTTATATTATACTTGCTTTTTCCTATTTATATGTTTACTATTCTGCATCATTATCTTCGCCTGCTTTTTCCATCTCAGCTTGTTTTTCCATTAAGATATTTCTAAATTGAGTTTCTGATTTTATATCTATTCTCCAATCTGATAAGCCTGTTAGTTTAGCAGCAAGTCTTGCATTTTGTCCTGATTTACCAATTGCTAATGATAATTGGTCATCTGGTACAATTACTTGTGCAATTCTGTTTTCTTCATCTATATCTACTGCCATTACTTGTGCTGGTAATAAAGCTGAAGATATATAAATAGATAAATCGGCATTCCATTCTATTACATCTATTTTTTCACCATTTAATTCATTAATTATATTTTGAATTCTTACTCCTTTTTGTCCTACACAAGAACCAACTGGATCTATATTTTCGTTTGGTGAATATACAGCAACTTTACTTCTGCTACCTGCATCCCTAGATACAGCTTTTATTTCTATTACACCTTCATAAATTTCTGGTATCTCAAATTCGAATAATTTCTTAACAAATTCTGGACATGCTCTTGAAATTATAACTTGTGGAACTCCTTTTGCTCCTTTTTCTACATCTAGGATATATCCTTTTATTTTATCATTTACATGATATTTTTCTGTTGGTATTTGTTCTTTAGCTGGCATAACTCCTTCTACTTTACCTAAATCCATAACTACGATATTTTGATCTGCCTTTTGGATTATTCCAGAAACAATTTCACCTTTTCTTTCGCTATATTCACTATATATAATTTCTCTTTCTGCTTCTCTTAACTTTTGAATGATTACTTGTTTGGCAGTTTGTGCTGCAATTCTTCCAAAGTTCTTTGGAACTAATTCTACATCTACTGTTCCATCAATTTGTGCTTCTTTATCTATCTTTCTTGCTTCCTCTAATGATATTTGTAAAATTGGATTTTCTGCATGTTCTACAACTTCTTTTACAGAATATAAGTGTGATGCACCTGTTTCTCTGTCTACTACTACTTTAACATTTTCTTGTGAATTATAATTTCTTTTATAAGCTGTTAATAATGCTGATTCTATAGAATCTAATAAATAATCTTTTTTTATTCCTTTTTCCTTTTCTAATTCTTGTATTGCAACTATTAATTGTTTATTGTCTATTCCTTCCTCTCTCATTACTTACACTCCTTTTACCAATTATATTTTATTTTTATTAATGAAATATCTTTTCTAGGTATTTCTTGTTCATCTATATTTATTGTCTCTTCATTAAATCCGTTTAAAATTCCTGTTATTAATTTTTCACCATTAAATGGCTTAAATAGTTTTATCTCTACTTCTTGCCCTATATTTTCTTCTAATTGCCAATCTTTTCTTAATACTCTTTCTATCCCAGGTGATGATACTTCTAAAAAGTATTGATCTTTAATATAATCTTTTTCATCTAAAATCTCTGTAATAGCATTATTCACTTTTTCGCAATCTTCTAAACTTATGCCATTTTCACTATCTATAAAAATCCTTAAATAATAGTCTTTTGCTTCTTTTTCGTAAATGACATCATAAAGTTTATATCCCAATTTTGTTACTATTGGATTTATTAATTCTTCTACATTTTTTTCTATCTTAGACAAGATTTTACCTCCCTTTACACTCATAAGGAGTGGGATTTGTTCCCACTCCTTATGTAATGTATTTTGCTATATTGGTATTATATAACATATATTTCCAAAAATCAAGGTTTACAGCGATATTTTTTCGGAATCCATATTTAGTAAATCGCATAAATAATACCCCATATTTCCATATGGGGGTGTCGGAATTATTTTGTTCGTAAAACTCTCCAGAATCTTCTATTTTCGTCATAAAATCCGAACTCATTAGCATCAATTGCCAATGTGGTCATCGGGTAGTACATCATTGCAGGATTTTCCTGCTTTCCTGCTACTGAACCCGCAGAGTAGCCAATCATTCGTATTGGAACATTTTTGTGATTCCAAAAGTGTGCTACCACTTCTGAAAAGGAATAAATACTCGTTAAACCACTCATTGCTATTTCACCATTTGCCTTTTCCGCAAATAACATATCCATGATATCATAATAATATGGTAACTTAGCTTCTTCTTTAAATTGGAGATTGTATTCATCCCCAATTGAGGAAAATAGTCCTCCATCAAATTCTCCAGATTTGATGTTCCATGTATTGTTGTTTTCTTGATACAATACTTCTAGTTTTCTATAGTCTTTTTCCCTCACTTTTAATAATGACGCCCGGGTTCCATCTGCGAATAAAATCGCATTTCTTAATGTTTTTACTTCGTTCATAATAACTCCTTCCACTGCTTACCTTACAGGGGCAAGGCTTACGATTGTAATATAAGAAACTTTGTTCAATAATTATTAAACCATTTTTTACATAATATGTCAAATTATTTTCTCAAGGACTTTAGTAACAACCCCGAATTCCTAAATCTCTATCTCTTTGTTAAGCCATGTTGAATATATATATACTTTATCTACATTTCTATTTAAAGCTTCTTCCAAGGCTTTTTTATAAATTTCTAATTGTATATTATATTTGTCTTTTAAACTTTGTTCATTATTATTTTCTACATAATCTGTTTTATAATCTACTAATACTAGTTCATCATTCTTAGTTATATAATATAAATCTATAATACCTTGTACTAATATTTCATCTTCTGCATTATTTTTATATATTTCATTTGCTTTTAAATTTAGATAAAATGCTTTTTCCTGTTCTACTACTTTTGCTGTTTGCATTTCTTTCCATATATTTGATTTTAGAAAAGCTAATATTTTATTATAATTCACACTTTCAGCTTCTTTTGGTAAAATTATTTCTTTGTTTACTAGGTTGCTAAGCATATTTTTTAATTTTTCTAAATTGTACTCTTCTTTATAATTTAATTTTTGCAAACATAAGTGCATTATTGTACCTTTTTCCGCTGGTGTTAGATCTGTTTTTCCTATTAGGAAATTTGGCTTTTTCAATGTTATCCCAATCTTTTCCTCAGTTCTATCCTTTGATAGTTCTTTAATTTTTGAAACAGAAAGTTCGCTTGGCATTTCTGTCGAATCTTTATATTTATATTCCCATTCCAAAATATTCTTTATTTTTTCTATATTTTCTTTTGATGTTTTTTTACTTTTTATATCTTTTAATACATCTTTTCTTTCTTCTTCTTTTTCAGTACTTGCATTTAATATTTCTGCTTTACTTACTATATTAAATTCAAATAAATCCGAATTTTTTATCTTATTTTTTAAATAAACTAGTTCTATCCAATCCAAATATGATTTATAGCTTTCTAGTATTTTAGGATTTATTTTTGAATTATCTTCACTTTCATAAATTTGTAGTTCTTTCTCTTTGCTATCGATAGATTTTTGTAAGTCTTTTTCTATTCCTGTGATAATCAATTTTTCCTTAGCCCTTGTTAAAGCAACATATAAAACTCTCATTTCTTCAGAAATGCTTTCTCTTTTGCTTATCATCTTGATGGCTTCTTTGGCAATTGTTGGATATTCTATTTTCAATTCGCTGTTTTCATAATTTGGTCCAAATCCAATTTCTTGATGTATTAATATTTTTTCTCTTAAATCTTTTAAATTAAAGTTTTTTCCTGTACTACTTAAAAATACTACAGGGAATTCTAAACCTTTACTTTTATGAATACTCATAATTCTAATTACGTTTTCGTTCTCGCCAATTATTTTAGCTGCACCTAAATCATTGTTACGAAGCTTTAACTTATCTATAAAGTTTATAAAATTAAATACACCTTTAAATGATGCACTCTCATACTGCTTCGCTCTTTCAAAAAGCATTTTTAAATTTGCTTGTCTTAACTTTCCATTCTGCATTAGTCCAACATAATTGTAATAACCGGTATCCATATAAATTTTCCAAATCAACTCATCTAATGCTAAAAACTCACTTTCTTCTCTCCAGTTATTTATAAGTTCCAAGAAAGAATTAATTTTGTTACGCAATTCTTCATTTACTTGAATTCTTGATTTCACAACACTTTCATAAAAGTTTTCATATTTATCTGCTAATCTAATTTCTATTAAATCATTATCTGTAAATCCTCCAATCATTGATCTCATGACTGTAACTAATGGTATGTCTTGCATTGGATTATCTATTATTTTTAAGCATGACATAATTATTTGAATTTCTACTGAGTTTAAATATTCTGTAGATGTCTCACTATATACTGGCATACCTAAATCTGAAATTTCTTTTTCATATATTGGTGATAATTCTGTTGTTGATCTTAACAACACAACTATATCTTTATACGTAACTTTTCTATAACCTTCTTTTTTATCTAGCACATAATAATTACTATTTATAAGCTCATTAATCTTTTGTGCTACATATCTTGCTTCTAGAATAGAGTTTTCGATTCTTTCTGTTTTTACATTATCTTCTTCATCTTCTTGTATGTCTTTTGTAGTGTCTTCCAAATTAATTATATTTATTTCCGTTTTTCCTGCAAAATCTATATTTTCCAATTGAGGCTCTTCATAATTTGCTCCTAAATTTAAATATTCATCCTCATTATAATCAACGTCTCCTAAATCTTTGCTCATAATTTCTTGGAAGATAATGTTAGTTGTATCTAGTATGTTTTTTCTACTCCTAAAATTTTTAAATAATTGTATTTTTAAATCATCAGCTTCTGACTTTTCTTTTTTTAATTTATATGTTTTGTATTTATTTAAAAATAGTTCTGGCATTGCTTGCCTAAATTTATATATACTTTGTTTTACATCTCCTACCATAAATATGTTGTTGCCTTTAGAGATTGAAGTTAATATGTATTCTTGAACCATATTACTATCTTGATATTCGTCAATTGCAATTTCTTCGAACTTATCTTGATATTTTTTTGCAATCTCTGAAGGTACATATTTTCCATCTTCGTCCTTAATCAATATTTTTAAGGCTAAGTGTTCTATGTCATTAAAATCTATTATATTTCTTTCTAGTTTTGCCTTTTTATAATTCTCATTAAATTTTAAAATTATTGCTTGTAGTAGATTTAGGACTTCGTACATATCTTTCAAATCTGCTAATACCTCAGCTGAAGTATATATAAAAATGCTATCTTTTAATTTCTTAAATTTTGCATTTATCATATCTCTTTTTTCTTTTACAAGTACAGGTGTTTCTGAATTTATTTTTTTACTACTTGGCCACCTAACAAAAGAAAAATTCTTTGCAAGTTCATATGATTTATCCCATGAATTTAAGTTTGCTAATAGACTTTCTAAGTTTTCTATGTCTAGTCTTATTGCTTGCGAAAATTTTTCTAATTCATTTTCTCCATCTAATTCTTTTTTTATTTTCTTTAAGCCTAATATGTTTTCTTCTATACATTCTTTATAATTATCTAAGATGATTTTACCCCATACTGTATTTGCAAAATCAGTATTTTCGATATCTATATCAAATAATTTTACTTTTTCAGCTAGCCATTTTTCTGGGAATGGTGCACTTTGAATAAAATTATATATGCTTTTTACTATATCTTTTAGAGGATCATCATTTTTATAACTTGTATAGATTTCTAAAAGTTTTAAAAAGCCTTCATCTTCTTTTAAATATAAGTCTTCGAAAAGTTCATCTAATACCTCTTCTTTTAAAAGTTCTATTTCCGCTGTATCACCAATTCTAAAGTTTGGTGAAATATTTATTTCGTAAAAATTATTTCGTATTACATCTAAACAAAAAGAATGTATTGTACAAATATTTGATTTATTTAAAAGCGTAATTTGCTTTTGTAAACGTAAATTAGTTGGCTCTTCTTCTATCTTCTTATAAATCGCATTTAATATTCTTTCTCTCATTTCACTTGCAGCAGCATTTGTAAAAGTTACAACTAATAATTTATCTATATCAATTTCTTCTGCAATTATTTTATTAATTATTCGCTCCACTAAAACAGCAGTCTTACCACTACCTGCTGCTGCAGCAACTAATATATTAGAACCTTTTTCATGTATAGCTTGACTTTGCTCTTCTGTCCATTTAACTTCGCTCATTTTATCTCCTTCTGGATTTAGAAACATCGGGATTTGGGGACGTTCCTTTTTTCCCTATATTAATTCTTCTAATTTTTCTATATCGTTTTTGTAAAATTCAAGTGCATTTTCATATGTTCTGCTATCTTCTAAGTCTATTCCTACTGTTTTTAAAATATCTAATGATTTTTTACTTCCTCCCATTTTTAGCATATTAATATATTTTTCTACTAAACCTTCTTCTCCTGCTAAAATTCTGCTTGCTATATCTATTGCACAAGATATTCCTGTTGCATATTTATATACATAAAAACAGCTAAAGAAATGATGTATTCTAGTCCAATTGTATTTGTTATATTCGTCTATAATTAGGTCTTCACCATAATACTTTTTGCATAAGTCTACATATATATTTCCTAGTTTTTCTGCATTTAATATTTTTTCATTTTCTATTCTTGAATGTACTTCTTGTTCAAATTCTGCAAACATAGCTTGTGTAAATAAAGTACTTTTTACTGTTTCTATTCTGTCATATAATAGTGCTATTTTTTCTTGTTTATCTGTTGAATTCTCTAGTCTATATTGTGCAAGTAAAATTTCATTTACTGTTGAGGCTATCTCTGCTAATAAAAGAGTATAGCTATGTTCTAACACATTTTGATTTTTGTCAGAATAATATGAATGCATTGCATGTCCAAACTCATGGGCAATTGATGATACATCAAAATTTGTTCCAGTATAATTTAAAAGTACATATGGGTGAACTCCGTATACTGGCATATTATAAGCTCCTCCTCTTTTATTTTGAGATTGGAATGCATCCATCCAATTTGAATTAAACGCTTCTTTTAATTTGTTTACATATTCTGTTCCTAGTGGTGCTAATGCTTTTAACACTAGTTCCTCTGCATCTTCTATATCCATTGTAGTATCTGTTTGATTAAATGGATTTATACTCATGTCATACATATGAATATCTGGTAAATTTAAAAGTTTCTTTTTTAATGATGTATATTCATGATTGATTCCTATATGTTCATTAACTGTTTTTAATAAAGTTTCATATACTTTTACTGTTGCCTCGTCATCTATTACTGCTTTTTCTAATGAGCTTTTATAATTTCTTAATTTAGCGATCTTTGTATCCTGTTTTACTGTATTTAGATATAGTTCTGTTATTGTATTTATATATTTACCATATTCTGATACTAATGTTATAGCTCCTTTTCTTCTTACTTCTCTATCTTTATTTTCTAATAATTTAGAATATTCAGCTTCATTTACTTCTAGTTCATTTCCGTCTGAATCTTTAATAGATGGAAATTTAATTTCTGCATTTGTTAATACACTATATGCATTTTCACATCCATTAAATGTATCAGAAAATTTAGATAACACTTCTTCAATTTCTTTACTTAATATATGTTTTTTGTTTTCTAAAATTTCATTTATTCTTCTTGAATATCTTTGTAAGCTTTTATCTTCTTTCATGTATTTCTCTAATGTATTTGTGTCCATATCTGTAAGCTCTGGTACCATAAATGCTGTCTTTTCATCAATTTTGTTGTCTAATTCTTCTGCTTCTTTAAATAGCTCTATTGCTTCTTGATCTGTCATATTTTTATGATATTGTAACATTCCGTATGCATATATTTTACAATTCATTTCTACTATTTCTTCATATATTTTATAGCATTTATATATATTTTCTGATAAATCTTTTAATTTTCCTTTATATTGAACGATTTCTTCTAGTTTTTCTTTTACCTTTTTAATATCTTCTTTATAATCTTCCTTTGTTTTATAAATATCTGTATATTTCCATTCGTATTTGTTTTCCATAATACCCTCCTTTGTTTGGATTATTATATCAATATGTATTTTTAAAATCAATGCACTTCAATCTAAAACAAGAAAGAAGCCTATAGCATTTTGCTATAAGGCCCCTTGCTTACATATTACCAGCGAACTGGTGGAAGATTTACTAGTTACAATTAGTATACTCTTTTTTCGAGTGACAGCTTTCTTGTATTTATCAGCCACATTTGCATCCTGCCTCACTAACTTACTTTAGCAAACTATTTTTATACTCTGCATGCGTTTTAACCACATGTTCAGCCATCTTAACATCCATAAATTCTACTTCACATGGGAAGTCATGATATTTCATTCTAATGTGTAGTGCTCTATAATTTCTATCTTCTGGATGACCATCTTGTAAATAATTTTTTATTTCTACTATTTTAAAGTTCGGATTATTTACTATATAATCTTTTAGCTGTTTGTGATTATTTAAATCATGAAAAATATATCTTATTCCAATAAGATCATATACATTATATATATCATTTTCCACTTTTTTCATCTTATTTATAATACTTTCACTTGATTTTACTCTATACTGTACAGAATCTAAATCAAAAAAATACTCAAAATCAATACCTGTATTTATAAGTTGCATAATCTCTAAAACTTTTTTATTTGCTTCTTTTCTTATTTCATTAAATTCCATATTTATCTCCTTATTTATTGTGCTCCCCTTGCATTCAAATTAACTTCTCTGGACCTATTGGCTATATCCCTATCTACATTTGCGATATCTTCTATTCCTATATTTTCATTTTGTAATGCATTCCTTACTAATTTTTTCATTGTCAGTATATTACTTTCTTCAACTCTAGGAATTGGTTTTAAATCTTTTCTTAACTCTTTAAATCTCTCTTGCATTCTAGCATACCCTTGTGATGTAAGTCCATTTACAAAAGAATCGTGCTGATACCTTTTTGCCAAATGATTTTGTCCAAAATCATATATTGGATATTTATCCTTAAATTCTTCAAAGTCATGAGATTTACTAGCTGTCTCCATAAATGTATCCATTGCCTTTGCAAAAGAACCTCCATTTTCCAAAATCCAGTTTTCTACACCAACTCCTCCAAAGCCTCCATATTCTGTTGCTCCGGGACTACTGGCTTTTTTATATAGTCCTTCTTCTTTTAAAACTTTTTTTGCCAAAACTATATTAGAAATAGCATATTGATAACCTTCTGGATTGTCTCTTTTTAACCCGTCAAGTCTATCTCGTACACACATATCTGTAGAATATGTAACTTTACCGTCTTTTTGCATAAAAGTTATATCTATATCAAGAGGCTTCTCTGCACCTTCAATAGCTACTTTTTTATATCTAAATTGACCATTTGGCTCTTCAACTTTTGAATCCTGTTCAGAACTTGGTTTGGCTAGAACCTCTCTTAACGCACTTTTTAATTGTTCCATTTTTTTCGGATCTTCTAAAATCACTTTATCTACTTTTAAAGTGAAATCAAAATCTCCATCTCCTGGTAAATTTGTTCCACGCCCAGTTGAGCCGGTATCTATAAGTTCTACAAATCCGTTTTGTAGATTTCCTGTCACATGTTCTTCCACTTCAAGTCCCATTTTCTCAGTTAATGCTTTTTCTACAAGTCCTTTTATAGCATTTCTATTTTTAGTAGCTTCCACCTCGCTAATTGATACATTTGAATCTGCAGAAGTAAACAATTGCTCTTTTTCTTTTTTTGCCTCTGCTACATAAGCTGTTTCGTCAATCATGAATTTTCCAGTGTTATAATATGACAACCCTTGCATTTGAGCTCTTATTTCATCATACTGTTTTGGACTAAATAAAAGTTCTTCTGTAGTTCTATTAACAACCGGTATATATGTTCCATTCATAGCAAGTTCATATCCAATTCTTTTATCCCATTGTCCTACAATAATATAATCTATGTCTGTACTTCCAATTCCAGTTCTTATACCATAATGTTCTTCTCCAACTGCATTACTTGCAAATACTTCTAATCTTTTATTTGCATAACTATTATTTACCCTATTTTGGATTCTTGAGCGTATCTGCTCAGGATTATTCCTTTTATCTATACTATCTATAGACATTCTTTCGCTTTCTATATTTGTACTTTGATTTGTTCTAGTGAATTCCATTTTCTCCTGAGAATTCTTTAGCACTACAAAAAAATTTCCATAAACAGAAGATACAGTATTTTCTATAATTTCATCTAAATTTGTTCCTTTATTTTCTGGTAGAATAAGCGAAAAATCTGTATCTAAAGGTGTTGCATCAGAATGAGAATCTACGCCAAGAAATTCTCCTGCTCGTACACCTTCTTCAAATAAATCTCGAAGAATTCCTGTTGCTCCTTTTACCCCTTTAACTAAATCTCCTTCTTGTAGATTTACTTTTCCTTTTGCAAGTTCTCTGTGTCTTTTGTTTGATTCTTCTAGCCTATTATCCATATATTCTCTAATTTGTGATATTGTTGTAATACCTCCAAATAGTTCTTGATATGGTCCTATAATGCTTTGCAGTGCTAAATCCGGCAATTTATTTGTAAGACCTTCTCTTGCATATCTATTTCCCAATGCTATTGCATCTTTTTGAATATCACCACTTAAATTTATTACCATACCTTTTTCTTTGTCTTGATTATATGCGCCAGATTCTTCGTACAAAGAATGAATAGTTTTTATATATGTTTGAAGTTCCTGCTTTTCATTTTCTTTAAGACCAGTTATTGTTCTACCATTTTTTACAAACTTAACATATACTTCATTTCCTTTTTCCAACCTATCTACAAATTTTCTTAAAGATTTATTATTAGAATCCATAGATATTTTCATTAAATCTGAAAAAATAATTCTTTTACTTAATTCTGCATTTTTTGTGCTCGAAAGTACTGGTGACATATCTATTTTTTGTCCAGAAGAGATTTGGTTTAATAGATTACCATTATCTTTATCGACTACCAACTCAAAATATTTGTACATCCTCATAAAAGTTGGTAAATTATCTTGTGAAAATATATGTTCAACTTTTTCTATTGTTTCTATAGCTTCTTTTTTATCTAAATTAGCTACAACTGAAATTAATTGCGGAGCGTAATTTGCTATCATCTCCGAATTACTATTGAATATTCTATTAATTGTCTCTTTTCCTAATTTTGGAAGGTTATCTATTATTACATTTAAATTATCCACATTTAATCTTGATTGCTTTTCTAATTCAAATAGAACCATAGCAAATGATTTATCATATTTTGTATCAAATTCTTTTCTTCCTTCTGTAGATACATTATATTTCTCTCTTAATGCACTTAAAAATTTTGGAATATTATTACCAATATATTGCTCTGCTTGCTCCTTTGATAAGTTAAGAAAAATATCAATATATCCAGTTCCTCTGATTGTATGTGCAAGCTCTGGAATGTTTTTTTCCACATAATCTAGAATAGTATCAAAAGTATTATATTTAATTTCAGTATCTGTATTTTTCCATAATGTATATATTTTGTATGTGTCTACTCCTAATTTTTTCTGTTTTTGTATAAATGGTATTAAATATTTTTCTTGATTTTCTTTTCCTATGTTTCTCCAAAAAATATCAATATAATTTCTTATATTTGATTTCTCATTCTCGTATAGTCTAAATATTTTATCTAAACATTCTTGTGGCATATTCATTGGTGAATATTGTAAAATTTGAGAAAATGTAAAAGAATCTTTAACATTTCCATCAGGCATAATTATATCTAAAACTTTTAGCATCTTTTTTTCTTTTACTTCTTCTTTAGAAACTTGCCATAATCGAATTAATTCGTTATCCTTTTTTATTTGACCTACTAACTCATCAAAATGATTCATTTGAAATTCACTATTGCAATAATTAAAAACATCTTCCAAATATCTGTTCATATCTATTTTGCCATTTGCATTCCTACAATAATCTGTAAGCCATTCTCTATTTTCCTCTAAAATCCTAGTTGTAGTATATGGCAATATCAAAGATAAACTTACCATAAAACTATCTTTAAAAGCTTCGAAGTATTCGGGATGCTTATCCTTAAGTTCTGGTATTAAAATTCTCCATGCACTATAATTCGGATATCTTAATTCTGCAGTATAATCTACCTTAAACATTTTATCAAAAACCCATTCATTTTTCCTTTGCAATTCAGGATCTACTAATAACTCATACAGTTCATTTATACTATAAGGATTAGTATCATCTTTATATCCTTCTATAACAGTTTCATACTGTTCTTCATCTAATGCTTCCTTAGGTGGACAAACCTTTATTGAATCATCAAACTTTATTGAATCATCAAAAGTGCCTTTTTTAAGAATCTCACGATATGCTCCGCTTTTAAAAGAGATTAATTCACATCCTTTAATGCTACCTGTTATATATACATCCCACTGGAATTGCTTTAAATCCAATTTGGCTCCAGTATTCTCAAAATTCACTTTGCGTATCCATTTTAAATCATTATACATATATGAAGGAATCTGACTTAAATCATAGGTACTAAGATTACTTGCTACTTTATCTTGCTCTAAGGATACTTCTTTTTTTAGTAAGTTATAAGCTTCAAAATCCGCCTCACCTACTTCTTTTACATCACTATTTAAATATTGTTCTTTAATTTTTCTAAATGTTTCTTGATAGTGTGTAGGTATTCTCGTAATAAATGCTTCCTCAGAAATATTTCTAAGATCTACACTATATTCCTCATTTATTTCTTCTAAAAACTGCTCAGTTTCCTCTGGTTGATTTCCAAATTCTGTGTTTATAGTTTCAAAACTAATTCCAGCATCTCGGGCTAAAATTGATATATATATTGATGATAATTCATATATTCTTTCACTTAAACTTTCTTTTATTTTTTCAAACTCTGCTGGAGTAAGAACTCTTTTATTATTTGCCATCATTTGTTCCCCTTTATTTCTTAATTTAATTAGTTTTCTACATTAATCCTTTGTACCTGTTTTGGTGTAAATAATTTAACATAGTAAGGTTGTATATCTGGGAATACCTCTTTTACAAGCACAATATCTCCATTAATATCTGTAACTTTTAAATTTGGAAATGTCTTAAGCATTTTTTCATCACTTAAATATTTTTCCATAAATTCTTTTACTCCAGGTTTATTTTGTATTTCTTCGTAATCTAACAAATATTGTTCTCCATTTTGCATTTTAATTAAACCACTATGTTCAATTCTTGCATAAAACATTCTTAAAGCCATTCCAGTATATACACAATCAATAGCCATAAAAATTATTGTTATTATAGTAATTGTTTTTAATGCTTTTATATTAATTTTTTCTTTTAACCAAATTAATAATTTATCTACTTTTTTATTAATATATGTCATTAAAAAGATTGCAAGGATTCCCCAGAATATAGAAAAATATACACATATTCTACCATTTATATTAAGTGGCATATTCGAATAATCCCACCACTTTACATGTAACATCATTTCTCCAAATAAACTTACTAAATATTCAACTACAGATCCAATTAAAAAACCACCAAAAAACAATGAAAAATTGTTTTTATTAAAATATTGTAGAAGCCCAATCATTATTACTGCTCCTAACCCATATATAGCACAAAATGGTCCATATAAAAAGCTCTGTCTACTTTCTATAACACCTTTGGTAACTAATCCAAATAATGTTTCGATTAAATATCCTAAAATACTATAAATTATAAAATAAGCTAAAACTCTCCAAATGCTCATTCCTAAAATCGTAAATTTCTTCTTTGCTTTTTCCTTTTTATTTTTCATTAATTCCTCCATTAACTATTACTTTAATTATATATAAATACAACTTTTCTTTGGGTAAAATCCTCTTTTCTTATATAATTATTTTAAGGAACGTCCCCAAATCCTTTTTACCTATCTTAATAATAAATTTGCTAAATTGCAATATTTTTTTTATTTTTTGTTAGTATTGTTATAATTAGGATTCACCAATTCTTGCAATCTACATTTTATGTATAAACTTAGCAATAGATTCACTTTCTGTTTTAGCATTAGGTGTTGACCTTGCCAAAAAAATATAATTAAAGAAATTTAAATTTAACTATTCTTTAACAAAAAAATCCAACTTAATCAGTTGGATTCTTTTGTTGTTCAAATTCTTTTATTTTTTCATATATATCATAAAAACTATATACTCTAATTATATTCTTGCCTTCGCAATCTTTATTATATCTTGTATCAAAACACATAATTGGCAAAAATTCTGCAAGTTGTTTTATGTTGTGTGGACTATCCTCTATCATTATATCTATGTTATTTTCTCTACAATTTTCTAATTTATTAACTGTAGAAAAAATTAATTCATCATAATACAATTCATTTTTTTTAAACCAATTTCTCACCATGTCATGCATCTTACTTTGTGCTTTTATATCTTCAAACTCACTTGCCCTAGCTGTAATAATATATATTTTATGTCCCTCTTTTTTAAATTTATCTAGTACTTCTTTTGCAAAAGGTCTAGGCTTTTCTTCTAAAGCATATTGTGAGTTGTATTTTTGCCAAAATTCCATGTCTGTTTGTCTATCCCAACTAAAAATTTCTATACTCTCATATCCTTTAGAATTTACAATCTTTCCCTTTCCTATTTCAGAAGCATATTTTGTTCCATAGCTCATACAAAATTCATTAAAATTAGTTAATACACCATCAAGGTCAATTCCTATATTCATTTTTTCCTCCTTAGTTTACTAACTTACTTTGTCAAATAATTTATCTTGATTATTACACATGTATCTATTTACAAAATAAGTAATTATAATATGTAGAACCACTAAAATTACAGCTGTTATTAAATAATTCGTAAAGCTTAATGGTATAGACACTATAAATATTATTCCAATTTCTATTAAATTTAATACAAAAGGCCATAATAAATTCATATTTTGTTTTACTACTGCGTATTCTGTTGACCATTCTAGCTTTGGTTTTCTTAAATCTACTAATTCCATTAATAAAGTTTGTAAAATTAATAAAATTAAATTTAGTATTAATGCTGTTAATAAAAATACTAGTGATGGTTTTGCTACTACATAAATAAATATTAAAACAATTAGTGATGTTATAGTTCCAAAAACCACATTTGGTATCCCTTTATAAATTAATTGTTTATAATATGGCACTGGTATATATTTCATAAATATTGCATTTTGTCCATCTCTTGATATAGCAGTTGGAGCAATATATAGCATACTTGTTAAAAATTCTGTAATTGCAAGAATCGCTGCCAATCCAATTGGCGTCTCTATAAAACCACCTAATACTTTTTGAAATTCATTTATTGATTCTTGCGAATTATTACTATTTATACTTACAATAAATATTCCTAAAAATACTACTGGCATTAATACAGATGGTAATACACATTGCACAAAAAATATTGGATTTTTAAATAGCATTTTAAATTCTTTAGCTACATATGATTTTCCTACTGATTTTATTTTTATATCTTTACCTGTAATATTTTTCCCTTTCTTTGCTCCAGAAGATAAATTACCTACTGCCCCTCTAAAGTAAAGTTTATTTCCTATTAATATAAATACAATATAACATATTGCTGTAATTCCTAATAATTTTAAAAATTCAATAAAACTTGCATTTACTATTGCATTAATTCCTGGTTTTATAATAGGTAAACTATCACTAACCATTTCTACCATACTATTAGCTTGTGTTAATGCATTTAATAAATCTGCTTCGCTTAATTCTGATGTTCCAGAAAAAGCAAATGAAAGTATAAGTGCTAATGCAATTCCTAATAGTGGTGCTATAAGTTTAAATCTATCTTTATTTTTTACACCTTTTGAAAAACTCATTATTACCATTATTATAAAAGTTGCAATAAGTATTGGAATTATTGGAAATATTATCAATACCAATAATGAAACTATATAGAACATTGCCCCTGCTGATGTAAGAATTCCATAAACAATTATCGGTGCTACCGCAAATATTAATTCCATTACATATTCTGTTACTAATATTACATTTAATTTTGAAATTAATATTTCTCTAGGCTTTAATGGTAATGGCAAAATGTAATCCAAATCTTTTGAAAAATAGAATACATTTGTTGCTGATATAATTGATTGTATTATTGTAAGTAGCGCTAACCCTAATAAAAATATTCCAATAAACATTGCTTCTTGATGCACTTGCTGTAGTGTTGTAATTAACCCATATGATAGGAATCCAAATATTCCCATTAAATATACTAGCAAAATCCCATAAAGTATTATTTTTCCTACTTTACTTGTTTTTTTATTATTTTCGCTATATTTTTGGAAGGAATTTTTAAGGAGAACTTTTGTAAGTGAAATAATCTTATTCATCTTGTGTAATCTCCAAGAATAATTCTTCTAATGTTCCATTGTCTTTTAGTTTTGTCTTCATCTCTTCAAATGTTCCCACAAAAATTAATTTCCCCTTATTTATAATTCCTACTCTGTCACATAATTTTTCTGCAACTTCTAAAACATGTGTAGAAAAGAAAACACAATTACCTTCCTTTGCGTGTTTCCTCATCATTTCTTTTAAATCATAAGATGCCTTTGGATCCAACCCCGTCATTGGCTCATCTAATATCCAGTTTTTTGGATTATTTAAAAGAGCTCCACATAGTATTATTTTTTGACGCATTCCGTGTGAATACCCTTGCATCTCTTCATTTAAATTATCATATATCTCAAATTTCTTTGTTAATTCTTCTATTCTTTGTCTTCTTATTTCTTTTGGAACCTCATAAATATCTCCCATAAAATTTAAGTATTCTATTCCCTTAAGTTTTAAGAATATATCTGGTGTGTCTGGTACAAATCCTATAGTTTTCTTAGCAGAAATACTATCCTTCTTTATATCTTTATCATCTACCAATATTTTTCCCTCATCAGCATTTAATATGCCTGTAATCATCTTGATAGTTGTTGTTTTTCCTGCGCCATTTGGTCCTAAAAAGCCAAAAATTTCTCCATCTTTTATTTCTAAGTTTAGGGAATCTACAGATTTTTTTCCTTTTACATATGACTTAGAAATATTTTCTAATTTAATCATGGTTATCCCCCTTTTATTATATTTTTCATGATTGTACATTTTTTTTATTCTATTAGCAATACTATTTATAAATTATTAAGATATAATATATTAAAATTCTCTTAATATCTTTACAGCAGAGCCATTTTGCTATATACTATATTGGCAGACAAATTATTAGGAGGTCTCTTACAAATGAAAAATAAAGTAGTTATAATAGGTACTGGTAACGTTGGGGTTAGTTATGCCTATTCACTTTTAAGTTCTAATATAAATATACATGAAATTGTATTAATAGACATTAATATGCAAAAAGCTGAAGGAGAATCATTAGATTTACTAAATTGTATTCCACTTACTAACACTTCTTCTAAAATCAAGTTTGGAACATATGAAGAATGTAATGATGCATCAATTATATGTATAACAGCTGGTGTTAGTCAAAGAGCAAATATTGCATCTAGAATGGAAGATTTGCATAATGCAAGTAATATTTTTAAAGAAATTGTAAAAAGTATTGCAGCTACAAAGTTTAATGGAATTATACTTGTCGCAGGTAACCCATTAGATGTTATGACATATCTTACTTGGAAATATTCAGGACTAAATTCAAATAAAATTATTGGTTCTGGAACATCATTAGATTCTGCAAGACTTCAAAATATTATTGCAAATAAACTTGAAGTTTCACCAAAAAGTGTACACGCTTATGTAATTGGAGAACACGGAAATAGTCAATTCGTTCCTTGGAGCAATGCAGAAATTGGTTTAGAACCAATTTCTAATTATTTATCACACGAAGATATGATAAATATAGAAGATGAAACGAGAAACTTTGGCTTTAAAATTGCTCAGAAGAAAAATTACACTTGTTTTGGAATAGCTTCTGCTTTAACAAGAATAACTAGTGCAATTATAGCAGATGAAAAAGCAATCATATGTGTTTCTTCTTATGATCCTGTTCAAAAAATATTTATTAGTACCCCTTCTGTTATTGGAATAAATGGCGTCGAAAAAACTGGAATTATGGCTTTAAACCAAGAAGAAATTCATAAATTCGAAAATTCTGCTAATATTATACGAAATGCTATTAATGAAATTTAAATATACTACCTCCTACATTTGTAATAGGAGGTTTTTTTATGGAAGCGTCAAAAGCTTTAATTATAAAAAAGAAATTAACAGATATACAATATATAATATTATACTTTTTCCTTTACTCATTTATTGGATGGTTAATGGAAACATTTTATTCATTACTTGTATTAGGGCATTTCACAAACCGTGGATTTTTAGTTGGTCCTATTTGTCCTATTTATGGTTTTGGAGCAATTTTAATGATTTTATTTATTAGCAAATATAAGAAGAACTCTATTAAATTATTTTTAGCTTCGGCTTTTATTTTCTCCGCATTTGAATATGTAGTAGGTTTTGCATTAGAGGCAATTTTTGCTGCCAAATGGTGGGATTATACATATGACTTTTTTAATTTGAATGGTAGAATTAGTATTTTATATACAATAGCATGGGGATTTATCGGATTATTATTTATTAATCATATTCATCCATTTTTCTCTAAAAAAATAGAAAAATCCTTAACTGCTATTCCAGCCTATATTTTAAAAGTCCTTATATATTTAATGCCAATAATTTTAATTATTGATACTATTTTTTCTAGTTTAAAATATCTAGGTATATTATAATGTCGAATTTTGAAGGTATAGGTCGAACGATTTATACCCTTTTTTATTGCTCTTTTTAGTAAAATTTGGTATAATATTTTTCGCGCGCAAATATTCTTTATTTTAGAGGTGATATCATTGTCTCAAAAGACAAACTCATTAGAATGCAACGAAAATAGCGAGGTTCTTGCTGTTCCAGCGCAAAGAATTGGACTTGCTCAATTTATTTTAAGTTCAGAAAACAAGACAGCTTTAGATGATAGAAATAATCTAGTAAGATTATATGATACATATAAAAATGATTATCTTAAATACTATATACAAAATTTAGAAGCAGAAAATGCGAGTTTACAAGCTGCTTTTAAAAATGTAGATTTTTATATTATGTCTAGGGTAAAATCTAAACATAACTATATAGAAAAATTAGATAAAAAAGGAGAAGCTTTAGATATATTTGGAGACAAAATAATTATCTTAGCTGTAGATGGTAAAACAGATGAAGATTTATTAATTCAAAAAGCTTACGAAATAGGAAATTTTTTAGTTACACATGATCCAAATATAACTGAACTTTCTAGGAAAAGAAAAGATTATATAGCAGAACCTAAAAAAAATGGTTATTCATCATTACATACAACTCGTATTGTTCATGTTCCAGATAAAGATATTAAATTTTATCGTGAAACACAAATAAAAACATTTAGAATGAGAGAAACCGAAAAAAACGGCACAGCTGGTCATTCTTCTGTATATAAAAACAATAGGGACTTATTTTTAGAAAAAATAGAAAGCATAAATTCTGCTACATATTTTTTACCACAATATATGCATTTTGAATTTGACAAAAAATCTAGAAAAGATATTTTAGTTTTAGATAGCTTTGAGGCCAATTTCAAATATTATTTTGGTATAAACTTTGATGAATTTATGAAAATGAGGGCTATACAATTAAGATAACCAAAAAGACGTGATTTTAATTTTTAATCACGTCTTTTTTCTTCTAACACTATATTTTTAAAATCTACTTATTGCAAGTCCATCTCCAACTTCTAATATTTCTGTTGTACAATTTTCATCCTCTGTTACTTCTTTTATATATTCACGTAGATTTCTTACAGCGGTTCTTTGTTTATGTTTGTTATAATCACTCATAACATAGCCTTTATATAAAATATTGTCGGCAAAAATAATTCCATTTTTGTTTAACATTCTTTTAGCTTGTTCTAAAAAGAATGGATATTTTCCCTTTGCAGCATCTATAAATACAACATCATATTTTTTATCTAATGTAGGCAATATTTCTACTGCATCTCCTTCTAAAATATTAATTTTGTCTGCTACTCCTACCTTTTGTATATTTATCTTTGCCTCTTCTACTCTTTCATGCTCTCTTTCTATTGTATCTATTTTGCCACCTTCAGCTAAATATCTTGAAAAGCACATAGCAGAATACCCAACAGCAGTTCCTATCTCTAATATTGCTTTTGGTTTCGTTTCTTTTAAAATTTTGTCTATTACTTCTAAAGTATCATCCATAATTATTGGAATATGGTCTTCTAACGCTTTTTCTTTTATTATTTTCAACTCTATTTCGTTCATATACCTTCTCCTTTAATTATCAAACCAAAGAAATAGGGATTTCAAGGAACGTCCCCAAATCCCTATCCTATTTCATCTTATTTTAGTCTTCTTTAACTTTTCTTCTTGCTTCTCTTTCTCTAGTTTTTGTATCTAGTATTTTTTTTCTTAATCTAATGCTCTTTGGAGTTACCTCTACTAATTCATCATCTTGTATAAATTCTATAGCTTTTTCTAATGACATCTGAATTGGTGGTACTAGTCTTAAGGCATCATCGGAACCTGAAGCTCTTGTATTTGTTAAATGTTTTTCTTTACATACATTTATAGATAAGTCTTCTGGTCTTGAATTTATACCAACAATCATACCTTCATATACTTCTACACCTGGTCCAATGAATAAATCACCTTTGTCTTGTGCATTATATAATCCATATGTTATAGATGTTCCTGCTTCGAAAGCTACAATTGTTCCTCTTGTTCTTGCAACAACTGTTCCTTTGTATGGCTCATAATCTTCAAATACATGGTTCATAACACCATTACCTTTTGTATCTGTCATAAATTCTGTTCTATAACCAATTAATCCTCTTGAAGGAATTTTAAATTCTACTTTAGTATGTCCTGCTTCTGCTGGTTCCATATTTATCATTTCTGCTTTTCTTTTTCCTAATTTTTCTATAACGCTACCAATACAATCATCAGGAACATTAACTACTAATCTTTCTATTGGTTCGCATTTTACTCCATTTATTTCTTTTATAATAACCTTTGGTCTAGAAACTAAGAATTCATATCCTTCTCTTCTCATTGTTTCTATTAATACAGATAAGTGTAACTCTCCACGTCCAGCTACTTCAAATGAATCTGCAGAATCCGTTTCACTTACACGTAAACTTACATTTCTTTCAAGCTCTTTAAATAATCTATCTCTTAAATGTCTTGACGTAATAAATTTACCTTCTTTACCAGCTAAAGGTCCATCATTTACACTAAATGTCATTGTAACTGTTGGTTCATCTATATCTATAAATTCTATTTTTTCTGGATGCTCTATATCACATATTGTTTCACCAATATTAATATCTGGAATACCAGATAATTCGATAATATCACCCGCACCTATTTCTTGAACTTCTACTTTTTTAAGTCCCATATGTGTGTAAATTTTACCTATTCTTGCATTTTCCATTTTTCCATCTTTTTTACAGATAACTACTGGGTCATTAACTTTTAAAATTCCTCTTTCTAGTCTACCTATAGCCATTCTTCCTATGAATTCATCATAGTCAATATTAGATACTAGCATTTGAGCAGGTCCTTCTTCATCACAAGCAGGTGGATTTATTTCTTTTATAATTGTTTCAAATATACAATTTATATTATCACTGCTATCTTCCATGTTCATTTTAGCAATTCCGTTTTTAGCCGAAGCATAAATTACTGGGAATTCTAATTGTTCATCTGTTGCATCTAATTCTATAAATAGTTCTAAAACTTGGTCTAATACTTTTGATGGATTTGCCCCTGGTCTATCTATTTTATTTATTACAACTATTGGTTTTAAATTTAAAGATAATGCTTTCTTTAAAACCTCTCTTGTTTGAGGCATTGGTCCTTCGAATGCATCAACTAATAATAAAACTCCATCAACAGTTTTTAAAACTCTTTCTACTTCTCCACCAAAGTCAGCATGTCCTGGTGTATCTACTATATTTATTTTTACACCATTATACATAACTGCTGTATTCTTAGAAAGAATGGTTATTCCTCTTTCTTTTTCTAAAGCATTAGAATCCATAATTCTCTCGTCAACTTTTTCGTTGTCTCTAAATACATGGCTTTGTTTTAATAATGCATCTACTAATGTTGTTTTACCATGGTCTACGTGTGCTATGATTGCTATGTTTCTAATATTTTCGTTTATCATTTTTATTACTCCTTTATTCTTTATATTCGTTTGATGTATTTTCTAATTCTCTTATTGATAATTCGATTCTTTTATTTGCTAAATCCATATCAATTATTTTTGCATTTACTTTTTGTCCTATTCTTAGTTCTTCTTCTGGTTTTGTTATTTTTCTTTCACATATTTGAGAAAGATGTACTAGACCTTCAATTCCTGGCTCTAGCTCAACAAAAGCTCCAAAAGGCATCATTTTAACTACTTTTACTGTAAAAATATCATTTATACTATATTTACTTTCTACAGATTTCCAAGGATCTGGTCCCTTTTCTGCATAAGATAATTTAATTCTTTTATTCTCTTTATCTACATCGATTGCTATTACATCGATTATTTGTCCTACTTTTAAAATCTCGTTAGGTGGTGTATTTCTATTCCATGTAATTTCTGAAATATGTAATAAGCCTTGTACTGCTCCTAAATCTACAAATGCACCATATGTACTTATACTTGTAACTTTTCCTTTATATTTTTTGCCTACTTCTGCTTCATTCCAGAATTCGTCTATTTTCTTATTTTTTTCTTCATCTAAAATTGCTTTTATTGACCCTATTATTCTCCTAGGTCTAAATTTGCATTCTATTAATCTAAATCTAACTACTTTATCTTTATAATCTTTTATGTTTTCACTTCTTGTTATTCCAGATAAAGAGATTGGAATAAATATATTGTATCCTTCTTTTGAAATTATAAATCCTTTGTCTGTGATTTCTGTAATTTTTTCCTCTAAAACTTCATTATTTTTAAATTTTTCTTCTAGCTCTTCTTGAGCTTCTTTCATTTTATATCTTTTAGTAGAAAGTAATACATTACCTTCACCATCATTCATTTTTATTACTTCTGCTGTTATTTTATCTCCGACTTTTAATTCTTTATTAGGGTCTGCAGCTTCATTGTATGAATATTCATTTCTTGGAATTATTCCATCTGCTTTATACCCGATGTCTATAATTACTTCACCTTTTTTATTTATATTTATTATTGTTCCTTCTATTATTTCTTTTACATTTATATTTTTCATTGATTCTTCTATCATTTGTTCAAAATTTAATTGTTCTGACATAATTTCACCTTCCTAAATCTTTGTTACATTGTAACATCCTCTTTCGTTTGGTTTATCTTTATAAATGGCGTTTTTCATAAATGAAAAACGCCTTCTACGCAGTAAACTGACACTATTATATATTATTGTTTTATATTTGTCAACATAATTATGTTATCCATTATCTCTTTGCTTACTTGCTCTAGTTCTTCCTTAGTAGGCTTTTTTTTAACTCTATCACTATAGTCTAATGGCTTACCATAATTAACATATACTTTTTTAAAAGGTTTTTCTCCTCCTACTATTCCAACAGGTTGTACCTTTGCACCTGTTTGTAGTACGAAAAATGCTACTCCTTCTTTTACACTTTCTCCTTTTTCTAATCCATTTCTTGTTCCTTCTGGGAACATTGCTATACTTTCTTTATTTTTTAAAGCTTTTAATGTTGTTTTTAATGCTGCTATTTCTTTATTATCTCTTTTTACATATATAGCATCAAATACATATCCTAAAAATTTTAAAAATTTATTTTTAGTTAATTCTTCTTTTGCCATAAACCTTACATGTCTTCCTGCGGTTACTACAATTAAAGGTGGATCCAAATAACTTCTATGATTTCCACAATATATTACAGGTCCTTCCTTCGGAATGTTCTCTTTTCCAATTACTTTTAATCTGTATACAACCTTACAATATAAATATATTGCAGTTCTAACTATTACTCTTAATATTCTTTTTATAATGTTCATTTTTATTCTCCTTAGTTTTATCTTTTATTATTTTTATTATTTTATGTTTAATTTTATTTACACTTGACTTACTAGAGTCTACATATATTGCATCTGGAGCTTTTTTTAAAGCTCCTACTTTTTTATTCATGTCATTTTTGTCTCTTTCCATTATTGATTGTAAGACTTCTTCAAATGGTTGGTTAATTCCATTTCTTTTGTTTTGTCTACACCTTCTTTTAGCTCTTTCTATGGGTGTTGCATCTAAATATATCTTTACTTTAGCCTCTGGAAATACTACTGTTGTAATATCTCTTCCTTCCATTATAATGTTTTTTCCTTCTTTTAACCATTCATAACCTATTTTTCTTTCTAATTTTGTTATCTTGTCTCTAACTCCTAAAATACTAGATGTTCTAGAAACAATGTTAGTTACTTCTGGAGTTCTAATTTTTCCAGTTACATCTTCTCCATCTAAAAATACATTCTGTTTGTTATTTTTATTTATTAAGTTTATATCTATTTTGTCTAGAATATCCTCTACCTGTTTTTCATTAGATATATCTATATTATTTTGAAGTACTGCTAGTGCATGGCATCTGTAAAGCATTCCTGTGTCTATACTTACTAACCCCATATCTTTAGCAACTAATTTTGTTATTGTGCCTTTACCAGAACCTGCCGGTCCATCTATTGCAACTATATATGCCATATTTCTTCTACCTTCCACTATTTATTTTCTTCTTTATTTACATATATTTCTTTTATTATTATTTTAATTGTTCGTACACGCATTGTTGTTAATTTCTCCAATTCTTTTATAACTTTATTCTTAAAATTATCTACAATGGTTCTAACATTTTCTCCGTATTCAACACTAAGTTCTATATACACATATGGCCCTTCTGGCTGATTATCTATTCTTGTTCTTATGATTTTATGAATATTTTTGTCTTTATAGGCTATGTATTCTATTATTTGCCTAAATACTGTATCTGATATTGTGAAATTTCCTAAATAACTAAATGTAGGTCTTATTATTGATTTTTCTGATATATATGGTTTATTATTTTCTCCTTTAAATTTAAATATTTGAAGTGGATCTAATATAAAACCTGAAAAATCTTTTTTTATTTCAAATGTTGGTACTGGTATAACGTGTTTTCCTTCTGTTACTCTACTTCTTCTTGCTTCTTGAATTTCTTCTGGAGTTGCTATTTCGTCTATATATATAATTTTTTCTATTGGTGGCAAGCCTATATTGGCAGCAATTTTATTTACCATTCCATCAGATGTTCCCAAGATTAGAATTGATTCTGGTTTATATTTTTCTATTGCTTTTCTTATTTCATCCTTTTGCGCTTGTTGCAAAAATAAAGCTTTTTTTACAGTTTCTATTTTAGTTGGTGCTTTTTTTGCAGATTCACCAGCAATAATTTCATTATCATTTATAAAAAGCCCATCATCTATTATATAATGAATATTATTTTCATTTGCAACCATTTGAGCTCTATAACTTTTTCCAGTCCCGGATGGTCCTACAAAAGCATATACTTTAATATTATCCATAGTTTCTCCTCTTATTTTTCTTCTCACTTATATTTATACTTAATTCTTGTATATTATACCTCATTATTTTTCTGTTTTCAATTATATTATACAATTAGTGCTAATTGATTCTTTATGTAAATTACGCTATAATTAAGTTTACAAAAGCCGTTAATATAATTTCTACAAATAAGAAATTTTGCTTTTAAAAAACTTCTTGGGAAATGGAGAATATATGAATTTTTTAAAATTTATGGAAGTTGCAGATGTTTTCGCTGTACTTATTCCACTAATTACAATGGGCTTTTTATCAAGATTTGGGCAAAACATTGCAAATAACATTAACAAAAAAAATCACAAAAAAATTAGGGTACACTTTTTAAAGTGCCCCCGTTTTTAGTATTAACTACAATTATTTTTCATAACCTGGTTTTCCAAGTAGTGTAAACATATTCTTTTTATATGCCTCTACTCCTGGTTGGTTAAATGGATTTACTCCCAATAATTTACCAGACATTGCACATGCAAGTTCAAAGAAATATATTAATTGTCCTAAATTTTCTTCGTCTAGTTTTTCCATTGTTATTAAAATGTTTGGAACATCTCCATCAACATGTGCTGCAATTGTTGCTTCCATAGCTTTTTTATTTACATAGTCCAATGTTTTTCCTACAAGATAATTTAATCCATCTAAATTATCTTCATCTGTTTCTATTTTTATATCTGTTTTTGATTTTGCTACATTTAATACTGTTTCGAATAAATTACGTCTTCCTTGTTGTATATATTGTCCCATAGAATGTAAATCTGTTGTAAATTCTACTCCTGCTGGGAAAATTCCTTTTAAATCTTTTCCTTCGCTTTCGCCATATAATTGTTTCCACCATTCAATGAAATAGTGTAATTTTGGTTCATAATCTACTAATAATTCTATATCTTTTTTATTTTCATATAAAATATTTCTTGCTACCGCATATTTATAGCAATCATTATATTTTAAGTTTTCTTCTGCATATTTATTTTGTGCAGATAATGCACCTTGCATTAATTTGTCTATATCAATTCCTGCTACTGCTATAGGAAGTAACCCTACAGCTGTTAGAACAGAATATCTTCCTCCAACATTGTCTGGAATAACAAATTCTTCATATCCTTCTTTGTCTGCAAGTTGTTTTAATGCTCCTTTTTTCTTATCTGTTGTAACATAGATTCTGCTTCTTGCTTCATCTATACCATATTTATTTTCTAAAAACTCTCTAAATATTCTAAATGCAATTGCTGGTTCTGTAGTTGTTCCAGATTTAGATATAACATTTATAGATAAGTCTCTATCACCTATAAATTCTATTATGTCATTTATATAGTCAGGATTTAAATTATTTCCTGCAAATATTACTTTTGGATATTTTGATTTTTCATCTGGTACAGCATTTGCAAAGTTGCTATTCATAGCTTCTATTACAGCTCTTGCACCTAAATATGAGCCTCCAATTCCTATTACAAGGAATACATCAGAATCCCTTTGTACTTTTTTAGCAGCTTTTTCTATTCTTTTGAATTCTTTCTTATCATAATCAGTTGGAAGTTTAAGCCATCCCAAAAATTCTTTTTCGTTATCTGCTTTTTTATATAGTTCATTATGTATATCTGTTACTTTTTTTGAATATTTTAATATTTCTTCCTCGTCTAATTTTGTATTGCTTAAGTCAATTTTTAAATCTTTCATATGGCATACCTCTTTTCCTATTTTTATGAGTTTATTCTATATCATATTAGTATTTTATGCAAGGATTTTGAGATTGTTATTTTATGAATATTGTTACTTCTTTGAAGCCAAGTATAATAAATGCTTACATTTTAATAGCCTAATTCGTAAAACACAAGAGCATGAAATAATAGTTTTAATTATAAACATTGAATGTGAAAAAAATATATAGAAAAACAAAAATAACCACCAAATTGAAAAACTTTTGTTTAACAGTTTGAAGGTTATTTTAATATTATATCGGGATTTTAGGAACGTCCCCAAAATCCCCAATATCTATCTTGTTACCCATTGTATTAAATCTAAATTAGCTGTATCTAACATCATATCTGTTTGTGGCATAGCTCTGAATGTATAGCCATAGTTACCACCTGTTTTTAGTTCTATCTTAGCAGAATATTTACATACTCTATTTTCGTCATCTTGTTCTACTAAATTCATTGGAACAGTTTGAATTTGCTCCATAATTCCATTTTCTAATATTTTACCATAATATACTTCTGTTCTAATTGAGTTACAATCTATATTTTCTGGTAAATTTACTATACAATGTACTTCTATTTGGTTTCCTGCATCTATTGTAATATTATCTAAATTATTATTTTGTGTAATTATAATGTCTTTCCAACTTGCATACATATTCTTTTTCCAGTTAGTAAAGTCAATTACTTCATCTAAGTTTTGGTAATGATTTTTAGATAAATTAGCAAGTTCCATATAGTAATCTCTTGTATAATCTATTACCATTCTTGAAGTTGAATATCTTCCACCAGTAGAAATTATTGAATTTTTAAACATTTCCATCCATGCATCAGATACTCCATCTTCTTTTTTGTTCTCATAATATAAAGGAATAATTTTGTTTTCCAATGTATTATATAAACTTTCACTATCTGCTATATCTTGCTCTTCATAAGATTGATATTCTGTATTATCTCCTATTGTCCATCCATTCTTTTGGTTATATCCTTCAGCCCACCAACCATCTAGTACACTAAAGTTAATTACACCATTTACAGATGCTTTTTGTCCACTTGTACCAGAAGCTTCCATTGGTCTTCTTGGATTATTAAGCCATACATCAACACCACTTATTAAATATCTTGACATAGCAATATTATAATTTTCTAATAAGAATATTTTTCCTTTAAATTGAGGTTTCATAGAAACTTCGTGGATATATCTTATTAAGTCTTGACCTTCTTTATCTGCTGGGTGTGCTTTACCAGCGAAAATTAATTGAACCGGTCTTTCTGGATTGTTTAATAATTGTGTTAATCTTTCTATGTCTCTAAATATTAATGTTGCTCTCTTATATGTAGCAAATCTTCTTGCAAAACCAATTGTTAAAGCATTTGGATTTAATTTAGAAACTATTTCATTTATTTCTTCATAATTATATCCACTAGATTTTAGTCTAGTTGTTATATTATTTTTTACTAAAGCAAATAATTTTTTCTTTCTATCTGTATGTGTATCCCATAACTCTTTGTTTGGAATATTTTTAATATCATTCCATGTTTCGTCATCTTGAATATTATCTTGCCAATATGGTTTTAAATATTGGTTAAATAATTTTTTCATTGATGGAGCAAGCCATGAACATGTATGAATTCCATTTGTTACATAGTCTATTGGTGATTCATCTGGTGCTATATTTGGCCATACATCTGAGAATAATCTTCTTGATACTGCACCATGTAATTTACTTACACCATTCTTTTTACCTGCGATTCTTAATGCAAGCATTCCCATATTAAATCCTTGCTCTAAACCTTGGCTACTTTTCATTCCTAATCTTAAGAAATCTTCACGAGAAATTCCAAGTTTTGGCCAAAGGTTAGAAAAATATTTATCCATTAGTTCTATTGGGAATATATCATTTCCAGCTGGAACTGGAGTATGTGTTGTAAATACTGTTCTAGCAGAACATATTGATTTTGCAACTTCGAATGATACTTGTTTTTCTTCGATTGCATCTTTTATTACTTCTAATGTTAAAAATGCAGAATGACCTTCATTCATATGATATACACTTGGTTTTAATCCTAAACGTTTTAATAATTTAATACCAGCCATACCTAAGACAATCTCTTGTCTTATTCTCATTTCTTGATCTCCGCCATATAATCTTAGTGTAACAACTCTATCTTCTGCAATATTTTTATCTATATCTGAATCCATTAGATATAAAGAAATTCTACCTACAACAATTTTCCATATCTTTAAATATAATTTTCTGTCTGGAAAATCTACATCTATTATTAACTCTTCACCATTCTCATCTTTTACTGGTAAAATTGGTAAATTATCTAAATCTATATTTGTATACTCAGTTTTTTGTGTTCCATATCCATCTATTTTTTGGTTAAAATAACCATTTTTATATAACAAACCTACAGCAACAAAAGGTAAACCTAAATCGCTTGCAGATTTTAAATGGTCTCCAGAAAGTATTCCTAATCCCCCAGAATATATTGGTATTATTTCATCTATACCATATTCTGCTGAAAAATATGCAATTAAATCATTTGCATTATTAGGATAATTCTTAGAAAACCATGTTTCTTTTGTTTGCATGTATGAATTAAAATGATTTACAACTTCATCATATTTTGCTAAGAATTCTTCATCCTTTGCTATATCTTCTAATTTATCTTGAGAAACTAGTTTTAAAAATTTAACTGGATTTTTTCCAACTGTTTCCCATAAGTCAGAATCAATTTCTTTAAATAGTCTTAAAAATTCTGAATTCCAAGACCACCATAAATTGTTTGCAATATCTAATAATTTTCCTACTCTTTTTGGTAATTGTGGATTCACCGTAATTTTATTAAATATATACATTAATATTTCCTCCTTAGTTTCTTCGTGTTTTATCTGTCGTACTTAACTTATTATATTATCCATTATACTTTTATTTTTGTCAAATAATTTTTAATATTTTCTTTATAATATTTTTGTCTTTTTTCTATTGAATTTATTTCCATTTTGATATAGTATATATATTAATTATGGTTTGACACAAAGGAGGAAATTAAATGCCAAGAAAAGCAAAAGAAGGAAAAAATGATATAGAAGTAAAACAAGCAAGTAAAGTAGCTCCAAAAACAACAAAAGCAACTAAAAAAGAGGCATCTACAAAAGCAACAACTGCAAAAAAGACAGCTACAAAATCAACCAATAATTCTACAATTATAAAAAAAGTAGTAGATTCTATTGCTCCAAAAAAGAAGAAAACTTCCGCAAAGAAAAATGCTACAAAAACAGCTAAAAAGGCTGTAAAAACATTAACTAAGGAATCTATAAAAAGTACAGAAAAAGAAGAGACAGTAAAAAATCCAACTACTATAAGTGGTGATAAATTCTCTATTGCAGAATATTACGATTTGCCATATAGGTATAACCAAACAATAGTTAAATTACTTTACCAAACACCTACAACTTTATTTATTTATTGGGATATATCTGATGAAGACAGAGAAAAATATAAAGAAACTTATGGAAAAGACTTTTTCGAAAAAACAAAACCTGTACTTATAGTTCATAATGAAACAAAAAATTACAGTTTCGAAGTAGAAATAAATGATTTTGCTAATTGTTGGTATTTAAATGTTAATGATAGTAAATGTAAATATAAAATAGAATTAGGAAGAAAACCTTTCGAAGTTATGTATAATGGCGAAGTTACAGAAGTTAAAACAACTCCAAAGATAACTCAAAATTATATTCCTATAACATCATCTAACGAAATAGAATCTCCTAATGATCATATTCTTTTCGAGAAGAAACAAGAAATGGTTTATTTTAAGAATATAAAAGACAATACAGTAACTGCTAAAAATATAGCTAGTCTTCATTTTGTTAAAAGTATTGGAAAAATATATAAAGTTAATGATTTCTATAAGAAGTTTTATAAAGATGAAGATTTAGACTCTTTTGATAAAATACAGAATCCATCATCAAATAGTTTAAGTTCTTCAAGATTTAAATAGAATTTTTTAATATCACCTTTAAGAAAAATTCTTATGGGTGATATTAATGTTTATGCTAAAATAATAATTTAAAGGAGTATTAAAATGAGCAAGAACGTAAAAGGATATGTAAGTTTTGTACTACATGCACACTTACCTTTTATACATCATCCCGAAAGTGATGACTATTTAGAGGAACAATGGTTATTTGAAGCAATTTCAGAAACTTACCTTCCTCTTCTTAGAAATTTTAAAAAATTAGTAGATGAAAAAGTCGAATTTAGAATAACAATGTCTATGACACCACCTTTACTTTGGATGTTAGACAATAAATTACTTCAAAAAAAGTATATTCATTATTTAAAAGAGCATATTGAACTTTGTGAAAAAGAAGTAAAAAGAACAGCTTATGACTCTAGATTAAATGCACTATCTAAATATTATTTAAATAGATATTCTGATGACCTATATTTATTTGAAAAAGTATTTAATTGTAATTTAATCCAAGCATTTAAACATTTCCAAGATATTGGTGTATTAGAAATAATAACTTGTGGTGCAACACATGGTTTCTTCCCTATCTTATATGTTAATGAAAAAACAGTAAAAGCTCAAATTGCTGTTGGTGTCCAAACATATAAGAAGTATTTCGGAAAACAACCAAGAGGAATTTGGCTTCCTGAATGTGGTTATGTTCCAGAAGCAGATAAATATTTAAAAGAATTTGGTATAGAATATGCTATTGTCGAATCTCATGGTATATTATATGCGGACCCTACACCAATATATGGTACTTTCGCACCAATCGTATCTCCTGGTGGGTTAATTGCATTTGGACGTGATATGGAATCTTCAAGACAAGTTTGGAGTTCTATAAATGGATATCCGGGTGATTATAATTACAGAGAATTCTACAGAGATATTGGTTACGAAGCCGACTATGATTACATTAAACCATACATCGCTCATGACGGTGTGCGAGTTAATACTGGTATTAAATATTATAGAATTACTGGTAAAACAGATCAAAAAGATTATTATGATTTACAATGGGCTCAAGATTCAATATATAAACAAACAGGCCATTTCTTTGATTGTAGAGTAAAACAAATAAATGATATCTCAAGTTATATGGATCACCCACCTATTATTCTATGTCCTTATGATGCAGAATTATATGGTCACTGGTGGTACGAAGGTCCAGATTGGTTATATGTACTATTCAAAAAAATATATTATGATGATTGTAATTTTAAACTTATTACACCAGGTGAGTATATTGATAAATATCCAAACATTCAGGTTGCTTCTCCTTGTAGATCTAGTTGGGGTGCTAATGGGTATAATTATGTATGGCTTAATCCATTAAATGATTATGTACATAGACACCTTCATAAAGCAGGAGATAGAATGGTAGAACTTGCTCATCTATTCCCTAACGAACAAGATGAATTAAAGAGATTTGCTTTAAATCAATGTGCAAGAGAACTTTTACTTGCTCAGAGTAGTGATTGGCTATTTATAATAACAAATCAAACAATGGTAGACTATGCTAAAAAGAGAATTAAAGATCATATTGGTAGATTTACTAAACTTTACTTACAACTAAAAAATGATAAAATTGATAAAGATTATTTAGAGGAAATTTATAGAAAAGATAAAATCTTTGATGAAATTGATTATATGATTTATTACTAATATACAAGTTGCAAAACAATTCTTCTTTCATATTATATGTATAATGATACTTTATTTAGTAGATAATATTACATATATGTGAAAGGAGATTTTTCTATGAAATCATTTTGTATTAAGACAAATAACAAAAAGATACTAGCTTATCTGCTAAATAATTTCAATTTTCCTAACACATATATTTCTATAAGAAAATTCAAAATATATGAAAACATAATTATTCACTACACTGGTGAAAATAGTTCTGCTTTTTACAATGAACTTTCAAATAATTTCGTTTCACTAATATTAAATTTTTATGAAGAAAAATTGTTAAAATCAATTATAAAATCTAATTATTTTTATTTTTCCGAAAGTGAGCAAGAAAGTGTGTTAGATAAGTGTTTAAATTACCTTTCAGATAAATCTACAGTTGAATACCAAGTAAGAATTGAACATATTTATATAGCAGCACTTAAATATATTACAAACAATAAATCTATGATTCTAAGTGGCTTTATTCATTTTAGGCTTTCAAATTATATGAAAATATTAGACTATGTTGTAGATACTTTTGTAAATGAATTAGTAGTAGATCGAGAATACAAGGAGTTTATTAATTTACTAAAATCATATGTAAATTCTAAACCTTCTAATATAAATACTGTACATTTTATTTATAAAAATGCTTCTTCTATATTACTTGACAGTAAGCACAAAAAAATACCATTTACAGATGACCTAGCTAACTTAAATTATATTTCTGATGTTTCCTTTTCAGAAAATGATATAGTGCTTAATACCCTGCTTACTCTTTTACCCCAAAAGATAATAATTCATTTAGAAAAAGAACCTGATGAATTTATAAAAACTTTGATATGCATTTTCGAAAATAGAATAGAACTTATATCGGAATCTAGGGGCGTACCCCAAAATCCCTATTTGCAATAGGAATTTTTATAGCAAATTGGAAATTTAGCCAATTTGCTATATTTTTTCTCTAAAACAAAAATAGTAAAAAAGGAACGTCTCCTAATCCCTAAGAAGCGCCCCCTCTAATCACTATAAGCTCATATTAATACCTCTTGCAACTACATCTTTCATATTTTCTACTAATGAATCTATTTCTTTTGGTGTAACTATAAAATTAAAATCTTTTGGTATTAATGCTTCTTTTATTTCTAAATAATTATCCTCTTCTTTTAATTTATTTAAATATTCATTAGATTCTGCTTTTTCTTGTAATTTCTCTATAAAAACATCTAAACAGTCGTTTACCACAACTGCAGTTTCTACAACTGTTGGTATTCCTAATGCAATTACTGGCACTCCTAATGTATTTACTGTTAATTCTTTCCTAGCATTATCTACACCTGCCCCTGGAACAATTCCTGTATCTGCTAATTGAATTGTACTACTTATTCTTTCCATACTTCTAGAAGCTAAACTGTCTATAACGATAACTAGTTTCGGTTTTACATTATCTACTATTCCTTTTAAAATTTCTGCTGTTTCTATTCCTGTCGTTCCTAAAACACCTGGTGAAATTGCACTTACTGGTCTTGTGTTTTTGTCTAAATATTGTGGTACATATTTTAATAGATGTCTTGTAATATCTATTTCATTTATTACCTTTGGACCTAATGCATCTGGTGTAACATATATATTTCCTAAACCTACAACTAATATTTCTTGTTCTTTACTTACATATTCATCTACCATCTTCTTTAATTCTTCACATAATATCTCACTTGCTTTTTGAATTTCTTCTTCTCCCATATATTTCATATTTTTCATATCTATTGTTACATAATTTCCTTTTACTTTTCCTAGTGCTCTTTCGCCTTGTTCATTCATTATTTTAACTCGTGTAACTTTTATATTGTTATTTATTTGTTCTTCATTTGCTTCTATTCCATCAATCTCGTTTTCTATATTGTTTGCTTTTTTATACAAATCTTTTCTTTCATCAGCAAGGTCTGTTCTAAAATCCAACATAAAAAAATAACCTTCCTTTCCTAAAATTTCCGTTGCATTAAACAACATCTATTTATATTTTAAGAAAAAAAGATTATTTTATACTATTTCGTTTAACTTCTTTTAAAGAAATTTTTTAATTTATTCCATATTCTTTCTATAAAGCTTTCTTCTTGGTACAAGACTAAACTTGTATCAGCAGAATTAGGTACTAAATTGTTCTCTTCATCTAATACTACATAAGATTCTTTCTCGTTTTTCCAATATATATTTAAGATTTCTTCCCTTTCATCTGGATCACACCAATAGTCTAAATTTAATACAGATAATAATATTAAAGTTTTCCTATGTAGTTTTTGATCTTCTAAAGGAAGATTTGGATTAATATTAACTTTATAATTCTTATCTCTTTTAGTTTTAAAAATATTTAATACATCTTTTGGTATTTTATTTAGATATGCCATTGGTATATATTTTAATATTTCATATACTTCTGAATATGCTTGTGCTAATTCGTTTTCCATAACTCTCTCCTATTTTTTACTAATATTTAATTCATCTTTAATAGTTTGGTAAGCTATTAATTCTTCATTTCTTTCTATCTTACTACCATTTTTTAAAGAAGTCTGTAATCTATTAAAAAATATGTCTGGAGTTAGACTTCCCCCATTTGCCATTTCTAATTTTATCTTTAAGTATGATAATGAATCTTTTAGTTCATCTTCTGTTTTTTTATCTTCTATATCTATATTATCACTTATATCACAAATCTTTTGAAGTAATTCATTATTTCTTTCTATTTTCACATTTCTTTCTAAATCATTTATTAAATACTGAATAATCTCCAAAGTTTGTTTTGCAATATCATTATTTATTTTTTTATATTTGCAAATAACTAAAACATTTTCTATGATATTATCTGCAAACATTCTTTTTTCCATATCTGTTAGTCCATTTAACTCTGTAGCTAAAAATTCTTCTAAATTATCTTTTATTCTATCTGTATCTTGCATAATATTTATAAAGTCATCTAGCTCATCTGCATTTATTTTATTTATTCTTTCATAGTTAAAACGTTTTTTAATTAAATCTAACTGACTATATTCTTTTTCTAAAATATTCTCAGCCGGTATTTTTTCTTGCAATATATACATTGGTAAAATTGTATTTTTCCTATAATATATACTTTCTCTGTTTATATCTTGTAACGCAAATTTGTTTTTTTCATAAAATTCATTTAAATTGAACTCATCATTCTTTTGAGCGCCATTAAATATATTTTTTAAATATTTTTCTTTATCCCCTAATAAAAATTCTAGCAACATTTTTTTGTCAATTTTTAACTTTTCTAGTACATACATTCTACTTCTTATTATGCTATTTGCTTCTGTATATGTACTTTCTAAACTATAGTTTTTATCTATATGAAATCCAAAGTTTTCGAATGGATGATTTTTTACATAATTATTTACAACTAAATCAACAAATATATCTGCATTTCCTTCTTCTAGTATTTCATCTTTGTCTTCATTTTTATTCATATTTGAAAAGCAATGTGCATATCCATGTAAAACATAACCTAATAATTTATTTTGATTACGTCTTCTTTTTTCTGCTATTGTTATTGTTTTAGCCTCTTCATCAATTTCCATGTTATAATTTTCTGGTAATTTATTAAAAATAATATTTGTTCTATTAAAAGCAATTTCTAGTGCTTCTAATTTATCTGCTGGAGTACTTGTATATACATTTTTTATAAATTCTTTAATCATTCTTTGGGCTAAATAGACAATCTTAAATAAGTCTGGAGACACTTTATGTTCTAGACTACTTATTATTTTATCCCTAGATTCTTTTTCTGTAAAATTCTTTAAAAATTCTAATTTATCTTCATTATCTTTCTGGTTTGCTAAATATGATACCTTATTATTTTCACCATCTATAGCATTTATTGCTCTTTTTAAATTATTTTTTTCTGCGTTATTTTCTTCTAATTTAGTATCTAACATAATAATCTTCTCCTATGTTTAGTCTATTTGTTTACCTTTAAATTCTTCTTTGTTATATTCTATACCTTGTTCTCTTAATTTTTCTTCTAATCTTTTGTTAAAAACATGTATATATCCAACTGCTGTTTCGTTAAACTTATCTTTAAGCTCATCTTTTACTTCTTTTTTTAAATTTTCTATTAATTCATCATTTGACTCCATTTATCATCCCTCTTTTACTTTGAGCAATTATTACATAAAATTGTTTCTAATCCTATATTTAAATCAATTTTACCAACCTTATAATTATAGTCTAAATCAATTAGTTCTTTTATAATATTAGAAATCTCTAAATCTGTAAAGCTTTTTGCTTGCATTTTATATTTATTTACTAAAAACATTTGATTAGGTTTTAAATTTAAAGATTTTGCTATATCTAGTTTATATCTTTCTGCTATTTTTGTAAAATACAATTTTTTAAAATGGTTATATAATGTTATTAAAATTTTTTGAATTGGTTCTTTATTATAAAGCAAATTATTTAGTTCTTCCAATGCTAGTTTTATTTGCTTCTTTCCTAAATAATCAGTTAAGTTAAATATAATGGCTTGTGTTTGTTTAGTACACAGTAAATCTATATCTACTTTATTTATCGTTCCACCTTCGCCAGCATATTCTATTAATTTTCTTATCTCATTAATTAAGTCCTGCATATTTTGTCCACATTGTTCTATTAAATATTGCAATGTATTTTCTGCTACATTAACTTTATACGCATTTGTTATTGACTTTAACCTTCTTATAATTTGATTTGGCTTCTGATATGTAAATTCACATACCTCTCCATTTTTTTCTAATACTTTATATAGTTTTTGTTTTTCTACATTTTCTTCTACAAATACTAAAATTACACTTTCGTTAATTTCGGCTATATTATTTTCTATGTATTCTGCGACGTTGGTTTTAATTTTAGCAAGCTCTGGATTCTTTCTTTTTCCTTCTTTTTTTAAGATTTCCGAATTTCGTACAAGAATTAATTTTTTTGGATAGCCAAAAGCTGGAGTTTGTATATCTGCTATTAGTTCTGAAATATTCGTTTCATCTATACTAATATAATTAATTCCATTTATACATTCTCCAAAATTTTTTCTTATTTTCTTTACTATTGACTCTAGTAAAAATTTTTCTTCGCCATATAAAACATATATACTTTTTAAAATTCCTTGTCCGAAGTTCTTTTTCTAACTCTTCTATTAACATATTCATCTTCCTTTTCGGGATTTAAGGAACGTCCCCAAAATCCCTATTCCTATTATAATTTAAATTGAGATGAAAATTTAGATGAATGTGCATGGCAAATCGCTATCGCCATACTATCTGTTATATCATCCAATTTTGGTAATTTTTCAGTATTTAATATCATTTTTACCATTCTCTGTACTTGTATTTTATCTGCTCTACCATATCCTGTAACTGCTTGCTTTATTTGTAATGGTGTATATTCGAATATATCTAGTTTATTTATTCTTGCTGTTATTAATATTACTCCCCTTGCCTGGGCAACATTAATAGCTGTTTTTGCATTATTATTAAAAAATAGTTCTTCTATAGACATCGCATCTGGTTTATATGTATTTATTATATTATTTAACTCTGTGTAAATCTTTTCCAACCTTAATGGAAAAGATTCACCAGCTTCTGTCAAAATTGCACCAGATGTCTCTAATTTAAATTTATTTCCTATATAATCTATTATGCTATACCCGTGTTATTGCAAACCCAGGGTCAATTCCTAATATTCTCATCGTTCTTCCTCTTCTTCTGTTTTTGAATCTAATATTATTCTAAATATCTCTGCAACACTCCAAGCTTGTGAAAAAGCACCTTTAGGTAAATATGGAGGTTTAGAATCATATAATTCTGAAATACTTAATACACAACCTTCTTTATACATCATTGTTTTTGTAGTTGCTTTTAGATTTTTTATAAATTGATCATATTGTTTTTGTAGTTCTGTTTTAACTTTACCTTCTTTTGTATTATTTATTACATTTTTGTATGCATCATTATATAGTCCAAATAACCATGGCCAAGTTATCCCTTGGTGGTAACTTATATCTCTTCTGTATGAATCTCCTTCATATGTAGCAATATATTGCTTGTCTTTTCTATTTAAAGTACGTAACCCATGTCTTGTATATAATTCATTAGTTACAGTTTTTAAAATTTCTCTAGCATTTTTTCCTGCTGGATTTAAAACTTGGTAACTAAGTGATAAACTAAATAACTGATTTGGTCTTATTCTATCATCACCTAATACATCATACAATGATCTCTTATCTGAATTATAAAATTTTCTATTAAATGATTTTTGTGTTTTATCTGCTAATTCTGCATACATTTCTGCAACTTTTTTAGTTTCGAATTTTTTTGCTAATTCTTCCATTATTTTTAAAGCATTATACCATAAACTATTTATTTCTACTGCTTTTCCATTTCTAGGAGTTACTGCAAAATCTCCAATCTTTACATCCATCCATGTATTTTGAGTATTTATAGTGCCGGAATGAATTAATCCATCTCTTTCCATATAAATATTATTATCATCAACATCTATTCCTGTAATATATGCCTCTATTATCTTCTTTAAGCAAATATATAAATTGTCCTTTATAAATTTATAGTCATTTGTATAATTAATATATTTTTTTATATCTTCAAAAAGCAATAATGAAGCATCTGCGCTATTATATAAAGGTCTATTATCATATCCTGAATATCCATTTGGAACAAGACCATATTTTATATCTCTAATAAATGTTAATAAAACTTCTTTTGCTATATCAAATCTTTTTGTTTTAAGTAGTAACCCTTCAAATGCTATTAAGCTATCTCTTCCCCAGTCTAAAAACCATGGATAACCTGCAATTATAGTGTGAATCCCAAATGATGGTCTGTAGGCAATAAAGCTATCAGCAGTAATTATAAAATCTTCTATTAATTCTTTATCCTTTGTATTTTCGTTTATTAAGCCTGTATCTGTTACTATTTTCTTTAATCTATCCTCTTCTTGCTTAATAATATCTTCTGCTTTTATTTCATCTATGTTTTCTTCTAATGAAAATACAAATGATATATTTTTCTCTTCATTTGGTTTTAATTCTATTTCATATCTACCTGGAATTGCATGGTTTTCTATTGGGTCAAAACCTCTTTTTTCTTCTTCCATATAAAACATTCTATAAAATATATCATTATGATGTTCTATATATGTTCCCTCTGAACATTTCATGTAAAATGGTGTCTGGCTTTCATTCTTTATAACTATTCTTACTTTTGTTCCAGTTATATTTTCCTTTAACTTAAACTCTGTATCTTTATTAACTTGATGAAAATCTCTATAATTTATTATTGGAGCCAATGTTAACTTTGAATTATAATTTCCATTTTTAATATTATATAATACAACAACAGTATTCCTACCATATTGCATACTTATAGTCTTTTGAATAGAAATATCGTCTATTTTATATGCATATGTTGGTACATATTTTTTCTCAAATAATTCTATTCTTTTATATCCATCTGAAATATAATTATCGCAAATATTAGTATATAAAGGATATTTGCATCCATTAAATTCTATTGATTCATCTACTTTAGATAATACCAAAAATCTTCTTGCTGGAGGTGTTAGTGCTGCAACTAGCAGTCCATGATATTTTCTTGTATTGGCACCTGTAACTGTAGATGCTGCAAATCCTCCTATTCCATTAGATATTAACCATTCTCTTTGAATTAAATCCTTAAAATCTCCTTTATTTACCATTATTTTCATTTGTAAGCCTCCAATTATTATTTTTTCTTATTTTGTTCAACTTTTTCTATAAACTTTTCTATAAATTCCTCTTCCTTATCTTTATTTTCATTTTGTAAAATCTCTCTATTCTTTAGTTTAACTTCCTCTGTATTACGCATAGCCTCTATACGTTTACCATACTTAGATAAGAATTTACTTTTTCTTCCTTTTTTATTTTCGTTTGTCTTTCTTTTTTTCTTAGGTTTATTTTTTATTTTATTAAATTGTTTTTCATATTCTAATTTAGATTTTAATAGCATGTATTGTGGGTCTGATTGTTTATCCCTATATTTTAAATCGTCACAAATTAATTCTGAAATTGCTTTAGCAACTAAATCTGGATTATGTCTTATATATCCATTTTCTATACATGCTAAATCTCTTTGTAACAAACGTACTCCTAAAGTTCTTGCCTTTGCCACGTCCTGTGCTACTAATTCTGAACCTTTTAAATTATATCTTTTAATATATTCCGGAATTATTTCTCCTGTATCATAAATACAATAATCTATAACATTTTTACCTGTATGTTCTATTATTGCTTTTATGTGATCAGATAATGTGTAATAGTCTGTTTGTCCTGGTTCTGTCATAATATTGCTTACATATATTTTTATTGCTTTACTATCTTTCATTGCTTTATATACACCATTAACTAGCAAGTTTGGTATTACATTTGTATACAAACTTCCTGGACCAATTACAATACAGTCTGCTTCTTTTATTGCTTGTACAACTTCTGGAGTTGCCCTACAATTTGGTGGTGATATAAATACTCTATTAATTTTTGTTATTTTGTCATAAACTACTTTTTTTATTTCATCTTTTTCTTCTATTATCATTCCATTTTCTAGTTCTGCACATATTCTCATTTCATCATTTGTAATAGGTAAAACTCTTCCTATAATATTAAAAATTTCATTGGAATTTGCTATAGCTTCTGTAAAGTCTTTAGATAAATCTTGCATTGTAGCAAAATACAAATCGCTAAAACTAACATCTTTTAAATCCCCACTTTTATATTTATAAGACATTAATTTACTTGCTAATTCTTCATCCCTAGCTAATGCAATTACTGTATTTTTTATATCTTCTATAGGCATAGAATTTATGTTTTCTTTCTTCATATTACCATATGAAGATACCGTAACAACTGCTGTTATATTATCTGTATATTGCTTTAATCCTCTTACAACTGTTTCAATCCCATTGCCAGAACCTATTACTACAATTTTAGGTCCTTCTGAATAGATTTTTTTGTTAAATATTAATGAATTTATATTTATATGTTTTCTATTATTTTTTACTCTTGAATCTGTAGATTCTATTAACATTTCCATAGTTCTTTTTTGCATAAATACAATACCCAAAACTATGCAAGTAAAACCTACAATAAATGATAAAATAATTAATAATAATTGTGCTATTTCAAGTTCTTCGCTTACAATAATTGTAGATATTCCATAACATGCCAGTATTATTCCTACAAGAATAAGAAATATCCATCTTTTTATTCTTGCATTTGGTCTAAACCATTCTATAAAACCTTTCATTTTTTATTAATACATCCTTTCAAGTTCAGTTTTCTTAATCTTCTCCTATTACTTGTACTTCCAGCTCAATTTTTTTGCCAGATTTTTCATAGACTTTTTCACTAATGTATTTTACTAAATTTAATATATCTTTTGCTTTTGCATTTCCTTTATTTACAACAAAACCAGCATGTTTTGTTGATACTTCTGCATTACCTATATTATATCCTTTTAAACCACATTCATCTATTAATTTTGCAGTAATAAAATCTGTTCCTCTTTTGAATGTACTTCCTGCTGATGGATATTCTAGTGGTTGATGTTCTTTACGCCACTCTCCATATTCATCCATCTTTGCTTTTATTTCTTTATATATTCCTTTTTTTAGTTTTAATTTTGTACTTAAAATTATATATTGATTACTACTAAAAATACTATTTCGGTATTCGAATTTTTGCTCCTCATTAGATAATATTTTTATATTACCATTCATATCCATACATTTCGTTTCTGAAACTATATCTTTCATTTCTCCACCATGTGCACCTGCATTCATTCTAATCGCACCGCCAATAGATCCTGGAATTCCAGCTGCAAATTCGAACCCTTCTATTTCCTCTATTAGCAATTTCTGTGCTACAAAACCGTTTTTTACACCAGCACCTACTGTTATTATATATTCATCATTAATTTGATCTATATTAAAATCTTGTATATCTATTCTTAAAACAATTCCTCTTATACCACCATCTCTTACTAGTAGATTACTACCATTTCCGATAACTGTTATAGGAATTTCATTTTTATTTGCATATTCTAATATACTTTTTATATCTTGCTCTGTTCTAGCATTTATAAATATGTCTGCCATACCTCCAACTTTAAATGAAGTATGTTTTGACATTAATTCATTTTTATATATTTTTGACTCTTCTGATATACATTTTTCTAATTCGCTTGAAGCTTTTTCTATATTCAAGTTAATTCCTCTCCTTTAAATATTTTATAACTTCTTCTATACTTTCCTTTGGTGTTGAAGCCCCTGCCATCACACCTATTTTACTAATATTATCTAAATCTTCGTTATATAGTTCTGATACCTCTTCTATTTTAATAGCTTTTTTACAATTTTTTTGTGAAATTTCGTATAATTTGTTTGTATTTGAACTTTTCTTGCCTCCTATTATAACCATAAACTCTACATTTTTCGAAATTTCTTCTGTTTCTTTTTGTCTAGTTTCTGTTGCATTACATATTCCATTATTTATTTCTAATTGTGTTTTTATATGTTCTTTTAAATATTTTTCTATTTCTAAAAACTTTTGTAAGTTATATGTTGTTTGTGTTAGTACTGCCAATTTTTCTTTTTTATTTAAATCGTCGATTCGTGCTTGTAATTGTTCTATGTTTTCTATTATTTCGCCATTTTTGCAAAAACTAAATGTTCCAATAACTTCTGCATGAGTTTTTTCTCCCACTACTATTATATAATAATCTTTATTTGATAATTCTTCTGCTAGGTTATGAATTTTTAGTACCTTTGGACACGTACAATCTACTATTTCTATATTGTTTTGCTTTGCATATTCATAAACTCCTTTTTTTACACCATGTGCTCTTATTAATACTCTTTTTTTTGCTTCTTTTATATCGTTTATTATAGTAAGTCCATTTTCTTTTAGCTTAGATAAAACTTGCTCATTATGTAATAAATCTCCTAAGCATTCTATATTCTCTGTATTTTTTAATTCTTCTTTAGCAGTCTCTACTGCTCGTGTAATTCCATTGCAAAAACCTGCTGTTTTTCCTAATATTATTTCCATATAATATCTCCTATTTTATTTTATGCTCTTATAGTTTGCATTATATCATATAAACTCTAATTCTGTAAAATAATTTGACATAACTTTGTAATATTTTTAGTAGAAAATCACGCTTTTGCTAATTACAATAATTTCATTTGACATAATAAAAAAAGACGTAAAAATAATTACGCCTTCAAAACTTTTAATTCTTAAAAAAAAATCTTTTTAACTTCGAAAATAATCTTTTTATAAAACTTTCACGTTCTATTTTAATAAGTTGATTATTCTCTTCTTCTCCTATTATCTCTTTATCTTTTCTGTCAAATATATGCTCTAATTTTTCTTCATTTAATTTTCTTTCTTCTTCATCTTTTTTTCTGAATTCTTCTTTTTCTTCCTCTGTTGCCCAATAATCTCTATATATTAAAGCAAAGATGTTATTAGTTTCTTCAGATAGGATTTGTTTATTTAAACAGATTCCTTCTTGTACATTAAATTCGTAGTCATTATTCATATTCGCTCTCAAAAAATTAATAAACTTCTTAGGAATCTTGTTTACTAAATCTATATCTGTATACTTTAATATTTCATATACTTCTTTAAAAGCATTTCTATATTTAAGTTCTAACATTATCTTCTCTATCTCCTCTTTCATCTCTTGTATATACAAAATCTTTTATTTTACTAAATGTTGCTCGTATCTTACTTCCTTTAGTTCTTATTGCTATATCTTTAAATTCTTCTCTTTTAAATGTTGTTGCAAATCCCTTTTTATTATTTTTAGAAAAAACTTTTGCATCTTTTACAGATTTCCATCTATCTAAATATATCTTTTTATCCTCATCTGAATCCATAATTAAATCTAAAAAGCTTTGTGCTTTTTCTTGCTCTGTAACATCATGCTTTAAAAATTTTTGCATTTTTGGTTCATATTTTCCTGGCTCCTCTGTCATCTTCACAGCTGTATCGATAATTGAAGCATATAAAAATACATTTTGTTTTATTACTTCTGGATCAAGTGTTCCATTAGCCATCCTAAATTCTATTGTATTCTTCTTGCTATTTCCTATATTAGTTAGATTAAGTCCTGCATATCTTCTTTCGTCTAGCTTAAATTTACTAGCAATCATTCTTAATTTTCCAAATTTTTTATGTGATACCTTTAACGTTCCATTATTAATCTTTTCCAATATTTTTTTGCTAATAGGTGCTGCCATACCATTTCTCCAAATGGCAGAAATAATATTTGATAATCCGTGAAAATTTTTGTTTATAGCTTTAGGTCGTATTGGGTCATCTTTATCATTACACATTTTATATATAAGTTCTTCTGCTTCTGCATATATATGAAGAAACTTTTTCATTTTTTTAGGATCACTGGCTAAACATTCTGCATCAAAATGCACATGTAATCCACATTTATCGTCTGCCTTAACATCTTTACTTTTATCTTTTGGAAATTCTTTAATCTTACTACAAATTTCTGCTATATTTTTCCATGTGCTTTCTATATCTGTTAAAATTGGTGAAACAAGTTCTGCTCCATTTGCTCCAACTAAACTTTCTTCCCATTTTGTTGCCATATGCCAGTTTTTGTCACTTATAAACTTCGCACTTTCACCAGCATATAACCCATTTTTCGTTTGAACATTATTAGCTTCTATTTCTATTCCAAATTTCATATAAGCTGGCAAACCTAGTCTTTCATATTGTCCTTTGTATTTCATTTTTCCCTCGTTAAATCTTTTTTCTAAATTATATCACTAGATTATTTTGTTGCCAATATATATTTTTATCATATCAAAAAGCAAAAAATTTTTCTTTTTTTAATTTATTTATATACATTTTTTAGCATCTATAATTCCTTCATCATGTTGTCTTTTTATGTAAATTATGTTATAATTTTTCGTGACGCAAATTGTTTAGTTTCCAGTAATTAATTAAAAAATGGAGGAAAAAAGATGACAGAAGAAATGGATGCAATGGAAATTATTGGACGGAGTTTTAGAGTTCCCGATGAAGGAATTGTTTTCAAGGCAAATAATAAGAATATTAAATTTGAACCCGTAAAAACGAATGATAGAATATTTAATTACACACAAAACGGTTCTTTTTATATTCTTGCAACACCTTTCGGAACTTTTATACTTCCAATGATATTGGGAGTGGAACATACTCTAGAAGAGTGTGGCTTTAAAAAAGTCACAAATGAAATTCTGCCAATTGAGCTTGACTCGAATTATGTACCATTTGGCACAAGAAATCAGGCTAAATGGTATCATATGCTTGCTGTAATTGGAAAGTATAATGCAAGCATTGCACATGAGCTATTGGCAAATGCAGGAAAGGATAAGTTTAAAATATTAGACTTTTTCGATTCTGCCACCATTATCCCATTTAGTGGAATATATGACTCAGAAGCTAGTACTTCCTTTTATCCAATGGCAAGTATGAAATTTCCATACATAGACTTTTGGAAGCTTGGGAAATTCAATTCTGAAAGTTTCGACGATTCAGACGATTCTGGCATAATTATTATTTATGCCGGTAATGGAAATACGTACTTAATTAACACCAAAAAATTAAGTATGCCTCTGTCTGAATTAATAGCTTGTCTAAAGGCTTCTGGATACAGCCACGAAAAATCGCTGTACATTCCTAAGCCTTAATTTTCAAAAAAGTCCAAAAAGGTCAAGAAAGAATGTCTAAATTCTTCTTGACCTTTTTCTTTTTATCCAAATAATCCTCTTTTCTTTACTGGAGGTTGTTCATTCATAGTTTTAGCAAGTTGTGTTAATAAATCTCTTTGTTCTTTTGTTAGTTTTTTTGGAGTTTGTACATTAACAGTAAATATAAAATCACCCTGCCAATTTCCATTAATAGCTTTAAATCCTTTATTTCGTATTGTAAATCTTGTTCCAGTTTGTGTTGCTTCTGGTATTTTATATTTTACTTTTTCGCCATCTACCATTGGTATCTCTAATTCCGCACCAAGTGTAGCTTGAGTTATAGTAATCGGAATGTCACACAATACATTATTATCTTTTCTAGTAAAAATACTATGTCTTTTTAAATGTACTGTTACATAAATATCACCATTTTCTCCGCCTCTTTCACCTGGCTCTCCTTCTTTTTTCAAGATTAATGTTTGATTGTCATCAATTCCTGCTGGAATATTTATAGTAACTTTTGCTTGTTTTCTTACTGTACCTTTGCCTCTACAAGTTGTACATGGCTCTTTTATAATTTTACCAGTTCCATGACATTCAGAACAAGTTCTAGTTGTTTGCATTTGTCCTAATATTGTATTTTGAACTTGTGTTACTTGACCAGTTCCATGGCAATTTGGACATGTTACAGGATTTGTTCCAGATTTTGCACCACTTCCGTTACAAGTTGTACATTTTTCATCTCTATTTATAACAAATTCCTTTTTTATTCCTGAATATGCTTCTTCAAAAGTAATTTCTAGATCATGTCTTAAATCTCTACCTCTTTTTGGACCATTTCTATTACTTCTTCCAGAAGAACCACCAAATCCAGAAAAGAATGAACTAAATATATCACCAAAATCTCCGAAGCCACTAAATCCATCAAAGCCATTAGAAGTATATGAATAATATCCACCTTGACCAGCTCCTTGACCACCAAATCCTTGTGGACCATTAAACCCAAATTGGTCATACATCTTTCTTTTTTGAGGATCAGAAAGTGTTTCATAAGCTTCATTTACTTCTTTAAACTTTTCCTCTGCTTCTTTTTTATTATTTGGATTTGCATCTGGATGATATTTTTTAGCCATTTTCCTAAAAGCTTTTTTTAGTTCATCATCTGTTGCATTTTTATTAACTCCTAAAACCTCATAATAATCTCTTTTTTCTGCCATTATATCCTCCAATTTATAACAAGCTTAATTATTGGAGGCTTTTAAACCTCCAATATTAAACATTATTTTTTGTCATTATCGTCTTCTACTTTATAATCTGCATCATATACATTTCCATTTTCATCTGTTTTTGGACCTTCTGCTGTTCCATTTGTTCCAGCATCTGCATTAGCTCCAGCTGCTGCACCATTTGGATTTGCATTTTTATATAATTTTTCTGTTATTTCGTAGAATACAGATGTTAATTTTTCTGTAGCATTTTTAATTGCTTCTGTATCTTTTCCTTCTAATGTTTTCTTTAAGTTTTCAAGTTCTGCTTCTACTTTAGATTTTTCTTCGTTGCTTATTTTATCTCCAATATCTTTCATTGTTTTTTCTGTATTAAAGATTAAGCTTTCTGCGTTATTTCTAACTTCGATATCTTCTTTCATTTTCTTATCTTCTGCAGCATGTGCTTCTGCATCTTTTACAGCTTTTTCTATATCTTCATCTGATAGGTTTGTAGAAGCTGTAATAGCTACATTTTGCTCATTTCCTGTTGCCATATCTTTTGCAGATACGTGAACTATACCG